>ERZ894183.61-NODE-61-length-89883-cov-31.328083_pt1 | contig 89883 bp, 98 predicted proteins | sample MGYA00380279_ERZ894183 | MGnify/ENA primary metagenome ERZ894183 (study PRJEB32331, sample SAMN06328422) | human gut metagenome | biome: human gut microbiome; feature: stool | host: Homo sapiens | collected 2013-06-26 ... | reverse complement strand
CTATTTGATCATTCATAATGAAGTTGTTGGGACAATCCTTAACTTATTGACATTGCTAATGCGACAGTTCCTTTTCTTTAAATATATTTCTGTATTTTTTCTTTTACGGCTGAAATGCTATCCTTTTTTTGAAGATACATATTCCAAAGAAAATCAATTCCCAATAAAAACATCAAAATACCTGCCAGCCATTTTCCCGTATGAACAGAATATCTGCTCACAATAAACTCCACTCCTTTATGAAGGAACAGAAACAAACCTACGGTATAAAAGCCCCATGCAATGGTACTTTCCAAACAGAGAATACCTTTATAATTAAAGGGTTTATTGGAATAATCCCACCATACCTCTCCGAAGACCTTCATCATCAGTTTTGCAGTCAGGTATTCAAAAGCTGTGGGAACGAGACATCCGAAAAGATACAATAGATATATATTGTCACAAACAGGTCTTAACAAAAAATATACAATCAATGCGCCAAAGCCGTAAATCGGACAGAAAGGTCCTCTTACAAAGCCTCTGTTTGTCAGTTTCCTGTTACAAATCGACATATAGACAGACTCCACCAGCCAACCCAGCATACTATAAATCAAAAACCACTGAATAATATAATACAGTTCAATTCCGAAAAAATTCCTTGTCCACATAAAAACTCCTCCTCTCCTGTATTTTTACTCTAAAGCATAGGAGCAAACAAGCGCAGAATACTCTGTAAGCCTCTGCGAAATACATTCTGTTCTTTACATGTGTTTAAGCTGACTTCCCTGCTGTTTCGAAAGGTATTCAGCATATCTTCTTTTACCTGCCCCACTGCCTGACACTGATACATCCATGCAGCACATTCAAAATGCAGATACAGACTGCGATAATCCAGATTTATCGTACCGACCACCGCAATTTCATCATCACAGACAAAGCTTTTCGCATGAATAAAGCCCGGCGTATATTCATAAATTCTCACTCCTGCCTCCAAAAGCTGTCGGTAATAAGAGCGGGTTAATAAAAACACCAGCTTTTTGTCCGGTATTCCCGGCGTAATAATCCGTACATCAATTCCCTTTTTCGATGCCAAACAAAGAGCGGTCATCATTTCATTGTCAATAATCAAATACGGCGTTGTAATATAAATATATTTTTTTGCCTGATTGATTACGTTCAAATATACATTTTCCCCTACAACCTCTCCATCTAAAGGAGAGTCTCCGTAAGGCTGCACAAAACCGTCATTTTCAAATTCCTCCGGATGATACACATAAGGTCCGTAAGCAGGCAAATGAGTTTTTGTTCTGGTGATTACAGACCACATCTGCAAAAACATTACCGTTAAATTCCATACACCTTCTCCGCAAAGGCGCACACCCGTATCCTTCCAATGACCGAAGCGCATCTGCTGGTTAATATATTCATCTGCCAGATTGATGCCTCCCGTATAACCTGTGTGTCCGTCAATTACCAATATTTTTCTATGGTCTCGGTTGTTTAACACAATGTTTAAAATCGGTCTTATGGGATTAAAGGCAGCACATTTAATTCCTTTTGCCTGAAGCTTCTTATAATAGCGGTATGGAAGTGTTGTCACACAGCCCATATCATCATAAATCAGCCTTACATCTACACCCTGCTTTACTTTTTCTTCGAGAATTTCCAAAATTTCATCCCACATTTTCCCTTCGTGTATAATAAAATACTCCAGAAAAATAAAATGCTCTGCTTTTTTCAAATCCTCCAGCATATCTACAAACATCTCATCGCCTACCGGATAATACTTGGTAGTAGTGTTTCTATGAACCGGAAATCCGGCAAAATCTCTGATATACGCTGACTGGTTGGAAGCGCTCAGACTTTCCTTAGCCAAAGCCTTTCTCGTTCCCGCACTCTCTTTAAAATAGTTCTCAATCTCTTTTACTACTTCTTTTGACTCCTGTGTCATTTTCTTTGCAACACGGGATTGTCCGAAAAGAAGATAAATAATTACACCGAAAACAGGAACTGCCAATATCAGGATCGTCCACGCCAGCTTATAGGAGGGATTGATATCTTTATTTACAATCCACAATACCATAAGAAGACTCAGCAGACTAATCAAATTCATAATATGGCCGGAAAATGCTCCCAGCCCCCAAAGCATTGCAAAAATCCAGATTAACTGCAAAAGAACCGCTACTACTGTAACAAAAATCCGATTGGATATTAAATCGATAATCTTTTTCATAAAATTCCTTTTTCCCGTCTGTAATATGGTAAAAAAGCCTCTGGTAATTGTCCAGAGGCTTTTAACTGCACATTAATTATATTTACGTTTTCTAGCTGCTTCAGATTTTTTCTTACGACGAACACTTGGTTTTTCGTAATGCTCTCTTTTACGGATTTCCTGCTGAATACCTGCTTTTGCACAGCTACGCTTGAAACGACGTAAAGCGCTATCTAAAGTCTCGTTTTCTTTTACGATTACATTTGACATAAGCTCACACCTAACCTCCCTCCAGCTGTAAATTGTGCATAATACAACTGTCTGGGTATTTTTATTGCACAACTGATATTATATCAGATTTTTACAGTTCGTCAACTGTTTTAAATCATTTTTCTTAAAAAGTTTCATTATTTTATCTGGTCTGCCAAAATATTTGCTGCGGCTTCCAATGCTTCCGGCACTTTATCTGGGTTTTTACCCCCTGCCTGTGCCATATTCGGACGTCCGCCGCCGCCACCGCCTACGATAGCAGCCATTCCCTTAATCAGGTTTCCTGCGTGTGCCCCTGCTTTCTGTGCCTGTTCTGTTACCATAGCAAGAAGACTTACCTTACCGCCTGCAACACTTGCCAGAACAACTACACCTTCGCCCAACTTTTCTTTTAACTGGTCGCCCAAGTCACGAAGCCCGTTCATATCTACATCGGTAAGAGATACTGCCAAAAGCTTCACGCCTTTTACATCCTGTACCTGATTTAAGACATCGCCTACTGCTTCCTGTGCCATTTTTGCTTTCAGAGACTCATTTTCACTGTGAAGCGCTTTCACTTCTGCCTGAAGATGTGCAATCTTTTCTTCGATTTCTGAGGGAGAAGTTTTTAACATCGCTGCAATTTCAGCCTGTTTCTTCTCGATTTCTTTATAATAAGCAAACACTCCGTCTCCGGTAAGAGCTTCAATACGGCGTACACCTGCCGCAATACCGCTTTCAGAAATGATTTTAAATGTAGTAATCACACCTGTGTTGGAAACATGAGTACCTCCGCAAAGCTCTTTGGAGAAATCACCCATGGAAACCACACGAACTTCTTCGCCGTATTTCTCTCCGAATAAAGCCATTGCTCCCACTTTCTTTGCTTCCTCAATGCTCATAACCTCTGTCACAACAGGAAGTGCAGCCTGAATTTCTTTGTTTACAATTTCTTCCACTGCTGCTAATTCTTCTGCTGTCATGGACTGGAAGTGTGCAAAGTCAAAACGCAGTCTGTCCGGTGTCACAAGAGAACCCTTCTGTTCTACATGAGAGCCTAAAACAGTCTTTAATGCTTTTTGTAAAAGATGCGTTGCACTGTGGTTCTTACAGGAATTCATTCTGTATTTTTCACAAACCTGTAAAGTCACCACATCACCTGTTTTCAGCATACCTTTTGTGAGAACACCTACATGACCTACTTTTCCGCCTCTTAAATTAATGGTATCTTCTACCTTAAATTCTGCATCTCCCAGAGTAATCACACCTTTATCGCCCTGCTGTCCGCCCATAGTAGCGTAAAATGGTGTCTGCTCTACAAAAACAGTACCTCTCTGGTCTTCTGTGAGAGCTTCTGTAATTTCATCCTCTGTTGTGAGAACTGTGATTTTAGAAGTACAGGTTAAAGAGTCATAGCCCACAAATTCTGTTGTAACATTTACATCAATTTCATCATATACCGTTGCATCTGCACCCATATAGTTGGTTGTGCTTCTTGCAATACGGGCTTTTTCTCTCTGCTCATCCATCGCAGCTTTAAAGCCTGCTTCATCAATGGTACAGCCTTTTTCTTCTAAAATTTCCTTTGTCAGGTCAAGAGGAAATCCATAAGTATCATAAAGCTTAAACGCAGCTTCTCCGGAAAGCTCTGTTTTTCCTTCTGCTTTCATGGCAGCTTCCATTTCAGACAAAATATTTAATCCCTGGTCAATGGTTTTGTTAAACTGCTCTTCTTCTTTTGTCAGAACCTGGAAAATAAAATCTTTCTTTTCTTCCAGCTCCGGATATCCGTCTTTAGAGCCTTCAATTACAACAGCGCTTAACTCTGCTAAGAATTTGCCTTCAATACCCAGAAGACGTCCGTGACGTGCCGCACGTCTGATTAAACGGCGAAGCACATAGCCTCTGCCTTCATTGGTAGGCATAATACCATCAGAAATCATAAAAGTTGCAGAACGGATATGGTCTGTAATCAGACGAATAGAAACGTCCTTTGCCGCATCTTTTTTATACTCTGTGTGTGCCAGCTCACATACTTTTGTTCGAAGAGCACATAAAGTATCAACGTCAAAGATGGAGTCAACATCCTGTACAACAGATGCCAGACGCTCTAATCCCATACCGGTATCGATGTTCTTCTGAACTAATTCGGTATAATTTCCCTCTCCGTCACTTTCAAACTGTGTAAATACATTGTTCCAGATTTCCATATATCGGTCACATTCACAGCCCACGGTACAGTCCGGACTGCCGCAGCCGTATTTTTCACCTCTGTCATAATAAATTTCAGAACATGGTCCGCATGGTCCTGCACCATGTTCCCAGAAGTTATCCGCTTTACCGAAACGGAAGATACGCTCTGCCGGAATTCCCATTTCTTTATTCCAGATTTCAAAAGCTTCCTCATCTTCTTCATAAATAGACGGGTAAAGACGCTGTGGATCCAGTCCTACTACTTCTGTAAGAAATTCCCATGACCACGCAATGGCTTCACGCTTAAAATAATCTCCAAAAGAGAAGTTACCAAGCATTTCAAAGAAAGTACCGTGGCGTGCTGTCTTTCCTACATTTTCAATATCTCCTGTACGAATACATTTCTGACAGGTTGTCACTCTGCGTCTTGGCGGAATTTCCGCACCTGTAAAATATGGCTTTAAAGGAGCCATTCCTGAGTTAATTAAAAGCAGGCTCTTATCATTTCTAGGAACCAGCGAAAAGCTTTTCATAGCTAAATGTTCTTTACTTTCAAAGAACTCTAAAAACATTTTTCTAAGTTCGTTTACTCCGTATTTTTGCACGTTTTTCCCTCCTAATGGTATATCTGATAAGATAATCATTGTTTTTTATGATAGCACAGTGCGAAAGGTATTTCAAGAAAAAATCACTTTGCTCTTTTTTGAGAAGTCTTTCTCTGTCTGTTTTTTGTATTTGCCGCCTCTTTCTGCCTTAACATCTGCTTTCTTTTCATACAGTCTAAATCTATCTCATAGATGGTATTCCCATCTTCCACTAATCTTGTTTTTCCTTTTTCCATAAGCAGCTCCTTTCTCTTTTATTTTATGCCTGCACGGAATTTTTGACATAGCCTCCCACAGCCCAACATATAATTTAGGGATTTCATTCTAGGAGTAATAATCTATGAATTCCCAATCATTACTGGACGAAATGGTAAATGAAGACTCTGTGCGGATTTTAAAAGCGGCAATTCCTTATCTGCCTTCAAAAGGACAGTCCTTTATCTGCATTTTTGCAAAATTTCTGGAACTGCAAAACACCTTTAAGCTTTTACATTCTTCTGAAAATGCTATGCAGATCTGCGCCAAGCCTCAGGAAAAGACCGATCCCTTGGAAATGCTCTCTGCCTGCAGTAAAGTATGCCACGGACCACTAAAGGAAAAACTGGAAAACATTACCAATACATTTTTAATGATGCAAATGCTGGATTTCGACAATCCACAAAAAGGAGGTACACCCTTTCATGAATAATTTTCATTCACAGTTCAATCAGGAAACAAAAAAAGAGGAGGCTGCACAAAAAGCAACCTCCTCATGGATGGATAATCCCAAGCTCGCGGGAATGGATATGTCAAAGCTTGCCATGCTCAATGCTCTGGCAGAACAGGGCTCTGCGAAAAAAACGCCGCAGGAGCTGCTGCCTTTTCTCATGTCTGCCGCTTCCACAAATAAATCAAAAGGTGTCCGTTTCTCCCCGCAGGAAATGGAAGCAATCATTCAGGTATTAAAAGCCGGCAAATCGCCGGAAGAAGCCGCCCGCATGGACAAAATCCTACAAATGTTCAAAATGCTGGGATAAATAATTCCAAAGCTGACGAACGGCACAGGTAACTGCTTTTTCTCTTACCTCACTCCGACTGCCCTCCAGATGATATTCCTTCACCTGTATCTCTTTGGCAGAGCCACAGCCGATAAAGACAGTTCCAACCGGTGCTTCCCAGCCACCGGAAGGACCTGCAAATCCGGTAGCCGATACCGCTATATCTGCTTTTGCCTCCAAAAGTCCTCCATGAACCATTTCTTTGGCACATTCCTTGCTGACTGCACCGTATTTTTCAAACACTTCCTCCCGTACCTTCACGGCACGCATTTTCGCTTCATTGGAATAAGTCACAAAGCCCTGCTCAAACACCTCCGAAGCTCCCGGCACGTCTACAATCCGTGCTGCAATGGCTCCTGCCGTACAGGACTCTATGGTTGTCAGTTTTAACTGATGCTTTTTCAAAAGCTCTACAACCTTTTCTTCCGGTTTCATTCTGTCACCCTCTTTTTAATCCTGCATACTTAATACATTTTTATTCTTCAGAATATAATCCACCAGTGAAATAACAGTTAGCGCTACGGCAATTACTACAAATACCGTAATTGCTCCCTGAAATACAGTATTCTGAATATTCATAATCATTAAAATAATCATAATCATCTGAGAAACTGTTTTAAATTTACCCCAGTAGCTTGCTGCAATGACAATTCCGTTGTCTGCTGCAATCAGGCGGAAGCCGCTGATAATAAATTCTCTGGCAATAATGATAATGGTAATCCATGCAGGAAGCTGTCCTGTGGAAGTAAAGCAAATCAACGCAGAACAAACAAGCAGTTTGTCAGCCAGCGGGTCCATAAATTTCCCGAAATTTGTTACAAGGTGATATTTTCTTGCCAGATAGCCATCCAGTAAATCTGTAAGGCTGGCAACCACAAAAAGGGTAAGAGCAATCCATTTGTCTGCACTGCCTGTAATATCATACATTAAAAATGCAACAAAAAAGGGGATCATAATAATTCTTGCAATAGTCAATTTATTCGGTGTATTCATTTTCCAACTCTCCTATCAAATCATATTCCAGCGCCCCTGTTACATGAACTCTGGCAAAATCTCCTGACATCAGCTCTGTGTCTGTGTTGATAAAAATATATCCGTCTACGTTTGGAGCATCTCCATAAGTTCTTCCCACATAAGCATTTTCGTCCGCAACTTTGCCTTCAATCATTACCTCTACGCAGGTGCCGATTTTATCATTTCCCTTATCAATGGAAATCTCCTGCTGCAGCTCCATAAGTTCTGCCTGCCTATCCTGTTTTACTTCTTCTGCAATCTGATTTGGCATATTGGCAGCCGGTGTGTCTTCCTCTGCTGAATAAGTAAAGACACCCAGACGGTCAAATTCCATAGTGTCAATAAATTCCATCAATTCCTCATGGTCTTCCTCTGTTTCACCGGGAAATCCTGTGATTAACGTAGTTCGCAGTATAATATCAGGAATTTCTTTTCTCAAAAGCGTAACAATGTCAATCAGCTCCTGCTTGGTGGTTCTTCTGCCCATTTTCTTTAAAATTTTATCGCTGCAATGCTGAATAGGCAAATCCAGATAATGACAGATTTTCTTTTCTTCTTTCATGGTCTGAATAAGCTCCGGATAAATCTCTTCCGGATAGCAGTATAAAATTCGTATCCACTGAATACCCGGAATTTTGCAAAGCTCTTTTAAAAGCTTGTGAAGGCATTTTTTTCCGTAAATATCTTTTCCGTATACGGTAGTTTCCTGTGCCACTAAAATCAGCTCCCGAACTCCCTGCCCTGCCAGATATTCTGCTTGAGAAATCAGTTGTTCCATAGGAATACTGCGATAGTTTCCACGAAGCTTGGGAATAATACAGTATGTACATCTCTTATCGCAGCCCTCTGCAATTTTGAGGTATCCGTAATAGCCGCCTGTTGTCAAAACACGTTTTTTACTGATTTCTGTCAGGGCGTTAATATCTTTAAATTCCAGATAACGCTCTCCTTCAAAAACTTTATCCAATGCCTTGATAATATCTCCAAAGCTGGTCGTTCCCAGAACTGCGTCTACCTCAGGAATTTCTTTAATAATTTCTTCCTTATATCTCTGTGCAAGACAGCCTGTTACCAGCAATACTTTTAACACACCCTCTGTTTTGTAACGTGCCATTTCCAGAATACTGTTGATACTTTCTTCCTTTGCATCATGAATAAAGGCACAGGTATTCACCACAATGATTTCTGCTTCTGTTTCATCATTGGTAAGTGTATAACCATTCTCCACCAGCATACCCAGCATTTCCTCGGAGTCTGCCAGATTTTTGTCACATCCCAGAGAAATAAACAATACTTTTCTCATGTATCCTCCTTAACTGCAACACGAGGCTGTTGCATTAAGTGCAATTTCCGTTTAATGCGACAGCCTCATTTTTTATTAGATTTCGTTTTCTTCTGTTGTTTCTTCTTCCACTTCTGCTTCTTCCGGCAAAATGTGAACCTTTCCCTTGTAGATTTCTTCTACTGCTGTGGAAAGCGGTTTTTTACCTGAGCTTGGAACCATAGCCTCTTTTCCTGCAATTAACTGTCTCGCTCTTTTACTTGTAGCAAGCACAACAGAATAGCGGCTGGTTACTAATGGTTCGTCATCAATTTCGGCTCCTTCGTTAATAACCTCCATAAGTTCTGTGTAAGATGGATGTATCATAATTATTCTCCTTTCTTGAATACAGCAATTTCTTCTGTGATTTCTTTTATAAATTCCTGACGATTTTTGACTGCATCATGCTGACTCTGGATAATACTGTGCATATTATCAACACACTCCTCAATCACATCGTTAATCAATATATAATCATACTCAGACATTCCCTTTGCTTCTTCTGAGGCTCTGCTGAGTCTTGATTCGATAACGTCCATGCTTTCTGTTCCCCGATTAACCAGACGATGTTTTAATTCTTCTGCATTTGGCGGAGTTACAAAAAGCAGCAGGGTATTCGGCATTTTTTTCTTGACCTTTAATGCTCCCTGTATTTCGATTTCCAAAATTACGTCTTTCCCCATGTTTAACTGTTTTTCAACGTAAGCCTTAGGTGTTCCGTAATAATTATCAACATACTGTGCATATTCAATCAGCGCATCTTCTAAAATCAGTTCCTCAAATTCTTTCTTTGTATGGAAAAAATATTCCCTGCCATGTTCTTCTCCCGGTCTTGGATCTCTCGTTGTAGCAGAAACAGATAATGCATAATTATCATATTTTTCCATCAGACGTTTCATCAATGTTCCCTTTCCGGCGCCTGAAAAGCCGGATACTACTACTAAAATTCCTCTATCAGCCATCGTATTCCCCTTTTGCTTCATTCTCTGAAAAAATTCCAAATCTCTTTGCTATTGTTTCTGGTTGCAAAGCAGACAACACCAGCATATCTCCGTCTGTAATAAGAACAGCCTTTGTCTTTCTTCCCTGTGTTGCATCGATTGCCCTTCCGGACTCCTTCGCCGCCTGCACCAGACGCTTAATCGGCGCTGCATCGGGACTTACCACCGCAACCACCTTATCCATGTTTACCACATTTCCAAATCCTATGTTCAACAGCTTTGCCATAGCACATCCTGCCTTTATTCAATATTTTGAATTTGTTCACGAATTTTCTCAATTTCTGTTTTCAAATCAATGGCAAGATTGGATGTTTCCAAATCGTTTGCCTTGGACAAAATGGTATTTGCCTCCCGGTTCATCTCCTGTGCAATAAAGTCCAGCTTTCTTCCAATTCCTTCCTTTTCGTCAAGCACAGACATGGTATGCTTAATATGACTTTTCAGACGAACGGTTTCTTCATCAGTACAAATCTTATCTGCATACAGAATAACTTCTGCTGCAATACGGCTTTCTTCAATCTGTGTATCCGCTAAAAGCTCTTTTACCTTCGTTTCCAGCTTTTCTCTGTATTCCTGTATAATAACAGGAGAACGTTTTTCAACCAGCTCTACCTTTTCTTCCATATTTTTAAGCTTTTCAAGAATATCTCGCTTTAGCTCTGTTCCTTCTTTTGTTCTGGCTTCTACGAACTGAACGGCTGCTCTTCTGATTACCCCTTCCAGTGCGCTCCACATTTCATCTTCATCCTCTGTCTGTTCTTCCATAGTCAGAACTTCCGGATAACGGGAAAGCAGCGCTGCGTTTATCTCCCCTTCCAGATGAAAATCCCTGCTCATCTCCTGAAGATATCCCAGATACTGCTGTGCAAGCTCACGGTTGTACTTTACGGATACCCTGCTTTGTGTGTAATCCTCACAGGTGATAAATACATCAACCTTTCCTCTCTGGATATACTCTTTTAACAAAGAGCGAATAGAAGCTTCAAAAACGCTGAATTTCTTTGGCATTCTCATATTGATATCCAGATAACGGTGATTGACGGATTTCATCTCCACCGTAATCTTCTTTTCTTCGTCTATTAGCTCGGCTCTGCCAAAGCCAGTCATGCTTTTAATCATTTTTGAACTCTTTCTTATGTTTTTGATTTGCCGTAAGGCATAAACATACATGGTCATTATAAGCCAATAACGACTTCCCCGTCAAATATTTTTTTGCCTCTGAAGAAATTTTATGCTAAAATGAAATATACTTGACGAGTTTTTCTTTAAAGGAGATAGAAATTATGGCATTTGACGGAATTACTATTGCGAATATTGTAAAAGAATTAAACGAAACCATTGTAGGAGGGAAAATCAATAAAATTGCCCAGCCGGAAGCAGATGAGCTGTTATTAACCATAAAGAACAACAAAACACAATACCGCCTTCTGATTTCTGCCAGCGCCTCTCTCCCTCTGATTTATTTTACAGATAAAAACAAAGTCAGTCCTTTGACTGCGCCGAACTTCTGTATGCTTTTAAGAAAGCATATCGGCAACGGAAAAATCACTGCTGTAACACAGCCGGATATGGAACGTGTCATTGAAATGCAGATTGAACACTTAAACGAATTGGGAGATTTATGCTTCAAAACTCTTGTCATTGAAATCATGGGGAAACACAGCAACATTATTTTTCTCAATGAAAACAGAATGATTTTAGACAGTATTAAACATATTTCCTGTAACGTCAGCTCTGTACGTGAGGTTCTTCCGGGCAGAGATTATTTCCTCCCTCAGACACAGGAAAAACAAAATCCTCTGACTGTTACACAGGAATTTTTCTTTGAAACTATCTGTACAAAACCTGTTTCCATTGCCAAGGGGCTGTATACCTCCTTAACCGGCATCAGCCCATGTATTGCAGAAGAAATCTGCTATCGTGCCTCTTTAGACGGCGGAGACGCCATGCAGTCCCTTTCAGAGCCTGCCAAAGAGCACCTGTTTCACACCTTCTCCAGAGTGATGGAAGACGTACAGGAAGGACATTTTCTTCCTAACATTGTCTATAATGAAGAGGACGAGCCCTTAGAATATGCTTCCATTCCTCTCACCAAATACGGCGCTGCTCCTGTCAGAGAATTTTCTTCCATTTCTGAAGTCTTAGAAGCTTATTACGCACAGAAAGACAAGGTTACCCGCATCCGCCAAAAATCTTCTGATTTACGCCGCATCGTGCAGACTGCTCTTGAGCGAAACAGAAAAAAACTGGATTTACAGGAAAAACAGATGCGTGACACTCAGAAAATGGATAAGTACAAGGTTTACGGAGAGTTGATTAACACTTACGGCTACAATTTAGAACCCGGCTGTAAATCCTTTTCAGCCTTAAACTACTATACCAATGAGGAAATCACCATTCCCTTAGACAGCACCATGACGCCGCAGGAAAATGCAAAGAAATACTTTGACAAATACAATAAATTAAAGCGAACTGCTCAGGCCTTGGAGGAACAAATCGAAGATACCAGAAACGAAATCCTTCACTTAGAGTCTGTCAGCACTGCCCTTGACATCGCTCTCGGAGAAAGTGATTTATCACAGATTAAGGAAGAGCTGACAGAGTGCGGCTATCTGAAAAAGCACTATTCCAAAAAGAAAAAAGCACTGGGAAAATCAAAGCCACTCCACTACATTTCCAGTGACGGCTATCACATTTATGTAGGGAAAAACAACTACCAGAATGAGGAACTGACCTTTAAATTTGCCACAGGAAATGACTGGTGGTTTCATGCAAAAAAAATGGCAGGTTCTCACGTCATTGTAAAAAGCAACAACGAGGAACTGCCTGACTCTACCTTTGAAGAAGCAGGAAGGCTGGCAGCTTACTACTCCAGCGGACGTACCGCTCCTAAGGTGGAAATTGACTATATTCAGAAAAAACATGTAAAAAAACCAAATGGCTCCAAACCCGGTTTTGTGGTATATTACACCAACTATTCTCTTATGATAGAACCGGATATTTCAGGGCTTACTTTGGTAGAAGATTAAATACAATATAGAAAAGCTGTTGCAGGAAAAGCAGCCGAAACATTCTCGGTGCAATCTCCATGCCACAGCTTTTCTATTATTTTTCATATACCTCATAGGCAACATATTCTCTTAAAAAATGATAACCCAACTTCTCTGCCAATGCTCTGGAGGCTAAATTATGGGCATCCCATCCGGGATAAATCTCCTGCTCTAAACAAGCTAAAATAAGCGCTGCACTGCATCCATAAGCCAGTCCCATTCTTCGATATTTGCTTTTTGTATCCACTTCGATTTCAATTCCCTTATCGTATCTTGCATAAGTAGACGCCCCTGCCAGAATTTCTCCGTTCTTTACTGCAACGACTCCTATTCCCAGCTTTTTAAAGCTCTCAAAATCTGAAAATTGCCCTGTTAAATCGTAACTCCATTCCTCTTTTCTACATTCGTAAAAAAGCTTTTCATCAAGAAAAGAAAGCTGTATTTCTTTTTCTAAAACAGTTTCTACTGCCCGTTTTAACTGCTCTTTTTGGAAAATATCACGTTCTTTTTTCATGGCATATCGAGTGATTTTCCTTATCTTACCCTCATAACATTTTTCTAAAATTTCTTCCCATTCTTTACTGCAAGGAACAAAAATCCGATAATCTTTTTTTGCACTTGGAGGCCCAAAAAGTGCAAAATCTTCGGAAGGCTCTCCGTCAAAATAAGTAAAATCGCCCAACACTGCCATTGCCGAATGAGGATTTTCACTGTTGTCATAATAGATATTCCCCATTGTCCCCTGTTTACAGCACCACACAAGAGCATCCTGACTGTTCTTAAAAAACTCTTTCATTTTCTCCTCCAATGTTCCCTTCTGTCTTTCTGCAAATTGCAAGTCCTACTAAAAGAAGAACAGGAAATACAATACTTGCCAATATTCCCAATTTCAGATTATCTCCTGCTAAATCTGACACAAACCCTACTAAAGTAGGCCCTGCAGAGCATCCAAAATCTCCTCCTAATGCCAGCAAGGCAAATAAGGCTGTTCCTGCTTTTGGCAAAGCTGCCGCAGCCTTGCTAAAGGTTCCCGGCCACATAATACCCACGGAAAAGCCACTGACTGCACAGGCAAATAAGCTTAAAATCGGATTGGGAAAAAGAGAAATTCCTAAATAAGAAATTACGCAAAATATACAGCTTCCTTTCATAAAATAATCCAAGCGGATTTTTTCGCCGTATTTTCCATAAAACATTCTGGACAATCCCATACAAAGGGCAAATGCCATAGGTCCTGCTAAATCTCCTGCTGCCTTAGAAATTCCCAGTCCTTTTTCCGCAAAGGTGGAAACCCACTGACTTACTGCCTGTTCACTGGCTCCTGCACACACCATCATAACCAACAAAATCCAAAACAATTTCATACGAAACAATTCTTTAATACTAAGTCCTTCTTCTCCTTCTTCCAGCAAAGATACCATGGGAACTTTCGTAAATACAAGCGCATTTACAACAGGAACAACTGCCCATAAAAGCGCCATAATTTTCCAATTCCCAATACCTGCTACGGAGAAGAAAATGGTTGAAATCAAAACAACACCGACCTGTCCCCAACAGTAAAAAGAATGAAGCATACTCATTGCTTTCTCCTTATTATCGGAAGGGCACGCTTCTACCACCGGACTTACCAGCACTTCTAATAAGCCTCCGCCGACTGCATAAATCATAACAGAAATCAAAATTCCCGCAAAAGCAGAAGGCAGTATCTCAGGTAAAAATGTCAGCGAAATCAAACCACAGGCAGATAAAATGTGAGCTAAAATCATACAGAAACGATAACCCCATTTATCTACAAACCCAATCGCCGCCATATCCACCAAAAGCTGCACACCAAAATTAAAGGTAATCAACATGGTTATCTGGGAAAGGGGCAAATGATACTGTCTTTGAAAAGTTAAAAATAATAACGGCACAAAATTGACAATGATTGCCTGTACAATATATCCCACAAAACACGCGGTCATTGTCTTATTATATTGATTTTTCATATTCCCGTTTCCATTCCATACAGTATTCTTTTTCTCCTGTATTTTCATCTATGCCTTCCCTCTCAAGTCTGAAATTTTCTCTCTTGTAAAAGCAGACTGCTCTGTTATTTTTCTCATATACATGTAAGTATAAATGACTTTTTAATGTCTTTGCATAATCTAATAACGCTTTTCCAATCCCTTTTGAACGAGCATCACTCTTTACAAAAATCCCTTCTATGTAATCCTCATTTATTCCAATAAATCCTGCGATTTCTTTTCTTTCTTCGTCTTTATATACGTAGACTTCTGCCTTTGGCAGCATTTCTTTTACAAATGGAAGATTTTCCGTCCAGTAGGAATCCGGAACAAAATCGTGCGCTTGAAGATTTGCAGAAAGCCAAATTTCACTAATCTCATTCATATCTTTCTCTGATAATTTTCTAATCATAAGTCCTCCTTTTCTCAGCAGTAAAGATATATCATAAAATTTTATCTTTTTCAACCAAAGTTGTATAATTTTTATTATTCCAGTAAATGTTTTATTAAAACCTCTCGATTGTTTATAAACATTTCCGTTATAGCATAACTCTCTGTATCTTCATAAGAAATTTTTTCAATCGTATTTCCATCAAAAGATAAAATTTCAGCCTCCGGCAATCCCAATAAAATAGGAGAATGTGAGGCGATCAAAAATTGAGAACCCTCCTTTGCTTTCTGTGCTATCTGCATAAATAAAGTTAGCTGACGCTGGGGTGACAACGCCGCTTCCGGTTCATCTAAAATATAAATCCCCTGCTTTTGAAACGTCTGAAAGAAACTTAAAAAGCTTTCGCCATGGGACTGGCAATGCAAACTTCTCCCTCCATAAGAAGGTCCATTAGGATTAAACGCATCATATTCTTCCGCCTTTGTCGCTACATTAAAGAAGCTTTCTGCACGAAAAAAATAACCGCTTTCCGGTTTTTTAAAGCCTTTGGAAATGTAAATTGCCTCACTTAATTCTGATACATCATGGTAAGTTTCAAATGAGTAATTCTTTGTTCCACCCTCCGGATTAAATCCATAAGCCACTGCGATTGCCTCTAACAAAGTCGATTTACCACTTCCGTTTTCTCCTGCAAAAAATGTAATATTACTGTTAAATTCCAAATGTTTTAAGTTCCTCAAAACAGAAATATTTCTTAAATAAGAATGTTCCGGAATTTTATTCCAGTCTATTTCTATAGTTTGTATAAATTTATTTGGTTTCATAAGAACTTTCTATTCCTCTTATAAACATCTTTCCATGTTAACTGTTATTGCGGAAATAAATTGTCTAGAATATTTTTTTACTTCCGACTCTATGTATCTGTTTCCATCCAATTTTGATTTAATATACTGTTCACTTTTACTTATTTGTTTATCTCTTATATTTACGTCTTGAAATTTTTATTGTATTACAAGATACTACAATTTTTTCATCATCCAATCCGCCGAAGCATATTCTCCATTTGCATATTTCATATTATCAGGAAATGAACCATATTTCTTAAAACCAAGTTTTTCATATAGAGCAATGGCATTTCTATTGTCGGAAATAACTTCAAGTTCCGCTTGCTCAAATCCTAATCCTTTTGCAACTTCAAGCACATTTTCCAGCATACTTTTTCCAATACCATATCCGCAAAATTCCTGATATAAAGCAATTGCCACTTCACACCTATGAGAATATCTTTTATAGTTACCTATTGGACTCAAAGAACAATTACCAATATATTTTCCGTTTAATGTAGCAATTAGCATCAGCGATTTATTTGAAGCCAAACAATTATTTATAAATGATACCTCTTGTTCATGCGTAATGGTAATCTCATCGGGTTCTCTAATCAAATATGGCGTTTCTGCCGAAATAACTTCTAAATATCTTATCAAATCATTTGCATCGTCTGGTATTGCATTGCGTAGCACTATTGTTCTGCCTAATTTATCCCGGATTTCAATGGGCTCAATTTTCATTTTCAAATCTCCTCCTCTGTATCATTCAAACCTTTCTATATAAAGCTTATAACTGTACCAAAAAAATACCACCAAACTTAAAATTATTGTTACCAAACCCATTAGGATAAACATGATTGATGTAAATCCTCCCGAATTTGGTCTATCTACATAACACTTTTTTGAATTGTTTGGATTATAATAAACTGTCATCTTACTATTGATAGGCCACAACTGTTCAGCCAGCTTGTGTAAATTTGCAACCGGGCCTATTTTTACATACAGCCATCCCTTTTCATCTTCATAAATTCCTGAAGATATAGGAGCTGGCAAGCCGGATATCCGTTTAATCTTTACACCACGAAATTTTTTCCTTGTCTTGTAGCAAGTAGAATTCACAAAATATTCTACAATTGGATACATTCTTCCTTCGCCTGAAAATCCATGTTGTACAACAATTCCTTCTGTGTGTTTCGTACATAATTTATTTTGCTTTTTTGTAACAATATTAATGATAACTCCAGACAAGGCTAATATTGCACCAACTCCCCCGACCGTTACTAATTCTAACCATGCAATTTGTAATTCAGACATAACCTTTTCCCTCGTAAATTCAAAATCTATCGTTCTAATTTAATAAGATATTCTGTTGTATCTTCTTCAAATTTTCTATATTTTGTGATATGAAATCCATACTTTTGATAAAATGAGATAGCTTTCGTATTCTTTTCTAAAGCCCACAAATAATTCACTTTATAGTTCTCTATCGCAAAAGTAATTAACGCTTTCCCAATTAAATTATTCTGAAAAAATGGATCAACATACAATTTGTATATTTCAGTACCATGTATTTCGATAAATCCTTTCACAATTCCATCATCATAGACATAAACGTTGTCTATGATTTCTTTATTTTGCTTCCAATAATCAACAAGCGAAACAACTTGCAGTTCGCCGAAAGAATAATGTTCATCTTTAAATATAGGAAAATAATTTATTCGATTATTGAATATAAATATTTCTGCAATTCTTGATAAATCATTTACGGTTGATTTTCTAATATTCATTCTATCACTTTCCCCCTATAAGCTTTCACCTATTTTTTTATATAAAGTATCATATTGCCATAATATACACTTGACACGGGTTCCACTCATCCCATAAATTTGGAAACACTTCAAATTCTTTAAAACCAATAGCCAAATAAAACCTGTTTGTCTTATCATAGGCTTCATATTTTCCCGTTTGAACTGTTTTAACCTGAATAAAGGAATATCCCTTTTTCCGTCTCTCTCAAATATAGAAAACCAACTGGGCAATGCTTCCAGCACATTCCGTGCAATTTTCTTTTATCTCACCCCTATTACCCAAACGTCTTTGATAAATAATCTTCTATATCAGCTCTTGAGTGAAAAACATAAATGCTCTTTTCACCTTTATATCTATCAAGCAATTCATATATGATTGGCAATTCATTTTTAGGAAAATCCATAATCCATTGTTTAAATTCTTCATCAAACTGGGTCTCTATCCATGGCATATCTACACGTTGTTTGCCTATGCGTGATTTTGCTCCGGCCAGACATTCCTCTACCGGAAAATCTAATAAAAATATGGCTTCACACCATTGAATACGCATTTCAAGTGTTCTTCCATAATTTCCATCTATAATCCATTTCTCCTTTAAAACAATTTCTTTTAATTTCTCATCAAATATATTTCTGTCAACAGTTGTCCTGTCAGGCTTGTGCCATAGCATATCAAGATAATACAAAGGCAAGTGCATTTTATCACTCAGCTTTCTCGCAAATGTACTTTTTCCTGCACCCGGACAACCAATTATGATTGCTTTTTGAAACATAAAAAGGCCACCTCCAAAACGACCTAAAATTTTGCTTGACTTAATGTAAGACATTCACACAATATCATATATAACGAATACTCTGTTTATCCTCAATAATATCATACTTTGTAATTATTTACACCTTTATAAGCATAAAATATAACGCAGACAATATTTCTCAGCTAATCCTCAGATAGTGGCACCTCTCTCTGTCTGTAGGATTTCTTCCAATGGTTACTTTCCATTTCAGAACCATTTGCTTCATACTTTTTGTCCCCTTTCTTTTAGCTTGATTATATCATACTACGTACGTAGTTTTTGTATATTACAACTATGTACATAGTTTTATTTTTATAGTATTATATTATTATAATCGAAAAGATGTCCTTTAATTTAAACACCACATCTGGAAAGAAGGTGTAAATATGGCTGATAACGAAAGTAAAAAGAAATACGATATACAATATGCAAAAAACAAATTAAAACGTATTCCTCTTGACGTCCAGAAAGAAAAATATGATGAAATAAAAGCAGTAGCAGTAATAGCTGGGGAAAGTGTAAATCGCTACATAAAAAATGCAATCAGTCAAAGAATGGAACGTGAACAATCATAAATAAAATCACTTTATTTTTAAAAAAATCTGTACATTGAGTTTCACCCTTTAAATACAGAACTTATTCCCTCAGATCCATATTTTAGACGAAAAACAGGCAAGACTAAGAAAAGAGCACAGCTAACCATTGAAAGGAAGTGTTTACATGGCTTTACCACAAGAACAAGGTTACACTATTGAAGATATTTACGCTTTACCGGAAGGGACTAGGGCAGAATTAATTGATGGAAAGATTTATTACATGGCACCGCCCAACACAAAACATCAACGAATTTCTGGTTTCCTGCATAGTAAAATATACCAATATATTTCAAATCATAATGGTACTTGCGAAACATTTACAGCTCCATTTGCAGTGTTTTTATCTGAAGGCAACAAAAATTACGTTGAGCCGGATATAAGTGTTATATGTGATAAAAACAAACTCACAGACAAAGGATGTGTAGGTGCACCAGACTGGATAATAGAAATTGTGTCACCCGGCAGCAGACGAATGGACTATTTCACCAAACTTTTTAAATATCGCACTGCCGGCGTAAAAGAATATTGGCTTGTCGACTCAGATAAGAATAGAATTCTGGTATACAATTTTGAAAATGAAGATACTCAGGAATTTACTTTTTCTGACATCATAAAAGCCGGTATATATACAGATTTATCTATTGATTTTTCACAGCTTAATATTTAACTTTTATGGACTATCGGTTAATACCAATTTTTAAACTCTAAGTTTCAAAACAGTGAATACAAAAAAGAGCCAAAACCCTTATTTTACAAAGGAAAAGGCTCTTTTTATTATTATTTCATGACGATATTAATAATTTTCTTCGGAACATAAATTTCCTTTACAATATTACCTGTCAATTTATCAGCAATTGCTGCTTTACCTGCTTCAATAGCTTCTTCTTTTGTTGCTTCTGCACTGATGGAAATTACAATTTTTGTCTTTCCGTTAATCTGAACAGGAACTTCAATTTCATCATCTTTCATAGCATCTTCATCTGCTGTTGGCCACTGTGTATGGAACACAGAATCTGTATGACCATATTCCTGCCATAATTCTTCTGACACATGAGGTGCAAACGGAGCTAAAAGCTGTACAAAGGCTTCAATGGTTGCTTTGTCTATTCCGCCTTCTTTTTTCGCCATATCAATCAGCTTGTTATTATATTCCATAAATCCGGAAATAACTGTATTCAGGCTGAAGCTTTCCAGACGCTGTGTAATGTCATAAACAAGTTTATGACGCATTTTTACCATTTCTTTTGTCTCTGCAACATTTGCTTCCTTACTGTCCATAGCCAGTTTCCAGAAACGGTTGATAAAGCGGTATACACCATCAATACCTCTGTCATCCCATTCTGCATCTAATTCCGGCGGACCTACGAATAATTCGTAAAGTCTTAATGCATCACATCCGTAGTCTCTTACCAAATCATCAGGAGAAACAACGTTTCCTTTTGATTTACTCATCTTGATACCATTTTTACCTGTAATCATACCCTGATTAAACAGTTTCTGGAATGGTTCATCAAAATCAACCACACCAATATCATACAAGAATTTTGTGTAAAAACGAGAATACAGAAGATGCAGTACCGCATGTTCTACACCACCGATATACATATCTACCGGAAGATATTTCTGCGCTTTTTCCTTAGAAACTAATTCTTCTGTATTTTTATTATCTACATAACGCAGGAAATACCAGGAAGAACCAGCCCACTGAGGCATAGTATTTGTTTCTCTCTTCGCAGGTGCTCCACAGCATGGACAAGTAGTATTTACCCATTCTTCAATACCTGCCAATGGTGATTCTCCTGTACCTGTTGGTTCATAAGATTCTACATCCGGCAGTGTCAATGGAAGCTGATCTTCCGGAACAGGCACATTACCGCAGTTTGGACAGTGAATAATCGGAATTGGTTCACCCCAGTAACGCTGACGGGAGAATACCCAGTCACGTAACTTAAAGTTTACAGTTTTACGTCCAATACCCATTTTTTCAATCATTTCAGGAGCTTCTTTTTTCAGAACAGCTGACTCCATTCCGTTCCATTCACCGGAATTAATCATGGTTCCGGAAGCTTCTGTATATGCTTCTGTCATGTTTTCGATTTCTTTTCCATCTTTTGCAATAACCTGAATAATCGGAATATCGAATTTTTTCGCGAATTCAAAGTCACGGTCATCATGAGCCGGTACGCACATAATTGCGCCTGTACCATAGTCAGCCAATACATAATCAGATAACCAGATTGGAGTTTTCTTGCCATTTAATGGGTTAATTGCATAGCTTCCTGTAAACACACCTGTTTTTTCTTTGTCCTGAAGACGGTCTACGTTAGATTTCATAGAAGCGTCGTAAATATATTTTTCTACGGCTTCTCTTGTTTCATCAGTAGCCAATTCTTTTGCCATTGCATGCTCCGGAGCTAATACCATAAAGGTTGCGCCGTGAAGTGTATCCGGTCTTGTAGTATAAACGGTGATTTTCTCGTCTTTTCCTTCTACCGGGAACTGAACTTCTGCACCATAGGATTTTCCAATCCATTCTGCCTGCATCTTTTTAACTTTTTCCGGCCAATCCAGTTTATCCAAATCATTTAATAAACGGTCTGCATATTTTGTAATTCTCAGCATCCACTGACGAAGATTTTTCTTTGTTACTTCTGCGCCGCAGCGTTCACATTTACCGTTTACAACTTCCTCGTTTGCAAGTCCTGTTTTACAGGAAGGACACCAGTTAATTGGGAATTCTTTCTCATAAGCCAGACCTTCTTTGAACATTTTTACAAAGATCCACTGTGTCCATTTATAGAATTCCGGATCTGTGGTATTTACTTCTCTGTCCCAATCATAAATAGCAGAAATATCATTTAACTGTCTTTTGAAGTTTTCTACATTTTCTGCTGTGGATTTGGAAGGATGCACACCCATTTTAATTGCATAGTTTTCTGCAGGAAGTCCAAAAGCATCCCAGCCCATTGGATGAATTAAATAATATCCCTGCATCATTTTAAAACGACTCCATACGTCAGAGATTACATAGCCTCTCCAATGTCCTACGTGAAGACCGTTTCCTGAAGGATATGGAAACATATCCAGACAATAATATTTTGGTTTTTTGCCATCATCAACATTTACCGGGTTTTCTTCCCAGTTTTTACGCCATTTCTGCTCAATCGCCTTATGATTATAAGGTACTGCCATTTTCTTTTCCTCCTGTATTGTAAAAATAAAGAAGCCCTCTCATCTCCTAATTCAGAGACGAAAGGGCTTAAATTCCGCGGTACCACTCTAATTCACAGATGCTTATCTGTGCACTCATTTTTCTGTAACGGGAAATCCCGCCCAAATCTACTTAAAGCAAAATACTGTTCAATTTGGGAACTCCGAGGCGAGTTGGGAAGCTTACGCATCTGCCTTGCACCAGACGGCAGCTCTCTTTATACGCAGTTTTTCTTAATACTCCTCTTCTACGTCTGTCTGTATGAAACTATACATATTTTACTCAGTGGTTTCTTTTTTGTCAACCCCTGTCTCCGGTTTTTTATCACCTAAAGCCGTTACTGTGGAAATCGGTTCTTCCGGAATAAAATGTACGGTCAAACTATCACCTACATCATATCCCACAATTTCCGGATATTCTGTCACCGGAATATCAAAAATAAATTTCTGCGCTGTCTGTCCTGCTTCCAGTCCTTTTACTTCTGCGTTTTCACCGCCCAGTGTAATATAGAAGTGAGAGTTTCCTTCAATAACTGCCTGTGCCATTTTTTCAATGGTTCCTGTCATGGAAATATCACTTTCTGTTCCCACACCTGATGCAATACCATTGTCTGCCAGCAGTTTTTCATAATTCTTCTCACATTCTGCAACGGTATCTCCAATGGCAACGGTCTGATATTTCTGCACATTTACCATAGCATATTTCTTTACAAGACCTGCGCCGTCCTTTAATGCCATAAAGTATGTCGGCTGGTCTGAAATATTTAACAGAAGCGGGAATGCCGCCTGATATTTCAAGTTCTGTACCTGACCTTCTGCAGAATCCATAGCAGAACGTTCCTGAGCACCATCACAAACATAATATCTTGTTTCCATAGTTCTCTGGTTCATCAGTACAAATCCGACATTCGATTTATCACCACTTACAGATGTTACACCGGTATATACCCATACATCATCATCTAAAGCCAGATAGTTGTTTCCGTCTGTTGTCTTTAAACAGCCTTTCTGTCCCAAAACACTGTTCAAAAAACCATTTTTCAACATTCCGTGATAATTATAAAGCTCTAAAAGTAAATCTGCCGGATATGCACGGTCTACCCACTGTGGGCAATCCTCAATTTTATAATCCTTTGTTTCACCTGTCTGTGCATTGCAAAGTACCACTCTGCCGATAGTCTGCCCTCCGAATAAGCCAATGTTAAATTTCTTTACAGGACAAATCCAGTATGGTGTCCCTTCATCGTCAATTTCAAAGCTTAACTGGTCAAACATATAAGCCGGATATTTAAAACGCAGATGACGATAAATGTTGCGGTTAAAATATTCTGACTCTGAATATTTAATCGGTTTGTCCAGTTTTACCAGTTCTGTATTCTGTGTTGCCATATCAATTCGGATATAGGCAGGAATTCCTTCCTTCTGGTTTGTCAGCCATTTAATTCCACTGGCGTATACAAGAGGTGTTACACGATAAGGCTGTCCCTGATAGTTAATCTGTGAATACAGACTGCTCACTTCAAACTGAGACACCATATCTACCATACTTCCCATTTTTCTGTTTCCCAGAAGCTCTGCGGACTCTTTGTCTAACAGAGGAATTTGGTCATAGCTGATTTCTTTAATGTCTTCTGTAAAATCTCTTTCCTCCGGTGTTACCAACTGCTGATATTTTTTCGCATTGACAATAGGGGAAGATAACAAAGTTCCCACACCATAGACAACAATAATTGCAAGAACCAAAAACAGCCCTGCTTTCATGACCTTACTGCTTTTAATTTCCTGTGGACTGCGAAGCCTCTTGCGAACAGCATAAATTACCAGCAGTAAAACAACTACCGTACCAAGGAAAAACCAAAAGCCACTTTCGTGAATGTTAATTGCCGGCAACGTAATGTAATAATAAACAAATGCCAGAAGCAGTATTCCAAGTCCTGCTGCAATTTTTTTCATACTTTCTACCAACCTTTCCAAGCAATTTTGCTTTGTTCAGTATTGTAACATTCTTTTTATCCGGTTACAACAGTAAAACGTAATTTCCTACACAATTAAAGAAGAGGCTGCCGCTTTCAATACATATTCTGAATATTCAAAGCAACAACCTCTTATTTTTCAATTTTCTATTTTTTAATTATTCCTCTTCTGCTTTCGCACGAGCCGCAATTTCCTTCTCCTGAATGTCAGAAGGCGCTTGTTCATAGCGGGCAAATTCATAAGAAAATTCACCGCTTCCTCCTGTCATGGAACGAAGGTCTGTGGAATATCCGTAAATGGAGAGCATCGGTACGTCTGCTTCTACAACTGTATAGCCTTTCCGTGCAGTATCCGGGTTCATTCCCAGTACACGGCCTCTTCTCTTGTTCAAATCGCCCATAACATCTCCGGTAAATTTATCCAGTACGCTTACTTTCATGGATACAATCGGCTCTAACAGTACGGGTGACGCTTCCATAAAGCCTTTCTTAAATGCCTGAATAGCTGCTGTTTTAAATGCCATTTCAGAGGAGTCTACCGGATGGTAAGAACCGTCATATAAAGTAGCTTTCACACCCACTACCGGATAAGAAGCAACAGGGCCTTTCAATACAGACTCCTGAATACCCTTTTCTACTGCCGGGAAGTAATTCTTCGGAACTGCTCCGCCTACAACGGTCTGTTCAAATACATAAGGAGTTTCCAAATCGCCGGATGGTTCAAATGTCATTTTTACATGACCATACTGTCCATGTCCGCCGGACTGTTTTTTGTATTTGTATTCCACATCTGATTTTTTACGAATAGTTTCTTTAAACGGAACCTTCGGTTCAGATAAAACAATGTCTACTTTATAACGTTCTTTTAATTTGCTTACCACAATGTCCAGATGCTGCTCGCCAATACCATATAATAAAGTCTGACGGTTCTGTGCATCGTTGACTGCTTTCAAGGTCAAATCCTCCTGCATCATCTTTGCCAATGCCTGAGATACCTTATCATCATCGCCCTTATTTACTGTCTGATAACGTTTGTAAGTATAAGGAGTAGAAATATCTGTTTTACCGTAAAGGATTGGTGTGGTCTTTGTAGCCAGTGTATCTCCTGTGGTCACGGTACCCAGTTTTGCAATAGCTCCAATATCTCCTGCGTGAAGCTCTGCTACTTCGATTGGCTTTGAGCCTTCCAGAACATAAAGCTTATTCAGCTTTTCTTCGGAGTCCTTGGATACGTTAAAGAGAACATCGTCTCCTTTGATAACGCCGGAACATACCTTAACCAGTGAATATTTTCCTAAGAACGGGTCAACGATTGTTTTAAATACATAAGCAGATTTTGCTTTTGTAAAATCGTAATTTGCCTGATAAATTTCGTTTGTCTTTGTATTCATACCTGCACAGGTCTTCTGATCCGGACTTGGGAAATATCCGCAAATATCATCTAAAAGGTTTGCTACACCCTGAATATTAACAGCAGAACCCATACATACCGGAATAATACTTCCGTCAGAAATATTCATTTTTAATGCTGCAGAAACCTCTGCTACGGAGAACTCTTCTCCTGCAAAGTAACGGTCCATAAATTCTTCGCTGATTTCTGCTACGGACTCCATTAAAGTCTCATGATATTTTTCTAAATATTCGTTCAAATATTCCGGAACAGGACATTCCTTTTTCTGTCCTCTTTCAATATATCTTCGACCTGCCTGTTTTACGATATTTACATATCCTACAAATTTGCCGTCTTCTCGAATTGGCATGTGCAACGGCGCAATTTTTTTGCCGTACAGCTCTGTAAGCTGCTCTACCACCTGACGATAGCTGACATCATCAATATCCATTTCCGTAACGAAGAACATTCTTGGAAGATTATATTTCTCGCACAGCTCCCACGCCTTCTGTGTTCCTACCTGAACACCGTCCTTACCGGAAACAACAATAATCGCTGCGTCAGCCGCTCCTACTGCTTCTTCGACTTCCCCCACAAAGTCAAAATAGCCCGGAGTATCCAATACATTAATTTTTACTTTTCCCCATTCAATCGGAATTACAGATGTAGAAATTGAAAATTTTCTCTTTATTTCCTCTTTATCAAAATCACTGATCGTGTTGCCATCTGTTACCTTTCCCATTCGGCTTGTAATACCTGATAAATAAGCCATTCCTTCTGCCAGAGTTGTTTTTCCGGCACCCCCATGACCAAGCAGGACCACATTTCTAATTCTGTCGGTTCTAAAAACGTCCATATGTAATACCTCCCAAATATATTATGTGTATATTTTACTAAAAAAATTGATATATTTCAAGTATTTTATTCAAATTAAACAAGTTTTTTTCTTATTCCTTTCACACACACCAATAGAATTGACAATTGTAAAAACCTGTCATAAAATGATACTGTTTGACAGCATTTTAATTAGAAGGAGTATGAAAATATATGGAAACCACAACTATTGGTTTTATTGGTCTGGGGCTTATCGGCGGCTCCATTGCAAAAGCAATACGAAAATTTCATCCGGATTATCAGATTATCGCTTATAACCGCACAACAGATACCTTAAAGGATGCGGTTTTTGACGGAATTGTGGATATTCCCTGCAATGAGCATGACCCTCGCTTTGCCCTCTGTGATTATATTTTCTTGTGTGCCACAGTGGACTACAATATCGAATGTCTTCCATGGCTGAAGCAGGTCATCCGCCCCGGTTGTATTCTCACTGATGTAGGCAGTGTAAAGGGGGAAATTCACCGAAAAGTCACAGAACTTGACATGGCTTACAACTTTATCGGGGGACATCCTATGGCAGGAAGTGAACACATGGGATATGAGCATTCTACCGACCATTTGATTGAAAATGCCTACTATATTCTTACCCCGTCTGAGGAGGTTGGTCTTGATAAAATAGGAAAGTATACCGAACTGGTAACTTCCATTGGCGCTTTGCCTATGATTTTGACTTGGGATGAGCATGATTTTATTACTGCTGCCGTAAGCCACCTTCCTCATATTGTGGCTGCATCTCTTGTAAATGTAGTGAAAAAGCTGGACTCTCCTCTGGAGCACATGAAAACCATTGCGGCAGGCGGATTTAAAGATATTACCCGTATTGCATCCTCTTCTCCGCACATGTGGCAGCAGATTTGTCTGGAAAATCCGGAGCATATTTCAAAGGTTTTAGATGAATATATACGCTTGATTGTGCAGGCAAAATATTTAGTGGACCAAAAAGATGCCAATGGTCTTTACGATATGTTTTCACAGTCCAAGGAATACAGAAATTCCTTTAATGATGTCCCCAGCGGACCAATTAAAAAGGATTTTGCCCTGTACTGTGATATTATTGATGAAACAGGTTCTATTGCTACCATTGCAACTATTCTTTCTATGAATAATATCAGTATTAAAAATATCGGCATTCTTCACAACAGAGAATTTGAAGACGGCGTATTAAAAATCGAATTTTACGATGAGGATGCCTTAAAACAGGCTTTGGAACAGCTGACAAAGCGCAATTATAAAATTTATGAGAGATAGGAGGTTTTTCTATGATTTTTAAAAAATCCACTCCTCTTCGAGGAGAGCTTGCCGTTCCGGGAGATAAATCCATCTCTCACAGAGCCGTCATGCTCGGGGCTCTTGCAAAAGGAACCACTTCTGTTACCAATTTTTTAAAAGGCGCTGATTGTCTGTCTACAATCTCCTGCTTTGAAAAAATGGGCATTGAAATTGAACAGCTTCCTTCGGAAATTTTAATTCACGGCAAAGGACTTCACGGCTTAAACGCTCCTGAAACGATTTTAGATGCAGGAAACAGCGGAACTACTACCCGCCTTTTATCCGGTATTTTAGCCGGACAGGCTTTTTGTACTACTTTAACCGGAGATGCTTCTATTCAGAAACGTCCTATGACACGAATTATTACTCCCCTTTCCCAAATGGGAGGCAAAATAGAAAGTCTATCCGACAACGGCTGTGCACCGCTGAAAATAACGGGGCATCCTTTAAAGCCCATACATTATCTTTCACCGGTAAGCTCTGCACAGGTGAAGTCCTGTGTTTTATTGGCAGGAATGTATGCAGATGGCATCACAAAAGTGACAGAGCCCTATCTTTCCCGCAACCATTCTGAACTGATGCTCCGCTCCTTTGGTGCAGACGTCATTTCAGAAGGAACTACTGCGGCTATCACGGGCAATCCTGTTTTAGAAGGACAAAATGTCATTGTTCCCGGAGATATTTCTTCTGCGGCTTATTTTATTGCTGCGGGACTTCTAATTCCGGGCTCTGAAATTTTAATCAAAGATGTGGGAATAAATCCTACACGAGATGGCATTCTAAAAGTATGCGCAGATATGGGCGCAGATATTCAGCTTTTAAATAAGAGGGAATACGGAAAAGAGCCTGTGGCCGATATTCTGGTAAAACACAGCGAGTTAAAAGCAACAGTTATCGAAGGCGCACTTATTCCCACTCTCATTGACGAACTTCCGATGCTTGCTGTTATGGCAGCCTTTGCCCAAGGTACTACCGTCATCCGTGATGCGCAGGAATTAAAGGTAAAAGAGTCTAACCGTCTGGATATTATTGTGCAGCATTTATCCGCTATGGGAGCTGATATTATTCCTACGGAAGACGGCATGGAAATACATGGAGGCAAGCCTTTAAAAGGCGCTGTTTTAGACAGCTATATGGATCACAGAATTGCCATGTCCTTTGCCGTTGCCGGTATGGCTGCTGACGGAGAAACAGAAATTTTAAATGCTTCCTGCGTAGATATCTCCTATCCTGAATTTTATCGGGATATGGCTGCAATTTCTGCTTCATAAGGTCGTTAAATTTTAAACAAATTTTAGAATTTCTATATATTTTTTTATTGATTTATTGTAGTAAATATGTATAATATAGAAGAGAAGCAGGGTTTTCCCTTCTTTAAAAAAGGATATCGCAAACCTGTCTTGGCAGGTGAGATTATCGTAATTAATATAAGAGAAAAGAGGTACATGTAAGATGGCAGAATTGAATTTAAGCAAATACGGCATCACTGGAACAACTGAGATTGTTCACAACCCTTCTTATGAATTATTATTCGCTGAAGAAACAAAACCGGAACTGGAAGGCTTTGAAAAAGGTCAGGAAAGTGAACTGGGTGCAGTTAACGTAATGACAGGTGTATACACAGGACGTTCTCCTAAAGACAAATTCATCGTTATGGATGAAAACTCTAAAGACACTGTATGGTGGACTTCTGATGAATACAAAAATGACAACCATCCAGCTACACAGGAAGCTTGGGATACTGTAAAAGATATTGCTTTAAAAGAGCTGTCTAACAAAAAACTGTATGTTGTAGATGCTTTCTGCGGTGCAAACAAAGATACACGTATGGCTATCCGTTTTATCGTAGAAGTAGCTTGGCAGGCACATTTTGTTACAAACATGTTCATTCAGCCTACTGAAGAAGAGCTGAAAGACTTCGAACCAGACTTTATCGTATACAATGCTTCTAAAGCAAAAGTTGAAAACTACAAAGAATTAGGATTAAACTCTGAAACAGCTGTTATGTTCAACATCACAAGCCGTGAGCAGGTTATCGTAAATACATGGTACGGCGGAGAAATGAAAAAAGGTATGTTCTCTATGATGAACTACTACCTTCCATTAAAAGGTATCGCTTCCATGCACTGCTCTGCAAACACAGACTTAAATGGTGAAAACACAGCAATTTTCTTCGGTCTTTCCGGAACAGGAAAAACTACACTTTCCACAGATCCAAAACGTCTCTTAATCGGTGATGACGAACACGGCTGGGATGACAACGGTGTATTTAACTTTGAAGGCGGATGCTACGCAAAAGTTATCGACTTAGATAAAGATTCTGAACCAGATATCTACAATGCAATCAAACGTGACGCTCTTCTTGAGAACGTAACATTAGATGCAGAAGGAAAAATCGACTTTACAGATAAGAGTGTAACAGAAAATACTCGTGTATCTTATCCAATTAACCACATTGAAAATATTGTTCGTCCTGTATCTTCTGCTCCAGCTGCAAAAGAAGTTATCTTCTTATCTGCAGATGCATTTGGTGTATTACCTCCAGTATCTATTCTGACACCAGAACAGACACAGTACTACTTCCTTTCTGGATTTACAGCAAAATTAGCTGGTACAGAACGTGGAATTACAGAACCTACACCAACATTCTCCGCTTGCTTTGGACAGGCATTCTTAGAGCTGCATCCAACAAAATACGCTGAAGAGCTTGTTAAGAAAATGCAGCAGAGTGGAGCAAAGGCTTACCTTGTAAACACAGGATGGAATGGTACAGGAAAACGTATCTCCATTAAAGATACTCGTGGTATCATCGACGCTATCTTAAACGGAGACATCTTAAACGCTCCTACAAAGAAAATTCCATACTTCAACTTCGAAGTACCTACAGAACTTCCAGGTGTTGATACAAACATTCTTGATCCTCGTAATACTTATGCAGATGCTTCCGAATGGGAAACAAAAGCAAAAGACTTAGCACAGAGATTTATTAAGAACTTTGCTAAATACGAAGGAAATAAAGCTGGTAAAGCATTAGTTGCTGCCGGTCCTCAGGAATAATAAAATAAGATTTTTAAATATGAAAAAAAACGCCAGTTCCGATAAATATCGGTTCTGGCGTTTTTTCTTTGCAATCTTTTTATCACTCAATAATCATGGCATCTCCGAAGCTGAAAAAGCGATAACGCTCTTTTACTGCTTCTTCATAAGCATTCATAATCTTTTCTTTTCCCGCCAATGCAGAAACCAGCATTAAAAGGGTTGACTCCGGTAAATGGAAGTTTGTAATTAAAGCATCAATCATTTTAAACTGATAGCCGGGATAGATAAAAATATCTGTCCATCCGCTTTTTGCCTGCAAAATCCCATTCTCATCTGTGGCAGACTCTAAAGTTCTGCAGCTTGTAGTTCCCACGGAAATCACTCTGCCGCCTTTTGCCTTTGTTTCATTGATGATTTTTGCCTGCTCCTCTTCCACTACATAAAATTCAGAGTGCATGTGATGACTTTCTACATCATCTACCTTTACAGGGCGGAACGTACCCAGTCCCACATGAAGGGTTACATGGGCAATTTTCACGCCTTTTTCTTCTATTTCTTTCAATAATTCTTTTGTAAAATGAAGTCCTGCCGTAGGCGCTGCTGCACTTCCCTCGTTTTTTGCATAAACGGTCTGGTAACGTTCCTTATCCTGAAGCTTATGAGTGATATAAGGAGGAAGAGGCATTTCTCCCAGCTTGTCTAAGATTTCTTCGAAAATCCCTTCGTACTGAAACTGTATCAGACGATTTCCTTCTTCTACAATATCCAGCACTTCACCGATTAAAAGTCCATCGCCAAAGCTGATTTTTGTTCCCGGTTTTGCTTTTTTACCCGGTTTTACTAAGGTTTCCCATATATTGTTTTCTCTTCTTTTTAACAGAAGAATTTCAATCCCTGCATCTGTTCCGACCTTACTTCCGTATAAACGAGCCGGTATTACTCTTGTATCATTGATAACAAGACAATCCTCTGGGTTTAAATAGTCAATAATATGTTTAAAATCTGTATGGCATATTTCACCGGTTTGTTTATCCAAGTGCATCAGTCTGGAAGATGACCTGTCTAATAATGGATCCTGTGCAATCAGTTCTTCCGGCAAATCATAATAAAAGTCTGCTGTTCTCATGGTTTCTCCTTTCTGTTCTCTGACGAAAGGGGGCTGCCGCATTATATTTAATACGACAGCCTCCTGTTTCTATTTAGTAATATACCACATCTTCTTCAAGAAGTATAGCTTTGTTCTCTTTCATTTCTACAATATTCACACTGCAGTTTGGCGGAACTTTTCCATGCCAGAAATTTGCAATATCTGCGTCTTCATATACGTTTTGTAAAAGCGCACGCACTGCGCAGCCGTGAGAAGCAATGAGAATATTTTTATCCTGCAATTCTTCTCTGGCAATAATATCCTCCCAAAAATCTCTGGTTCTGGCGCAAATGTGAGCAAGCTCTTCTCCCCCTTTTGGTGCTCTATAATCCTTTGTGTTATGGAAGAAATTATAAAGCATCTCCTGAGGAAGCAGGGAAGAATTTTCTCCCTCCCACTCTCCAAAGCAAATTTCCTGTATTCTTGCATCTTCATAGATGGGAATTTCCCTGTTGCCAAGCGCCAGCTTTGCCGTGTCCTTTGCTCTCTTTAAAGGACTGGTAAAACAACAGTAAAAAGGAATTTCCTTCAGCGCCTCTCCTGTTTTTTCTGCCAAAGCAATACCCTTTTCGTTTAACTCAGTGTCAGAAGCCCCTTGCAGCCTTTTCTGCACATTCCACTGGGTTTCTCCATGTCTAAGAATATATAACTTCATCATTATTTACGCAGCTCAATACCAAGTGTTTCCAGACCATTGAGGATTTTTTTCATGGCTGCATTTACATCTGCATCCTCTAAGGTTCTGTCTTTCGCACGGAAGGTAACAGAATATGCCATAGATTTATATCCTTCTTTAATCTGGCTTCCTTCATAAATATCGAATAACTGGTAATTCTCCAGAATTTTTCCGCCTCTCTGTGCAATAACTGCTTCAATCTGTCCTGCCAATACTTCTTTTGGAACGACCATACTAATGTCACGGCTTACAGCAGGGAATTTTGCAATGCCTTCGTATTTTCTGTCAAAGGTTGCAAATTCTAAAATTGCAGGAATATCCAGAACAGCTACATAAGCTTTTTCTCCGATGCCGTAAGAAGCTGCAACTGTTGGGTGAACCTCTCCCATATATCCAATTACAGTTTTATCATAAATAATTTCTGCCTGACGTCCCGGATGAAGGAATGGTTTGCCTGCGTTTGGATTGTATTCCTCTTTTTTGTGCATACCGATTTTATCTAAGAATTCCTCTACAACGCCTTTCATAGAGAAGAAATCGCCTGCTCCGTACATACCTAATGTGAACATCATTCTTTCTTCCGGAAGCTCTGTTAAAGGTAATTCTTTTGGAAGATAAATATTTCCTAATTCATATAAGCGAACGTCTTTATTTCTTCTCTTATAGTTTGTTCCCAGAGATGTGAGCATACCGTTTAAAGAGATTGTTCTCATAATGCTGAAATCTTCTCCTAATGGATTAGAAATCACAATAGCTTTTCTCAATTCGTCATTTTCCGGAATTAACAATTTGTCAAATACCTTCGGGCTTTCAAAAGAATAACAATACCCCTGAGAAAATCCGTTAAATTCTGCCATATCTCTTGCCACCTGCTCAATACGCAGTTTGAATGGAAGCTTTCCTGTGGTTGCTTCTCCTTTTGGCAATGTTGTAGGAATGTTGTCATATCCGTAGAAACGGGCTACTTCCTCTGCTAAATCTGCCATACGGAAAATATCATGTCTGAAAGTAGGCGCTACGATTTCTCCTGTACTTTCATCATATTTTAATTCTACTCTGCTTAAATATTCTAACATTTCTTCTTTAGAAAGCTCTGTTCCCAGAAGGCTGTTGATTTTATCTGCATCAAAAGCAACACGTACCGGTTCTTTTACTTTTGAATATACGTCTGCCATACCACCTACCACTTCGCCGCAGCCAAATTCTTCGATTAACTGACAAGCTCTGTCAATGGCAGCCTGTGCATTGTTTGGATCTAAGCCCTTTTCAAATTTACCGGAAGCATCTGTACGAAGTCCTACTTTTTTGCTGGAAAGACGAATATTTACACCGTCAAAGCAAGCTGCTTCTAAGAGAACGGTTGTGGCATTTTCTGTAATCATGGAGTTTTCTCCACCCATAATTCCGGCAATTCCAACAGGCTTCTTTCCATCACAAATCATCAGTACAGAGTCATCTAATACTCTTTCCTGACCGTCTAAAGTAACGAATTTTTCGTCTTTTTTTGCACGGCGAACAATGATTTCCTGTCCTTCAATGGTATCCATATCATAAGCGTGCATTGGCTGTCCGAATTCTTCCATAACATAGTTGGTAATATCTACCAGATTGTTAATAGGGCGAATACCGTTTGCAGCCAGACAACGCTGCATCCATTTTGGTGAAGGTCCGATTTTTACGTTCTTTACCATTCTTGCACAGTAACGAGGGCAAAGCTCCTTGTCTTCTACGGTTACTTTTACATAATCGTTGACGTCTTCAGAATTTCCTTTTACTTCTACAACCGGTGGATAAAATGGTTTCTGGAAAGTAGCCGCTGCTTCTCTCGCAATACCGATTACACTGTAACAGTCTACACGGTTGGAAGTAATTTCGTATTCAAATACCACATCGTTGAAACCTAAAGCTTCAATAGCGCTTGCTCCTACTTCTGCGTCTTCCGGAAAAATATAAATACCGTCTTCTGCTGCTTCCGGATAAAATTCTGTTGTTGAGCCCAATTCTTCAATGGAGCACATCATACCGCAGGACTCTACGCCACGCAGCTTTCCTGTTTTAATTTTTGTTCCGTCTGCAACGCTTCCGCCGTCTAATACAACCGGAATTTTATCTCCTTCATGCACATTGGAAGCCCCTGTTACAATCTGAACAGTTTCTGTACCAATATTTACCTGACAAACAATCAGTTTATCGGCATCCGGATGTCTCTCAATTTTTTCAATCTGTCCGATAACAATCTTTTCAAGGTCTGCATCCAGTTTCTCAAAGCCTTCTACCTTTGTTCCTGACAAAGTCATTGCATCTGTATATTCCTGTGCGCTCACATCTAAATCCGGCACATATTTTTTAATCCATGATAATGATGTATTCATTTCTCTTTCTCCTCCTAGAACTGACGTAAAAATCTTGTGTCATTTTCATATAATAAACGCATATCATCAATTTCGTATTTCAAAAGTGCAATACGCTCAAGACCTACGCCAAATGCAAATCCGGTGTATTCCTCCGGATCAATTCCGCACATTTCCAGTACATGTGGATGTACCATACCGCAGCCTAAAATTTCAATCCAACCGGAGCCCTTACAGAAACGGCAGCCCTTGCCTCCGCATTTGAAGCAGGAAACGTCTACTTCTGCGCTTGGCTCTGTAAATGGGAAGTGATGAGGACGGAATTTTGTCTTTGTTTCCGGTCCAAACAGTTCTTTGGCAAACTCTTCCAAAGTTCCCTTTAAGTCTGCAAAAGTAATGTGTTTGTCAATAACAAGACCTTCAATCTGATGGAAGGACGGAGAGTGTGTTGCATCTACTTCATCAGAACGGAACACTCTTCCCGGTGCAATCATACGAATTGGCAGCTTGCCTTCTTCCATTACACGAGCCTGTACCGGTGAGGTCTGTGTACGAAGTACAATATTTTTATTTACATAGAAAGTATCCTGTTCGTCTTTTGCAGGATGTCCTTCCGGAATGTTTAATTTTTCAAAGTTGTATAAGTCATATTCTACTTCAGGACCTTCTACTACTTCATAGCCCATACCGATGAAAATTCTCTCTACTTCTTCCAGTGCGATGGTGTTTGGATGACGGTGTCCGATTTCCATTTTCTTTGCTGGAAGCGTTACGTCAATGACTTCTTCTCTTAACTTTTTCTCTAAAGCTTCTGCTTCTAATTTTGCCTTTGTTTCTTCTAAAAGACCTTCTAACTCAGCTCTTACCTCATTTACCCACTGACCAACCTTTGGTCTGTCTTCTGGGGCAACGTCCTTCATTCCTTTTAAAACTGCAGTTAATTCACCTTTTTTACCTAAAAATGCAACACGCACTTCATTTAACTTATCCAAAGAATTTGCTTCCTGAATACGCTTTGCAGCTTCTTCCTGAATATGCTGTAATTTTTCTTTCATGACTTTCTCCTTTTATTTCTATATTTAGATGCAAAGAAAAAAACTCCGCCCCTAAAAGGGACGAAGTCATTACAATCTCGCGGTACCACCCTCGTTCCTGTCAAACACATGACAGGCACTCGTATCTGTTTAACGCACAGTTACGTCATCTCCTACTTCTGTAACATACAGTTTCAAAAATGCAGCTCCGGTGGGAATTTCAATATCTGTCTGAACTGAGGAAAGCTTACAGCCAATGACTTTCCATCTCTGGCAGAAAACAGGTATCTACTGACACTTTCTTTGCTTTTTTCATATCTGCCCTTTATTTTATCCACTTTCTTATCTGCTGTCAAGATTTTCTTTCATCTTCTTTTTCCTCATCCTCATCACTTTGCAAAAGCTGATAGTATTCCTTTTTAATCATCTGAGCAGCCATCTGATGCACCTCCTCGATTTTCGCCTCAAAATAATGGTTCACCTGTGCGCCCAGCATCACAAACATCATGCAAAAATACAGCCACAGAAGCACTAAGACAATAGTTGTCATACTTCCATACATATTTGCAGCGCCATTGTAAAAATCAATATATAAAGAAAAGCCAAAAGAAAAAGCAGACCAGCATACAGCACACAAAAGCGCTCCCGGAAACTGACTTCTGAAAGTCGCTTTTCGATTGGGAATAAATTTATACATCATCAAAAAGACCACACACAGCGCACTGAGCGTAATCACTACCCTCATACTGATAATCATGGTTACGATTTTCTCCATAAAGGGAAAATGGCTGCTTAGTTCTCGCTGCAAACTGTTTCCGAACACCTGCAAAGTCAACGTTAAAATAATGGATATGACAAACACCAGAGTATAAAACACCGCCCGAATTCTGCTCATGAGAAAATTTCTGGTTTCTTTTACCTGATAAATACTGTTAAATCCTCGTGTCAGCGCCTGTATGCCCTTTCCTGCCGACCACATGGCAATTACAGCAGAAACAGGCACAACACCCAGAGATTTCTCATAAACTTCGTTTACAATGCTCTGTATAAAAGTTTCAAAATTCTCCGGACACACCTGAAGCAGCGCATGAACTACTTCTGCTTTTGTCAACGGCGTATATTTTACAGAAGTCATTAGAACAAGCATGAAGGGAATAAAGGAAAGTATGATAAAATATGCCGCCTGTGCCGCATAAGCCGTTACATGACGCTCGTTCATACTTTTTATAAATTCTTTTGTCGCACCAAGGAAACGCTTCACCATACTTTCACCCCCATCTTCTTAACAATATGAGCCATTGTATCATGGATTTTCCTTCTTGACAACATCCTGCACCTGCCCAAGCTCTACTTCCTGATAGAAATAGTTCAAAATTTCCTCATAAGTTTTTCCCGTGTCTGCCATGCCCTTTGCTCCATTCTGGCTCATACCTACACCATGACCATAGCCTCCGCCTTTTATCTGATAACCGGTCCACACACCTGCCGTATCTGTCTGTTCTTCCATTGTAAAATAAGCGCTAGGAAGGAGCTTTCCCCCTTTTACAGAAGAACCGTCCTGTCGAATAATTTCTGCTCCCAAAGGCGCTAATACAGAACGAATATCATATTCACTATAAAAGCTTTTTGCTCCTTGCTCTGTTTCCACCTTCAGATGCAGTACCGCATCCCCTTCTCCTTTTTCTACAATTTCCACCCTTTGTACCTCTTTTACTTCCGGCAATAACTGCTGTACATTTTTCAAAATATTTTCTTTGGAAACAAGAACCTCCCACTGATACCAAGGCTCTTGGGAGTCGTAAGTACAATCCACACTTTTTAGATAAGAGGCAGGAGACGCTGTTTCCCACACCTCGTCGGTACTAGTTTTTCCGTGAGAAGTGGAGAAATAATATGCCTGAATAGGATTTCCGTCTTTTAAAAGAATTTCTCCTTTTGTTTCCTGCACGGCTTCATTGGCAGACTCCGCCTCTGCTGTATTTTGATATACCTGATAAGAAACACTGTCATCTACCTGTCCGTGAAGCTGCTCTAATTTTTTGCTTTCAAGCTGTACGCAGGCATAAGTCCTTGCACACACTGCCTGTGCTTTTAAAGCTTCTTTAGGATAAGAGGACGGCATTTCACTGGGTACAACTCCGCAGAGATAATCCTCCAAAGGCAGTTCATTGACAAGATGCAGTCCATATTCATCTTCATAAATTTCTAAGCTCCCTTTATAAGAGGGCACACCCTGTCCTCTTTTTAAAGAAGTAAGGGCAATCCTACATTCCTGATTTTCCGGCAAAAACCTCAGGCTGCCATTTGCAAGTTCTTGGCAGCCTGTTTTCAAAGTTATTTTTTCTCCGGAAGAAAATGTTTTCTGAATTACACCTTCCGTTTGATAATTCCCCTGAAATTCCAAGGAAACCTCTGAATGGTAATAGCTTTCATAATCATTTGTCATTAAAACCACACGAATAGAAGGTTCTTCCATAGCTTCCTCTGGCGCTTCTGCCTCCTGCTGTGGCTGTGACTCTTTCGGAAGTTCCGTTTTTGCACTTGCCCATTCATTCTCCTTTTGTGCATACTCTCTTAGAATTTCCTTTTCTGTGACCGCTTTCCTTTCTCCTGCTTTTCCGGCACACCATACAATCAAAATTCCTATAAGAGCAATGAGAATAATCAGGAGTTTCCACTTTAACTTTTCTTTCCAATTCATACTCCTAATATATGCTTTTTCTTCCTTATTCATGCAAAGAGTCAAAAAGGCTATCACATGAGGTTCTTTCGATTGCTTTCTCATGTCATAGCCTATTTTATCTGTTATTTTCTCACAGAAAATTTATAAATCGTTGTTGTATCGTATTTTTCTCCTGCTTTTAATACAGAGCTCTGAAAAGCAGCCTGATTGCAGGCATCCGGATAATACTGTGTTTCCATACAGAAACCGCCCCGTTTACCATATACGCATCCGTCTTTTCCCTGTTCCTGCTCAATAAAGTTTCCGATATAGAACTGCATCCCCGGTAAATCAGTAAAGACTTCCATAACAATACCGGACTCCTCTGAAAATGCTTCTGCCGCTTTTTTCATTTCTCCCTTTTCTCTGGACAGTGCGTAATTGTGGTCATAACCGCCGCCAAATTTTAACTGGTCAAAATCTGCTTCTACATCCTGTCCGATTTTCTTTGGCTTTGTGAAATCCATCGGTGTTCCTTCTACCGGCAGAATTTCTCCTGTGGGAATTGCCTGAGAGTCAGATACCGGTGTATATTCCGGAGCAAAAATCTGTACAGTATGATTAAGCATTGCTTCTGCCCCTGCATGGTGTCCTGCCAGATTAAAATAGGAATGATTTGTCATATTTACCACGGTATCTGCATCTGCGCTTCCCTGATAATGCAAAACAATCTCATTGTCATCTGTCAACTCATAAGTCACATATCCTGTAAAGTTCCCCGGAAATCCCTGATCCCCGTCAGGACTTAAAATGCAAAAAGTAACTGCATTTTTTTCTTCATCTATCTCTGTTACATTCCATACTCTGGTACGGTACCAGTTTGGACCGCTATGTAAGTTATTAACATTGTCATTCACTGCAAGAGGATACTCTTTTCCATTGATAGAAAATGCTGCGTTTTTAATACGGTTTCCGTTTCTTCCAATGGTTGCTCCGAAATGTCCCGGATTTTTATAATATCCCTCAACAGTATCATATCCTAAAGCAACGTCAATTTTATTTCCGTCTTTATCCTGAACTAAAATCTGTACTAAAGTTGCTCCAAAGTCTGTTACCGTAATTGTCATCTGATTTTTATTTGTAATACTGTATAAAAATACTTCCTGATTGTCCATACTTTTTCCAAAGGACTGTTTTGTAATACCCATTTTATCCCTCTCCTGTCTCTTGAAGTTTCCTATGAAATAAAAAAATAAGCCCCGAAAGGCTTTTTTTAATCCCAGAGTGCCGTTTCCTATCTTCTGACTCCTAGCTTATGCTAGGTGGGCAACCGCAACCGGCTCGCTGTCTTCCGCTGCGCAATGACGGCTTGACATTAAATCGGCAATATAGGAATCCCGTTTAAAGTAATGTAGGTTCAAAATAAATAGGATTATCGCACACCCCAGGATTTCATATCATTATTATACTCTAGTATATGAAATTTTTCAACAAAAAATACGCAGTTGAAAAGAAAAAAATCAAAAGATTTTACGCTCTCTTTTCCACGTAAGCAAGACAGATTTTTCTTACTTCTTCCATACGCTCTTTTGTCTTTGGATTTGTGTAATTCATGCGGTCAATATTATGATTGATATAATCATGCTCCTGAATATATCCAAAGCTGGAAGCAAAATTCAAATCAAAGATAAATGCCAGATAGGAAACCCACATGTCCAAATGTGTGGTTCTCTCATTTCGCAAAATACTGCGTTCCTCTCGGATTGCTTCCATAATATTATCAGACACTTCCTCTGTCTCTACGATTTCCTTTGACACATCAAAATGTGCCTCCAGACTTTCTGTTGCTTTCACTCGGAAATTATCCAATTTATCTGCATCTCGGATTAGTTTGCAATGAAGTAAAATTCGTTCATCTTTCATTTCAGGCAACTGATAAGCAGAATGCCAATAAATGGCTTCCCGAATGATTTCGTCATACTTATCTGTTTCGATAAAATCACGGATTTTCCCTTCTTCAAATAACACCTGCACTCCAAACTTGGCATGATCCATAATATTATCATCATAGCTGTTGTATTTCTTTAGCTGCTCAAATCTTCCGATATCATGTAAAAGCGCTATTAAAAGTGCCAGTTCCCTGTCTTCTTCCGAAATCTTCTCTCTGGTTGTAATATATTCTGCTGCTTTTACCACACAAAAGGTATGAACTCTTTTTAACTTAATCTTCTCATCTTTTGCATCATAAGCACTTAAATATTCCTGAAAGCTCTTTCTTGCATATTCTAAATCAATTCCTGACATTTTACCTTTCCTCTTTAAATTCCCAATATTTCCATAACGGTCTCTGCCATCTGTGACACCTGTGCTGTTGTGTTGTGACGAATTTCGGCTGTACGAATTTCTTCGATTGCCTGAGGCACGGGAATTTTTGCAAGTTCAGATAATTCATCCACTAACTGAAAATCTTCCATATCTTCGTATTTTTTATCTATGGCAGTCATGACACTTCTCGTAAATTTGAAGGGACTTGCTGTTGAAGCAATAACCGTCTTTGTATTGTCCTGTGTGTCCTTCTTATATTTTTCATACACAGCTTTCCCTACGGCTGTATGAGTATCCAGTACATATCCTGTTTCTTCGTATACCTGTCGGATTGTCTGTGCAGTTTCTTCTTCATTGGCATAATTTCCATAGAATTCCCGAAGCTTTTCCTTCATTTCTTCTGTAATTTCATATTTGCCCTCTGCCCCTAGCTGCTCCATGAAATTACGGTTTTTCTCCGCATCATTTCCCGCAATTTTATAAATCAATCGTTCCAGATTGCTGGAAATCAGAATATCCATTGAAGGAGAATTTGTCAAACGGAAATCACGGTTTCTGTCATAACATCCTGTTCTAAAAAAGTCATACAGCACTTTATTTTCATTGGAAGCACAGATAAAACGGGCAATAGGAATTCCCATTTCTTTTGCATAATACGCTGCCAGAATATTTCCGAAGTTTCCAGTAGGAACTACCACGTTTATCTGTTCATTCTCTTGAATTTCTCCTGCTTCCATCAATCTTAAGTATGCGTATACATAATAGGCAATCTGCGGCACCAAGCGTCCGATATTGATAGAGTTTGCAGAAGAAAACTGAAAGCCTGCGCCTGCCAACTTTTCTTTCATTTCTTTATCATTGAAAATATTCTTTACACCTGTCTGAGCATCGTCGAAATTACCGTAAATTCCCACAACGGCTGTATTTTCTCCCTTTTGTGTAAGCATCTGTTTTTCCTGAACAGGACTTACTCCGTCCTTTGGATAGAAGACAATAATGCGTGTTCCCGGCACATCTGCAAATCCCGCCATAGCAGCTTTTCCGGTATCGCCTGATGTTGCTGTCAAAATCACGATTTCATTGGTAACACCATTTTTCTTTGCTGCTGTTGTCAGAAGATGAGGCAAAATAGAAAGCGCCATATCTTTAAAAGCAATGGTAGAACCGTGAAACAGCTCCAGATAATAGGAATTTCCCTTTTTCACCAGCGGAGCAATTTCAGGCGCATCAAACTTGCTGTCGTATGCTTTATTGATGCAGTTTCTCAATTCTTCTTCTGTAAAATCGGTCAGAAGTCTGCTCATGACCTGATATGCGATTTCCTGATAGCTTTTTCCCAGCAATTCTTTCAAAGGCACGTCTAACGCCGGAATACTGTCCGGCACAAATAATCCGCCGTCCTCTGCCAGTCCCTTTAAAATAGCCATAGAAGCTGTAATTTTTTCTCCGTTTCCTCTGGTACTTCCATATAATACTGCCATTTCTTTCTTCCTTTCTTATGGATATGTATAAAAATCGTGGACACCATGTTTGAATAAAAATTTCAAATCCTTTTTAAACCACTGCACATTGCTTTTATCAGCATAAGCTTCTTCCATAAAGAACAATGCGCCCTTGGAATAATCTTCTCCGTCTATTGCCCGATTTACTGCCTCTCTCGTTTCCTCTGAAACGGTGACCGTATGAATTCTGCCGTCTGCCGTAGGAGAAAACTGGGGACTTCCTGCTACATTTTCCCACACCACCTCTGTAACGGTTGAAGGAAAATCAGGACTTTTCATTCTGTTAAAAATAACATTTGCCACCAGAATTTTCCCTTTTATATCTTCCCCTCCGGCTTCTGCTTCTACAATTTTAAGAAGAGTATTATAGTCCTCATCAGACATGACCAGCTTATTTTCCGTAAAACCAATGGATTTCTCTTTTAAGCGCTTTACTTCCTCAGCCCCTTGATTTCCAAAATCCAAGCGAGACTGAATTTCTCTTTTTCCCATTCGCTGTCCTACCAGAACCACTTCAAAAGAAGTTCCTATTCTCTTTACTGCTTTTTGGGTATTCTGGCTGATTGCAACGCCTTGAATAATAGATTTCAAGCCTTCCTCACGTACCTGTATTTCTTCCTTGGCACTTACCTGTTGAGACGAAAACATGATTGTCATCATCAGCACTGCAACGGCTGCTAATCTTGCCTTTTTCTGTCTGCTCTTTTTATTCATAAATCTTCCCTTTAGTAAGTCCTTATTTTCTCTCGTAAAACATCTCACTAAAATGGATTATAAGCGACACTTTACCGGAAAGTCAAGTTATCTCAAGCTTCTTTAGGTGTTTTGCACGATTTTATCCCATTATTCTCCCATTATTTTTATGTATATTGTATAAATTTAACGGTTGTTTATAGCTGCAACCAGAGCATCAATGGAAGCATGAATAATGTCTTCGTGTACCCCTGCACCCCATGCCAAAGCGCCGTCCGGCTTCTGAATTCCCACATAGGCAATGGCTCTTGCATGAGAACTTTTTTCCAGTGCATGCTCCTGATAAGTAACAACCTCATACTGGAAGCCATAAGCCTTTTTCAGCGCATTGCTCACTGCATTTAAGCTTCCGTTTCCGGATGCTTTTACAGAAATTGGCTTTTGATTGAAACTTGATTTAATCTCTGCAACTACGCCGTTTTCCGATTTTTCAAAATGAGTTTCTTCCACGGTTAGCGGAGAACTTGTATTTTCAAAGGTCTTCTTAAATAATTCAAAGATTTCTTCCGGTAAAAGTTCTTTTTGTCTGTGGTCAGACACTGCCTTTGCCGTATACCCCATTGCTTCTCGCATTTTAGGAGGAAGATTTAAACCAAATTTTGTTTCCAGAATATAGCCTACGCCGCCCTTTCCTGACTGGCTGTTAATACGAATGACATCAGCGTCATAATTACGTCCTAAATCAGAAGGATCAATCGGAAGATACGGCACTGTCCAATGTTCAGGCTGCTTTTCTTCCTGCCAGTGCATACCCTTTGCAATAGCATCCTGATGAGAACCGGAAAATGCTGCAAAAACTAATTCACCACTATAAGGACTTCGCTCGTTGATTTTCATGCCTGTAAATCCTTCATATTTTTCACAGATTTCTGTCATTTCTGAAAAATCCAATTCAGGGCAAACACCCTGTGCATACATATTCAATGCAATTGTAACAATATCCGCATTTCCTGTACGTTCGCCATTTCCAAAAAGTGTCCCCTCAATACGATCTGCTCCTGCTAAAAGTCCCATTTCTGCATCTGCCACGCCACAGCCTCTGTCATTGTGCGGATGAAGAGAAATTACTACATTTTCTCTGTATTTTATATTCTTACAAATATATTCTACCTGACTTGCATAAACGTGAGGCATAGAATGTTGAACCGTAACCGGCAAGTTAATAATTGCCTTTCTATCACTTTGAGGCTTCCATACATCCAGCACCGCATTGCACACCTCCAGAGCATATTCCGGCTCTGTGCCTGTAAAACTCTCCGGACTGTATTCAAAGCGATAGTTCTCTCCTGCCTCTTCTGTTAAATCCTTTAAAAGTTGTGCGCCCTTTACGGCAATTTTCAAAATTTCATCTTTACTCTTTTTGAAAACCTGCTCCCTCTGTGCTAAAGAAGTAGAATTATAAACGTGAATAATAACGTTTTTTGCGCCTTTTACAGCCTCAAAGGTCTTTTTAATAATATGTTCCCTTGCCTGTGTTAAAACCTGAATGGTAACATCATCGGGAATAAGATTTTCTTCAATCAACGTACGAATAAAAGTATATTCTGTCTCGGAGGCTGCCGGAAATCCCACCTCAATTTCCTTAAAGCCTATTTTTGTAAGGAGCTTAAAAAACTCGATTTTCTGCTGTAAATTCATCGGAATGACAAGCGCTTGATTTCCGTCACGTAAATCTACGCTGCACCACACCGGCGCTTTTTCTACATAATCTTTTTCTGCCCAATCCATGCACTTCACCGGCGGAAGAAAATACTGTCTTTTATATTTATGGTAATTCATTTTCTGACTCCTCCCCTTTATATAAAGAAATATTTTCTTAATACAATAGCACTTTAAAGTGAAGCCGTCAATAATTTTGTGCTTTTTTCATACCAAAGAAAGTGATACAAAAGCCTATTATACCAATGAGCGCAATCAGCAAAAGCCGAACTCCTCCTGAGAAATCTGCAAATTCCAAAAATGCTGTTTTTATCTGTCTGACAAATTTATCCTCTCGAACCGCAAATATAATCAAAAATTCCAATGGCAATAAAATAATAATGGATTTGACTCTCAAGTAATAAATCATCGTTCCTATAAGTTCTGCTGCTATTACAAATAAAATCCCATAGCAGAGCAGCCACAGCGGTGTACCGTATTTTTCCAAAAGCACAGGTGCTTCTGTTCCCTGTACCAAATTTTTCTCTATTTCAAAAAGAAAACGCAGGAGAAATAAATGAAGCATAATATATAGGAAATAAGAGATTGTACCGGAAGTTAAAAATTCCTTTCGTGTCTGTCCAAATCCCACTGCCAACTGAAAGCTCAAATAAAAATCTGCCATAAGCCAAATCATCAGTACCAGTCCCATGCCAAATGCCAAAAAGGCAGTTCCCAGAAATTCTGTCTCTATCTGAAGAAAATAGCGAGCAGGAGTTTCACTGAGAATACGCCCAAACAACCAAAGACCAACAGCCATCGCCAAAAAAAACAACATGTCATTTTTTTCCACCCTCCATTTTAATCGTATACTTTTCATTTTGTGCCTCCTTTCCTATATTGATACTTCTGCTTTCTTCCATAGTTTCCACGATACCCCTATCAGACACAGTATACCTACAATAAAAATACTGCTGCACAAAACAGGCGCCTGATTAAAAATTTCTACGGAAAAAGAGCCTTCTCCTTTTTCTCCGTTTATAATGCTTAGCACTCCGTATCCTGCTGTAAATCCCATAAAAGCCGACACAGTTGTCAAAATTATCATGGAAAACCATGTATTTCTCATCTGAAAAACGGATACCAGTTCCCCTACGGACTGGAGCATCAGACAAATGCCCACAATCCAGATTATTTTTTTCCCATATTCAAAATTCATCTGCCGAAGATTAAACAAAATGTGAATGACAAAAATGACTGCTGTACTGATGAGCTTTACCTCTTGCATCTCGAGAAAGCATCTTTTCCTTGTATAGCCAAAAGTAATCTTTTGTCCTTCAATCGCATAATACCCATACATTAATTGAAAAGTAGTTACCAATATTCCTACGAGTAACAGGATGCCGCCAAAATCCTCCATCAATGTATCTAAGCTGTTTCCCGGATAAAATCTTCCCTGCTTAATTTCTCTTACAACCATCATTGCCAATGACAAACCAACTGTTATTACAACGTTTTCCCACACTCTTCCTAAAACACCGTATTTTTTCATTCCACATCATCCTCTCTGCCGCATAGAGAAATAAATATTTTCTGTAAGTGCATTTTTTGAAGGGTAATATCTTCTGTTGCTTCCAGTTCTTCCCCTTCACTCCAACGAACCATACCGCCTTTGCTTCTGCCTATCGTTTCCAGCCCATATACCTGTTTTCCCTTTATAAATGCCTCTACTTCTTCTGCTTTTCCACTGATATAGGCTGTGTGCTCCAAAAGCTCCTGAGTATTTTCTTTTAAAAGGATTTCTCCTTTATGAAGAAAAATTACTTCTTCAAACAAATCCTCTGCTTCTTCAATAATATGAGTAGAAATCACAAAAGTTCTTCCACTTTCTGTAAATTCATCTAATAAAATCCGGTAAAACTGGTCTCTCGCCACCACGTCCAAACCTGCCACAGGTTCATCTAAAAAAGTAAATTCTGCCTTGCTTGCCAGTGCAACTACAATGGTGAGCATGGAAGACATTCCTTTAGAAAGCTTAATAATTCTTTTTTTCTTATCTAAATGAAATAACTTTATTAATTGCTCTGCCAGTTCTTCATCCCAATTAGGCAGATATTCTGAAGCAATTTTCAAATATTCCTTTACCTTAAAGCCTGAGATTGCAGAAGACGCCGCACCGTTAATTTCTCTGGCAAAATAAATATGCTTTAAAGCTTCTTTATTCTCCCATACAGACTCTCCGTTTAGCAATATTTCTCCCTCTGAAGCGGGATTTTGAGCAGAAAGAATGGATAATAAAGTGGTTTTGCCTGCTCCGTTCCTCCCGATTAATCCATAAATTTTTCCTTTTTCCAGCTCCAGATTTACATTATGTAAAACTTCTTTTTTGCCGTATTTTTTCGTAAGTCCTTTACACTCCAATTTTCCTTCCTTCATTATTTATTTTTCATCTCCTTTATTTGTAGTAATCATCTCGATTAAATCTTCCTTTGTAATTCCAAGACTGGCTGCTTCTGTCAGCATACCTTTTATATAATCTTCAAAAAAATGTTCTCTTTTTTTCTTCTTAATGGCTTCCTTTGCTCCTGCTGCTACAAACATTCCAATCCCCCTTTTCTTGTATAAAATCCCCTCGTCTACCAAAAGATTTACGCCTTTTGCCGCCGTAGCCGGATTTATGGCATAAAGCTTTGCCAGCTCGTTTGTACTGGGAACTTTTTCTTCTTCCAGTATAATATCCTTCAAAATATCTCGTTCCAGCATTTCCTTAATCTGAATGTAAATGGATTTCTCCTGATTTAAGAGCTCCTGCAATCCTTTCACCTCCTGCTGTTCTTTATCGGTTTATTAGTTAGTTACTTGTGTAATTAACCATATCACCGATTATGTAATTTGTCAATGGGATAAAAAGAATTTTACAAATAGACCTTTTCAAAAATTGACAATTTCCCTACTGGCATCTATAATATTTATATTACAATCGTAAGATTTAAAGGAGTCAAATTATGAATACTCTTCCACAAATTTCCGAAGCTGAGTTTGAGATTATGAAAGTTGTATGGAAATACGCCCCTATCAGCACAAATGAAATTACCGAAAAATTATTACAAACCACAAACTGGAGTCCCAAAACAATTCAAACTCTGATTAAACGTCTTGTAACCAAGGGCGCTCTCACTTACAAAAAGCAAAGCCGTATGTTTATTTATACCCCGACAGTAAACGAAAACGAATATATCGGACAAGAGAGTTCTTCCTTTCTGAACCGCTATTATGACGGCGATATTACAGCAATGGTATCCGCCTATATAGAAAATGACAAATTATCAAAGTCAGAGCTGGATACGCTCCGCACTCTTCTTTCGCAAAAACCGAAAAAAGGAGGAAAAGAATATGGCTGATTTTATGGTTCGCTTTCTTATCTGCAATGTACTAATCTGCGGCATCATTGGCATCCTTCTGCTCATGAAACGTATTTTTAAAAACAGTTTATCCAATCGAATGCAATATAATTTATGGTTTCTGCTTATGGGGATTTTGGCTGTTCCGTTTTTACCTTTCCGTCTCTTCAAGGCATGGGAAATCTTTCTATGGTTGAAAAATCTAACTTCCTTTCCTGTGCCCAAAGCAGCAGCTAATATCAATCTGGCTTCCCATTCTAATATTGTCGGCAGCAAAAATCGGATGGAAGATTTCACTCTTTCTGTAAATAGAGAAGCTCCATCCATAATTATCTATCTATTGCTTGCTCTTTGGATTTTTGGCATGTTTATCATGCTTCTATTGGCAATCCGCTCTGTACTTCGCCTTTCAACTTTAAAAAAATCTGCCTTGCCCCTTCAGAGTCAAAAGGTTCAAAAATTGTATCAGCGCTGTTTAAAGGATATTGGCATTTCCAAAAACATTCCTGTATACAGCACCGCCTATCTAAAATCACCTGTCATGGTTGGATTTTGTAAACCGTGTATCTACCTTCCCATCCACCTGATATCAGATGATAACGAAACAGATATTCGATATATGCTGTTACATGAGCTGCAACATTATAAGCACAAAGACGGAATTGCAAGCTATCTGATGAGCCTTGCCGGAATTGTTTATTGGTTCAATCCACTTGTTTGGTATGCACAAAAAGAAATGCGTAATGAGCGGGAAATTGCCTGTGATACTTCCGTTTTAAATCTATTAGACACCGATGATTATGCTGCCTACGGAAATACGCTGATTAACTTTGCCGAAAAGATTTCTCTGACTCCGGTTCCCTTTGCATCCGGCATCAGCGGAAATATGAAGCAAATGAAACGAAGAATTGTAAATATTACTTCTTACGAAACGCCGACCTTACGGAAAAAACTAAAAAGCGCCGCTGCTTTTCTGCTAACATCTGTTCTGCTTTTGGGACTTTCACCCTTTGTCTCTACTTATGCAGCAGAGGAAACTCACTATCGTTGGAATACCGCTTCCCAAAACTTTTCCGAAATAAACCTCCGTGATTATTTTGGAAAATATGAAGGCAGTCTTGTATTATATGATTTAAAAGGGGATGTTTGGAAGATACATGATATGGAGCGTGCCACTTTACAAGTCGCACCAAATTCTACCTATAAAATATATGACGCTTTGTTCGGATTAGAAACCGGTATCATCACGCCGGAAAATTCCTTAATTGCATGGAACGGAAGTGCCTATCCATTCGAAGCTTGGAATAGAAATCAGACATTACCGTCAGCCATGGAAGCTTCTGTCAACTGGTATTTTCAAGCCATTGATGAACAGCTTGGCGCTTCTCAAGTCCAGAAATATCTTCACGAAATCGGCTATGGAAACGAAGATTTGAGCGGTGATTTTTCTTCCTATTGGTTGGAAAGCTCCTTGAAAATTTCTCCGATAGAGCAAGTGGAGCTTCTGACTAAATTGCAGAATAACAGCTTAGGATTTGCACTGAAAAATGTAAAAGCCGTAAAAGATGCAATTCACATATCCTCCTCTGATTTTGGGAACTTGTATGGAAAAACAGGAACGGGACGAGTCAATGGGAAAGATATAAATGGCTGGTTTATCGGTTTTGTGGAAAAGACGGATAATACCTACTTTTTTGCTACTAATCTTCATGCAGCAAATCACGCAGACGGGAATGCCGCTTCGAAAATAACTATGTCTATTTTGTCTGATATGAATATCTGGGAATAGGAAAATATTGTATCTGCTAAGCATCTCGGATGTCAGGGAATACAGCAAAAGAGGATTTGAAAAAGTTGACAATAAAATAAAGTATTATATAATATACTTACCCGGGCAGTTGGGGGACGTGCTCTCACCTATTCCGATACCTTACGGAAGGCGGTGATTATTATGAGTACATACGAAGAATTAAGTCTAATCGTAAGCACAGCCTTGCTGATTGTTGCAATTCTGAATTATACACATAAGAAATAGCCGTCCTGCTCCTGAGAAAAGTAGACGGCTATTCCTTAATAATTTAAAACTTATTCGCCGAGAGGGTGAAGTGCAGTCACCTTCCGACTCCCTTGTTAAGTGTATTACATGTCAAAGAAATATATTTGTCAAATTGTATCATCCTATAATAATTATGAAAGGAGTTGTTACTATGCCATTTCCAAAAACAAACATCCATACACTGGAAGATATCTACTCCCTGCCGGATGGAGAACGTGCGGAACTGATTAACGGAAAAATTTACAATATGGCGCCGCCAAACCGAATTCATCAGAAACTTGTAATGGAATTATCTGGAACATTAAGAGAATATATAAAATCTCAGCATGGTTCTTGTGAAATCTATCCTGCTTCATTTGCCGTATTTCTGGGAGAAAATACCCCAAACTATGTAGAACCAGATATTAGTGTTATTTGCGATAAAAACAAACTTACGGATAAGGGGTGTAATGGCGCTCCGGATTTCGTGATTGAAATCGTTTCACCCGGCAGTCGTAAAATGGACTATTCTACTAAGAATGCTCTTTATTCTGACTTCGGTGTTCGGGAATATTGGATTGTAGATCCTGCAAAAGAGAGAACCACTGTATATCGTTATGAAGAAGATGCTGCTCCTATAATTATACCTTTTTCTATGCCTATCGCCGTAGGAATTTATCAAAATCTTTCTATCACCATTGCGGAACTTTTAGAATAAAAAGTTCCGTTGGGTGCTATATCAACCACCGGACGCAAGAAAGGAGGCTGGTGCTTATGATTACATACGGTGATTTATTTACTTTTTAATTATACTTTGTGCTGTCATAACTCTTGTTTTGACTATATTAAACCACAAAAAGTAGCACCCCCTGCTCTGGTAAAGTAAGGTACTACTTTTTGAACCTATCTTATCTGGCGGTCAGGCGTGTACTAACCAACGGTTCTCTTGTTAAGTATATTATATGTCAGGTTGAAATATTTGTCAAATGTAAAAAATTTATAGTTGCTTTTTTATAAAAATCTGATATAATAGCATTTGTTGCGGGGTATGGCGTAGCTTGGTAGCGCGCACGGCTGGGGGCCGTGAGGTCGCAGGTTCAAATCCTGTTGCCCCGATGCTTAAACTTAAGCCCCTTGTACATCAAGGGGCTTTTCATTATGTTTATTTTACCAAATAGCCTCCATCCACAGGAATAATTGCTCCTCCCAGATAATCACTTGCATGTGAAGCTAAGAATATACAACATCCCTTCATATCGTCTCCTGTTCCCCAGCGATTAGCCGGAATTCTCTCTGTAATCTGTTGATATCTTGGATTTTTTTCATCTAACAACGCCTCATTCATTTTTGTTGCCATATATCCCGGTGCAATAGCGTTTACATTAATTCCTCTGGCAATCCAGTCATTACTCATTTCTTTCGTCATCTGAGTCACCCCGCCTTTTGCTGCTGAATATGCCGGCACTGTCTGACCTCCAAACCACGAAACCATAGATGCAATATTGATAATTTTTCCATATCCTTTTTTTAACATAATTTTTGCTGCTTCTTGGCACAAAATAAATACAGAATTCAAATTTACATTCATTACTTCATCCCACTCCGCTATCGGAAATTCTTCTGCGCTATGACGTCTTTGAATTCCATGGGCATTTACTAAAATATCTACATCTCCTCCCAGTTTTTCTATACACTGTTCAAAGCCTCTGTATACTTGCTCTCTCACAGAAAAATCAGCTTTCACACCATGACAGGAAAAACCCCTTTTTTTAAATTCATCCGCTGTCTCAAACACTTTATCAGACGTACCCACAATTACTACCTCACATCCACATTCCATGAGTCCTTCTGCCATACCGTATCCAAGACCTCTTGTTCCTCCTGTAACGATGGCTTTCCTGCCTTCAATATCAAATAATTCATTTCCCTTCATATATATTTTCATCCTTTCCTTCCACAATCTAATCAAAAAGAATTACCATTTTTTTCACTTCCGGCACCGGATTGTCCATATATTGGAATACTTTCTCTATCTCGCTAAATTTAATAAATGTTGTCGCAATGCCCTCTGTTTTAAAAGCTTTTTCTTCCATTCTCTGGATGGTCGGTTCAAACTGAAAGCAGGACATTCGAGAACCGATAATATCCAATTCTCTCTGATTTATCATTGCCTGTGTAATTTCTTCCGGTTCTGTGCAAAATCCCATCGGCACTACCCTTCCTGCGTTACATACAATTCCCGGTTTCATAATCATCGTTAATGAACCCGGAAAGCACGCAGAGTCAAATGCTATGGTCACACCACATCCATCTGTGATTTTTTGTACTGCATCTGCCAAATCTTCTTTCTGAGAATTAATTACATAATCTGCTCCGTATCCTTTTGCCCTCTCTAATGAACTATCATTGATATCCGCACAAATTACTGTTTTACATTCTTTACATTTTTTCCTACTCTTTCCACAATCCCTGCATTTTCATGTCCCGGAATTCTGGGATAGGTAGAACATGGATTTGTTCCATGATAAATATGGTGGTCACTTCCGCAACCCCCTGCTGATTTCATTCTGATAAGAACTTCATCATCTTTCGGCACAGGTATTGGAGCTTCTCTGATTTCTACCTTATGAGGCGCTGTTACTACTACTTCTTTCATTGTTTCTCTCATGTCTGTTTCCACCTTTCTGGATAGCTTCACTTTACCTATCTACTATAATTTCTGAAAATATAAGCTTATGATACTAAATTTGGTAAGAATGTCGATAAAACCGGTACATACGCAAAAATAAATGCACAGGCTACTTCAACTGCAATAAAAGGCACTAAGTTTTTAGCCACTTTACTTACAGGCTGGTTAGAAAAACCACAGGCTACGAACATTGTAGTTCCAAAAGGAGGTGTTGCCTGTCCAAGAGCCAATAAGAATACAAACAACATTCCAAAATGAACAGGATCAATGCCAAATGCAGCTGCAATAGGCGCTAAAATCGGTCCTAAAATCAAATTTGTGGCTCCGACCTCTAAGAACATACCACAGATGAGCAGTAAAATGATAATCAATAATAAAAATGTGTATTTATTACTTGCAACTGTCATAAACGCATTTGTAACAGCCACCGGGATTTTATAATACGTTATTAAATATCCAAACATCTGAGCTGTAACAACTAAAAACATAAGATTTGCAGTATTTACCGCCGTACTTTTTATAATCTCCCAGACATCTTTACCTGAAATTTCTCTGTAAATTGCCATACATACTAAAAATCCATAAAATACTGCTACAACAGCAGACTCAGTCGGTGTAAAAATACCTGCATAAATTCCACCGAGAATTACAATCGGCATAATCAAAGCCCAAATAGCATCTTTAAAGGATACCAGAAATCTTTTAAAAGAAAAACCGGCTTCTTTGGGGAAATTACATTTTTTTGCTTTATAATAAGCATAAATACAGAGAAGCACACCGCAAATAATTCCCGGCAGCACACCTGCCATTAATAATTTTGCCACAGATACTCCTGTAATGTTTCCATAAATGACAAAAACTGTGGACGGAGGAATAACAATCCCAAGTGTTCCGCCTATGGCCTGTACTGCTGCGGAATAATCTTTTGGATATCCTCTTTTTACCATTTCCGGATACATCAGTCCGCCAATAGCCGCCGTAGTAGCAACAGAAGAACCGGAAATAGCTGCAAAGAATGTACATGCTACAATTGATACTAAGGAAATTCCTCCCGATATCCAACCAACAAAAGAGTCTGCAAAAGCTACCAGTCTTTTCGACAATCCACCTTTTGACATAATGTCGCCTGCCAAAAAGAATGCCGGAAGTGCAAGCATGGAAAAATTGTCACATCCAGTGAAAATCTTCTGTGTTATCATAGACACAGACAATGTTGGATCTAAAAATATTGCCACAATACAAGCTCCTCCCAATGCCCATGTAATAGGAAGACCTATAAACATAAGAACAATCAATACTACAATCAATGCAATCGCTGAAGATGACATTACAAATCGCCTCCTTTCACAATCCCTTCTTTTTCTTTTATAACGTCAATTAGTTTAAATACCACTGATATAACTGCCAGTAAAAAACCTACACATAAAATTCCATACATGATATTCATCGGAAGACGAAGTGCAGGACTCATTTGATACCCTCCAATGCGGATCATTCCAAATGTACTGCAAAAGAATACGAAGGATATAAGAAGCGCCAGAATTTGCCTTCCTATTTCCAGTCTTCTTTTCATTTTTGCACTTAAAAAATTATCAATCAAATCAATTCGCACCATAAGATTTTGAGAAATTCCCATGTTAATTCCCAATAAAATCATTCCCACGAAAAGATATCTTGAGGCTTCCTCAGACCACGGAATGCTATAAAATATCACATATCTTGTAAATGTTTGTACGAAAATAATTACCATAATGGCAATTAACATGAGCCCTATAATTCCATTCACAATTCTTTGCACTTTTTCAAAAATACATTTTGCTTTTTCCATAATTTTCCTCCTTCCTTTCTATTTTGCTTTTGCAATTCTTTCAAGGGTTTCCTTATAATCTGCGCCATAGGTATCACGAACATCCTGTGTTAATGAAATGAGCTCCTCCTTATCCGGATGTGTTATAACCATTCCTTTATTTTCAAGCGTATCTAACGCTTCTTCATCCATGGTACGGCTTAATTCACGCTCTTTTATATTTTCTTCTTCCATACATTCTGTAATAATTGCTTGATGTTCTTCGCTTAAAGCATTCCATGTTTTAGGCGCCATAACAAGAAAAACCGTAGAATATACGTGTTCTGTAATAGCCATTTTTTTGTTTACTTCTACAACATTGTTTTTATCAATTACCGTAGATGGATTTTCCTGTCCGTCAATAGCGCCCTGTTGCATTCCTGTATATGCCTCGCTCCAAGCCATCGGAACCGGATCCGCACCCAATGCTTTCCATAATTTTTGATGAATTTCATTTTCCATAACTCGAATTCTCAATCCTTTAATATCTTCTGCGGAATTTACATCTTTTTTAGAATTTGTCAAATTTCTAAATCCTGACTCCCAAATTCCCAAGCCCTTTAATTCCACCTCAGAAAGTCTGTTTAGAAAATCCTGTCCTATTTCACCAAAAAATACTTTATCTGCATGTTCTGTACTCTCTATTACATATGGCAAATCAAAAGCAGCTATGTCCGGAATAAAGTTCACCAACACGCTTTGATTTACAACTGCAATATCAAGATTTCCCAACTCACAGGCTTCTATATTATCTCTCTCGGATCCTAATTGTCCGTTATGAAACACAGAAATATTGATTTCTCCGTTTGACTTCTCATAAACGCTTTTCGCAAAGTCCTCCATAGAAATTCCAATTGCCCCATCTGCTGCTGATGCTTGCGCCATGCGCAAATGAACGGTTCCGTCTTCTTCGTATATTGTCCCTTTTTTTCCACACCCTGACAAGGATAAAAACGTAACCGTCGCTACCATTGTCATCATTATTTTCAACTTTTTCCCCATACTTTCCTCCTTAAGGTGTCTGCAAAGCCCCATCCCTGAGTCTGGTTTGTGTCCATGTAGTCACGGTATTTTCGCAGGGATATTTTTTTGCTTCGTCTTCATCAATATCTACACCCAACCCCGGTTTATCGTTTGCATATACATATCCATTCTTAAACTCCGGCAATCCCGGAAATACATCTAAAAGTGCTCCTTTCGGTCCTTTTAAATCCTGAATTACAAAATTGGGCGGCTCTATTCCGGACCATTCCTGTACACCAAAATTTTGAGCTGCTAAATCAATATGTATGTTTGCCGCATGAGCTACCGGTGACATATCTCCGGGACCGTGCCATGCTGTACGAACACCAAATTGTTCCGCAAATATCTGCAGCTTTCTCGCCGGGGTAATACCTCCGATTTGGCTTAAATGTACCCGAATGTAATCAATATATCTCTCCGTAATTAAAGTTTTCCATTCGCAGGCATTATTAAATAGCTCTCCCTGCGCAATTGGAATACTGGTCTGCTCTCTCAAAACCTTTAACCATTCAATTTGTTCCAGCGGTACCGGATCTTCTAAAAAAAATAAATCAAACGCTTCTAATTCTTTTGCCAATTTTACCGCTTCTATGGGTGCAATCCTCTCATGTACATCGTGTACCAGTTCCATATCATACCCAATTCTATTTCTTATCTGCTCAAATAGTTTTACCGTATCTCTCATATATTTCCTAGAGTCTAAATAAACACCCGGATGCGCACCCATAGGAGCTGACTTAGGAGTACATCCATATGTCTCGCCTCCATATCCTCCACATTGACAACGCAGATGTGTTATTCCCATTTCTTGAAATCTTTGAATGTTTTCGCAAATTTCCTCAATGTCTTTTCCATCTACATGACGATAAACAGGAATACCCTCCCTGACTTTTCCGCCAAAAAGTTGATATAACGGCATTCCGGCCAGCTTTCCTTTAATATCCCACAGAGCCATATCAATACCTGATATAGCATTATTTTCAATCGGACCGTTTCGCCAATATCCGTTTTGGTGCATTAATTGCCATAACTCGCTAATATTCTCTGCATCACGACCAACCAAAAGTGGTTTTAAATAATTTTCAATCAAGTGCTGAACGGTAAGATGACGATATGCAAAAGTTGCACATCCAAGTCCATAAAGTCCCGGCTGGCTAGTTTCTACTTTTACTGTTACTAAATTAATCCCTTCCGGAGCTGTGCAAATCGTTCTAATGTCTTTAATTTTTACTCCCATATTTCCCTCCCTTTATACTTGTATGACGAGTGATAAGTTGATTATATTTTAACTTGTCATACATGTCAATATATAATAATATTTTCTTTTAATATACGTTATTTTTCAGCTTATTTACTAATTCTTGTTGTTCTTTTTTGTTAATTTTTTCAATCAATAGAATTAAAATCAAAAAAGATTGTGCAACAGCGCAGTTTCTTATAAACGAAAAAAGCAGGCACTTTTATGTGTCCGCTTTTTATATAATCTCCTATATTTTCTTCATTGCTTGGTTCATGTGGTTCCACATTGCACGATAAGCTTTTTGTGAATTCTTCTCCTTAAATGCTTCTAAGATTTCCGTATGGCAATCAATTCCCGATTGGAAGCCAAAAAGAGCATTCATCTGGTTGTGATTTTTTCTTGTCTCTAAAAAAACCTTGTGAAGAGACTTCTCCAAAAGTTGATTTCCTGATGCTTTACAAATAACTTCATGAAATTTCAAATCCGCATTTACAAAAGCATCCCTTTCCCCCTCATATTTTTTCATTTGCTTTAAATACTTCTCTAATTCTGATACAACCTGACTGTCTCCCCTCTCTACTGCCAATCTGCACGCATCCGGCTCTAAAATCCTGCGAAATTCCAATACTTTTTCAATATCCTTACAGTCTTCAGAAGTAATTTTATTGTCTGCTTCCTCCCAATTTTCTACTTGGCTGTTGATAAGATATGTTCCCTTTCCATGCACACTTTCTAATACGCCGATGCCAATCATATATTGAAGAGCTGCTCTGACACTGGAGCGGCTGACACCCAAAGTAGATGTCATCTGATTTTCCGATGGTATTTTCTCACCTACTTTCCAGTTTCCTGCTTCTATATTTTCTTTTAAATATTCTACAACTTGCTCTGTTACATTTACTTTTTTTATTCTCATTTTTATTCTTTATTTAACCTCTTTATACAGCACTTTTTTATTTTATCTTAATTTTACAGCATTTTACAATTCTTGCCTACTGTAATTTTAATATTTCTGTCGTTTCTTTTTCGTCTACGCAAAAAATCGCTCAGACCTATAATCCAAGCGATTTTAACTTTACTATTTTTTTATCAATCTTATTACAAAAATCTCCTTATCGGAACCGTAATCACTCTCAGCACACCATAGAAAATTTTCTTTCCCGTACTCATTTCCTTAGCCTGATACTCCGGTCCATACTCGTATTCACCACTCTCTGTCATAGTACGACTGGCAAGTTTATCCCTCTCTGCCTCTTGTCTGATTTGTTCATTAAGAGCTACAGAGTCTACTGCCAGCATTAATTCTGTATCCTGATATGTACTGCGCATATCCATATTATAAGATCCCACTAAACTCATTCTTTCATCAATCAAAACCGCCTTTGTATGACTGGAGTGCTCGCCCATAAACTCATACACCTGTACACCGGTTGCCCAGATTTTCTCTTTCTGATTAAGATAATCTGTGCATCCCCATGGGTTCGCCCCACTGGAAACATCATTGGTAATAATCTCCACAGTTTCCGTTTCTTCGCATATCTGTGTTAAATCCTCATACATTTCTTTTCCACAGATAATATATGGAGTGTAAACGGTAATATTTTCTCCTGTTTTCATTAGCTCCGTAACAGAATGCCACATCAAAGGTTCTTTATTTTCTGCCTTTATGGGATTTTGTAAAAGAGTAACTTTATTTGTATCTACTGTCAATTCCTGCCAGTTCCACTCTTCATAAGCATCCGGATATAATTCTCGCAATTTTGGGCTACGTTTTTTTAAATCCGTCATACATTGTTCAATTTCTTCTGTTTGCTTTTTACACTCATAAGGTTTGCTGTCCTTTAAGTTCCAAATACTTTCAAAATACTTTTTTAACTGGTCTATAGAACCCTGTATATTTTCATCCTCTTTATAAACAAACAGTTCTCTGTCTAAATTTTGACTTTCTGAATAATCTCCCAGAAATAGATTTGTTGTATTTCTTCCTCCCAGAAGATACATTTTATTATCTACAATTACATATTTGTCGTGAAGTCTTGCCTGTAGTTTCCACGGCTTTAAGAAGTTCACAGGATTATAAATCTGTATTTCAACATTTTCGTGAGATGCTAATGCCTGAAACCACTGGCTGGATTTCATTTTCATATCTATAAAACCATTTCCACCATCTACAATAACTTTTACCTTAACTCCTCGCTCTGCAGCTTCTAAAAGAGAACACATCACATCTTTACCACTGCTGTCTGCATTAAAATCAAAGGTAGATAATATGACTTCCTTCTTCGCCTCACTGATCATTTTTAAACGATATTTTAAGGCTTCCACATTATCGTCTACATAAGCTACTCTTTCTTTGCCATTTGTATCTCCATAACAGTCTTCTGCCTGAAACTCTTTTTTGTAATTACTGGAAACTTTTTTATGTCCCACATAAGGCAACGTCAAAGCTCCTACGTAAGCAACCAGAAATACTGTAATAATTTTTCCTATGTGTTTAATCGTACTCACTCCTATTCCAACAATCTCCTGACTGTTTCCTTTATTCAAAGGGTAAGTATAATTACTTTATATGTAGAAATCAAGAATCCTGACACAGGTTATAGAAATATAAGATTTTTCATTTATTCTTTATAATATAATTCACAAGACCTTCTGCTTCAATAATTCTCTGCATAAATTCAGGGAACGGCTGAATTGGATATTCTTTCTCTTTTGAAAGATTACGAATAATACCGTTATCAAAATCCACTTCCACCTCATCGCCTTTTTCTATATCTCTGGCTGCCTCAGGACATTCTACAATAGGAAGGCCGATGTTAATGGCATTTCTGTAAAAAATACGGGCAAAGGTTTCAGCAATTACGCAGCTGATACCTGCTGCCTTAATTGCCATAGGCGCATGTTCTCTTGAAGAACCGCAGCCAAAATTTTTATTTGCCGCAAGAATATCTCCCTTTTTCACTTCCTTTACGAAATTTTTATCAATATCTTCCATACAATGAGCAGCCAATTCCTCTGCTTTTGATGAATTTAAGTATCTCGCAGGAATAATTACGTCAGTATCTACATTATCTCCATATTTAAAAGCATTTCCTTTTACTTTCATGTTCTATTCCCCCAATTCTTCCGGACTTGAAATTTTTCCTGTTATAGCACTGGCTGCAGCAACTGCCGGACTTGCAAGATAAACCTCGGATTTCACGTGCCCCATTCTTCCTACAAAATTTCTGTTTGTTGTAGAAATACAGCGTTCTCCTTCTGCCAGTATACCCATATACCCTCCCAGACATGGGCCGCAGGTAGGAGTACTTACCACAGCTCCTGCTTCAATAAAGATTTTCAGCAATCCTTCTTCCAATGCCTGAAGATAAATTTTCTGTGTTGCCGGAATAATAATGCAGCGCACACCTTTTTTCACCTTATGGTTTTTCAGTATTTGAGCCGCACATCTTAAATCGTCAATTCTTCCATTGGTACAGGAACCGATAACTGCCTGATCAACTATAACATCATCCTGTATTTCATCAATTGTCTTTGTATTAGAAGGTAAATGGGGAAATGCTACTGTAGGTCTTAATTCACTTAAATCTATGGTATATTCCTCATCATAAACTGCATCCTCATCAGGTTCATAACGTTTATATGTTCTCTTAGAATGTTCTTTCATATATTGCTCTGTCTTTTCATCTACCGGAAAAATACCATTCTTAGCTCCTGCCTCAATTGCCATATTTGCAATCGTGAAACGATCATCCATGGAAAGATTTTTCACACCTTCCCCTGTAAATTCCAGAGATTTATATAACGCTCCGTCAACACCAATTTTTCCAATAAGGTGCAAAATAACATCTTTACCACTTACCCATTTGGAAGGTTTTCCGATTAAATTGATGCGAATTGCGGAAGGAACTTTAAACCAAGCTTTTCCTGTTACCATCGCGGCTGCCATATCCGTACTTCCTACACCGGTAGAAAATGCTCCTAATGCTCCATAAGTACAAGTATGAGAGTCCGCTCCGATAATCGCATCTCCTGCCACGGTCAAACCGCTTTCCGGTAAAAGAGCATGCTCAATTCCCATTTCTCCTACGTCAAAATAGTTCGTAATCTCATGACGGGCTGCAAATTCTCTTACGCATTTACAGTTTTCTGCTGATTTAATATCTTTATTTGGAATAAAATGGTCCATAACCAATGCTATTTTATCTTTATGAAAGACACCTTCCGCTTTCATTTTTTCCATTTCGTGAATTGCCACAGGAGAAGTGATATCATTGCCCAGCACCAAATCCAATTCTGCCTCAATCAACTGTCCTGCTTCCACTTTTTCAAGCCCTGCATGGGCTGCTAATATTTTTTGTGTCATTGTCATTCCCACAAAATCCACCTCCGATTTATTTCTGCTATTGCCATTTTAGCATGGGCTTTGTTATACTAGAAATACATATTGACTATAAGAGCTATAACTTAAGCTTATGAGTTTCAAAGGAGCAAAAACATGGATCAAAATCTTTCCCTATATCGGGTATTTTATACAGTGGCAAATACAGGAAATATTTCAAAGGCTGCTGCCAGACTTTACATCAGCCAACCTGCTATCAGCAAATCCATTCGCAAATTGGAGGAAAATTTAGAGGTTTCTCTTTTTTCCCGTAATTCCAGAGGCGTTCAGCTAACGGAAGAAGGAGAACTTCTCTATCACTACGTTCAAAATGCCTTTTACTCTCTGGAAAAAGGAGAAACGCAAATCAAGAAAATTCACGAGCTGGGCATCGGACACATACATATCGGCGTATCCACTACACTGTGCAAATACGTTCTTTTGCCTTATTTGAAGGAATTTATTGAAACCCACCCTCACATTCGTATTTCTATTGAATGTCAGTCCACCAATCATACCTTGCAGCTTTTAAAAGAAAACAAAATTGATTTAGGACTTATCGGGAAACCGGAGCGTCTCTATCATACGCATTTTGACTCATTAGGAGAAATCGAAGATATTTTTGTATGTACAAAATCCTACATGGAGCATCTTTCCAAGCGCAGCGATTATTCAGAAAATCCTTTTCAGTCTGCTACCTTAATGCTTTTAAACAAGGGAAATATGACACGACAGTATATTGACGACTATCTTGCCTCCTGTCGTATGGAAGCAGATAATCTGCTGGAAGTTTCTACAATGGACCTACTCATTGAATTTGCAAAAATCGGTATGGGAATTGCCTGTGTCATACGGCAATTTGTAGAAAAGGAATTGGCAGAAGGCGCTCTGATTGAAGTTCCTCTTCCCACAGCAATCAACCGGAGAGAAATCGGCTTTGCTCTGCCTGAGAATATTGAGCAGAACAAAGCAGCAAAAGAATTTATAAATTTTTACAGAAAAAGCACTTCTGATTAAACTCAGAAGTGCCTCGTTTTATTTCATAGGAATTTTCATAATTAGTTGTCAATTAATTTTTCTTTTCCGTTCCAGCTATACAGTTTACGCAGTTCAGCACCAACTTCTTCTAACTGATGTTCTGCTTCTCTTCTTCTCATTGCGCCAAAATGCATACATCCTGACTGATTTTCCAAAATCCAGTTCTTTGCAAATGTTCCATCCTGAATATCTGCCAAAATTTGTTTCATAGCTTTTTTGGTTTCTTCTGTAACAATCTTAGGTCCGGTAATATAATCACCAAATTCTGCTGTATTGGAAATGGAATAACGCATTCCTTTAAATCCGCTTTCATAAATCAAGTCTACAATCAGCTTCATTTCATGAATACATTCAAAATATGCATTTTCAGGTGCATATCCAGCTTCTACTAAAGTTTCAAATCCTGCTTTCATAAGAGCTGTAACACCACCACAAAGCACTGCCTGCTCTCCAAAAAGGTCAGTTTCTGTCTCTACTTTAAAGGTTGTTTCCAAAACACCTGCTCTTGCACCACCAAGTGCTGCTGCATAAGCCAGTGCTTTTTCTTTTGCTTTTCCTGTATAATCCTGCTGAACAGCTACCAGACATGGAGTTCCTCTGCCAATCTGATATTCGCTTCTTACTGTATGTCCCGGTGCTTTCGGTGCAATCATAGTTACATCTACATAAGCCGGTGGCTTAATCTGTCCGAAATGGATTGCAAAACCATGAGCAAACATCAGCATATTGCCTTCTTCCAGATTTGGCTCAATGTCTTCTTTATATAATTTTGCCTGTTTTTCATCATTAATTAAAATCATGATAATATCAGCTTTTTTTGCTGCTTCTGCCGCTGTATAAACTTCAAATCCCTGTTTTGCTGCTTTATCCCAAGATTTGGAGCCTTCATATAAACCTACAATTACATTGCATCCGGATTCTTTTAAGTTTAACGCATGAGCGTGTCCCTGACTTCCATATCCGATAATCGCAATTGTTTTTCCTTCTAAAAGAGCTAAATTACAATCTTCCTGATAATAAATTTTTACTGCCATCTGTGTATTCCTCCTGTTTATGTAATAAAATTAAAACTCTTCTTCATCCTCTGAAAGATAGAAAATGTCATCGGAGCCTCTTGAAAGTCCGGCAATACCGGTTCTGGCTATCTCCAGAATTTCATAGCCATCAAGCAGGTCTATAAAAGCTTCCAGCTTCGATTTATTTCCGGTAAGCTCTACAATCATAGATTCTTTTCCTACATCTATAATATTCGCTCTGAAAATATCTACAATCGCTGTAATCCCTGCTCGCTGCTCTGGTGAAACTCTGACCTTTACCAACATCAGCTCTCTGGTAACGCTTTGATCGTCTTTTAATACTTTTACAGAAAGAACATCTTCCAGTTTTTCTACCTGTCGTGTTATCTGCTCTAAAATCAACTCATCGCCTTTACATACAACTGTCATGCGAGTGTAGTTAGGGTCTGTGGTAATACCTGCCGATAAGCTGTCAATGTTATAACCCCGGCGACTGAACAAACCTGAAACTCTGCTCAACACACCGGCTGTATTTTCAACCAGAATAGATAATATTCTCTTGTTCATACAGCATCTTCTCCTCTGCCTTTTGGCTAACTTTTCTGTCATTCTACCAACTATCAAAAGCTTTGTCAATGCAATCTGAACGCTATAACTAATTAGAATGTAATACATAACTCTAAATAATGATGTTAGGACGCAATTTCCTATGAAATGAAAAAAGATGAGGCTATCACATTAAGCAAAAATCAGAATATTTATACATTTTAGCAAATTTATTGTCCACATAATGTATAAATATTCTCGATATCACTTAATGCAACAGTCTCATCTTTTAAATTCCTCTGTCTCTCGCCGCTTTCATACGTGCCATCGCTCTTGCCAGAGATGCTTTGGAAACATAGTATTCCTGCATACTCTGCTGCTGACGAAGCTGCTCTTCCGCTCTTTCCTTCGCTTCTTTTGCACGTTTTACGTCGATATCTTCCGGCTTTTCAATACTGTCTGCCAAAACCGTCACACGGTTATTGATAATCTGGGCAAAACCGCCTCCCACAATAGCCACATGTTCTGTTCCGTCCTCTGTTCGAATACGCATTTCTCCGGGAACAATCGCTATCATCATATCTGCATGGTGGGCTAAAATGGTAATACTTCCGTCCTTTGCCGGGAGTGAAATGCTTGTGCCTCTGCCATGATAAAAATCTTTATCGCTGGCAATTACATTTAAACCAAATGTTCCCATCTTTTCTCACTCCTTTAGACTAGGCGTTCTGCTTTGCCTTTTCGATTACTTCATCAATAGTACCTACATTGAAGAAAGCGTTTTCCGGATAATCATCCATTTCACCTTCCACAATCATTTTAAAACCACGAATGGTTTCTTTTAACGGCACATATTTTCCCGGAATACCGGTGAATACTTCTGCCACATGGAATGGCTGGGAAAGGAATTTCTGCAATTTTCTGGCTCTGGCAACGACTTTCTTATCTTCGTCAGAAAGCTCCTCCATACCCAGAATTGCAATAATATCCTGCAATTCTTTATATTTCTGAAGATACTCCTGTACCTTTCTGGCAACTTCATAATGTTCCTGTCCTACCACATCAGCTTCCAGAATACGAGAACTGGACTCCAACGGATCAACCGCAGGATAAATACCCTGTTCTACAATCTTTCTGGACAATACAGTCGTAGCATCCAAATGGGCAAAGGTTGTAGCAGGAGCCGGATCCGTCAAGTCATCCGCAGGCACATAAACAGCCTGTACAGATGTAACAGAACCATTCTTTGTAGAAGCAATTCTTTCCTGTAATTCACCCATTTCCGTAGCCAGCGTAGGCTGATATCCAACAGCAGAAGGCATACGTCCTAAAAGAGCGGATACCTCGGAACCTGCCTGTGTAAAACGGAAAATATTATCAATAAATAAAAGTACGTTCTGATGTTCTTTGTCACGGAAATATTCTGCCATGGTAAGCCCTGTTTCGGCAACACGCATACGTGCTCCCGGCGGCTCATTCATCTGTCCGAATACCAGCGCAGTTTTCTCCAGAACACCGGACTCCTTCATTTCGCTCCAAAGGTCATTTCCCTCTCTGGAACGCTCTCCTACTCCTGTAAAAATAGAATAACCGCCGTGTTCTGTTGCAATATTACTGATAAGCTCCTGAATAAGAACTGTTTTTCCTACTCCGGCGCCTCCGAAAAGACCGATTTTACCTCCCTTTGCATAAGGAGCTAATAAATCAATAACTTTAATACCTGTTTCCAATATTTCTACAACCGGACTCTGCTCGTCAAATGCTGGTGGATCTCTGTGAATAACCCAGTGTTCTGCATCATCAAGCTGTTCTCCTTTATCAATGGTTTCTCCTAAAACATTGAATAAACGTCCCAATGTTTCTTTTCCTACCGGTACGGAAATCCCCTGTCCTGTTGCTGTAACTTCCATATCCTTGCAAAGTCCGTCGCTGGATGCCAGCATAATACAGCGCACTGTGTGGTTTCCTATGTGCTGGGCAACCTCCATAACGACTTTTTTTCCGTTCAGCTCTACGGTAAGCGCATCTTTAATGCTTGGAAGGTCTTGCTCTTGGAATTCCACGTCTACAACGGGGCCCATAACCTGTACAATTTTTCCTTTATTCATTGTATAAAAACCTCCTTCCTTTATTGTTTCTTTTTCTGTGCCTTTGCACCGCTGATTACTTCGGTAATTTCCTGTGTAATGGCAGCCTGTCTGACACGATTATATTTAATAGATAAATCTTTTAACATCTCTTTGGCACTGGTGGTTGCCGCATCCATTGCCTGCATACGGGAATTATGCTCGCTGGCATAGGACTCTACCAGACAGCCGTAAATCATACCTCTTAAATAGTTGGGAACAATGGTGTTCAACAGTTCTTCCGCTGACGGAACCATCTCAATTTCTTCCTGATGAGTGTCTACCAGAAACTGTGCCGATGCACCGAAGGTAGCCTTTTTCAAAGGCAGAAGCTGCTGCTTTTCCGCCACCATTGACGCTGCATTTGCCATACGGGTATAAATAATATGTACCTCGTCGAGCTCGCCGTTTAAGTACATATCTATCATCTTTTCAGAAATGACTCTGGCCCTGTGCATGGTAGGCTTCTGAACTGTAAAGCGGAAATTTGTATCCACAGACACATCTTTTTTATAAAAATACTGTCTTCCTACCTCTCCCAGTACAAACAGTTGTGTATGCTGTTTCTTCTCCATACCCTCTTCTGCCAGTTTAAAGACATTGTGGTTATACGCACCCGCCAGTCCTTTGTCCGCAGAAACTACGATATAACCGATTTTCTTGTCTTCCGGTAAAATCTCTGTACGTTCGTCAAAATACCGGTGTTCGATCTCTGATGTATGTCTTAAAATACGTCCAATGGCAGCCTGCAAAGAGTAAAAGTACGGCTCTGTATCTGTAAGAACCTTCTTTGCTCTTTTCAGCTTTGAAGAAGAAATCATATACATGGCATTGGTAATTTTCATGGTATCCCGGATGCTTTTCATACGACTTTGTATTTCTTTTGCACTTGCCATTTTATCACCTGTTCCTGTTCTTAAATTCCTTTGCTGCCTCTAAAATCTTTTCTCCCAGTTCATCAGAAAGAACCTTTGTCTTAAGAATTTCTTCTTTGATTTCCGGATGCTTCTGATCAAAATATTCTAACATATCCATCTGGAATGCTTTCAGTTCTTTTACCGGAATGTCTGTCAAAAGCTTATGTGTAGCTACCCACAGAGTGATTACCTGTTCGTGGGAAGCCAGTGGTCTGCATAACGGCTGCTTTAACAGTTCCATCAGACATTTTCCATAGTCCAGCTGTGCTTTTGTCGTCTCGTCAAGGTCGGAAGAAAACTGTGTAAATACCTGCATTTCTCGATACTGCGCCAAATCAATTCGCATACTTCCGGATGCTTTTTTCATAGCTTTTGTCTGTGCCGCACCACCTACACGGGATACAGAAAGACCTACGTTTACCGCCGGACGAACGCCTTCGAAGAACAAATCACTTTCAAGGAAAATCTGTCCGTCTGTAATGGAAATAACGTTTGTCGGGATGTACGCAGATACGTCACCTGCCTGTGTTTCGATGATTGGAAGGGCTGTAATAGAACCGCCTCCCGCTTCTTCACTCAGTCGGCTGGAGCGTTCCAGCAGTCTGGAATGAAGATAGAATACGTCACCCGGATATGCTTCACGTCCCGGTGAACGCTCTAACAACAGAGATAACGCACGATATGCCACTGCGTGTTTTGATAAATCATCATAAACAATCAGTACATCTTTTCCTTTATACATAAAATACTCTGCAAGAGCTGTTCCAGAATATGGCACAATGTACTGCAAAGGCGCACAGTCGCTGGCTGTTGCAGAAAATACCGTAGTATATTCCATTGCTCCGTATTTTTCCAGTGTTCCTACTAATTTTGCTACCGTAGAGGCTTTCTGTCCGATTGCCACATAGATACACATTACGTCTTTTCCCTTCTGGTTCAAGATGGTATCAATGGCAATGGAAGTTTTACCTGTCTGACGGTCACCGATAATCAATTCTCGCTGTCCACGTCCGATTGGGAACATGGAGTCGATTGCCAGAATACCTGTTTCCATTGGTACGGATACGGATTTTCTGTCAATAATTCCCGGCGCTTCCTGCTCGATTGGGCGATAATCGTCTGCTTGAATTTCGCCTTTTCCGTCAATGGGCGCACCTAAGGCATCCACAATTCTTCCGATGAAATTTCCGCCTACGGGAACACCTGCTCTTTTCTTTGTACGTGCAACCTTTGTACCTTCTTTAATCCCTGTATCTTTGCCAAAGATAATGACACCGATTTCATTTCGCTTGATATCCTGTACCATTCCTTTTACACCATTTTCAAAGGTTACGATTTCGCCGTACATGGCATGGTCTATTCCGTAAACAGTTGCAATTCCATCCCCCACCCAGATGACGTTTCCAACTTCTTTTGCGCCTTCTGTGCTGTGGAAATTATCAATTTCTTCCTTCAAAATTGAAATAATTTCTTCTGAGTTGATTGAACTCAAACCGTTCACCTCCAGATTAATTTTTGTTGTAATTCATGAATACTGCCCTTTAAGCTGTTATCATATTCGTGGTCTTTTGTCCGAATAATAAATCCACCTACAAGGCTTTTATCCTCTTTCAGTTTAAGAGCAACTGCCTGTGTATGATACTGTTTTTTCAGGAATTTTTTAATTCCTTCCAACTGTTCTGCCTTTGGAGGCGTTACATAATACAATGTGGCAGATAATATGTTCTTTTGTTCATTGTAATGTTCCTGATATGCCTGAAAAATTTCGTTTAAAAGCTCTGCATGCTTGTATTTACAAACTACACACAGGAAATTGTGAAGTTCCTTTGGAAAAACTCTACTGATAACTCTCTGTTTTTGTTCAAAGGATATCGTTGGATTTTCCAATGCTTTTGAAAGCTCAGGCACTTCTTTTAAAAGCCTTTGTGTTTCCAAAATACTTTCTTTTGGAACATTTAACTGATAAAGCACCTTACCATAATTAATAGCTGTCTGTGTCATCTGCATCACCTGCTTTTGCTAAAAATTTATCGTAGAGCATATCATTGCTGTTCTCATTACTTTTTTCCAAAAGTAATTTTTTTGCTGCCTGCATAGCGAGCTGTGCAATCTCTTTTTTCGCTCCCTGCATGGCATTTTCCTGTTCCTGACGGGCAGTATTTTGAGCAGCTTCGATAATCTTCGCCGCTTCATCGTTGGCATTTTTTACAATACTTTCTCTTGCCTGTCTTGCATCTGTTTTTGCATTTTCCAAAATCTGAGAAGACTCTTCTTTTGCCATTGCCAGAGATTTTTCATACTGTACTTTCAGTTCTTCGGCTTTTTCACGGCTTACACGAGCTTCTTCCATCTCTTTTGCTATACACGCTTTTCTCTTTTCCATGATACCCAGTACCGGACCGATAAGGAATTTTTTCATTAAGAGATAAAGCACAATCAGATTTATAATCGTCCAGACAAGGTTCCAGCCAAGACTCATCATCTTTCATGCACCTGCCTTTCCCTGCTGATTATAAGAATAAGATTAACAATCCGATAACGAAACCGTAAATAGCTGTTGCCTCTGCAAGCGCACAACCAAGAAGTAATGCTTTGCTGATTTTGCTTTCTGCTTCCGGCTGTCTTGCGATTGCTTCTACTGCTTTTGCTGTTGCATGACCAATTCCTAAACCTGCTCCGATACCTGTTAATACTGCAATACTTGCACCAATTGCTGCTGTCATAATTCATTTCTCCTTTTCAAATAAAATTTAATCTTCTATTTGCTCTTTTACAAAGAGCGATGTTAAAAACACAAATACGTATGTCTGAATTAAACCATCAAACACATCAAAGTACAAACTAAACGGAATGGGTAAAAGTACCGGCATAACCGTTTTTAACAGCTCCATAATTACAAACGAACCAATTACATTACCGAATAAACGCATACATAATGAAACAGGACGGATTGCAATTTCCATGATGTTGATTGGAGCTACTAAAGGCATAGGCTCTGCAAAGCTTTTCAAAAATCCCTTTCCACCCTTCTTATGGAAGCCGGAATAGTAGATGAGAAATACGCTCATAAGCGCCAATGCTGCTGTCACATTCAAATCCTTGGTCGGAGGTTTAAAGCCTAAAAGTCCGATTAAATTGGCTACCCCGATATAGAGCGCCGTAGAAATCAGATACGGTATGTACCGCTTTCCTTCCTCCCCCAGAATGTCTGTGAAAAAGTCGTTCAGAAAACCAATAGATGCTTCTAATGCCAACTGCTTTCTTCCCGGATTTTCCACTTTCAAATTCCGAACAAGTATAATCGACAGGATGGTTAATGCTGCCATAATAATCCATGTAACTACCACGGACTCACCTACCGGAATTCCACCAAAAATCGGAATATTGAACACGGTTTCGCATTGAAGTTCTTCCGTAATTCTTTCCGCAATATTGTTCGTAAGACATTCCTCCCTTTCTCTTTTCTATTGTCGCTGTGAGCAATAAAACAGAAATCGGCACGTGTTTTTGTGTCTTCTTATTAAATTGCTTTTAACACATTACTGCTAATCATTTCATTTGTCAATCTTTGGTTTTTTCATAAAAAAGAGAAAGTTTTCGTCAATTTTTCTTGTAGATTTTTGATGTTTTTCTTTGTTTTTGTAAGAATTTCCATGGTTTTTTATACCATTCGGTATATACTGGTTCTACCAGTTTAAAAATGCACAAATATTATCCATTTACCCTCTCATATTTTTGTAAGATATGATAAAATATACACGCATATACTTATGAGGATTGCCTATATCCGTCACAGCTTGCTATAATAAACTAAAAAAGGAGGTATCTGATAGTGGAAATGCAACAACTTGTCATAGCCGGCGCCGGTCCGGCAGGGGTATCTGCCGCTTTATATGCAGTACGCATGGGCTTTCCGCCGCTGGTTATCCATAACGGATACGGCGCTTTAGAAAAGGCAGAAAAAATAGAAAATTACTACGGGCTTCCGTCTCCTGTTTCCGGAAAAGAACTGTATGAGAACGGTCTTTCTCAATTAGCGGCTCTGAACGTTCCTGTTTTAAAGGATGAACTGCTTTCAATTACATACGATGGAGAATATACCATACAAGCCTCTGAAGGTTCCTATCACACCCAAGCGCTTATTCTGGCAACAGGAACAAAAAGAAATACCCTTTCCTTAAAAGAATTGAAAAAATACGAAGGAAACGGTATCAGCTACTGCGCCCTATGCGATGGTTTTTTCTATCGAGAAAAAAAGGTTGCGGTACTGGGCAATGGCTCTTATGCACTCCATGAAGCAAAAGTTTTAGAACCTCTTGCATCAAAAGTAACAATTTTAACCAATGGAAAAGAACCAGACTTCCCATTGGAAGAGCTTGGCACTATTCAACTGGAAAAAAGAAAGATTATCTCTGCTAAAGGAGAAAATTCTCTTTCTCAGCTTCAATTAGAAGATCATACTCTTTTTCCTCTTGATGGTCTCTTCGTTGCACTGGGAACAGCCGACAGTACAGACATCGCCAGAAAATTGGGACTTTTTATGGAAGACAATCATATTTTAATTGAAGCAGATACCAGCACTCCCCTGCCCGGTCTCTTTGCAGCCGGAGACTGTACCGGAGGCATGTTGCAAATTGCAAAAGCTGTGTACGAAGGTGCACTTGCAGGAACACGTGCTGTTGATTATTTAAAGTCAAAAAAATAAAAATTATATATTTAAAGGAGGCTATTATTATGGCTATGGAATTTACATCTGAAAACTTTGCAAAAGAAGTATTACAATCTGACGTACCGGTACTGGTTGACTTTTGGGCAAGCTGGTGCATGCCGTGTAAAATGTTGGCGCCGGTTATTGAAGAATTAGCAGAAGAGGCAAATGGAAGCTACAAAGTAGGAAAAATCGATGTAGACGCAGAACCTTCTCTTGCAGCACAATACGGTATTATGAATATCCCTACTGTACTGGTGTTTAAAAATGGGCAGGTCGCTGACAAATCCGTAGGGGCTGTTCCTAAAAAACAGCTGGAAACTTTGTTAAAATAATTTAACTTATTATGCTTATAAATTTAGTAAAACAAGAGCTGCGATGTAAGATTTACTCCTACCGCAGCTCTCATTTTTCTGTCATCTTTTTATCATTGTCTGTAAGTTTTTATAGAAGTTTATAAAGCTCTTCTCTTTTCTCGATTTTTATTTCGCCTCTGTTTAAAGATATATATCCCTGTTTTGCAAGCTGTTTTAAAATACGACTGACTGCTTCTCTGGCACTTCCAATAATTTTCGCAATTTCTTCATGTGTCATGGTGATACTGGATGTCTTATTTTTGGCTGCCTCATCTAATAAAAAGGAAGCAATTCTCTGTGTAAGGCTCAAAAACATCAGCTGCTGTAAAGCTTCTACTACGTCTGAAAAACGTCTTGCGGTTTCTTTATACATGAAATTTTCCAAATAAATATTTTCTTTTGTCAATGTAGAAAGAATTCGGGCCGGAATAAGAAGTACCTGTGTAAACCCTTGGGCCTCTATTTCCACATCAAAAGTAATTGCAGAAAGAATACAAGAGGCTGCCAAAAAGCAAACATCTCCTTCCCGTAAGCGATAAATAGTGACTTCCTTCCCTTCATCAGATAATAAATACGTCCTAAGGCTTCCATTTAAAACCAAGAGTCCACCAAGACATTCTCTGGCTCCTGAATAAACAATTTCGCCTGTTTCATAACTTATTACCCTAGATTCCTTAAGAATCAGCTTTTGCTGTTCCTCTGTAAGCTTCTCCCAAAATTCCTGTTGTTTTAATACGCTTTCTATTGTTTCATTCATTTTTATCCCTACCTGTCTTTAGAAAATTTCACCTTGATGCTTTAAATATTCCAAAAATGCTTCGCAACCCTCTTTGATATCCTCATAAGTTTTATCAAAATCTCCCGTATACCATGGATCTGCAATGGCTCTTGAATGATCAGTAAAATCTAAAAGCTTATATACTTTATTCTCAGAGTCTTGTCCGATTATCCTATTTATATTTTTAATATTCCAATCATCCATTCCAATAAGATAATCATATTTTTCGTAATCTGACCTTTTCATTTGAACAGCATATTTGCCTGCTGTGGAAATATGAAACTGAGCCAGCTTGTTTCTTGTTCCGTGGTGAACCGGGTTGCCAATTTCCTCTGTGCTGGTGGCAGCGGAAGAAATGTAAAAGTCAGATTCATAGCCGAACTTTGCGACTAAGTCTTTAAAAACAAATTCAGCCATAGGGCTGCGGCATACTTTCCCTATCAAATGGTACAAAGTCTTTTTCTGTTATACCTACCTCACTCAGTTCACTTGCATTATACTCTTCCATAGGCACTATTTCAATCCTTGCATCTTCTTTATCTAAAAACAGAAACGCTCCAGCCATACTATCCAACACAATAAACACATCTCTATTACCAAAGACAACAACCTTTTTGATATGCTCTGTAATAAACTGGATTTTTTTCTCCATTACCATAGCTTCATCATCAAATAAAGACTCTATCTCAGCATCTATATTTTTTATGGTATCTTCTATAGCCTCAATATCAGGATTATGCTCTACAGGTACTAAGAGAGCTTTCTTTTTTTCCAGATTTGTTTCCAGTTCATTTGATTTTACCATGAATTCTTCTTTTGTAATTAATTCATCTGTATAAAGATCAATCAATTTTCCTTTTTTATTTTCTAATTTTAGTATTTCTTCTTCTATACTTTTGTTATCATTAGAGACTGATAATTGAATTTTTAAATTTTTTAACCAATCTATAGAACGCTTTTTCAAAAGATTCTTACTATATTCAATTGTGCTATAATCCAAAAAACAATCAGCCAATTCTACCAAGTATTTATTGATTTGTACTCCCGATATAGTGGCAGGTTCACTGCAAGCCATTTCTCCTCTGGCTATCTTACTGCTACAATACCACTGATGATAATGTTTATAAGTCTTTACCCTTTTTCCACTTGCCGATCTGTAAGATCCTATTGATGTATGCTTGTATAGCACTTTTCCGCAACATGAGCAAAATATTTTACCACTAAGAGGATCGTTCCCAAATTTCTTTCCTTTTGCTTTCTCATGCCCTTTATTCAAATGGCTTTTGATAGTATCATTCACCTTATCCCATAATTCTTCCGATACAATAGGTTCATGATCGTCTTTCACTATAACCCACTCTTTTTCAGGAAATTCATCAATTTTTTTAGTTTCAAAATTCCTATGGTATTTATTAAGGATAACCCAGCCTTTATGTTTTTCATTCTTGAGAATTCTCCCAACACCCTCATCAGTAAACAATTTTCCAACCTTATTTCTGTATCCTTGCTCATTCATAGCATCTCTTACCTTTTTTATGCTCCCTAATTCCAAATATAGCTCATACATTTTCTTTACTACCTTAGCCTCGTCTGGTTCTATAACCCACTTTCCATCTATTATCCTATACCCATACATCTGGCTATTTCCCATAGCAGAGACAGCTCCTCCGGCTTTTGCTTTCTCTATTCTTCGTTTATTCGCATTATTAAGTTTTTTACTAAGATCTCTGGAATATTCCTCAGCCAATATAGCTTTAATTCCAGTTATAAGAGCATCCTCTGATGGTTCATAGAATTTATTATCTATGTAAAGAAAAAGCTGTTTCCCATTCTTATTTAACAAATCTGTAAACCTATACCAGTCAAAAGTATTTCGTTGTAGCCTATCCTGAGATTTTACAACAACTATTTCAAATTTATCCTGTTGCATATCTTCTAAAAGTTTTTTATATGCCTTTCTACCATCTGTTTTAGTTCCACTCTTCCCCTCATCCACATAACCATCTACCAACTTCCAGCCTTTAGAAGCAATAACATCTTTGCACTCCTCAACCTGTTTTGGTAATGCTTTTAGCTGTTCCTCCTCAGCAGTAGAAACTCTGGCATAAAATACCGCTCTCAATTTCTCCTGTACCATCCTGTTTCCTCCTATTTTGCTCATCACTCATTTTATAAGTAATAACCACATCACTTCATGGAATTAGACGATACTCAATTTTTCTTATCCCTCAATTTACCGTATTTTGAGGATAACGCTTATAACGCTGTATTTGCTCCATACAGCCCTTTTATGCTTTATTCTTAGAATTTACTATCAAAACTTGTCCGCCCAAAAATAGGCTATGTTACGGCTCTTCTGTGACGAAAAGCAAGTTATTAAGGTAAAAAATTCGGATGTCGGTTTAACCAACTTCCGAAAATTGAATAACGCCGGAGAGAATTTTCTTACGGAGAGTGGTTTATTTAACATATAGGCAACTCATCACTATGTCCATCCCATTGTAAAAGCTCCTCCCATGCCACTCCTCTCCTGATACATTCCCGGTACATCTTAGAAATTCCTCCGTACTTATCAGGATCTGCCTCTACTGGCATACCCGTTGTAAATCCAAAAGGCTCCCCTCCTACTTCCCGGTTATAATCTATGTAATTTACCTCTATACTTTGCGGATCAGCACCAGAAATCTCCTGTAGCATCCTCTTATCTATCTCTGTCAAAGAATTCTTGAGGTTGAATCCCACCAGTTTCCCAGCTATATGAACTTGTGTATATTCCCTATTGTACCTGTCTTTCCATTTCTGATCCTTAGCATCCCAGCTCACTCTCCTTTTGCTGGAAAGAGTATAACTTTCTCTCTCATATTCTTCCTTAGTCTCCGGATCTACTACAGGCTCTGTAAAATGCTTTACTACCTTATACACACTCTCAGCTCCTTTCCTTTCTCTGAGTATATCCCTCTATTGCCTAAGCTGTAAATAAAAAAAATCGCCTCCAGAGACTTATATACAACTCTCTGGAGGCTTTCCTCTCTTCATACTAAAACAACTGGAGCATTTAATAATCTGACACATATTTGCTCTCTAATTACTGGTGACATGTCTAATTGATAAATAGCAGATATTACAGCATTAGCACTAACCATCTCCCGGCTATCACCCGGTTTCTGATTTCTATATACTTCCGTACACTCATGTTCTAAATGGAACCCTTTAAGACTCTTATACACGCCCAGAATATCTTTATAGTCAAAAAATACAATCCCTTTCACAATTTTAATATATACTGGATCTTTTCCCTCTACAGGAACTACATAACAACTCCCTTCCTCAGGAATCTTTAGTTTCTTATAACTCACGCCTTTTTCCTCCTGTCCTTATTCCCATCTTTTGTAAAGTCCATATATTCTAAAGGGATTTTATAGAGCAAGCTCAACTTTAGCCCTAAATCCACCTCAGGGGAGGAAATACCTTTCTCCCAGTTTATTACTGTCATCTCACTAACTCCTATAGCCTGAGCCACTTCTTTAATCAGCATCCCAGCCTGAACTCTGCAAGCTTTTAGTCTCATTTTCATTTGCTTTTCTTCCCCTCCATCTTTCCAATCTGATAAGCAATATTGATAAGAAAACTGTCGGAATTCTTTGATTCTCCTGTAAAGTATGGGGCATACCATTTACTAAGTCCCATAACAACCTGATAGTCTTTCTCTGACAGACTTTCCTTAAATGCTTTATCCATCTTCTCAGAAATCCAATCTCTACGCTTGTTTTCTCCCATTTCCTGTAACCTCCTGTTTGATCCTGTTATTTTGTATCTGTAATATAATAACTGCATGGATCAACAGATTTAGGCATACCATTAAAAAACTCTGCACTTTCTTCTCACCCTGTACATTCCTATAATCCTCAGATACTCCTCAGCCTCTTTTACCGCCACTTTCGCCTCTGACTCCAGTTCTCCCGGCTGAATCTGTTCTGATAATTTTCGGATCTTATTCTCTTCCCGGTGATATTGTGCCTCTGATGTTTGATAAGGCATATTCTGCCGCCAATAATATACCACTAACGTAGATAAGCCCTGTAACACTTCTCGATTTTCAGATGATAGCTCATGTCTTGCACATCCCATCAACCGCTCTTTGAATCTATTACAAAGAATATCCTCTCTACTACTTACAACCATTACCAAAGCCTCCATTTCTACTGAAAACACTGCATAAAAACTTTCAAACCGCCTTATTTCTCCCCTTTACAGCTCACATTTTTCTTTCCTATTATAAATAAACAAAACTTTCGTTTATCTTAGTTCAAAAATTCTTTTACTGTAGTAAACCATCAATAGCCTTTTTGAAAATAGGTATGCACTCTGGATGTTCTTCAATAAATGTATAAATAGCCTCTTTATCTTCCTCCTCACTACATACTGGTTGACATCCTTTCTTTTCTCTATATAATTCCATTACATCAAGATTAGAAAACAACTTTTCCCCGGATTTTGATATTTTTTCTGGTTTTAGTTTTCCTTCGCTGATATATCTCCTTACTGTTCTAAGAGATACCTCCATATATGCCGCTACATCCCGGATATTCCATAATTCTGTGCAATTCTCAATAATTTGATTCAACTCCTCCTCACCAATTCTGGAGAAATAGTTCAATCCATCTAATATACCCTTTTCTGCCATAATGCCAACCTCCTGAAAAGCAATTTTTAATTCTAACTGTTTATTATACTGTTCTTTGAAATATCTAACCATATAATCCCTTGTCCCGTATATTGCTGGATACTTCTTTCTTATCAGACATTTTTCCAAACTAAGTAGCTCTATCCAGATCCGATTTCTCCCGGTTTTTCTGTATTTTTTCTTAACCGTTTTCAGTTCTCCTTTTCTGACATAATTCCACACAGTCCTCTCCGTCACATCTAATACTCTTGCTGTTTCACTTACTGAAAAATAACGTTTCATAGATAATTACCACACAAAAAGCTGAGGTATATATTCTCTAACTCTATCTCTTGCAATAATCCATGTTTTCTTACCGTTGATACTTTCTGTATAATCCATATTTGCTGTCACCTCATCCATTTGCTTCAAAAAATCATTTCTCTCTTCTCCGACTGCTTCATATGCCTGAAATAACAACTCCAAGAGTTTTCTTATCTTCTTGCCGTTATTGGATTCCCTTACCTGTTTTCCCGGAAACATATCTACCATGAAGTAGTCAATATACTCCTCAACAAGTGTTACCTTGTGAGGAGTATAAAACTGAATCACCTTATTATCATTCATCACAATAAGCCTCGTCTCTTCTAAGCCATATTTGCCTTAATCTTGAGTAGTTTACGGAGCATCATCTCCATGATTACATCAACATCCGACTCTTCACGAATTACAATAGTATCCGCTAATTTTTCTAATAAATATTTGCCGTATCCTTGTCTGGTTTCCTGTTTCGTTAATACCTTTTCTCCCTCATGTGCTAAAATCGGAGTATTATCACGCCGGATCTCCCCTGTACCCATTGCTCTACTAATGAAACGTACACCTCTTGTAGAAGTAGCCGCTTCATACTGGTTAGCCTCTCTTTTTGTGAGAAGCTTTTCTCCCTCATGTGCCATGATAGGATAGTTGTCATAAGGTACACGATCTACACCCATTGCACGACTTACACCGCCTCCAGACGGCATACTTGCCGCCGCACTTGCCGCCCGGCTTACAGCCGCCGCTATACTTGCCGCCGCACTATTTACAGCCGCCGCCGCACTATTAGCCGATCCTATAATACTTCCCATAGAGGATCTAAAGGAGCCAGCCAATGAGGATAACGTGCCGGAGATTGCACTTGAATGAGCTGATATACCGCTATGAGCTACAGAAAATGCGGATAACACTGAACTCCAGCCCGATACGGTAATACTCAAAATCTGAGTAAAGTTTGTATTAAATGCTGTAGCTAAAGTAGTAAGTGCTGTCTGCATAGTAGTCATAACCTGAGAGGTATTTGTTTGAGCCGTTTTAAAGGCTGTTGTAATAGCTGTCCACCCTGTAGAAACTGTTGTCTGTAAGGTGGTAAATCCTGTTGTCATATTTGTGAAAGTGGTACTTACAGCCGTCCATCCTGTTGTTACTGCCGTGTTAATAGCTGTAAAGGATTTTGTAAACGCATCACTCAAAGTAGTAAGAGCTGTTGTTACTGCTGTATTCGTAGTACCTATACTCTCAACACCTGTGTTGTAGGCTGTAGATATGCTATTCCATGCCGCCTCTACCTGAGGAGCCATTGCACCCATTTGAGCAAAAGCGGTATTGTAAGCCTCTACATTAGTCTGAGCTGTAGGAGCTGACTGTCCCACTTTCTCAGATCCTCCTGAGAAAAATCCACAAATACTATCCCATGTGTCACCAATAAAGGAACCAATGCCCTCAAGAGCTCCTGTGATAGTTGATCCAATACCATCCAGTACAGATCCAACCCCCCTCAAGAGCACCTGAAAGTAACTCTTTACCTGTATCAAAAGCACCTGTAATAGCCGTCCACGCCCCATCTACAATAGGAGCTACAGCATCAAGAGCACCTGAGAAAGTTTCTCCTATACCCCCTATTACTGCACCAATTTCATCAACCGCCCCAGAAATCAGGGATCCGGCTGTATCAAAGGCGGTAGTCACGGCTGACCAAGCTCCCTCAGCTATACCACCGAGAGAGTCGAGTCCACCAGAGAAAAATCCGGCTATACCTGAGATTATGCCTGAAATCGTATCAACTGCCCCTGAAATGAGGTTTCCGGCACCCTCAAAGATACCTGTAATACCGTTCCAAGCTCCCTCAGCTACGCCCCTGGCTCCCTCAAGTCCACCAGAGAAAAAGTCTACAATTCCTGAGATAATACCACCGATAAAATCGACAATACCGCCGATAATTCCAGCCGCAACCTCAAAAGCACCCGTGATAGCTCCCCACACAGTTTCCACAATTCCTGAAAGCCCAGAGAAGTCTCCAGAGAAGAAATCACAGATAGCCTGTATTACGCCGCCGATCACAGAAGCTACAGCACTAAGTACGTCCCCAGCTACGGTAAAGGCTGTTTTTATTCCCTCCCAAATAGACGGAATATAAGGAGCTAAGAAGTCCATTACAGCCGTGAAAGCTGACTGTAAACCGCTAAGGATTGTACCTATAAAAGTAATAGCTGTAGAGATTACCTCACCAGCTAACTTAAATGCTCCACAAATACCGTCCCATATTGCCGGGAGGTAAGGAGCTAAGAAATCAAATATCGCTGTCACTGCATCCCATAATACAGAGAGTACAGAGCCGATTAACTCAACCGCCTGTCCGATTACAGGAGCCGCCTGAGCAAATGCCCCTTTAATCCATTCCCACGCTGAGGCAATGTAAGGAGACAAAAATCCCATAACAGAGCTAATATTTGAGCTCAAATCACTGATAAATCCGCTGATTGTAGTAGCCGCCCCTCCTATACTCTCACCAGCCCAATCAAAGGCGTTAGATACTGCATCCGCAATACCTGAGATAATAGGCTCAAAAGCATTGTACACACTCTCAGCTACAGATAAAATCCCCTCAAATGCACTTGAGGCTACTGTACCAATTGCCCGAAAGGTACTTCCTAAAAACCTCAATTTTGAAGATCCTACATCACTTATCACACCCATTATCTTACCGAATAATTCTGAATGTTTCTGAACAGAATTTACCGTATTGCTGAAAGAAGTCTTTAATGTATTAAAATTACTCTTCCATAATCCTGATGCTGTACTAACTAAGCCTCCTATCTTACCAAAGGAGCCAGACATTTTCCCAGATCCTGTAATAAGATCATTTACCACATCTACAGTCTTTCCAAAGCCATTAGCAAACTTATCTGTGAAAGCCTGAATAGCTGGAGCTGATTTATCAATAAAATCAATAGCTGTCTGGAGTAAAGGTTTTACCTTTTCCACCATCTTCAATCCTGTATCAGATACAATAGAGCTCACTTTACCCTGAATAGTTGAGGCTAAACCAGCCGCACTTGTAGCAAGCTTTTGAGCCCCTCCCTCAAAGTAAGGTTTTAACTGATTTTCAATAACATTATCCACGCCTCCGGCGTTTTTAATATCTTCCTGAGAAATCTTAAAACCAAACTCTTTCATTCGTTCCGTCTCTCCCACTTTCATATCTGCTATAGCCTCCATAGCATCAGAAAGGGATTTTTCAGGATTAAGAGCCGCCATATCCTCAGCAACCTTTAACAAGCTCATAGCTTGCTGAGTATTACCTGAGGCTACATTTACAGCCCTTGTACCAGCCGCTATAACCTCATTTGTAGTAAACGGGGTAGCGTTGGCATTATTTCTAAGAGCCTCCATATACTGTTGACTCATTTGTTTGATCTGGTCTGCTGACTGATCCTGGTTATTCACCCCAACAAAGTGCTCAATAGAAATCTGTTGCTGTTCCAACATTGCACCCTGTCCCATAGCTTTCCCGGCAAAAGCCGCACCAGCTCCGGCTACAGCAATACCGATTGTTACACCTTTTGCAAGGGTTCCCAGCATCCCCATAAGCTTTTTGATAACAGAACTTGCCGCATCTTTAGCCTTGATAAGTGGGGCGGCTATTTTACTACCAATAGCTGAGTGTTTTCCCTTAACGGATCCAATAATCTTACTTGCTGTATCTTTTGCTTTAATGATAGGAGAAGTTACTCTCTTACCTAAAGCTTTAATCTTACTGACTACTCCAGATATAATCTTTGTAGCCGTGTCCTTTGCCCGAATTACAGGTGTAGCTACCTTATTCCCAATCTCAGATAACGCTTTTTTAATTGTTTGAATTTTTTTACTTGCGGTATCTTTCAACTTAATGATAGGAGATACTATCTTATTTTTCATAACGTCCAGTTTTTCTTTTATTTCTACTAAACGCCGTTTTGCCGCCTGTACATTCGCCTCAGCCTTTATATAAATAGGATTACTTTTAACCTCTTTCAATTTTTCCAAAAGTTTTTTTATCTGATCCTGAGCTGGACTTGTCTCCACTTGTACTGTAGATGTAATAGCTTTACTAAGTTCTCTAAGTTTATTAGATATTTTCTGAGCCTCTTTTTGAGCAGAAGTTCCGTCAACCTTTATTTGATGTTTACCTTTTGAAAGTTTTCCAAGTGCCTCTCTGGACTTATTAACCTGATCTGTAAGTTTTTTCTGTGCCTGTATATTCTTCTGAATTACAGCAATCATATTATCTTTTAACGCAAGTTTCGCTCCAAATTCAATCAACTATTTCACCTCCTCTTTTAGAAAAAAAGACTCAATTCCTGAATTTTCAAGAATCGAGTCCTTTTCACTTTTAATTTTACATTCCAGAGCCTTCTATCTCTCTTCCAATCTGCAACATAAAACTCTCCCCCAGCCTTTTTATTCTGGGAGTAGCCGCTTGCATACCATTCTCCAGAAAAAACACACCGGGGATATAACGCTCTTTTAACATTATTCCCCCGGACTTTTTCCCCTTTTTTCCTGAGGTATGTACATATTTTTTTCTACCTCCAGCGGATAAGTAGGAAATAGGTAAAAATCTCCTATGTTGTACATGACCGTCATTAACATAGAGTGCATACTCTACATTAGTTCCTACCTCTGCATAATCCGGCGTTATTACTCCAATCTGAAACTTACTTACAAGATTAGAGGTATCTACCGGGATCAGAGGGGTAATCTCCTCTAAACAAACTTTTGCCATTTTTTGCAAAAGGCTTTTCTTTTTATCATCCCATTTATCTGCAACATTTTGACAACGTTTAGTAAATTCTTCCCATCCCGGTATCTCAAACACAGTCCCCATTATGACATACCTCTTTTCTGTACCTGTAGAGAACTGATCTGTTTTTTCACTTCTTGATCTACCAGCTTATAAAATTCTACCTTGAGGTTTATGATCCTCTTTTTGAGCTCTCTGTAGCGTTCTGCCGGATCTGGGATAGCTAAGAGATCCTCATAAGGAATAACCTGTCTAAAGCCTGTAGCTAAGCCCTCAAGAGCAACCATATCCACAATATCAAGCCTTAACTCTTTTATGGCAATCTCATGCTCTTTAAGCTCCAGCTCTTTCTGGCGTTTCTGTGACTCTATGGCTCTCAGCTTGTTCACACGTTCTAAGCTCTCAGCCGTTTCTCTTGCTTTCTTGCTCTCCCATTTCTTTTGAGCTTGTGTGATCCTCTGATCTATGTATCTTTCATACTCCTGAGAAAGCTCAGCCCTTACTCTCTCCCTGATCTGCTCCTCTGTCTCCAGAGGGTTTTCTGGCTCCCGATCTGTCTGATCTGGTGTCTGAATCACTGGTTCCAGCTCCTCTATATATTTCTCATCCATCTTTTTTTCCTCCTAAAAATTATTTCACCTCATAAATAGACTTATTAACTAAAGTCTTAATATATCCTCTCAGGAGCTTGATCTCTTCAAGACTTGAAGTGATATAACGGTTCTGCCCATCCCCTTGATTAAAAACAAAAATTTTTCCATCTGCCGGAGTCTTACCTGTATAGATTGCCGGAGTAAGGTTATACCAAGGGGTTTTACATTCAAAAATAGTCCCTCCCGGCTCTTCCAGTGCTTTTCCATCTGGACTAAGTTCTACAATGAGCCAATCTCCTCTTTTTTTGATATATTCTCTCATTCCGGCTATAGCATCCTCACGTTCTAAAGTGATTTCATTATGTTTTTCTCCCTCACAAAATAAGTAAGAGCCATTTACTCTGTCCGGATCCGGAAGTTTCTCAAATTCTAATTTTGCCTCTTCTGAATACCAATTTCCTGAATAATCACAGGGTTTTATTACTTCCCCTATATGAAAAAGTTCCTCATGTGCCACCTGTAAATAAGGCTGTTTACTTCTAAATGTTACACTCATTTAATTTTCCTCACTTTCTTTTATTTCTGTTTCTTCTTTCTCCTCAGACTCTACCTGATCTGGCTCTGAGAGTCCTAACTCATCCAGTAAACCACTCTTTTCTAAGTCCTCTCTCCGGCGTTTTTCCTGTACTTCTTTGATGAGATCGGCGTTCTGATCCATGTAATCAGCTTTTGCCACAGCAAGAGCGTTCTTTTCTGCTTTATAGCTCAGGAGCTCATCATCCATTTCAACATACTTCTTGTGAAGCTCTCTCTTTCTCGTCCTCTGCTCCTAATCCAGCTATATTGCTCCTGAAAGTATTGCGAGCATACTCCTCAGCCCTTTCTTCTGTCCAATGACAGTTTTTCATGCCCTTATGTTTATAGCTGTCTATAATTTCATTCTTGAAAGAATCAAGCTTTGCCTGTCTATCTGCGATAATGTTATCAATACGTCTTTCCTCAGCCTTAATATCACTGATTGGCTGTCCCAGATACTTAGAGGCTGAGTATTTCCCAGTAAATTCTCCTGTTCTGGCTAAAGACTTCTCAATCTTATCCTCGATACTCTTGTTGATCCTCATGCTAAGAGGGCTATCCTCTGTTACCTCAACTTTTCTTGGTTTAATCACGGGAATATCGTTAAAAACCTCCATTTTCTTTGAAATCATTAATTCAACTTTATTCATTGTTTTTTACCTCCTGACTTCTTTTTCTGATAAATTTTGCTACACTTTCTACAGTGATATAACGCTTTCTTCTTTTAGATATTTTTTTATAACATTTTTCCAGTATTCCTGTTTTAAGATAGTTCTGTATCGTACGCTGAGATACTCCTAACTGTTCCATGCACTCTTCCATTGTAAATAAATCTTTCACACCTTGATCCCCTTTCTTCCATTCGTAACAAAATACCAGTGTTTGAATTATTTTCCATTCACAATATAAGCGTACATAAATTGCAAAAAATCAGCCTTTGTTTGCAAATTCTAATCAAAAAACTATCAATTCTCCATTCTCATCTCTCGCAAGATCAGTAGGATCAAACGGTACACTTGTAATATTAGAGCCTTTGGGTCTGGCTTTATCTTTTTTCAATTCATATACATCTGGATAACTATTTCTGATACTTTGCTGTAAAATCTTAATAGCAAGATCATTACGTCCTGATGAAAGATTTTCAACTCTTGAAATAATACATTCTAATCCTTTATTTGTTAGAGGTTTTTTTATTAGCTTTCTCATTTTAATAAATTCTAAAAAAGTATGTTTAAGATCCTCGTCTTTTACTTTCTGGAGAATTTGATTGTATGACTCTATCTCTGGCTTCTTGCCCACTGTCCCTTTCTTTCTGTCTTTTTCATATTTTGTATTATTATCTGGTATTGCTTTGACTTCACAGTCAGTTCCATTTTCCTTGTTGGTTATCTCCATTTGCCCTTTATGTAAAATGCTATTCCCTGTTTTAGTAATCGTGTACCATTTTGTACGATCAAAAGCAACTTTATTATAATTACCTGTTTTTATCACACCCTCTTTTTCCAGCATACTTAGGGCAGTTCTCACCTGTTTTTCTGTTAAGTAAGGAAAATATTCAGAAAACTTTTTCACACTACCATATGTCCAATATAATCCATCATGATAATGCTTTTTAGCCTTTCTATTGTATTCAACCCAATAGTCAATATGATGTAATAATAATGCACAATTAACCCCATACTGTTCTGCGGCTTCCACACAAAAATGATGTAACATCTTCTCCACATCCTCCTTTCATATTTTGTATTAACTGTCCCTTTAAGGATATTTAGACTAATTTTTTTACAGGCTTACAAAAGCTTCTACTGCTCTGAGGCAACCTCAATAACAAATTTAGCCCACGCCTTAGCATCATCCTCTCCCGGCATCCTACACATACACTCCTCATAAGGTACCCTCCAGTATTTAGGATCAGCTCCCTCAGCCGTGAGCCCTCTTCTCTCATATTTTCTCTCTATGTTCTGGAGATGGTGCCTGAATTGATGTAAAAACCCCTCCAGATCCGGCTCTGTAAGATATATCTCCCCTGTAGCCTGTACATAATTATCATCCCTTACCCACACCGTTATTACCGGGATAGATACTTGATAATAGTCTGAGAGATCTGTATTAAGCCTCCTAATAGCCTCCAGAGCCTCTAATCCTGTTAAGGTATAAAATCCATCAGCTATTATCTTAGAAACGACTGTAGGAGCTGTAGAGCCCTGATACAGGCTCTTATACAGCTCAACTCTTTCATAAATTGTCATTCAGCCACCTCCGAAAAATTATTCAATGCCACTTTAAGAGCCACTACCCCTTGCATCGGATTATAGTGTGTTTTAAATACCAAATCATCTTGTACATTTCCTACTGTAAAACCATTTAAGGCATAAAATTTGATAAATCCCTTTACAATCTCTAACTCTGTAAGATTTCCGTGAGCTAAATCAAATAACCAGATTTTATGATCTTCTGTTGCTCTATTCATTGCTTAATCCCCCTTTATGCACAAAGCCCAGCCGCTATAAGTTTCTTTCCAATACGTTTTACATAGGTATGTACAGATGGTGTTTTTACACCCAATTCCCGGGCAATATCCGGCTTAGATTTCTCCATAAGCAAAAGATTTACAACTACTCTTTCATTTTCTGATAGATCTAATCTGTCCAGCAACATTTTCATCTCTATCATGCTATAGTCCTCACACTCTACTGAAAATTCAGAGTATCCAGCACTATTCCCCTCTTCCTCATGTTTTGAGTTAGAATTGAGTTGTTCATAACTCTGTACAAAACAACCGGGATTTCTTTTTTTACAATTACACATTGAAAATAATGTATTGTAATTCCTTTTAAGACAGCCACAAAGATACGTAGTAAATCTACAGTCTCTTGTATCATCAAATGTCTGAACAGCATCCCATAAAATAAGATTTCCCTCGCTAATTAGATCCTCCATCTCGGCTCCTATAATGGATCTGGAATAGCTTTTTGCAAATACACAAATCAGTCCTTTTGTTTTTTCCATGATTTCTGTAAATACGCTTTCGTTTTTGTCCTGTTTGTACTGAGTTACCAGCTCATCAACTGCATAATCATTGTAATTTTTCTTCATTTCCTGTGTCCTCCTGTTTCATTTCTTATGTATATGTTTAACATATATTACCACCAATATAATATATGTTAAACATATATGTCAAGAGTTTATTCCTCACTCATTCCTCATTTTTCTTTCAAAACATAAGAAATATATGTTATAATCTCCTCAAATAATAAGGAGATACTAATATATGGGAGCTAAATACACTGAGGCACAGAAAAGAGCTACTGCAAAATATCAGAAAGAAAATACCAGTCTTATCGGTATTAGAGTACCAAAAGAAAAGAAAGAGCTATATCAGACCTATGCCACTAATGCCGGTATGAGTCTTAGCTCTTATATTATTAACGCTATTGAAGAAAAAATTAAAAAAGAGGAATGATCCAAAACGGTCATTCCTCTTCTTGTTTTTATCTTTAGTATAATTCTCCATTCTTTGTCAGATACTTTAAGAAGCCCTCACAGCCCTCAATTACATCCTTATATGTCTCATCAAAATCCCCGGTGTACCAAGGATCTGCAATATCTCTTCCTGATCCTGAAAAAGAAAGAAACTTATATATCTTTCCATCAGGATCATTTTTTAACATCCTATTAAGATATTTAATATTAACTTCATCCATGCCTATAATATAATCAAACTTATCGTAATCCTCTAAGTTAATCTGTTTTGCTCTATGAGGCACTAAAGGGATTCCCACTTCCCTTAATTTGTTTACAGTACCTCTGTGTGGAGGATTTCCGATTTCCTCCCTGCTTGTGGCAAAACTGTCAATGGTAAACAACTCCTCTAATCCTAATTCCTTTACTTTGTAAGTAAATACGCTCTCACTTAGAGTCGATCTACAAATATTTCCCCAACATACGAATGCTACTCTTATCAACTTTATTCTCCTCCCTGTTATATTCCTATTCCTACATTAATTCTATTACTTTGTCCTGTTTGTATTGTAAAGTACAGATGTTGCCGTGGCAAATAAATAATACTCTAATCATCTATGTAAAACTCCTTGAATTTACTGTATTTCCTTGATATATCGGGATTTTCTTCCGCTTGCTGTTTCATCTCATTCGTGGCATATCGTAGCATAAATTAGCACATCTTTTACCTCAAAAGTAGTACAAAAAGTAGTAAATTAAGGGTTAAATACTCATTTTACTACTCCCCATTTACTACCCGTTTCAGTTCCTCTTTCGCGTCGTCATATCCTATATGTGTATAGGTATTTAACGTGACGCTAATATCAGAATGTCCCATGAGGTACTGTAAAGTTTTAGGGTTCATGCCGCTTTTAGCCATATTAGAACAAAAAGTGTGACGGCAAACGTGTGGCGTAACCTTTGGCATTTGCACTCTATAAATGCTATTATACTTCTCACAAATATGCTGAAAGTATTTTTCCCAGTGCAAGGCTACCATAGGCATATCGTTTTTATCCAAATATAAGAAGCCACATTTCCCTCCTACAATAGGTTCAACTCGCGGTTTCTTTCTACTGGAAATAATACGTTGAAAGCACTCATAAACTTCATCTGTCATAGGGATTTCTCTTGTGCCACAAGAAGTCTTTGTATCTTCAATTACATACTCCATATTTCTTTTTCTTTGTAACTGATGATTGACACTAATTTTTCTATTCTGCATATCCAAATCTGATAATGTCAATCCCACAAACTCTGAAATACGAAGCCCTGTTTTGAATAAGATAAAAATCCCCTCATAATATCTGCAAAAATGCTTATCATTTGCCACAAATTCAAGAAATGCCCGTTCTTGCTTTCTTGTAATTGCTTCTCTTGTTACGCTGTCGTTTACAACAACCGTAGCAAGCTGAAATTCAAACGGATTTTTGCGTATCAAATCATCATCTACCGCCATTTGAAAAGCTGGTCTTACAACACCTCTGATAGAATGAATAGAGCTATACCCACGCCCGTCCTGCTGTAACTTTATCAGCCAACACTTTGCGTCAGACAACTTCACTTTATCTATTCTCTTTTTACCAAAGTCCTCTTTTTTGATAATATTGAGAACAAAATTATAATTTGCTTCGGTGTTATGCCGTACTCCCGTTTTTTGTAAAAGATATTTCTTTACCAGTTCTAAAACGGTCATTTCCCCACCACGTGGGACGATTTCATCATCAATCGCTTTCATTATCTGCTTTTCCTTTTCCCTTAATGAAAGGTCGTCGCGCTTTCCCTGTGGTGTCTTATCTGTCTTTTCCAATTTCCAACTATAAACAAACTGCGTTTTACCTGTTGTATCAATATATTTGAACGCATATCGTCCGTCCCGGCGTTGGCTCTCTCCATTGCGAAGAATACGATTTTTGCTATCTCGTCTTTTTCCGCTCATGTCTATGCTCCTTTCGTACAAAAAGAGCCTTGCCACGATATACCAAATTATATCATAAACAAAGCCCTTTTTCTATCTTTTTATCAAGCAGCACTCAAAGCGGAAACGACTATATAGCCTATCCGATATGGCTACTGATTATCCTATATTTGTTAAATTGCTGTCAGGTCATTCAGAAAATCTTCAAATCGTTTCCTTTTGATAAGAAACTTCACTCCATTTTGAATAATAAAACCGGAGTCCAAATTATCTGAAACAAGTTTTCTTAATTTCTTTTCTCCAATATTAAAATAAATTACTGCTTCATCAATCGTTAAACAAAACTTATTTTGTATCTGTACCTGTGTTTCATTATTCATTTATTCTCTCCCCTTTCTTGAACTATAAAACTATTGTAAAATTATAAAGGCTCATCAGACGGTTTTAGCAAACCTCACAAGAATTTCACTTCCGCATGGTTC
>ERZ894183.55-NODE-55-length-93735-cov-42.101516_pt1 | contig 93735 bp, 112 predicted proteins | sample MGYA00380279_ERZ894183 | MGnify/ENA primary metagenome ERZ894183 (study PRJEB32331, sample SAMN06328422) | human gut metagenome | biome: human gut microbiome; feature: stool | host: Homo sapiens | collected 2013-06-26 ... | reverse complement strand
ATTTTACCACAAGGGTTCGCTATGGATTTTTAAGTGTTCAACTTAATTATACAATCCGCCTTCTAGTTGAATAGATTCTATACTGACGTTTTTTTAGCTGATCAGGCATGTTACTCACAGCTATTTTTTATTGAAAATGGCACTGATTGGGTTATTGACGAACAAATCAGCTTCATTAATATATCTTCTAACCATTTCAACCGAACGGTGCCGCGTCTGCCTCATAATCAATCGTTCTTCAACACCATTCAAAGCAGCATATGTGGCAAACCCATGCCTAAGGCTGTGTGCACCATATAAATCAGGATTCAGCCCAATCATTGACACGTACTTTTTTACGATTAGATTAATACTCTTGGAACTAAGCCTGTTTTTAGAAGCTGTGTTGTTCTTGAGAATCGAGCGGAACAGGGGGCCATCGACTAGATTGGCAGCGGTAATCCACTGTTCGACGGCTTTAACACAGTCAAAATCGTCGTCGCTGATGCAAGGGATACCAACTTGCTGGCCCATTTGCTGCTGATCTGTTTTAGACTGTCTGACTGTCACAATAATTCCCTGATGAACTCTTTTAATATCTGTTACATCTAAACCGGAAATTTCGCTTCGGCGGAATGCACCCATAAATCCCAGCAATAAGACTGCCTTATCTCTTAATCCGCCCAGACCTTTGGTATCAATGCATTTGATCATATCGCACAGCTGGTCCCAATATATGGGAGTTTTTCCGGTTTGGGCGCCGCCCTTGAGTCTGGTCAGGCCCGTCAAGGCCTCCTTGACAATCCATTCCCGGCAGGGGTTCTCGACCTTTATGCCAGAAGTAATGGCCGCGTTATAGTTCTCTGAAATGGCACTGACCCTTCTCCTGATGGTAGCTGTCTTGGCATAATCCGCCAAATCATTGATGTAGTTGACAATTGTTTCAGCAGTTGCGGGGAAGGACGTTTGCTTATGGTATTTGCACCAATCACAGAAATCATCCCAATCAGACCTGTATGCATCAATTGTATTCTTAGCCTTTGTACCGGCCAATGAGTTCAAACTTTTTGCAGACAACTCTTCCTGCATGAGTTTTGATTTTTGAAAATCACTGATATAAAAATTATTGCCATCCATTTATAATGATCCGATCCTTCCAGTATAAAATGCATATGATTATTATATGCTATCACATATCATATTCAAAAGATATTTAAAAATCGAAAAGCTATTTCTAAATATAAAGAATAGAAATACAGAAGGGTTGTGCAGTTCAGATATACAGCGGGAGATTCGTTCATGACCTGCATGGACATTCCCGGGATTCAAATCAATAAGACTCCAAATTAAATGAACAGCTGATAGATACAGGTGATTATTTAATTTGGAGTCATTATAAAAAATAGAATTGGTTGTTGTATTTGTAGTATCCAAATAGAGGAAATAGATCCTCAGCCAGTTTTCAGTAATACAATACCAAAAAGAACATATGAGAGGGGTAAAAGCATTACGAGAGAGACCTGGCTGTTTTAGGGGGAATTTGTAGGTTCCGATAATTTAATGTTAAAAAAGTATGCCGATAAAATATAGCTAAATCGGCTCTTTGTAGTCCAAATGGTAGGCAGAGAAATTGACTGCCTACCATTTTTTGATTCTAAATTAAGAATCGTTTTAAAAGGATACTTTTTACCAAAAGTATGCTAAAAAGGGAGACTTTTGTGTAAAAGTCTCCCGAAGAACTAAAGTATATCCTCCATTTTGTCCGCCGCCTGCCTTGCCTCATCCTTTGTTACGTTGTAGTAGATGTTGGCAGTCGTGGCAAGGCTTGAGTGCCCCAGTCGCTTTGCTACGTACTCAAGGGTAAACTGGCCGGACGCCAGGAGCCGCGTGGCGTGGGTGTGCCGGAAGGTGTGGAAGGAATGGCCGCCGAAGTGTGCCTTGCAGTACTTTTCAAAGGCCCTGATATCGTTAGCAGTCATCTGGCTCCCATCCTCCCGGGTGCAGACGTAGGGGGAAGGGGTGTAGTAGGCGCCCCAGGCATTAGCGTTGGCCTCCTGCCAGTGTTTTTGCTTGATAAGGTCTGTCATCAGCTTTTGCCCGAAGCTGACCTGCCTGTAGCTCCCTTTGGTCTTTGGGGAGTTATGCTGGCCATTGTACAGCGTCTTGCTCACGGAGATGAAGCGGCCAAAAAGGTCAATGTCGGACCACTTGAGCGCCAGCACCTCTCCTATGCGCATGCCTGTATAGTATGCAATCCGGATGGGGATGTAAAGTTTGCTACCATCGCAGTAAAAATCAAAAAGATCCTCTATCTCGTCAGGTGTAAAGACCCCCGGCGACGTGGGCGCCGCATCAAATCGGGGGAGGGAGACGTTAGCGGCCGGATTGACTGTTAAGTACTCCCTGTTAGCTACCGCCCACTTAAAGGAGCTCCGCAGGATGGAGAGGAGGACCTTGACCGTAGACTTTGCAGATCCTTTATCCTTGAGGCCTATGAGCCAATCTTGCAGCTCCCTGGTGCGGATGTCACGGAGGCGGCGGGCGCCAAAGGCAGGATTGATGTGATTGGCAGTAAGGCCTTTATACAGATTGTAGGTGGCGGGCTTGCTGTTGACTTTGACCTGCTTCTCCAGCCATTCGGCCATAAAGTCACCTACCGTGATGTCCGGCGGCTTGACATAGCGGCCGGTCTCATCCTTCTGGCGGATGTGAGCCCTAAAGGTCCTCTCCGCCTCCTCTTTGGTCAGGCCGCCGTACTCTTCGTGGCGATGCCTCCCGCCGTCAGAGCCGTAGTAGGAGACGATAAAAAACCATTTTTTCCCACGCTTAACAAAAGTAGCCATAATAAAGCTCCTTCGTGCTATAATGGGGAAGGATAAGGTCATCCCCAACATCCCTAGAGCTCTCTTTCCCCGGGGATGCAAAGGCGTTATCCTCCCTCGCCGGTGCTTAAGTCGCGATTAAGCACCGGCTTTTAAATTGCCAAAAACTACTTTTTAACAAAAATGATATGGTTGTCTTTCTCGACCTGTTTAGCATTCTCAAAAGTGACAAGAGCACACTGCAAAGATGTCTTTTCAATCTTGCCTTCCTGGGACGCTTTCGCGGTAAGGACGGTCACGCCGTCGGAAACGCGGATAGTGCGAAGAGTGGTGGTAATCATCCCCTCAACCGTTGTGTGAAAGAAGCCAGGCATGTGGAAACTGTCCAGATTGCTGTTCATGTAATTTACATAATCAGCGCCTACAGCTTTACCAATGCCGACAAGCCAATCTGCAGAAGGAGTGCCCATCATTGGATGGTCTGCAATATAATTGTCTGCCTTGGTCCGAAAATCCGGATCCAGACGGCAGCCGGAATAGGTTACAAAGCTCTCCGTAGCTTTATGCAGCTCATCCACCTGCTCCTGGTGGATAATCCCCATAGAAAATCCATTGCCCCCAAACAGCGTCACCATCACCGGCGCCGACTGGGGCACTGGAGTAACAGCGGCCCTCGCATAGGCAGGAGCCAGCAGGGCGAGAAGCACTGCGGATAAAAACAAAAGAATCTTTTTCATAATCTTTACCTCCTTTAAGGTAATAACTTAATAACTGCGGCGCACCTCCTTTACCTTACCAATGACCCGGACAGGGAGCTCCTCCACCTGCCGTACATTGTAAAAGTGCGGCGGGTAAACCGTAGCATTGAAACCAATGAGAGTTATGCCCTGGTCACTCTTAATAACCTTTTTGACCGTGGCCTCATCACCATTGACCAAGACAATGCATATATCACCGCTGTCAAAGTAGTCCTGTTTGTGCACTATAACAAGGTCACCCTCGCGCATCTCAGGCTCCATGCTGGCCCCGGTAACGTGAAGGGCATAATAACTGCCATCAGCAGCGGCAGGATTGGTGACGCGGATGTAGTCGGTAATGTTTTCGATAGCGTCGATAGGGGTACCGGCCACGACCTTGCCTACTATGGGGATGCTGTAGACCTTTAAATTTGCATCCAGCTCCTCCACGGCGTCAGAGAATAAAAATTTAGGCTCTACATGCAGGGCAAGTGACAGCTTCAAGAGATTCTTCTGCTTTGCTATGTAACCGCCAGAAAGATAGCGGGAAATAGTAGATTTTGAAATGCCAGTCTTTTCAGACAATTCAGTGGCAGTTATTCCCTCTTTTTCCATGGCTTGCCTCAGTTTATCGCCAAAAGTATTCATATAAAAGTCAGCTCCTTTCGTTCTCTTCTACTCTTATTATAGGCGTCGATTTGTCAACTAGCAAATATTTTTTGCAAATTATAAAAAATCTATTGCTTTTTCGCAAAGATAGACTATAATAGAAATATAGCAATTTGCTAATTAGCAAAAAGGAGGTGACATCATGGAATTTGATTACAGCGCTCTGCGCGGAAAAATCCGAGAACAGTTTGGCACAGAAGGAAACTTTGCCAATGCTATTGGCATGAATCCATCCACGCTTAGTCAGAAATTATCGAACAAGCTGGAATTTTCTCAGCAGGACATTATGGACTGCCTGAAAGCCCTGCACATGGGAAGCGATTTTATTACGCCATATTTTTTTACTCTGAAAGTTGCTAAATGGCAAAAGGAGGCCCGCAATGAATAAAGGTCTTCTAACGACAAAAGAGGCCGCTCAATATCTCTCCATCTCCACTAAGACGCTTCTGTGGCTCAGGGAGAAGGGGACCATCAAAGCGGTCAGATTAGGAGCCCGGTATCGTTTCCGGCCGGAAACACTGGATGCGCTGATTCAGAAGTACGAAAGAACAGGAAGGAACCTCAGTTATGAATGACAAAGAACTGAAAGACAGAGCCAAAGAGCTCCTTTACGAAGCCGAACGCAGGAGGGTTCGGGTTATCAAAGCCGTCAAGAAATATGAACATCGCTTTTACGACAAAAACGGTTACCTGGGTGAAGATGAAATGAACGACTGGAAGAGTAAAGAACTCTACCTCATCGACCTCAGCAATGAGAGGGACACCGTTTTCAATACCATTGTCCGTCTCGGCATCCTGAACACGCAAGATGCGGCAGCTGTAGTCAGCGTTGCCGGAAAGGAGCGCCTTCTAAATGAAATCAGAACTCAGCACTAAAGAAATCACTGCTCTCCGAAATGAGCTCCAGGACCTTCTGGAGAGTGCCTACGCCGCGGGGAGCGATGAGGAGGAAGAATCATGAAGCCCTTGATTAAACGCATTCGCTGGACACGCATCGGATGCATCCTCTGCGCCGCCCTTGCCGCCGGTGCCATTGGCTACGGTTACTACCGAGACTCCATGGAGACGCAGCTTGTAGAGTACCGCAAGACTGTAGATGCCGGTGACACTCTCTGGGGTATTGTCGGACAGGTAGCAACCAACAGAGAAGACATGAGCCGACTCACCTGGCAGGTGGCCCAGGACAATAAGATAACCGACCCTGGCAATCTCCAGCCCGGCACAGAGCTGGTGATTAGGGTTAAGAAGGCCAGGGAATTATGAAGCAGGGCAAGAGAGAGCTGACCGCTGACAGCTATTACATCATCCGTCAAGACATGGACGCCATTATCGACACCATTCTCTATGCCGCAAAGCAAAAATATGGCGAACGGTCCATGCGTCGTGTCAGTACAAAAGCAGGACTGTCAATCGATGCCCTGTCTCACGCCAATACACGCCGACGGATTCCCCTCGAGCATCTGATTTTATTCTGCCACGCTCTGGGGCTGGAGATCGTTCTGCAGGAACGAGAAGGGAGGTGAAGAAAATGGAAACCAAGACTGACTGCACGCACTGCCCATTCGGGGAAATCTGCCCCAAGGCAGAAAGGCAGCAACGCCTTCCCAGGGATGAGGACGGCCTGGGGCTCTGCCCGAAGCTCCCGGGAATGAAGCTTCTCCGGTGCCGGAATTGCCCTTTTTGTCATAAATCCAAAAGCATTGGAGGCTCCGGCGAATATGCCGTGGAAAACGGACATCCCATTTACACCTGTGCGGCGATGCATTACGTCCGCATGAGACCGGACGGGAAAATCCCGGCGACCACGCCCAGAGACTGCCCTATCAAAGAGGCCAAAAGGAAAAACTATGAAAGGAGGTGATAAAAATGATTAACAGTGATTTAGTCCAACGTAGGCTCTGCAAGCTGGGCTGGACGGACAGGGACTTTGCCCGAAAGACAGGCATCACTTACAACAGGCTCATGGAAATCATCTGGAACATGGGCACGCCCTGCGCGGACATTACCTCCCACAGAATTGCTGATGCTCTACACGTCCTCCTCGAGGATCTTACCGGCGGCAAACCTACACCCTACGTCGAGCGTTACCGCAACATACGGCCCATCGACGCCAAAGCTCTACAAAGGCTCTTGAACGCTAAAGGGCTCTTGAACGCTAAAGGGAAAGGGATGTCGCACAAGGACCTGGCTCTCCGCTGCAGGGCTTCACAGGCCAGCATCAGCGCCATCTTTACCGGTCGTGTCCATCCATCGGCTAACCTTTTCCTCAAGATAGCCTGGGCGCTCGATGTACCGCCGGAAAGGATTATGCAAGCAAAAAGGCCCGCTAAAAAGCAGGCCAAGGATTCACTTCCCCCGAAATGAACCTCGTTTTTATTATCTCATTTTTTCCGAAAGAAAGGAAGAAAAAACTATGGAAATCAAATTTAACGGAACCCCAGGAGAAGTCCTGCTGGAAGTCTCTGACTTTCTAGAACTTGAAGCACCGAAACAGAACCTCACCCCTGCTGCTGCAAAGGCTGTAGCCGAAGTGGTGATTGACACAGTAAAGAAGGAAGCCAAAGCAAAGATTGAAAAGCAGGCGGCAAAGAAAGAAGCGCCTGCACCGGCTCCGAAGAAAGAAGAACCGAAACCTGCAGAAGCCGACATGAAACCGACACCGGCGCCCGCACCGAAGCAGGCAGAAGAAAAGAAGATCTCACCGGCGGACCTCCGCGCCATGTGCGCAGCCTATTGCCTGAAGGTACCGGACGGCAAGGCCCGCATCAAACAGTGGCTCACTGATAAAGGCTACAAGAAGGTCTCCGACATCCCGGAAGCTGACCTGCCGGAATTTAAAGCTCTGGTAAGCGCCTAATGGGGAGCCATGCAGTACTGTCCGCCAGCGCCTCCGCCCGGTGGCTTAAGTGCTCGCCGTCTGCAAGATGGGAGCTTAAGTTTCCGGACAAGTCGTCCCCTTATGCCGCTGAGGGGACGGAGGCCCATGCACTGGCGGAAAAAACGCTAAAGGATTTCAGGGCTGGCGGCCGCCCTGAGGTAGTCTCCGACAATTCGGAGATGCGGGAAGCCATCCAATTTTATGTGGACACGGTGGTGGAGAAGTACACCGAGGCAAGGCAGGCCAGCCCGGATGCGCGCCTTCTAGTTGAGCAGCACTTGGATTTTTCTAAGTATGCGCCGCAAGGCTTCGGGACTGGCGACTGTCTTATCATCTCCGACAAGATTCTGGAGGTCTGTGACCTCAAGTATGGCAAAGGCGTTGAAGTCTCTGCTAAAGGCAACAGCCAGATGAGACTTTATGCCCTGGGCGCTATCGAGGCGCAGGAGATGTTTTGGGGATTTGACCGAGTCCGCATGACCATTATCCAGCCGCGCATCGGCAACGTGTCCTCTGAGGAGCTCTCCGTGGAGGACCTTAAGGCCTGGGGTAGGGTGGTCCACCAAAGGGCGCTCCTTGCCTTCGAAGGCAAAGGCTCCCTGGTGGCCGGTGACCATTGCCGCTTCTGCCGGTGCCGGACGGTCTGCCGGGCCTACGCCGATTACATGACGGAGCCGCTCAAAGAGGCGTTTAAACCACCAGCGGAGCTCCAGCCGAATGAGGTGGCCGACATTGTCCTAAAAGCCAAACGCATCAAAGGGTGGCTTGAGGACATCGAGACCTACGCTCTCATGCAGGCACTGGATGGCAGGAAACTTCCAGGGCTCAAACTGGTAGCAGGCCGCTCCGTCAGAAAGATTACCGACCCCGACGTAGCTGCAGGACGGCTTCTGGAAGCAGGTTACAAGCCTGAGGAGATTTATAAGCCGCAGACTCTCCAGACTTTGACGGAGCTCAAAAAGCTCTGCGGCGCCAAGAAGCTGGACACACTGCTTGATGGCATCGTAGAGACCGGCAAACGGAGCCCCGCCCAGGCGCCCGAGTCCGATAAACGGCCCGCACTGGAGACCGACCCGGACAGATTGAAAAATGTATTTGAAAAAGGAGAAGAATAATTATGTTAAGAGATAACGAAATTTTAACCGGCGTTGTACGCCTTTCCTACGCTAACATCTGGGAGCCAAAAGCCCCGATGAACGGAGGCAAGCCTGTGTACTCTGCATCCCTCATCATCAGCAAGGACGATGACAAGACAATCGGAGCCATCAAGAGCAAGATTAAAGCTCTCCTGCAGGATCCTAAAGTCATCCAGAAGCTGGGCGGCCCGTCCAAGGTCCACAGCAACGGCCTCCGCATCCCGCTCCGTGATGGAGACGAAGACAGGCCGCAGGATGAGGCCTATGCAAACAGCCTCTTTATCAACTGCAAGGCCCAGGAAACCAATCCACCAAAAATCTTTGACAGACATGGGAATGAGATTCTGGACAAAGCAGAAGTGTTTAGCGGCTGCTACGTGAGAGCTATCCTGCAGTTTTATGGCTACAGCCATTCCGGCAACTTCGGCATCGGCGTTGGACTGGTGGCCATTCAGAAGTGGAAGGACGGCGAGGCCCTGGGCGGCGTTAGCGTTTCCGCTTCCGACTTTGAGGATGGATTCTCTGACGGCTCCACGGACAACACTGCCGCTGATGATGACCTCTTCTAAGGAGGTAAAAAATGAAACTGCAGGACCTTCTCCTTGTCTTAAAAGACAATCCGGAAATCAACATTTACTACCTTTCGCGCGGCAGATCCATTTTCAGGGGGCCATTAACACAGCTCCCCTATGTGCGCGTTGAAAAGCTGCTGCAGACAGAAGTAGCGGAAATCATGCACACAGAGGACTATCTGCAAATTACATTAAAAATCTAGTAAGCAACGGGAGGATAGCATTATGACTACTAATGAAATTATCAGCAAAATCTATAATGACCAGCTTGAAAAGAAGCTGTCAAAAAAGGCCCTCTCTTTGGTCATCGCCAACTTTATCGACTACATGCGGAAGGACCTTGCAAAAGGCAACAGGGTATCCATTGTAGGTTTGGGCAGCTTTACAGAAGTCGAAAAGCCGGAAATGGTGAAGCGACTCCCCAATGGCACCAGTGTCAATGTTCCGGCGCACAAAGCGGCTAAATTTAAGGCCTCCAAAATGCTCAATGACGCCTTAAACAGCGGGGAGTAAGCCATGGCCCCCGTGGCAACACTGGGGATTGACCTGGAGACGTTCAGCAGCAACGACATCAAGTACGGCGTCTACAAATACGTAGACGCGCCGGACTTTGAAATCCTTCTCTGCGGGTACGCCTTCGACGACGAGCCCGTAGAGGTGCTGGACCTTACCAAGACAGGGGGGCAGTTTCCCCAGTGGTTCATTGATGCGCTCTACGATGACCGGATTCTCAAGACGGCCTTTAACGCCAACTTCGAGATGACCTGCTTCAAAAAGTACTTCCCCGACATGCCCACCGAGTGCTGGGAGTGTTCCAGCATCCTCGCTCTGTACAACTCTTTGCCGACAGGGCTCGCCAATGTGGCGCAGATCCTCAAGCTGGGAGAGGACAAGCAAAAGGACGCACGGGGCAAAGCGCTCATCAATTATTTCTCGAAGCCCAGCAAACCAAGCCTCATCAACGGCGGCAGGACTCGCAATTACCCAAAAGACACCCCAGACAAATGGGCGACCTACATCGAGTACAACCGGCAGGATGTGGTGGTGGAGCGAGCCATTAGACACAAGCTCCTCCGATACAAACCTTCTGAGACGGAGCACAAATACTGGCTCCTGGACCAGTGGATTAACGGCAACGGCGCCCGCATCAATAAGACGCTGGTTAATAACGCCATCTCCATGAGCTCTGAGTACAAAGCAAGGCTCACGGAGGAGGCCAGGCGGCTCACCGGACTCCCTAATCCTAACAGCGTCATCCAGCTTAAAGGCTGGGTTGAAAAACGGCTCAAAAGGCCCCTCAGGGGCCTTGCCAAACAGGACATAGCTGATTTACTAGCTACGCCTTTAGACGAGACAACAGCCCGGGTTCTACGCATCCGGCAGCTGCTCGGAAAGACCTCCGTGCAGAAGTACAAAGCCATGCAGGAAGCAGTCACGTCAGACGGCAGGGTGCACGGGATGTTCCAGTTTTACGGAGCCATGAGGACAGGGAGATGGGCCGGACGCATCGTCCAGCTGCATAACCTCCCCCGAAATAACATGGAAGCCGAAGAACTGGACAGCGCCCGAAACCTTGTCCTTGCCGATGACCTGGACGGCCTGGAACTCTGCTTTGAGAACGTACCGGATACGCTCTCCCAGCTGGTGAGGACCGCCATCATTCCTGCGAATGGGAGCCGATTCCTGGTGCAGGATTTCTCAGCCATCGAAGCTAGAGTCATCTCGTGGCTCAGCCATGAAGAATGGCGGCAGGAAGTCTTTGCTAAAAACGGCGACATCTATTGCGCCAGTGCCTCCTCCATGTTCAAGGTGCCGGTTGAAAAACACGGCATTAACGGACATCTCAGGGCAAAAGGCAAGATTGCAGAGCTCGCCCTTGGATACCAGGGCTCCATCGGAGCCTTGAAGGCCATGGGCGCCGACCGGATGGGGCTCAAAGACGACGAACTGCAAGACATTGTCAAAAAGTGGAGGGCCTCAAGCCCCCACATCCCACAGCTCTGGGCCAACGTAGAGGCCTGCGCTTTTAACGCCGTCCTACAGCTCCGAGGAGCCAAAAGCGGCTACAGGCCTTGTACATTGGACGCCGACCCGAAGCTCGCCGTAGTTGTAGAGAGGCTTTCCCACGTAAGGCCCGAGACTATCGGCCGCTACAAGGACCTTATCCACAACGCAGGACTTGACGACAAAAAGCACCTCATCATAGGCGCTCTTGCCAACCTGCGCCGCGTGGCTCAGCTCAACATGGGATTCAAGGAGGAGCATCCACGGCCCTGGTTCCTTCCGGGGAGCCCAAGCATCGGCTTCCAGTGCATGGATGACCGCCTTTTGGTAAAACTCCCTTCAGGGAGACTCCTTATCTACCTCCATCCAATCATTGAGCGAAACCGGTTCGACCGCGAAGCTTTAACCTATGAGGGACTGGAACAAACCACCAGGAAATGGGGGAGGCTTGAGACCTACGGCGGCAAGCTTGTGGAAAACATCACCCAGGCCTGCGCCCGTGACAGCCTCGCCGCCGCCATGCTCCGCCTCAAAGAGGCAGGCTACAAAATCCTGATGCACGTCCATGACGAAGTCATCATGGAGCGGCCCGAAGGCGAAGGGAGCATGGAAGAAGTCAAAAGGCTCATGTGCATGAACGAGCCCTGGGAATGGGGACTAATCAAGAACTCCGACGGATTTGAAGGCTATTACTACATGAAAGACTAGGAGGCGGACACTATGGAACTTAATGCAAAACAGCAGGCAGCCGTAGACATGGCCGCCGACTGGTACCGAAAACAGAACGAGCCAATCTTCAAGCTTGCAGGCTACGCCGGAACCGGCAAGACAACAGTGGCGACCACTATTGCCCATGCACTGGAGCCGGACGAGGATAGAATCCTTTTCTGCGCCTACACCGGCAAAGCGGCCTGCGTCATGAGGCAGAAGGGCATGCCCGGACAGACCATCCACTCAGCCATCTACAGCTATGAGGTGGAGGTAGACTCCATTACCGGCCGCAAGCACTTTATCAAACACCTTAAGGACTCATTGCCTTTCTCCCTCATCATCGTGGACGAAGCGTCCATGGTAGGCTCCGAGGTGGCGGCTGACCTTCTCAGCTTCCACATCCCGGTCCTTGCCATAGGCGATACGGGCCAGCTCCCGCCGGTAGGCGACAGCTTTTCCAACCTTTTGAAAAATCCAGACGTGACACTGGACGAAATCATGAGGCAGTCAGGAAACCGCATCCCGCTCTTTGCGCAAAAGCTCAGGCAGGGATGGACGCCCAGGGCGAAAGACTTTCCAGTGGGGGATGCTGTTACGGTCATGCCTTACGCACAGTTTGTCAAACACTTCGGCAGGCTCCTCGCACTCTCTGACCAGATAATCTGCGCCACCAACCGCAACAGGGAAATCCTTAACAGGCAGGCCCGCAAGGCCAACCGATATGAAGGACTCCTCCGTGAGGGAGAGAAGATAATCCGGAAGGAAAACGACTGGAAGAAACAGACCTATTCCGAGGACATCGGAGTGCTGAGCCTTGTAAACGGCATGACCGGCTACGCCAGGAACGTTAGAGCCCTGCCTAATGGGCGACCGGTGTTTGACTTTGAACCCGCCTTTGCACGGGATACCTTTTTCAGGCATCTGCACTGGGACAAGTTTGATTATGCCTACGTCATAACGGCTCACGCCGCCCAGGGCTCCGAGTATCCTTTTATCGTCGTGATTGACGACTCCTGGGACGACAGGCAAAACCTCAATTTCCGCTCCGAGTGGCGGTACACAGCCGCCACCAGGGCAAAAAGCAAACTCATCTGGGTGACTAACAGATAGGAGATAGATTTATGAAATGGAATAAAGTTGTAACCAACATCCAAGGCATCTACCGCGACAACCGGCAGACACTGCGGAAGTCGGAAAACCTTCTGAAATCCATGCAGGAGGTGGCCCGGCCGGGGGCCGAACTTACCCGGCAGAAGAAATTACTGGAAGAAATCATCACCAACGCGAAATCCAATGAGGATGCTCTCATCAGCATGGAAAACGGCGCCAAGTTTGGCGCCAATCCGGATGACGATATTTCCGTATTCATCAACGGGAGGCCTCAGAAATGAACAGGTATTTCCTTTTTACGAACACCGACCGCGAGCTCAAACTTGTCAACGTCGATGACATTATCAGCATCACCTTTGATTTCGGGCCCTACAAGCAGCAGTTTGAAATCCACGTCAAAGGAGAGGCGCCGCAGTACTTTACCATCCCCTTCCGAAACAAGGACATCCCCGAAGGGGAAGCGGTAACACTCATCAAAACCATGATGTACGACATGGCCACGCAGAAGCACCCCGTCTTTAACTGGGCGGAATTTTGCAAAGTCAAAAAGGTAGGAAGTTAATTATGGCAATCTCAAAAGGCATGTTCATTTCGCAGGCCGACATGGGCCGGCAGGCTGTAAATGTTCTGGAAAAGTATAAAAAACATCTGGCGGAGGAAGGCGCATCCGAAGAAAAGCAGGCAGCGGTCATCAAGGCCATCAAGTACTGCCAGGACTGCGCCGACGCCTCCCACGTAATCATGGCGGCTCTTGACTGGCAGGCCACGCAGAATGGCAAGCCTGCAGAAGAAACTGCAGAGGATATGCCGGAAGAGGCTCCAGAAGAAAAGCCGAAGGAAGCCCCGAAGTGCAAGAGAGCGCCCAGGAAGAAGGCTGAGCCAAAGACCGAGGAGAAGCCGAAGGAAGAACCGGCGCCCACGCTCTTTGATGCGTCGCTTGAAAAACCGGCAGAAACACCAAAGGCGGAAGAGGTAAAAGAACCTCCGAAAGAAGAACCGAAACCGCAGGAAACCAAGGCCGAAGAGCCTGCCAAGGATAACAGCCTGGACGACCTTTTCTAAGAAAGTGAGGTGGCGTCATGAAAACTTTAGCAACTTTGCACGCTAAGGAGCTCTATGATGTAATCCGCTTTCCAGCAGACACCAGCGGCGAGCACATCCCGGACCCTGACGGCGGGGGACGGAAGCCCGTCCTGACACTGCACACCTATAGCGGATTCAGTTTTTTCAGTTTCTTTGGCTCCCGCGGCTTCCCCTGGGGCTCCCTTTTCCACAACTGCGCGGGAACCTATAAGGACCAGGTTAAGGACTGCAAGGCGGTGGTGCTCGCCTACTTTGTCAAAGGGGCAGGCAAAGGTCTGCATCGAAGTCAATCCAAAGCAAAAAGCCATCGTGCAGGCAAAGCTCCCATGCAACCGGATTGTAGGGGAGGGCCCCGAGATGCTCGCCATTATCAAAAACTGGGCACGCCGCAAGAGGCTTGCCGTCGCAACACTAGACATGGAGGAGGTGAGAGCAGCAAATGTCAATTAAGCTCAAAAACGACATCAAGGTGGCTATCTCCACGGCGCCGCACCGCTTCGCTAAGGTGTGGCGGCAAAGGGAAGTCACATGGAGCCAGATGGTAGACAGGCTCTCCGAGACCGCAAGGACTGGGGAGACCGTGGCAGAGTACCACCAATTCTCAAAGCCCCAAAAGGACGCAAAAAAGGATGTGGGCGGATTCGTAGGCGGAAGGCTCAAAGACGGCCGGCGCCTCAAGACCAATGTGATGTACCGGCAGCTCTTAACGCTCGACGCCGACAGCGGCACGAAGGACTTTCCCGACGCCCTGCCTGCTAAACTCGGTAACGGCGCATGGTGCTTTTACTCAACACACAGCCACACGCCGGAAAGACCACGCCTCCGCATCATCATGCCTCTCAGTCGTCCGGTAACGCCGGATGAGTACCAGGCCATTGCCAGGAAGGCTGCGGAAAGAATCGGCATGGACGCCATGGACCCGACGACCTTCGAGCCTGAGCGCCTCATGCACTTTCCTTCCACGCCAGTTGACGGCGTCTACGTCTTTAAGTACAACGACGGGCCCATCTTGGACGCCGACAAGATTCTGGGCGAGTACGATGACTGGCACGACATCGCATCCTGGCCGCTCCATCCAAAGGAAGCTGCCATTAAACGAACGGCCTCCAAGGCGGAGGACCCGCGGGAAAAGCCCGGATTAATCGGGGCGTTCTGCCGGTCCTACACCATCCAAGACGTCATTACCACATTCCTTCCCGACGTGTACATCCCAACGAATGATGAAAACCGCTGGACCTACGCCAAAGGCTCCACCTCCGGCGGTCTGGTCATCTATGAGGAAGGACGTTTCGCAATGTCCCACCACTCCACGGACCCCGCGGGAGGAGAAGAGCACAACGCCTTTGACTTCCTCAGAATCCACAAGTTTAGGGACCTCGACATCAACGTCAAACCGGACACCCCGTTCAACCGCCTGCCGTCGTATCTTGCCATGATGGACTTTGCGAAAAAAGACAAAGCCACAATGAAGGAGTACAACAGCGAAAAAACGGCGGAAATCCGGGAGATGTTTAAAGACTCAGGCGTGGATGAAAAGGACCTGGACACCTCATGGACCGATAACCTCAAAATGGAAGGAAAGGGGAACAATCTTCACATCGCCCAGAGCGTGGACAACCTCAAGCTGATTATGACAAATGACCCGCTGCTCAAGGACCGCTTCGGGCTCGACCTCTTTTCCCACCGCTACCTGCTTAAAGGTGACGTCCCATGGCGTAAAGTGGACGGCTCGCCCATCTGGTCAGACACCGACGACGCCTGCCTTCGTAACTATCTCAGCAAACACTACAAGATAGACAAGAGGGCACTGGTGGATGACGTCCTGACGGAGGTGATGATGGACAACCGGTTCCATCCGGTAAGGGACTACCTCGAAAGTCTCACGTGGGACGGAGTGGAGCGAGTGCCTACGCTCCTCGTGGATTACCTGGGCGCCAAGGACACGCCCTTTGTAAGGGAAGTCACAAAGGTATTTTTTAAAGCGGCGGTGGCAAGAGTATACTCGCCCGGCTGCAAGTTTGACCAATGTTTGGTGCTCAGCGGCCCTCAGGGGATAGGCAAGAGCTCGTTTCTCAAGATTCTGGGCGGCGACTGGTTTAATGACTCCATCACCAGCTTTTCCGGCAAGGACCCCATGGAGCAGATCCAGGGGACAAGCATTGTAGAGCTCTCCGAAATGCAGGCCTCAAACAAGGCAGACAATGACCAAATCAAAGCTTTCCTCAGCCGGCCTTCTGATAAATTCCGTATGGCCTACGGGCGCCGTACGCAGGAGTACCCCAGGCAGTGCGTCTTTGCAGGCACTACGAATGACGCTATCTTTCTTAAAGACCGCACCGGCGGCCGCCGATTCTGGCCGGTCATGTGCGGCGTAGGGAAGGGCGAAGAATATGCGCCCGACAACGTGGTAATGACCACCGTAGAAAAGATGGATGAGCTCAAAGCAAAGAGGGACCTCATCTGGGCGGAGGTTAGAGCCACCTGGGCGATGGAGTCCTTCGAGGCCTTCTTTGTGTACTGCGGAGAAAGGAATATCAACCCCGCCACCTTTGATGAGACGAAGAAGCAGGAACTTCTGAACCGGTTTGACCGTAACATGGATTTCCACAGCCTGCTTCTGTCGCCGGAAGCCGAAAAGGAAGCCCGTAAGATTCAGTCGGACCTTACAGAGGGAAGTGAAAAGGCCGGAATGATTGAAGACTACCTCAGCAAGCGGCTGCCTACGGGGTGGGACAAGATGGACCTATTCAATAGGCAGGAATATTTGGCAAAGTACGAAGCAAGGCCCGAGGACCCTGGCGAGAAAGAAAGGGAGTACGTTTGCACCTTGGAAATCTGGTGCGAGGCCTTTGGCCAGGATAAATCTAGATTTACTAATAAGGACAGCCGGGAGCTCAGCGCCATTTTGCTTAATATCCTGGGCTGGAAGCTGGGGCCAACTCATAGGTTTAGCCTTTACGGAAGGCAGAGAAGCTTTTTTAGGAAGTGATTACCGTGAAATTGAAAGGAAAGAGGGCCTTTTTGAAGGTCCTGCAGAATGAGGACTGGGATTACACCCAGGATAATGAAAGCATTGTGGTCTTCGGGCCACGGGGCCTCCGGTTCTGCGTCATGAACTACGCCAATGGAAGCGGCATCCAAAATGCCTACATTAACATCCTGCAGACAGAAGGAGTGAGGACATTTTCCGCCAGGATTCTTAACCTGAGGACCTGGGACGAAATCTTAGTGATGATTCTAAGGCTGCAGGAATGGTATCAGGCACACCGCCCCGACGTGGGAGCAGCGTGGAAGAGGTACATTGCCGTTTTTCCCTTAGACGCCGAAATGGAATTTGACGGCGTGCCAGTAGATGTATATTTATACAGTGAATCTAATTTTTATAGCACCCTGATTTCGCCTAAAAAGTGTCAACAGAGTAGTCAAAAATAATCCGCTTGTCAACGGATGATACCTAACTAAGTTTTTACCTGTCAACGAAATAATAACTTCGTTGACGCCTACGTTGACACGATTTTTTCCAGTATTTATCTATATATTCTTATATCTGTCAACAGTGTCAACAGATTGTGTATAGAGTATGTACAGATAGGGGATTTAGGGGCCTAAAGAAAAATGAGGCCCCTAAATCACTATAGGTATATAAGCGAGCAAAAATCTGTTGACACTGTTGACACCCTACCAGCGAGGCAAGCACTTGCAGGCAGGCAAAAGGTGATATTTTATGCAAAATGAACGAGACATTGAAAAGTACTTGGTGAAAGAAGTCAGGAAGAAGCACGGCAAGGCATTCAAGTTTGTTTCTCCCGCATCGGCAGGCGTGCCGGATAGGATTATCATTCTCCCCGGCGGCGTAACCTGCTTCGTGGAACTCAAAAGACCTGGAGGAAAGCCGCGGCCGGTGCAGCGCTTTATCCTGCTTTACCTTTATTATCAGGGGCACAGGGTAGCCGTCGTAGATAACAAGGACACCGCAAAGGCACTCGTCCGTAGGCTCTGTAGGAAAAGAGGTGATGCCTTATGATGCTCAACTTACATTCGTACCAAAAAGCAGTGGTTAGACACATCGTCGAAAATCCATGCACCGGTGTATTTCTGGGCATGGGTTGAGGCCTTGGGAAGACATCCATTTCCCTGGCCGCCATTCTTGAGGAGATGTACAACCGCTTTGAAATCGGGAGCGTCCTGATTGTGGCGCCAAAGACCGTGGCGGAGGCCACATGGCAGGACGAGGCGCAGAAGTGGGAACAGTTTCACTGCCTCCGCTTCTCCACCATCCTGGGGAGCAAGACGGAGCGTCTGAGGGCTCTTTACAAAAAAGCCGACATCTACGTCATCAACCGTGAAAACGTGGTTTGGCTTATGGAGCAGACACACTACAAGCCTCCCTTCGACATGCTGATTTTAGACGAAAGCACGTCATTCAAGGATTCCAAGACAAAGAGGTGGAGGGCCATCAGGCGGATAAGGGGATGCTTTAAGAAGATTGTCCTTCTGACAGGCACCCCGAGGCCCAACGGCCTCATGGACCTTTGGGCGCAGCTTTACCTTCTGGATGGCGGCAAGAGACTGGGCAAGAGTCTCACGTCTTTTCGGTCAAACTATTTCCTTCCGGACAAGCGGAATCAGGATATAGTCTACAGCTGGAAGGTGAGGAATCCGGCGGCGGAAAAAGAAATCTATGACAAGATTTCAGACATCTGCATTTCCCTCAAGAGTGAGGACTACAAAAACATGCCGGACGTCCTGCCGCCGGTGATTATTCCCGTCAAGCTGGACAAGGCCTGCATGGACGCCTACCGCACCATGGCCAAGGAGTACATTATCGAGATGCAGGGCGAGGAGATTACCGCCTTATCCGCCGCCGCAGTCAGTAACAAGCTTCTCCAGCTGGCCAATGGCGCCATCTATGACAACGACGGCCAGATGATTGAGGTTCATAACGCCAAACTGGATGCGCTGGCCGACATCGTGAGCACTAACGAGGGAAATCCAATCCTTGTTTTCTATTCCTACAGAAGCGACCTTGCAAGGATCCTCAAGAAGTTTCCTAAGGCCAGGCAGCTGAAAAGCGCAGATGATGTGAGGGCGTGGAACGAAGGGAAGATTTCCATGCTTCTGGCCCATCCGGCAAGCGCGGGGTACGGCCTCAACCTCCAGGCAGGCGGTCACATCATTGTCTGGTTTGGCCTCACCTGGAGCCTGGAGCAGTATCAGCAGGCCAATGCCCGCCTGCAGAGGCAGGGCCAGAAGGAGCCTGTTATTATCCATCATCTTGTGGCGGGGGGAACACTGGACACCCACGTCATGGCGGCCCTTAAGGCAAAACGCATGGGCCAGGATGCCATGATGGACGCCGTCAAGATGCTTGTAAAGGAGGTTCAAAAATGAGTTACATCACCGCTATCATCCTTATTTTTATGGGCTTCGTGGCCGGTGCGGTCACCATCAGCCTATGCAGTATCGATCGCGTGCACGACATCAACGCCGAAAGCGACTACTTAAAATCCAAGTACCGCGAGATTTCCGAGTGCACGCAGAGAGCCCTTTATTACATCAACCGCTTTGATAAAGCGCCGCAGTATAAGCTTTCCCTTTACTTTGAGCGCTTCCCTGTGACCGCTGAATTCAGCCGGAAGGAATTTGAGGAATTTAAATCTTTGCGGCGGTCGCTCAGTTATCTGTCGGTGGATAAGATTCCAGGAAAGGAGGACTAAAATGAACCGACAGGAAAGACGCCGTTTAGGCATCAAGAAGAAGGACCCCATGGTCTCACTCAAGCAGTCGGACATTGACCGTATGAAAGAAGAGGCCACGGAAAAAGGATGTAAATTTGCATTCTACTTAATGCTGGCTGTACCGGCCATGGTTATCCATGATAAATTTGGAAGCTTGATAAAGAAAGAAGGCCGAGTAGAGAAATTCGTGGACCTTTGCATGGAAGAATACAAATGCTACGAAGAAGGGTACATTACCCTTGAAGAACTGGATAAATGCCTCAAGGACGAAGCCGGTGTAGAAATCGAAGGATGGTACTGATATGAACCCTTACGAAAGATACCGGCATATAGCTTTTACCCTGGACGAATTTTTAAAGATGGTGAAGGCCGACAAGGAGCACTTTATTAATTACTGCGAAATCGTGGTGACCGATAACGGCCTCATCTTCCTGGCGAGTCCGAGCCATATGGACTGCGCCGAATGGCTGAGGAAGAAAGGTTTTACAAATTTTATTCTTGCCTGGTACAACGGCTTTGTATCTTATGACAAGGAAAACGCCATGAATCTGACGACGAGCCAGATGAAAGTGCTGGCCGCATTGCTTGACCGTGGCTGGATTTCCTGCTTGATTGACAGCACTTGGGAATGGAGGAAATGATTATGAGCTCTGAAAAATCATTAACAAATAAAGCCGATTATATAAGGAAGGCTATGTCCGCCTTGCCCGATGGGCTTCCTATTGATGTAGAGGAAAGCACCTTTAAACAAATTGAATGGATTGTGGATAATGATAGGTTCTGTGATGTTAAAGACCTTCGGTCCAGAGCAAAGGAATATGCTAGAAATCTTTTGAAGCATAAAAAGAGCGTTCAGTGTGAAAGGTCTTTAACATGTGAGGACTTTGGCGTGAAGCCTGCTGATTTCCATGAAATCAAAGACAGTGAAATCCCTGAGCACTCAATGATTTTAGAGAAACAGGCTACCGGCGCCGCCGCTGACCAGAAGCATTACCAGAAGGCCGAGAAGGAGCCTATCGAAGTTATGCAGATGTACTTTGACGCCAAGGAGCTCTACGGCTTCTGCAAGGGAAACGCCTTGAAGTATATCCTTCGTTCCCGCTTTAAGGGCACGGAACTCAAGGACATGGAAAAGGCCCTGCAGTACATGCAGTGGTCCGTGGACGTCCTTCACGGTGTGCCCATTGATCCCAGAAAGAGGTGAGACCATGACGCCATCTTATGCTGAAGAAGCGCTTGTCTATTACAAGCAGAAGGAAACGGATGAAGCAGTAAGAAAGGCAAAGCTTGAGCGCTGTCCGTTTTGCGGGAGCGAGGCAGGAATCATCATCTACCGCGGACGTGGCGAAGCACTCTACTCCGTGGCCTGCAAGGACCCGAGGTGCATTGCCTCAGAAGGCCGGAAGTATCTTGACGTAACTGACGCCGTGAAGGCGTGGAACAGGAGGGACTGATGCCGAAAGAAGGACTGCATCGCAATGTGCATTACCACAGCGACCCGACCTATGAACAGGTGCTTGCCAAATATCAGAAAGAGCAGAAGGAGGCGGCAAGAGAGAACCGCGCCATGACAGCCTTTAGAGTTATCGCCACCGTTCGCATCCTGGTAAAGAAGGCGGGGTACCAGTTGATGAATGACTTGATTATTGCCGACAGGAAGACGGGAGTCTGCTATACCAGCATCACCGAAGAGGGGGCCAAACATGTTAGAAGAAAATAGGAAGCTGCCTCCGGTGGAGAGGCGTCTGGATTATCTCAGGGCCGTAGTCAACTATGAACGGGAATCCCTTAAGATTCTGGGCGTTATGCGTAAATGCCGGATTGACCTTTGCACCGGCCTTAAAGGCGTGAGTTATGACAAGGTCAAGATTTGCGGCGGAGAGAGCCGAGACCTGTCCGATGTCATTATCACGCTGGAGGATGGACTTAAAGACATTGACGCCAAACTTCGGGAACACTCGGAGAGACTGGCGGAAAGTCTGCAGGCTATTAAAAACATCCTGGCTTATCTGCCCGAAGACCATGACCGTTTACTGCTTGAGGCTCGTTACTACGAAGGATTGGACTGGAGCAAGTTGACAGAAGCCTATGGTGTAACCAGACAGAGGCTGGATGACCGCCGCCGGAAAGCCCTGGACTATCTGGAAGTCATGGAAGAAACTGAACCTTTTCTGGAAGAGTTTACATCACTTGACAGAAAGTTACACGATTTGACATGATTTGCACCTTGCAATGTGTGATATAATATAGTAAAGAATTATGCATGAGCGCGGTCCCTAATGGGGCGGCGCTTTTGTTTTGCCCGAAAGGAGGCGACGGACGTGGAAGCCAAATGGACTAAATGGGTAACACCCGAAGGTCTGGACAAGATTAAAGGATGGGCCCTGGACGGCCTGTCCGACGCCCAGATTAGAGACAAGGACCACCTGGGAGTCTGCCAGCAGACCTTTTACACCTGGAAGAAGGAGCATCCTGAAATTGCGGAAGCCCTGCGGATGGGGAAGGAAGTCGCAGACCGGCGAGTGGAAAACGCCGTGTATAAATCTGCAAGAGGTTACTACGTGGATGAGGTGACCACCTTCACCAGGGAAGTGAAGACTTCTAAAGGGGAACCCCTGCTTGATGAGGATGGGGAGCCCACGAAGTCTGTGGAGACCAAAGTGGTGAAGAAATGGATACCTTCCAACGCAACGGCGGCCATCTTCTGGCTGAAACACCGAAAGCCTGTTGAATGGGGTGACTACTAATGGCTGAGGCGTGGGCCGCAAGGTTCTACAACTCAAAAGAGTGGAAGGACCTGAGGTGGCAGCTGATTATCAAGCGTGGGCCCAAGTGCGCGCGATGCGGTAAGGACATGACGTTTAACACGGCAGAGCTTATCGGCCACCACATTATCCCTTTGACCAAGGATAATGCGCGCAACCCTGAGGTAGCACTCAATCCGGATAACGTGGAGCTCATCTGCTTCGACTGCCACAACGCTGAGCATGAGCGCTTCGGCCACAAGCACGAGCGGCAAGTCTTTCTGATTTATGGGCCGCCCTGTTCCGGCAAGTCGACGCTTGTAAACCAGATGAGTACTCGCGGGGACTTGATAATCGACATGGACATGCTTTACCGGGCGGTCTCAGGGCTCGACCTTTATGACAAGCCGGACTGCCTCCGAAGCAACGTCCTTGCCATTTACCATGACCTCATCAACCAAGTCAAGACAAGATACGGCGGCTGGCATGATGCCTACATTGTGGGCGGCTTTCCTCTGCGGGGGATGCGGGAAGCTATCCTTAAGCAGACAGGGGGCACCGCTGTCATGGCCGAGGCAAGCATGGACGAATGTTTAGCGGCGGCGGGAGCTCGAGGCATCTTCGCTGATGAATGGAAAAAATATATTATTAAATGGTTTGAAACTTATCAAAAATAAATTAAACCACCCCCCGCCATCGAAAAAATTTTTCCCCGGAATCAAGACCGGGCGGGACAGATGTTTTCGATTAAAACTGAAATTTTGACTTTTTTCCCGCAAAAATTAACCAGACCCTGAAAGGAGGGCTGACGATGAAAAAGACTGATAAAGACTGCACGTCGATTGCGCCGACAATCGACCCAGAAGAAGCTGAGTACAACCGGCTCAAGAATCTCTTTGCCGACTGCGACGCCAATATGCTGGCCCTGCTGGATGGAATGTTTTGGGAAGCCGCCCGCCTTCGGGTGGAATTAAACACATTACACCTAGAGGTTAAAAAAAGCGGCCTTGTCAAGATGAACCCGCAGAACCCGGCACTGCAGAAGGAAACCCCGGTGAGCAAGGTCCTTCCCAAGGTAAGGGCCAATTATGCAAACATCTGTTTCAAGCTGGCGAAGGTCCTTGGTAAAAAGGATGACGACGATGATTCCGGACTCGACGATTACGAGTAAGGATGATTGCTGGATAACTCGTTACTGGGCGGGCATCCAGTCAGGGAAGTACATCGTCGGCGCTCTGATTAAGCTGCAGATGCAGAAACTATTGGAGCTCCTGCAGGACGATGAAGTTATAAAGGACTTCACAGACTCCAACATGCGCATCAACTTTATCCAAAGGGAATGCAAGCACGCCCAGGCGCCTTTTGCCGGAAAGCCCTTTATCCTGACTATCTGGCAGAAAGCGATTATTGAAGCGCTGTATTCTTTCAAAATCTACGATGAGGAATTGAAGAAGCCTGTCAGGCTCTTTCAACGCCTCCTGCTCTGCATCGGCAGAAAGAACGGCAAGTCACCGCTTATTTCTGCCATTTCTCTTGCCGAGTGGGTGTGCGGCGAGATGGGTACCAATATCCTCTTTGGCTCAAACGACTATGACCAGGCCAGTATCCTCTTTGACGCTACCGATGCCATGAGGGAGGCGAGCCCCAAGATTGCCCGGTGCACCCATCGAAACCTTAAAGGCCTCTTCTGGGGGAATAAAGCAAGAAAACACGCAAAGGGCAAATTTTCCTTTCAGAACAAGGGAAGCATCAAGAAACTTTCCGCCCGCACTAGCGCAAAGGAAGGTAAGAACATCAAGGTAGGCTGCGTGGATGAGGTCCACGAAATGAAGGACAACACTCTGGTAATGCCAATCAGGCAGGCGCTTTCCACTCAGGATGAACCTTTGTACCTTGAAATCACCACCGAAGGATTCACCGATAACGGTTATCTTGACGAAGAGATGGAAGAAGCGCAGCAGGTGCTGATGGATGATTCCCACCGATCCCGCTGGCTGATTTTCCTTTATCAGCAGGACAGCGAGGAGGAGGTGTGGCAGAATGAACAATCCTGGTGCAAATCCAATCCCGGGCTGGGCGTCATTAAGAAATGGACATTCCTTCGGCAGATGGTGGGGGAGGCTCGGAACAACGCCGCCACAAAATCCTTTGTCCTGGCCAAAGACTTTAACATCAAGCAGAACAGCGCCGCTGCGTGGCTTGATATGGCGGCCATCAATAATCCCGAGACCTTTGACCTTGCAGACCTTAAAGGACAGTACTACCTGGGCGGCGTGGACCTTGCCGAGACCACGGACCTTTGCTGCGCAAGGGCGCTTTTCGTGGATCCGGAAACCAGGCTCCTCAAAAGCCTGGCCATGTACTTTATTCCGGAAATCAAGGCCAACGCTATCCTGGAGGACAACGGCTTGAATCCTGAAAAGAAGGACTACAACGAATGGGCAAAGCAGGGCCTTGTCACCATCTGCCCAGGAACCGAGGTAGATGATTCGATGGTGGTGGATTGGTTTAAGAATCTCTACGTTAATTACCACCTTGTGCCATTTAAAATTGGCTATGATAACTGGCACTCCCAAGATTTTAAAAAAGGCATTGCCGAGTTATTTGGCGCCGACGTACTGGAGAGGATAGGAATGGACTTTAACAGCCTGTCCGGACCTATGTCAGTGCTCGAGAGCTATCTTAAAGAGCACATGATTAACTACAATAACAACCCAGTGGACCAGTGGTGTCTTACCAACACGGCCATCCGGCTCAACAACATCGGTCAGATGATGCCTGTTAAAAAGTTTGGACAGAGTAAAAACCGCATCGACGGAACATTGGGGTACATCATCGCAGTCGCCGCATATCTGCGGTACAAAACGGACTATTTAGCAATCCAAGGAGGACAAAGTGCTGTTTAATTACTTGAAAAAAATATTCGGCGCCGCAACCAAGCAGAGCATGCTTGTGAGCCTCCTGGATGACAGCACCGCTGTCACCTCCTATGGAGGCCAGGACATCTACGCCAGCGACTACGTCAATAACTGCATCGACAGGGTGGCGAGGGAAATCGGTAAGATGTCTGTTATGTCCGTGGTCCTTGGCGACGACACTGTCAAGCGACAGAACGATGAGCTGACACGGCTCTTTAGAGCGAAGCCAAATCCCCTGCAGACTACAAGCGACTTCCTTCGGGCCTGCGCATGGCTCCGAATGAAGGACTGTAACTGCTTTATCTATCCGGAGTATGACTGGATAACCGACAGCCATGGGAACAATACGAAGTACTTTAAAGCTTTGTGGCCGCTCAATCCTACGGAGATTGAAATAGGTACCGATGATGCAGGAGACATTTGGGAGATTAAATTCCGCTGGCGCTCTGGCGGCTATGACATTCTCCCGTACCAAGACCTTGTGCATCTTAAGTGGAGGCGCGGCAAGAACCTCATCATTGGCGGCGGGAGTGACTTTGGCTGGCCTGACGTGAGGGACCTGCAGAAGAGCGTGGGCGCCCTGGGCTCCATGCTCGATACTGTGCCAAAGAGCCTGGAGGCAAGTCTTAAGATAACCGGCATCTACCATGCCAAGACTATCGTGGACCGAGACACTCTGCAACAGATGCGGGATGACTTTGAGGACCACATCAAATCCTCCCAGCTGGGTATTGTGGCCACAGACCTTCCGGGCGAATTTACGCCTGTCAACATGCAGCAGGCCCATATTGATGATGCTATTTTCAAGTTTTTGAAAGGAGTCATCCAGGAGCGCTACGGCATTTCCACGGCGGTGCTTTCCGGCGATTATACGCCTGAACAGTATGACGCCTTTTTCCAGACGTGCATAGAGGATTTTCAAGTCGAATTCGAGCAGGCCATGAGCGCCTGCCTTTTTAGTCAGAGAGAACTCGACCTTGGTCACTGGCTCAAGACCTATTGCAACCGGGCGGCCTTCCTTACGAACGAACAGAAAATCAAGTTTATTGACCTTGGCACAAGGATTGAAATGGTCTCCGTCAACGAGGCCCGCGAAATGTTTGGCATGGAGCCGGTGCCTGATGGGAATCGTCGTTTCAGGTCCCTCAACTATGTGGATTCCACGTTGGCTAACAGTTACCAGGCCAGCATGTCAAAATCCGGTGACTTAGGTAATTCAAAGAAAGGAGAAACTGATGGGAAAGAAGACTAAAAAGAACCAGCGGAGCATGTGCGGTAAAGTCGAGCGCCGCTTTAACATTCCCGACATTATGGCCATTGAAAACAGGGCTGACGTCGTGGAGGATGACGGCATCCGTGAAGTCAAAGGTCATGCCGCCGTGTTTGGGCAGACCACCTCTATTGGAGACTGGTTTGATGAAACCATTGAACGCGGCGCCTTTGAAGGATGCGATTTAACTGACGTGCCGCTCCTCACCAACCATGACTTTGATAAGGTGCCGCTGGCAAGAAGCCGTCGCAATAACGGCTCCAGTACCATGACCTTGTCCATTGATGACCAGGGCCTTTTAATTGATGCCAAACTGGACACCAGAAACAATCCGGAGGCGGCGGCCCTTTACTCCGCCATCTCCCGGGGCGATGTGGACGGCATGTCCTTTTGTTTTGTAGTCGCTGAGGATACCTGGGATTGGTCTGATGAGGACCATCCTAAACGTACTATCAATAAAATCTCTAAGGTCTATGAAGTGTCTGCTGTGACCTTCCCGGCCTATGAGGATACCGATATTTCGGCTCGGTCCGATAAAGAGGCATTGGATAATGCCCGCCAGCTGCTGGAGAGCAAGCGGGAGGAAGAGCGAAAGGCAGTGGAGACTGCTAACGAAATCGAAATGCTTAAAATCCAGAATCGTATTTTAGGAGGTTAAAAACATGAACAGCAAGAAACTGCTTGAAGAAATTGAAGCAAAGAAAAATGCCCGTGCCGCTCTGGTGAAGAAATCCGAAGCGAGCCAGGACGTGAACGAACTCAGAAGCCTGCAGGGCCAGATTAAGGACCTGTCCGCTGGCATTGAATTTATGAAGGGCCTCGTGGAGGAAGCCCGCGCCGCAGAAGCACAGCGCGTCGCTGAAAATGCCCAGGCACCGGCGCCTGCCCAGACTGCAGAACCGGACACCCGCACCCAGGCTGTCAATGAACACGCCGAACACGAAGCACAGAATCAGGCGCCGGAAAGCAGGTCCTTTAAACCCGGCGCCGGCTTTACTGTAACCGCAGAAGGCCGCCAGAGCCGCACCGCGGAACAGATGGAACAGCGCGGCAGGGACCTCAAAGAAGGCCGCTCCCTTACTGTTGCCACCGGCAGCATCATCCTGCCGCATCTTGATTCCGCCACCATTAACGACACCTTCCAGCAGGTTTCCTCCCTGCTCGATGCTGTCGACTATATGGAACTGCAGGGCGGCGAATCTTTTAAACAGCCCTACGCTAAAGATTCCCCGGACGGCAATTACACCGCAGAAGGCGCGGAACTGGCTGACACCGATGCTGCTTTTGGCTATGCAGAAATCACCAAGTCTAAGATTACCGGTTACTCCGAAATCACGGACGAAGTGGAAAAACTGCCGGCCGCTGACTATGCCGCCTTTGTCGAAGGCAGTGTGACCAAATCCACCAGAAAGAAACTGGCAAAGGAAATCATGCTGGGCGACGGTACCGCGGGCCATCTGACCGGTATCTTCTCCACCAAGTGCGACGCTATCCCTGCCGAATCTGACATTACTGTTTCCGCTATTGGCAACACCACCCTGGATGACATTGTGTTCTCCTACGGCGGCGATGAATCTGTGGAATCTCAGGCGGCCCTGATTCTTTCCAAAGAAGACCTCAAAGCTTTCGCTTCTGTCCGCTCTGCTGACGGCAAGCCTTTCTACAACATCGTAAACCGCGGAGGCTTCGGTACTATCAACTCCGTACCGTTCTTCATTAACTCCGCTTGCTCCGCTGTTTCTAACAGCAATACTTCTGCAGGTGCTTACTGCATGGCTTACGGCGACGTTAAAAGCTACAAACTGGTGGCATTCTCCCCGCTTGACGTGCAGAAATCCACCGATTTCAAGTTTAAGCAGGACATGATCTCCTACAAATCCCGCATATATGCGGGTGGCAACGTTGTAGCTTATAAGGGCTTTGTAAGAGTCAAAAAAGGCACCGCAGCCGCTTCCGGCACCGGTACATAAGTCTAAAGGAGGGATGACAGGATGATTAGCCAAGATGAGCTATCGAGACTCTTACACCTCGACAGTGAAGAGGAAATTGCGAACGCCATGCTTTATGCAAAAGGCGCGGAAACTTACTTAACCAACGCCGGGTGCAAAGCAGACTATGACGACCCTCTCTTTGTTAATCTCCTCGTCACTCTGACCTCCCGGCAGCTGACCAACCCGGACCTGCTGTTTTCCGGCTCCGAAATTGAAGGCATGGCGGTCACGGCGCTAGTCGCTCAGATCAGAGCTAAACAGCAGGCAGGAGGCCAGTGATGAAAACGACAAGGGTAGGGGAGCGCAACAAGCGCATCCAGGTGTATAAGACGGCCAAAGTCTCTGACGGCCAGGGCGGCTACCGCAAAGGGAAGCCTGCCTTACTGGCGACCGTCTGGGCTATGATTCATCCCGCCAAGTTTTGGGCGGGTAATGCCGGCGGCGGTCCCATCTCGGGAGTCACTCAAGGCATTACCATCAAGACATTGGCAGGTCTTGATGAGTCCTGCACCGTAATCTACAAAAATCAGACCTATGAGATTTTAAATCTGGACTACTCCGTGGACGGCGAGGTGACAATGACCTGCAAGGCGGTGATGCACCGTGGCTAAAAAAGCGACTTTTATCGTCAAAGCGGATATATCTCAAGCGGTCTTTAACTGCCTGAGACAGCTTGACTCCTACGACAAGAGGACAAGCGACAGCATCCGCAAGATAGTAAAAGACAGCACGGAGAGCGTCTTTGCAGGCGCTGTCCAAAGGGTGCCTGTGCGCACCGGGGCCTTAAAAAAGTCTATCCGGATGCGATTCGAGGACACCCCGACCAACACCGTCGGCGTTGTCTACACCAAAGAGCCAACGGCTCACTTGGTGGAAAACGGCGCCGGGCCGGTCCCCATTCTTATGCCGGTCAAGAAAAAGGCCCTACATCCCGGGGGCTCTGGTTACTTTTTTACCAGGGCTAACATCCCTGCGAGGAAGGCAAGGCCTTTTATGAAACCGGCCATGGATGCGGAACGGCCAAGGTTTGAAGCCAAGGTTAGAGAGGCGGTGACCAAGACATGATACTTTACAGACTCCCCCTTAACGCCCTGCAGAAAGGGCTCTATACCCTTATTAATGGCGCTATTGTCACAGATTCTGACAACCCCGTGCCAGTGTATGATTTTATACCAACGGGGCAGGAGGAATTTCCCTATATCTGGCTGGGGAGGCAGGAGGACAAACCGGACCTTATCAACAAGGTTCAGGCTTTACACCTCATCACGCAGGAAATGGACGTGTGGTCCACAGAGGCCGGAAAGCGAGAATGTAACGAAATCATGGATGACCTGGTCCACCTTTTAACCATTCGCCGTCCGGAGATGTCTGCTTTTAACGTTTTAGCCGTTGACCTCATCGACTCCTCCATTGAAGGGGAGGCGTACGAAAACGGCATAACAGCTTACCACGGTAAAGTGGTTTTTAGTTTTTTGATTGAGCAAAAGGAGTAAAAAGAAATGGCACTTACTGAAGAACAGCTTAAAACTCTGCCGACTGACCCTAGTCTTACTCAGGCTTTTGCAGGCAAGGACGTCCTTCTTTATGTAAACGGACCGTCCGGCACTGCCGCAACGCCTGTGTGGACCTTGGTTGGCGCGCAGAAGGAAGCAAATACTAAAAATTCCGCCGATACTATCGACGCAACTAACAAGACTTCCGGCGGCTGGGCTTCCCAGCTCGCAGGCACTCGTAAATGGACCATCAGCTTCTCCGCCCTCCAGGTTCTGGATGACAACGGGCAGGACATCCTGGACTACGCTTACCGCAAGGGCATTAAGATTCAGGTTAAACTTGCACGCCCGGACGGCAAGTTTAGAACGGGCTGGTGTTATGTTACTGAATTTGATGAAGGCAACGCCGCTACCGATGCCGCAACCATTACCGCCACTCTGACCGGTGACGGCGAGCTGAGTGCTTACCAGGCAGCCGCTACAACCAACCCTTAATGGAGGTAACTAAATGAAGAAGGCCATTACGTTTAAAATGGGGGAAAAAGAGTACTCCCTCATGTTTAATACGAAGGCCCTGGCAGAAATGGAGCGCCTTAATCATGGGCGCTCTATTATGCTAATTATGGGCTCCATGCTGCGAAACTCGGCAGCCGCCTACAGCACTCTCAATCTTGACTTTACCCTTGCGGGGCTCAAGGCAGGACTGCAGAACATGCCGCGGGATACAGATTATTATGATCTTATTGACCGATACTGCGAAAATTCAGGCTCTATCGATGACCTCAATGGCTACATCCTTAAAGCTATCGTCGCTTCGGGCCTTTTTACACAGGGGGGCCAGAAGGAAGAGGAAGAGCTGCTGCACTTTCTGGACCTGTTTCTCAAAAAATAGAGTCCTTCGCCGACTGGGTAGGGCAGGCCGAAAAAATCGCCTACGCCGAAGGCCTCAAGCCTGCTGAATTTGAGGATCTACAGCCTGGCGAATTTTACACCTATCTCGAAGGAAGGCGGCTGGCGCTCAAGAAGAAGGACCAGCGCATTGCTTACTATATCGTCTGGCTATTGTCCCCCTATTGTAAGGAACCTCTGAGCATTGACAAGATTTTAGAGCCCCTTTACGTTTCCCCGGAACAGAAGAGGGCGCAGTTGTTGAAAGACCGGGAAGAACTAAAGCGTGAATTTGGAATAACGGAGGAGCATCATCATGGCCACAATCGCTGATTTGCTTGTTAAACTGGGCGCCGACAGCTCCGGCCTCAGGAGTGAACTGAATAAAGCAAAGTCGGACATCAACAGCACATTTGATGCTAATCCTCTAAAGACTTTCCAGGGCGCCGTGGATGGCACGGCGGGATCCATGGAAAAGCTGATTTCCAACTTTGGCAAGTTTACCGCTGCCGCCGGTGCCGGTTTTGGATTTATTCAGTTGATTTCCGGCGCCGTGGAGGCAGGCGCCCGCGTCAAAGATCTCTCCGAGACCATGGGCATTTCTGCGGCCCAGGCGTCCATGTTTTCCAAGACTGTGTCCCTTGCTGGCGGTGATGTACAGACTGCCAGCGCGGCCATTATGAGGCTTGACAAGACACTGTCCGCCGGTGGAGCCTCCGCCGAAAAAGCGCAGGCCATGCTTGACGCCGTGGGAGTCTCTCTGCAGGATGCTAATGGTAAACTATTACCAGTCAATGAGCAGCTTAAAGCGCTGTCCGAAGGTTACAAGGCCGCAACTTCTGTAGGCTACGGCCAGGAGTATCTCATGGAAACTCTGGGTGCCCGGGGCATTGCGCTCACCGGCGTGCTCAGGGAGTACACTGAGGCCGCTCAGAACGCCGCAAAGGTGCAGAGCGTAGGGCTTGACCCAGAAGAGATGGACCGCACCAAGAAGGAAATTGATGTCCTTAAGATGCAGGCCTCCACTTTGGGGACTGCTACCGGCGCCGCCCTGGCTCCCCTCATTGAGCAGATAATCCCGCCTCTGACCTCTGGCCTCGCGTCCATTGCCCAGTACCTTGCCACCAACAAGGAAGAGGTTATAGACTGCACCAAGGCATTGGTGGGCTTTATTGCAGCCTATAAGACTGTGACCGCCCTTCGGGCTTCTGTTGCCGCACTGGGCGGCCTCATGGGCGCGGCAGGCACCGGCGCTGCATCTACGGCCACCGACGCTATCACCAGAGCCCAGGAAGCACAGATTAACAAGCGCATCCGCCTTATCGAAAACGCCGCCCTGCAGGAGGAAAAGGCCTATCTCAAGTCTCTGCAGACCATGGAGGTTACGGAGGCTGAGAAAACCCGCCTCTACGCCAACTATGTCCGGCAGAGGCAGGCAGAGACGGCCAAGGCCGCCGCTGTTATCAGGGCTGAGATGACCAAGACCTATGCCGAGATTAACAGCGCCGCCACCACCTCTGCCGCCGTGCAGACCGGCGCAATTAACAGCGTGAGCAAAGCCGCCGTTGTGTCCGGCGCCGCAGTGGGCAGCGTGGGAGGCGCGGCCATCAACACCGGCGTCAAGATGACTACCATGGGCTCCACCGGGCTAACCACCATGAAAAAGCTGACAAGCGCCGCATGGGCTCTTGCCGGTGGCTGGCTGGGCGTTGCCTCTGCCATCATCTACGCCCTGGGCTGCCTGGTGGAATACAAAAAGCAAAAAGCGGAAAAAGAGCTCAACGACCATGTCATAAACATTGACGGAGAGGCCTACAAACAGATTGACGGCGTGTGGAAGAAGCGAGTGGTCAATACAGACGCTTCTGACTTCGAGAATTCGTTCAGTTATGAGGATGTGGACCAGAACTCTTCTCTTGTGGCTGAACTGAATAATCGTCAGTACATGCAGCCTGACCTTGAGAAAACTGAATTGTCTCCCGAGGCCAATAAACAGCTTGATGATCTCAAGGCCCAACTTGAAGGGCTTTCCAAGTCGGTGGATGATAATACCACGGCCGCTAAGGCGGGCGGCGGGGGAGGCACTTCCACTCCTAAAGTGGAAGTGCCAAAGACCTATACCGTTGAGGTGCCTCTTGGCGAGATTGCGGCCCAGAAGGCGCTTGACGCCTACAACGCCGCTCCCGGGAGCCAGTGGCTCAATCCGGACCTTACGAACGATATGGAAAATTCCTGCGCCTCTTTTGTGTCCACCATGTACGGAGCAGCGGGCGTTATGTCCGATTTGACGGCGTCCGGTAATAACCTGGATGCAATGTTCCAGAGCGTAAAAGGTGCCTGGTTTGGACCTAACGACGGCTACAGCCCTTCCGCCGGTGATTACGTTTCCAGCCCAGGGCATGTTGGTATGTACGTCGGGAATAACACTGTCATCTCTCGTGACTCCAAGGGGGGATTGCAGCAGCACGATCTTGACCAGTGGAAGCAGGAATTTGGTTTTATCGGATATGGCTCTGTTGCTAAGCTGACCGGAGGCGCCACAGCTACCCAGACCGTAGACAAAAACGGAAAGGCTCTGCAGGAAGCACAGAGGAAGCTCCAACAGGCCAAAGATGAGGCCCTTAAGCTCTTCACCTCTATGTCCACGGAGATTGAAGAAAAGACCGGCACTGCATATGAGGCCGGCATGGCACAGGTGGCTGAAAACGTAAAAGCTAAAGGGCAGGAAATCCAGAAGCTGGCTGCGGCAGGTCTCCCGACGGAAGCCGTTAAGTCTCTGCAGGACAAGCTTGCTGAGTATCAGAAAGCCTTGCAGAACAAAGTGACCGAACAGCAGCAGGAAGCCCTTAACAAGCTCAAGACCGACACGGCGAGAACTACGGCAGAGCTTAAAGGTGATTACAAGAGCCTGGCTGACGCTGAGTACAATGCAACCGTTGAATCCCTCAATAAGGAAAAGGAAGAACGGACCAAGGCAGTCGCCCAGAACAAGGACGACAAGGAAGCCATGGCCGCCGTTGAAGATTGGTACACCTCCCAGGTACAGGCCGCCGCCGAAAAGCGAACAGAGGCTTACCGGGCCTCTTTTGCTAAGCAGATGGACTACGCCATCAGCCATCACGACACCGAGGCCCTGGGGGATCTGCTCAACAGTGACAACTTTAAACAGATGATGGACTGGGACGGTCAGACCGCTCAGATGCAGCAGTTTTATGACCTTTGGAAAAATGCGCATAAGACTACCGCCCAGATGATGGCTGACAGCATGGAAAGCTTCCAGGGCAGTATCTCCGATTTCTTTACCAACATCCTGGAAGGCCAGGAGACCTTTGGAGATGCCTTCCTGGGCATGGTGGATTCTCTGCTTGACACTGTCATTAAACAGCTGGCTGACAAGTGGAGCTCCCAGATTCTGACTGCCCTTTTCCCGGGCATGTTCGGTGGGGGAGACAATCAGAGCGGCGACCTTTCCGGGGGCTCTGGAGGTGGCCTCTTTACCGGTCTTACTTTTGCCGGCGGCCTATTAGGTGGAGGCGGCGGTGGCCTCTTCGGAGGAGGAGGCGGCTCTAATGGAAATGGAGACGAAGATCCTATTACTACTTTCCAGAACACCATAAATCGTATGACTACCGGCATGGATACCGCTACCAATACTTTGAGCCTCTTTTCTGGTGGTACTGGTACCGCTGGAAAATTGTTAGGTACTTACAACATAATTCAGGGCGCTATTAATACAGGCACCAAACCGGCAGAAACAGCTACAACTGTAGCCGCTACTACGGGCTTGGCAGGTTTTACCACATCCGTTTACATGGCCACAGCAGCTTTACAGGCTATGGCTGCATCGAAATTTGCAACTTTTGGCTTCGCCACTGGCGGCTACATCGCGGGCCCAGGCACTGGAACCTCTGACAGCATTCCCGCCTTTCTGTCTAACGGCGAGTATGTCCTCACGGCTGACGCCGTGCAGAACGTCGGCCTGCCGTTACTGGATGCCGTGAACAGCGGCAGGGTAGGGCACTTTGCCACCGGCGGCCTTGTCCGTGCTAATGGCTCGGGTAGTAAAGGCACCGCTGTACCTGTTGGCAACAGTGTAACGCTTAATGTGTCTGCCCTGGATGCGGCTTCCTTTATGGAATTTTTACAGAAGGGCGGCATGGACAGCATTAAACAGTTACTTTTTGATGGCGATAGAGATTTTACGACAGAAAGCGGGGTGTGGTGATTGGCTAACATTTTCTTTCCCCTGGACGCCCGCAAGGTGTCATGGGAAACGGAGACGGACCAGAGTTGGGATGTCAATGAGCAGGAGAGCGCAAGCAGGAGAAGGCGTGCCCTTACTTATCAGGCCCTGCCCGGCTGGACCTTTACCATTACCTTCCCGGGGCTGACGTCAGAAGAAAAAGACGACCTCTTTGCCTTTTTTGCCAGGACGAAGGGAAGCCTTACGCCGTTTTACTATAAGGACGCCGAGAATTACAAGTGCGAAAATGTGACGCTTGCCAAAAACACTGACGGCTCTTATCAGCTGGTGGCGGATATGCACGGCCAGCAGGAGCCCGTCTACTATGCCGATAATCTCCACGTCTACGTAGACGGGGTAGAGCAGGGGGATACATCTTACACGCTCGACTGTGGTGCCATTGTCTTTACAAACGCCCCCGCTGACACCGCAAAGGTTACAGCGTCTTATGAGTACTATTGGTACGTCAAGTTTGCGAAAACGAAGCTCCAAGTAAAGCAGAAGTTTGACAACGTATTCCAGGTGTCTTTGTCACTGGAGGTGGTGAGATGAAAACTGTAACTGATGCGCTCGCTGCCTACCTCAATACCAAGAAGGAGATGGTGGTCTGTGACCTATACACAATGACCCTTTACGACGGGACAGCGTACTACTACGCAGATGCGGACCATGACGTCACCTACAACGGACATACTTACCTGCATAATGCCCTCATCCTCAAGCGGGAACAGACTAAAATCAACAACGTCATCTCCGTGGACAGTATGACGGTAAGCATTTACGCTACCGTTGACGACAAATTAGGAGACAAGCCTATCTTCCTTGCCGCCCATGACGGTACCTTGGACAGGGCTACCCTGTCGCTCTCAAGAGCATTTTTTGATGATGATGGAAACATTACGGGTGCTATTGACCTGTTTTCCGGCATTACAGAGGTTAAGAGCTGCGGCGGGCTCCTTATGAAGCTGACAGTGAAAAGTAAGGTGCAGGGCCTCTCGCAGGAATTTCCATGCCGCCGGTTTTACCCCCAGGGCACCTACTCCACCTCAGGCGGCAAGGTGTCCTCAAGCACCGAGGAGGATTCCGCCTCAGTTATTGCGCCCTATGTGCCGCTAAAGGAAGTGCTGTTATGATGAATCCGATTGTAAAAGAAGCCTACACATGGCTTGGGACGCCTCACGTCAATCAGGCTAAGGTAAAGGGTAAAGGCGTTGACTGCGGCATGCTCCTCATTGCCTGCCTTGAAAACAGCGGTTACGTGGAAAAGGGGGCTGTTAAAGTGGCTCCTTATTCCAACGAATGGCACCTGCACCACTCCGCAGAATGGTTTTTGAACATCGTAGAGAAGTATTGTGATAGAGTCCCCATGTCTGACATCCAGCCCGGGGACTTTTTGCTTTACAAGTTTGGCCGCTGTGTATCTCACGGCGGCATTTATGTTGGTGATGGTCACATTATCCATGCTCTGGTGGAGCAAGGGGTAGTGCTGACAGACATCAATGACGTGATGTTTTTAACAGCCACCGGCAAGAGCCGACTGCATGGCGTGTACCGATTCCGAAAGGAGGGGTAAAGGATGGGGCTTTTCAAGAGCCACAACACGACGATTCGAGAGAATAAGATTTCCGACTTTACCGTCTCCACGGCCCAGTACGGTGCAAGCGTCTCCGAGATTCTGGGCACCACTCGAATCTCCCCTAATGTGATTTACTGGGATGATTTCACCGCACATGAGCATAAATCTTCCCAAAAGTCAGGTAAAGGCGGTCGCTCCAAGACTACGACCATTACCTACACCTACACTGTGGCTGTTATCCTTGCCCTGTGCGAAGGACAGATAGCGGGAATTGGTAAGATGTGGAAGGGTAAAAACGTTTATCAATACCCTAATGGCGACGTAGGTTTGACCCTCTTTTCCGGAACGCCGGACCAAAAGCCTTGGGCCTATGTCCAGGGCAAACATCCCAACAAGGCGCTGGCCTACGAAAATCTGGCCTATATGGCAGGCGTTATAGACCTTGGAGATTCCGGCTCCATGCCGTCCTTTAACTTCGAAGTCAAAGGGAAACTGCTCGATACCGGCGACGGTGTGGACGTGAATCCTGCCGACTACATCCTTTATGTCTTGACTAAGGTGGGCCTGGGCGGCGTCAAGATTGACGGGATTGATAATTACCGCCAGTACTGCAAAGAGGCGGACCTTTTAATCTCCACGCCCAGTGACAGCACCGACGCTAAAAGCGCAAGGGAGATTGTCAATGAGATAGCCAATATTACTAACGCCTATTTTTTCTGGAGCAACGACCGATTTAAGATTGTCCCCCGAGCAGACCGGGCGGTAGGAAACTGGAATCCGGATAAAACTATCCGCTACAACCTCACCCCTGATGACTTCATTCCTCAGAGCGGTGGGGCCTGCATAACTTACAGCCGCAAAGATTCCTCTGAAATTTACAACCGCATATCTGTGGAATTCCTGAACCGCGCGAATGCCTATGAGAAGGAAATCGTCAATTACCAGGATAATGACGACATCAAGGAATTTGGTGTAAGGCAGGCCAGCACCACCAAGGCCCATTACATCTACACCAAGACCCGCGCCGTCAGGCTGGCGGAGGAACTGTGCCGTAAAAACAAGTACGAACGAGTAAAGTACACGTTTAAGCTAGACTGGGCCTTTTGCCGGCTAGAACCCGGTGACCTTGTCATGCTGAATGATCCGCTCATGGGGATAGAGAACCAGCCGGCTATGATCGACAGTGCGACGGAAGGTACGAATGGCATCATCACTTTCACGGCGATTTCGAGAGCAAAGGACGTTTATAGCGGGGCAGAGTACAACGTCCATGAAAACGAGAGGCCCTTGATTGATTTTAATCCGGACCCGGGCACCTGCGAGCCGCCTATGATTTTCCAGCCGCCTGCACTTATGACCGATGCGGACAACGAGGTGTGGTTAGGCACCTGGGGAAAGAATCCCAACTGGGGCGGATGCTCCGTCTGGGGGTCTGATACTAACCAGTATTACAAGAAGCTGGGGACCATCGACAATCGCGCACGCTATGGGACGCTGACGAAACCGCTGAACAGAGAAGACACCGTGCTTGAAATGGCACTCAATCAGGACGCATTCACCTCCGTAGATGCGGAAAGTGCTAAGAACGGGGATACTGTAATGTACATCGACGGCGAAGCGCTGTCTTACCAGACCGCAGAGCTTTTGGATAACGGAAACTGGAAGCTATCCGGATTGGTCCGTGGGCAATTTGGTAGTGAAGCAGCATTCCATGCATCCGGCGCACAGATTGCAAGGTGCGATGAAGCTTTCCTGCGTTCCGGCTTGAAAAATGCCTATGTTGGTAAAACTGTTTACTTTAAATTTACGGCATTTAACATCTTCGGCGGGATGGAGCAGAGCCTTGCAGATGTGCAGGCTTATCCTTTTGTACCAAAGTCTGTGCAGATCCTTCCGCCAGACGTGGAAGTCCTGAATGTTGAAAAGATGGCCTCATCTATCAGACGCTATTGGTGGAAATATACCTATCCGGATCCGAACGACATCGCCGGATTTATCCTCAAGTACACGCAGGGGAAGGAACTCAACTGGGAAACAGGCATAGCTGTCCAGGAAGGGCTGATAACTACCCAGCCTTACGAAACGCAGACCATCAGGCAGGGCACCCACGCCGTCATGATAAAGGCTGTAGACACTAACGGCAATGAGTCCAAAAACTTTGCTTACTGTCTGCTGGACATGGGGGATTTACTACAGGAAAATGTACTCTTTGATAAAGACTTCGGAGAGGCCAATTTTGCCGACGTTAAAAACAACGGCATCGTCTTATCCGATGGCTACCTCCACGCCGTCAACTCCACGAAGATGTGGCATGAAAAAGGCCGAAAGTTTTGGAGCACCAAGGACGCCAAAATGTGGGACAGCTCATTCCAATCCTATGTTGCCAACTGTCAATTTAAGGCCCCGGCGAGCGGCCAGTTTTGGCTCACCACAGATATTGAGGGACCGGCAGTCGTTTACTACCGGCTGGCGCTCAACTCTTCCTTCTGGCCAGCGAATAAGGCGGATGCCGGTTTTTGGGCGACCGAGAAAAAGTACGCCAATGTGTGGGACACCACGGCGGACCTTTGGAAACAGTGGTCTGATAAAGTGGAGGCTCAGGCCGGTGATGACATCCAGATAAAGATTGAGGCTAAAAATAATTCGTATCAAGAGACTATCATCAAGGGCCTCCATGCCTACGTGGATGTTCCGGACAGGCAAGAGCACTTTGAGGATTTGGCAGTACCTGCAGAGGGTGTCGAGCTCCCGATTACCACGCCATTTTATGAAACTACCGCCGTCCACATCGATGCAGTGCAGGATGATGACGCTGTGACAGTTAAAGTCTTAAGCAAGACGCCCTGCGTCATTGCCCTGCTGGACAGCTCAGGAACGCAGGTGGCTGGAACGGTGGACATCACGTGGCAAGGATTTGTTAATGAGTTACTGGAGGGTTAAATGACAGACGTTAAAAAACTACAAACACTGGACGGGATGCTGGACTACCCCGACCCTAATGACGCCAGCAAAGGCACCACAGAGCAGCAGTTTCAGGAGTACCTTAAAAACCAATATGCGGTAATGTACTCCCTTGTGTCTATGGCTCTCTGGCAGCCGGGGACGAACTACATTAAAGAGCAGGTGGTACTTTCTCCTAATATGCCCGCCAACGCCATTGCACGGGTGACCACGGAGGGCACCAGCGGCGACGCAGAACCGGTGTGGGGGGCCGTAGGCTCTACCATCTCCGACGGAACTGCGGCTTACATCATGCTCCCACGGACCATTGACTTTGCAACGCAGGCTGAAGTGACCGCAGGGACGAATACGACGAAAATCGTGACCCCCGCCATGCTGGGGCAGACTATCCAGGTGGACCTTGCCAGCGAAAAGAGGGTAAACCTCAATGAAGCCGACAAGTCTGTCACACCGGGCATTACCGGGATTCTTCCAGTAGCTAATGGTGGAACAGGGCTTGACCATCTTCCGTACACGCCAAACGGCAATAACAGCGTTTGGGACGGCACCCATTTCCCGGCCATTTGTAAGGATGGGGTAATTGAAATCGGCCGTATGGTAGACTTTCACGAAAAAAGTGGAGACACCGTCGACTACTCTTTGAGACTTTCTAGCTCAGGCGGCAAGCTCTTGGTCAACGGCACTGACATTATGAGCTACATTGCCAACGTCCAATCCCAAGCTGGCGTAGTTTCGGGCAACGTGAGCAACGCCAATGCGTGGTGGGTGAAATTGGGCGGGACTATCCCGCTCATTATACAGGGTATCTATTACAACTCTCAAAGGACTTATATTTTCCCAATCGCCTTCCCCGCAAATGTTTTGGGAGCAAGTGCTACCGGAAATCTCAGGTGCCAGCTGACAAAAACCGCTATTAATATTACTGATATGAATGTGGGTCATTCAGATAAGCAAGATGGATTTGTGCTATGCGTCGGATATTGAACAGGGTGGAAAGACTTCTACCAATACGGCTGGGAGCCAGCTAAAACTCCAAGCATTCCCAATCCAATTTACATCACAGGTAATGTCAGTAGTTGTTACCTATTTGCACATGAACCAAGAAGGCGGAGCAATGGTAGCGAGCACTAGCAATAGCAACTTCCAATTTAGCGAAAGGTGTTATGCAGATCGGTCTAATGACTCTCCGTTATTTTATATAGCGCTAGGCGTATAGACAGGGTGGACACAGCTCTGCCGGTTCATTTACCTACCCCATTGCTCTTTCAACCGTTCTTGGTATATGGATTCAGAAAATAGGATTTCATTGGGCCTATAATCCTAGGATTACCAGCAGGACAAATACTGCCGTAACATGGGATTATACAGACCAAGGGGACAGCGTAGAAAACCTAGATTCATTTCTGCTCATCGTTGGTTACTAGACAGGGTGGATATAAATATGTTGATGAACGCACTGACGTAGATGTTCCCTTCCCAGTCGCTTATTCTAAGGTTTTAAGCATTGTAGGGACGCCCGTCGTAAATGCATCTAACAGTAGCGGCAGAGGACTTGAAAATATCAAGACTTATAACACTACTTCCTTCGTGTATTACTCCGGGTATGATATCAGCTACAAAAATCTATTATGGCTTTCCGTAGGTATTTAACCATTAAAAACCAACCGCTATCCAATGTGCCCCACGGCCCGAATACCGCTGATAAAGGTAGAAATCTCTAGCAGTATATGACCATGTTTGTGCGGCTTCTTGATCACCTTGTGACAAAGTAGCCATGACGCCCAAAGCCGCATTAGAAAAGGATATTGGAAATGTAACAGTGCTTCGTACTTCGTTGTATCCACCCTGTATAAATGCATTCCGCCTACACTCTTCAATCCCCGATTTTACCGCATATCGTAAAAATCTCATCTGCCCTTTACACATACTTTTTCTCAAAATCTGGGTAACACATCAGTATCACGATTTACCCAGCCGCCACCGACCATCTGCCGCTCTACTCCCTTCCGATCAGTAACAGGTTAGTATCACAGACACTCTATAGCTTTCCGAAGCTGCCTGAGCGTCTTGTGGGTGTAGACGCCGTTGGTCACATCACCCCTTGCATGGCCTAAAATCATCTTTCGGGCGTTATCGTTGACCTCTGCCCCATCAAGCAGGGTGGCGCAGGTGTGGCGGGTGTCGTGAGGCTTATGCTTCTCACCGTGCACCAGCTTCATTACCCGCTTAAATGTGCGGGCAAATCGGCTGTAGTCCATCAGCTTTCCGAGCACGTTGATGAGGTAAGGACCCTCAGATTCGAGACGCTTTTCAATGAGAGGCCATATCAAGTGATGGATAGGCACGGTGCGGATGCCGGCGGCAGTCTTTGACTTTGTGACACGCAGATACTTCTGCTTGCGGTTGATGTCGGACTTGAGCAGAGCCCGAAGCTCCCCATTGCGGAGGCCGGTATAAATAAGAATGAGGACCAAGTCAACGTCCGGTGTACTATCCACCAGTTTCCGCAGCTGATTGATTTTCCGGCGACTGATAGCATGGTGAGGATTTACCGGCTTGTTCCGGCCAATGTGTATAAGCCCTGAAAAGTCACGGCTTGTGTACTCCATCTTGCGAGCGTAGGCAAAGAGAAGGGAAAGTAGGTTCCTGACCTTCTTTTTGCTGGCGTAAGAAAGGCCCGTCATACCATCGATAACGGCTTGAAGGTCCTTATACCTTATATCCTCCACAGGCCTGTCATAGAGGCCTGAACAGTGCTTATACGCTGATTCGTAGCCTTTTACTGTTGATTCTGTAACACGGAAGTATTCCACGTGCTTAGGCTTCCACCTCAAGTACAATTCAGAAAATGTTATTTTTGAAAGGCGGCGCCGGTCATGAGTCTTATTCCAGTCAACCTGAAACGCAAGGGCCTCCAGTTTAGTAGGGAAGTAGCCCTTTACTTTCTGCTTACCTCCATCCGTTACCACGAACGCCCACGGGTTCCTCCGTGAACCGCTTAGGTGCTTGACACACCCATAACCATTAGGATTTTTCATTAAATATCAGCTCCCTTCATGGGAGCTATTTTAGTATAAGGAGGCTAACATGGACAGCACAGACACCTCTTTGCAGTATGTCAGTGTCTACAACGCCGACACAGGGGAGCGTGAGACCTCTTACGTCGTCGGCATCCACGGGGAGACCGTGGATGAGCTAAAGGCGCTTGCCGCCAAAAATTACCCGAAAGGCGTAGTGATTGAGCAGGATGGTGCGGCGTGGAACAATGCCGTGCAGAATGACCTTATCTACAAAGCGGGCCAGCTGGTGGAGAGACCTGCACCCACGGAAGATGAGGTAAGGGAGCAGAAGCTTGCCGCTCTCGACAGTGAGTACAGCCAGAAGATTTCCGACGCGGAGGCCGAAATGGCAAAGGCTAATGCTATCGGAGACACCGATTATTTTAATGACCTCAAGACCGAACGTGAGACTTTAGTCAGTGAGTACACGACAAAGAGAGGGGAGATTTGACCATGGATAGATGTTTCCTTTGCCATCGCAAGATGGATGAAAAGACCGGCCTTTGTACGAATCCTAAATGTGTACGGAGCCAGCCGCCCCCCGCAAAGAAAGAAGAAAAGAAGGACGGTGAGAAGGCATGAGTATCGAGAAATGCAAGGATTTTGAGAAAGACGGCTACGGCACTTGGGATGACAGCTCTAAGCCGACGACCTTCGCCAACATGTATGATTTTATGAAGAACCAAAACAATGTGACATTGGCTCTTGCTAATGGCCTTTGGCAGCCTAGTACGGCCTACTCTGTGGGTGCAGTAGTCCACAGCCCATCACTGCCAGCCGGGTGTAAAGCTACCTGCACAACGGCAGGGACTACGGGTAGCACGGAGCCAAAGTGGACCGCCTACGGCACGACCGTGACCGATGGGACCGTAAAATGGGCCGTGGAGACTGATGTGCAGGGAACGATGGACGGCGAGGTGCAAAACGCAATTACCAGTGCCATCAATGCCCTCCACGACACGATTAAGACCGAGATGCAGACCGCTATGCTGGCCCTGTTTCCTGTGGGCACCATCCTTGAGACCACCAATTCCGCCAATCCCTCTACATATATTGGCGGGGCATGGGAACAGTTAGATGCTGGCCTTACCACCATTACGGCGGGGACTTACACTGAAACCCATAACGTCAACGGTACTGACGTAACAGACACCTACGTGTTCACAGCTGGAAGCAGTGAATTTACGGTGAACGGCACGAAGGCGCAGGGCGAGGCCAAGCACCAAATCACCGAAGGGGAATTAGCGTCTCACGGGCATGCCATCCATTTTTACAATGATGACTGGAACAGTTCTGACGGTAATTCGGGAAAATACAATCAGCCCGGTATCGTGCATGATTCTACCGATAGAAGCGCTAAAAATACAAATAGATGGACCGACCTTGTCGAGAGCACGGGAGGCAATCAGCCACATAACAATCTGTCCCCGCTTTATGGAGCGTATAAATTTAGAAGAATTAGCTAACCCGTTCATATCTGTAAACGCCATAGACCGGCTGAATAGTGTTGTGTGGCTGGTCCCCACCAACATTTTGTGTTTCCCTTACTACATATTCAGTGTTATCTTTTCCTTTGGTTCCAGCGTCAACATACCATGCACATGTACTTGAGGATTCAGCACCGGTCTTGGGAGAATCCAAAACAAAAGGATGTCCATGAGATTTCATTTCCCCTTCGGCCAAAGGTTCCAACTCCGAAGGGGAATTGCCACATTTGGAAGGCAGGTTCCCCGGGGCGATAACTTCTTCCTTTCAGGAAGATTGTTCCGGCATTGTGTCAGGTTCATCCAATCCAAGCTTTAATAGAAGTTGTAACGGCGCAGGGGTGAATACTTGGGGATTTAATGTGGCTTTTGGTAGTAATCAGCCACATGCCAATATATCTCCTGTCTATGGCGTGTACCGTTTCCGAAGGCTTACTTAGTCCTTCTGAACCGATAAACGCCATATAAAGGTTGGAGAGTGTTATGGGGCTTGTTTCCAGCTTTTGTGCGAATCAAATTAGTGTCATAATAAGCCATTACTCCATCAGATCCAGTATAAGATGCATCTCTATCGCAAAATAAACCCGGTTTCGTATCCGCCTTGGTAGAGCTAGAAATCAATACACTGTTTGGGGTTCTACCAACGTTAAGAAACCCGTCAGTTGATGTCAAAATCTGGTAATTGAGTGATGCACTTTCTCCTTCGGTTCTTTAGAAAAGAGGTGATAACCATGATGTACATCAAATACCTTATTTACTCCCTTTGCCAGCTCTTTTGCATGGCGCTTTGTTACCTCACTAATCCCCTTGTGGTGCTCTTTGCCGACCGGCAAGGTGAGCTCCCAAAGGTTTCCCGGCTTTGGCAGACGTGGGACAGTACACTGGACAACAGGCAGTATGTACTGTATGACTGCCCTAAATGGCTATCCTACGACTTTGACACCTACTATGAGTGTTCTGCTATCCCCATAGGCCATGGACGGTCCCAAAAGGTTGTACGGATTAAAAAGCCCTTCCCGCGGAGCCTGTGGCTCAAGCGCTATCTTAATCGTGTCTTTTGGCTTTACCGCAATTGTGGCTATGGGTTTGCGTTTTACCTATTCGGCGTGGATACCGACCCACGGACTATCCGCCGGAAAGACAACCACTTTGCTATTGCTTCCAACACTTTCAGGTACAAAAACGACGACCCTATCAGCCAGCACTGGAAGTGGTGCATCTACTTGGGCTGGAAATTTGATTTCTACGACCCGTGCAGGGCCATGATTGCTACAAGGTTTACCATTCATAGAAGATAAAGGAGACTAAAAAATGAATTTACAGGAAATTGCAAAGAAAATTGTACTTGATTATGCAAAAGCTCATATTGATGTTACCGATAATGTGCAGCTCACGCTGGATAACGTGTTTATTGTTTGGTTCTGCAAGACGCTTCAGAACTGGAAGGCATTAGTTTCTACTACTCTCCCCGATGGGATGTATTATGAGGTGACTTACAACGGCGACAAAAAGGAAGCCTATTTGGATGCTTACAAGAAATTTGAGAACTGCAAGATCACTAAACTCCCTCTTTAATTTTTAACGCTTTGAGGTAAAAATGGACTATTACTCTATTGCAGTGTCACTGCTTTCCCAAGGCTCTTACGCCATCCTGTCCTTTGCGGTAGGCTACCTTCTCAACAGGGGGAGGGGAAACAAGGCCAAGAGGGAAAAAACAGAGTGCGGTATCAGGGCCATTCTCAAGATTGAGCTTCGGCGGATTCATGAAAGAGGACAGTCTGAGCACAAGTTATCTTACGCCGATGAGGCGAGTGCTGAGGAAATCTACAGTACGTACCATGCACTCGGAGGCAATGGGCAGGGGACGACCATGATTAATGACATTAGGAAGATGCCGAAAGTGTGACAATTATGAAGTACATCAAAATGCTGCTCTACGAAAACGAAGAGCTGTCACTTACAAGGGTTATTACAGTAATAGCCTGGGTGGCCTTTCTCGCCGTGTCCTTCTATCTCGTATGGACTGCCCAGGCATGGGCCAACTATGACACCTTCGCTTTTATGACAGGAGGGGGAGGGGCAACCACCCAGGTGGTCAACAAGTTTATCAATAGCAAATATAATTCTGCTCCCGGGAGCTACCAACAGCGCCCGGAACCGCTGAGAGGAGGAGCACATAATGACAATGGATGAGGTTAGACAGATGTTAGCAGAGGCACGTCCCGCTTTTTACCAGTACCCTGAACCGGTGCGAGTGTATCTGCACTGGACGGCAGGGCATTACTATACAAGTTCCCCAGAGTATCACATCTGCATTGACGCCGACGGGGAAATCATCGAATCCCTGCCGTTGACTGAAATTCCGCAGGCTACATGGCACCGCAACACTGGAAGTATTGCTATCGCCCTCTGCTGCTGCGCCGGTGCTACGGCGTACAAAGGAGATCCTTACCAGGTAGACCTTGGGGAAGAACCTCCAACGGATGCGCAGATTGAGGCCTGCGCCCAGCTCATGGCGGCCATCTCCGACGTGTTCGGCATCCCGATTGACGCCGACCATTTTATGACGCACGCAGAGGCGGCAGACCTGGATGGGTACGGACCTGCTACGACCTGCGAGCGATGGGACCTTGCCGTGCTCAGTAATAATGACGACTGGATGACCGGCGGTGATACGCTGAGGGGCAAGGCTATCTTTTACCAACAGGAGGCGGACAATGCGGGATAAAAGCGGCAAGTGGGCTGTTATAGGCGCCGTCCTGCTTTTAGTCCTGGCCATTGTGGCCGGTTTGGTCTACTACCATGACAGGCAAAAAGAGGAGGCCCCCAAGGTCATGACCACAGAGCAGGTTAAGGATCCGGATGCCGTGGCAAAAACGGTGCACGTCTCCCAGCCTGCCGCACAGACCATTGTAAGAGAGATTGAGCGGACAAGCGGCGAGGCACCGGCCATTACGTACTACGTACAGAGCCCAAATCTGGACCGAGCGGCTGAGACCGTACAGAGACAGATAGAGACTAAGAGCCCGGAGGCTCCTGCGGGTATGCTTGCCAAGTCTGACCGTACCATTGTGACTGCCGACAAGCAGCTCAACAAAGTAGACGTCTACAAGATTAGTCTGCGCAAAGCGCACAAACTAAAAACAGGCATGACCTACGTTGATGATAGGGCCTACCTGTCCGCCGGTTACCAGGCGGGCCGGTGGGAAGGTCTGGCGCACTTTAATCAAAATGGATTCCAGGGCGCAACCCTGATGTACACAATTAAAGAATGGTAACAAGAAATTGGCGGATGCTATCAAGCATCCGTCTTTTTCTTGTGCAAAAAATTTTTATAAAAATTGAAATTTCCGCTTGCTTATACGTCGTAAATGACGTATAATATATACAGAAAGAGGGAGAGAAAGAGAGCTCCCGAGGGAAAGAGTTAAAAGGAGGAATCCAAAATGAAATTCAATCGCAAACTGGACTATTATGAATTTTCTTGGGATGGCGGTAGTACGATAACCAGGATTAACACACTTAAAGGCGAAAAAAGTGTTTACCCCCTTACGCAGCTCGAATCAAAGCATATAGCCCGCGCATATAGCGCGTATGTCGAAAATAAGCATAATCCTGATGCGTTTGCCAGGTTTATTCTCGGAGCCTTTCGTGGATTTGCGAATGTTGCCGGCCTCTACGATTTCACGTTTGTATGTGAAGTTACATATTGCGAACATTGGTATGCATTTACCGATTCCGATAAAGCCAAAGAGTACGCCAGGGCCCATGGTGCAAGCATTGAAAACCCCTGGAAATGGGGAGATTTCCCATTTGTAAATTTTTCTTCGGAGCCCGATGAAGACGGGAAATTTTATTCAGAGCTGTACTTCGAAGACTAACGAAAAAGGGAGGAAACCAAAATGAAAACTCTTACCGCAGAACAGTGGCCGAAGGTGATGCTCGACCAGAGCAACAAGTGCCTGGCCGACATTCTGGACGCCGTGGATGTTGAGATGAGCCAGCACTACCCGGCAGCGATTAAAACGGAGCGCTATTACAAGCGTGTCCAGCCAAAGCTTGATGAGGCCAGGGAAGCCATCGAGGAGGCCTTTGGCCTATTTGGGGAAGACTGGCCACGTTATGGCGGCGCCATCTGGAAATCCGTCAAAGATTACCCTGGGCATTTTATCCAGGATGAATGGGGGGCCTACCGGTTCGTGCCCGACTACAGGAGGCCTGTCCTGGATGAAGTGATGACCATCTCCGAGGCGTCCGAACGCTATGGCGTTCCTGCCACAACAATTAAATCCGCTTGCGCGGGGCAGAAGGGAAATCCTCCCTCATTTACCGAGTACGAGTGCAGGAAATCCGGCAAGACCTGGCTGGTCACTAAGGCCGGGATGGACCGCCTTTATGGAGGGCCCAAAGATGGCAAGGATTGATATTAAAAACAGCGCCCCGATGAAGGCGCTGGCCGCGGCCAAAGTAAAATACCCCGATTTTTTTAAAGCTGCCGACAGGATTTATAAAGATCCTGACGCAAAATGGGACAAATCAATCTGTTATTGTCCCATCGGTCTAGGCGTGACCTACGCCGTGGACCTGGCAGACCTGGACTCTCCGACTTTCGCAGAGAGGGGAGAAATCTCACGGACCGGGGCCACACTGGCCGTCCTTGCCAGCTGGCGCAAGGCAAAGAGCATCTACACTCTGGACGAGGATCTGGAGGCGGAGCTCTTCAAGACATCATCAAAGGACATGACCGTGGCCCCCGGGATGCTGACCATCCCGGAATGGTGCATCTTTGTAGAGACCAAACTACTACAGGGGTGCTCTGGCCTCTTCATCATGTTTGACGATGACATCCAGCGCGGCCACAGGGAGCTCTACATCTCTGCCGTAACAGAGGATGGTAAATTTCTGACAAGCTTTTACTTAATCCTGCCTACGAAACCGCAGAAGCTGACCGAGATTTTAAAGGGTGCGGAGGCCGTCGTCCGTGCAAAGGACGTCAGTAAAACCCCTGAGCTCGCTCCATATGTTTCCAGCTATTTTAAGACATCCAGGCAAGCGATACGGTTTACCATTAACTTGTTGCTTTACCTCTCCGCCGTTAATGCAGAGGTGAAACAGGTTAATAAGCTCTCTTTCCGTCGGCAAGGACGGATAAAGGACACACTCCGGGAAGTCGCTGTTTACTCCGTTGGGGAGGAAACCGGATACAGGATTCGCAAAATCAACCGCTACGTGCAGGAGCATGGCGAGCCCCTGGGCGGTCATCATCGCTCTCCGGTCATGCACGTAAGGCGTGCGCACTGGCACACCTTTGCCTACGGCCCAAGTAAGAGCCTCAGACGCGTCAAATGGCTGCCGCCCATCATCGTAAACGGTGACGGGGAGGAAATGGACATCCCAACTATCACTGAGTTATCTGAAAAATAAAATTGACTTTGGTAGTCCATTTTGTAGTCAGAGGACTCCGGATTTGCGGGGTATATGATATTCTTTCTCATTTCGTCCTATTCCGCGGGTTCCGATTAATCTTCGATAAAACCTGTATTTTTTAAACTTTCTATTCCGCGTTATTCAACGCTATTCCATGGGTTCCGATAATTTAATGTTATCGGAAGTAAAGATAAATCTATCCCTACCCGTCAAATTCAGCCTGCAAACGAAAATAATTTATCCGTAACTCTGGAAACTTCGCGCTTCATCCTTTCAACATCAATGGTGAGCAATTCCTTATGGCGCATTACGACTTTGCCATTAATCATTACGGTATCGACATCCATTGAGTTTCCAGAATATACAGCCAGCGAAATGCTGTTGAATCCGGGCATCCAGTTGAAGCCTTCACGATTTACGAGGATGATATCTGCAAGGCTTCCCGATTCAAGAGTACCAAGATTGTCATAGCCCATGCATTTAGCACCATCAACAGTAGCCATGTTCAAAGCTTCCAATGCATTGATGGCTAATGGATCGCTATCCTTCACCTTATGAATGAGTGCTGCCAGACGCATTTCTGCAAACATATCAAGCTTGTTATTGCTGGAAGCCCCATCGGTTCCGAGCCCCACCGTTATACCTGCAGCCCTCATCTTTGTTACTGGAGCGATTCCTGATGCAAGCTTGAGGTTGCTTGTCGGATTATGTGCGACATGTACATCTTTCTCCTTCATGATTCTGATATCGTCGTCATTCACATGTACACAGTGTGCTGCCAGTGTCGGGAGGTCAAATAATCCCAGATCATTCATCAATGCGATTGGGGTCTTTCCATACTCCTTCAGGCAATTGTCAACCTCGCCTTGCGTTTCGGACAGATGGATATGAATGGGAATGTTGTATTTCATGCCTGCATCCCTGACCTTCCTGATGTAATCAGGCGGACAGGTATATGAAGCATGCGGTCCGAGCATAACCTTGAATCTTCCGTCTCCTGCATGATCCCAGTTTTTAAAGAGCTCAATGTTCTCTGCCAGTCCCTTGTCCCCATTGGGTCCGATTCCTGCCAGTCCTCTGGCCAGGTTCCCTCTCATTCCGGCCAGATCGGCAGCTTTTGCACAGGAATCCATGAACATATACATATCGCAGAAAGCTGTTGTTCCCCCGCGGATCATTTCCGCGAAGGCAAGCATGCTTCCCCAGTATACAATATCATCATCAAGATGATCTTCAGCCGGCCAGATCTTATTCTGAAGCCAGTCCATCAGTTCCATATCATCAGCATAGCTCCTGAATAAAGTCATTGCCACATGAGTATGTGTATTGACAAGACCAGGAAGGCAAAGCATATTATTTCCTTCGATAACTTCATCATAGTCTGCCGGATCAGGATTATCGGGAAATTCTTTGATATACTTTCCATCAATCACGATATTCTGGTTTTCCACAATGGAATTGTTCCTAAAAACTGCTGCATTTCTGATAAGTGTTGACATATTCCCTCCTAGTCAAGTCCCAGATATTTTTTCTGTTCTTCAGATAAGCTGTCAATCTTGTAGCCCATTGACTGAAGTTTGATTTGAGCAACTTTGGTATCAAGTTCATGAGGAAGTGTATATACTGCCGGTTTCATATCCCTGCCATGGCCTAAAAGGTACCAGACTGCCAATGTCTGCATAGCAAAGGACAGATCCATGATTTCAGCCGGATGTCCATCGCCGGCTGCCAGATTGACAAGGCGTCCTTCTGCCATTAAGAATACAGTCTTGCCATTTGGCAGTACGTATCCTTCAATATTCTTTCTGGCTTCATATTTCTTCGTGCAAATGCGCTCAAGGTCAGCACGGCTGACTTCGCAGTCAAAATGGCCTGCATTGGCACAGATAGCGCCATCTTTCATCTGCATGAAGTGTCTTTCTGTAATGACATCGATATCGCCGGTTACAGTCAGGAAGATATCCCCTACTTTTGCAGCCTCATCCATCGGCATGATTTCAAAACCATCCATGACTGCTTCAATAGCCTTGATCGGGTCGACCTCTGTTACGATGACATGAGCGCCGAGTCCTTTTGAACGCATGGAAACGCCCTTGCCGCACCAGCCGTATCCGGCAATGACTACAGTTTTGCCGGTAATTGTCAGATTCGTGCTTCTGATAATTCCATCCCAGGCCGACTGTCCTGTCCCGTAACGGTTATCGAAGAGATATTTGCAGTAAGAATCGTTTACCGCAATCATCGGGAATTCCAGATCGCCAGCCTTTTCAAGGATCTTTAAACGATGGACGCCGGTTGTTGTTTCTTCCGAGCCGCCGATTAAGTTGACCTGGGCATCCTTGCGGGTCGTATGAAGCAGATGAACAAGATCGCCGCCATCATCGATGATGATATCAGGTTTATGATCGAGTGCCTTATTTAAGAAAAGCGTATATTCCTCGTCAGTGCAGCCGTGCCATGCATAAACGGTGATTCCGTTATCAACCAAAGCAGCCGCAATAGGATCCTGTGTTGAGAGCGGATTGCTTCCTGTGCAGATAACATTGGTGCCTGCAGCTTTTAGTGTAAGTGCCAGGTAAGCAGTTTTGGCTTCAAGATGAATGGACATGACCACTGTCTTGCCCTTGAAAGATTGATCAGCGGAGAATTCTTCTTTCAGTGTATTCAAAACAGGCATAAATTTCTCTACCCAGGCAATACGCTGTTTGCCTTCTTCAGCTAAATTAATATCACGTATCATTGATTCATTCATTGTTTTAACCTTCTTCCTTGTAAAATCTTTTAATATTATCTGTATATGGCGGGACAATAACGCCTTTTTCAGTGATAATCCCTGTTATCAGATGATTGGGAGTCACATCGAATGCCGGATTGAATACAGGAACATCCTTGGGGGCCAGCTGGATTCCCTTGTATGTCCTTACTTCATCCGGATTTCTTTCCTCAATAACTATTTCACCGCCGCTTTTGATAGAGGTATCAAATGTGGAAAACGGTGCAGCCAGATAAAATGGTATGTGGTGGTAAGAAGCAAGGACAGCAAGTCCATATGTACCAATTTTATTGGCGCCGTCTCCATTAAGAGCGATCCTGTCAGCTCCGACGATAATGGCATCAATATGTCTTGTATTCATGAGCATGGCAGCCATATTATCCGTAATCAGACAGCACGGGATTTCATTTGCCATGAGTTCCGTTGCGGTTAAACGTGATCCCTGCAGAAGGGGCCGCGTCTCATCGGCATATACACATGAAATCTGGCCTCTTTCATTAAGCTCCTTGATAACACTGAATGCCGTGCCGTCCCCCGCCGTAGCAAGTGCACCCGTATTGCAGTGTGTCAGAATGTTAAGGGCAGTTTTGCCTTTAAATAAATCAGCTCCGTGTGAACCAATACGCCTGCACATATCCCGGTCGGAATATTCAATGTCTTTTGCTTTGTTCAGCAGTTCTGCCCCGGCTGTTTCCAGGCTCTCTGAATGAGAATAAACTTCTTTCATTTCAGAAATCGCCCAGGACAGATTAACAGCTGTAGGACGAGCTGCTTCAAGTTCATCCAGCGCTGCATAAAAACGTTCCGTCAAACCAGTGTCAGAATATGCCCTGCATTCCCTGAAAGCCAGGACAGATGCGTAACCGGCCGCCACGCCAATGGCAGGCGCGCCTCTGACAGCCAGTGTCTTGATGGCAGAGACGACATCCTTATACGAATAACAGTCGATATAAACAATTTCATCGGGTAATTTTGTCTGGTCGAGAAGAATCAGGTGATCTTTATCCCATTTCAATGACCAAAGACCTTGCTTCATAACTGAAATCCTCCAAAGTCTTTGGCGGCATGTCTGCAGTCGCAGTCAGTATCAGGATCAAATTCCTGAGAAAGGATCGTAATGATCTTAACAAAACTCTCAATATTCTGATTCATGCATTCAACAACTTCGCGATGCGTCAAAGATTGTTTCGAAATGCCTGCAGCGAAATTTGTTACCATGGAAATGGTAGCGTAGCACATTTCAGCTTCCCTGGCCAGCTGACACTCCGGCACATTTGTCATACCGACAACATCAGCCCCCCACATCCGGTATGCTTTGATTTCAGCGGGAGTTTCAAATCTGGGGCCTTCTGTACAGATATAGGTTCCCTCTGGATGGATGACGATTCCCTCACGGTGTGCAGCATCCAGGACAGCAGCACGAAGATGCGGGCAATATGGATGTGTCATATCAATATGGGCAACTCCATGCAGTTCGCCGTCATAGAAAGTACCGATTCTTGATTTCGTCTGATCGATGAACTGATCAACCAGTACCAGTTCGCCGGGCTTGTAATCGGGATTCAGAGATCCAACTGCTGTTGTCGATACGATGGAAGATACCCCCAGCGCCTTTAAAGCATAAATGTTGGCCCTGAAGTTGATCTTATGCGGCGGGATCGTATGATTCACACCATGCCTTGCCATAAAGACGATCGGCTTATCCTTGAAATATCCTAATTCATATTTTGCTGTCCCATATGGAGTTTCAATTGTTTCGCTATGGAGATCAGTTAATATTTCAGGGTTATAAACACCTGTACCACCAATAAAAGCTAATTTATTCATTGAATACCCTCCCCTTTTTCATCGTTAAACCATTTAACTAAAGTTGATCTTGGTATATTGTATTTTTTACCACAATAATGGCAGCAAACTTCTGTAACTTCGTCTTCCAGCAATTCATTTCTTTCCGTTTCGGGAAGCAGAAGCAGCGAATTTCTTATATGATCCAAATTGCAGGTGCACTGAAATTTGATGACCGATTCGCCAATGGGAAGGAAGCCTTCCTTATCTATCAGGAAGCTTAAAGATGATGCATCCTCTTTGTCTCCAAAGATTTTCCATCCCTTGCTGTTCAGTATAAACAAATCATCATATAATTTCTTGTTAGCCTGAGGCGTCATCTGTGCCAGGAAGCAGGCAACTCTTTCCAGCTTTCCGTCTTCTCCTAACTGAAATTGGATATCCAGATAAGAATCTGTTTGGTCTGATTCGTTCAGGTAAGAAGTAAGACATTCAGAAATACTATTGCATGATGCGTTTACTGTGCTGATATATGGCTGTTTCAGCAGGGAATACCTTGTGACAAACAGCTGTGCATTTTCACAAACGAGACGTTTCTCTTCAGCAGGATCGTATTTATCGAAAGCCTCTGCTTCAGGATTTTCTATAAATCCCCTTACATAATGACCTTCATAAGCATCAGCCCGGATAATTCCCAAAGGCGAATGCGTTACCCACTTCAGAGAGATTCCTTCGTGATTTTTGAAATCAGTTGCCAGTGCGGCAGTTGCAGCGAGAATTTTGCCAATGATTATTTCAGAAAATAATGAAAGATTGTGTATATTCCCAGCTTCTTTTGCTGCATCAGTAACATCTGCAACAGTGATTCGGAGTCCTTCATGATTAAGTAAGTGTTGGATAGAATTTTTAGTGATCAATTCTTTTTCCTCCTAAAACCAGTCCCAGAAATTATCAATTGATATAGACCAGATTACAATACTCTTAAAGTATTAATCGTATATATTTTACCATTATCATATGACAAAATAAAACCTGTACCTCTGATTTAAATCAATAAGGTACAGGTTTTATTTTAATCGGGGAATAATTCACACCTTCAAAGACTCAATGGCATCTTTTCTGTCTGGCTGATTAAATACTGATGAACCAGCAACAAGTATATCTGCCCCGGCATTTTTCAGTAATCTGGCATTGTCCTTGTTAACGCCGCCATCAATTTCTATTAAAGTGGAAAGCTCCTTGTTTATGATGAAATCCTTTAAACGTCTTACTTTATCAAGGGTATAAGTAATGAATTTCTGACCGCCAAATCCCGGATTCACGGACATGATAAGCACATAATCCAATAGTGGAAGAACTTCTTCTATAGCTCCTATCGGTGTACCCGGATTCAGTGCGATACCGGCCTTGATATTCCTTCCTTTGATGTTCTGTATCATTCTGTCCAAATGAGGAACTGCTTCTACATGGAAGGAAATGTACTGGACAGAGATAGATTCCAATACATCCAGATAATCCTGAGGATTATAGGTCATAAGATGTACATCAAGCGGCAAATTGGTTACTGTCCGGATAGACTTAATCACTGGCGGGCCGAATGAAATATTTGGTACAAAATGGCCATCCATAACATCCAGGTGAAGGAGGTCTGCTCCGTTTTGCTCCACATCGCGGATTTCATCCTCGAGTCTGACAAAATTGGCAGCTAATACTGACGGTGCTATTTCCATAAGAACTATCTCCTGTTCTTTTCTGAATTCAATTCACTAAGAAGTTTGATATAATTATTATATCGTTCCAGCTGGATATCTCCGTTTTGCACTGCATCCCGGACAGCACAGTCTGGTTCCTTGTCATGCATGCAGTCATTGAATCTGCATTTGCCCAAATAAGGCCTGAAGTCCTTAAAAAGATAGGCTGTTTCTTCCGGCATCAGATGATTAAGGTTAAGCAGCGTGTATCCGGGGGTATCCATAAGAAGACTGTGATCAGAGTATCTGACTAATTCCGCATGACGGGTTGTTGTTTTTCCCCGTCCTGAATGACTGCTGACTTCCCCGGAGATAAAATGAGAAGAGCCCAGAATATAATTCAGAAGACTGGATTTCCCGACACCTGAAGGGCCGGAAAAAGCAATGATTTTCCCCTTTAAAAGCATCTGAACATTTTCAAGTCCGTATTTTGTTTCTAAAGAGGTACAAATACAGTCATATCCGGCATTTACATAGTAATCCCTGACAGAAAGTGCATGAGATGGATCCAGATCATATTTATTAATAATGATGGCCGGATTTATCCCTGCATATTCTGATAGGACGATCATCTTGTCCAATAAGTATTGATCCAGATCAGGACTTTTGATTGCAGAAACCAGGATAAGCTGGTCAACGTTGGCTATAGGCGGACGATGAAGAACCGTCAGCCGGGGATAGACATCCTTAATCAGCATCTGCCCTGAATCATCCAGCTCGCAGTCAACATAATCTCCAACCAGTATATCGGTTTTCTTTTTCAGCTTTCCTCTGGATCGGCAAGAGGCCGTCTCATTGTTATCCAGTAAAACATTAAAGTAGCCGTTTTGGTTCTTAAGTACAATGCCATTCATAGCGGATTAAAGCTCCCTGTCTTGAACGACAGAACCATCAATAACAACCTGAACCCTGACATTGCCTACACCAGAGACATCCTTATTGATCGTGCTTCCTGCATTAACCTTCGCATTATAGACCGTATGCTTTCCGGTATCATCAGTTACATAGATTTCTACCTGACGTGCATTGCCTTCTTTTGGAATTGTAATATTGACTGTCCCGTTTTTCTTCTGGCTCTTGGATTTTGATCCAATCGTAAGATTAACGACATTGAAATTCGTTTGTTCTCCGCCGGCCGGATCCTGCGAAACTACAACTGCATTGGGAGCATCAGCTGCTGTACCGTCAGAAGAAGTTATTGTACCTACGGAAAGTTTCATGGAAAGCAAGGAATTACGCGCATCAGATAACGACATTCCGGTCAAATTCGGAACACTTACCTTTTGACGCATGTTGATAACTATATTGATCCGCGTCCCCTTTGTTGCCTTTGCGCCGGAATCCGGGCTTTGGGAAATAATAACATCGGAAGGCTTGTCCGGATCATTTCCATTTTCGACTGCTCCCAAAGACAATCCCATCTTGTCAAGACGTTCTTTCGCCTGCTCCAAAGTCAGACCCTTCAGGTCTGGAATAAGCATGGTCGAACCGCCCTTGCTTACAGTCAGATGAATGATCCTCTGTGCTTTCACATTGGTACCGGCCGGAGGCGTCTGGGAAATGACCTGTCCGGAAGGTACATCATCACTCGCAATTTCATCTACAGAAACCTTCAGATTCAGTTTTTTCAGAGATGTTTCAGCGACCTCTACCGGTTTTCCCACCACGTTCGGAACGGAAATGTTTTCAGCACTCCAGAAGTTGCCGAAGGTAAAGAATGCCCAGGCAAAACAGATTGCAAATAAAGCTACCATCGCAATCCAGATGTACTTCTGCGGAAGATTGGCAATAAAAGTAGCCACTTTCCCATCTTTTTCCAATACGATCGGCTTTTGTTTTGTAGGAAGAGGACGAGTCAGCGCAGTAAAATCATGAGACGCCGGCTTGTTGTAGATTGAAGTCGTAAATCCCTGCGCAATTTTCAATTCCGAAATGAAATCAGAAACGGAATCATATCTTTTATCCGGATCCCGCTGGAGGGCTGTAAGAAGGCATTCTTCCAGCATTGGCGAAATTGCCGGATTATATTTTGTCGGCCTGGGAATATCTCCCTGCATATGCTGAAGAGCAATACTTACCGCTGTCTCACCTTCAAACGGCAGATGATGAGTCAGCATTTCATAAAGAACAATTCCCAAAGAGTAAATATCCGTCTTGGCCGTTATCTTATCACCTGCAGCCTGTTCAGGCGACAGGTAATGAACGGAACCCAGGATGGACTGTTTATCTATAACAGTGGATGAGTTGATTGCTCTTGCAATGCCGAAATCTGTTACTTTGACCTTTCCATTGGTGGTCAGCAGTATATTATGCGGCTTGATGTCACAGTGAATAATGCCATTCGCATGTGCTTCTTCTAGTGCATTGCCGATACTGATAGCAATTCTGACAGCTGTATCAATGGGAATATTGGGGTGTGACTGGATATATTGCTTCAGTGTCTCCCCTTCGACATATTCCATGACGATATAGTGAATATCGCCATCACAGCCGACATCATAAATTCCCACAATGTTCGGGTGTGTTAATTTTCCTGCGGATTGCGCCTCATGTCTGAATCTTACAATGAAATCATTATCCTCAGCAAAATTGCTATGCAGAATCTTAACGGCTACGATGCGATCCAAAAGGATATCTTTGGCCATATAAACATCAGCCATGCCGCCAGAGCCGATTTTCTTTATAATTTCATATCTGCTATCTAGAATTTTTCCGGTCATAAATTACTCCAATGTTTCTGTAAACTGAACCAGAATAAGAGACACATTGTCTTTTGCTCCTGCATCATAAGCTTTTTCCATTAAATCCTTGTCTAACTTTTTTAAGTCATCCTGTGTTCTTCTTGGATTATCAGCAATAACAGACCTGATGACGTTATCATCAATCATACCCGTCAAACCATCTGAGCAAAGTAGAACCAAAGAATCATTATCCAACTTAAAATGCCCGGTATCCACAGTCAAAGATTTTTCAATTCCGACTGCCCTGGTAATTTCGTTTTTCCGGGGATGAAAACGCATATCTTCCCTGGATATTTTTCCTTCATTGACAAGTTCCATAACAAATGAATGATCCGTAGTGATTTGTTTCAGTATATTATCGTGCCAAACATATAAACGGCTGTCTCCTACATGAGCCCAATTCAAGGTATCGCCGATCACTGAAGCAGCTATCATTGTTGTACCCATAGAAAGAAACTGATCGTCATCCTGCTTCCGGTCCAATATGGCCTGGTTAGCCAGCAGTATAGATTCCTTTAAGTTGGATTCAGAGAGTTCAGCGGGCTCAAGGCGCTCCAAAAAATTACCAGCACTCTCGACAGCAAGTGTGCTGGCAATCTGGCCGCCTTCATAGCCGCCCATACCATCTGCTAATATATAAACATTTTCTACATCCAGATTGATCGCGTCTTCATTAACTTTTCGGACTAATCCGGTTCTTGAATCACCCAATGTAAGTATCATAGAAACCAATGCCTGTCCATGTTTTCTGCAAATATGCATGAAACCTAAAAAATTATAAAGCAATCCATTAAATAGAAACTTTCGTAAGATACGTTTGAAACTATTTCTTCACTAATACTATCATTATGCAATACCATAGTCAATTTTAGCAGAGCGGCATATGAATAGAGATGAATAACAGTCTCGCTCAGTTCTTCAGATATCTTCTCTTCAGCTGGCCGCAGGCTGCCTGAATCTTATCACCCATCTGTTTCCTGACTGTTGTCGTCCTGCCATGCTTTTCCAAAATCATTTGGAATTTTTTCACTTCATCAGCTTCCGGCGGATATAACTGAATATGTTCAGTGCCATTAACAGGAATTAAATTAATGTGACAGTTCAGATTTCCTATAAGTCTGCATAATTCATTTGCATTATCCGCAGAAGCGTTCACATCTTTTATAAGTATGTATTCGAATGTAACCCGGCGGCCCGTTTTGTTATAGAAGTATCTGGCGGCGTTAATTACATCCTCAATTTTATAAGAGTTGCTGATAGGCATGATTTGATTTCTTATCATATCATTCGGCGCATGCAGCGAAATTGCCAAAGTGATCGGCAATCCTTCTTCCGCCAGACGATAGATCTGTGGAACGATACCACAGGTTGAGAGAGTGATATTTCTAAGACTGATGTTCAAGATATCGGGATCATTGCAGAGTCTGATGAACCGCAGCACATTTTCATAGTTTGTCAGAGGTTCGCCTGCTCCCATCAATACGATGGAATGTACAGGAATATCAAAATGCTGCTTGAAAGCAAACACCTGCGCCAGTATTTCTGAAGCATCAAGGTTGCGCTTCATTCCATCAAAGGTGGAAGCACAGAAGACGCATCCCATCGCACATCCTACCTGCGTAGAAGCACAAATGGAATTGCCATAATCATGATGCATGCAGACGGTTTCAACCAGGGAGCCGTCAGAAAGCTTGAGCAGGAGTTTAGTCGTGTTTTTATCATCCGACTGCAGCTGATTGATAATCTGCGGTTTGCTGATTACTGTATTTTCCTTGAGCCATTCTCTCATTGCACCCGGCAATTGTTTCATCTCATCAAAATCATATACATATCTGTGATATAAATAATCCTGAATCTGCTTGGCCCTGAATCTGGGAAAACCATTTCTGACAATCCAATCTTCTGTTTCAGCAAGTGTATGGCCCCAAATATTCCAACTCATATTATCTCCTTTTCATTTTAGCGATAAAGAATCCATCGCTATGACATTCATCCGGCCAAAGCGTTGCCATACCGTTTTCATATTCTTTTCCATTTGGCAATTGGAAACCTTCTAATTCAAAATCAGTAAAGTTGTCTATAAACCACTTAACAACAGATTCATTTTCCTGTTTATTCAGTGTACAGGTACTATAGACCAAGACCCCTCCATGCTTAACATAATGAGCTGCAGTAGAAATTAACTTTTTCTGCAGGATGGGGAATTCCTTTATATCGGCCTCTTTCCTGTTCCATCTGATTTCCAGTTTATGTCCAAGTACACCCAGACCGGAACACGGGGCATCCAAAAGTACTTTGTCATACTCTTCATTGCAGGAATCATTCAGGACGGTTGAATCCTGTACTTCTGCATGAATAATTTTGATACCTAACTTATGTGCACTTTCTTTTATTAGCTGAACCCGGTGGTCATATAAATCCCATGCATCAATATGGCCCTCATTGTTCATTAATTCAGCCATTTCCGTCGTTTTGCTTCCCGGGGCGGCACACATATCAAGAACCCGCTCTCCTGGTTCAGGAGACAATACAACTGGCGGAATCATTGATGAGACAGATTGAACAGATGCATAGCCCTTGTTTAGGATTTCAGCAAAAAACTGGTCAGCCCCATGTTTAAGGATGATAGCTGGCGAATAAAAATCACTCTGCTGGGCTTCGACACCTTTTTCAGATAAAAGCTTTAAAACGGATTGTGTATCAGTTCGTAAAGTATTAACACGTATGGAAGTATCAGGTACTTCGTTAAAGGCCTTCAATATTAAATCTGTTTTCTCCGGTCCTAATTCTTTCTGCCATTTTTGTACCAGCCATCCAGGCATATTATAGAAGAGTTCATCATACAAAAGCGGATTGCTTTCCCGTTTTGGCAGTTCAAACTGTTCCTTCTTCCGGAGGAAATTTCTAAGCACACCATTGATGAACCTGACATTCCCGGGGTGTGTAATCTTCTTTGCAATTTTAACAGTTTCATTGACTGCGGCAGATTCCGGAATCCTGGATAAATATATCAGCTGATAGAGCCCAATACATAACAGGATCCGAACTGCAGGATGTATCTTTTTTACAGGATGGCTGCTAAGACGGCTGATAATCCAGACAAGATAGTTGTATTTTCTAAGAGTGCCGTAAACCAATTCTGTCAATAAATGCGCCTCAGGCCCCTTCAAATGATTCTTTTTGAGTGCCGTCTGAAGTCTTAGATTCGAATAAGCGCCTTTTTCCAAAATATCATAAAGCGCCTGATATGCCAGAGCCCTTGCAGAAGGAGCCTGAGCATTAGTATTCAAATGATTCATCCGTGGTCACCTTGTACCCGTTAATAAAGTCTGATGCGCTCATCTTTTTATGATTTTCGGGCTGAATCATGAGAAGCCCTATGGCACCGTCACTGCATTTAACATGAAGCATTCCGTCGGAAAGAGAGAAGATCTTCCCTGGGGCATCATTAGAACTTGATTCAAGCAGAACAGCCTCGTGAATTTTAATCCGCTTTCCCCTGAAGAAAGTATATGTACCCGGATTTGGATACATTCCCCTGATCAGCCTGTCTATCGTGCGGGCAGAATCATTCCAGTTGATATGTCCCATTTCCTTCGTCAATTTTTCAGCATATGTTGCTTTGCTTTCATCCTGTTTTACAGAAGCAGCCAGTTTAGCCGGCAGATCATCCAAAACATCGATCAACAGTTTTGCTCCGACATTGCTCAGTACGTCAAAAAGATCTTCTGATGTCATATGCGGAGTAATGGATACGCTTTTTTCCGCAATAATATTGCCAGTATCCATTCCTGCGTCCAATTGCATGATCGTTACTCCGGTTGTTTCTTCTCCATCAATGATCGAACGCTGAACAGGTGCGGCGCCGCGATACTTAGGAAGAAGCGATGCGTGCACATTAATCACGCCATACTTGGGAATATCAAGAACAGCCTGCGGCAAAATCTTTCCGTAAGCTATTACAATAATCAGATCAGGATTCAGAGCCCTTAACACATCAAGCTCTTTTTCATCCTTCAGGGAGTTGGGCTGATAAATAGTAATATCATGTTCCAATGCGAATTGTTTTACCGCAGAAAACTGTACTTTATTTCCCCTTTTATTGACCCGGTCCGGCTGTGTATAAACAGCTTCAACCTCATACCCCTGTTTATAGAGCTCATTTAATGATGGTATTCCGAAATCCGGTGTTCCCATAAATACGATTTTATAATTATTCATCTGTCTTAGGTCCTTTATGAAGTGAAAGAGCCTTTTCAATGAAAAGGATGCCATTTAAATGATCAGTTTCATGCTGGATGCAGCGTGCTAATAACCCGGATGCCTTTTTTGTTTTTTTCTTGCCATGTATATCCTGATAATGCACAATGACATTCGAATAGCGTTCCACTTCCCCAAAGAGTTCAGGAACGGATAAGCATCCTTCTATGTCGGTATTCTTCTCATCCCCGATGGGGCTCCATTCCGGATTGATGTAAGCTTCAAAGCCGGATTCACCGTCATCAGCAACAAACACCCTTTTAGACACCGCAATCTGCGGAGCAGCAAGACCTACACCGTTAGCTTCATACAGGGTCTTTTTCATATCAATAACCAGGAATTTCAATTTTTTATCAAACACTTCAACAGGAGCTGCCACATTCTTTAATATCGGATTTCCCGCACTAATAATTTTACTCAACTTATGATACCTTCTTTCTTTTAATCTTCGAGTAAATCCAATTATTTAATTCTTTATATTGGATCTACGTCTATAATTATATCATTTTCTTTGAATATTACCGAATTTCTCATCAAATTTTTCAAATCCACAAAATTACTGCCTTTTATCAATATGGATATGAAATATAAGTTTCTGACCCGTTTGATTGGTTCCGGAAACGGTTCCGTAAAGGATACTTTTGCTTTCAGTTTCTTATTGGCCTCGCAGAGGAACCGGTAAATGGTATTTGCCTGATTGACCGCAGTATTGTAATCCTTATTAAAACATGTAATTTTCAGTAATTTCAGAAATGGAGGATAACCGAGCATTTTACGGAATTCTACTTCCTGCTCATAAAATTTCTCATAATCCTGCCTGGCGGCTGTTTCAATCACATAATGTTCAGGATTATAGGTTTGCAGGATAACTTCTCCGCGTTCTTTTCCCCGGCCGGCTCTGCCTGCACACTGGGTAATCAGATTAAATGTCTGTTCGGCTGCCAGATAGGTCGGCATATTCAGGATGCTGTCCGCAGATAAGATTCCAACAGTATTGACATTTGGAATATCATGTCCCTTTGCGACCATCTGCGTCCCAAATAATATATCTATTTTATCATTTTTGAAATCATTTAGGATTCTTTGTGCACTATTTTTTCTTGATGTACTGTCAAGGTCAAAGCGCTGGCTTCTGGCCTGCGGAAAATCTTCCTTTAACTCTTTTTCTATCAACTCAGTCCCCCAGCCTAGATAGCGGATTTTCCTGTTTCCGCATTTGGGGCATTTATACGGAGGAATACTGGTCGTGCCGCAGTAATGACACTTCAATAAGTTCTCTTCTTTATGATATACAAAAGATACGTCACAGTTAGGGCACTTAAAAACATAGCCGCATGATGAGCATATCAGCGTAGATGCAAATCCTCTTTTATTTAATAACAGAATCGCTTTTCTTTTATTCTCCAGTGTCTTTTCAAGCAGCTCCCTAAGCGGCATGGAAATCAATCTTCCGCTGTTACTGTAATCTCCTCTCATATCGTAAATCAATATTTTGGGCAAGGGAGTGTTGAATACCCTGTGCTTTAATTCAATCAGCCTGATCTTCCCGCTTAAGGCCGCATAGTAAGTTGCTATCGATGGCGTTGCCGCCCCCAGGACAATAGGGCAGTTAGAGATCTTGGCCATCATCTTGGCTACGTCCCTTCCATTATATCTGGGGCTCTCTCCTTGTTTATAGGAAGAGTCATACTCCTCATCAACAACAATCAGTTTCAGATTTTTAAATGGCAGGAAAAGCGCAGAACGTGATCCAATAATAATACGGCTTTCTCCGTTGACGATTCTCTGGCGGTTGTTATATTTCTCTCCTTTTGATAATTTGCTATGCATAAAAACGACATCATCGCCAAACACAGATGCAAAATAGGAAGTGAGCTGATTGGTTAATGAAATCTCCGGAACCAGTATCAAGGCCGATCCGCCTTTTTCAAGAGCGTGTTTCGCACACTGAAGATACACCTCGGTTTTCCCACTCCCGGTGACACCTTTTAATAAAACGCCTTCGTAAGAAGATTTATCAATAAGCTTGGAAATCTCATTGATTGCATTAAACTGTTCTTCAGTTGGATTTTTTTCATTGCCTCTGGTATTTGAATCCGTTATCAGGGAATAAGTATCCTTCGCTTTATAAATTACTTTTGCAAAGCCTTTATTGCAATATGCACGGACGACCGCATCAGAAATCCCTTGTTCTTTTAAATTCCTGACGGGGATTGCCTTTTCGGTTTTAAGAAGCCCCCATAGCAGTTTTTGTTTGCTGCTGCGAATCAGATCACTCTCTTTCGGAGTCGAGACGAATTCAATCCACCGCTCAACAGGTGCTGCATGTACGCTGGATAATAGTTCTCTCCTGATCAGATAAGATTGATCAAGACATTCTTTAAGATGACCCCCGAAAATAAGCTCAGCATCTTTTTCATGCAGTGATTTGACGGAATGATCTATCAACGATGAGAATTCTGAGCCCGCCGGAATATTATCCCACAAAATCTCATATGTATATTCCCTTTGAATGCCTACCTTATCAATCAGGAAAAGTCTCAAAGCCTCAATCAGAGGACACATATAATACGCGGCTATCCAATAAGCCAAAAGGAGCATCTGCTCAGTAAACCAAGGTTCAGTGTCCATGACATCCAATATATATTGAAGCTTATAATCAAACTGATCTGGGTCGGCATCGGTTATGGATAGAATGATTCCTTCTTCATGCTTGCCTGCAAAGGAAACCAGACATCTGGTACCAGCCTTAACGGATGCAAATTTTTCTGGGACGATATAAGAAAACGTTTTATTTAAACGCTTGCTCACTCGATTGATAATCACTTCAGCAATGATTGTTCTCATAAAATTTTATCTCCGATCAATCGACTCAAAAAAATAGTGGTTACTCTTTAAGAGTAACCACTATTCTATCATATTTCAAGAACCCTTGATATGAATTATAAACCAGCTTCTTTTCTAAGAACGTCCGCCTTATCGGTGTGTTCCCAGGTCAGATCAATATCTGTTCTGCCAAAATGTCCATAAGCTGCTGTTTTCTTGTAAATCGGACGTCTCAGATCCAGCATATCAATAATTCCGGCAGGTCTTAATTCAAAATTCTTCCTGATGAGTTCAATGATTCTTTCATCACTGATCTTTCCGGTTCCGAAAGTATCAACAAAAATGGATACCGGTTCAGCTACGCCAATAGCGTATGCCAATTCAATTTCGCATTTGTCAGCGATACCTGCTGCAACAATATTTTTTGCAACATAACGTGCCGCATAAGCAGCTGAACGGTCAACCTTTGTCGGATCCTTACCAGAGAAGCATCCGCCGCCGTGACGAGCCATGCCGCCGTAGGTATCAACAATAATCTTTCTGCCCGTAAGACCGGCATCTCCCTGCGGTCCGCCGATAACAAAACGACCGGTCGGGTTGATCAGGTACTTGGTGCTGTCGTCAATAAAATCAGCCGGCATAACAACCTTGATTACATGTTCAATGAGATCTTTCTTGATCTGATCAAGTGAAATTTCCGGATTATGCTGTGCAGAGATTACAATGGTATCAATATATACAGGCTTGCCGTCTTCATATTCAACAGTAACCTGTGTCTTGCCATCTGGTCTCAGATAAGCGAGTTCCCCATTTTTTCTGACTTCTGCCAGTCTGCGGGAAAGTCTGTGAGCCAGAGCAATAGGCATCGGAAGGTATTCCGGTGTTTCATTGGAAGCATAGCCGAACATCATTCCCTGATCGCCAGCGCCGATATCATACTGGTCAGCCTTGGACTCTTTTGCTTCAAGAGATTTATCAACGCCCATAGCGATATCCGGAGACTGTTCATCAATGGAAACGTTGATGCCGACACTATCAGCATCAAAGCCATAATGTGCATCTGTATAACCGATTTCACGAATCGTATCTCTTATAATTTTAGGAATCGGTACATAGGCCGTTGTTGTGATTTCACCAAAGACATGTACCTGTCCAGTCGTAACCGTCGTTTCACAAGCAACTCTGCCATTCGGATCCTGTTCCAGGATTGCGTCAAGAATTGCATCAGAAATCTGATCGGCAATTTTATCAGGATGTCCTTCTGTTACAGATTCAGAAGTAAATAATACTTTCTTAGCCAATTAAAATCCCTCCTTAGGATTAAATATAAAGGTAATTGGGTAATAAAAAAACTCTCCTGCAGAAGGAGAGATAGTCCTCTCATCTGTCAGCTGCTGCTGTTGGAATTAGCACCGGTTCTAAAAAGAATGGTTGCTGCGGCTTCCTCGGGCCAGTTCCCTCTACCGCTCTTGATGAGTTATTTTCATATGTTTCTATTATAACGGGAATGTCATTATTTAGCAATAGATTAAAAATAACAATTAGATAACATAATCAAAAGAGACCCTCACTTTTAGAAGGAGAGTCTCTTTATTTTAACTGTCAATTTATGCCTTCGACAATTTTCTCGATAATAATATGTCCCAAATCATCTTTGGTCATTTTCGGATATTGCTCAATATGACCATCTTTATAGATAAGAGCTGCTATATTGGTTGAAACATTGAATCCTGCGCCTTGCTGTGCAACATCATTCGCCACAAGGAGATTCAGGTTTTTCTTTGCTAATTTAGCTTTACCGTATTCGATGACATCCCTGGTTTCAGCCGCAAACCCTACCAGGAACTGGTGTGTCTTTTTCTGGCCTAATCCGTAGAGTATATCCGGGTTCTCTGTGAGTTCTATATTGAGATGATCATGCTGTTCTTTCTTTATTTTATTTTCGGCCCGCACGGCTGGACGATAATCAGATACAGCTGCAGCCATGACAAGTGCATCACAATCGTCATACTGGGCATTAACTGCCTTTTCCAGTTCCCTGGCATCATGAACGTAAATCATATGAACACCGACTGGTTCAGGAAGCGCATGTGTACAACTTACAAGAGTAACATCTGCATCTTCCAGTGCGGCAGCTCTGGCAATGGAATATCCCATTTTACCGCTTGAGCGGTTGCTTATGTACCGGACGGGATCGATATCTTCCTGAGTTCCGCCGGCAGAAACCACAATTTTCTTCCCCTTCAGCAAATGCTTGCTGTAGAGTGCCTTGTAAATGTGCTCCATGATCACATTCAGCTGCGGGAAACGGCCTTTACCCGTAACATTGCATGCCAAATGGCCGGATTCCGGTTCAACGAAAATATATCCTAAAGATTCCAGTTTGCGTATATTAGCCTGGACAATGGGATTCTCATACATATTAGTATTCATTGAAGGAACAAATACTACTTTTGCCTTCGTTGCCATAATCGTAGTAGACAGCATGTCATCAGCGATCCCATTGCCTACTTTTCCAATGATATCAGCCGTTGCAGGCGCAATCACAAATACATCTGCAAGACGGGCAAGAGCAATGTGCTCAACATCCCATTTATTAATATTTGCGAACATATCAACAGTAACATCATTGCCGGAAAGTTCTCCAAAGGTAATCGGAGTAACCAGCTTAGCTGCATGTTCTGTCAAAATACAATGAACATCAGCTCCATTCTGTCTGAGCTGACTTACAAGCCCTGCTGCTTTATAGGCAGCTATGCCGCCGCAAACACCAACAACTATGTGCTTATCTTTAAACATTATTAGCCCTTCCGTCAAAATTCAGGAATAGAAGTGTTACCACCCTGCTTGTATTATTTCCCGAATGAATAGGTAATCTTTGAATTGTAGATTTCTTCCAATGCTATCGTAACAGTTTTTTTATCAGCTGCATTTGGAATCAATGCAGGCTGTCCGTCGGTAAGTTCTCTGGCTCTCTGAGCCGCCAGAGTTACCAATGTATATTTGGAATCTACTTTCTTAATAAGACTGTCGATTGAAGGATAACACATCATTTTAAAGGTACCTCCTTATTGATATATTGTTTGAAAATTGTTTCAATCTGCCCCTCATTATGGCTGAGTTTGCATTTCTCTGCCTCCAGAATAGCAGATGTCTTATGAACTGCGTCCTCTAAAATATCATTAACAACAATATAATCATACTGATGAGCCATTGCAAGCTCGCTTGTTATTTGAGCCAGACGCTTTTGAATCACTTCTTCAGAATCTGTTCCTCTGTTATGGAGACGTCCTGATAAAACATTCAGCGAAGGTGGAACAATATAGATAAATACTCCGGTAGGATAACGCTTTTTTACCTGCATCGCGCCCTGGATATCAATTTCAAGAAGTACAGACTGTCCTTTATCGATTAAATCCAAAACATACTTTTTGGGAGTACCATAGTAATTATCATACACTTTTGCATACTCCAAAAAGGCGTCTTCTTTGATCAGTTGTTCAAACTGTTCCTTGGTTCTGAAGAAATAACTTTCTCCCTCGACTTCACATTTTCTGGGCTCCCTGGTAGTCATTGATACAGAGTAATGCAAATCTGGATACAACTCACGAATTGCACTGCAGATGGTCCCCTTCCCTGCACCGCTGGGACCTGAAACCACAAGCAATATACCCTTATCGGTTTTTCCTGACATGTCCATCAATTATCATCCATTCCTTCACTGATCGCCGTATCTTTATTCATAAGTCTGTGCGAAATCGTTTCTGGCTGTACAGCTGATAAAATAATCTGACCGCTGTCCATAATTAAAACAGCACGTGTTTTTCTTCCATAGGTTGCATCTATTAATTCGCCCTTATCTCTTGAATCCTGAATCATTCTTTTGACCGGAGCAGATTCAGGGCTGATGATTGCCATTACACGTGCAGCTGCTGCCATATTACCAAATCCAATATTAATTAAAGAAAAACTCACTTTTAACTCTCCTATTCAATATTTTGTACTTGTTCTCGAATTTTTTCCAATTCTGTCTTAATCATTATAACACAGTCAATGATATCATTGTCATTCGTTTTTGAACCCATCGTATTGACTTCCCGGTTAATTTCCTGCAGGAGAAAGTCAAGCTTTTTGCCAACAGGCTTAGTTTCATTAAGTATTTTCTGGAACTGATCCAAGTGGCTGGAGAATCTGACAACTTCCTCTGTGTAATCGGTTTTATCAGCGAAGATAGCAACCTCTTCCAAAATCCGTCTTTCATCAATTTCCTTATTCTGGTCATCAAAGATTTTCTCTATCCTGCTCCTTAAGCGGGTTTCATAACTCTTAATGACATCGTTTTGTCTTGCCACCAGATAATCATGCTTCCCGCGCAGCCAGTCGATCCTTGACGTCAGATCTTCCTTCAGGTTGCATCCTTCTGTTTCTCTCATACTGACCAGTTCCTGGACAGCTTTTGCTATAGATTCTTTGAAAAGGGAAGAAACTTCATCATCTGAAATTTCCTTTTTCTCCGCTTTAAGCCACTCATCCTTAAACAGCAAGACATCAGATAAATCAAGAGGGCTCTTCAACAGCTTTTTATTGTGCGCAACTTTCGATAACACCTTGATATAATTTCCAAGGGCATCCTCATCCACATGAATCAAATTTCCATCAGGGGTTTCAATTTCCTTAATGGAAACATAGACATTAAACTTGCCACGTGAAGCATTCTCTTTGATAACTTGTCGTGAGATGTTCTCCAGATTATTTTGATTCGAATAATCGCTTCTGAAATTAATTTCAAGAAAACGGCTGTTTACAGACTTTATTTCCGTAACAATTAGAAGATTATCACTTTTAGCAGTACCTGTGCCAAAGCCGGTCATACTTCTCATAATACAATCTTCCTCCTATGCTCCACTAAACAGCCCGTATTAAAGGCTGATATCCCCTTCAAATACTTTGACTGCCGGTCCCGTCATATACACATGATCCTTGCTGCTGCCTGCCCAGTCAATGTGGAGACTGCCTCCATCAAGATCTACGTCGGCGCTCTTATCGGCAAAACCATTCAAAATAGCTGCTACGACAGCTGCACAAGTCCCCGTTCCGCATGCCAGGGTAATCCCGGTGCCTCTTTCCCAAACCCGCATTCTGAAGTGATTCCCGGAAAGTTTTTGAGCGAATTCCACATTGGTTTTATTTGGAAAATGTGCATCAATCTCTAATTGATGACCTTCTCCAGGAAGGTCAATCGCATTTACATCATCAACAAAGATAACACAGTGCGGATTGCCCATAGATACGCAGCTAACCTGATAATGTTTGCCTGTCCCGCCATTAATCAACGGCTTATCTACAACAGTCCCATCCCCAAAACCGAGAACAGGAATTTCCTTCGCTGATAAGTGCGGTACGCCCATATCAACGCGGACATTTCCATCATCTAATAATTCAGGGTATAAGATACCTGCTCCGGTTTCTACAGATATTTTCTTTTCATTGACCAAGCCCAGTTCGAAAGCCCATTTTGCAAATGCCCGTATGCCATTTCCGCACATTTCTGCTTCCGAACCATCGCTGTTAAATATGCGCATCTTTAAATCAGCGGCTTCTGAAGGTAGAATAAAAATAACACCATCAGCACCAACTCCGTAATGACGGTCACATATCAATTTGGCCTGATCAGAAATCGATTTTATATCAGGATTTTCAGCAGCGTTGATAAACACAAAATCGTTTCCACAAGCCTGCCATTTGGTAAAATGCATAGTGTGCCCTCCAAATATATAGTAACTGGATATTCTTGAAATATTTTCAACCAGTTTTGGTGCTCATTTAAAATTGTACCATTATCAGCGAAATATTATCAAGGTTAAAATCCCTGTTGATTGACTGATAACTCGATATTTCTCTTATTTTGGCCTGTTTTGAAGATGCCTGGGAGAATTTCTCGGAAATTGGATATTAACATACAAGAAATTATGGATGACTGATGAATTTCAATGCCAGTTCTCCATCCATGATATACTTGTTCTAACGACTCATTACGATTGACATAGAGGAGGAAAATTATGCAAATCGATAGTAGTACTCTTTATCTATATGTGAAAGGATTGAATAAACTTTTAATTTCCTCACAAATACGTCAGATTCATCAGATAGATCAGAAAATATTCGACCTGGAACTATTTCGTCCAAATAGTTCTCCCCTGCATTTGATCATTAATCTTCATACCCCGCCTATATTTTATATTTCATCTAAGAATCGGCACCCGCAGTACATCGCATCACAAACATTCTGCATGACCCTTAGAAAGTATCTTGAGGGCGCCAGAATTTCATCCATCCGGCAGCTGGATATGGACAGGCTGGTTGCCATATCGGCAGATCGGATTGAAACAGCCGGAGAAATTATTACAAGGACGTTGTATCTTGAATTAATTCCATCAACGCCAAATCTAATCTTGTCTGAAAATGATATTCTGATCGATGCCTGTTCAAAAGGGAAAAAATTAAACCGCAGGATCATTCCAGGGGAAAAATATACTCCGCCAGAAAATTCAAACAGATTAAATTTCATGGATTTTTCTGAAACAGAATTAATTAACATTCTGACATATTCACAAAATACTGCCGTTTCTCTGAAAGAATGGATCTTTTCATCATTCAATGGCTTTTCAAGGCCGCTTCTTGATGAACTGCTTTACCGTTCAGGGCTGACAGAATCAACATTGACTTCCAGTTTGAGCGAAGAGGATATAAGAAAATTGGCATGTGAGCTGATTTCGATTATTTCAGAACTGAAAGAATCGGACACCCTGCATGTATATCGTGTGAATGGAAAGCCTCTTGTATCCCCCATTCTTCTCACATCTTTGAACGGGCCTCATGAGGATAAAGATATTGTATCGTGGATGGAATCTTATATGCTGGAAAGCAACAGTACGATTGCTTCCACCTCACAGGAATGCAGAAAACTCCTGAATTCACTGATAAAGAAAGAAACACGTAAAAAAGAGAAAATTTCTTCTGAATTAGAGGAAACCAATCTTACCGAAACGTATAAATTATGGGGAAACCTGCTGTCGATTCATTCCAATGAAAAAGTAAATGGCAGAAAATCTCTGACCGTGCCGAATCTTTTTAGCGATCCCGTTTCTGATGTAGACATCCCTCTCGACCCGCAGCTGTCAATCAATCAGAACAGCCAGATCTATTTCAAGAAATACGCTAAAATGAAAACAAGATTCAAGATAGGTATGGAAAAAGTAAGTGAATGTGAAAAGCGATTGGAATACCTCCAGGAATTGAAATACTTCCTGGAAGAAGCTAAAACGAAGGATGATATTTTATCTGTTCAGAAGGAATTGAATATATTCTCGGGCAAAAGGAATCTGCATAAGGAACTCTCCAAGAAGAAAGCTTCAGTCAATGAAGATCATTTTACACAGCTGACTATAGATGGTTTCAAAGTACTCATTGGCCGCAACAACACACAGAATGATTCGCTTACCTTCCATAAGGCGGCAAAAACCGATTTATGGTTCCATGTAAAGGATCTGCCTGGATCCCATGTTGTTCTAGTCACCAATGGAGAAACAGTCCCTGAGGATACTATCAATAAAACAGCCTCCATTGCAGCATTCTACAGCAAGGGAAAAGACTCAGGCAAAACAGCTGTCGATTATACATACATTAAGTATGTAAAAAGAATGCCTAACAGTACACCGGGCCATGTCATATTTACACACCATAAGACAATCATGGCAGAGCCTAAGGAATTTAAATAAAAGCTGATATTTTCAGCCCCGGAAGCGCAGGATTTGTCCTGCGCTTTTTTATTTCCCCCACCACATGCAATTTCCAATTTCCGGCATGGCAACTTGAAATTTTAAAGTATTTCCCTCAGAAATTTTTAACTGAATTCGTTGAATGCTAGAATGAGTTTAAAGAAATATACGGAGGTGTCAAAAGTGAACGATACTGAGAATAAAGAAAAAAATAGTCTTGAATTCCCATCAAAAAATAATCACTTGCCTAATGCTGATAAAGATTCCAAAGATTTGCCGCATGGCAAAATGCATATTCACTCTGCTGAAGAAATGCGCCCTTACATTGAGGATGCGGAAAGCGTTAAAAGAAGCTCTTCAGATATAGTAAAAGATGAGAGGCGTATTTTTGGACATTTCCATAACAGCAGCCTGCCAGCGGATGCCCATAATCCCAAAGGCATCTCTTTTATGACAAATGAAGAGTGCGATTACTGCGGCAAAGAGCTGGATCAATGTCATTGCGATCTTTTAGACAAGAATCTTTCCAAGCTGGAATACCACTTGAATGGATTGGATTGTATGGAATGTGCAGCCATTATCGAAGGAAAAATACGGCAGCTTCCCTTGATCCTTTATGCAGCCGTTTGTTTTAGAGATAAGGATCTCTACCTGATTGCAAAGGCACCTGAAGATATCATTTACCCGCAGTTAGAGAAAGTATGTGCAAGTGTAGATGAAAATATTAAAATCATGAGACACTCAAATCCTGGTAAAACATCTTATAAGACCAAGACGTACGAAATGCCCACATTAGATTGTGCTGCATGTGCTCTCAAATTGGAGAAATTAATCAATAAACAGCCTGATGTTATTTCGGCTTCTATCTCTTACGCAACCAAGACGCTTAAATTGACAGCGGAAGATCCGGACTCCCTGATTCCTGAATTAACAGAAAAATGCAACGAAATCGAATCTCCTACAGTGATTCAAAAGCCGCATGCCAAGCTTGAGGAGAATAGTTCCCATGGAATCCTTGACTGGATCAAGCAGGATAAAGTACAGCTTGGAATAGGCGGAATCATTTTCGGAGCAGGCATGATCCTGAATTACAACCTGATCAATCTTCCTGTACCTCAGGGAATCATTGACATTCTGTTTGTTATTTCTTACATCATTCTTGGCGGTGAAGTACTGCTTAATGCGGTAAAAAATATCATGCACGGAGAATTTTTCGATGAAACATTTTTGATGTCGATAGCAACTTTGGGCGCCTTCGCCATTCATGAGTTCCCTGAAGCAGTAGGTGTTATGTTCTTCTACCGCATTGGCGAATACTTCATGGATCTTGCTACCGATCAAAGCCGTGAACAGATTATGGAAGCAGTCGATTTAAGACCGCAGATGGTAAACTTGATTTCTTCTGAGAATAATGTAACGGAGATTCCTGCTGAGGATGCCAAAGTCGGAGATTATCTCCTGATCCGCCCGGGCGACCGTATACCGCTCGACGGCATCGTAGTCAAGGGAGACTCCCAGATTGATACGTCTGCCATTACCGGGGAATCTGTTCCAGTCACGGTTCATGTGGGAGATTCATTGGATTCAGGCTGCATAAACATGACTGAAACCGTCGTTTTGAAAGTAGAAAAGATACTGTCAGAATCCATGGTAAGCAAGATCCTGAATTCCGTTGAAAATGCAGTCGCCAATAAGCCTAAACTGGATAAATTCATAACCAGGTTCTCCAAGGTTTACACCCCTATCGTCGTTGTCATTGCATTAATAACAGCGGTTGTTCCCCCGTTATTATTCAATCATCCCTGGTACCCGTACATTTATACAGCCCTGACATTCCTTGTTATCAGCTGCCCGTGCGCGATTGTAATATCCATTCCACTTTCCTTCTTCTCAGGAATAGGTGCTGCTTCAAGAGAAGGCATCCTTTTTAAAGGCGGCACGAGTATCGAAAGCCTTTCTACAGCCAAAGTTGCTGCACTGGACAAAACAGGCACAGTAACAGAAGGATCCTTTAAAGTCAGAAAAGTATTAACTGTACCTGATATTTCCAGAAATGAATTGCTGTCATTAGCTGCAAGTGCAGAATCATATTCTACACACCCGATAGCCCGCTCCATCGTAACTGCAACCGATCTAGACGAAAACCCGCTTGATCAGGTTGATTCCATACAGGAAATCAGCGGATCGGGAATCATCGCATCTATCAAAGGTGATAAAGTCTATGTCGGGAATCATCTTTTACTGGAAACATCCGGAATTGATATTCCGTCAAAATTTAGTACTTTAGAAACCGCAGGGCCGGAAATCTTTATTGCAAAGAACAATAAGTTCTTAGGCAGGATCGTTGTATCTGATGAGCTAAAAGAAGATGCAAAAGAAGGCATCAGGGAACTTAAGGACTTAGGAATTACCCCGGTCATGCTGACTGGCGACAACAAGGAAGCCTCCCAGTTTATGGCAGATAAGGCAGGAATTTCTGAAGTATATGCACAGCTCAAACCGACTGATAAATTCGAAATCATGAAAACGCTTCGTGCAAAATTCGGGCCGGTTTTATATGTCGGTGACGGGATCAATGATGCCCCGGTCCTTGCAGGATCCGATGTAGGTGCGGCTATGGGCAGTGGTTCTGATTCTGCAATAGAAGCTGCCGATCTCGTGTTCCTTAATTCGTCTGTAGAAGCGATTCCAAAATCAGTCAAGATTGCCAGAAAAGTACTGCGTACAGCAAAAGAAAATATTACCTTTGCTATTCTGGTTAAAGTGCTTGTACTTGTAATGGGCCTTCTGGGATATGCAAATATGTGGTTTGCGGTATTTGCAGATACCGGTGTAACAATCATCTGTGTCCTTTACTCCATCCGTCTTCTCAAGATTAAATTCTAAAAATAAAAGAGGCTGTGGCAAAATGTGTAATCATTTTGCCACAGCCTTTTTATTTCAATTTACTCAGCAGGAGATTCCATAATCGTTGAGCATTTCTCTGACATGCTCACGTTCACTGTCAGATGGTTCTGCAATCGGAAGTCTGAAATGTCCGCCAGGAAGTCCGATGAGATTAACTGCAGTTTTTACCGGAATCGGACTAGCGATAAAGAACATTCCTTTCATAATCGGATACATCTTAATATGAAGCTGCAGTGCATCCTGTAAACGTCCTTCTTCAAAAGCTTTAACCATCGCAAGGAGGTCGTCCCCAATAACATGGCTTGCCACGGAAATAACGCCTACCCCGCCTCCAGCAAGAATGGGAAGCGTAAAGGAATCATCCCCGCTGTAAATCATGAAATCATCCGGAAGCAGTGTCTTTTCCTTTGTAACCTGATCCCAGTTGCCGGCTGCATCTTTAATACCAACAACATTCGGGCATTCATCAACAATTCTCTTGATTGTTTCAGGAAGGATGGATACACCGGTGCGTCCGGGAACATTATAAATGATAATTGGAAGATCAACAGATTTGGCAATAGCAGCAAAATGTTCATACATTCCCTGCTGATTGGGTTTTACATAGAACGGAACAATGACAAGGCCGCTGTCGATACCTGTTTCTACAGCCTTCTTTGCAAAAGCGATGGATTCCGTAGTGCTGATTCCGCCAAGATTGCCCATGACAGGAACCTTTTTGCCGGAAGCATTGCGGCCTACTGCATTGACAACTGCAGCGTACAGTTTAAGCTTTTCATCGGCAGTCATGGTAGCCCCTTCACCGGTGGTACCACCAACCAGAATTCCTTCGGAGCCATGTTCTACCAAGTGTTTTGCAAGTGTCACGGCACCTTCATAATCGACTTCACCATCAGCGGTAAATGGTGTGATCATTGCAGTTATAACACGCCCAAATTTTGCATTAGCCATTTTTTACTCCTTAGTTTTAATATCCTTTTAGTCAAAAGACACACTTAAAGCAATTTTATTTAATAATATCATGTTCAATCATATATTCAGCAATCTGAAGAGTATTTAATGCAGCACCCTTACGGATCTGATCGCCAGATACCCATAAGTTTATGCCATTTGGTGATACAAGGTCTTTTCTGATACGGCCGACAGCTACATCTGTTTTATCAGAGGTATCAAGCGGCATCGGATATTTCATGTTCTCGACATCATCGACCAGTTCCGCGCCAGGGAAGTTCTTGATTGCTTCCTTAACAGCATCGACAGATAAAACATCTTCTGTCTCAAAATAAATTGATTCTGCATGGCTTCTTACAACTGGTACCCGGACGGCAGTAGGAGTAATTCCAATAGAATCGTCATGAAGAATTTTATGTGTCTCATTGACCATCTTCATCTCTTCCTTGGTGTAGTCATCATCAAGGAAAATATCGATCTGCGGAATTACGTTATAAGCAATCTGATAATGGATTGGAAGGCTGGCAGAAGGAAGAATCGTTGGTTCATAGTGTTCTCCTTTAGCAATAGCAGCCGTTTCGTTATATAACTCGTCTATACCTTCCTTGCCAGCACCGGAAACTGCCTGGTATGTGCTGACAACAATGCGCTTAATGCGGGACAGGTCGTGAATCGGTTTCAGTGCCATAAGCATGATAATCGTTGAGCAGTTCGGGTTTGCTATGATTCCCTTATTCCAAAGTATGTCTTCCGGGTTTATTTCCGGAATTACCAGAGGAACTTCGGGATCCATTCTGAATGAGGAAGAATTATCGATAACCACTGCACCTCTTTTTACAGCTTCAGGTGCCAAAACCTTGCTGATGTTTCCACCGGCAAAAAGTGCAATGTCAACATCTTCAAAAGACTCCGGCTTTGCTTCTTCCACAACGTACTCTTTACCACAGACAGAAATCTTTTTCCCTGCAGAACGTGCCGATGCCAATAATTTTAGAGAGCTGAATTTGAAATTTCTTTCTTCAAAAAGACGGATAAATTCCTGTCCGACAGCACCAGTGGCTCCTAAGACTGCGATTCTTGGATAGCGATTCATAAAATGCACCTCATTATTCTAAATAATTTTCAAGCCCGTAAACAAAACCATCTGTAGTCATGACCTTTCTGCAAGCCATCATAACTCCAGGCATAAAAGACTTTCTGTCTAATGAATCGTGTCTCAAGGTCAGAAGTTCCCCATATCCTCCAAAAAGAACCTCCTGATGAGCAACATATCCCGGAAGGCGGACAGAATGAATCGTAACACCTTTATACTTGCCGCCTCTTGCTCCGGGCAGGCTTTCCTTCGTTAAATCTTCTTCAGGTTCTTCAACCCTTGCATCTGCAATTTTTTCTGCAGTCAGTTTTGCCGTCCCTGATGGCGCATCATATTTTTTATTATGATGCAGTTCAATGATTTCCACGTTGGGCATATATTTTGCCACTTCTGCAGATAATTTCATCAGCAGAACTGCCCCTAAGGAAAAATTAGGAGCGACCAGACCATTTGCATGATGCCTGTCAGCAATATCAGAAAGGATGTCCCTCTGTTCAGCGGTCAGGCCTGTAGTCCCGATAATGATATTGACACCATTTTCCAGCACAAACTTTGCGTTATCAAATATAACCTTAGGGCTGGTAAAATCGACTACAACATCCGGTTTATTAACTGCAAATGCCTCTTGAAGCGAGGAAACAATTGTAATTCCGTTTGCTCCCGTACCAACAATTTCGCCTAAATCATGTCCTGCTGTGCCTGGATCAACTGCACCGCATACATCAAGGTCATCTTCGCCCAGAATAGAACGAACGACTTCGCTTCCCATTCTGCCACTTGCTCCATTTACCAATACATGAATCATTAAGATTCCCTCCTTCAGATAACCCATTGACTTATGCACAAGCATTTAATGCCTTTTGGGGATAGTCTTATAACATTGATTGAAACTATCGTAGTATAAAAATCAAAAAGCGTCAATATCCTATTTCAATTATTTAAGTGACTCCTATAGTAATCTGGCTAAGGCAGATCAGATCGTTATCCAGTCCTATAGACTGAATAAATTTCATATGCACAAAAAAGGATTCCTGATAAAATATCAGAAATCCTTTTTATTTAGGAATGAAATATCATTCCAGATTTTATTCACCTACAGGATAAACACTTACCTGTCTCTTGTCTCTGCCAAGACGTTCGAATGCAACTCTGCCTTCTGCAACTGCAAACAGAGTATCATCCTTGCCGATCTTAACATTCAGACCCGGATGCAGATGTGTGCCTCTCTGTCTTACGATGATATTGCCTGGTTTAGCAATCTGACCAGCATGCATCTTTGTTCCCAGACGCTGTGCGTTGGAATCGCGGCCGTTCTTTGTGCTGGATACACCTTTTTTATGAGCGAATAACTGAAGATCAAATAATAACATAGAATTCACCCCTCTTTACTTTCCAGTTTTAGTTTGTCGGGATACATAGTTTGAATGATTTCCAAACCATGCTGCAAAGTCTTCATCAGTGCCTGCGTCTCATTATCCCTGTATGAAACGAGGGATACATTTAAGAACCCGCTCTCTGAATGAAAACTTCCCTCTTTATGAAGTACATCTTGAAGTCCAGATGCAATTGTCAGTGTTATAGATGAGATAGCTGCGCAGACAAGATCGTATTCACTATCGTCTGTATATCCATCGGCATGGCCTGATACATCAAACTTGTGATAGAACCCATCTGTGTCCAAATACATCCTTGCTGTAACCAATTAGCCCTCGATTTTCTTAATCTGAACTTTTGTAAATGGCTGACGATGACCCTGACGACGACGATAGTTGGATTTAGCTTTATACTTGAAAATGCGGATCTTTGCTTCTTTGCCCTGTTCAAGAACAACGCCAACAACCTTAGCACCTTCAACGTTTGGCTTGCCAATCTTTACGTCTTCACCGGATACCAGAAGAACGTCATCAAATGTTACTTCGTCGCCCTGTTCAGCGATCAGTTTTTCAACACTGATTACTTTTCCTTCTTCAACCTGATACTGTTTTCCACCTGTTTTGATAATTGCGTACATATGTGCACCTCCCTCTACTATACTCGCCGATTCAGGTAGCTGTCCTGCAGCATTTTAATACCCTTCTCGTGCGGTTGCGTCATGGCACCTAGTACAATGACTTTACTATTATACCTTCTGTCTTCATGAAAGTCAAAGACTTTTTCATTTCAAAGACAAATTTCAAAGACAAATTTTCAATTGCACATTTTCCGTATGAGTTTTTTCGTAATACTGCTGAAAAATTCCTGCCCTTCAAATCTGACAAAACGGATAGGCTTGGAAATTCCGCGGACACGAAGTATATCAGAATGCGGGAAATCAAATGACATAGTACCATCAAGTGAAAGCTGGAGCGTATTTTCTCTTTCAGGAACCGTAATTTTTACTATATCGGTATCATTCAAGACCATGGAATATCTTTGCAAAGTATGTGCACAGATCGGTACTACTGTCATTCTGGTATCCGAAGGTCCCAGCACCGGTCCCCCGCAGGATAATGAATAACCGGTCGTACCAGTCGGCGAAGATACAATCAATCCATCGGATGCGTATTCCTGAATGAAATGATCATTAATTGAAAGCTGTACCCTGACCAGCTGTCCTATTTTATTATGGCCGATAACAACATCGTTTAAAACGTCTGGCAGTATCTCTTTCTCTCCATTTGCATGCTCTATTTCAGAATGCAGGAAAAGTCTGGATTCCTTCAGGTACTCTCCTTCAAGAATAAGTTTAATCCTTTCCTTCATATCATCGGTAGTGATGCTGTTTAAGAAGCCCAGATCTCCCAGGTGGATGCCTGCTATCAAAGTATCATAATCAGAAAAAGTTCTTGCGGCGCCAAGAAAAGATCCGTCACCACCGACAGAGAGAATGCAGTCCGCATGCGCAAGCTCTTCAATAGATACATAGGACTCGCCAAGGTCAAGGCCTAAGTTTTCTATTTTATGTTTCATCGAAACCAAAAATTTATATGGAGTCCCTAAATCATCTAATATAGAAATCAATCGCTGAAGAACCAGATTGATTCCTTCTTTTTCAAGATTCGGAAAAATGCCAAATATCATACTTGCCCCTTTAAAAGATTATTATGTGCTTCTTCCACAACAGCATTAATATCTTCATCATTAATAAGAACTTGCGGAATACTGCTTCGAAGGTACGTCAGGAACTCAATATTCCCCGATCCGCCCTTAATGGGCGAATAAGTCAGTCCCCAGCAGAAATATCCGGATTCTTCAAATGTTTTTAATGTGTCACGAATAACTTCTTTGTGGACTTCGGGATCTCTTACAATACCACCCTTGCCAACTTTCTCCCGGCCTACCTCAAACTGAGGCTTTATAAGAGCAGCAATGGATCCGTCAGGTTTCAGAATGGATTTAACAGCTGGAATAATCTTTGTCACTGATATGAAAGAAATATCTGTACATACAAAATCAACGGGTTCCCCTAACGTTTCCAGGGTCACAAGTTTAATATTTGTTTTCTCCATATTAATGACTCTCTGATCTGTTCGAAGTTTCCAGTCGAGCTGATTGGTTCCAACATCAATAGCATATACCTTTACCGCGCCATTTTGCAAGGCGCAGTCAGTAAAGCCTCCCGTAGAGGCTCCGATATCAGCCACAACTTTGCCATTCAGGTCAATTTTGAAGAATTTCAGTGCTTTCTCGAGTTTGTATCCGCCTCTGCCCACATATGGCATTATATGCCCTTTTATCCTGATTTCAGCATTCGAAGGAACTTTTGTCCCCGCTTTATCAACAGGCACATTATTGACCAAAATTATGCCTTCCATAATATGCCGTTTTGCATTTTCCCGGCTGTTAAAGAAGCCCTGCTCCACTAAGAGAACATCCAGTCTCTCTTTTTTTACCTTTGGATTCGCCACTGCTGCTCCTCCCGTTTCTAATTAATTCGCTCTGGCTAAAACATAATCCGCAAGATCGTTTAACCGCTCAAACGACGATCCCAGTTTTGATATGGCAGCCTTGGCCCTTCTATTTTCAGCATTTGCCAATTCCTGGGCTTTTCCTTCTCCCAGAATTGTAACATATGTAGACTTTAAGCTCTTTTCATCCTGCCCTGGCAGCTTGCCCATTTCCTTTAAACTTCCATGTACATCCAGAAGGTCATCTGTAATCTGAAAGAGCAGGCCTAAATGAACTGCGAACTCATGCAAGGATTTTTGCATCTCTTCATCGCATTTTGCAATTAAGGCTGCCATATCGATAGGTGCACAGATCAGGCATCCTGTCTTTAATGAATCCATCTTCCTTAATTCGGGAAGACTGCTGGAGTGGCCTTCAGAAATGATATCAAGCGCCTGCCCACCGACCATTCCGTCCGGACCTGCAGCTTTTGCTAAAATTGAGATCAGATAGCATCTCGTATCAGGAGAAATATTTTCCTGATTGGATATCAATTCAAAAGCATATGTCAGAAGACCGTCACCTGCCATAGTTGCCATACCCGGACCAAAAATTTTATGATTTGTCAGTTTTCCCCTGCGATAATCATCATTATCCATGGCAGGAAGGTCATCATGGATAAGGGAATATGTATGGATACATTCTATAGCACAGGCAACCTTCATATAGGACCTTGCCTCTAAGCCGAATATTTCTAGAAGCATCAGGAACAAAGTAGGCCTTAAGCGCTTTCCTCCTGCAAGGAGACTGTAATTCATGGACTTATACAATTCTGAACCATTATCAGCAAGCAGATTCGCCAGCTCCTTGTCAATGTCCGCTTTCTTTTCGTTTAATAAGCTGCCAATCATTTAAATCCCCCTTTGCCATACCCCATATTTTATAATCAAATTTAAACAAATCAGAAAAACAGCATCTATTATAGACAGGTGTCATTTAGTTCAAATGGCCTACAATATTAAACCATCTGATGATCAATATCGGGAAGAATAATTCATAAATGCGCCGAACGCGTTGCCTGAAGCATTATCACTGCTGTACTTGGGCGATGCAAAATAGGGTTTTAACATTTTTTCTCTGCAAATATCATTAACCAGGCCTTTTAAATAGAGATTTGACATGACACCGCCAATAGATACGAAAGGGGTCCCCTTTTCAAAAGGATAATTCAGGAGTTCTTTTTCCAAAGAATCACCAATATGACATAAAAGCCCTTTTGCTATATCCGCCTTATTATATTGATTACCCTCAATATCATGCAGGCATTGATTTTCCTAACCCGAAAAACTAAAAGCATTCAGAATTTTAGTCATAGGCAAAACATAATTCTTGTCTTTTCCTTCCATGGCAAGTATTTCCAAATGCTTCCCCGCGGGAAACGGCAGCCCCAGAGCAACTCCGATCCGGTCGATCAGCTGCCCGGCGGTAATATCTCTTGTCGTGATAAGCTCTTGTATTTCAATCTTGTTTTGTTTCCAGGCACAACGCAGTACATCCTGAGTACCACCAGAAAGATGCATCAAATAAAAATCTTTTCCCCATAACTCGGGTGCCTCCCTGATTGCAGAAAGAGCATGATTTTCTTGATGACTGAATTGATACATCGGGATATGAACTGCCGCAGATAGTGAGTCTGCCAATCCTTTTCCAACAAGAAAAGCGGGCATAAATGAATCTGCCCGCCTCCTTGGGAATGAAGAAACTCCGATGACAGATACATCTCCTAAGGATGGAGATATTCTCTGCATCAATACCGGTAAATTTCTAACATGCTGATAGACCATATTGGACTGAGACAGTCCACGGCCTCCCATCTTAACTTTAAGGATAATTCTCTCTTCACAAATCAAGCCTTTTTCTGAATCATAAACAGCAAGCGAGGTAGTATAACAACTTGTGTCAATACCAAGAAACTTACTCATTATTTCTCCTTCAATGCCTGATCCAGCAAGCCGTTAATGAAACGGTAAGAATTTTCACCACCATAGATCTTGGCAAGTTCAACAGCCTGATTGATAATCATGTTCCGTTTATCCGGTGCGCCGAATTTAAGGTATTCAGCAATTGCCGTTCTAAGAATATTCTTATCGACTACATTTAACTGCTTCATTGACCAATTGATGAGATGGCTTTCAATCATGTGATCAATCAATTCAGAATGACTCTGGTATTCTTCGACCACTGCTAAAGCGTACTCCATATCAGCTTCGGATAAATCAGAAGTTTCACCACTGATATTTTCACTTTCGGGATTCAGTTCTTTAGAATACAAAACTTTCAAAGCATACTCTATTGCATCTTTATTGCCCATTGCAACCTCTTTCAATCAACTATTTCAGTGATAGTAATATCAATTCCATAAATCATTTCCTCCGTGCAGGAGGCTAAGACATCTTTCACAGCAGCCTGTATACGTTGAGCGGTTTGATTGACTTTACAGCCTGAATGCAGAGATAAGGAGATAGCAACTTCTATTCCCTTTTTGCCATTTCTCCGGATCAACAAGCCCTTATGGCCTTTAAGACCGAAGGCCTGGCCGATTCCCTGCATCAAATAGGAAAATCCCTCAGCAGTGAAAGCGGCAACTTCAGGAAATGAAAGTACTTTCTCTTCGATTCTTCTATAAACCTCTTCTTCAGGAACAATAGAAACAGAATCTTCTTCTGACATTTTATCGCTCCTTATCAAACACAACCTTTTGAACGTTAACGTTGACCGCAGTTACTCTAATCCCGGCAGAATCCAATATTTCTTCCTTAACAATTTCTTGAAGATTAAGAGCAATAGCAGGAATCCGGTCTCCATGATAAACAGCAACGTATAAATCAACCACTATACTCTTATTATCAATGGAAACACGAATTCCACGAGTTTCTTCATCATTGATGACAGATGAAATTGCATGAGAAAAACGATCATCCATCGCATAAATTCCCTTAACATGCAGCGTAGCCGCCTGTGCAATACTGGCGATGACCTGATCTGAAATTCTAATCGTGCCTAACGAATTCTTTATCTCTGCAGTTTCCATGTTAGTCTAAACAACTCACTTTACACGTTCGATATATGCGCCTGTACGTGTATCAATACGGAGCATTTCACCTTCGTTGATAAAGAGCGGTACAGAAACAATATATCCTGTTTCCATTTTTGCCGGCTTGGAACCGCCGGTTGCTGTATCGCCGCGGATGCCTGGTTCTGTTTCAACGACCTTGAGTTCAACAGAGTTCGGAATATCGACGCCGATGATGCTGCCGTTGAAGAACATGACAGTGCATTCCATTTCTTCTTTAAGGAAGTTGATCTTGTCGCCCAGCTGATCTTTGTTCAGCATAATCTGTTCATATGTTTCGGTATCCATGAAGCAGTAGGAACCGTCAGCTTCATATAAATACTGCATCGGCTTGCGTTCTACCTGAGCATTCTGCAGTTTGATGCCGGCATTAAATTTACGTTCAACAACAGATCCTGTCTGCAGATTTTTCAATTTGGCACGAACGAATGCAGCACCCTTGCCTGGTTTTACATGCTGGAATTCCACACACTGCCAAACCATTCCGTCAAGTTCTACTGTTATGCCTGGACGAAGATCATTACTAGAAATCATTTACTTTTCCTCCTACTAAACCCTTAAAAATTTTTTGGGGAATTTCGTTAAAACTGAAATTCCATCTTTTTCTATTGTGACCGTATCTTCGATACGAACTCCACCTACTCCCGGGATATAAACTCCGGGTTCTACCGTTTCAGTCATTCCGACCATTAAAACGGAATGGTCACGCGGTGCCAGAACCGGCGCCTCATGAATCTCAAGCCCTACGCTGTGACCAAGCGCATGAGTGAAATAACTATCCAAAGAGAATTTTTTCAGGTATTCTCTGGCCAAGTGATCCACATCAGAAGCAGTCTCGCCTGCCTTAAGCAGGCCTTCTATATACTCAACACATCCCAGCACTTTATCATACATGAATTGCTGCTGGTCGGAAATTTCTCCAACGGCAACGGTTCTTGTGATGTCGGAATGATATCCCTTATATATAGCGCCAAAGTCAAAGGTAATGAGATCCCCTGACTCAATCACTTTATCTGTTGCTGTACCGTGCGGATACGCTCCTCTATAGCCAGAAGCAACAATCGTATCAAATGATTTCCCTTCAGAGCCTTCCAGCAGCATGGAACTTTCCAAAACAGCCATCAGCTCCCGCTCCGTAACTCCGGGCTTGATATATGGAATCGTCTTCTTGAATCCTTCATCCGAAATCCGGCAGGCTTCTGCAATGCACTTAAGTTCTTCCTGCGTTTTTATCTGTCTGATATTGTCCAATGCGCAGACTTTGAATTCTACATTATCCATCACAGCAGAAAAGCTCAGATAGGCACTGTATGAAAACGGAGATTCAACGCCTATACGCTTGACCTTGTGCTTCTGAGCGAGCTCAGCAATAACACTCGGTAATTTCCCTGCATGATTTATAACTTCAAATCCAACCGCTTCCTGTTTTGCTTGTTCTGTATATCTGCTGTCAGTAAGAAGATAATCGGCATCTTTAGTCAGAAATAAAAAGCTGTCTGATCCCGTAAATCTGGAAATATAATAACAGTTTTCATTTTTTTGAACGAAAACTGCATCCAGACCGCTATCCTTCATAAAATTAAAGATTCTATCTTTTAATAACATGCATAATCACTCTTTTCCATTACCCTCTAATAATACCGTATCAAGAACTTTTTGTCCATGAAAATTCAAGGAATTGGAAACAGGCATAAGACGGGACTCAGCGCAGCATACTATTATCATTCCTTCAAATGGCTGACGCCATTGAGTGAGTCCAATACATTCAAGCCATTGTTGAAACACTTGATAACGGATATGCTCGCATTATCTAAAGAAAGATTCCATGCTCTGGCTATCGGGATATCTATGAAGGAGCATATAATCATTCGAAGCACTACACCATGGCAGACTACAGCATAAGTCTTATTACCACCTGACGAAATGAGTTTCTTTATACATGCGGCAGCACGCTTCCTGCATTCCTCGAAAGATTCACCATTAGGAAATTTGAATGTTTCAGTCTGCGTGAACATCTTCTCCATGGATCCGGGCCAGCACTTTTCTATTTCCTTAAAGTTTTTTCCTTCCCATTCTCCAAAATCAAGCTCATGAAGGTTCTCTTCAATTATCAGGGGGAGATCATGGGATACGGCAACGCCTTGTCCTGTTCTGACAGCTCTTTTTAAGGGGCTTGAAATTACAGCGTCCAGCTTGATATCTCTGAAATAATCCTCAATTTTATCGGCCTGAAGGATTCCCTTCTCGCTGAGCTCTACATCGGCGATTCCCTGATAGCGTCCCTTTTTGTTCCACAAAGTTTCACCATGACGGATCAGATAAATAGTTATCATTTAGCAAGCACCTCATGTAATGCATTAATGAGCTTATTATTTTCAATATCAGAACGCACTGCTACCCGGAAAAATGAATCATCCAATCCTTCATAATTTCCGCATTTCCGGATAATGATTCCGTAGTGAATCAGTTTTGCCTGAAGAGCTTTGGCATCCATTCCTTTAACAAGCAGCTCGCAAAGAACAAAATTTACCGTTCCCGGATACACCTTGATCTCGGGAAATTCTTTCAATCTTTCAACCAGTTTTGCTCTTTGCATCAGGCAGAATGAAATGGATTCTTCTATATACTCATTATCTTTGACCGCATGCACCATGTACAGCTGAGCTAATCCGTTGACATTCCAGGGAACGAGATTCTGATTGACCTGATCACGAATGGCCTGCGGAAGAAAAGCGCAGCCTATACGCAGCCCGGGAACTGCATAAAATTTAGTCAGCGAAGTAACTATAATAACATTTGAATGCGTCTCACTCAGATTGCGGTAGGAATATTCATCTCCCACAAAATCAATAAACGATTCATCTATCACAAGGAAGCTGGACGCAGCATCAGCAATCTCTATAAGATCCGAAAGATCCCTGGAGTCCAGCAGCAAGCCGTCGGGATTATTAGGATTCCCTACGTATATCAAAGAATTCTGCTGGATATTATTTTTTACTTCTTCCATGAAAGCTTTGAAGGATGCAGCCGGTTCACTCATGAGGCTCAAGACTTTTGCCCCGGCTGCTTCTGCAGACAGCCTGTACTCGCTGAATGAAGGAGCAGGTATCAAAACCAGATCCGGATTGATGATTCTCAGGATGGCATACATCAGCTCAGTGGCGCCATTTCCAACCACGATATTAGTTTCATTGACATGGTAACGTTCTGATAAGGCTTTGATGAGATCTCTGCATTTGACATCCGGATATCGCAAAGTTTCCTTCTCCCAGCCTGCGGTTAAGGCAGCTTTTCCTTTAGGGGATAGCCCCAGAGGATTTATATTGATGCTGAAATCCAGAAATTTATCTCTTTCCTCATCTGAAAATCCATAAATATCTCCGCCATGTCTACTCTTTGTCGAACTCATTCGCATCGCACTTTCTATCTACGATTCCTTGATTAATAATTTCCACAGAATCTAAATATGAAAAATCCTTTCCCATATATTCATTTATACTCTGCTTCATATTTTCAATATCACCATCGGCTGAAACAATCAGTCCTAAAACGGTTCCGCTATGCGCACAGATAATTCCCTTTCCTCCCACCTGCATCCCAACTTTATAGAAACGGTTGAGTTGTTTCTTATATAAGATCTTCTGGTTTGCAAAAGCGCTGATGGAGGATGCTCTTCCTATTTCATCAATAGAACTGTTCTGAATCCCCTTCCTGAAAAGGTTAAGGGCTATTTTGATATACTTTTCGTTTTCCTTCTGAAGATCGACCAGATCCGCTCTGGTATTAAAATCGACTGTATCTATCTCTCCGCCGCAGTCATAAATTAATATTTTAAGAGGCGGGCAGTCACCGATCTGCTGAATGAGTGTGCCGCCGCGATGATCAAATCGTACTATCCCGTTGAAGAAAGTGGCGTCACTTGGTTCTATGGAAAGTGCAATATCTGCTATTTCATGCGCTGTCAGCCTTTTCCCGCAGGAAAGCGCAACAGCCTGAGCGACTGCGCTGATATCGGCAGTGCTTGATGCCATTCCTTTTCCAGGCAGAATATTAGATTTCAGTCTTATTGGAATATCACGGTCTTCCTCGCCCAGATAATTCAGCGTTTTCTTTACAGCAAGAGCTGCCTTCTTCGGTAAACGATCTCCCGGACCGTCGAATTGGCTCATTGCGTAAGAATATCTGTTAATCGGACAAGTCACCATAAACGATATTCCATCCATATATCCCTGAATAAATTCTCCGCAGGATCCCGGAGAACTGACTATATATGCCATAAGTCCCCTCTAATCAAAAGAACCCCCAGGAGCGCTATGCCTGCTTCTGTTATTTCTGTAACAAAACCGTACGTGTCTCCCGTAGTTCCGTCAATTTTTTTGACAACCCAGTTATTTAAGCCAAGGCCAATAATGATGGAAATCCCCATAAGGAATAAATAGCTGAACCCAAAATAAAGCGCAGGCAGCATGGCGAAGAAAATTGCCCAAAGCAGCGTGTACTTTGAGTGATAAGCGGCAAAAGCCTTCCCCATACCATATGGTCTGGCATAATTATAATTGCAAATGCTTATAACCAGGTTCAGCCTCCCCAAAGTTGGCATGGAAATAAGGAGCATCAGCATTGCCTGAGTATTATCCACATACCCTAAGCATAGTGTTGTCAAAAAAACATAAATCAAAATCGACAGCATGCCAAAAGAGCCTGTGAGACTATCTTTCATAATCTCCAGACTTCTTTCCTTTGATCTCCCGGAAAAAAGCCCGTCAGATGCGTCCATAAGCCCGTCTGTCAGCGTACCGCCGGAAATAAAAATTTCTCCAATCACCAGGAGGAATCCCGTTAATATGGGGGTATCCAAAGGCTTCGTAATCTGAAAAATCAGAACAAGAAAAAGCCCTATAATCCATCCAATCACAGGAAACCACATGACACTTTTACCGAATTCCTCATCTTTCCAGATTGCTTTGGAAGACAAATGAATCCGTGTTAAAAACTGGAGTCCTACAAGAAAAGAATTCATTGTAAATCACCATGTGAAGAAAATAACAATTGACTCGAATATAACAAAGATCGCTGTTGCCAGGTACATCATTATAATAGATTTCTTGATATGAAACGCCTTAAGTTCTACCTTGGGGTCCCCCATGTACTCTCTAAATTCGGCAACTCCGTGATAGTAGTTATATCCGCCCAGTCTTACATTCAGAGCTCCTGCCATCGGCGCCTCCGCATATCCTCCGTTAGGACTAGGATGTTTGCGGGCATCACGCCTGGTTATAGCGACGGCATTTTTCCAATCCAGCCTTAAAATATAAGCACTTGCTGCAAAAAGCAAAAATGTTATTCTTGCAGGAATATAATTCAGAATATCATCCAGTCTGGCGGCAATACGGCCAAAATAAAGATATCTGTCGTCTTTGTACCCAAGCATGGAATCCATGGTGTTTCCAGCGCGGTACAAAGCAGCGCCAACAGGGCCGAAAAGCATGAAATAAAACAGAGGCGATATAATTCCGTCAGTTGTATTCTCGGCAATAGTCTCTACTGTCCCTCTTACGATATCAGCTTCCGACAGGTTATCTGTATCTCTGCCAACAATCCAGCTGAGTCTTGCCCGTACCTTAACCAGATCACCGTCTCTCAAAAGATGGTAAATCTCCATTCCATCGCGTGCAAGGGCTCTGGGCGTAATAGTGACATAGAGAATCAACGCACTCAGCGAAAAATAGAGAAGAATTCCGCCTTTGTGTCCCAGGTACACGAAAAATGATGTGATCAGGCCAACAGTCAAAAGAACAAGACATACTGTCAATAAGCCCCTCAACATTAAATCTTTCGGGAGAGCCGGCTTCTTGGGATACAGTTTGTTTTCAATATAAGAAATTAAGTTTCCAATGAGCACAACAGGGTGAAAATTAGATCTCGGATCCCCGTAGACTGTATCAATAATGCATGCTGTGATCGGAATCACAGCATACATTAAAGAATAATAAAAATCACTCACTTATTCATTCCTCAGGATTTCATAAACAGTATCCATATCAAAATACTTCCTGACTGAGTCCGCCAAACGGTCATACTCAGATTCTTTATACTCTCTATAGCGGAATTGAATCGGAAGTTCACTTAATGCTTTTCTCTTGCGCAAAGCATTGATAATGGCACGTCTCAATTCATCATTATCGAAAACGCCATGGCAGTATGTCCCGAATACATTATGTTTTTCGTTGATATAGCCATCATTCACGTCAACATCCTTGCTGCTGCGGCTGGTAATGTGGAATAAAGTCTGGGCAGGTTTATTGAGTGTAGTTTCGCCCATATGTATTTCGTATCCCTTTAAATCACTGCCCTTAAACTGCATATCGAGGAATGGCAGATCGTCACAATCAAAATGAACCTGATATGTGTTCTTTACCCCCTGCATAACTGTCGTATACGGCAGCAGTCCCAAACCATCGACTTCATCATTCTGGCTTTCTACATGATCCGGATCGCTGACTTTTTCACCAAGCATCTGGTAACCGCCGCAAACGCCGATTACCGGAGTTCCCTGTTCTGCCAGCTCGCAGATTTCCTTTGCATAGCCTTCCCTCTTCAAATAGAGGAGGTCTTCTGTAGTATTTTTGCTTCCCGGAATGATGATCAAGTCAGGATCTCCAAGCAAATCTCCCTTTTGTACAAAGCGTACATTGACATCCGGTTCGTGATTCAAAGCGTCGAAATCTGTGAAGTTGGAAATCTTAGGAGTCTGGATTACTGCAATATGGATATCCCTCATCACGTGATCATCCGGGATTTCCTGCAGGGAAACGGAGTCCTCATCATCAATGCCAAGTTTGTTCAAATAAGGAATAACGCCTAAAACAGGTATTCCTGTACGTTCCTTCAAAAAGGTCAAAGCGGGTTCGAGAAGTTTGATATCTCCTCTGAACTTGTTGATGACAAGACCCTTAACGAGAGCCCGTTCGTCTTCATCAAGCAGTTCCAGTGTACCGACAATAGATGCCAAAGCACCGCCGCGGTCGATATCTGCTATCAAAAATACCGAAGCATTGCATTCTTTAGCAACTCTCATGTTTACGATGTCATTTTTCTTCAGGTTCACTTCTGCCGGGCTGCCTGCGCCTTCTATGACCATAACATCATAGTGGGATTCCATATATTCTATGCTTTCTTTTACGGATGCCCAGGCTTTCTGGCTATACTGGTTCTGGTATTCGGATGCAGAATAATTGCCTCTGGATGTGCCAAGAATAATGACCTGCGAGCAGGAATTGCCAGTAGGTTTCAGAAGGACAGGATTCATCTGCACAATCGGTTCCGCACCTGCAGCCTCAGCCTGTGCCACCGTTGATCTTCCTATTTCCCCACCGGAAGGAGTGACATAGGAATTTAATGCCATATTCTGTGCTTTAAAAGGTGCCGTTTTGTATCCATCCTGAGCCAGGATTCTGCAAAATGCCGTAGTCAAAATACTTTTGCCTACATGTGAACTGGTTCCCTGAAACATTAATTTCTTTGCTTTTTTCATGACAGCTCCACTCCTCTGCTTTTGAGCTCAACAGTAATTCCTGCAATCGAAAGGTATACCTCATCCGCTTTTTTGGCAATATACTGATTTGCCAGGCCGACAAGATCCCTGTATACTCTTCCCATTGCATTAGCCGGGACAATCCCCATTCCGAGTTCGTCTGAAACAAAAATAATCTCCCGGTCAGAAACTAAAGATATTTCGTTAAACATTCGATCCAGATCATTTTGCAATAAACTCTGAAGCTTCTCCAAATCCGAAACACCTAAAACCTCAGCATCTATATTACTGATATGATCCATCAATAAATTGCTTACGTACATTGTAATGCAGTCAAATAATATTGTATCTGTTTCATTTAATACAGTGCCTATCTGATTCCCTGCTGTATGCATGATTTCGTAAGTCTTCCAATCAGACGGCCGTCTTCCCTTATGAAGCAGGACCCTGTATTTCATTTCTTCATCTAAAATCTGACTCGTTGCTATGTATCCCTTTCTTTTCCCTGTAAAATGATACATCAGCTTTTCGGCAAATTCACTTTTTCCGCTGCGGGCGCCTCCTAAAACTAGAAAGATCTTATTCCCCATGAATGTAATTCACCTCTTCCGGATTTGATATATTTTAAAATTATTTTTAATATTTATATAATAACATATGTCAAATTCTATCGCCAATAAATAGCTTTTTATCGATTGTTGTCTATAAATATAGGAATTCATTGAATTTTAAGCCTGTCATGTCTTCATGTTTCTGAATTGATAAATCAATAGATAAAAGCACATAATGGGAGTGTAAAATAGTTTGTGTAAATCGGTATTGCATGAATCTACTTTATGCCCC
>ERZ894183.47-NODE-47-length-99989-cov-39.582014_pt1 | contig 99989 bp, 101 predicted proteins | sample MGYA00380279_ERZ894183 | MGnify/ENA primary metagenome ERZ894183 (study PRJEB32331, sample SAMN06328422) | human gut metagenome | biome: human gut microbiome; feature: stool | host: Homo sapiens | collected 2013-06-26 ... | reverse complement strand
CTGTATTTATCAGGGGTTTGAGGCTTTTTACCAACACGTTTTGTCCACCCTTTAAGAATTACTGAAAGTCTTAAAATGCCGATGGAGCCCGATAAACGCGGGGCTCATCGACTATAAAAACAACACGAAATGTCCTATAAGCCTAAAAAAAGCACCCTTCAGCGCAGACTGAAAGGTGCATGGGACATGCAGACGTCAATACGCGCAACTCTTGCTCCTTTTTTGGCGTAAAAGGGCGCAAAAAGAGCGCGGTCTTTGATGAGTATCCTTTCTGTCTCGGTCTAAAAAGATCCAAGCAGCTGACAATCCATCCATTCAAAATATAAAACCGAAAAGTATAACTCACGTAACGTGATGCTATCTTTTGCCTCGGCCGTATCATATCACACTTATTCTGTTTTAGCAACAAGTGATTGAAATTTTCCGTTTCTTATACAGCTTGCAGAAATATTCTGTCAAAGGGGAGGGAAGCTGCCTGCAGGGAAAAAGGCACAATGGGCACCTTAATGAGGAAAATTTTTTTCGGCGCCCTTATATGATTAGATTATATACACGTGAAAATTATCACTAATAACCCTCTTGTCAGGGTCAGTCTGTCTGTGTATAATGGACGCGACATGCTGACATCCAACCAATAGTTCCCACGGGAGGAAATACGCCGATGGAATATGTACGTGAGTTGGATACAAGAGCGGCGGGCACTGCCGCCACCCAAAGTGCCTTGAAGGTGCATCGTCTTACCTTTATGGAGGCAGCCATGCTGGTCGTCGGTTCGACCATTGGCTCCGGTGTCTTAGGACTGGCCTACGCGAGCCGTTTAGCCGGCTGGCCTGTCCCATTCGTCTGGCTCGTCGTAGCCGGGATTTTTTCCGGTATTTCCATGCTGTATGTCGCGGAAACAGCCTTGCGGACACAAGAGCCGTTGCAGCTTTCCGGCCTGGCTGAAAAGTACGTGGGGAGAATCGGTTCCTGGCTGATTTTTTTCTCCGTTGGCGCTACGTCCTTTTGCAGTCTCATTGCCTATACGGCCGGCTGTGGCCGGATCCTCAGCGAGTGTACGGGCCTTACGCCGGAGCTGGCCGGCATTCTCTTTGCTGCCGCTGCGACCGTTGTCGTCTGGGGCGGCCTGAAGGTGACCGGTGTAGCCGAAAAATTTCTCAGTCTGGGCATGATCATCATGCTGCTGCTCCTGGCCGGGGCCTCTGTCGTATCAGCCCGCGTGCCTCTGGCAGATATTTTTTATACCCACTGGGCCCATGCCGTCCCGGTTTTTAATATTGCCGTTTTCTGTTATGCCGTTCAATATATTGTGCCGGAGCTGGCTCGCGGCTTTACCCATGCGCCACAAAAATTGGTGCCGTCCATCCTGACCGGCATGGGCATTTCCTTTCTCATCCTGGCCAGCGTGCCCTTGTCTGTTTTCCTCATGCTGCCTGTAGCAGAGATTACGGAAGTAGCGTCTCTCTCGTGGGGACGGGCCCTGCAGCCGGATATTTTCTTTTTCCTGGTCAATGCCTTTGCCTTTTGCGCGATGCTGACGTCCTTTTGGGCTATTTCGGAAAGCTTTTTGACCAATATGGTAAACCGCCTGCACCTGGCCTCGGAAGGGGCTGTAAAGGGCCGTGCCCTGTGCCTGGCCGTCATCGTTATACCGCCTGTTTTTCTGGCGTCAGGCAATCTCGTAGGCTTTGTCAACGCCTTGTTTAGCGCCGGTACCTTTGGCGGTATTATCATGTCCGTCCTGCCTGTGTTCATGCTGCGCCAGGCCCGGCGCCAGGGCAACCGGCAGCCCTGCTGGCAGTGTGGCCGTATTGCCAGCCTGCCTGTGCAGCTCCTGGTCGTGGCCCTCTTTAGCGGTGCCGGCATCTATGCCTTGTGCAGCCTGGCAGGACTGCTGCCGCCGGCGTGGTAATCGATGTACTAGCGAAGTCTGGACTGCGTGTGATGACGCGGACCAGGCTTCTTTTTTCTAAATGAGAAGAATAAGGATGCACGGGCACTGTATTTGTGGTAGGATGGAATAAACATAACGCTATATACTATGCTAAAACCTTCCGGAGGAGGTGCCTCATTATGCTAGGAGATTGTGCGAATTGCAACTGTGGCCATATATGTGCGACGAAAGGTGTGAGCTGTACGCCTGTCGACAAGGAAGCCGTCCTGAGCCAGTATTCGCCAGAGGAACGGAAAATGATGGAAGCCGCTGCCTATGTCGAAGCGACGTATTATATGCAGTATACGCGCATTCAGGAAACGGCGGCCTTTGCCCAGCGCATGGGCTACAAAAAAATCGGCCTGGCCTTTTGCGTCGGCATTAGCCACGAAATGGAGCTCATTGCCAGCTATTTCTCGAAATTTTTCGACGTCTATTCTATTTGCTGCAAAAACTGCGGTATTGCCAAGGACGAGCTGGGCCTGTCCCGGGTCACGCCGGAAAACCCCATCGAAAGCATGTGCAACCCGAAAAACCAAGCCCATTTTCTGAATGAACAGGGCTGTGAGCTCTTCGTCTCTGCCGGGCTCTGCGTCGGCCATGATGCCATTTTCAATGCGTCCTGTAAGGGACCGGTGACCAACCTGATCGCTAAGGACCGCGTCCTGGCCCATAATCCCATGGGCGCCGTGTATTCGAACTACTGGCGCAATAAGCTGGGCCTGAACGGAGAGGACTAGGGCTTGTTGCACCAGCCGTACAGACAAAAAAAGAACTCCACTACAAAGTAGTGAAGTTCTTAGACTTTGGAGCCACTAATAGGATTTGAACCTACGACCCTCTCATTACGAAGAATAACATAATAAAATTGGTTGACAATACGGCATGAATTACTATTCATTTGCACTTAAACAGAAATCGGCTGGTAGAAGTCGTGGTAGTTTCTGACGAATTCAGGCATGTCCGGGGTGACGGTTTCCGGGACGCCGCCTGCCATCTTGTAGGTGCCGTTCTTGTAGTCGAGCGTTCTCTGCGCGCTGACCATTTCACGAAGGGCTTTTCTTTCTGCCTTGATCTGTTCCGGTGTCTTGTCATAGTCGAAGTAGCCGTTGGCGATGACGCGGCTCATGTCGTACATAGTGGATGTCACGGTCGCTTTGATTCTCGGGTCCATGGATGCCGCATTGATGGCAAAGCCGCCCCAGCCGCAGATGCCGAGGACGCCGATTTTCTGCGGATCAACATCAGGCCTGTTGGACAGGTAATCGACAGCTGCCAGGAAATCTTCGGTATCAATGTCCGGGGATGTGGTGTTTCTCGGCTGTCCGCCAGATTCCCCTGTGTAAGACGGATCGAAGGCGAGTGTCAGGAAACCGCGGGCCGCCAGTTCCTGTGCATAGCGTCCGGAGACCTGTTCCTTCACGGCGCCATACGGGCCGGCCACGGCAATGGCATCCAGTTTTTCACCCGGTTTCATGTCTTTTGGCATATAAAGGTCGCCGACAAGAGTGATGCCGTATCTGTTGTGGAAGGTCACTTTCTTATGGCTTACCCTTGCATCTTTAGGAAATGTCTTGTCCCATGCGTTCGAAAGCTTCGAAGCGTCGATCGTTTCAGCCGGCGCTTTGGAAGCTGCGACGGGCGCGCGGTCCATAGCAGAAGCATTCATCATGCCGCCTGCCATGAGAAGTCCGAATGCAGCGAGCGTGAGAGCGCGTTTCATCATTTTCTTATTCATCTTGGTTCCTCCTGTGGTTGAATTCCATACCTTGCTTCTTTTACGAATAGAGTGTAACATTAGACTTAACTCTAAGGTTAATAGCATTTTCAAAAAATGGGAGGAAATATGTCATATACCATCCAGCAAGTTTCCAAAATGACGCGCATCCCGGCGACGACGCTCCGTTATTATGACAAGGAAGGCCTTCTCCCCTTCCTCGAAAGGACCGAGTCCGGATACCGCCGCTTCTCTGACGTCGACCTCGCCTCTCTCCAGATTGTCCAGTGCCTCAAGAGTGCAGGGCTTTCCATCGAGGAAATCCGCCAGTTCTCCGAATGGGTCCACGAAGGCGACAGCACGCTTCAGAAACGCCTCGACCTTTTCCTCCGCCACAAGGAAGAAATGGAAAAGCAGATCGAGGAATGGAAGAAAATCCTCGACGTCATCAATTACAAATGCGAGTATTACCAGAAAGCTGTCGAAGCAGGAACGGAAAAGCATCTCTTCGCCAAGGACAAGCTGCCCCACGCAGATGAATTCATCACAGCCATGCCCTCTTTACCAAATCCTCAGACATCTGAAAATTGAGAGCATTAAAAAATCTCCCTTTGGAATCAAAATTTCCTGGACCCAAAGGGAGATTTCTATTTTTACAATTCATGTCTTCCGACGGTTTCTGCTGTCTGGGCGAACCAGTCTGGTTTTTCTTCGTGGATCTGTTCAACGATCCACTGTCCTTCTTCGTGGCTTCCGGGGATGAGGTAGAAAGCGGAGCCTGAGCCGGTCATGACGGCGGGGCAGTCGAAGCTCTGGACATAGCGGGCGGCCGAGAGGAGTCCCGGGGAGTTCGGGAAGAGTCCGAGTTCGAAGTCGTTGGAGAGGGAATCGGCGAGGCCTTCCCAGTCTCTTTCTTCGAGCGCTTTGAGGCAGTCTTCTGTCTTGTCGATGCTGAGTTCTTTTCTTTCATCGAGCTTCTGGTACGCAGGACCGGTCGGCATGAAGAGTGGCGGCATGGCGATGACGAGCGGCAGGCCTTCCCAGGCTCTGGCCGGTGTCAGGATTTCCCCGATGCCCTGGCAGCGCGATGCCCCTCCTTCTACGCAGAAGGGAACGTCGGCGCCGATCCTGGCTGCGACTTTAAGGAGATCTTCTTTGCTGAGCGGATGCTCGTAAGCTTTGGAAAGTCCGCGCAGGACGGCGGCTGCATCGGCAGAGCCCCCTCCCATGCCGGCACCTGAAGGGATTCGTTTCTTCAGCGTCAGGAAGACGCCTCCTTCCAGTTCTGTCACGGCGAAGAATGCTTCAGCGGCGCGGACCATGAGGTTTTCCTGTCCTGCCGGCGCATCGCCTTCGAGGACTGTCAGGAGGATCTCATTCGATTTCTCCAGTGTAATTTCATCTGAGAGCGATATGCTGTGCATAACGGAATCGATCGAGTGGTAGCCGTCCGGCCTCTTCCTCCCGACCCAAAGCGTCAGATTGATTTTCGCGCGCGCTGTTTCCGTGATCATGATTACCTCTTTTCCTGCCATTTCCGGCATTTTTTTTCTTCATTTTATAGTGATCTATCTTCCGTACTCATTATACCATTCCTTTGAATTATTAATATTTAAACATTTAAATTTGTTGTTGTATTTTTCAAGAGAACTATGTATAATAGTGATTGTTAAAACTGTATGTAACTATTTTGTAAAACAGTATCATTAAAATGTCCCACTTTGAAAGGAAATGGTCGTATGCCAGGATTATTTTTTGACGACTACGAAACCCCAGTTTACCGTCCGCCGAGTGAAGCAGAAAGCTTCATCCTCCGCGTGACTCGTGGATGCGCGCACAACCACTGCACTTACTGCAACATGTACCGCGGCGTCCAGTTTGAAAAACTTACCGATGAAGAAATCATGCGCCAGATCGCCATGGCTTACTCCGTCGACCGCGATGGTGTCCGCCGCGTATTCCTCGCTGACGGCGATGCGCTTGTTCTCGAAACCGAACGTCTTCTGAAAATCCTGAATACGCTCAAGAAATATTTCCCGAACCTGGAAAGAGTCGCATCTTACGCCGCTCCTGGAGATATCCTCAGAAAGTCCGTGGAAGAACTGACCCAGCTTCGTGAAGCAGGCCTGCAGATCCTCTACTACGGTATGGAATCCGGCGATTCCCAGACCCTGCGCGATATCCGCAAAGGCGTCGACGGCCCGCAGTCCATCGAAGTCGGCAAGCGCGTACGCGCAGCCGGCATGCAGCTTTCCATCATGATCATCCTTGGCATCGCAGGCGTTCCGGGCAGTGAAAGACATGCCCTGGCCACCGCAAAAGCCATCAATGAAATCAAACCGACCCATCTTTCCGCACTCTCCCTCATGCTCTACCGCGGAAGCGAACTGAAGGACCAGTTCGAACGCGGCGAGTTCACACCGCTCACCCCGGCAGGACTCATGGAAGAGCTGAAGGTCATCATCGAGCACCTTGACCTTCCGGAAACGGAACACATGATTTTCAGAAGCAACCACGTTTCCAACTACATCCGCCTCGCAGCAACATTGCCGAGAGACAAGGACCAGCTCCTTGCGGATATCGATGAAAGCATCGCTTACCTGAAGAAACAGAAGCACTGGGATATCTACAACCACGACTGGAGCAAATTCTAAGTCCGTCGTTTGATTTTTCCCCTTCAAACTCCTATAATAAAAACAATCAGAAATGATTCAGAGAGAATGAAATGTCGCGGATTGGAAGACGATCCGCGGCTCTTTTGTTAAGGAGGAATAATATGGTATCCAAGAAATGGCTCGCCCTTTCAGCCGCTGTGCTGATGGGCCTCGCTCCCGTATCCTTCGCATCTGCTGATGAGACGCCTTCAGCAGCACAGGTCTTCAAGACCACAGCTGCCTTTGTACAGACGGCTTCAAAGACAGACAAGGCAGACTCCAAAGAAACGGCCAAGGCTCCGCTCACGGCTGAATCGATCAAAGTGAACCCCGCCAAGTGGAATTACGATGAGAAGAATGATATTTACTACCAGATCGGCCTCGTCTACTGCACAAAGCCGGCTGCGACGGAATATGAGCAGCTCGCTGTCTACGTCCCGGGCGCTTATATGAAGGGCACGAAAAATCAGGACGGCACGTACACGGCCGTTATCAATGACAAGGCAAAGGTAGGAAACTACACAGCTAAGACTGCACCGATCGTCATGCCGGTCAATACGGGCGGATACGCCGCGCAGAAAGCGCCGTCCGCTTACTATCCTAACGGTCTCAATACGTACCTCTCCGAAGGCTTCGTCTATGTCTTTGCAGGATGCCGCGGAAGAGAAAACGGCACGAACCCGGACGGTACGGAATTCGTCGGCGGCGCTCCCTGGGGCGTCACGGACCTGAAGGCCGCTGTCCGCTACCTCCGCTACAATGACAGTCTCATCCCGGGCAGCAAGAACCGCATCTTCACCTTCGGCCACAGCGGCGGCGGCGCGCAGAGTGCACTCATGGGCGCGACCGGCGACAGTGATTTCTTCGGACCGTACCTTTCCTCCATCGGCGCACTCATGACCGATGCAAAGGGAAAGCCTTTGAGCGATGCCATCGACGGCGCGCAGGCATGGTGCCCGATCACGAACCTTACGCAGGCCGATTTCTCCTATGAATGGATGATGGGCCAGTATGCGAACGACGGCGAGAGAGCCTACGGCACATGGACCCGCGCGATTTCTCAGGACATGGCAAGAAATTATGCCGCTTACCTGAACAACATGCAGCTCAAGGATGAAAATGGAAATCTGCTCACCCTTTCGCAGGGCTGGGACGGAAACGGCATCAATGCGAGCGGCACATACTATGACTACATGAGAGGTGTCATTGAAACATCGCTCAACCATTTCCTCTCGGACAACAAATTCCCGCTCACCTTGGGAGGCAGCGATTTCCATATGGACGGCGGCTTCCCGGGACAGGGCCCGCAGCAGCGCCCGACCTCCATGGTCCCTGGCGGCAAGCCTTTCCCGAAGGACACACCGACCGAGCCTCATACCTACCAGACCCCGCAGGACTACATCGACAGCCTGAACGGCGACGACCCGTGGATCACCTATGACGCCAAGACGAATACGGCAAAGATCACATCCATCGGCGCCTTCACGTCCCGCCTCAAGAAAGCATCCAAAGGCATCGGCGCCTTCGACAGCACCACGCTCTCCCAGGCAGAAAACCTCCTCTTCGGCAATGGCAAGGTCAGCGCCATGCACTTCGACGGCGGCATGTCCTGGCTCATGGAACACAACAAGGACCGCTACAGCGCTTACGCGGACTACAATGACAACATCAGGAAATCTTACTATGACGAAATGGACAATGTCGACAGCCTCGGCGTCCCCTCCATCATCCGCCAGATCATGTACGATCCGATGACATTTATCCTCGTTCCGAACGATGAAGAAAAGCCGTCCGTCCTTGCCAACCACTGGCGTATCAATACCGGCCTCTTCCAGGGTGACACCGCTCTCAATACCGAGCTCAACCTTTACCTCGGCCTGAAGCAGAGAAAAGACGTGAAGGACGTCCTCTTCACGACCGTCTGGAACCAGAAGCACACCATGGCAGAACTCACCGGCAATTCGACCGACAACTTCATCGCCTGGGTCAAAGAAGTCACAGCAAAAGAATAAATGCTCACGGAAAAGCCTCCATCGGGGGCTTTTTCCTATGGACCCACCAATGAGGCAACCGGAAATCCCGCACTTTTGCCTGATTTCCTTATTTCCATGCATCCTGCGCCAAATAAAATTACCATGCTTGACATCTTCTGATATAATGAGATGAATGTAATTCCGCGGGCTGCTTTGTTGACTATGGCCTGCGTTTCTTGCGCCCTGCAGAAAGGAACCAAAATGGCAGCTCTTTCGATGTCCGAATACCGCACACCGCTCTTCTGGAAACGTCTGGCTTTCATTATAGCGATTACGATCCTAGGCACTTTCATTTATTCCGTCGGCGTCAATGCCTTCTTCGTCCCGCACCAGTTCCTGGCTGGCGGGCTGACAGGTATCGCCATGATTGTATACTACCTGACCGGCATTCCGATCGGCGTCACGAACCTTGTCCTGAACCTCCCAATCCTCGGTCTTTCCCTGAAATTCATGGGGAAATTTTACACCATCATCACGATCCTCGGGACCGTTCTCCTTTCCCTTTTCATCGACCTCACGGCCTTCCTGGCTGACTACCACGTCGTCAAGGACCCGATCGTCGCTGCCATCTCCGGCGGTGTCGTCCTGGGCGTCGCCATGGGTATCCTTTACCGTTACAACAGCAACACCGGCGGCCTCGACGTCATCGGTGCCATCATCAAGAAGTACTACAACCTGGAAATCGGCTACGTCGTCTTCGCACTGAACTTCATCATCGTCATGGCCAGTGCATGGATCTTCGCTCTGGAACCAGCCATCTGCACCCTGATCGGCATGTACATCAATGCGAACCTCGCCAGCCGTCTCGTCCTTGGTTTTGCCCAGAGAAAAGCAGCCTTCATCGTCTCCGACAAGCCGCTTGAAATCTCTGATGCCATCCTGCGCACCATCCACCACGGCGCGACCCTCCTCTACGGCCAGGGCGCTTTCTCCGGCGCTGACAAGAAAATTATCTTCGCCATCGTCGACCTCACCCAGGTCACCCGCGTCCGCCACCTCGTAGAAGACATCGACCCGCACGCCTTCGTCTTCCTCATGAACACCACCGACGTCATCGGAAGAGGCTTCACCAGCCCCCTCGCCGCCGGCCGCAATATCCCCCAGTCCATCCGCTACACCTGCGACGAAAAAGGCGACGTCGTCCCCACCCGCATGTGGCAGTTCGAAATGGACGCAGAAGCCCATCCCTACAAAGGCGAACAAACACCACCCAAAGTCGACCAGAAATAAAAAAAAAGGATGTACACGACAAAATGTACATCCTTTTTTGATGCAGGGAGGATGATCCTGCGAGCGAGGCGAAATACTCGCCTTCCCAGACAGGGAAGTATGCCTTTGACCTTGCTCTGGAAGAGAAGGTCAAAGGCATCCATTTTTACAGTCCCTTTTCCTCTTGACTGAAGTCTGCTTTCACTTTTTATAATAAAGGAAAAGACTACTGAAGGAGGCTCTCATGAACGAATCAAAGGTACCTTACATCACACTTTCAGACGGCGGGATGATCCCGCAGCTTGGTTTTGGCACATGGACACTCAGGGATGATGCTGAAGATGCGGTGGATACAGCCATCAAAGCAGGCTACCGTCTCATTGACACCGCATCCATGTATGGCAATGAAGAAGCCGTCGGCCGCGGCATCCGGAAGAGCGGCATCGACAGGGAATCCCTCTTCGTCACAACGAAGATCACGCCAAGTGAAATGAGCCAGCGCCCGCAGAGCCAGTGGATTGAAAAGAGCCTTGAAAGGCTCGACATCGGCTGGATCGACCTCATGCTCCTCCACTGGCCGGCAGCGAACGAAAAGTATCACAGAGAAACATGGGACGTCCTGGAAGAATACGCAGCCAAAGGCCTCATCAAGCACCTCGGCGTATCGAATTTCAACCCGCGCCAGATCGACGACCTCCTCATCCACGGCCATCTTCCGCCCGTCGTCAATCAGATCGAGCTCTATCCCTACCGCCAGCAGATCGGGAACGTCAAAGCAGACGGTGAAAGAAACATCGCCATCGAATGCTATTCCCCTTTGGCCGAAGGAAGAGCCGCCAAAGATCCCGTCCTTGAAGAAATCGCCAAAGCCCACGGAAAAACCGCCGCGCAGGTCACCCTCCGCTGGGAAATCCAGAAAGGTTTCATCACCATCCCCAAAGGCAGGAACCCCGCCCACATCCAGAGCAACATGGACATCTGGGACTTTGCGCTGACAGAAAAGGAAATGGAAACCATCGCCTCCCTCAACGAATACACCAGCACCGACCCCGAAGACTCACCGTGGTGAGACTGCCGAGGAGCATGCATTCTCGAGAGCGCCGCTAACACTTGCCTTCCCAGACGGGGAAAGGGAACCGCGTGCGGTGGATAGGGTTGATTATTGACAGCCGAAGGCTGGTTGTATGGTTTTCTGCTTTCCTATGACTCCGTACACTTGCATTAGATATTCTTTTAATCTTATCCCACCGCAAAAAGAGGCTGCAGAAATGATTGCACATTCCTGCAGCCTCTTTTTAATATTCCCTACACTTCCAAATCTTCAATTCTTTTTATGGTGTCTTCTCGAATTTCTCTGTATCCTGCGTGGCCGTCCTGACGGAAGAGGATGGCGCCCTTTCCTACTCTTTCTTCCGTGCTGACGTAAGCGCCGAAGAAGCCGGCGATGTCTTCGCCTGTCCAGAGGTAGAGGCGTACTTTATGGTTGACGTGGCTTGCCATTTCCTTTTCGGGGATGATTCTCGGCGCCTGGATTTCGCCGAGGCCGTCGTCATCGAGTTTCTTGAGACGGATGAGCCAGCGGCGGACGGAGCCGTTCCGCATGAATTCGGTGAGGCTTCCTCCGTAGGATTTCTCTGCTTCCACGGCCGCGACGAGAAGGGCCATGATGGTACGGGAGTCGAGGTTTCCGACTTCGGCTTCGCTCATGGATTTCGCGCTCCATGTAATGTGGGATTCCCAGAGGATATCGCGGAAGTCATCGAGTTTCAGTTCAGGATGAGCAGCTTTGAAATCTTCAATGGTCCTCATGAAGCTCTGGCCGGCAGCGGAGTAGGATGCTTCGATTTCCGCATCCTCGTCTTTCTTTCTGGCCGTGATAGCCCATGTGCCTACGCCCAGGCGGTCGAGGTCGTCGAGGTATCTTGTAATTTTTTGGAAAGCCCTGCCATGCCCGGCGGATTTCCTTCGTTTCTGTGCCAGCAACGTCTCGAAGCGGTCGACGACTTCGAGCATGTCTTCAGGTAGGCGGTGGCGGCATTCGGCTATGAGGTCGACGGGAATGATGTAGTAGGCCGATGCCATGGCGCCTGTCATCGCTCCGCTGGAGTCGGTATTGCCGCCTAAGAAAATGACGGTGCGGAGGGCGTCTTCAAAATTTTTGGATTCGAGGAAGGCAGTGATGGCTTGAGGAACCGTTTCCTTGCAGGATTCCTGATGTTCGTAGGTCTTGCGGATTTCTGCGCAGCTGCGGCTCAGGTCATAGCCGAAGATCCTCTGGACGTAGTCCTTGATTTCCTCTTTCGTCGAGCCTGTTCTTGCCATGTAGACGACGGAGGCGACGGCGTCGGCGCCTCGGATGCTGTCCGGATTGACGTGCGTCGTCATGGCGGAGAGGCGTGCCATTTTTCTTGTCTCGTCGATCGTGTCGTAGAGCCAGCCGATGCAGGAAATGCTCATAGCCGCATCGACAGTATCGACGTCGAGGGGCTTGTGATCCTTGAAGAGCCAGCGGAGGTACTGCGCGCTGTAGCCTGCCTTGGGGTATTTCCTGCCCCAGCGCAGCATCGTCTCGGCGATGCATTTCTGGATCTCCTTGTTGCTTTCTCCTTCTGAATCCATCAGGGCTTCCGCCACAGCGACTGTCATGACGGTATCATCGGTGTAGGCCGACTCCGCAGTAAAAAGCGGGAAATCCTTCGTCTTTTCACCCCTGACGAACTCATAAGGCGCGCCGATCATATCGCCCAAAGCTGCTCCGTACATCGCACTGCCTCCTTCTGAAATGCGCTTGTCGCATCTCGATTGCACTCTATGTCATCTTAATCATAGCACGGAAAAGCGCCGGCTGCTCTTAGTTTATTTCTATATTTTCCCCTTATTTTTTAAGAAATTGATAACCTCCTGTTTGACTCATTCCTGCATGAAAAAAGAGCCCGAAACCAGGAAGATAGTTTCAGCGCTCTACTTGATGCCGGCAACGACGGTCGCGATGATGATGAGTGCCATGCCTGTCAGTTCGTACATGCCAAATGTCATGCTGAAGAGGAGGAAGGAAAAGATGACGGAGGAAACTGGTTCGAGCGCCGAGATGATGCTTCCTCTTGACGGAGAGACGTAGGCAACGCCGCCCAGGTAGAAGACGAAGGATAGGATGGTACCGAAAACGACGACGTAGGCAAATGCCAGAAGCGTGTTCGTATCGACGACGCCGGTGAAGGTGGTCATAAGCGTCACGGGCATGAGAACAAGGGATCCGAGGAACATGCCCCAGCCGACGACGACGGGCGCGCTGTATTTCAGGATGAGGCCGACCGGGGAAATCGTGTAAAGCGCGCAGGCAAAGGCGGAAAGGAGGCCCCAGAAGAGCGCCTCGGGAGGAAGCGCCAGAGACGTCAGGTCTCCGGCTGTCGCGATGAGGACCGTACCGACGATGGCGAAAACGGCACAGAAGACTTCCTTCCCCCGCGGAAGCCGTTTTTCACGCATGCAGTACCACATGATGATGAGGACCGGCATGATGTATTCGAGAACCGTCGCGGCCGCCGCGTTGCTGACCTTGATGCAGGCGAAGTAGCAATACTGCGTCCCCAGCATGCCGAGGCATCCGAAGATGATGAGCCGCAGCCTTTCGGCTGAACTTTTCTAGACGGAAACAATGCCCTTCCCCATCAGATGGGAAATAAGAAGGAGGAGCGATCCGGCAACGAAGAGGCGGAAGAATGTCAGCCACTCCGGAGATATGCCCTGCCCCTGCAGAATGTACTGCCCTGCGATGCCGCTGGAACCCCAGAGAATGGAACCTGCGGCGACGAGCAGCACGCCGTGACTGGATAAATTTGCCATGATCTCCCTCCTTTCGTTTTGTCTTATCATTGTAGCACGGAAACAATTTTTGAAAAACCCGCAAAGGGATGAAAAATTTCCTTTCCAAAAAAGTGTCACGAAATACGGCCCCCGCGCATTTGCGGAATCGTCAAATTCGATGCCTCTTCCCATTTATTTAGGGACTGCCGCGCTCCTGTGGAGCAGGGTATTTTCGCCGCTTTCCCCTGTTTTCTCTTCCGCAGTCTCTCCTGCACCTATGATTAAATGTTCTCAATATGTAGAACATTATTTCTTTTTTGCATTTGACTCAGTTTTTGATTCTGCCTATACTGTGGATAGAGGCAAAGGCAGAGCCCTCTGTCTCCTGCACTTAGCCGGCGGACCCTTACTAATGTCTGCACATATACCCCAATATTTGCGGTACTTCTAATTGTTTTCACTGCTTTCGTTCTTCTCAAGATTTTTTTCATTTGATCGTAGTATGAAAATATGCCTCTTGAATGAATCATAGTGACACAGTAAGGAAAAATCCCCTCCATCCGCCGGCAATTCAAAATAGGACTCTTACCCAAGGAGAGTCCGGAAAATCCCCGCCGCCCGCACGACGGGGATTTTTCCTGCCCGTTTATCATACCTTGTAGCAGGGTATTGTATGAGCGTAGTATAATGAGGAGTAATGTCCGAGGGGAATTTCTCCTCCATATTCCCATAAGAAAGCAAGCCAAATGGCTGCCATAAGGAGTCAAATTATATGCGTATCGCTATTATCGGAGCGGGGCATCTGGGCTATATTATCGCGGAATTTCTTTCCAACGAGCAGTATGACGTCGTCGTCGTCGATTCGGATGAATCGAAGCTGGATGCGATCCGCGACGCGCTGGACGTACTGACGATCCATGCCGACGGCACGAGCCCGTCTTTCATGCGTGACGAAGATATGAAAGGCACGGATATCGTCGTCGCCGTCACCGCCATCGATGAAGTGAACATCATCGCCTGCATCCTCGCCAAGAAGAACGGCATCCCCCATACCATCGCGCGTATCAGGGACCCGAAGTTCCTTGCCGAACCGCCGTCCTACATCAGAGAAAATTTCGACATCGACCTTCTCTTAAGTCCTGAGCTCATCACCGCGCGTGAAATCAACCGCATCCTGATGACGCCTTCGGCACTGAATGTCGAAGACTTCGCAGAAGGCAAGGTACGCCTCATGGAAACGAAACTGGGACCGCGTTCCCCGCTTCTCCATATCCCGCTGAAGGATCTGCGCCTGCCGCAGTCTGTCCTGATTGCTATGATTTTCCGCGATCACAGGATGATCATCCCTCACGGCAATGACGTGCTGCTGCCGCTCGATAACGTCTATTTCCTGGGAAATCCGGAAACTGTCGCCGAGCTTCCGCAGAATGTCGGGGCCGCCAATTACCAGCACCGCATCCGCCGCGCTCTCATCATCGGGGCCGGCCGCACGGGGCAGATTCTCGCCCCCATGCTGGAAGAACAGGGCATTTCCGTCAAAGTCATCGATAACGACAGGGCCCACTGCCGCCTCGTCGCTTCCCGCCTGAAGAAGGGCATCGTCCTTTACGGCGACGGGACCGACATCGATCTTCTGAAGCAGGAAGGCGTTGAGGATGCGGATATCGTCATCTGTATCACAAGCGACGAACGCCTGAATATGATGATGGCGCTCCTGGCCAAGCACCTCGGCGCCCGCCAGACCATCGTCCGCGTCGTCCGCACCGAGTACGTCGCCCTCATGCAGCAGGTCGGCGTCGACATCGTCCTTGCGACCAGGCTTCTGGCTGCCGGCGAAGTCCTCTCCTTCGTACGAAGCGGTTCCATCGAACGCGTCAGCCTCCTCGAAGGTGCGTGCGTCCAGGCTGCCGAAGTCATCGTGCAGGAAGGCTCTCCGCTCGACGGACGCCGCCTGATGGACGTCGATCTTCCGAAGGGCTGCCTCATCGGCACGTACGTCCGTGACGGCAAAGCCTTCATCCCTGACGGCCGCTCTGCCCTCCATGCCGGAGACAGGGCCATCGTCATCGTCGAAGCCGACCAGGCCTCCGACGTCCTTTCCTTCTTCAAAGGCGGGGATTAAGCAATGAATCTTAAAGTCATTTACACCATGCTTTCCCGCATCATGCTCGTCAGCGGGGCTATGATGGCGCTGCCTCTGGCCATTTCCCTCATCATGGGAGGCCCGATCCTCGCCTTCATCTTCTCCATGGCCGTCGCGGGTCTTGCAAGCGTGGTTCTCAAAAGAAGAGGCGTCGCGCAGGAAAACAGCCTGACGCCCAGAGAAGGCACGGCCATCACCGCGCTCTCCTGGCTCTTCGTCTCGCTCCTCTTCGCGCTGCCTTATATATTCAGCGGAACACTGGGGCCCCTGGACAGCCTCGTCGAAAGCATCTCCGGCCTCACCGGCACCGGCGCGACCGTCATCGACGACCTTGGCGCTGTCCCGCAGAGCATCCTCTTCTTCCGCGCCATGACGCACTGGCTGGGAGGCCTCGGCATCATCGTCATCTTCGTCGCCATCTTCCCGCAGATCGGGCGCGGCAGTGCGAAGATGGTCAATGCGGAAAGCACCGGCCCCACCTCCTCGAAAGCCCTTCCAAGGATCAAGGAGACAGCCTCTGCCCTCTTCACCGTCTACCTCATTTTCACGATTGCTGCCGCCGCGGCCTACATGCTCTGCGGCCTCACCTTCCTTGATGCGATAGACACGTCGTTCTCGACGATTGCGACCGGCGGCTTCTCCACGAAGGACGCCAGCATCGCCTACTATAACAACCCCGTCCTTGAGCTCGTCATCGCTTTCTTCATGATCATCTCGAGCGCCAACTTCGGGATTTACGTCGAAGCAAGGAAACGCGGCCTTTCCGCCATTACCGGCGATATGGAATTCCGCACCTACATCGGCATCGTCCTGGCAGCGACGGTCCTTATGACGATTTCCTTAGTCCTTCAGGGAAATTACGGATTCGTGGAAGCACTCCGTGAGACCTTCTTCCAGTCCGCCTCCCTCTCCTCGACGACAGGTTTCGTCTCTGCGGACTTCGACCAGTGGCCGTCCTTTGCGAAATTCATCATCCTGCTCATTATCATCGTGGGCGGTTGCGGAGGTTCTACCGCAGGCGGCCTGAAAGTCATCCGCCTCATCCTCCTCGTGAAGAGCTTCACCTCGATTCTGAAGCTCCACATCCACCCGAGAGCCGTCCTCCACGTCACCGTATCCCACGAAAGATACTCCCAGGACACCATATTCCGCGTCCTCTGCTTCTTCTTCATCTACATGGCCCTCTCCACACTCTGGGCCGCATGCATGATGATGGACGGAGTCGCCTTCATGGACGCCATCGGAGTCTCCTTCTCCACCATGTCCAACGCAGGCCCGGCCTTCGGCCAGTTCGGAGCCACCTGTACCTACTCGGCACTCCCCGATTTCAGCAAATTCGTCGTCTGCCTCTCCATGCTCTTCGGCAGACTCGAATCCGTCACACTCCTTGCCATCTTCATCCCTTCCTTCTGGAAAAAGAGCGGATGGTAAGAAAAATGAAAAGGGCTGTGGTAAATGGATAATCATTTATCACAGTCCTTTTTGATGGAAGAAATTATCAGATTTCTTTACATTTCCTTTTGACAAAGTCTATTATTGTCACACTAAAAGTTATAATTAGGATAAGAAGGAAAAATGCATGACACAGATGAATCCTTCTTAAAGATAATCCTACGTTGATGAAGAAGGGATGAAGGAAATGAAGTACGGAGTATCGGGGACAGGCGATGTGGGACATGTCATCGCAAGCAAATTAATCGACCTCGGCCATGAAGTCATGATGGGTGCCAGAAGTGCATCGAGCGAAAAAGCGCAGAAATGGGCTGAAGAACATGGCAGCCATGCCTATTACGGAACATTTGAAGATGCTGCCAAATTCGGGGAACGCGTCTTCAACTGCACGCAGGGAATTCATGCTATCGAAGCACTGGAACTGGCAGGAAAAGATCACCTCAATGGAAAAATTCTGATTGACACTTCGAATCCATTCCACTATGAAGACGGCCATATTTCCCTTGATCCTAAGTACAGCGGAAACACAAGCCTTGGCGAAGAAATCCAGAAATTTCTCCCAGAGACCAGAGTGGTAAAAACCCTGAACTACATCGGCAGCTCCATGATGGATTTCAATTATGATGATAATGACTCTGACTATGCTCCCTTTACTGCTTTCTACTGCGGCAACGACTCTGATGCCAAGAGGGAGACAGCCATACTCCTCTATGACTTCGGCTGGCGAGACCTCCTGGATATCGGAGACATTTCCATGTCCCGCTATACGGAGATGCTGGGCGCTTTTTGGGTACCGCTCTATAAGAAATTTAATTCCATGAAATGGGGCTTCGCATTATCCAGAAACTTTGAGAAAACGCCGGAAAAAATTGCCTTATCAAGAGGATACCTGGGAGCAAAGCCTACGGGGAAAAAATGGCATGGTCACGAGATCTATATACCGATTCCCAATCCCGCACATAAACAGCCGGAAGGCATCGATATGAAACAATATATCCTTGATGGTGATGGCACAAATAATATTTGTACAGATCTGCAAGGTGATATGACTAAAGCTCTTAATGATGAAAATTAAGTGAACGAAACAAAATAGAGTAAAAGAACACCGCTGCATGACTTGGAATGAGCCATACAGCGGTGCTTTTTTAGTATCCTTCGCCTTACCGGATATTCAATTCTTTAATCAGTGCCTGCTGGAGGACATTTGAGAAATTGACGCCTTTTTCCTGCGCCTTCATATCAAGCCACTGCGGGATGCTCAGCGTCTTCTTGATGGCTTTTGTATCGTACTTTCTCCGATACGCCAGTGTATCCGCTTTGACCAAAGTGACGATATCATCTTTGTTTTCTTTATGCACCTCATTGATTGGCGTCGGAGACGGTGCTGAAATGTGATTTTCTTCCATATCCCAGAGCATCAATGTCAGTGCATCTTCTGCCATCTCGCAGCATTCCTGAATCGTTTCTCCCTGAGAAAGACAGCCCTCTATATCCGGAAAGGAAATCGTATACCCGCCCTCCGGTTGGTTCAGCATGAAAAACAGCTGGATAAACATATTTCATGAGAATCCCTCCATCGCACCATTTTCTTTATTATATACGTAATCATACGTATCGAAAACAGGACGAATCCTCTCAGGATATCATCATCCGCCCCGCTTAAACATTTCTTTGCCTGAATTAAAGAAAATTTTAGGAATTGTTTGCATTGAGTCAATCACCTCATGGTATCTTTATTTCATCGAGGTGATTACCATATTTGCACTGAACAATTTTGATATAGGAGTCCTGTACCTGATCCAGGACTCCCTCCGCTCGCCGATTCTGACGAGCTTTCTGGAATTCATGACTGACCTGGGGAATAACGGCTATGTCTGGATCGCCCTTGCCGTCCTTCTGATGACCATCAGGAAATGCAGAAAAGCAGGACTTACGACGATGCTCGCGCTTGTCATCAATGTCATTCTTGCCAACGGCATCCTGAAGCACCTGGTCCGGCGTCCCCGCCCCTTTGACACCTACGGCGGCCTTCAGGTCCTGATCCACCGCCCGGCCGACTGGTCCTTCCCGTCCGGCCATGCATCAGCGTCCTTCGCTGCTGCTTTCGTCCTCTACCATTACCTGCCGAAGAAATTCAGCATTGTTATGTTCGTTCTCGCCGCGCTCATCTCCTTCTCGAGACTTTACCTCGGCGTCCACTATCCCACCGACGTCTTCGCCGGCGTATTCGTCGGATACTTCTCCGCATGGCTCTCTGAAAAGATCACCGGCTTCTTCGGCAAAGACACAGGAACCAAAGTCACCGCCATCATGGCCAAACGCCCCGGCAGGAAATCTGCCGAGAATGCGTGACCATTTTATCGCATAGATGATTAATTCCAACCCCTCCCATATTTAAACAAAATTTTATCGTTTATTAGATTTTCAGAAAGCACCTCATGATATACTTAAAATGACGAAACGAGGTGATGGCAGATGTTCGCTTTTGATAACTTTGAAATAGGCGCGCTTTACCTGATTCAGGACTTCATGCGCACTCCGAAGCTGACGGATTTCCTGGAATCCATGACGGATCTGGGAAATGCGGGCTTCATCTGGCTGGCTCTCGCCATCGTCCTCATCTGCACGAAGAAATACGGGAAGGTCGGGTATGCCACTTTTCTATCCCTGGCAATGAACCTCATCCTGACGAACGGCATCCTGAAGCATATTTTCAAAAGGGCCCGCCCCTTTGACACGTATCCGGATCTGCAGCCGCTCATCCATGAGCCGACGGACTGGTCGTTCCCATCCGGCCATTCCTCTGCTTCCTTTGCCGCTGCTTTCGTCCTCTACCATTACATGCCGAAGAAATTCAGCATTCCTGCGCTCATCCTCGCCACGCTCATCGCCTTCTCGAGGCTTTACCTTGGCGTCCACTACCCCAGCGACGTCATCGGAGGCGCCGCAATCGGCTACCTCACCGCCTGGGCGTCTGAAAAATTCATGACCTACACGGAGAAAAAAACGGGCGCGAAATCGCAAAATCTGGCTCATAAGAAAAGGGCAGAAAGCGCATGAATTTCCACTACCATCCAATTCATGAAAAGAAGCCGTAAAGAGACAAAAGATCCCGTCTTTTACGGCTTTTTTCATGTCTATTCTTCCTGCGTCTGACACCCATTTCAAACTTCATAAAAACTTTAAAATCTATTATATTTCATGAAAAAAATTCCATGTATATTATAGTCAGGCAAAAGCAAAGGAGCCTAAAAGGAAATAAGGCATCATCCAGAATACCCCGGAGCACCCCCCTGGAACCTGCCTGCGGCGCCATATCGCAGGTCGCTTCTCTTTCGCTGATACATTCCACAGCCAAATGTTTTGAAGGCCGTTAACTTCTGCCAGCACCACCTTCCGCAGGCAGGAGCCTTCCCAATTGTCCGGCGCGCCCACGCCCAGGACACGGCCGAAAGAATCAACTGGCTGGATCCATCCTATGGTCCGGACTCCCGAACGCCGGACCTGGAGAGACAGGTGCTCCCACATTTCCTGTCTCTCCGTATCACTCTTTTTCCAAACTACCTTTCAAAAACGAAAACGGACCCTGTTTCTGGAGTTTCCACCAGAGCAGGGTCCGTTTTCAATTGTTTATTCTTCAATATAAGCACCGAGAAGGTTGTCTATATCCGTCTTCGCATAGACATCGGCATCAGCCACGATGTCCCATTCGCCATTCATCATGCACCAGATCGTGAGGACGCCGAAGAAATGGCTCATCAGCAGTTTGGAGAGCATATCGAGCGGGGCATCTGCACGGAGCTCGCCTTTTCCCTTGCCAAGGCCGGTCACGAAGATATCCATGACCGTATTGCGGATGCCGTCGAGGCATTCCCTCGTCCGGGAATCCGGCGTTTCCGCCTCCATCGTTTCCTTCATCCACTGGCGCACCAGGCGCACGCCCGACCAGGAAGCATCCTTGTAAAGCTCGATGAAGTAGTAAAGGCAGCGTTCCCTGACGTCTCCGTCATAATCGATCGCCTTCTTGATGATGGTCTGGATTGACTGGAAGGAAAGCTCCGCCACGACCTCTTCCTTGCATTCGAAATAGTGGTAGAATGTACCCTTCGCCACGCCGCTGTCTTTTGTGATATCCTCTACAGACACGTGGTCAAATCCTCTCTCACTAATCAGCCGTCTTGCGGATTCCAAGAGCCTTGAACGCGTCTTTTCCGCCTTCTTCGTTAAAGCCATGATGCCTCCTCACTGTCACTAAGCATACTATTTCTTACAGTATACTAAAAAAGCATTTGTCTTGCAATGACTTATGGTCAATTTCTATATCCGGTCACTTCCCTGTCAGGAAAACGCATCGTTTTTATTTCGATAAAAATCATAATAGATTGCGAGAATGCCAACCTTGAATACCCCCTATTTCCTTGAGAGCCATCCTCATTCAATGCTATACTTGAATTACCCGGCAGCGGGAAATCCCGCGATCTGCCGTTTTTCGAATCAATAGATTCCGAGTACTGAGAGGATGTGTCCATATGGGAACAAGAAACGTACCGCCGTTCCGCAATGACGTCGTAGGAAGCTTCCTGCGTCCACAAGTCATTCATGAAGCGCGCCGCAATCTGGAAGCAGGCAAAATCACAGCTTCCGAACTTCGCCAAATCGAAGACGAAGAAATCAAGAAACTTGTCGCCAAGGAAATCGAAAATGGTCTCCATGCCGTGACCGACGGAGAATTCCGCCGCACTTACTGGCATCTGGACTTTCTTGAAAACCTTGAAGGAGTAGAAAAGGTCAAGGCCGAAGAATGGTCCGTCCATTTCAAAGGCCACCAACCCAAAGCCGCTACCGTGAAAATCACCGGCAAAATCGGCTTCGGCGATCACCCCTTCGTCAAAGACTTCGAATATCTGAAGAGCGTCGCAGGAGACACCATGGCCAAGATGACCATCCCGTCCCCGAGCATGCTCCACCTCATCTGCTGCGTCCGTGAAGAAAACTACCAGCCGATCGACCTTTACAAGAACGAAGACGACCTCTACAGAGACATCGCCCTCGCTTACCAGGAAGCTATCCGCACCTTCTACAAAACAGGCTGCCGCTACCTCCAGTTCGACGACACCTCCTGGGGCGAATTCTGCGATCCTGACAAGAGAAAAGCCTACGAAGCAAGAGGGCTCGACCTCGACAAGATCGAAAAGAACTACGTGAAAATGATCAACCTCGCCCTCGAAGCCAAACCAGCTGACATGAAAATCACCATGCACATCTGCCGCGGCAACTTCAGATCCACCTGGTTCTCCTCCGGCGGATACGATCCGGTCGCTGAAATCCTCTTCGGCCACTGCAACATCGACGGATTCTTCCTTGAATACGACTCCGACCGCGCAGGCGGCTTCGAACCGCTGAAGCACATCCAGAAACAGCAGGTCGCCCTCGGCCTCATCACCTCCAAATTCCCGCAGCTCGAGAAATTTGAAGACGTCAAGGCACGCGTAGAAGAAGCCTCCCAGTACGTCCCCAAAGACCAGCTCTGCCTGAGCCCCCAGTGCGGCTTCGCCTCCACCGAAGAAGGCAACGCCCTCACTGAAGAAGAACAATGGGCCAAAGTCAGACTCATCCGCGACTACGCAGATAAAATCTGGGGAGAATAAAAGAATCAACCTGAAACAAAAAAGGGACTCGAAAGAGTCCTTTTTTTGATGCGGGAAATCGAAAATAGCGGTGAACGCCAAAGTGGAAGACCTTTCACCTTGCCCTGGAAGGGAAGGTGACCGGCCATAAATTCTGATGCCGGGCGGATGAGTTGCATTTCCTCAAGGCGCTCGCCTTGGTTTTATGGTTTTCAAAGAGGGTTGATTTCCTCGGACAAAGTCCGGTTGTATGATTTTCTCCTTCTCTCCTTAAAGAAAATTTTTCCCTCTCTCTCCTCTCGACAGTTCCTGTCATCCTTTTCCTTATAATGAAGATAGCAAACCAGACCGATGAACCACTGTCAAACGAAAGGAGAACCCATCATGAAAACCGTACAAAAAGAACTTATCGCCAAACGCCAGGAAATCGAAGAAAAATTACAAACCATCCTATACGAAGACGAAAAACTCGAACTCCTCTATTGCGGCCGCCAATACGCCTCCGCCTACGCCCTCATCCGAAGAAAAGACGGCATGTACTACAGCTTCCGCTTCAGCGACCACAAAACCACGCCCTATTACTCAAGCAAAACCTTCGACATATACGCGCCGATCACGGGCGAAGTCCTAAGAAATATACGAGAAACCCTGGACAAAGTCTCATGGTGTCCCTTCACCCTATACGACTACCTCACCCTCCGCACCATCTACTATTTCAATAACCTGAGACAGCCCTTCTGTATCGACAACACCATGAACATCTTCGTAGGCAACAAAATGGGCCTCCTCTTCTACCGCAGAAAACGCATCGGAAAAGACAACTGGGAATTCGAAACCGTCTCCGAATCCTTCCAAAAAGAACTAAGAAAACTCTTCGCCACAGGCCTCCTGCACGCCTATACCTGCAAGAAAACCAGAAGCATCCAGGTCTACATCACCGAAGCCGGCCTATCCATGATCAAAGACACCGACCTCGAAAACAACAACTTCGTCAAACACTACCTCCAGTTCAAAACCGACCCCACATTCTCCAGCTGCCTCCAGCTCCCGACACAAAACAAAAAATACAAACCCTTCCGCTCCCCCATGGACAATCCGCCAGAACAAATGGTGGAATGAAAGGAAGCGTAAGGATCCAACCACAGAAAAAGACCCGCGAGGGTCTTTTTTCTTGGAAGATATGAGAAGATTGCTTTTCAGGGCCGAAGGCCGGTTTGCCTATTTTCCCTTTGCGAAGCAAATAAGTGGTGTTAACCTTCCCAGACGGGGAAGGAGGGCCACTAAGTGGCGGTTAGGGTTGATTTCCGCGAGCGCCGCGAGGTTGTATGGTTTTAATCTTTCCACTCACCTCGCGGTCGTTTGTTTCCTTATCCTTCCCGAACACTATAGCCATTTATACTAGATACGTATATAAATTATTTGTATACTCAAATAATTAGTCATGGTGATAGAATAAGTTTAGATAATTGCTAAAAGGAGATACTCTCGATGAAAAGGATACTGACACTACTATTCACTCTTATCTTAATCCCATTTTCAACCTTTGCTATTTCACGTTCTGATCTTCAAAACAATCCCGAACGCTATGTAAAAGTAGCTGAAGGGCAAACTGACGCTTGTTATGTAGATTCTTATTCTATAAAATCACTCCGTTATGCTCCCCCCTACTATACAATTCGAGCAAAAGTCTATGGCCCTGATTATGCTAAGAATGGTATTTTTGAATTTACTATTACCTGTTTCTATGATTACAATAGAAACTCTAAACAGCTAATGGAAAATATTGTTGCAGAAAGTCCAAATAAATCAGACACAAATAGTATGGCTAAAAAATTTATGAGCCAACTCAACGAGAACATCGGAATAAAATATACCATGACCGATATTAATTGTTATACTCTCGACGGAACATATGTTAATAGTCTGAGACCTTTTTATAATCAATCTGTCGTGCTTAATTCAAATCCTTACCATGCCGCTAACTATATGTTCTATAAATGCTATAATATCTACTTTCATCTCAAATTTGAGTCAGAAAACCTCTATTAAACCGCATTCTTTATTCCTAAGGAGATCCCTATGAAAAAATCACTTCGCATACTGTTTTTAGGAATACTCCTTTTCGCATCTCCCCTCGTTTCAAATTATATTCCATTCAGCCCGCTTCCCACTGTCAGTGCTATGACCAACTCTCAGGATCCAAATGGTTTTGGCGATGTTCATTGGGATGAAACAATCTCAGACATTCAGTCTTCCCATAAAACCACTTTTCTGGGACGCAATGACGATGCTGCGCACTATTCCGTCCTGATCCCGGATGCTAAGGGCTCTTTGAACTTTGAGGGACCTGTAACCATTCGTGCCATCTTCATAGACAACAAACTCTTCGGGATAGAGATCCCATTCAGCGGAGACCAATTTGAAACGCGCTTAGCCGGCATGACCAAGATGCTGGGAACACCTGTAAAAAGAAGAGGTTACTATATTTGGGGCGGCCCCCTCTCCCTGATCATTCTCCTTCCTTATAAAGAAGACGAACTCATTATCCTGGCGAAAAACCAACAAGGAGTACAAGGGATCGCTATTTGACATAGCCAATAATAATCATGCATATTCCATGAATGAACCCCATCCCCATGCAGCCTTTGCTCATGGCTTTTTTGTGCCGTCATAGTGGGCTCTCTCTATTCCATATTCAACCCACTTTAACCCCTGCTAACATCTTTCATTTTTCACCTATTTCATGCTATACTATTAACAGATTCTAAAAAACGTACAGTAATCGTACAGCATAGTAAGGAGGAAATATGATGAAAATCCCGTCTATCACTTTGAATAATGGTGTCGAGATGCCGCAGGAAGGGTTCGGCGTTTTTCAGGTTACGGACCTGGATGCCTGCAAGCAGGCTGTGAAAGATGCGCTGGACTGTGGTTATCGTCTGCTCGATACAGCAAGCAGCTATGAAAATGAAGAAGCTGTCGGCGAAGCCATCAAGGAAAGCGGCATTCCGCGTGAAGAAATTTTTCTGACGACGAAAGCCTACATGCAGGAAATGGGCTACGAAAAGACGAAGGAAGCCTTCGAGCGTTCCTGCAAGAAACTCGGCACGGACTACCTCGACCTTTACCTCATCCATATGCCTTTTGCTGATTATTACGGTTCCTGGCGAGCTATGTCGGAGCTTTACAAAGAAGGCCGGATCCGCGCGATCGGTGTCTGCAATTTCCTGCCAGACCGCATCGTCGACCTCTGCTTCAATACCGACATCGTTCCGGCCATCAATCAGATCGAGCTCCATCCTTTCTATCAGAGAGAAGATGAACTCGCCCTTATGAAAGAATACGGCATCCAGCCGGAAGCATGGGCACCGTTTGCAGAAGGCATGAACGGCATGTTCACGAATCCCGTCCTTACTTCCATCGCAGAAGCTCATCACAAGACCACCGCGCAGGTCATCCTCCGCTGGAATATCCAGCGCGGCATCATCATCATTCCAAAGTCCGTTCACAAGGAACGCATGGAACAGAACCTGGATATCTGGGACTTCGAGCTTACGGATGAAGAAATGAACGCCATCCGCGCCCTCGACCTCGCCCGTCCGCAGATGCTCGATACCAGAAATGTAAAAGAAGTACGCCGCGTCTACGACTACCTGAACAACCCCGTCGTCACCAGCTTGTAAAAAGAATACCTATAAAAAAGGCAGCAGCCATCCCCGGCCGCTGCCTTTTTTCGCGCTGAAATACCGATTTCCTGAAGAAAATTGAATAAAATTGCTAATTTGATGCAGAAATCTGAACCTTCGATTTTATAGGGACAGACTATTGTCCCTCCCCATTCATACAATAGATACAGAATAAAAATACTACAGGGAAGGAGGGCTGCGCTGTATGGTAAAAGCCAAAGACAAGAAAAATCGTATGCTTGAGATCTTTTACAGGGCAATGGTCGGCGGGAATATCAATACGAAGGCTTTAGCAGATGAATATGGAGTGTCAGGGAAGAGCATTTCCAGAGACATCGGCGAAATCAAGAACTTCTTATCAGATAACAGGGACCTCGTCAACTACAAAGATCTAAGATATTCAGCCAGCTCAAAGACATATCATCTGGAATTCGACCATGTGCTCCTCAGCAAGGAACTCATCGCCATTATCAAAGTACTCATCGGATGCCGCGCTTTCAGCAAGGAAGAACTTTTGACGCTCATCAGTAAACTGAAGGCCTTCACTTCACATCAGGACCGCGCATTGCTCGATCAGATCATTACGAAGGAAGTCTATCATTACAACGAGGTCGGCCGCGACTGTGAAAGTGTCATCGACAATCTCTGGAAACTGACGAGGTGCATCAAGGAAAGGCAGGAAATTTCCATTTCCTACTACAAAGTAGACCGCGAACCCGTCGAAAGGCGCATCATGCCGATCGCCATCACGTTCTCCGACTACTACTTCTACCTCATCGCGTACCGCTGCGACACAGAAGACTGGACTCCCCTCTACTTCCGCGTCGACCGTATCACGCATATCACCGAGCACCGGACGCACTTCACGCTCGCGCCTGAGCATGACTTCGACGTTGGCAAGCTCCGTGACAAGATCCAGTTCATGTTCCCGGGAAAACTCAGGAAAATCAAATTCTCCTACACGGGCGACTCCGTCCAGGCCATCCTCGACCGGATCCCCACCGCCCGCGTCCTCGAGCAGAATGGAAAGACATCCATCCTCGAAGCTGAGACATTTGGAACAGGCATTAATATGTTTCTCCTCTCCCAGGGCAGGAAAATCAAGGCCCTCGGTCCGCCGGAATTCGTCGATGAAATCCGGGAAGAAATCTCCGACATGGACGTACAGTACAAAGAATAAAGCTCATTGGAATCTCCGCAAGGCCGCTTTGGGAAGAGCAGCCCAGCGGGGATCTTTTGGCAGAAGGAGAATCTATATTGGTGAAAAGAGGAAATCGGGACTTCCTCTTCACATAAGAAAACGAAGGGAATTTGTAAAAAGGAGTTTATTATGGAAACCAGCATGAACTGCAGAAGTCATTTTCTGCCAGTCATCCTCCTTGCCGTTATCAGCCTCATGGCACTGCTCTTTGCAGGATGCGGCTCGGAATCAAGCTCGAGAGAAAGCAAATCGGAGCCAAATCCATATGCGGAATTTAAGGATTTATATAAAACAGATCCGCTGAATCGAAAATACGCTTATTACTATACCAATGAAAAATTAGGCAATATATTTACTAAAGAACGAAAAGAACTTGCTGCCTTTGATCCGGCTAAATATAACAAAGTCAACATCGCATGGCATTCTGTTGATGGACACAAATTCTGGCAAATCACCCGAAAGGACAGTCTCAATTACTACAGAGGCCCAATAAAAAATAACAAACCTGATGGCATCGGAGTCATATACTGGAAAGATCATCCTTATTATATCGCCCATTTTAAAGATGGCTCGATGGAAGGATATGGTCAGGAAATCCGGGAAGGTTCCTTCTCTCTGCCCAATTATAGTAAATACTCCGTTCCAGGAAGAATGCCGCTTCATGGTCTTTTCCAATTTGAAAAGACCGACATCTTTAAAGTCTCTCCAGCCGTTTATAGAGGATATTATATGAGCTACGAGGGCTACTATAAAAATAATGAAAGAAATGGCGAAGGAATATCTTACAACTATGAAAATATAAAATACCTTCTTCAGCTGGCCGAAGCCAACGCTCGTACAAAATTTATTTCAAATGAAGCTGAACGCAAAGAAGTCGCAGCTTTTGACGAGAAAAAAGGAAAGGAAATCCCAGTGCAGGAGGTTGCGATTGTATATGGCTCGCAGTGGCAGGTTTCGACAAATCCTGCTGCGCGGATAAAGTACCGCGGCGAGGTGCAGAATGGAAAGCCGGAAGGCCTGGGAATCCTTTACTCGGACGGGAAGCCGTTCTACAAGGGCCATTTCAAGAATGGGAAATATGACGGATACGGACAGTATTTTGACAGGATGACGTTTGATTTGGAGAATTACACGAAATATTCGCGTCCGGGTTCGGTAACGCCGCTGCGGGGGCTTTTCACGTACGAGAAGGCTTCTGAGATTTCCTTTACCGGATATGCGCTGAGATATGAGGGCATGTACAAGGACGGCCTCCCCCATGGTGATGGCATTTTATATGCATACGGAAAAATGATACCGGCGCTGAAGGAAATCGACCAAAAGGCACTGGCGGAAATGAAATCAAATATGGATAAGCGGAGACGATCGCTATCCATTGCCGATTACACGAGGATGAATGATCAGCACCGCGTGCTCCGGGTGCAGTACGAAGCGAAGGTGATGGATTACCTGAATACCTGGCAGAAGGCGCATCCTTTGGCAAAGATTACCATACCTGAGGGCTTTGCGCTGGCAGATGCTCTGGAAACGTATGACATGCCTGCTTACGTCAGGGATCATCATATGAATGAGGAAATCGGAAAGAAGCTCCTTGAAATCCAGAGAGAGTATCAGGATGCGCTCGTCAAGGAAGGCCTTGAATACCCGACGGTTTCTCTCGTCAATGATGAGGTGGAAAAACTCTTCGTCCACATCCCCTTCATCGTCGGCACGTTCTCCGGACCGAATTATGTAGAAAAAGGGACGGAATATTCTTATCTTGGCAACAAACTCTTTGAGGGTGAATTCCAGGGACTCAGCTGGTATCAGGGAAAGCAGTTCTTCACGGACGGCACGGTGCAGTATGAGGGCTACTTCAATGACCGGAATGAATACAACTGGAGAGGCACACTCTATGACAGCTATGGGAATATCGTCTATGACGGCAAGTGGAAAGACGGTACTTATCACGCGAAGTAAAAAAAATAAGTAAAAACACTAAAGGGGTTGTAGAAATGATTGCACATTTCTACAGCCCCCTTTCTTTATTCCCCATAGACAGCGGGACGTCTATTATTTATACTTAATATATATTTCGAATTCTTTAGTACAGAAGGGCCGGGCGGGGAAGGTCTGGTTTGAGGTGTATGATGAGCGCTGGTTGGACGCGTTTCCGTGGATGGGCGTTGTGGATGGTGATGCTTGTCCTTGGCATGGGTATGCTGTTTGCGGGATGCGGAGATACGAAGTCGTCGGTCTCCGGGAATCCCTTTTCTTCGTATGCAGATCTTTACAAGAGGGATCCGCTGAGTACGAATTATGTCTTCTATTACATGAATGAAAAGATCGGCGATGAGTTCAACGACGATCGCAAGGCTGTCGGGCTTTTAGAGTCGAAGAATGAGAAGTCGGTGCCGGTCAAGAGCAGGCGGAATTCGATCAATGGGGAAGAAAAATGGTTCCTCAGTCGGAATCCGGATTCGAAGGTGACGTACAAGGGCGAAATGAAGGATGACAAGCCGGATGGTCTGGGCATCCTCTATGTCAAGGGGCGCGCTTTATATAAAGGGTATTTCAAGAACGGCCAGTACGATGGCTATGGCCAGTATTACGACACGGTCGTGCTGCCGCTCAGCAATTATACGAAGTATATGCGCCCCGGTGAGGAAATGCCGCTGCACGGGCTCTTCCGAAAGGACCAGTATTCTTCGGCCAGTCTTACGGGAAATGCGCTGAAGTACGAAGGAAATTTCAAGGAAGGCCACACTGAAGGCGAGGGCATCCTTTATGAATACCACAAGCTGAAGCCGAAGCTGAATGAAATCGACACCGATGCGCGCGACATTGTTCAGGAAAAGAAGGAGGAGTGCAAGAAGAAGCTCTCCATTTCCGAATACACGAGGCAGAATGCGCTGCACAGGGAGCTCCGGACGGAATATGAGGCGAAGATTATCAATGTCCTGAATGCGTGGCTTGCCCAGCATCCGGGCGCGCAGATCATCATGCCGGATACGTACGATCTGAGCCAGATTCTTGAGACATACGATATGGACAAGATTGCCAAGGATCATTCGATGGGCAGTGAAATCAAGGATAGTCTGCTCTCGATCGAGCAGGAATATCAGGCCCGTCTCATCAAGGAAGGGCTCGAATATCCGTCTGTCACTCTCATCAATGATCAGGTGGAGAATATTTTCAAGGCGATCCCTTTCATCAAAGGTGAATTCAAGGGCATGAGCTACATCGAAGAAGGGATGGAATACTCTGCTGATGGTTACAAACTCTTCACCGGTGAATTCAGCGGCACCCGCTGGGAGGAAGGCAAGGAATTCTACCCGGATGGCCATGTGAAGTATGAAGGCGAGTTCAACGGCAAGAACCAGTATGACGGCAAGGGCACGATGTATGACGAAAGCGGTGACGTTTCCTACAAAGGATACTGGAAAGACGGAGATTACAACGTGGCTTAAAAATAATAAAGGGGCTGTGACAAAATGTGCAATCTTTTTGCTACAGCTCTTTTTATGCTGGTATATTCAATTAGAAGATAATCCAACACATTTATATATTTGTGTTATCTGAAAACCTCAAAACCTCGCTGCGCTCGAAGGAAATGAACCTCCTCAGTCGCCTACGGCGCCAGCTCCCCCTACGGGGCAAGCTCAAACACCCTTAAACCGAACTTCGTTCGAGAAAAGGAAAAACAGTGTTTTGATGGATTTTGTCACAGCTCCTTTTTGCGTGGACGAAACATCATTTCCTTCTGTATTCTCTTGGTGAGGAGCCTGTCTTTTCCTTGAAGAGTTTCCCGAAGTGGCTGACCTGGTGGAATCCTGCTTCGGCGGCGATGGTGCCTATGGGGTCGTCGGTCGTCTTGAGGCGCCTTGCGGCTTTGGAGAGGCGGAATTCGGTGAGGTACTTGTAGGGCGTGGTGTTCAGGCTCGTCTTGAAGCAGCGGGCGCATTCCGTCTTGCTGATGCTGGCGCTTGCTGCCATGTCTTCGAGGGTGATGTCTTCGCCGTAGTGCTCTTCGATGTACTGGAGGATCTTCTTCATGCGGAGGTGCACAGCACTTTCCTTTCGCTGCTCAGGAAGCGTGATGTTCTTCCGGAGGGTCAGCCAGAGCGAGGCAAGACGGAGGAGGATTTCGTAGGCGTAGTACTCTGTCTTTTCCTTTTCCATATCGGCCAGGATGGCGAGATTTTCATTGACGGATGTCTTCCATGCTTCCTTATTGGCGAAGGAAAGGCAGGTGATTTCCTCGTTTTCCGTGATGCTGTCGACGATGTCACGGGCGGGGCTGCCTTCATAGAAGCCAAGGAAATAAGTTGGAAAGATGAAGCTTTTGTAATGACAGTTTCCAAGTTGGCGGACGGTGTGGATGACGTTCTTATTGATGAAGAATCCCTCCCCCTCGCTGACTTTCCATGATTCATCGAGCGTTTCGAGAACGACGGCGCCTTCCAGGACATAGCCGAACTGAAGATCCTCATGCCAGTGCATGACGTGGAAGCCCGGATTTCTTGGATATGAACGGTCGTTGACGACGTCGAGGACGAGGTATGGGAAATCTGTCTGGCTGTTCAGATTGATGGAATTGATGTATTTCTCTCTTTCTCTTGCCATGGTCCGCTCCTTTGGTTATTTTGTGATAGTTTTCAGTGGTTTTATCATATTTATAGTTGTTTTTCTGTCATATAATTATAGTGCGCTCAGGAAGAAAGTCAAGATTCGGGTATACGCGGTTATTTCCGCGGCAGGGAAACAAGACTCTTCCGGATGGCTGACAGGAATCAGCGTATCAGTCTCGCTGCTTCGTGCCAGCCGCCTGAAGGCCGGCTCCCCGTCCATCAAGTACCGCCGGTTTCCTGCCTTTCAGAATGGCCTTTTGTCCAGGAGGCCATTATCCCGGGACGAAAGAAAGGAGATCATGATGCAGTACACAAGTCACTACGAATCCCCGCTGGGCGTTATGCTCATGGCTGCGGATGATGAGGGCATGACCGGACTCTGGTTCGAAGGGCAGAAATACTTCGCCCGCCTTCTCGCTCCTGCTCACAAGGAAATGGACACCCCCATTCTCCGTGAAGCGAAGCGCTGGCTGGACGTGTATTTCTCAGGAAGGAAACCGGATTTCCAGGTTCCTATCCACATGAATGGAACGGCCTTTCAGAAGGAAGTCTGGGACATTCTCCTCACCATCCCGTATGGGCAGACTATGACCTACGGCGCCATCGCCGGAAGGATCGCAGAGAAGCACGGGCTTTCCCGTATGTCTTCCCAAGCCGTTGGCGGCGCGGTCGGTCATAATGAAATCTCTATCCTTATTCCCTGTCACAGGGTCGTCGGAACAAATGGAAGCCTCACGGGCTACGCCGGCGGCATCGACAAAAAAATACAACTATTGAAACTGGAAAAAGCGGACATGAGCCATTTCTTCATACCGAAGAAAGGAACAGCGCTCTGATCCCATTTCCATGAAAGGAAATCACATGACACAAGCTATCTCCGCGAATGAAACCGCACTTCAAAAAAAGCAGACCAGGGCACGTTACATCCTCGCCCTCGGCCACATGTGCACGGATATCAATCAGGGCACACTGGCAGCGATACTTCCTTTCCTCGTCGCTGCATACCATTATGATTACACCACCGCGGCTCTCCTCGTCATGGCCTCGAACCTTGCCGGATCCATCATCCAGCCGATTTTCGGACACATGGCAGATAAGAAGAACCGTCCTTACTGCATGCTCCTTGGCGTCTGCCTGGCAGGCGGCGGCATGGCGCTCACGGGCTTCCTCTCTAATTTCTATGCCCTCTGCGTCGCTGTCATGATCAGTGGTATCGGCATTGCCCTCTTCCACCCGCAGGCAGCCAAGCTTGTCAATGCTACAAGCGGCGCCAAGAAAAAAGGCACCAGCATGGGCGTCTTCTCCTTTGGCGGAAACCTGGGCTTCACCTTGGGCCCGATTCTTGCCACTTTGGGAATCACGCTCTTCGGCCTCAAAGGCACAATCATCTTTCTCATCCCGCCGATGCTCTTCGGCCTTGCCCTTCCTCTTTTCTTCCCGAAAGACTTAGCCGTCCAAGCGGCAGCCAAGGCTAAGAAGTCTTCGGCAGAAGGGAAAGATGATGTCTGGGCCTTCTGTAAACTCGGCGTCCTCGTGACGCTCCGCTCGATCATCAACAGCGGCATCAGCACCTTCCTTGTCCTCTACATGCTTCACGTCATGCACCAGAGCGACACCGTCAGCAGTGCCATGCTGAGCTGCTACTATGCGATGTCCGCACTTTCTGCCCTCCTTGGCGGAAGACTGGCTGATTACTGGGGCGAAAAGAAGACCATCGTCTTCTCCACCACCCTCCTCGCCTTCGGCCTCATTGCATTCCCGATGGCACCGAATATTTACACAGCAGCCCTCCTCCTCATCCCGATGGGCATGGGCATCGGCCTCTGCTACAGCCCGATGGTCATCTCCGGCCAGCAGTACCTGCCTAACCACATGGGCTTCGCCTCCGGCGTCACCCTGGGCCTTGCCGTCAGCATTGGCGGCACCGTCACTCCGGTTCTCGGCCACATCGCCGACCTGAAAGGCCTCACCGGCGCATTCGTCCTCTTAGGATTCCTCGGCGCAGCCATCTGGATCACCGCTCTCTTCCTCAAGAACCTTAGAACAGAACCAGCTGCAGCACGGGCACAAACAGAGAAATAAAGATAGAAACGAAAAACTCCCGCAGGCATCATACCTGCGAGAGTTTTTTTTGATTTAAATGCTGAATCATTCTTTCAAGAAATTCCGGAATATGGTAATTCGTCATTTCACAAAATTCCAATGACTGATTCATCCGATCCATCCGCCGAGAAAACCGATTCCAACTTTCAACGATGCCTCGTACCATCCATGCTGGCGGCAGAGACCGTAACAATATTCTGATCTACAGCCTTGGCAATATATGAAACGATGTTTTTGACATCTTTGAAGTCCGTACCAATCAAGCCCGGTTTGGCCGTCAGATTAATAACGCTCTGCACGGCCTGGCTTACTACATCATCAATCTGGTTCCATGTATCTATCAAAGATTTCCTCTGTTTGTTTAATGCTTCATCCACCTTGTCGCTCGAGACAGCAAGCAATATATCTGCTTTGGATTTCAGGCAGGTAAGGCCTCGTTTGGCACGATCGTGCCGGATACGGCTCTCAAAACGGAACGGTGTAGTCACTATACCGACAGTCAGCGCACCTGCCTTTTGGGCCCAGGCTGCAATTACAGGAGCGGCCCCGCTGCCGGTGCCTCCACCCACTCCTGTGACAAGAAATACCTGATCCGTATCGTCTATGATTTCTATCAGCTTATCTTTAGCTTCTTTACCAAAATCCTCTTCGGTTTCCACAACTATGCGGTCCAAACCTGCAAAGTCATAGATCTGAATTTTGGTTGCTGCCCGGGATTTTTTCAGTTCATGCTCCCCGGTATCTACTGCCACAAAATCAACATCTTGCAACCCAGCGTCAATCATGTGGTTAAGAGCCTGTATACCCCCACCGCCTATGCCAATGATTTTAATCTCCATTTACGCTCCATGATCCCGTAATTCTGTCTCATCCTGCTATTTAAGATTATTTAGCATGAATGTCTACCACTCTATTTCAGTGTTTCTTTTTCCGCGAGCTGGATCGGAGCTACGCCGCCCATGCTTCTTGTCGGGAGGAGAAGGTAATTGGATAGGTCCGCATCTTTCGGGATGTCAAAGACGTAGACGATGCCATCTGCTGTTTCTCCAGGTCCGACGGAGGAGAGTATCCATGGGATGCTCCAGTCACCTGTGACGTCCATGAGCGCCAGGGAGGCATCAGTATCCATGCTGTAGCGGTCGCCGTTTGTTTTATCGACGACCATGAAGAAGCTGTCTGCGCCTGGCTGGCGGGCGCTGTCTCCGTTATTCGTTTCATCCACGGTGACAAGGATGTACTTGCCGCCAGCCTGCCTGTTTCCGATGGAGTCTTGTGTCTCTACTTTCGTGGCTTTATAGGTCCAGTCGTCAAAGGTGGTCTGCTGGTTGAGTTCTATGACCTTGGATTCCATAGGAAGGCCCGCCGTGAAGTTCCCCTTGTATTCGTATGTCTTGTCCCCGTTCTTCTTGTACATCCTGCCTTCGCCGTTCAGGCGGTCGTTCTTATAGGTGCCTTCCTTGACGACGCCGATGGCCGGCCATTCTGTCTTGCCCTTGCCGTCGAAGTGGCCTTCCTTGAACTGGCCTTCATAGGTCCATTCCATGCCTGAAGAGTTCTTGGAAACGAACTTTCCTTTTCCGTTCGGAATGCTCGTTTCATTGACCTCGCCCGTATAGGTTCCCGCTCTCTGTCCGAAGGAAAGATCCAGTGTGATCTGTTCGTTCTTGACAGTCTTAGCACCGCAGCCTGCCAGTGTTCCGACAGCCAGCAGGACGGCAATCCCCATGCCCAGTTTTTTCCATTTCATAATAAGCCCCCCGCTTCCTTTGAAATGATATTTCTAAAACTATATCTATATTTATCATTATACTACCTGTATAAGGAATGGTAAAGCAGAGCAAAATCAGACGTGACCCGTTTCAGACTTATGCATTTTATTGATGAGTATAAAAATTTTTGTTGATTTCTTTATTTCTATTTCTAAATCTTTCTATTAACTTACAACTTGTTTAGGAATATAATATAGTTATCAAGGTATCCACGGGTTGTGGATAGAAAAGGAGAGTCATCATGAAAAAACTGACAATGGCAATCGCAGCAGCCGGCTTAGCTCTGGCTTGTGTTTCTGTAGGCGTTCAGGCAGCAGATCCCGCAGCAGCTAACGATCCGGGACGTGACTGGAGAATCGCACTCTACAACGCACAGAAGAAGGGTGCTCCGGATCAGGATCAGAGCATCCATCTGACCGCGCAGCAGAAGGAAGAAGTCGTTCAGGACCAGAAGGATCAGGAAAAGGTAGACCCGAATGACGTTCATCAGCAGGGCCGTGACTGGAGAATCGCTCTGCAGAACGCAGCTGCTAATAAATAATTGAATAGGAAAGACCAATAGAAAAGCTTTGGAAATGCGGCATGCCGTGTTCCAAAGCTTTTTCTGATTTCAGGCGTTCTTTTTCGCGAGTTTTGCCATTTTTTCATTATGAATCTGTTCCCGGATATCCGAGATGGTGAAGATGATGATGGAGAGCCAGATGACACCGAAGCCCGTCATCTGCGTTGCATTGAACGGTTCATTGTAAAGGAAGATGCCGATAAGAAGTGAAATGGTTGGCGAAATGTACTGGCAGAATCCAAGGACGTTCAGTGGGAGGTGATTGGCCCCGACAGAAAAAAGAACGAGCGGAAGGGCACTGACGACGCCAGCCCCGATGAGGCAGACGGTATACACCGTATTTCCAATCAGGAAATGACCCGTCCACGTCTCACCCAGATAAATGACGTAGCCAAGGAAAATCGGAAGGACGAGGAACGCCTCCAAAGTAATGCTGACGAAAGGACTGATGTGGAGTCCCTTCTTTGCCGCGCCATAGAGGGAAAATGTCAGGGCAACGCCCAGGGAAATATACGGCATGTGCCCGAGCCGGAAGCTCATCCAGAGAATGCCGCAGGCCGCGATAGCAATCGCAAACCACTTCAAGCGGGAGAGCCGTTCGTGGAAAATCAGGACGCCCAGGAAAACACTCATCAGCGGATTAATATAATACCCGAAACTGGAATCGACGATGTGGTCATTCGTCACTGCCCAGATGAAAATACACCAGTTCGCACAGATCAGAAGGCAGGACGCAATCTGGAGAAGTCCTTTCTTCTTATTATGGATCAGCTCACGAACCGTACTTTTGAAGAGGTCGATCTTCCTGAGGACGATCAGCACAGGAATCATGACGAAGAAGGACCATATGATCCGGTGCGCCAGGATTTCATACGCCCCGACGCCCTCTAAGAGCTTCCAGTAAATCGGAAGAGCACCCCAGAGCAGGAAACATGATATCGTCGCTAAAAACCCCGTTGTTCTCTCACTCATCCTGTCACCGCCTTTTCGAAAAAATATGTTTCTATTTTACTCTAAAATGAAAAGCCGCGCAAAACAAATTCTTCGTCTTTGCGCGGCTTTTTCTATGATAAATTCAGGAAGAGACTCATGTCACTACAGAACGGGTTCTTTTCTGAAATGTGTATGCTGTTCAAATCCGTAAGCAATTTCGATCAGCAGAGACTCTGTCCATGGCCTTCCCATGATTTCCATACCTACCGGTACTCCAATCGGTGCATGTTCACTCGGGGCAAATCCTGCCGGTACACAAATGGACGGGAATCCGATGGAAGAACAAAGAACGCCATTTCTCTGAAGCTGGTGATCTCCCACTTTGCAGACCAGCTGCTGCTGATGTGGATAAACCATGGCATCCAAATTGTTCTCTGCCATGATATTCATAATCTTCTTCGCCATGAGCTTCTGATTTCTAAGCTTTTTCAGGTAAGACAGAGATCCGACTTCTCTTGTCATAGCATCTTCCATATTCTCTTTCGAGAACGGATGATAGAGCCCCTGCTCCAGAATTTCCTTCATGGAATGAATCTTCCAATCCTTGGGCAGCTTTTGCAAATAACTATCCAGATCATGACGGAAATCGTCCAGATGAACGGATACTTCATTGCTTAGGTATACCTGATCAATGTTATCTTTAACAGGTATCAATACTGCTCCCTGCTCTACAAATGCTTTCAGTGCAGTTCTTACTACCTGATTCGTAGACTCATTGACTTTTTCCTTGCCAAACAGACTCTCCAGCACCCCTATTCGTTTCCCTTTGAGACCGTCTTCACGCAATGAATCAGCATATGAGCCTTTCACATGCCCTGCAGACCAGGCTGTTTCATCATCCTGTGGATCATAACCGGCAATGACCGCCAGAGTCCTTGCCGCATCTTCTACTGTCCGGCAGATAGGTCCGGCCGTATCCTGCGTCAGCGAGTATGGAACAATACCAGTTCTTGAGACAAGGCCAAGTGTCGGGCGGATTCCGACCAGTGAATTAGCAGAAGAAGGTGAACGGATCGAATTGATAGTATCAGTGCCAAGGCCGGCCAGTCCCATGTTGGATGCAATAGCCGCACCTGTACCACCTGAAGAGCCCCCCGGCGTTCTGGTTAAGTCATACGGATTTAAAGTCTGCCCCAGTATAGAGCTGATTGTTTCACCCCAAATTGCAAATTCATGAAGATTGGATTTCCCAAGAAATACAGCGCCGGCCTTTCTTAACCGCTCAGTGACAAAAGCATCATCAGGAGGCCTCCAGCCTTTCAGCGCAATCGATCCGGCCGTTGTTTCCATATCCTTCGTGTCGAAGTTGTCTTTCAGAATGGTCGGAACTCCATGCATTGCCCCCATCAAGGCATGGTGCTCTTTGACATATTCATCCATTCTTCTAGCTTCTTCTAAAGCATTAGGATTCACAGTAATCATGGCGCGAAGCTCAGGTCCCTGAAAATTAAATTTCTCTATTCTTTCCAGATACCATTTGACGAGTTCTTCGCAGGAAAATTCCCCGGATAAATACCCCTCCTGAACCTGCTTGATCGTAATTTCTTCAAAATTCCGCATATCGATCCCACCTTATGTTATAAAAATGCTGCTGCAACAAAGATAATACCGGACAAAATCATGATACCGATGGAATATCCCATAATGTCTTTCGCCTTAAGACCCGTAATGCCCAAGAGAGCAATCGCCCAGAATGGCTGAGCCATATTCGTCCATGTATTCCCGTAACCAACCATCAATGCTGTCTTGATCGGATCAGCGCCAATCAGCTTTGCAGATTCGAGAGCGACAGGTCCCTGTACGACCCACTGTCCGCCGCCGGAAGGTACGAACATGTTCACAATCGAAGCAGAAATAAAGGTCCAGAAGTAGAATGTAGTCTCCGTACTAACCCCTGCCATGCCATTTGCCAGAACAGCGACCAGTCCGGAATACTTGACAATACCCATGATGCCCGCATAAAGAGGGAACTGGAAAATAATTCCGGCAGTACCACTGACTGCATCTTTGAAGGCGACCATGTAATTAGCTATATTTCCATAGAGAAGAATCCCTCCAAACAGGAATACCGCATTAAGCATATTGAAATCCAATGCATTCAGCCCTTTTGTATAGAAAGCATAACCAATATAGGTGAACCCGAGAATTCCGAGTGCCCATGCCAGGACCGGACTGTAATTCAGAAATTCGCCTACGGTTGGATGTTCAGGTCTTCCTTTCAGATTTAAGCTTTCCTTTTCAATGGCGGCAATAGCTTCTTCATCTAATGGCTGATACAAATCAGGGCTTTTCGGAAGCAGAAGCGTTGCCATAAGCGGTGGTAAAATCGCCAGAGCTATCGTTACACCGATATTCATAGGATTCAGCATGTACTGGCTCATAGGGACAACGCCGATCAGGTTTTCCATGACATGCCCCGGGGAGGAAATGAAGAGACCAATTGACGAAGATAACATCCCCTGCCAGGTCATCTGGCCGACATAGGCACCTGCTGCCAGGAGTCCGTATTCAAAAGGAATATGCTCCTGCCTTAAGTTTTTTGCCAACTCCTTAGCAAGAATGGCTCCGACAATCAGAGACAACCCCCAGTGAATGAACGATACAATAATACTTACAAATGTTACCGTAAAGACGGCTGACTTGGCGCTCTTCGGAATCGATGCAATATGATCAATCCATTTTTTAATTGCCGGTGCATTGGCAACGCAGGAGCCCGTGATAACGATCAACGCCATCTGCATAGAGAAACCCAGCAGCTCCCAGAATCCCTTGTACCAGTTCTTAACCATCTGGAAAGGCCCCTGATCTGTTAAAGCCACGCCCAGTGCAAAAGCGATAAATGTAAGAACAATAGCGAAAATACTTGCATCAGGCATGTACTTAAGAGACAGCCTTAGCAGTACCTGACCCATCGAGGAAATAAAGTTCCCTCCTTTGTCGTGATAGACCTCCTTAGTCATCTATCAACACTTCCTTTCTTATAAATAAAAACAGCAGAAAAGTATCACCACCATGGTGACTATACTTTTCTGCTGAAAAATGAATCCGACTTGCTGTATACTAGTATCCTTTATGAAGTTGTAAATAATGCTTATTCTCCCAAAATCTGGAATCCCACACCGATTGTCTTGTGCCCGGAAAGTTCATGCATAGCCAGATCGCCATAGAAGCAAAGAGCGAAATGACTTCCCTTGCGGACAACTGCTGCTTTGAAGCAGAAATTCTGCCCAATCGCGTCCGATGCTCTTGTACTCTGCGTAGTTTCAAGTACACAATGCGCTACCGGATGAATATGTTCCTTCTTACGGGAGATGATATCCAGATTTAGGCACAGGTTTATTACGCTTCGTATAATATGAGACTGCGAAGAAATGCCAAACCCTGAAATCATCGTCACGCCGCTGCGGATTCCCATCTCTTTATACTTGGCGATCAGCTCCTTTTCCATCTCGGCAGTCGGTGTCAATGCAAGCAAGATAGCCAGCCTGCATTCCTCTACTCCTGCCTTAGGATCAATTAAGAATTCATCAAAGTTCATAACAGCTCCTCTAAAACAACAAAAAGTAAGCCAACACAAAGCAACGCTGCTTTATATTAACTTACTTCCTTATATACTTACTATACTGATTTTAAATCTATATACTTATATTCTTCAATATTAAAATACTACGATTCCTTCAAAATTAAAAATGCAAAAAATCATTAAGGGATTATAAAAAAATTGTATTATGAAAAACTGAAGAGTCCCACAAAAAAAGCAGCCGAAGCTGCTTCTGATTTCTTTTTATTCTTCGTCGACTTCTTCCAGGACATCCGCAGGTGTCGGAAAGACGGCGATGGTGAGGGCGCTGTTATCGAAGTATTCGACTTCGTAAGTGCCGTCGTCGTAGGCATGGACGATGGTGCCTTCGGTTTCAGCGGGCAGGCCTTTGTAATCAATGACAAGTCGTACGTGATCGAGTGGTTTCATAGGGAGCTCCTTTGTGGAAATGGGGCTTTGCCTCCAAGGGATGATGGGTTCGCGGTGAAAAGGGAAAAAGGTGCCTTGGGCAGTTAGTGCCTTCGCTGGATGAGGCAGCGTCCTGTCGATCGGATTTCCCGGTATTTCATCTTCATAGCGCGCCTTCCCTTTATGAACAAACTGCGATACGAATGTGATTCTCCCGCCATTATATCCTATCCGATTTTATCGAGAAATACGGGCAGGCGTAAGATGCGGTCTTCCTTGATTCACATGCAAAAAGCTCTGGCGGTTCCGTTCCGCCAGAGCTTTATTTATTAGTATTCACCGTTATCGCAGATGAGGCCTCTGCGCTTGAGTTCGCGGCCGTATCCCCAGATGCACCACTTATCTCTTTCCTTGCAGGTATTGTTGTACCTCCGGATGGCTGCCTGATAGACGACGAAAAGTTCTTCATTGCCATACCATTTCGCTTCTGCCTGACAGTCTTTGATGATATCTGCCTTTTCAGAGAAACCTTCTTCTACGCTTTTTACACAAAATCTTGCGATGCTGCCCACTGCATCCAAAACGCTCATCCTGCTCTACCCTCCCATCCTTTTCCGCTCTGGCAGCCCTGCCTCCCATGCAAAACTCCCAACATACGGTTTTAACGATTCGTTTATATATTCTCTATCATTGTAGCACAGTGGATTTTTATGTCAAATCGCGAAAAGTAATGCGAAATCTCTCGAAATAGTGCGGCAAAAGCGAAGATTTTCCATTTCCAGAGACATACGAATGTCCGAAGAGGTATCGCTAAACATGAAAATGTCATTGATTTAGGAACCTTTTGCATATGTAATAAACGAAATAAAATTTTAATAGTTCGATACTGTATTTTTTATAAGGCATGCAAAAAGGACAGTAGAAATGTATAGTCATTTCGTTACTGTCCTTTTTCGGTCTATTTCTTTTCAAGTTCTTTTATCTTCTCGTCGATGGCGTGTTTCATGTCTCTTTCATAGGTATCGAAGACTTTCTTGAACATGTCGTCGAACTTGATGTCTTTGGAAATCCCTTCATTGATTCCCTGAATGAGGTCTTTGCCGTATTCATCGACGAGGGCTTTGTACTGGTCGATGACGTAGGCGCCGTTGGAGCGGAAGAATCCTGTATCCTCTTTCAGTTCCTTGATTTCATAGGCATGGGAGTACGGCTCATCGCTGCTGCTTCTTACACTGTCCTCAACGGTTTCTTCTAAATCATCCATGCCCCATGCGGAGGTCTCGAAATCGCTGAAGCAGGTCTCGTCCGCCGAGGGAGATACGAGGATTTCCTTCCATGATTCGGGCGGGTCGCTTTCATCGGGTGAGACGGCATCCCATCTGGCATAGACGGCGCCGAGGAGGTCCTGCGCTTCTTTGTTGTACTCGTAGAAATAGCTCCACGGGTTGTCTGCCGGAAGGTAGTAGGCGCTGAGGCGCTCTGCCTTGTAGCGGGCCAGGATCTGCCTGGTCATCATGCTGCGGATGTCTTCATCATAGACATGGTTCTTGAAGCATTTCCTGAGAGCCTCGTCTGCGTCGTCCCAGGAGGAAAATGTTTCTTCCGGATAGTCATAATCAAGCGGAAGGTCGGTGATGTCATACCCGGGATCGGGATGGAATCCCGGTCTTTTCAGCTTGAAATGATCTCTGAAATCTCTCATTTCTTCCAGAAGGCGTTCCTTTGATTCGGAAAGGACGCGCGAATCAACGGTTTCCTTTTTGAGTGGCGAGAGGTGCAGTTCATGGATCGGACAGATTCTCTCTATTTCTTCCAGGTCGGGAAGGTCTTTATCCGTGACCATCATTCCCGGGATGGCCCGGGCGATGCCGTCTGTCGTTTCTTCTATGTATTTCTTATTGTGCAGGCAGATGCCGCAGCCGATGCACTTTTCTCCAATGATGACTCGTTTCATGATTCCCTCCCGTTAAATGCCCGCTTCGAGGCACATGGACTGGGCTTCGGTGAGGAGTTCCACCCCGCTGGCTATAAGTTCCTGTCCGTTTTCTGCAATCTTGCCCTGGCTGTCCATGATGGGAACGGTCAAAATGGTGCAGACGGCGCCGGCGAGATTGGCGCAGGTCATGAGGATATTGACGTCTTCGTCGGTGTAAGCGTATTTCTCCGTGCCTTTTTCCTGAATCAGCTGGTCGCAGGCAGCAATGGCTCTTGTGAAGAGAAGGTTCATGGCGGCGGTGATTTCTGCGATCCTGTCTGCGAACTGGCAGATGGCGCGGCAGATCTGCGCATGGCTTTCTGCCTGGGCATAGACGGCATTGGCCGCTCTCATCTGCCTGCCGGCTGCAATGAGGGCTCTTTCGGAATCCTTTTTCATGGACGCACCCACGCCAAGGGTCAGAAATGCGATGCCGCCGGAAGCAGCGATTGAGGCAAGCGTCACGCCGGCCGTTGCGCCAATTGCAGCGGCGCCGATTTCAAGTCCGCCGCCGGCCGCAAAGTTCACCGGGCCTTCGAGAAGCCATGTGGAAGCGAGTTCATTGCTGCTGAGACCCTCATACGACTCGATTGCCGAAACCGGCAGGTCCCCGATGCGCGCCAGATCCGTCGTATGGATGACGGCAGGCGGGAGGGATTCGTAGAGGACTGTCTGGATTTTCCCGTAGACTTTGACGAACCGGGGAAGCGTGTACTCCATGATGGCCTGACGTTTCCGCACGATATTATTCGGCCGGCGCTGCATGCGGTCAGCTTCCTGTTTTTGGAGGAGCCAGCCTTCTGCTTCCCTGGCAATGGCCTCGAGCCGTTTTTCCTCGGCTTCCTCCTCCATGCTGTGGCTTTCGTTGATATCGTAAAGAAATTTCCCGATAATTTCTGCACCTACGATTAATGGAATCATGATGCCGCCCCCTTAGAATTTCAGGATCAATGGCTGATCCCACTGCGCCTTGTATTCGTCCTTGGAATGGAAAAGGACGGTCTTTCCCCAGTACGCAAGGACCTTGTCTATGCCCTTCGTGACAGCGTCATAGTCTGTATCTGAGGAAAGGGCGCCGGTGAAGATTTCATGAAGTCCATCCCCCATGACGGAATCGAAATGAGCAAGCTCTTCTTCGGTCATCTTCTGGTATTCATCCTGGCGTTTGCGGATGATTTCTTCGACCTTCTTATAGATTTCATTAATCGTCTCGGATTTTTCGTTATACACTTCGATGAATTCCTCGCCCGCCAGAAGCTGGTTCCCCGTAAGGCCCATAACGATCGATGCGATCATGCTGCCAAGGAGCGCGCCTCCGGTCATGCCGAGCGGTCCCAGAATGGCGCCTGCAGCAGCGCCGCATTCAGCACCTTCCCATGATGCGGCAAGGGAAGTGACGCGGTAACCGGCATCCTGGGCAAATTTCTGCCCGGTGATTTCCCCGTTCACGTACTGCTTCAAAGGCTGGCTGAGCTCAATGCCCGCCTGAAGGACGAGGACGCCTACATTCGAGCGCAGGAGCGTATTGACCAGATGGCTCGTCGTCCCTCTTGTCATCGTCAGTGCTGCCTGATAAGCACCGCCGGCTGCCGTGATCGTCCCGACGGTCTTAGCCATATCCTTGGCCGCATCATCAGCATCCTTCTTCCCCATGATGACATCGGCCGCCTGCATGCAGCTTTTGATGATCAGGGCAGGAGCTGCGATGCGGATTGTCAGGGATGCTCCCTTGTAAAACTCTCCGCCTGCTTTCTGGACAGTCTTCAGGGCGACTTTCTTGCCAAGCTCTATCTCCGCATTGGCCGCATGCGCCCCTCGTGTGAGCTTTGTCCCTGTGCTCAGACGATTTTTCATGGAAGTCAGTTCCTCCCACTCCGTCTTCGCGCCTTTAGCGGCATTCGCACGCAGGGAAGCCCAATAGAGTTTCCTGTTCGCTCCGGCATAATCTCCGCGGATCCTAAGATCTGCCTTCGCATGGAAATGGCCTATCGCTTCCGATGATGATACCAGTGCTGCCGCATCCACTCCCTCTTCTGCAGCCCCCAGTGCTGTTTTCTCCCGTTTCTCTTCGTCCATGGTCTCCACCTTGCTTTTTTATAACAAATGGACATTTTATAAGCAGTTCCTGCGATACCTTATTATCTTAATTATACAAGCCTAATAACCCTGCTTCCAATTCCTAAAAGTACCAAGATATCTATGTTTTTGTGCATAAAAGACATAGAGAAATCCCCGAAGGGAAAGGATGCCTTCCTGCCTGCATTTCTAAACTATGAAATACTTATTTAATAATTTCTGTAAGAAATTGGAAATCGCAGCCATAAAAAAAAGAGCCGTGGAAATATGTGCATTCCACAGCCCCTTATTCCATCAGTCCCTTGAGAGGATTCCTCTCTTTTTCAGCTCGCTTCTATATCCATAGGCCCACCATTTGTCTTCCTCGTGGTGTGTCTTCTTGTACTGTTCACGGGTGACCTTGTACATCTGTACGAGCTCACGGTCATTGAAGATGCGTGCCTCGTTTTGATAGTACTCCAGCTTTTGTTCCTTACCCTTGTTTTCCTTCCATCCTTCATTTTTCAAGCTTTCAATCGCTCCCCAGAACCCCATGCAGATCCTCCTTTCTTTACTCCATCATTCTGCCCTGCACGGCACTTCGAAACTTCTCTTTACCGTTTCTTTATAAATACTTTATTATTTTATCACTATTTTTATTTATGTCAATGTTTAAATATATTCAAAAGTACCGGTGTTTTCGGGGTTTGTATAGCTTTATTTTATACAACGCCTCCGCGTGAGTTCCATAAAATATAAACTGCCTGTTATTGTGTATACTCTATTTTTGAAATACTTTATTTATATTTTTGAATGTGCTTTTACAGATTTCAAAGGAGATAGAGGAAACTGATATCTTTTACGGGACAATCCATTTTCCCCATGCAAAAAGCCTCGCAGCTCTGCCGTGGGGCTTTTCTGTCTGCTATTCAATTGTTGTTAGTCGGTCAGACCGCGTTTCTTGAGTTCATTTCTGTAGCCGCAGGCACACCAGCCGTCTTCTTCATGCTGTGTCCTTTGATAAGTCTGCTCGCTGATCTTGTACATATCGATGAGTTCACGGTCATTGAAAATCCCCGCTTCCTCTTCGTAGTACCTGATCTTCTGGTACCTTGTCTCTGGCTCTCCCTTAAATCTCGCTCCTACTTTCGCGATCCTTCCTGCTATCCTCCGCCATCCCATGTTAAAACCTCCATCTCTTCCATGCCTTTTTCCGGGCATGGCTGCTAACATGAAATCTATATAGATACCTATATATCTAATTTTCTCAATTATATCATTTTAATCTATGCTGTCAGATCAATTATTTCTTTCAGGAAATCCCATGAAATTGACGATATTATGTAGCAATTCTAGATAATTGTCTACCATGATTCGAACGATTATAAAGAACTTTTTCTATGTATACTTAATAAACGAAATACATTCGCATCTAACTGACACTTTGTAAGATTTATTCTTTACTTCGCGGGTGTCCATTTCAAGAAAACAAAAAAAGAGCGGCACATGGCTGCTCTTCTTTTAGTCTGCTATTTCTTGCTCTCTTCCCATACTTTCCTGGCGTAGGATACGAGTCCTTTGGCTTCTTTGGTTCGGAGGAATCTTGGGTCGAGACCGTTGGGACCCAGGCGGAAGCGGTCGAGGGCGTCGGCGTCCTTGAATATTTTATAAAGGAGAATCTCGTCCTTGAGCGGCGGCTTCTTCTGTTTCATGGCTTTGATGCCGACAGGATCGTCCCTGTCGTGGTAGCTCATGACGTCGAATACGCGCTGATCGTAGGCAAGACCTCCTTTTTGGCAGTATTCCCTGTAATACGCAGCGGCCCTGTCGCCATGACCGGTATCGTAGCCGTCTTCCATGCGGCGGGAATCGTGAAAAACGGAAGCGGCGCCGAGGGCTTCGCGGTCGTCTTGAGGAAGTTTCATTTCTTCTGCAATGAGGAGGGCAAAGAGAAGGACACGGGCGCAGTGTTCTTCGGTGTGTATTTCGCTCTCCTTCATGAGGAAGTGCACGTTGTCATGGAGGAATTTGCGCCAGCGGACATAATCGGATGCGATGGTAGAAGGAATATTCATGGAATTAGCTCCTTTCTTACCTATTATAAAGCAGGAAACGCTTCCTTGCGGAATTCATTTCCTGCCCTCTTTTACATGGCTTTCTTGATTTCTCTCAGTACGTCAGCAATCTTGCCGTCGATGCCGTAGGATTTGTTCTTGATATTTTCCGTGATGTAGACTTCGCCAAGGTTGATGGTGATGTAGGAGGCCTTCGGTTCCGCTGCGGTAAGGCGCATGAGCGGGCCTTTGATGAGCTGGTTTCTCCAGCCGATGCCCAGTTCCAGGATGACGAGGCGTTTTCCATGATACTTTTCAAGGAATGCGCCGAGGCGCTGGTCGCCATCGTCTGACACATACCGGTCAGCGGCGCCCATCATATGGATGTCCATGGGAGAGCCGCATTTCGGGCATTTCGGAGTCAGATCGCCCGGAACAAGGCCGTCTTTTTCTGCCTTGTGCATGTCCTCTGCTTTTTCAAGGACGGGATAAAGCGTGTCATGGCAGGCAGCCCGGCACTGCATGGTGAGCCAGTTTCCTTCGATTTCATCCATCTTCTCCGGATCGAAGCCGCTCATTTCGAAGTGGCATTCGCCATTGGAGGTGAGGACGAAGTAGTCCTTCTTTCCGATGATATCCCGGAGGTCCTTCATGACAGGCGTCTCTTCATATTCCGCGCAGTAATAGTGGATGAGGCGGCTCCAGAAGCCCCATTTCTCCGATTCGGTCGGCCAGTGGGCCGTCATGCCGTGAAGGAGGCAGGTGATGCCGTAATTCCTTTTGAAATCGCCGAAGAGGTCCTCGAAGGCTTTATTGTCCGCAAAGATATGGAGCCCTTCAGTAATGGAAAGGCCGTTGCTGGCACCGATCAGGACAGCGTCGGCCTGCTTGATTTTTTCTGCAATTGCCTGATAATCCATTTCTTACTCCTCCCCTTTCTTTTTGACAGCCGCGGTCAGGACTTCTGCAATATCTCCCAGGATGGTCATGCCCTTATCCTCGATCTGGCGCGGAAGGAAGTCGAACTGGTTGTTCACGCCGATGTACCTCGCATGCGGCAGGCCCATGGTGAGCTGCCAGAAGGGTTCCTGGATGAACATCGGTGTCATGCGGCCGACACCGAGCTCGATGAAGAGGATCTTTGCATCCTTGTGTGATGCAATGTAGCTGGATGCCTTTTCATACTGTTCTTTATACTTCTTTCCCTGCAGGAAATTGCCGTATCCTCTGACCCAGGGGAAGGCTTCGCCGCCGCAGTGCGGACAGCGCGGAATCATGCCCTTTGGGATCTTGATGCCGTCTCCCATGGCACGGATCATGTCTTCTACCGGCTGCACGGCATCCCACGTGTCATCCTGGCAGCAGGAGGCGCACTGGAAGAAACGGTGGTCGCCCTGCAGCTCTGCGACTTTATTTTCCGGATAGAGTTTGATGAACTGCGTATCCTGGTTCGTCGTGATGACTAAGAAATCCTTACCCTTGAGCAGGGCGTCCAGATCATGGTACGGCGCGCGTATGGGCGCAGTGAGCGTCGTATGAAGGAATGTCGCAAGGAATGCCCAGAAAGCCGCACGGTCATTCCAGTGACGGAACATGCCGTCGAAGGCGCCGTTGAAGTGGTAGACTTCCTCGAACTTGCCGAAGTATTTCTTGAAGGAATCGTTGTTTTCATAGTAGAAATTGCCGCCGCCAGCCGCAGAAAGGCCGGAAGCGCCGCCCACGATGACGCAGTCCGCATCGCGGATTTCCTGAACGAGACGATCAATCTTCTCATCCATGGAAAGCTTGGAAGGGCCGGCCAGCTCGTAGGGCGTACCGCCTCTTCTGTAAATACCGTAATATTTTTGGAAATTCATCTGTGTCTGCATGACAAGATCTTCATAAAAGCTCATGGTTGTTCTCCTTATTGCTGTAAATATTATTCTTACATCCATATACTACAGATTTCTTGCTATCGTGTCAATCTGCTGTTATAATTTAATATACAGCAAAGGAGCGATTCCCATGAAATACTCGACAAAAGTGAGCGATGCCGTCCACATTCTTTCCTTCATTGCGCTGAACGCGAAGGAAAGCCTGACGAGCCAGGCCATCGCAGAAAGCGTCAAAACGAACCCTGCCTTCGTGAGGCAGATGATGTCATCGCTTAGAAACGCAGGACTTTTGACCAGCGTCAAAGGCCACGCCAAGCCGGCTCTCTCCCGGGATGCGAAGGACATTTCCCTTCTGGACGTGTACCGCGCCGTCGAAGGCGACAAGCCCCTCCTGCATCAGGACACGCACACGAATCCGGAATGCGGCGTGGGTGTCAATATCCAGCTCGTCATCCGCGACTGCTACGACCAGGTGCAGAAAAAGGCCGAAGAGGAAATGGCCTCCATCAGCATGCAGGATATCCTGGACCAGTACGAAAAACGGCTGGAAAAGCAGGGACTCTGATCAGCGGCGCAAGATGCCGGGGCCTCCCCGCCTTTCCTTCCGTCTGGCAGAATCGTATAATGAAAGTAATAGTAATTACAGGATCTTATGCATATCTGTTTGTTTCAAAGCGGGGTGTCTTACATGCGGAAATTAAAAGCGATTGTTTTGGCCGGCATTTTATCTGTCACGTGTGCCTTCAGTGTTTCGGCGGCAAGCGGTTACGTTCAGATCGTAGGCAATACAGCGTATGACAGCAATGGCAATTCTTATACCACCGTCGGAAATACGACGTACTCTTCCGAGGGTACTTCCTATACACAGGTCGGAAATTATGTCTATGGGAGCAATGGCGTTTCATACACGACCATCGGCAATACGACCTTCGACAGCAATGGCGGATCCTATCAGGCGGTAGGCAATAACATCTTTGGCTCTGATGGCAGCCACGCACAGGTCGTTGGCAATCAGATCTACTACGATGAACCCGATGATCAGGATCAGGACCAGGATGGCGTCTTCCCCTACCTTTATTAAACAAAAGAGCTGAGACGAAATGTGCGGGCATTTCATCTCAGCTCTTTTTTTATTTCCATTCTTTCTGGATTTTCTCTTTCAGGTCCAGAATGCGCTGTTCTATGATTCTTATAGTTTTCTCGTATTCTTCCCTGGATTTCCCGGAAGGATCGTCAAGCCCCCAGTTCTCTTCGTAAGCGGCCTTCATGGCCGGGCAGGCTATGCCGCAGCCCATGAGAATGACGATGTCCGGCGCCGGGATATCCCTGAGCGTCTTGCTCCTCTGCGTCTTTTCCATGTCTACGCCATGCAGCTCTTTCATCCATTTGACGGCGCCCGGGTCAGGGTGATCCTGCTTTTCCGTACCCGCTGAAAAGGGTTCGAACGCATCTCCCGCCAGTTTTCTTCCCAGGGCTTCTGCGATCTGGCTTCTGCATGCATTATGCGTGCAGAGGAAAGCCACTTTCGGCTTATTTTTATTCATCTTGTTTTCCTCTTTGGGAAATAGTCCTGCGTCGAATTGGCGATGCGGACAAGGGTGAGCATGACAGGAACTTCTGTCAGCACGCCGACGGTGGTTGCCAGCGCGGCAGGGCTCGTCGTGCCGAAAAGGGCAATGGCGACGGCCACGGAGAGTTCAAAGAAATTGGATGCGCCGATCATGGCTGCCGGAGCGGAAATATCATAGGGCAGCTTCAGGATGCGGCAGGCGCCATAGGCGATAAAGAAGATAAGAAACGTCTGAAGAATGAGCGGCACGGCGATGAGGACGATGTGCAGCGGATTCGACAGGATGACTTCTGTCTGGCCGGCAAAGATGAGAATCAGCGTAAGGAGAAGTCCGATGGTCGTCGCATTGTCGAATTTGTGGATGAAGGTCTTTTCGAAGTACTCCCTGCCATGGCTTTTGATGACGCTGATACGTGTCAGGATGCCGCCGGCAAGCGGAATGACGACGAAGAGGAGGACGCTTAAGAAAAGCGTGCTGTACGGGACTTCGACATGGGAAACGCCCAGGAGGAATTTCACGATCGGCACGAAAAGGACAAGGATGATGAGATCATTCGTTGCGACCTGGACGACGGTATATGCCGGATTTCCTTTTGTCAGAGAGCTCCAGACGAAGACCATGGCCGTACAGGGAGCCGCGCCTAAGAGCACAGCGCCGGCAAGGTACTGCGTCGCAATGTCGGGCGCGATCCACGCTTTGAATACGACGAAGAGGAAGAAGCTGGCGATGCCGTACATGGTGAACGGCTTGATGAGCCAGTTCACGACCCATGTGACGATGAGGCCCTTCGGATTCTTCCCGATTTCCCTGACGCTTTCAAAGTCGACTTTCATCATCATGGGATAAATCATGACCCAGATGAGGATGGCGATCGGTATGGAAATCCCTGCAATCGTCATATTTCCAAGAAAGGCCGTCACGGACGATGCGGCTTTACCAAGAAGCACGCCGGCGGCCATGCAGAGAAATACCCAGACCGTCAGGTAACAGTTGAAGAAGCTGATGCCTTCCTGTTTTTCCTGGCTCATTTCACGGCTTCCTTTCCGTCATCCTGGCAGGGATTCCCTGCTCCGTTATCCCTGCAGGACTCGCAGGTTTTGTAATCCGCATAGGCTTCTTCGCTGATGGTGTACCGCTCTACCAGTGCGCGCAGCGTCCTGCCGCCTTCCAGCGACAGCGAATAATACATCCACTTCCCGCACTTGCAGGAATCGACAAGGCCTGTATCGCAGAGGATTTTCATGTGATGCGAAAGAGTCGGCTGCGTGATGTGCAGTTCCTCTAAAATAACGCAGGCACATTTTGAACCGTCCTGCAGCATATGGAGAATCGCCAGACGGTTCTCATCCGTCAGCGCTTTTATGATCCGTACATCGTTTTTATAATCCATCTCGAACCCCCCTCTTGTGATATATGGCAAGTATAAAGCATACATTCACGCTTGTCAATGTATCAATATGAAGAAAGAGCATGAAAAGAGCAGCCCATAGCGAGCTGCTCTTTTTTATTCCCATTTTTTATTGATCAGATCAGGATCATGCTGCCTGCTGCGAGAAGTAAGCAGTAAGTCAGGCGGTTGAACATTTTCTGGTTGATCATGTCATGAATCTTGTTCCCGAGCCAGATGGCAAATACGAGCGGAATGACGCCGAGTGCCAGGAGCTGGAGGAACTGCGCATTGTAGAGGCCTTTGGAGTAGTCGTTGAACATCAGGACGAGGTTCAGAATCGACCATACGGAAGCGACGTTGGCGCGGAAGGAGTCTTTGTCACGGAAGGTGGCAACCAGGTAGACGACCAGGAGGGCGCCGCCGGAAGCGAACATGCCGTGGATAATTCCTGCTCCGAGGAGTACCGGGATGGCAATCCATGCCGGGAGGGAAGAATTAGACTGCTTCATGAAGAGGTTCTTCAGTGCAACGGCTACGATGATGCCGCCGTAGAGAGGAACGAGGATGGCCTGGTTCACGACGTTGTAGAGGTGAATGCCAATAGCCATGCCGACGAGCATGAAGGCAACGATTCGGAAAAGTTCCTTCGGGTTGATATATTTGCGGTTCTGCACCATGAGCAGAACGCATACGAGCCAGCAGATGACATTTATGACCGCTTTGGCCATATCTGGTCCGTAGAGGAGGATGGTCGGCGGAATGGAGAGCATCACGCCGGCAAATCCGGTCAGGGCCTGTATTATATTTGAAATAAATACGGCTGCCATAAAGAGAGCTAATTTTACAAATTCTGGAAGCATCATAAGATCCATCTCGTTCACCACATTTCTTTGTTTTAATATTCGGCTTGGGATTTCTCGTATCCTGGAAGCCCGATAACTTGTATGTTTTCCATTATATTCTCTTTTTTCGAATTGTATAGTAGGCTTGACCATTCTCTATTTATTGATATGTTTAAGTCATAGCAAGATAGCATATCAATCTCATTAGGTTATACAGTTTTAAGCAGCTATCCTATTACTCAAACTCATCTGAAAGCCTTTGGATGAGTTTGAGTTATATCCGATACAATCGAGCTTTTTTCAAAATGACCATGATTTTAAGTGTTTTGAAAATTGACCGGGCGTTCAAAACCTTTATGCATAATGTATAAAAAAGTGATAGCTATAGAATATTTCTATGGCTATATCGTTTGCCGCTTATACCTTATTTCATCATGAAGATGCAGAACAAAGTGTAAGGAATTGGAGGCAGGATTATTTCCCCTTCTCGCTGCCATCTGCCTGCTTCCAGAGCTTTGCCGGGCAAAGGCTTTCGCGATTTCCTTCCCCACTACTTTTGCAGAAAAGACTTCGAACGCCTGAAGTGGTATTACCTGCACCTGCAGCATTCCTGGAAATCACGGGACCGGTTACGCTCTTTTGGCTATTTCTTCCGTATCCTGTATAATAGATGTAATACTTAATGAATTTACTGAGCGTGGAGGTTTTTTATGGCAGATAATGTGACTCCGTTCCCGCAGGGGGTTCGGCATAAGAATTTGAAAGCGGATGCTTTCGAAAAGTATATGAAGGCAGAAGGGCTGAATTTCTTCCGCCGTCAGGATGTGCATGATTCTTTTGATACGGTGATTTTCATGACAGCACTGCCGGCCGGCGCAAGCCACAAGGTCGTGACGGCTGTCATTACGAATAACAGCATGTACCTTCTCGTCCGCGTGCATCTGGGCACCTGCCCGAAGGGGCCGGCCCGCCAGACGTTCCTGGACTATATCAACCAGCTGAACGGCCATCATGCGATCGTGAAATATTCCGTCGAACGGGATGACAATGTATTCCTCGATGTCTGCGTGACATCCCGCGACGAACGCTTCGATCCGTCCGTCGTCCGCACGTCGCTCGACCTTCTTGTTTTCCACCTGAAGGAATACTATGATGACATCGCACGCCGTCTGGACAAGACAAGCGATCAGACGAACGGCTTCACCATGTAAAAAATGGAAATAAAAAAGGGGCTATGACAAAATGTGCAATCATTTTGCCACAGCCCCTTGTGCATTGTTATATTCGATTTTTGGGGATTATCCAACATATTTATCTATCTGTTTTATCTGAAAACCTCAAAACCTCGCTTTGCTCGAGAACTACTGTATTCCCCGGCTTCGCCGGGACCTTCTCCTTCGGAGCAAGGTTAACACCCTTAAACCGAACTTCGTTCGAAGAAAAGCAAAAAAAGCATTTTGTTGGATTTTGTCACAGCCCCTTTATGTTCATTATTCCATCGAATGGGATTAGAAGTTGACCGGTTTGCCATAGTAAGCGCATTCGAGGATGCAGCCCATGAGAGCGTCGTCGACTTCTCTCGGGTTTTCTGGTGTGCATGCATCGAGGACTGCGTTGTGAGCTATGGCTTCTTTCTTTTCCAGATACAGTTCTTCCGGAACACCATAGTCATGGATATTCAGCGGAATATTCATCTTGCGGTTCAGGCAGCGGATAGCTTCTTCATAGGACTGAACGAGCTGAGCGTCTGTGTGTCCCGGAAGTCCTGCTACACGTGCAAGGTCAGCATAACGGGCAAGGCATGCCTTCTTGTTGAACTGGATGACATACGGCATCAGGATTGCGTTTGCGCAGCCATGCGGAATATGGAATACGGCGCCGATCTTATGTGCCAGGGAGTGCGTGATGCCGAGGAGGCCGTTGGAGAAAGCCATACCAGCCATGCACTGTGCGATGTGCATCTTGTCGCGTGCATCGGTATCTTCATTGTAGGAATCGATGATGCTGTCAAAAATATCGGATACAGCCTGCTTAGCAAGCGGATCGGTGAAGCCGTTGGCAAATTTGGATACATATGCTTCAGTTGCATGTGTCAGAGCGTCCATGCCAGTATGAGCGCAGAGCTTCTTCGGCATTGTCTGCGGCAGGTCCAGGTCGAGGATAGCAAGATCTGGTGTCAGGTTGAAGTCAGCCAGCGGATATTTGATGCCGGTGGAGTAGTCCGTGATAACAGAGAAGGAAGTGACTTCAGATGCGGTGCCGGATGTGGACGGAATAGCAACGAAAATAGCTTTCTGACGGAGAGTTGGCAGGGAGAATGGTTTCTGTACTTCTTCGAATGTCAATTCCGGGTATTCATAGAAAACCCACATAGCTTTAGCAGCGTCGATTGGGGAACCACCGCCGATAGCAATGATAACGTCCGGGCCGAATTCTTCCATGGCCTTAGCGCCTTCTCTTACTTTTTCAATGGACGGATCTGGATCGATACCTTCCATGGTGTATGTTTCAATGCCAGCCTTGTGCAGTGCTTCCTCAGTCTTCTGCAGGAAACCACCACGGCGCATGGAATGACCACCGGTGCAGATGAAAGCTTTTTTATGTCCTTCTAAAACGGACAGCTGTTCAATAGCGCCATGGCCTACATAGATATCTCTCGGTAATGTAAAACGAAACATATTGAATCTCCTCCCACTCTATTACAGTTTCCTGAATTCGGGCAGTCAGCGGTTTTATGTGTATGCTTATTTCATAAATCCGTCATATAAAGTGTCTGCCACAAGAATAGTATACAACATAATTCGTGATTCTTATATATACTTTCTAAAAAAGTATAAACTCCGCTTTATAAATGAGTTTTTATCATTTAACAACCCGATTTTGTAAAGAAAATGACAATCTTATTGATCAAATGCGAAAATAGTGCGATATTTGTGTCCTAAATGCAAAAAAGAGCTGCCCATGCAATTGCATGAACAACTCTTTTTCTTTTATTTTTCGATTGGAAAATCCTTCAGCACATCAGCAAGCGTGATCGACTTCATTTCGCGCGCCATAGCTTCCTGGACACGCATCAGTTTCGAGTCGAGCGTCTGATGGATCCCCCGTCCCACCGGACAGTTGGGATTCGGGTTTTCGTGGAAATGGAAGATACCTTCCTTTTTCACTGTTTCCACCGTCCTGTAAATCTGAAGAAAATCAATGTCTTCCGGCTTCATTGCCAGAAAAGCTCCGCCGCTGCCGCGGTTGACTGTGACCATCCCGCGCTGTTTGAGCTGCGAAAGCAGCCTTCTCACCACGACCGGATTCGCATTAATGCTTCCTGCCATGATGTCACTGGTCACTTTCTCCTTATCCTGAAACAGTGCGATATAGCACAGCATATGGACAGCAATGGTGAAGCGGCTGGATATCTGCATGTTCAGTTACCTCCTCCATGTCCTGCTAGTGTACACTGTCCCGTGGATGATATCAATCCCCTGATCAGTCGATGATGGCAAAGCCTCTGGTCCATAACAGTTTTCCGGCAGAAGCCAGGGAAATCTGCAGGAAACCCATAGCTTCCATTTCTCTTGCGCGGCGAAGCTTGCCGGCATCCATCAGTTTCAGACGGCAGCCAGTCAAAGCCTCTGCGACCTTATCCTTTGCATTCAGGAAATCGGAAGCCATGAGAACGACAGTCTGTTCATGGAAGCCTACCTTGCCGGTAGCCAGTGTATTAGCGAAATTCGTGTTGAATGCTTTGACGACAAATGCGCCCGGTGCTTTTTCCTGGATCAGTTCAGCAGCAGAAGTGCCGTCCGGAACGAGCTTATGATCCATTGTTTCAAAATCAACCGGATTGGTGATGTCGATGAGTACCTTATCCTTCATCTTCGGACCCCATTTTCTGAGAATCCCGTCCACTGCCGTGTATGGAACAGCCAGAACGATGATATCGCCCAGTTCACCGATAAACTCGCGGCCTGCATACTCTACTTCATTGCCGCATGCATCGAAATTGTCTCCGATTGCCTTGCCCATGTTGCCTTTGCCAAAAATTGTGATTTTCATGATGTTCTCCTTTTCTTGATCAATGAATACATAAGAAATGATTCTAAAGACTGGAAACCAGCCGGAAATAGAAAAGGTGCCAGAGAGACGAAGCAGGAGCCTTCCCCTTCTGATGCTGTAACATCTCTTGTTACATTTATCATAGCACCGCCCTATTTCCGAGTCAACGATCCTGCCTTAGAATATTTTTATATCTGTCGAAATGCATTTTTATTTTTAGATACTGATTTTAAAAAATAAAGATGGCCTTGTTCAGCCATCCTTATTTCCTTATTTTACTGTCTTACTTTCCAAGTACGCTGATCCTCTGATGGATGTGGCTGCCGCTGACAGCTTCATCGACCATGGCGAGCGCATAGTCTGCATAGGAGATCTTGCTTTCGCCCTTTTCGTTGGTGGTGAATTCTTCGCCGGCAAGGATGTATTTCCCCGTTCTTTCTCCGTCAGCGATGAATTCAGCAGCCGGGCTGACATATGTCCATCTGACATCGTCACGTTTTCTCAAAGCATTGAGAGAATTCTTCATGCCGACTGCAGTTGGAAGATACGCTTCTGAGAAATCCGGGAGATCGGAAATCATGGTCTTGTGATCTTTATCGACATAGAGGCTGCCTGCCCCGCCGACGACCAGAAGTCTTGTCTTGCTGCCGGAAAGGATATCAGAAAGATGGCCGAGCGTCGCGCTGTGCTGATCCATCTTATTCGGATCCCAGATGCCGAAAGCATCGATGACGACATCAAAACCTGCCAGATCTTCTTTTGTGAGATCCATGATATCCTTCTTCAAAGTATGCAGAGCTTCTGTCTTGTTCTCTCCGCGTACGACTGCGGTAACGTCAAGTCCGCGTGCGACAGCTTCCTTCACAATAAGACGACCGCTTTTACCATTTGCTGCAACAACTGCTAATTTCATTTTGAGTTTCTCCTTGAATGTTTGAAATATTTAATGTAACTATCTTTGTTACATTAAATATAGCACCATTTAGTTGTAACGTCAATAGTTACATCAAAAATATTTTGAAAATTTTCAAAATAGAGGGAGGAAGATTTGAAACAGCTTCTCTTTGCCAGGCTGCTGCGGGCGGCCGGTTCGATTTGGGAATCCCGGCATAAAAAAAAACGTGAAAATGACGGATCATTTTCACGGTTCTTTCTTTGCGGATTATTCCATGTCTTCCGGAAGTTCTGCGTTGGTGTACACTTCCTGTACATCATCGAGTTCTTCCAGTTCGCCGGTGAGGCGGGCCATTGTCTGGGCTGCATCGCCTTCCAGCTTGACGTAGTTGTCCGGAACCATAGCGACTTCGGATGCTTCTGCCGCAATGCCTTCTTTTTCAAGAGCATCGGATACGGTCAGGAAGTCTTCCGGAGCGGTTGTGATTTCGTAAGAGTCTTCATTGACTGCTACGTCTTCAGCGCCTGCATCGAGTGCTACCATCATGACGGTGTCTTCATCAGCAGCTTCTTTGCTGACGAAGATGGTGCCTTTCTTCTTGAACATCCAGGATACGCAGCCCGGGGTTCCTACGGAACCGCCATGATGGGTGAATGCGTGACGGATATCAGCTGCAGCGCGATTGCGGTTATCGGTGTTGCATTCGACGATGACAGCAGCGCCTCCGGGTCCGTAACCTTCATAGGTTACTTCATCGAAGCCTGCGCCGCTGGCAGCGCCAACGCCCTTATCGATAGCGCGCTGAATGTTTTCCTTCGGTACATTGTTCTGCTTAGCTTTTGTCAAAGCCAGTTTCAGACGCATGTTGCCGACTGGATCACCGCCGCCCATGCGGGCTGCGATTGTAATTTCCTTGGAAATTTTAGTGGTGATTCTTGCGCGGATGGCGTCTGTTTTGCCTTTCTTGCGCTTAATGTTTTCCCACTTAGAATGTCCGGACATAAAATTATTCCTCCTTTTTATTCCACCAGGGTTCGCCCAGAAGGCGGTCGAGGATGATGGCTACGGCGCTGCGTACGCACAGATGATTGTACGTGCCTGCCCCGTAAATTGGTTCCACAATGTAATCGAACTGCTTCATCATTTCCTTGGTCATGCCGAAGCCTGTCCCGAAAAGGATGAAAATCGGTGTATCTTCTTCGTGGATTTTCCTGCGCATTTCACAGTAGGAGACCGTATTCGGATACACACGGGCATCGGTGGTGACGATGGCAGGCTTTTTGCCTGTCTCGCTTTCGATGCGGGAAATCGCTTCTTCGAGGGTGGGAACCAGTTCCGTCTCTTCGAAAGCTTCTTTCCTGTTCACATTGTACTTCACACCGCCGCCGGTCTTCCAGTGGTTCATGATGCGGTTTGCCATTTCACGCTGTGCTTCCACCGGATGCACGATGAAATAGCGTTTCACGTCATACGTCTTGGCCGTTCTGGCAATATCATGAAGGTCATAGTTGGTAAGAGCCGTAGTGACTACTTCCATATGTTTGTTATAAATCGGATAGTGTATCAGTCCTATATATACAGGTGCCATCACTGATCCTCCTTCTCTCGTTTGATCTCCGCCAGCAGCTTCTTATCTTCCGCGGTCATCTTGAGCCCGCTTAAAAGATCCGGACGGCATTCGAGGGTGCGGCGAAGCGCCTCTTTCCTCCTCCATCGCGCAATATTTGCGTGATGCCCGGAAAGGAGCACTTCAGGGACCTTCCAGCCGTTGTAGTCAGCCGGTTTCGTATACTGCGGATATTCCAGAATCGGTTCATAGAACGAATCGGTTGCTGCGCTTCCCGCATCTCCAAGGACTCCCGGTATCATGCGGGCCACTGCGTCGCTGATGACCATGGCACCCAGCTCTCCGCCGGTCAGAACGTAATCTCCGATCGAGATCAGTTCGTCTGCCAGATACTCCTCGACCCTGTGATCCACGCCTTCATAGTGCCCGCAGATGAGCACCAGATGGTCATAATCACGGTATAGTTCCTTGGCTTTTTCCTGATTGAAAGTCTTTCCCGCAGGTGACAGGAAAATCACCCGGTCGCGGGGGCCTTTCTCAGGAAGCACATGATGCACTGCGTCAAAAATGGGCTGGCACATCATGAGCATGCCCGCCCCGCCTCCGTAGATCGTATCGTCCACCTGACGGTGGCGGTACATGGTATAGTCACGGGGATTCGTGACCGCCATCTCCATACGTCCCGCATCCAGCGCTCTCTTGATGATACTTTGGTCGAAGAACGCCTGAACGAACTCGGGAAATAGGGATAATATATCTATTTTCATTCTCGCCCTCTATTTCGGGAAGACAGCGTCTTCCCCAGAGAGGGGGAGTCCGCTTATTCCCATTCCGGCATAGCCACTGTCATGCGTCCTTCGTCGAGGTCGACTTTAAGGATGCATGAAGGGATGGCCGGAAGATAGATTTCCTTGCCGTCCGGTGTTTCAACGCCATAGACGTTGTTAGCTCCGGTCTCGAGGATTTCCTTGAGCTTTCCGACGTGAGAGCCCGCTTCATCCACTACTTCAAGCCCTACGAGCTGGAAATAGTAGTACGTGCCCTCCGGTCTTTCCGGCAGTTCAGAAAACGGCACTTCGACGATCTTGTCGATCAGCGTTTCGGCCATGTTCCTGTCGTCCACACCTTCCACATGAAGAATGTATACATTCTTATGCGGACGTCCCGAAAGCAGCTTATAAAACTTCCCGCCGATTTTGAGACGCTTGAGCGTCTTGAAGATTTCCGGCCGGTCCGTATCGGGAAGAATACGCAAATCACCCCGCACACCATGCGGGGCTACGATTCGGCCGACAACTATCAGTTCATCGGGTTTCATATCAGTTGCGGAATTCAACGATCTTTCCGTCTTCAACCAGGATTTCACCGTCGAGCAGTTCATTCATGTCGTCACCGATATGAATGGTAACCAGACGGTTCATCGGAGCACGGTTGAGTTCTGCGCCGATGGTGAGTCTTTCGAGATGATCCTTATCAGCAAGGAATTTATCCTTCATCTGCTGCATCTGGACCTTCTGAGCCTCGTACTGAGCACGAAGGGGTGCTACGGCCTGTACGTTAATCTTTGCCTGTTCTGCCAGTTTTCCATTAGCTTCGAAATCCAGCTGGGACATATCATGGTCTACACGCTTGAGATTCTGTTCGATCTCAGCGAGGAGCGTTGCCTTCAGCTGTTCAGTCAGCTTTGACTTAACGGCTACAGGGACAAGAATCTGCATTTCATCCATTGCGACACCTCTTAGATAATATCGACAGCCACTCTGCGGTTTTCACGCAAAGCACCTGCCTTGACAACGGTACGGATCGCATTGGCAATGCGTCCTTTTCTGCCGATGACCTTGCCCATGTCTTCCGGGGCAACATGGACCTGATAAATTTCCAGGCTGCCCTTTTCGACTACGGTGACAGAGACGGCGTCAGGGTTCTTTACAAGAGCCTTGACGAGTGTTTCCACTAATTCTTTCATGGTGCGTCCCCCTTATTTCTTTGCTTCAGCAAACTTAGCGAGGATGCCGTTCTTTCTCAGAATGGAACGAACAGTGTCGGTCGGCTGAGCGCCTTTACCAAGCCAGGACAGAGTCTTTTCTTCATCAATCTTTACCGGAGCGTCGAGTTTAGCCGGATCGTACCAGCCGATGGTATCGGTCGGAGCGCCGTTTCTAGCTTCCTTGGAGTCGATGACGATGATGCGGTAGAAAGGATTCTTCTTAGCGCCCATACGGGTCAAACGAATTTTTAACATAATTTCACCTCCTTGAAATGATCTCGATTATTTATGGAACATCCCGGGGAGACCACCGAGGCCGCCCATCTTGGATGGATTTATCTTCTTATTCTTCATTTTCTTCATGGTTTTCTGCATTTCCTGGAATTGCTTCATCATACGGTTGACGTCCTGGATCTTCACGCCAGCGCCGTCAGCGATACGCTTTCTGCGGCTGCCGTTCAGAATCTTGACATTCGCCCTTTCCTCCGGTGTCATGGAAAGGATGATAGCTTCGATGTGCTTGACTTCCTTGCCGTCAAGATCGACATCCTTCAGCTGATCCTTGAACTTGCCCATCCCCGGGATCATGCCCAGAATGCTCTGGAAAGAGCCGAGCTTTCTGATCTGCTTGAGCTGCTTCAGGAAATCATCGAGAGTGAACTCACCCTTCCTGATCTTTCCTGCTGCATCCTTCAGCGAATCCTGATCCATATTTCTCTGTGCGGTTTCGATCAAAGTCTCGAGATCGCCCAGATCGAGGATACGTCCTGCCATACGGTCCGGATGGAAATCTTCCAGCCCGCCGTCGAGCTTTTCGGATACGCCGATCATCTTGATCGGTTTGCCCGTTACGCTCTTAATGGAAAGAGCAGCGCCGCCTCTGGCATCGCCATCCATCTTCGTCAGGATGGTCCCGTCAATGCCCAGGCTCTCATCGAAAGCCTTTGCCGTATTGACAGCGTCCTGACCAGTCATGGAGTCGAGCACCAGAAGGATCTCCTGCGGATGAACCTCAGCCTTGATATTTCTCAGCTCGGCCATCAGCTTTTCATCGATCGTTAAGCGCCCTGCGGTATCGAGAATGACGATATCGCGGTTGTATGACTTAGCCGTGTCGACAGCGTACCTTGCGATGTGGACAGGATCCACATTCGGAGGCATGCGGTAAACCGGCACATCCGTCTGTTCACCAAGGACTTCGAGCTGTTTAATAGCTGCCGGACGATATACGTCGCAGGCTGCCAGCATCGGACGATGTCCCTTCTTCTTGAACATCAGCGCAAGCTTGCCGGCGGTCGTCGTCTTGCCGGCGCCCTGCAGCCCGACAAGCATGATCACCGTCATGCCCGTAGAGGAGAGCGTGATCTTGCTCTGGGTCCCGCCCAGAAGCTCTGTCAGCTCATCCCTGACGATTTTGATAACCGTCTGGTCTGGCTTCAGGCTGCCGAAGACCTCCTCGCCCATCGCTTTTTCACGCACATGAGCAATGAAATCCTTCGCTACCTTGAAATTGACGTCCGCTTCCAGAAGAGCCCTTCTGACTTCGCGGAGCGCCGCGTCGATATCACTCTCGGAAAGTTTGCCCTTCCCGCGGAGATCCTTAAAAGCCAACTGCAGCTTATCTCCTAAACCTTCAAATGGCATCTGGTCACCTTCATTCCGTCAAAATCCGCAGCAGCGGTTCCGCTTCGCTCTTCTTCGCTTCAGGGATCATACCCTCCAGCGATTCGGCCGCTTTCTGTCTCCGGATCCTTGCCTCCGCCAGATGAAGGGCGGACTCATACGTCCGGAGCTGCTCCTCGCCATGGCGCATGGCATCATGCACCGCCTGGCGGGAAATATGAAAATATTCCGCAATCTCAGCCAACGTGAGATTCTCATTGTAATACAAGTCCAGGCATTCACGCTGCCTTGGCGTCAGGAGCTCGCCGTAACAATCAAGGAGCTCGCCGTTCTGAACTACATTTTCTAAAGACATAGCATCACCATAACGTTTATCATTATACAGGGAGGAGAGTGCCATGTCAAGCAAAATAACTTTACATCCTCATCTTTTTTGAAATTTCTTTTTAAGGCCGCAAAAGCCACGAAAATGGAGCGGGAAATCTTCTGAAACTCACCGGAAAATTTCCCTGTCGTTTTACATATTGGTTTTATATATTATTACATTATATTACCATATATAACTATTTCTTCTATCTCTTCTTATAAATACTTTCATTGACTTAGTACACGTCTACCGTTGTTATAATAAGTACAGATTTTGTTTACATCGAGGCTCATGCCTGCTGTTTTGAAAGGAGATTCTATGAAAAAATCATTGATGGCGCTCACGCTCTGCGCGCTGATGTCCGGCTCGATCATTTTTGCTGCTGACCAGACACCCAGAGACAACTTTTACTGGCTCGGCCAGATCAATAAAGCTTCTGATATCATCAATACCGATGAAGGGCTCCTGACCCCTGCTGAAGGCAAGAACATTGCCCATGGCATCCAGAAGGTCCTTGATGAAGGAAACAAGCCGGGCGGCCCGCGTCCGACGAATGTCGTCGCTTTCGAACCATACCTCATCCAGGCAGCAGGCCCGGAAGTCACGAAGATCCATGCCGGCCGTTCTTCCCAGGATATGCTGACGACCGTCGGCATCATGGAACAGAGAGAACATCTCATGGCCATGGCCAAAGAGCTCGACAACGTGCAGCGTTCCCTGATCAAGCTGGCTGAAGAAAACAAGGACACCATCATCCCGAACTATACGAACGGCGTCGCTGCCCAGCCAAACAGCCTGGCTCACCACCTCATCGCTTATGCCAATGCATACAACCGCGACATGCAGCGTGTCAGAGAATATTATGCCCGCCTCAATCGCTCTCCGATGGGCTCCATGGTCCTGAACGGCACCGGCTGGCCGCTTGACCGCGACCGCATGGCCGATTACCTCGGCTTTGACTCCATCGCCTACAATACGTACGATGCAGGACAGATTTTCCCGCAGGAAGCGCCGATTGAAACAGGCGGTATCACGAATGCCATCGCCATCCACACGACAAGCTTCATTGAAGAAATCATGCAGCAGTACGCACAGCCGCGTCCGTGGATTCTTCTTAAAGAAGGCGGCGGAAATACATATGTCTCCTCCGCTATGCCGCAGAAGAGAAATCCCGGCATCCTGAACTCCTGCCGCACTGACGCTTCCACGCTCCTTGGCATGTCTGTCGAAGCAGCATTCCGCTCCCACAACATTCCTGCCGGCATGGCTGACGGACGTCTGAGTGGAAGAATGGACATCGTACCGCAGGCAACGAAAGTCCTCTCCGAATTCGACCGCATCCTGAACAACCTTGTCATCCATCCGGACCGTTCGCTCGAAGAACTGAATCTTGACTGGACCTGCTCGCAGGAAATTGCCGACCAGCTCATGAAGAAATACGGCATCCCCTTCCGCGTAGGCCACCACTTCGCTTCTGATGTCGTTACCTATGCAAGAGCCAACAACATCACTCCGGCTGACTTCTCCTATGAAGATGCCAAGACCATCTATGCTAAATCCGTAGCCGATGTTGCCAAGGAAGACCCATCCATCCCGAAGACCTTCCCGATGACAGCAGAAGAATGGAAGAATGCAAAGGATCCCGTTGCTATCGTTCACAACCGCGCCGTCAAAGGCGGGCCGCAGCCATCTGAACTCAATAAGATGATCGAGATGGCAAAGAAGGACCTTGCCAACAACGAAGCATGGGTTGCATCCACAGAAAACCAGCTGAGCCAGTCCGAGAAGAAACTGAATAATGATTTCGATCAGATGCTGAAATAATTCCGCTGATCCGTATGTGACAATATAAAAAGGCTGTGACGAAATTTGCAATCATTTCGTCACAGCCTTTTTTGTTTAGTTATTCATCAAGCTCCTTCGACGAGGCTGCAGGTGGACCATCCGCATTCGTTGCAGGTGGTGCAGTGGCCTTCGACGTGGATCTGGTGGGATCCGCAGTGCGGGCAGGTCGGTTCCTGTTTCTTAGGTTCGAAATTAACCTTTTCTACCTTGCCGTCAGCTTTCTTTTCATCAGCCTTGGCGTTTTCATCGACGCCCAGGATGTTGCCGCGGCGGCAGCCGTCGCGGAATGCTGTGATGCCCTTGCATCCGCTTTCCCATGCATCCATGTAGATCTGGAAGATATCTTCCGGAGTTGCATCGTGCTTCAGGTTGACGGTACTGGAAATGGAGTTGTCTACATACTTCTGCATGACTGCCTGGAGCTTCACGCGGTCATCGAAAGGCACTTCATGGCTTTCTACGATCCACGGGAAACGTTCGATGATTTCTTCATCGGTCAGGTTGAGCGGAAGGTTGTGGTATTCAAGGAGGTCCTTGACGCTGTGCGCATAGACGCGGAAGCTGCCGTGTACATCTTCCATCTTATGCGTGGTTCTTTCGTAGGAAATCTTGTAGAGCGGTTCGCATCCACCAGAATAGCTGCCCATCAGGAGGGAGATGGTGCCGGTAGGAGCAATGGCAAGCAGTGTGCCGTTTCTGAGGCCATGCTGATGAATGTCTTCATACAGCTCCGGATCCAGTTCCTTCACAAGATCCATGACTGGGGACTGCTTGGTAGCTTCCCAGCGGTACTTGCCGAAGGTGCCGAGCTTCTTGGCTCTGTCGCAGGAAGAGCGGAGAGCTGTCAGGAGCATCATCTTCATGACTTCGCCCATGAATGCATTTGCCTTTTCGCTGCCATATTTCAGTTTCATGGCAACGAGAGCATCTGCTACGCCGAAGAGGCCAAGTCCCAGGGATCTCCAGTCGTCGATGCAGGTTCTGTTTTCATCGAGCGGTTGAATGTCATAGCCATAGGAAACAATTTCATCGAGAGCTGCGATGCCGTCATAAACAGTCTGACGGAATTTTTCTTCATTCAGCTTCGGTTCATCGCTGAACTTGTCATCGATCATGCTGTAGAGATTGATGCTTGCCAGGTTGCATGCGTTGTAAGCATTGCCGCCGAATTCGCCGCATGGGTTGGTGATTTCAATCTTGTATTCCGGATAGCCGGCCAGCAGATGGTAATCATTCAGGCGGTCAGAGAAAAGCGCGCCCGGATCACCCCAGTCCCACTGGGTTTCGCAGAATTCCATGAAGAAATCTCTTGCGCGGATGACGCGTTCGATATTTTCGCCGGTGGATTCTACATGGTAGCGGAGAGTGTAGTCTGTATCATTCTTGACAGCTTCCATGAATTCATCCGTGAAGAGGATGGAAATGTTCATAGAAGACAGCTTTTCTTCATTCTGTTTGATATGCAGGAATTCATAGATGTCCGGATGATCGCAGTTCAGTCCGACCATCATAGCGCCTCTTCTGCCGTTCTGGCTGATGACTTCGCCAGTCACGTTGAAAATCTTCATGAAGGAAACAGCGCCTGTAGAAGTTCTTGCAACGTTTCTTACTTCACTGCCCTTTGGACGAAGGCCGGAAATGTTGATGCCGATGCCGCCGCCGTAAGAGAAAATGCGGGCGATCTCGTAGTTGGACTTGAAGATCGATTCCAGATCATCCTTCGGAGAAGGAAGGATATAGCAGTTGGAAAGGGAAACTTTGAACTTGCCCTTGGAGCCTGCAGCATAGAGAGCGCGGCCTGCCGGACAGAAGGAAGCTTCTTCCAGATATCCTCTCACTCTTGGACGCAGGTCATCATCAAAAATAGAACTGACGCGGTCCATGAACTGTTCAGGGTTTGTTTCACCCTTGTGATAATACTTCTCTCTCAAGATGCCTTGGCTGATTTCATTATCGTACCAGTGATTCATAACGATCCCCCACTTTAATGGATATTTTTTATAAGATAATTTCAGATGTTTCTGACCAGACGCCCGGGTGTCTGGGATATGTATTTCTTAGTGCATGACTATAGTACCAAATACTTTATATGGTGTCAAATTCATTAATTGCATCCTATATATGGTAGTTATGCATAAGAACTATCAAGTTCCCGATAGAATCGGGCGTGGCGGAAATGCATGCCCCGGAAGGCCTGTTACATCGAAGAAAATGAAACATGAGACCTCATTTCTTCCCTTTTTATGGGCATTTCCAGAAGCGCATTTTTATGAAAATTTTCCTAAATATTTTTTAAATGAGAAGGACAAACGGCAAAAGACAGCTGACAAGGCAGCAATGACAATAAAAAAACAGATGTGAAATACCATTTGCAGTATCTCACATCTGTCTCTTTATACTATATGAAAAGATTATTCTTCGTCTTCATCGACGTCGTCATCGCTGGAAATGACATCGATCGATGCGATGCGGTCGCCGTCTTCCAGTCTCTGGAGGATGACGCCCTGGCCGGCTCTTGCCTTCTTGCTGGAGATCTGACTGGCCTTTGTCTTGATGGTGATGCCCTGTTCGGATACACCGACGAGTTCATCATTGTCATCAGCGGCTACGAGAGCGACGACTTCGTACCCCTTCTTGAAGTTGCGGACACCGCGTCCGTTTCTTCCCTGGAGATGGTATGCGGAGGACTTGTTTCTCTTCGCATTGCCGTCAGCGGAAATCGTGAAGATATCCTTATCCGTAGCAAGAACTGCGCCTACGACTTCGTCGAGCTCGCCGTCGTCATCAGAGAGGCGGATTGCATGGACACCTGCGGTAGCGCGGCCCATCGTGCGGACTTCATCGTCTCCGATGGAGAAGCGGATAGCCATGCCCTGACGGGTGCCGATGATGATTTCCTCATCACCCTTGACAGCAAGGACAGTGACGAGACGGTCGCCATCATTCAGACGGACAGCGATCAGGCCGTTCTTGTTGATGTTCTTGTATTCGGAAATTTCCGTCTTCTTGATATAGCCCTTCTTCGTGACCATGAGCAGGTACTTCATATCCTTATCGCCTGCATCGATATCGAGGAGCTCGGTCACCCTTTCATCCGGAGCAAGACCCGGGATGAAGTTGATGAGAGCGCTGCCTCTTGCCGTTCTGCCCGACTTCGGGAATTCGACGGCTGTCTTCATGTAGACTTTGCCCTTGTTCGTGAAGAGGAGGATCCTGTTATGAGTGGAGGTGCTGAGGAGCTTCCAGACATAGTCCTCATCCTTCATCTTCATGCCGGATACGCCGCGGCCGCCCTTTCTCTGGACGCGGATATCAGCGGAATCCATGCGTTTGATATAGTTCTGCTTTGTCAGCGTAATCGTCATCGGTTCATCCGGGATGAGATCGGTCATCGTGAAATCGTTCGAAGCTTCAGCGATTTCCGTACGGCGTTCATCGCCGAAGTTCTTCTTCTCATCGAGGAGTTCATCCTTGACTACGCCCATCAGCTTGTCACGGCTGGAGAGGAGATCGGTCAGGTAATCAATCGTTTCCAACACATCCTTATAATCCTGTTCCAGCTTGTCGCGTTCCAGACCGGTCAGTCTTCTGAGACGCATATCGAGGATCGCGGTAGCCTGTTTTTCAGAAAGGCCGAATTTTTCCATCAGGGAAGCTCTTGCGATGTCGTCCGTGCGGGACTCTCTGATCGTACGGATGACTTCATCGATATGATCAAGAGCGATCAGCAAGCCTTCCAAAATGTGGGCTTTGGCCTTTGCCTTGTCCAGTTCATACTGCGTTCTTCTGGTGACGACTTCTTCCTGATGCTTCAGGTAGTAGTACAGGATCTGGCGCAGATTCAGGATACGCGGATGTCCGTCAACGAGCGCCAGCATGATAGCACCGAAGTTGATCTGCATCTGTGTATGCTTGAAGAGATTGTTCAGCATGATTTCCGGGTTCACGTCAGCGCGGAGCTCGATAGCAATACGCATGCCCGTTCTGTCGGATTCATCGCGCAGAGCCGTGATGCCGTCCAGGACCTTCTGTCTGGACAGGTCGGCGATTGTCTCAATGAGGCGCGCCTTGTTGACCTGGTACGGAATTTCCGTTACGACGATACGGTTCTTGCCATGCGGCATTTCTTCGATATCCGTTCTGGCACGGACAGTGATGCTGCCGCGGCCGGTGCGGTACGTGTCTTCGATGCCCTTGTGGCCCTGGATGATAGCAGCCGTCGGGAAATCCGGGCCCTTGATGTACTTCATCAGCTCATCGACCGTGATTTCCGGATTGTCGATCATAGCACAGAGGCCGTCGATGACTTCATTCAAGTTGTGCGGCGGAATGTTCGTTGCCATGCCGACAGCGATGCCGTAAGAACCATTGACGAGAAGGTTCGGAATTCTGGACGGAAGAACGACTGGTTCCTGCAGGGATCCATCGTAGTTCGGTACGAAATCGACCGTATTCTTATCAATGTCGCGGAGCATTTCCACCGTGATCTTTGCCATACGCATTTCGGTATAACGCATAGCAGCCGCGGAGTCGCCGTCGACAGAACCGAAGTTGCCGTGGCCGTCGATCAGCGGATATCTGGTAGAGAAATCCTGCGCCATGCGGACAGCGGATTCATACACTGCTATGTCGCCGTGCGGGTGATACTTACCGAGGACATCGCCGACGATACGGGCGGACTTCTTGTAAGCCTTGCCCGGCAGCATGCCCGATTCATTCATCGCATACAGGATGCGGCGGTGAACCGGTTTCAAGCCATCCCTGACATCAGGCAGTGCGCGCGTCACGATGACGGACATCGCATAGTCGATGTAGGAATTTTTCATCTGCGCCTCAAGGGGCGTCGAGATGATTTTACCTTCTTTCCAATCCTCCATAAAAACTCCTTTGCCTTGCTCCGGCATCTGAAAAAGATGCCATGAAAAGAACGCGGAAAGTCCGCGCCCTCAAAAAAATTAAACGATTTACGTTTATATTATACCATAAAATGCGTTATAAAGCCATTTAAACGCGTTTTTACACAGTTGACAATAAGAATCATACAACTAATCAAATTCGGTTTCATTTTTGCTTAAAAAGGCCTCTATTTTGAAAATACAAAAGAAACCTATATCATATCGTCCTTTTTCATTCCACAATCTGTCCAATTAGTGTATAATAATTTTGTCATTCAAAGTCGTGAATCAAAGGATGTGCATAAGTAATGAAAAAATACATTGCAGCCGCTCTGATACTGATCGTGCTCATTGCAGCCGGCGGCGCTTTTGCGTTTTTCCATTTCTTCAACGGAGGCCCCTGGCAGGGTACCTGGTGGGGCGTGCAGGACGCCGGCGTCAACTGGACCGGCGACAACATGCAAAACCTGGAAACCGTTACATTTACCAGGAATGACGACGGCACCATCACTGTAGACCACAAAGTACAGGTTGGCAGCCGTGAAATCGAAGGCAGTCTTTCCGGCGAAGGGAAAGTCGATGGCGGACGCCTGCAGGTCACTCTCAAGAATGGCAAGACCGAGAGCTTTTCCTACAACGCAGTCGACAAGACCATTGCGACTCCCCTCACCAATGCAGATGATACACCCGTCACACTGAAAGAACTGACCGGCGATAACAATGACGAGATGGAACGCATCCGGAGCCAGATCGTACAGATCTCTCAGAAACCGGAAAACAAAATCGACAAAACACTGGCTTCCTCAAGAAGCTAAAAAAGAAGCTGTGAGAAATGAAAATCATTTTTCACAGCTCTTTTTCGTTGTGCGGAAGGAATGAACCCCTTTCGGTGCATACTCGCCACTTTCCCCTGACGGGGACAGCCTATGCGTTATACCGGCTTTCTTTTACCATCACACTTCTCCATCTGCCCCCTCCCGTCTTGCTTACGGGTGCCGGCTCAGCATATAATTGAAATAAAGATTCTCCCAATCAGGAAAACATTTTAAGAAGGGATTTCTTATGAAGGATATGCAGGAGAAGATCAGATTTTTCGGCCGGATCGTATCTGTTCAGCCGCGTGCCAATGTCTGGCGCTACCGTCTGGATAACCGTTCACATGGCATGAAGGGCTATAACCTGTTCCTGAAAGGAGTGGCAGACAGCGAAGACAAGGATTTTTCTATTGCCATTTCAGAGAAGCAGCAGGAAAAGCTTCGCTTTCACATCGGTGATGAAATATCTGGAACTGCCTGGACGAAGCTGTATCCAAAGCTCGACTATGCCGATTATTACCGGGCCGGAGCTTTGAAAAAGATAAAGCCGGCTGATTTTGTCGATGAAGAAAAGACTTCTCCATGGGAGGGTGAAGTTCCATCCTTAGATGTTTACAACTGGCGCGGATGCCGCATGCTGGACGGCCGGAGATGGAGAGGCAAATGCTTCACCTGCAAATGGGCCTGCATAGCAAATGTTATCATTGAATACGACTGGGGCGTTTCCCAGAGATTAAGGTTCGAGAGCTACTGCTATGGCCCGAAAAGCTGCAAGCGGTATGCCATGGGGCGCCCCAGACCTGTCCCCTATAAAGATGCGGGAATTTATTATGATGACGGTGAACTGGACATCATCTGTACAGAAAATCGTGGTGATGATGATTAAGAAAGAGGGATGTATATGTTGTTTAGAGGTGACCCATCTGAAAAAGACTGGCAGCTGTTCCGAAAAAAAATAAGGGGCTGGCAGGACGCATATATGGGAAAATTAGTTCAGGAATACATGGAAATTCTGCAAAAGGATGTATCGGCATCGGAAAGATTCTGGACTTTGGAAGAAAGAATCAAAAAAGACAGGAAGAATCCCGGACTAATCGTTGAAATGAGCAGACGTCGCCTGCTTTCTAATCTGGCGAACCTTGCAGCTTACGGCGTCATTCACAAATCTGATTTGGAAGAATTCAGTGATAAAATGAAAAAAGATATTGAAGAAATCATGGACTATAATGGAATTGATTACAAATAAATTCCAATGTATTGATAAAAAGAGCCCCGTGCAAATGCACGAGGCTTTTTCTATTCACGCTCTATTCACTTAAAAGTTATGGCTGATGGTCGCAAAGAAGGTACCGTCTTCCTGCTTGCCGGTCCAGCCGGTGGCCTTGAGGTCGACGCCCCATGGGTGGGAATTGTCCATCTTGCTCTTCCAGCCGAGTTCGAGGAAGCCGCTGGAGCCTTTGACGGTCGGGCTTGGGGTATTCCAGCCTGCGTAGGTGGTCTGGCTTTGCTGCCCGCTTCGTAGTCCCAGCCGATGCCGGCGTAGAGGGATCTTATCTGGTCGAAGTCTCTGGTCCATCTCATGCCGAGTCTGGTGACATAGGAATTGATGGAGTCGAAATCGTACTTCGAGTCGCCGTAGCCACTGTGGACGACGGCGCTGTCGCTTCCGAGGTAGGTGTAGAAGAATTTACCGTAAATGTCATAGCTGTCACGGTTTCTGGTGTAGATCTTGCCAAGGCCTGCCTGGGCAGCGATGTATGGTGCGCCGCTGTCGTAGCGGGACATGGATTTGGCGATCATACCGTGGAATTCGCCCTTGAGGTAGCCGGCTCTGACGGCGCCTTCATAGTAGAGGCCGCTGTCGAGATCGCGCCGTAAGAGGATACCGCCGCCGGTATAGTGCTGGCGGCCGTCGCCTCTGGCTCCGGTGTCAAGGTAGCTTGCATAATGGCTCTTGCCGTACTCGAAGAATGGCATGATGGTGTCGATATGGCCTTCGTGCTGGCTTCTTTTTACGAAGCCGACGTTGGCGGCCATGCCGTTGCTGTCGATGTAGGAGCCGGTGTTATAGTGGAGATCGTATCCGCCGACGATAGCATACGGTACAAACTTCGCTTCGATATCATGGTTTTCAATCCATGCGCCTTCTGCAGCATGGAGGGCGCTGCCGGCGATGATGTCGCCTGCGTTCTTGATCGTATTGGCTGCATTTTCCCTGTCTTCCGGAAGGATCTTCGTATCCGTATCAGGAGTTCCTTTTTCGTCCTTCGGAATGGTGATGACGATCGTATTCGCATCTTTCTTTTCGACGATGGCTTTATAGTTGATGAAGCCTGCCGAGATGACGGTATCGAGGCCGTCGATCGTGCCGTAGCTCGTGTCATCGGTCGTGATGCCGTTCGCATTGTAGAGGAGGTTGATGTACTCGCCCGGGTTCAGCTTCGTATTTCTCTGGACACCGCCAAAGACCGTGGCGCCGGAGACATCCGTCGTACCGTCGGTCGTCGTGCTGTTTTGTACAGCCGCCAGGGTTGTATCTGCGTTAACCGCTGCATTTCCAGTGACCGTCAGCATGGTTTCCCCAGCCGTCGTTCCTTCAGGGACGTAGAAATTGAGGTTTTGGAAATAAGCAAAGTCTGCGACCGTCTGGCCTTTGGTATACATATTGTACGTGTTGTTCTTGCTTTCGGTCGTACCATAACCGCCATAGAGGCTCATTTCCGGGTTCAGATCTCCCGCCAGAATATTGATCGTATTGTTATCTGCTGCGCCATCGTAGGTTTGCCCACCATAAATGTCTGTGTCAAGCGTGCCGCCGGATACATTGATTGTGTTGCTATTCGCATCGCCTTCGGTAGTAAAACCGCCATAAATACCGATTCCGCCTGTGACTTCGCCGCCGCTGATGGTGACAGTATTGCCATCAGCATCTCCTGTACTGGCCATACCTCCTGTCACGATAGGTACGAAGTCTTCCGGACTAGAAACTGTACCGCCGGAGATGATGACCGTATTTTCCGATGCGCCCGTCACCCCGGCACCGCCAGTGACTGTCCCCGGATTTCCGCCGGTAATGGTGATCGTATTCCCCGTGGCGCTGCCCCCACTCTGCGCTGCCATCGTGATAGCGGACGTACCTCCGCTGAATACAAGAGTATTATTGACCGCATCCCCTGTCTCGGCGTAACCAGCAACCGTTTTAGTCGAAGAGCCGCCTGTCATTGTGAGTGTATTGTCACTAGCTCCTGTCTTGCCATAGCCGCTGGTGACATGACCGATCAGGTCACCGCCGCTGACTGTGAGGATATTGGAAACAGCCTCGCCGCTTGCTGAATAACCGCCAAAGACGGTATCTGAACTTTCCGTAGAGTCAGCAACTCCAACCGTTCCTCCATTGATGGTGACAGTATTTTTAGAAGCAGTACCATCAGCCGTATACCCGCCATAGACCGTCTTTTCTATAGTGCCGCTTTCGATAGTGACGGCGTTGCCTGTGGCATCATTGCTTGTGGTTCCCTCAGCCGTATAACCGCCATAGACTTCGCCCTTGACAGTGACATCTGAAATTTTGACAGTATTTTGAGAAGCATCGCCAGCTGCTGCCTCACCGGTGAGTGGATTATCCATCTGGTGTAATGCATAACCGCCATAGATATTTCCTGAAACATCTGCCGTGCCGCTCAGTTCGACAGTATTTCCTTCAGCTCCCTTGCCGATAGTATAACCTCCGGCAACGATGCCTCCGACACTGCCTGAAGAAATTTTGACAACGTTATTGGTCACATCGCCCAAATAAGACCAACCGCCGGCTACGCTTCCGGCTATAGAAACCGCTTTGCTTATTTCTACACTGTTTTGGTCAGCCGTCCCATAGATGGCCCAGCCTCCACTTACAACAGGCACTACACTTTCTGTATCTCCTGAACTTGTTACAGCCCCGCCAGTCATGACAACTTTATTGTTTACAGCACTTCCTTCTGGTTGATTATTATAGCCTCCGGAAATCATCTGACTGACTGTACCACCGCTCATGGTTACGCTATTATTTTCTACTCCCTTTCCCTGTGCGCCGTATACTACACCAAATGTACCATCTCTAATTTCAACGGTATTATCTGCCGCCGAACCATTATCCGCCTGACTCCCGGACAGCGTATACTGTACTGATCCTCCTGTAACAAGCACAGAGTTCCCAGAATTGTTTGTATAAGATCTGCCCCCGTATAGAAAATTACTGGTTCCTGCGCTTTCCACATGGTTTCCTGAAGCCGTATTGCCATAGGCCCCGTAGACAGCAGCGGCAGTGCTGCTGCTGTCAAAGATCACGGTATTATTATTTGTCGCACCCAGTCTTGACTGGCCGCCGTAAATCTCAGCCTGGCTTACCTGCGTATTTGTAACATTGACTGTATTTTTCGATGCATCGCCTGATTCACCTCCACTGACGGTACCACCATAAATCCTTATTCCAGTTGAGTCCGACGACGCATCCGTCACGTTCAGCGTATTCCCGCTGGCTGTCCCTGTATCACTGTTGCCGGTAATTTCCGTTTCCGTAATTGGTCCCGTCACCGTCACAGCAGCCTCTGCTGTCATGGCAGAAAATCCCATCAGGCTGGATACGACCAGCGCCGTCAAAACTTTGTACTCCCTTTTCATAATCAGCCATCCTCCCCCCTGAAATGCAGCCCTTGGCATGCATAAAAAAGATACAAGTGCTTTCCTTCAAGGAATCCATAAGCCTTCCCGAGACATCAGATCCCTTCCCCCCGAGCAGCCCTCCCAAGGCGGCTCATGCTCAATCAGCGGGGCTAACAGACACTTTTCTATTCTTAATCATAATTCCATGATTAAAAAATATCTATCTGTCAGAATTATAGAGAACTCTGTCCGATAGATATGAACTCTTTCTATAATGAACTATTTGAATATAGATAAGCATGGCCGGCATTCGATATCATCGGAAGAAAAGGACCCCTCCCGCCAGGACGCTCCCAAAGAGAACTATAAAACCTTTATATACTGGATATGTTTACCATAAAAAAGTGGTAAGCATCTAAACATCGGGGGAAAATGTCGAAGGGATACGGACACATAAAAAGAGCCGCAGAAATGTGCAGTCATTTCTACAGCTCTTTTTGTTTCCATTCAATATGGTTTTATGCTCTGTGGAGTGTGAAAATGGTCAATTCTCTCGGGCAGCTGAAGCGGAACGGGAACCAGCTGGCGTCGCCTCTTGCGACGTAGCCGTAATGAGTACCGTCGCTGTACATGCCTCTCGTGTACTTGAATGGCGTGATGATCGGCTTGCCGAAGAGGCCGAACTGCGTGCCGTGGGTATGGCCTGTCAGTGTCAGGAATGCGCCGTGCTTGAAGCCCTGATCGATGAAATCGGAATGATGGGCCAGAAAGATGACGGGAGCGCCCCTCGGAATACCTGCGAACGCTTCATCAGCCCATTTCTCTTCCTCGATTTCCTTCTGCGTGCCTCTGGCAAACGGGAAGTCGACGCCTGCGACGTAGAGTCTTTGTCCGTCCTTTTCAATGTACGTGTGGTTATTCACCAGCATCTTGACAGGCGTATTCTTCAGGTCCTCTTCAATGAGCGGCTGATTCCTGTAATACTCATGATTGCCCCAGATGTAGAAAATGCCGTCCGGGAAGTACTTCTCTGCTTTCGTGAAATCCTCAGCGACCTGCGGCATGTACCGTACGTCGTCGATGAGGTCCCCGGTGAAGAAAAGGACGTCCGCTCCTTCATTCTTTGCGCGGAGGAGCTCAGCCGGCATATCCGTATAGCGGAAGTAAGCGCCGATGTGCGTATCCGTTTCCTGTGCGACCTTGTACCCATCAAACGCCGCCGGAAGATCCTTGACGTAGATGTCATGATACTCGACGACTTCGCGGCTGTTCCCCATCACGCAGCCGTAGACGCCGATCACAAGCGCGATGGCGATGAGGCCTTTCCCCAGGTTGGAAATGAAGTACCTGAGCCCCGGGATGAAGGAAAGGATTCCAAGGATAAAGGCAGGAATCGGAATGATGAGACAGGCGACCATGATGCCGTCCAGAAGGTAGGCAAGATAAAGCGACCAGAACCCGTAGCTGTCATAGGCAAGCCCATACCAGTTGAAGTACCAGGCAGGGATCGCGCCTGCGATAGCGCCTCCCAGCGACCATAAATAAAAGCGCCGCTTACGAAATACGAGCGCCAGGATCGAACCGTCAATGAGTCCGATCACCGCGAACATCATGATGATGAATTTTCCAAATGCCATAAGCGGCTCCTTTCTGTGTAATCATAGAATTATGCGCAAAATCCCCGCCTCGGCGGCAGGGACTCTTTGATCAGAAATCGGAAATCAGCTTTTCTGCAAAAGCCGCAAGTCTGGCATGCGGTCCTGCCAGCGGGATTTCCTTGTATTCTTCCGGCGAGAAGTACTTGTACTCCCCTTCCGGCACGGTGATATTTTCTGCCATGTACGCGTTCATGTACCAGATGCGGTGCGTGAAGACATGCTTGTACTTCCAGACAGGTCCTTCCAGTTTTCCATGAAGGAAATGGGAAAGTTCATCTGCCGCTGTATCTGCCTTCTCGGATAGGACCATGGGGAATTCCCACATGGAGGCGAGCATGCCTGTCGCGGGCCTTTTATGGAGAAGAACCTTTCCATCCATGATGCAGATGGCACAGGCCGCATAGAACTCCTTAGGCGGCTGTTTCTTTCCGCGGACAGGAAGCTCCTCTTCCCTTCCCTCTTTCAAAGCAAGGCAGTAAGACGAAAGCGGGCACATGCTGCACCTTGGGCGCTTCGGTATGCAGACATTCGCGCCAAGATCCATCAGCGCTTCATTGAAGTCTCCAGCCCTTTCAGGAATCGTTTCCTCGCAGAGCGTGCGGATCTTCTTCCTTCCCGCCGTCTTCAGGACATCATCCTCGATGCCGTAGAGTCTTGCATACACGCGGAGGACATTTCCGTCGACAGCCGGTTCCTTCTTTCCAAAAGCAATGGAAAGAATAGCCCCAGCCGTATAGTCGCCGATTCCTGGAAGCGCACGGACTTCGTCCGCCGTATCCGGCATTTCGGATCCGTACTTTTCTTCCATCTCGCGCGCCGCCTTGTGGAGATTCCTTGCACGGCTGTAGTAGCCAAGCCCCTGCCACTGGTGAAGGACATCCTGCTCATCGGCATCCGCCAGATCCTTGATTGTCGGGAAACGCGCCATCCAGCTTTCGTAGTAAGGCTTCACTGCCTCCGTCCTCGTCTGCTGCAGCATGATTTCCGAGACCCACACATGGTAAGGATTCCTTGGCTTGGATCCCCTCCACGGAAGATCGCGCTTATTGGCATCGAACCAGGAAAGAAGGCTCTTCGGCCAGTCTTTATCCGGCATACTCATTGATCCATGTCCTCGAATTCATAATCATAGACCGTCTCGCCATCCTTGTCGAAATAGATGGTGCCGCGGATTCTTTCGCCCTTAAGGATCATAGGCAGCCACACGCGGTCGGCCATCCACATATCCTCATAGGGAAACTCGGAAGGAAGGAACCACTTCGGCTGCATTTCCTCTGTCTCAGCGGGCGTCCCTTCCCAGACCTTCACGAAATAGACGATGCCGGCATGCGACCACTCCGGATCCGAAGGCTGATGGAAATAGAGATCGCCGACAGGGATGAGATCCTCCGGGCGTGCTTTCAGGCCTGACTCCTCGAAGAGCTCACGGGCTGCGCACTCGCGCATCGTTTCTCCCGCCTCGATCTTTCCGCCAAAGCCATTCCACTTGCCAAAACCCATGCCCCTTCTCTTGCGTCCAAGGAGGATCCTTCCGTCCTGTCCGACCGGATAGACGAGCGACGTATCACGCATTTGTCTTATCGCCCGGATCGTAGGTTTCGAAATACAGTTCACGGAAGAGGCGCTTGCCTGACTCCGTCTTGTAAAGGCGGTGGTAGAGAGCCTCATTCTGCTTCAGCGGCGCGCCGTCCTCATACTGGTTCACCAGCATGTCCGCCTCCGCCAGAATTTGGGCATCCGGGCCGTCGATGCTGCCATAGGAATGGTGATGGGCCACCAGCCAGCAGATACGCTCCGTGTCCTCCTTGTCAAAACCCAGCTCTTCCAGCATAGGCCGCGCTTCATCGGGGCCCAGCTCCTGCTGAATCTGTCCGTCATTCCGGCTAAACCGCCTCTCCCCTTCATGAATGCCGATGTCATGCACGTAAGCAGCTGCCTCCAGCCGGAAAAGGGTCTTCTCATCCAGCCCTTCCTCCCTGCCAATCTGGGCAGCGAAGGCATGGACCTTCAGGAAGTGATGGATCCTTCTTGGATCACCCTTGTCGTAAGCAATCATGGCTTTGCAAAGTTCTGCGAGCTGGTTCATAATGTTCCTCCTGTACGGGCTGCAGGCGTAAAAGCTCTGCCCCGGTTTATCTTATATGTTGCCTCCCCCGCGGGACCTTCCCGTGAGTGTGGCCTTTTCTTATTGTATATCAAAAATAAAGATTCCTCAAAGGTATACCTAAATATCATCGTATGCTGATGAAATCGAAGAAATCTTATTTTTCCACGCAAAAACGCGGCAGGATTTCCCGCCGCGCTGCTTAGTATCTGAAATTATTTTGCGAGCTGCTGGCTGACTTCGGATGTGATGTCGATGCCGCCGTCTACGACTGCGCCCTGTTCAAGAACGATGTCGAGGCCCTTCTGCTGACGAACTCTCTGGATAGCTTTCATGATATCGGAGAGAATCGGCTGCATGGTGGACTGTTCTTCCTGGTTCAGGTCGCGCTGGATTTCATTGGCAATCTGCTGTTTTTCCTGATCGCTCTTGCCTGCTGCGCGTTTCTTGAAGTTTTCCTGAGCCTTCTGAGCTGCATTTCTCATGTCGAGCTGAGCTTTCTGCATTTTCGGATGAGCCTGCAGAAGAGCGTTGGAATTGACGTAGCCGATGCCTGCTGCGGAAGCAGAAACCATAGCGCCAAGAGTAATCATGCCAGCAGCGATAGCTGCAACTGTCTTTTTCATTTTCATAGATTTTTCCTCCTTACGAACCCCTAAGCCCCCTGGGGTAATGAGCATATATTCATTTTATGCTAACATTTTCGAAGTGTCAATGTTAGATGCTATAATTCAATTTTTATTAAACTGTTCTTTAGTTCAATTTAAACTATACTCGGCTGAATAAGTATATACTACTTCGTTTCTTCCGTCTTGCCGTCTGCTTTCGCCTCAAGGACAGCCGTTTCTTTCTCTTCCTTCATGGCCTGTTCTGCTTCCTTCAGGGCCGCTTCGCGGACTTCTTCCTTCTTTTCTTTCTTCTTGGAGAAACGGGAAATCACTTCCGGCACCATGTTGAGGACACGGTCGATCGTCGTGTTGGCAGCCGCATTCTTGATGGAGAAGAGTTCGACTCTTTCACCCTTCATGATCAGGACAGCCGTCGGTGTGACCTTTCCGCCGCCTGCTCCGCCAGCTCCAGCCGTGCCGTGAGAGCCCGTGCCAAAGCCAAAGGAAATATCAACGAAAGGAACGATTGTTGCATCCCCCAGATGAATCGGTTCCCCGACAACAGATTCTGTCGTAATCATTTCCTTGAATTCTTCGAAAATCTGCTTTCTTACTTCGTCATCCATTTACTTTTCCCCCTCTTCTGAAATGCCAGAATTCCCTCGTCTCACGGGCGACTGCCAGCGTGAGCAGGATATAAACGACATACAAAGGAATGATCCTTCCGTCTCCTTCTCCCTTGAGAGTGAAGACCTTGTCCGTGAAATTCCATTCCACGTCTTCAAAGGGTCCTGGCAGGAATGCTTTCACGATCCCGCAGGCAACGCCGGTCGACATGGGATCCCCCGTGCCGAAAGCTCCTTTGACTCTCCAGCTGCCCGGAAAACTGTGAGCCAGCACCTTGGCGGCAGCTATGAAAACTTTCTTTATAAGTCCATTATCTAACGCAAAAAGAAACTGCGCAAGATAGGAAGGTGTTTTTTTCTTAATTTTCTCTGATTCCTCTGTTTCTTCTTCGGAATCATCTTTGGAAACTTCCTTCGTTTCCTTTGAAAGATCGATCGGTTCTTCCCTCACGATCTCTGCCTCTTCTGCCCTTGCATCATCTTCCCTGGCAGGGGCATTCCTGGAAGCTTCTGAAGTCTCCTGTTCCTTCTCCGCTTCCCTTTCCCGGGCATCATGCTCCATCTCCTCGAGATAGGCATTCATCTCCCGGACTTCTTCCTCTTCCATACCCTCGTCTTCATAATCATCCGTTTCCTCTTCCTTTTCTCCCGGGAAGGATACCTCCTTCTTGAAAAGGCCGAAGAACGCTTTCACCGTCACCTGCGCCTTCCATTTCTCAAAAGAGAAACGGTACCGGATCGGGATCAAAAGCACAAGGATGACCAGAAGCAAAACTCCGATTACGATCATCGCAATTTTCATGGAAGTCCATAGAGGCGGGCCAGTTCAGCCGCAGCCTCCCTCACCTCCTTCACGAGATAAGCGGGCGAAAGAATCTTGACGAGCGGCGCATGACGCATCGCCCATGCCTTCATCGCTTCGGGCTGGATCATGATCTCGATCGTGACCTTTGTCTGGCTGCCCGATGAAAGATGAGCCGTCTTGCCGAAATCATTGACGATGTCCGTCATGAGATGCCAGTCTGCTTCGAACGTGCAGAGCTCCGGCTTCCCGCGGAAAATTTCATGCGCAGAATACAGGTAATCCGACGGCTTCAAAGCCTGGATCTGGGCCTGCGTCAGTGTATCAGATGCCGGATCCTCCAGAAGCTTTACGTCAGACATGAGATCGAGGAAGTACACCTCGATCCCGCCTTCATCCTTTTCCGCCAGAAGCGCATAACGGTCATCGGAAGCGATGATCAGAAGCGGGCTTACCGAAAGAAGCCTGTCCTCGCCGGATGGCAGCCTTCCATGATGGCGCTTGCCGTCCGCTTCGTAATGGTCATAGTAGAAGGAAATCTTTCTCTTTCCCTCGCCTGCCGTCGTCAGAAGCGCAATCACCGGATCAAAATCCGCAGCTTTCCCCGCAGATGGAAGATTCCTTACCAGAGTCTTTCCGTCGTCGAAAGAACGGATCTGGATCCTCTTCAGCTTCTCAGCGAGCTGTTTGACCTGCTGCGGCGGAAGATGAGAAAAATAGAGAAGATCGATGAGCGCCTTCAGATCCTCCCTGGCCAGCACATGATCCCAGTACCAGTCAAGAGAGAGAGGCACCTTCTTCCCGTTCATCATGCGCGGCACTTCGCGGCAGAACACAGGAAGCCCTGCATCCCGAAGCCTTGTGAGATTTCTTCCCACAGACTTCCTGTTCACCGCCATGCCATACTTTCCTTCCATATAGTCGAGGATTTCCTGCTGCGAGAGCGGGTGATCCTTGTCCGATTCGCGCAGAAGCACCTGCACGATACGGATGATCGACATCTTGCTCCCTGTATCTCCCTTTTCCACCGCCATAGGATCACCTGCCCGTTACTTTCCTGACAAGATCGTCAGACAGCCACGAGCAGAAAGCTGCCAGCGCCCCGGTCAGAGCGGAAACAGCCGGCATATGGACAGCTTTGTGGACGATGGCCGCAATCGCAGCCCCGCCGAGCACGTCGGACGGATAATGCATGCCTGCAAACACGCGGGAAAAAGCAAGAATCCCCGCAAGGACTGCCATCAGCTTCGAGCCCTTCGTATTGTGGCGGAGGAGCTCCATAGCCACCACGCACCCATTCATCGTGTGATTGCTCGGGAAAGAAGCATTCGCGCGGTGACCCGTGAAATTCCAGATCTGGGGACTTTCCCTGAAGGGACGCTCACGTTTCCATACGCGTCCGATGGCATAGGAAATAAGCGAAGCTATGCATACGCCGATAAAAGCGGAAACGCATGCATTTCTCCTGTCTTCCCTTGTCTTTCCTGGAGTGAACCAGAGGAGAAGACCGTAAATCACAAAGGCCCAGTGCCCGTACCGGGTTATCAGATCCATCATCAGATCAAAAGGCCGAACTTTCCCGGCCAGGCTGTTAATCTTGACAGCCGCTTTCAGATCAGCATTCATCTCAGACACCTCTTTGCGAAAAAGTGGAAATTATTCCCATTTTCTCATAAATTTAATGTTATATTCATGATTTTATCACAGACATAGATCAATCGCAAAAACGCGCCTGCAAGGAAGCATGAGCGAGGAAACTCCTATTTCGCTTCCTTTTTCTCTTCTTCCAGTTTCCGCTCCTCTTCCAGCTTCTTTTCCTTCATCCGGTCCAGGTATCCCGTGCGCTTCAGAGCGATCGATATCAGCGCCACGACAGCGCAGAGCAGCATGAACGTATTGATGCCCGTCATCCCGCTTCCCCAGCCCACGCGGTACACCATATAAAAGAAAACGAGAACGACGAGCGCATCCTGAAATTTGTCAAACATAAATCCTCCTGCGGCAAGACTGCCGGGAATGGCATTAACGCCTGAATACAAAAAAGGAGCTGCCGGAGATCACTCTCTGGCGGCTCCTTTTTTCTATTATATCAGTTTCCCGCTTGTTCTTTCAAAAATCAGCAGGTATGGCACTTTTCATAGAGGCCGTTCTTCTTCAGAAGCTCGATGACCGTTCTTCCGATATGAGCGACAGTCGGTGCAACTGGAATGCCTACCGCTTCAAGAGCTGCAATCTTTTCAGCAGCCGTGCCCTTGCCGCCGGAAATGATAGCGCCTGCATGACCCATGCGTTTTCCTGGAGGTGCCATGCGTCCTGCGATGAAGCCTGCGACCGGTTTCTTCATGTTTTCATGAATCCATTTGGCAGCTTCTTCTTCCGCATTGCCGCCGATTTCGCCGATCATGAGGACTGCATCCGTATCCGGATCTTCATTATACAGCTTCAGAGCATCAATGAAATCCGTGTCCTTGATCGGGTCACCGCCGATGCCGATAGCACCGGTCTGTCCGATGCCTGCATTCGTCAGCTGGAATGTAGCTTCATATGTCAGCGTGCCGGAACGGGAAACGACGCCTACATGGCCTTTCCTGAAGATTTCGCCTGGGATGATGCCGATATTGCACTGATCGGTCATAAGCAGCCCCGGACAGTTCGGTCCGATGAGACGTGTCTTTCTTCCAACCATATAGCGGTGAACGACGACCATGTCTTCGAGCGGAATATGTTCCGTGATGCAGACAACGAGCGGCACTTCAGCCTCTACAGCTTCCATGATGGAGTCAGCAGCCGACGGAGCCGGTACGAAAATGATGGAAGCATTGGCCCCGGTTGCAATGACAGCATCGCGGACCGTATTGAATACAGGAATCCCCTGCACCAGCTGGCCTGCTTTTCCCGGAGATACACCGGCGACGATATTCGTGCCAAATTTTCTCATCTGCTCTGTATGGAAACGGGCAGCCTTGCCTGTGATGCCCTGTACAATGACCTTCGTATCCTTATTAATCAGAATCGCCATTTTACTTTACCTCCCCTTCTGCTGTTTCTGCAGGAGCAGCCGGTGCTGCCGGCTCTGCTGCAGCCTTTTCACGTTCTTCCTGCTCCTTGACGAGCTGGATGACACGGATAGCGCCTTCTTCCATGGAGGTAGCCGGGTACAGATTCTTGATATGAGCGGTATGGAGGATTTCCCTGCCGCGTTCTACGTTTCTCCCTTCCAGTCTTACGATGACCGGGATCGGGAATTCAGCTTTCCCTTCCGAAAGGAGAGCTGCCGATTCTACGATGCCTTCTGCAATGACATCGCACTTGTTGATGCCGCCGAAGATATTGATCAATACCCCTTTGACCTGATTATCTTCCATCATGATGCGGAATGCCGCAACGATCTTTTCAGGAGTCGAGTCGCCGCCGACATCCAGGAAGTTGGCCGGATCGCCGCCGTTTTCCTTGATGATATCGACTGTCGCCATAGCCAGGCCTGCGCCATTGACCATGCACGCTACATCGCCGCCGAGGTTGACGTAGTTCAAGCCTTCACGGGCAGCCTGTGCTTCCTTCTGGTCTTCTTCAAGGACATCGCGCAGAGCCACGATATCCGGGTGACGAGCCAGCGTGCTGTCGTCGAAGTTCAGCTTCGCATCGAGAGCGATGACATCATTTTCCTGTGTCAGGACCATCGGGTTGACTTCAGCCAGCGAGCAGTCCTTGCCGACGAAGACCTGGTAGAGATACTTCATGAAAGCAGCTGCCTTGTTGACAGCGACCTGTTCGAAATGGAGACCGTAAGCCATGCGCTTTGCCTGGAAATCAGCAAGGCCGATGACCGGATCGATGTATTCCTTCAGGATTTTTTCCGGATGCTCAGCAGCTACCGTTTCAATATCCATGCCGCCGGATTCAGAACCCATCATGACGATGCATTCTGCCTGACGGTCGACGAGGAAGGACAGGTAGTATTCCTTCTTGATATGGCAGCCCGCTTCGATCAGAAGACGGGTGACCTTCTTGCCTTTCGGGCCGGTCTGTTTTGTTACGAGTGTCTTGCCCAGGATTTCTCTTGCATACTGACGGACTTCATCAAGAGAATGAGCGATCTTGACGCCGCCTGCTTCGCCGCGTCCGCCTGCATGGATCTGTGCCTTGACGACGACGACCGGCGTGTCCAGACGCTTCGCACTCTGCACAGCATCTTCGACGGTGAAGGCCGGGTAGCCTTCCGGTACATGCAGACCGTACTGCCTTAGAATTTGCTTACTCTGGTATTCATGAATATTCATAAAAAACTTCCCCCTTTATCGAGGACAAATACCGCCGTCCATCGCAAAGATCCCTTCTCATGGAAGCGGCGAAATAATACCAACAGTGAGAACATTCGATTTCACCTTTGATGATACCACGAAGACAGGCGGAATGGTATGAGAAAAACGCACAGAAAACCGTGCCTGCCTCGTTTTATTTATTTATATCTATGTATTAAATAATTCTTTCCCTCAAAAGTGACACTAAAACTTGCAAAATCCTCATAGCTGTGATTCTCGCTGTATATTCTATAATGAAAAAGGAATGTACAAAGCTGCGTCATTGCTCCGCATCCGCTCTTCGTACATTCGCTCTTCATATTAGCTTTTATATTTAGCTTTTATATAAGGAATGCCTGGCGCTTTATCCAAGCGTCTTATAGCTGCCCGTCATCTGATCGAGGATCATGTCGTCAGCAAAGAGAGCCGTCCCTTTCAGCGTCCCGAGATCCGGTGCCTTCACGCCGTCATTGACCGTCGTGAAAAGGTATTCGTCATTTTCCTGCTGCACCTGATCAAGTTCGACCCACATGCCTCGGGTTCCGCCGCCTGCGCGGTAAACGATGAGACTCTTTCTCCCGTTTCCTGAAAGATCAGCGGCAATGACAGGACTTCTGACAAGCGTCAAAGTCTGATGCACTTTCCAGCCATTGCCATCCGACACAAGCCAGACAAGCGTATCGCCGCCCGTTCCCGAGAACCAGGGGCCCGAGAGAAGCGCAAGTACGTCTCTTTCTCCCGTTCCCGAAAGATCCACGTAATCATAATACCAGCGTGTCCCGGAAAGCTCTTTCTGCGGAATCTCCAGTCCTTCGATCAGAGCCGTCTTGACAGCGGTATCGCCTGCTTCCTCTGATAGCTCGCAGGAAATTTCCGGACCCAGAAACCGGTTCTCCGCTGCCACGTAATGCATGCCGTCACTCGCTGATGCAGAAAGACCGCCTGATAAAAAAGCCAGGCCAGCCAGAACTGCTGTGATTTTTCCTGTATGACTCATGAATGCCTCCTGTCTCAAAGCCAAGCTTTGAAAACCGGCCGGCACTTCCGCGGAGCATTCCGCAGAACCTCCAGTCGTCCATTTTTGCTAATGGGAACCATCCCTTATTTCTATCTTACCAAACGAGCCTCATGATGACAAAGAATTTTAAAACAAATTCTATCAGAATACGAAAAAATCTAATACGGCACGTTCCGCGAACACCGCTCCGCAGCCTATATATTCTTTATATAAGCAAAGTAATAAAATTCAATAGGATACTTATGTAAAGCATTGGTAATATATCATATTTTACATGTTTTCCTTGCTTTTTAGTACATTTTATTTTAAACTGATACTTAAGGTTACCCATCGGCAGCCTCAGTTTGTTATGTTTCTTAAAAAAATAAAGGGATAAATTATGGATCGCAGACAAAGAAGAACAAGGACCGCTATCTTCAAATCTTTCAGCGCACTCCTTTCCGAAAAACCGTATGCAAAGATCACTATTCAGGACATCATTGACTTGGCCAACATTGGAAGAAGCACATTCTACGCTCATTTTCAGACCAAAGAATGCCTGCTTGAAGAAATGTGCGGCGAACTCTTCGATCACATCATTGAAGGCGTCATGAACGACGACCTCCCGAGCGACAGTGACGCACATGAAACGATAAACGGTCATGATCCCGTTTTCTGTCACCTGCTCCAGCACATCGCGGCCAACACAAATCATACACGCGACCTGCTGACCTCCGACAGCTCGGATATCTTCCTCCGCTTCTTCAAGCAGAGCCTTGATAAACTGATCGAATCCTACCTGCTGAAAAACAACAAGCTTCGCGGACAGGTTCCGGAAAGCTTCCTTGTCAACCACATTTCCGGCAGCTTTGTCGAAATGGTTCAGTGGTGGGTCAGAAACGGCATGAAAGAAACACCGGAAGAACTCGACCGTTACTTCCACGCCGTCATCTCCAACATTATCTAAGACAAGTTCATAGAATGACTAAAGAAAAGTCCGCAGAAATTTGCGGGCTTTTTTTATCGTGGAGGAGGATCTGAGGGAAATCAACCCATCTTCTTAGAAAATGCACCCCCCTTTCGTCCCGTACAAAACAATTGAGCCAGTACTGATATTAATATAGAGTCAATCAGTATACGGTCCACTTTCCCCTGACAGGGACAGCTTCGCAAGGAATAAATGAAAGAGCTCGGCTCTTATTTGTTTGAAACCTCTCGTAAATCCCCCTCCCCCCTTTCACCCGGCATCAGGATTTCCTCCTGCTATATATAAAGGTAAGGAGAAAACCTTCCTCATTCTCTTGTATGCTCTTTGGATTTCGTGTTTTCAGAAACTTTTTGAAGACTAATGATTTTCCCCTTTCTACAATTCCTTTTTTACGCTATAATAGTACAAATATATCTGCGGAAGGGAAATTTTCTCTCCGCTTTGTAGAAGAAGCGCATCTGCACTTGACCGCATCCGCGGAAAAGAGTATAGTTGTGCTTAATTATCTTTTACACTTATTTTTTTACGGATTTATCTGTTATCGAAGGAGGAAATAATGGCAATCTATATTAATGAACCGGCACATACCTTTAACGAGTACCTTCTGATCCCGGGCTACTCCGGCACGGACTGCATTCCGGCCAACGTATCTATCAGAACCCCGCTCGTAAAATTCAAAAAAGGTGAAGAACCGGCCATTACATTAAATATTCCAATGGTATCTGCTATCATGCAGTCAGTATCTGGTGAAAAAATGTCCATTGAACTCGCAAGAAACGGCGGCGTTTCTTTCATCTATGGATCCCAGTCCCCTGAAGATGAAGCAGCCATGGTTGCCAGAGTTAAAGCTAAGAAAGCAGGATTTGTTCCGAGCGACTCCAACCTTTCGCCGGAAAACACTCTTGCTGACGTCCTCGCCCTCAAGGCAAAGACAGGTCATTCCACCATCGCCATCACCGAAGACGGCACCTCTTCCGGCAAGATGGTCGGCATCGTATCCAGCCGTGACTACAGAGTCAGCCGCATGGACAGATCTGAAAAGGTCAAGAACTTCATGACCCCGGTTGACAAGCTCGTCAAAGCTAAATACGGCATCACCCTTTCCGAAGCAAACGACATCATTTGGGACAAAAAGATCAACTCCCTGCCGGTACTCTACGAGGACGGCCGTCTGTATGGCTTCGTATTCCGCAAGGACTATGATTCCCATCAGGAAAACCCGAATGAAATGCTCGATTCCCAGAAACGTTTCGTAGTAGGCGCTGGTATCAACTCCAGAGACTATGAAGAACGCGTACCGCTGCTCCTCGAAGCAGGCGCTGACGTACTCTGCATCGACTCCTCCGAAGGCTTCTCCGAATGGCAGAAGATCACCCTCGAATGGATCCACAACACCTACGGCGAAAAAGTAAAAGTAGGCGCAGGCAACGTTGTCGACAGAGACGGCTTCCTCTTCCTCGCTAAAGCTGGCGCAGACTTCGTCAAAGTCGGCATCGGCGGCGGCTCCATCTGCATCACCCGTGAGACAAAGGGCATTGGCCGCGGCCAGGCTACCGCTCTCATTGAAGTATGCCAGGCAAGAGATGAATACTACAAAGAAACCGGCATCTATGTACCGGTATGCTCCGACGGCGGCATCGTATATGACCACCACATCACCCTCGCACTCGCTATGGGCGCTGACTTCGTCATGCTCGGCAGATACTTCGCACGCTTCGACGAATCCCCAACCCCGACCAGAACCGTTGGCGGCACAGTCGTCAAAGAATACTGGGGCGAAGGTTCCAACAGAGCCAGAAACTGGGCACGCTATGACCTCGGCGGAGAAAAGAAACTCCAGTTCGAAGAAGGCGTTGACTCCTACGTTCCTTACGCTGGTCCGCTCAAAGACAACGTCGAAAAGACCTGCGCTAAGATCAAAGCTACCATGTGCAACTGCGGCGCTATCACCATTCCGGAACTGCAGCAGAAAGCTAAGCTGACACTCGTATCCGCAACCTCCATCGTAGAAGGCGGCGCACACGACGTCATCCGTAAAGAAAAAGACGGCTCCGACCGTTAATTGAAATAAAAAGAGACCGCTCCGAAAAGAGCGGTCTTTTTTGTGTGCTTTGGGGAAGGGAGAATGGAAACCATACGACCTTGCGGGAAAAAGAAAGATTTAAGACCTAAAACCATACAACCAGCCTGCGGCTGTTTGTAATCAACCCTATCCACCGCAAGCGGTTCCCCTTCCCCGTCTGGGAAGGCGAGTTTAAAACCTCGCTGACGCACAAGAAAAAAACATGCGGCGGGCCCCATTTTCGTCCTTCCATCATTCACCGCTCTCCCCGTCCCCACGCAAAAAGGCTCTCTTTCGAGAGCCTTTTTGCCTTCCATCCTTCATACCATTCTTCTATCCTGCCTACGCTTCTTCCTGGAGGCATTCGATGCGGCCGCTGATGGTGCTCAGGCTGTAGAGCACTTTGGAAGCTTCGCTTTCCTGATACGGCTTTCTTGCGGTGGCCGTTCCCTCCATTTTCTGGCCGTCGATGCCAGCCGGAAGGAGGACTGTGTCGCCCTCCCGGATCGATTCGTCATCTGTTACGTAAAGACGGGAACCATCCTTCGTTTCTACGCGAAGGACATACCGGCCCCTTCCTTCCTCCAGACGGCCATTGAAAAGCCAGAGCGGATATGGCCGCGCCAGCGTTTCTCTGATGAGGCGGCTGAGTTCGATGTCGCCTGCCTCGTATTCGTCATGACAGAGGTGGCCGCGGATTTTCTTGCGCATGCCATCCTCCATCGTTACTGTCATTTCCCAGCATCCTGGATTGTCTTTCTTTTTCTTCTTTTCATAGTTTTCAGCAAAGTACATGCTGATATGCTCGAAGATGTTTTCGACATCCGGTTTGGTGATATAAAAGGTATCGGACCAGGCTTTCACATAGCCGCTTCTGATATCTCCGAATACGTACCGTGAGATCTTCACTTCCCCGTTTGACCAGATCGTCACGTGCTGTTCCACTTCATCGGCCGGCGACGGCGATACGCCGTACTTCAGCCTTGTGGAAATGATTTTTATTTTGTCAAAGCTCATGGTTTCTCCATACTCACGCAGACCTCGGGCTCTTCCTTCCCTTGCCTGCGCCTTCCATCAGTATAAAATCGGTTTCCCGAAAGGTATCTGTTCTTCGCCCTGCACTTCATCCATGCCTCTCTGCAGCGCTTCGATGTTGTATGCGATCTTCCTCGTCGTGACGAGCCCGGCTCTGGATGTGCCCATGAATGGTAGCATGGCCGCGCGGATCAGCGGGAAATTGTACATATACACCGTATGCCAGGCTCTCGGCACGATGCAGAGGCAGGAGTGCGGAATCCACTGGGATGCGGCAAAGGCAGTCACCATCGGGCAGTGGGTGTCGCCGTCTCCGCATACGAGGAGGACGGGACATTCGATCTGCGAAAGGAAATCTTCATCGATCTCCAGTGAATGGAGGTAGCTGATCTGCGTATTGAAGATTTCTTCGGCCCTTTCGGGTTCCGGCATGAGGGCTTCCTGCTGAGCGATAAAATCCGGATCAGCATTGACGACGTCCGAATAGGGAATCGATGACGGGATGAATCCCTTCTTCAGCGTTCCTGCTCCGATAGCGACGATGCGATCGACTATCTCAGGTTCCTCGATGGCCGCTTCCATGGCAGCATAAGCACCATCGCCCACGCCGACAATCATGACGGGATCTTCCGCCTCTTCATGAATGACGGCCAGGACGTCTGCTGCTTTCTGCGAAAGGGAAAAAGGCATATGACCCATTTCCGACTTCCCCTGTCCGCGTGAAGAAACGACGATGACGCGGTAATACTCGCGTATTTCATCGATCATGCTTCCCAGCTCATAGGAACAGCCGGTGCCCCCTTCATTCAGGATGACGACATCATCCCCCAGCCCATACACTTCGTAGTAAATCTTTGCGTCACCAGATGTGACGTAGTGCCCCGCTTCCGGATTATTTCCATACGGGGTTTCGCTGCCTTCCGTAAATTGAGGCTGCAAAAAGTACCGCATAACGCATCCTTCTTTCGTGCCCGCCCCGGGCCTTACTTCCATCCTCCACTCCCGCGAAGGGAGTTCTCCACAAAGGATTTAGTGATTGTCTCCCAGATTCCCGCTCTCCAGAATCTTATCATTGTAAGCCACTTTCTTTGACGGAAGGAGATCAGATTCCTTCGCATCAAGGAAAGGTTCTATTCCTGCCCATACGACAGGAAAATTATCCAGGAACGCCGTGTGCCATGCTTTCGGCACGATGAGGAGGCGTCCGTTCTTCAGAAGATCCGCCGCTTCGACCATCGTCACCATCGGTGCGTGGTCGTCTTCGTCCCCTGCGATCAGAAGGACGGGGCATTCGATCTTCTCAAAGGTTTCCTTGCCGTTCCAGAATTTCATGTAGTCCTTCATGAAGGACCCCCAACGCTCCGGTTCCGGCATCAGCTTCTTCTGCTGTGCAAAGAAGGCAGGATCGACTTTTTCAAGCGCTTCCACATCGATATCGGCTGAGAAATATCCCTTTCTCAGAGTACCTGCACCGATCGCTGCGATTCTTTCCACGCGCTCCGGCGCAAGGACGGCTGTCTCATACGCGGAATAGGCGCCGTCGCTGAAACCGACGATCATTGCTTTCTTCACATGCGCTGCATCCATGACAGCAAGGACATCTTCGCCTTTCTGTTTGTAGGTCAGAGGCGAATGACCGATTTCTGACCGGCCGTGGCCTCTTGTCGACATGACGATGACTTCATGGTTCTTCCTGAGTTCATCGATGATGCATCCCATTTCATAAGGAGTGCCTACGCCGCCTCCATGAAGAACGACGACCGGCGTTCCCTTGCCGTAGACTTCATAGTACAGCCTGGCATCACCGGACTGTACATAATGGCCAGCTTTTTCATTATTCCCATACGGTGTGCTGCTTCCCACAGCGTCCGCTTTTTCCGTGAACCAGCGAAGCGGCTTGTGCTTCCTTCTGCTCCACGACGCCTGCCGTTCCATCTGCCGGCAGCGCTGCATAGGCTGCCTGTGCATCATGGATGCCATAAGCGGCCAGCACGCCTGCGCCAAGCGCAAGCGATGCAAGCCATTTCAACTGACTGTGTTTCTTCATATACTCTCCTCTAAGACTTTCATCAAAGGCCGTTACGGTTCATTGAAAAGCCAGAGGCGCGGTCTTGAAACTGCCTCGCGGATCTTGTCGCCAAGTTCGTTCAGCTTGGCCGAGCATGACGGAATCGAATTCTCATCGATCGGTATATACTCTCCCGATACCGTCAGGACATTTCCGTCTTCGTCCTCGATGGAAACGACCCAGCAGTTTCCTTCACCCTTGTCCTCTCCGCCAGACTTTTCTCCAAAGAAGGCTCCCAGAAGGTTCAGGATTTCCTCTGCTTTTTCAGATGGGATCTCCAGATGCTGGTCCGGACAATCATACGTCTTCGTCTCCGCCGATTCGCCCGGATTCTGTCCCGTGATTGTGACGTTTCCGCCGCGTCCGATCGTGACCGTCTGTCCCTTTTCAGTGCCCGGCGCCTCCGCCTCCTTCACTGAAGCAAGCCTCGACTCGATCGTAATCTTCGCTGCTTTCATGATCTCTCCTTTGCCGGATATCCGGCTACTCATCACTGCCGGTGAAGAGCCGGAAATCCCTCCGCCGCAGCATCTTTCTTGTCAGTCCGTTAAGGAAACGGGCGAAGGAGTCCCTGGCTTCCGCAAAGCCTGTCTCCGTCCACTTCGTCCCGTCCTCAAGCTGCAGCTTCACTTCCCAGATTTCATCACCCCTGACAGGCTCCCTCTCCGGGTGCATGGAAAAAATGCGCTGGTACCCGAAAAGAAGCTCCTTCGCTCTTTTCCCCGGAATCTGGAAATCTTCCTCGCTCTTGACCTTGAGCACAGGTTCCTTTTCGGATTTTGTCTTTTTATATGCAAACCTCTTGACCGAAATACGGCCGTTTCTGCGGATTGTGACCTCCTCGCGGACCTCACTTCCCGCGGGAGCCTTGAAGGCATTCTTATTCTCTGATGTCACCCTGACCTTCTTCAGCTCCGGAATACCGTCTCTCATTATCCCTCCTGAAAGATCGTCTCCGTGTCTTTATTCTCCTGCAAGCAGACGATACATCACATGGATGTCTTCGTATTCGCCCTCTTTATTCTTGAAGCCTCCCGGGATGATGCCTAGGTCCGTGAAGCCAAGACGCAGGTATAGATGGTACGCATGGACATTGGAAGCGACCACTGCATTGAACTGGAGAATCTGGTAGCCGAGCGCCTTTGCCTGCTTCAGGCAGTCCTTCACGAGAAGCTCACCCAAGTGGAGCCCCCGGCAGCTGCTCTTCACTGCATAGCTGGCATTGGCAATATGGCCGACGCGGCCGATATTGTTCGGATGAAGAATGTAGAGGCCGACGATTTCGCCATCAAGCTCAGCGACAGCCGTATACTGCGCGCGGAAGAAATCTTCTGCTTCCTCAGGTGTCTTGAGTCCTCCGATCTGAGGAAATGCATTTCCTGCATCCACGACCTCATTCCATATCTGAGCGGCCTCCTTCGCATCCTCACCCTTGAAAGGACGGATGACGACATGAGCCCTTGCCTCATTCTCTTCGCTTTCCTTCTTCTCCTTCGGTTCCTCAAAAAGACTTGCCTTGCCGAAGACAGCGCTGAAATCATCGATAACAAGCGGTGCCTGGTCTTTTGTGAACTTTGTCTTCTCGACGACGACAGCCACCTTCTTCGTCAGATCCACATCGATCGGCACGACCACGCGGTCGCCCTCTTCGATCAGCGGATCATCCGTCAGATAATAGTAGCGCTTGCCGCCCTTAACGAATTCAACCGTGAGGAGGATGTATCCTTCCTCCCAGCCCGTCTTGCCAGGCCTTCCATCGAAGAGCCAGAGACCGTAGCGGCGTTCCAGCTTTTCACGGATAAGCTGATTGAGATCCTTATCCCCAAGCTTGTACTCACCCTCGAGCGGGCCTGCTGCACGGTACTTCTGTCCCTCATCATCAGTCATCGTCAGTTTCCAGCCGCCGATATCCGTCGTGATTTCCGGAGTTTCCCAGTACTGGAAATATCCTGCACACGTTTCGAGGATTTCTTCTGCGTCCCCCTGCGGGATGCGGAATTCCTCATTCGATGCGACTACATTATCTACCGTTTCATCGCCGAAAAGGATTCGCTGCACACGCACGCGGCCGCTGGCATGAATCGTCACCCGCTGCTCCACTTCATCATTGAATTCCGGACGCGGGCGGAATGCTGTACTGGCTGAACTGATTTTGATCTTAACTAACTTCAATGGTAAGCCCCTTTTCTACTTATTTGATATAGTGAATCCTCGTCTCGTCGAAGCGATTCTGCTGCGGGCGCATCGGACGTGCCGGATAGCCTATCGCAAGCAGACAGAAAGGATCATATTCTTCTGGAAGATCGATGGCTGCTCTCGTATTGGCCATACGTTCCTCTTCCGGATAAACCCCAAGGTAAACGCCGCCCAAGCCCAGGTTATCTGCCTCGAGCCAGACGTTGCCGGCGCAGAGCGCCATATCCTGCTGAATCTTTTCAGGGAACGACAGCTTTTCCTTCCTGCATGCCAGAGCAATAATGAGCGGAGCTCCTGCTGCGCATGCGGAATGCTTGCTGACCTTGGAAAGCGCCTGGATCGTGTCCTTATTCGTGACCACATAGAACACCCACGGGCGCTGATTGCCTGCACTTGGCGCCTGCATGCCTGCATGGAGCATCTCTTTGATCTTCTCCTCTTCTACAGGCTGATCCTTGAACTGACGTACACTTACGCGGTGAAACAGATTATCCATCATCTGCCTCCTTCTTTTACGACGCGGCCCTTGGCGGCAATCCCCGGCCGCACCTCCGCGCTATTTTGATTATATTAAGTATACCATAAAACACATAGAAACCAATGAATTTATTTATCCACGGTCAATAAAAAATCTCCATGATATCAAATCCGTCATACCCTACGGAGAAGAATCATGGAGTCTTTTTTCCGGTCTTCCAGCCGTCTCCGATTCGGTTCAGAGTCAATTTTCCTTATGTGAGAAATGACGGTCGATCGGACCGCTCCACCAGCGTCCGGAGAGGACATGATGGATGATGATATCCTTCGCTTCCGGATCGATCGAATCATCCGCCTCAAGCGCACGGATGACATCCTCATACGTTTCATGCGCTGTGATCTGTCCGGCCGCAGCCGTATTCCCGTCCGTATGAATGACCAGCGAGCCGAAGCCATCCTTGGCCGTCATCCACTTCTGCCATTCCGGAAGGCCGTTTCCATTTGGATTTCCTGTCCTCATGAAATTTCCTATATACTGCTGGATCATGCGCTTCATATCCTGGAAGCCAGGGTTGTCGAAAGCATGAATCGGGAAATCTGCCGTCGTCGACGTTGCCCTGCCCGTCACGCACGGAATCCATATCCCATGCACGGAGCCTAAGAGAAGCGCTGCCGCATCCCCGACGATTTTCGGATCGTCTCCATAATCGATCGTCAGTGTATAAATAGGTGCCCTGTACTTCCCGACAAGCATCGATGCCGGAGCATCCGCATTGAACAAGCGGTACATCGCGCTTCCGTACTTCTTGGCAAATTCGAATTCCTTCCTCATTTTCTCATTCGTCAGGATGGAACGGTCTGCCACATACGGAGCGAAGTAAGGATCCTGCGCTGCATAGATCGAGAACTCATCCGTCCTCGTTTCCATCATAAGAGGCACGGTGGTAAATGTCTTCGACTTGAAGCCCATCGAGTCAAGCACGATGCCATCCGGATAGAGATGCGGGAATTCTTTCATACGGATATACGCCGGGCCGAAAGCCTTGGCAAGTCTCCCTGCGGGAAGTCCCAAGAGGTAATCCCTCACCTCCGGCGCATCCGAAAGGAGCCATTCCTCTGCCTCTGACAGATACGGCTTCACATGATCTTCCACGACAAGCGGAGCCAGGTGCTCTGCAAAAATTTTCTGCGACGGTTCGATTTCTGCCGTCGTCATGCCGCCGCTGAAAGAAATCGCCTTCTGGAAATATCCCTTCGCATCCGGCGAAATAAGAAGCTCCATCACATCACGTCCGCCCGAAGAGAAACCGGCGATCGTAATATTTCCGGGATTTCCCCCGAAGCTTACAATATTGTCCCTCATCCAGGAAAGGCCGCGGATGGCATCCAGGATTGCAAAATTTCCTGAAGCCTGCGCCGGGTCCTCACCCTTGATGGCACGAAGCGGATTGAAGCCAAGTGCACCCAGACGGTAATTCACGCTGATAGCGATGACGTTTGCTGCATAAGCGAACTCCGTGAAATCCACCTGATCCGCCCCGTCTGCTGCGTATCCGGGCGGTAAATATCCATATTGAGACAGTCCTCGACACCCGTCAGCACGCCGTCGCGGTTCACATGGATTCCCATCGGCCCGCTCAGCGTCGCATCACGCACGCCATCCCAGGCATCCGGATATTCAGGAAGCGACCAGCGCTCCGCCTTGCCATAGGGCACGCCCCGGAAAACAAGCGTCTTTCCGCTGCGATACCCTTCCAGGCATCCGTACCGCGTATTCTGTATCGTGTCGTACCAGTACTTCGATGCCACCCTGTCTCTGAAATGCATCCTTTCATTCCCCCTGTATCCGTATATCTAAACACTTTTGTTCATTTTCTCTTTATTCTCTTTATTATATCATTTTTTATGTGACAATTCATAACAAACTGCCCTAAAAAATGTACGTTTCTGCACAACTATACAGCAAAGTCCGGATGGGCGGCGTATACAGAAAGGATCGTTTCTGCGAAATCCTCCGCATCGCGGCTCCCGCCGTCCGCATGAGAGAGAAGGACGCAGGGAATCCTCTCCTCGCAGTCGAAGAGCGTCCAGGCAAATTCCCCATTATGATCATCAAGGAAACCGGGCGCCAGGCATACGCCCCTTCCCGCTGCCACATTTGTCAGCGTCGTCTCATGATCATGACTCGTGAAGAAATCCACGCCCACCTCCTCGATCAGCCGCTTCTGCACACGGCGAAGAGGCGGAGGCGAGCCGCCGCCCACCATCAGAGTGCGGCCGCGAAGATCCTCCGGACGGACGATATCCTTCCCTGCAAGCGGGTCGTCCTTCTTCGTGATGAGATAGATCCGGCTGTCAAAGAGCGGATAGGAATGCACATCAGGGATACCCTTCGCATCTCCTGCCATGGCAAAGATCAGATCCTCCTCGCCCTTCAGGAATGAAGAGAAATCCGAGAAAGGAAAGAAATGCGGCATAACCGTCACATCCGGATGCGTCTTTTCAAATGCCTTCATCGCCTCTGGAAGATAGTACAGACACGACCGCATCGGAAGAGCAATCATCACTGCACTCCGGTACCTCGCGCTGAAATTCTGCCCCTGCTCGATGGCGGCCTTCAGCTCCTCGCGGATATTCCTGAGCGTCTGAAAGAACTGCTCTCCTGCCGGCGTCACCTCCGCACCGCGGCCTGAGCGAAGGAAAAGAGCAAGACCGATCTCATTCTCCAGCGCCTGGATCTGGTACGAAAGAGAAGGCTGGAAAATGAAAAGATTCTCCGCCGCCCGGTTGAAATTCTTCACCTGCGCAAGCTCGAGCGCATAGTCGATCTGCTTCGTATTCATGGCTCTTCCTCCAATCAACTTTTTCTATTGATTATAGTATATCTCAATTAGATTTCTAAATAAACGAAAACTATAATGAAACCAAAACGAAAACTATAATGAAACCAATCAAAGTATTTCATCAGTCAAAAGGAGCGATTCATATGTCACTTGAAATCTTAGAAGAAAAAGAAGCCATCCGCGAAGTCATCGACCGTTTTTCGAACCTGGAATGCGACGTCCCCGCTCAGCAGGCACTCTTCACCAAGGACGCCCACATCATGGTCCACATGGGAGGCATCCTTGCCATGGACATCCACGGCTCCGAAGAAATGAGAAACCAGTTCGAAGGTTTCACCAAAACCGTCAAAGCCTCCCACCACATGAACGGGCAGCAGGTCATTGAAATAGAAGGAAGCACCGCGACCGATACCCACTACTGCCGCGCCGCCCTCATCACAGAAGAAAATGGAAAGACATACATCACCGACAACTACATCCGCTACGTCGACACCCTCGTCAAAGAAGAAGGCACATGGAAAATATCCATCCGCGACCAGTACTTCGTCATCGTAGAAAAAAGAGAAATGAAAGCATGAAAAAAGATATCTTCACAAGACTTAGAAACGGCGAAGCCATCGATATGCAAACCGATGAAGACTATAAAGGGACCGCATGGAATGAAGTAGAGAGGACCATGAACCTCTGCTGGAAAGCAAACTCCGTCCCTCCCTTCGATCCCATCGTGCGCCAGAGCCTCGATGAACTCTTTCAGGGAATACTCTCCGCCTCCTCCACCATCCTGCCGCCCTTCCAGCTCGACTTCGCCTGCCAGATGGAAATAGGAGAAGGCTGCTTCATCAACCATGGCCTCACCGTCATGAGCACCGGCGGTGTCACCATAGAAGACGGAGTCATGATAGGCCCCGATGCCTCCATCCTCACCGTCAACCACGACTTCGAAAACACCTGGATCATCAAGTGCAAACCCGTCCGCATCAAAAAGAAAGCCTGGATCGGAGCCAAAGCCATTATCATGCCAGGCGTCACCATAGGCGAAGGCGCAGTCATAGGAAGCGGAGCCATAGTCACCAAAGATGTCCCCGACCACACCATAGCCGTAGGGAATCCAGCCAGAGTCATAAAGAAAGTGGGATGAGAATACGATAACAGCAGCCGAATAAGCTGTCCCCGTTAGGGGAAAGTGGCGCGAATGCGCCGAAAGGGGTTCATCTCCACGAACGAAGTTCGGTTATACATTTCGCAGAAAGGATTTCCGCAACAAAAGGGGCTGTGACAAAATGGTTAATCATTTTGTTGCAGCCTCTTTTTTGCGTCTTTATTTCATCAT
>ERZ894183.39-NODE-39-length-105958-cov-26.820704_pt1 | contig 105958 bp, 90 predicted proteins | sample MGYA00380279_ERZ894183 | MGnify/ENA primary metagenome ERZ894183 (study PRJEB32331, sample SAMN06328422) | human gut metagenome | biome: human gut microbiome; feature: stool | host: Homo sapiens | collected 2013-06-26 ... | reverse complement strand
GAAAATAAAAAAGACAGGAACCTCCGTTGGTACGGATGCTTCTGTCTTTCATAAGTGTCTGTATAAATTCCCGGTAAATTCGGCAGCGTGGAAAATCCACAATTTGTTTTAATTCTAATTGATAATCCATAATGATCTCCTTTCAAAATGAAAGGGGTAACCCAGTAAATACTAAGTTCCCCCAATCAGTGCTTTTCGCTTAGGTATTATGATGAAGTCAGCGAACATGCACCGTTAGACTTCATTGCATTTTTATTGCATTTTTATATTTCATTTTATCTTTTTAGTTTGTTTCACAGAGCCAGAAAACCCCGAAAAATCAATGATTTTGGTTTATATTGCTTACTGTCTGTCTGGGAATTTTAAAGAAAAACTGCTGGGTTGATGCTAAGCATTATGTGGGTAATGACGGAGCCTGGATCCAAAATTATAAAGACCGGGATTTCCACTGGCCTCTGAATCCGAAAAACAGAACCATAACCAGTTATTTCGGACCAAGAAAGGCTCCCGGCCCGGGGGCATCCACCTATCACAAAGGAATTGATATTGCAGCAAAATCCGGTGAGCCTATTTATGCAGTGGCAGATGGAACCATATCTTTGATCAGACATAATAACGGCGGTGCAGGAAATCATATCCAGATCACACATGCAGATGGAATTGTTTCTGAATATATGCATCAGTCAAAATTTGCCCCGGGATTAAAACAGGGATCAAAAGTAAAAAAAGGACAACTGATCGGTTATGTAGGAAATACGGGAACATCCTTTGGAGCGCATTTACATCTGGGTATTATTGAAAACGGTGTGCATAAAGATCCGCTGAACTATGTGACCCGGCCGGCAGGATGAATCATTTATATATAAAAGATATTATTTATAAAAGCATTTTTTTATGTATTATTTATGATATACCGGAATCAGAGAACAGCCCCCGAAAAGCAGGAAAAAGGGGGCTGTTATTGCCATCTATATCTATACGACAAACCCGAGTTTTTCATATAGATGTTGCCGGAAAGCCACTTCTGTGGTATAATTATACTGAAAATCATAATTTCAGTAAATGTGCTGTTGTGTTTTATTCCACCGTATATTTTGTTTTTTCCAGTGCAGATACATTTGATGTCCTGTGATTGCATTGAACTTTTTACCTTTTGTGTCATCTGTTATTGTTATTTTTATTAAATAAAGGAGTTTTATTTTTTATGGAACCGAAACAAACCTACCATGAACATACTGATATTGAAAATACTTTGCGGCTTCGTCAGGTTCTTGCGACTTTGCCGCCTTTCTGCAGGGATTATTTCCGTGCCATTGACGCAACAACCACTACAAAAACAAGGATTTCCTATGCCTATGATATCCGCATTTTTTTTCAGTTCCTTCTGGATACTAACCCTGCTTTTAAGGATAAAGCCATGACTGATTTTTCTGTAAATGTACTGGATCAGGTAAAGGCTCTTGACATTGAGGAATATCAGGAATATCTGAAGGTTTACCATAACCATAACGGCGATAAAATGGAAACCAACAGTGAACGCGGCCTAAAACGGAAAATTTCTGCTCTGAGAAGCTTTTACGCCTATTATTATAAAAGGGAAATGATTGAGACAAATCCTGCCGTGCTTGTAGATGTACCCAAAATCCATGAAAAAAGCATTATCCGTCTTGATGTAGACGAGGTGGCTCTGCTTCTGGATCATATTGAACATGCAGGGGATACGCTGACCGGACAGAAACGCGCTTACTGGGAAAAAACAAAGGAACGGGATCTTGCCATTGTAACGTTGCTGCTTGGAACCGGGATCCGTGTTTCGGAATGTGTGGGACTTGATATTGAAGATGTTGATTTTAAAAATAACGGGATTAAGGTTACGCGAAAAGGCGGAAATGAAATGGTTGTTTACTTTGGATCTGAGGTAGAAAAAGCACTGAAAAATTATCTGGAGGTCAGGGAAAATATTGTTCCTCTCTCCGGTCATGAACACGCCCTCTTCTACTCTTCCCAGAAAAAACGAATCGGTGTGCAGGCCATTGAAAACCTTGTAAAAAAATATTCCCGTGAAATTACGACTACAAAAAAGATCACCCCTCATAAGCTGCGCAGTACCTACGGTACGGCTCTTTATCAGGAAACCGGCGATATTTACCTTGTAGCGGACGTTCTGGGCCACAGGGATGTAAATACAACCAAAAAGCATTATGCGGCCTTAGACGATGCCAGACGGCGTCAGGCGGCCACTGCAGTAAAATTAAGAGAGGACTGATATCCTCCCGTTTCTTATCCTTCTCTGGTACCAAGGATCTGCACAAAAATTGCTCCATTTGCATAAGAAGCCTGTATTTTAACCGGATATTCTGTGTTGTTTTTGAATTTGTAGTCCAGAATTCCCCAGGACACGGTAGCATCCATACCACTGGGAATATAGGCAACAGGCTTTGAATGGGGATATCGCTCCACAATCTCAAGACCTGCATTGAGACAGTCTGCATAAAGGGTGGAGGAAACCTGACAGATTCCCCCTCCGATTCCCGGAACCAGCTGTCCGTTGGCTATGACAGGAGCAGACTGAAATCCTCTTTCTATGGTTCTTTCTCCTACTGTATCATTGTAGGAAAATGTATCTCCGGGATTCAGAATCACATCATTACGGCTTTCGCATGCCAGCTGAATATTTGCGATCCGGCCGCTGCTTCCTCCTCCGTAAGTGGTATAACTTCCAAGCACATCCCGATAAAGCATGGAGGTCAGCTGTTCTGTTGAAAGCTCCGGTTCAGTGATGGCAAAAAAAATTCTTACATCAGCGCCCTCATCTGCCTGTTTCAGCTGTTTTTCTGCTTCTTTTACGTCAAAGGATACTCCCTGTACAGACGGAACTACTGCATAATTATTTTCTAGAAGTTTTATCCTGATCCCAGGTAGTTTCTTTTACCGTATTTACTTTTTCAATACCTGTTTTCCGGATTGCTTCATCCAGCTTTTCCGGTTCAGAAGCTTTCGGAAGGATTTCCAGAGAAACGGGTTCCTGATCTTTTAATTTAATCTTGTCCATACCTCTGACATACCATTTTCCGTGTCCGGGTCTGTAGGCTTCTCTGATTTCTCTGGAAGCATTCAGAGAAAGAACCGGAAAAATTTTTACTTCATAGTTTTTTTCTGCAAGGGATACGGTGATCTCAGAATCCTGATAATCTTTTTTGAATTGCTCCTGTACTGCTTTTTCTGCAGCTTCTATTGTTTTTCCCTGTAATGCAACCCAGTTTATGGAAACATCCTTCCAGATCACTTTATCATCCAGCGTGGTACACCAGTATAAATATCCTGCGGTCAGAATACCGGCAGTACCTAGTATTGCAGCCGCTGTTATTTTCCATTTATTTTTCATCATTTGTATATCTGTCCTTTTGTTTTTTAAAAAACAGGAGCCCTGCCCAACGGCAAAACTCCTGTAAAACCTTCCCCATTATATGTAGTTTTATAAAAATTAAATATTATAAAGCTGTTGCAATCTTATCCTGAAATTCAGCCGGAATTTCTTCTTTATCAAGAGATACGCTGATGATAAAGGAAATACCAAATTTTTCTCCGATTTCCTCAAGTTGTTCAAGAGTACCGGAAATATCAAGACCTTCCAGTTTAGCTGTGGTTAAAAAGCTGTCCAGATAAATCTGCTCAAGGTCATGATCCTGAGAAATAATTCCACAGATAAAGCCTACAAATTCATCTGCGTTGATGATCGGATATCCGGAAACATCGATCAGACGAATCTTATTATTCAGTTCATACATGTGCTTTGTGCTTTTGTCTAAGTAAACAATGCTGCCATTTACATTCTTAATTGCGCCGTTCACTTTGTCTAACAGTACTTTTGTTTTGCCCTTGCCTTTCTTTCCTACGATCAGTTCAACCATCCTGTTTTCCTCCTTAGACACAATATAATATTAATTTTTAACAAAAACTTTTATTAATATGTTTCAATTATAGTGCATTTTATCATAAAATTCAATGCCTAATTCTGAAAAAATTGTGTTTTTTCTAAGTTTTTTATTTTGCGTTGGCATTTTCAAGGAGGGAACTCATCTGCTGGTAAAGAAGCTCCTTAGTGGATGCGCCCATGACAATGGAAACATAAGGATCGCCATAAGCATTCTGACTTAAAAGAGCCAGACAGTTTCCGGCATCGCTGGTGGTTCCGGTTTTTCCTCCCAGTACGGTGATACCCTTGGGAGCAGTTGCTTCTCCGGTCAGATAATGGTCGGTTGCAGTCAGAGGCGTATTGATCTCTGTTCCGTCGCTGCTTTTATAGGAAATAGTATAGGAGCCAAGCTGAGTGATCTGGGTAAATTCCGGAAATCTCAATGCTTCTTTCAGCATCAGGTAAATATCATAGGGTGTTGTGTAATGGTTTTCATTCTGAAGACCGTGAGGATTTGTAAAATGAGTTCCGGTACAGCCAAGCTGAGCTGCATAGCTGTTCATCATATCCACAAATTTTTCTGTGGATCCTCCGATATGAGTGGCAATGGCTGACGCTGCATCATTTCCCGAATACACAAGAAGTCCGTGTACCAGCTCATCCATAGTAACCTTATCTCCCACCTGGAAACCGATCACCTGTGACCCCTCTTCCAGAGTAATGTTTTCTTCTGAAATGGTTACCACATCTTCCATATTTCCATACTGGAATGCAAGAAGCGCCGTCATGATCTTTGTGATACTGGCAGGATATACTCTGTCATAGGCTCCTTTGGAATACAATACCTGTTTGTTTTTTATATCCAGGAGAAGTCCTTCCTGATCTTCCTCCAGGGCTACAGTATCCAGAAGAGTGTCTCCGGAAACCACACACAGATCTGCCGCAAAACCATCTGCCTTTCCTTCTGAACCGGCTATTTGGGAGTCTGAAAATTCTCTGGAAACACTGTACTTTTGTACCGGTCCCCGGAAAAATGTCTTTTTGATCAGAACCACAGCGGCTCCTGCTCCGGCAAGAAGCGCCGCGATCAGAAGTACCAGAAGAAAGGTGCGGATGATTTTTTTTCTTCGCATCTGCCTTATTCTTGCTGCTCTTCTTTTCTGGGCGGCTGACGAAGAGGCCTGTGCTCTTCTTTGTGGTTCCTGCTTTTGTTCCTTTACCGAAGCAGATCTGTTTCCGTAATTCCTGCGTACTTTTTTATCCGGAACAGTACTTCTCTGTCTTTCGGTATCTGTTTTTCGTCTGCGAGCAGGCTGTTCGTTTCTCATAAATACTCCTCTTTCTTATCTGACATTGTTTTCTGAAGTTCTTTATTATACAAGCTGCTCTGAAGACCTACGTTCAGAACAAGTCCCATTCCAATATAAAGACTGATAAGAGAGGTCAGTCCATAGCTTACAAAGGGAAGAGGCGTTCCTGTATTCGGCCCCATTCCGGTTGCTACGCAGATATTCAGAAAGCTCTGGAAAGCAACGATACTTCCCATTCCGCAGCAGATGATTTTTCCGGATAGATCCTTTGCCCGAAGTCCCATACGGATACATTCCAGAGCAATAGCCAGAAGAAGCAGGATAATGGTAGTACATCCGATAAAACCATATTCCTCTCCTGCTACTGCAAAGATAAAGTCCGTCTGGTTTTCTGCCACAAAGTTTCCTTCATTTACCGATGCCACCGAATCACCGGACAGTCTTTTTCCTGTCAGCTCTCCGGATGCAATGGCTGTCTTGGAATTATCCTGCTGTTGGGTGTCGTCTGTGTATTCTTCATTTTCCGGATAGAGAAACGCCATAATACGGTCTCTCTGATAATCCTTGATAAGCTTCTGTTCCGGCTGTACCACGATCATAAGAAAGATCACCAGTAAGGGAACTGCAATCAGAAGCGCTCCTCCGATAATACGGTAGCTCAGTCCGGCAATATAGATCAGGACACAGAATACCACTGTGATCATGATCGTATTCTTCAGATCAGGCTGATCCAGGATCAGATAAAGAGGAACAGCCAAAAGAACTGCTGACTTTGCCAGTGTACGGAAGCTGTTCAGGTCTTCTTCATGATCCATAAAGAACCTGGCAAAAAAGAGAATGATGATAATTTTGGCAAGCTCTGTAGGCTGGAACCGGATAAAACCGAAATCGATCCAACGGGCCGCGCCGTTTGCTGTATCTCCAAAAAGGCGTACGATCAGAAGAAGCACGATATTGCCGCCGTACATGATCCACTGAAAGTTTGAGATCCAGGAATAATCTATGAGAGACAGGATCACCATGATAACCAGACCCATGATCACACCCATAAGCTGCTTGAGCATCAGATCCTCACGGGCAGTACCTACCAGTACCACACCAATGGAACTGATGGCAAGCAGAAACAGAAGCAGTCTGAAATTGTAAAAACGAAGCTTATACTGTTTAATCATTTTGTCCTTTGTTCCTTTTTTGACCTGACAGGAATGTCCGCATGAAAAACAGGAGGTTCCTGAGTGATGCGGATCTTAACTTCCGTCTCGTCAATTGTAATATATTTTTTTACTGTATGTATCATATCGTTTTTCAGCATTTTCATCATCTGTGGAGAGCAGTCGATCCGTTCCGACACCAGAAGCATTTTCATTCTGTCTCTGGCATAGCCTGCGGAGCGGCCTTTTCCCTGTAAAGCGGTTTTCAACAGAATACCCTCCTTTTTCTGCGATCATGAAATTATTTTCTGAAAATCTGTCCCAGTCTGCGGAACATGCCTTTTTTCTGGCGGATTTCCATAAATGGAACCTCCTCGCCCAGAAGACGTCTGCAGATGTTTTTGTATTCTTCTTCTGCCTGAGACTTTTTGCCGGAAAGAGGCTCTCCCTGATTGGCAGCCACAACGATCTGCTCATCATCAGGAATGGTTCCGATGAGATCTACTGCCAGTATCTCAATTACATCGTCCACTGACATCATATCTCCCCTGGCGATCATATCCGGTCTCAGACGGTTGATGATCAGATGAATATCTCTCAGCCCTCCCGCTTCCAGAAGCCCGATAATACGGTCTGCGTCACGGATGGCAGAAACCTCCGGAGTTGTTACCACCAGAGCCTTATCTGCTCCGGCAACTGCGTTTTTAAAGCCCTGTTCGATTCCTGCCGGACAGTCCAGAAGAACATAATCAAATTCTTCCCGAAGCTCCTCGGTCAGTTTGATCATCTGCTCCGGAGAAACAGCAGACTTGTCCTTTGTCTGAGCGGATGGCAGGAGAAACAGCTCCGGATGGCGTCTGTCATGGATCAGAGCCTGTTTCAGCCGACAGCTTCCGCTTATTACATCTACAAGATTATATACAATCCTGTTTTCCAGTCCAAGTACCACATCCAGATTACGCAGGCCGATATCGGTATCCACCACAACTGCTTTTTTGCCCATCATGGCAAGTCCTGTGCCGATATTGGCAACGGTTGTGGTTTTTCCCACACCGCCCTTTCCAGATGTAATAACAATGACTTCACCCATGTTTCTGATTCCTCCTAAAAGATATGTTCCATAATTCTGGTTTTCTCTCTGGTATTTTACACCGGACTGATATCAGTCATTGGATGTATTGCTGACATCCGTGGATGCATAGCCTGTCAGAATAGTATCCTTATCTGCCAGATCAAAAATGTATTCCATAATATCATTTGCTGTGGTGCAGGCATTTCCGGAGGAATATCCATTGGCAATACGGACTGCAACAGCATACTGCGGCTGGTCAGAAGGCGCATAGCCGATAAAAAGACCATGGTTTGGCTGCCGGTAGTCAATCTCTGCCGTACCTGTCTTTCCGGACAGCGCCACACCCAGTCCGTTAAACTGCTCATGAGTCTGTACAACGCGGCGCATACCGTCATGGATATCTTCCCACACATAGGACGGCACATCTGTCATTTCACTTTTGACAACAGGCTCATATGTTTTCTGTGTCTGTCCCTGGGAATCTGTCACCTTATCCAGAAGAGACAGATCGTACACAATTCCGGAGGTTGCCAGTGCAGTTGCATATCTGGCAAGCTGACTGGTTGTATAAAGGTGGTTACCCTGTCCGATATAGGACGGAACTGCCTTGCTGTCCGAAACGTGAGGAGTCGCCTCTGAAATTTCAATTCCTGTGTTCTCATCCAGACCAAACTCCTCTGCATATTTCTGGAGCTTGGAAAGACTGAGATTTTCTGAAAATTCGTCTTTTTCATTCTTTCCGGCCTCAAAGCCGATCATGTTAAAATAATAGTTGCAGGACTGTTCAATTGCCCCTCTGATCTCCAATGAGCCATGTCCGCTTTTGTTCCAGCAGTTAATAGGCGGATTGACCAGATCAAATTTTCCGGTACATTCAATGTAAGTGCCGTCGTCTATGAGATTTTCCATCATTCCGGTCACTGCTGACAGAAGCTTCAGGGTAGAACCAGGAGCAGTTGTCTGCTGTGTGGCCTTGTTAAAGAAAGGACTGGAAAGATCAAGGGAAAGTCTGGTGTAGTAATCTGTATCCATTTCATTGCTGAGTCTGTTATTGTCATATCCCGGATAGGATACGCAGGCGAGTACCTTTCCGGTATTTACGTCTGTAACCACAGCCGATGCGGAACATGGCTTCAATGCAAGCTGTGCAGGCTCAATCTCCAGGTTGGCAATTTTATTGATCATAAAATCATAGGAGTTCAGCTCCCCGGATGCCAGCCGGGAATAGGCTTCGTCTTCTTTTGAAAGAACACCCTGCTCATAAAGCACAAGGCAGAGATCCTGACCGGAGATCTGATCGTTCATAAGCAGATACTTGTACAGAAGCTTGGAAAAACCAAGATCTGTTTTCAGATAATCCACTATATAGGAAGTCATGGCCTGATAGATTTCCGCAGAATCCAGGTACTCTTCCTTCGGAGAGATCACGGAAATATCAATCCAGTTCTGCCCGGCAGCGTAATTCAGATATTCTCTAAGGCTGATGCTTTCTTCCTCTGTCCATGCCAGATAAGTAGGATCAGAAGTGTTAACTGCATCTTTGGAGATAACTCCCAGAGTATCCCGGAGCACAGTGTCGCAGATATACGTAAGATATTCCTGTACTTCCTCGGATTCATCCTTATATGCCGGCGGATTGTCGTCTGTCAGCCTGTTAGTTATTGTATCAAAAACTTCCTGCTGCTTTTGTTGAAATTTGTCATATAAATTTTTTTCTATATCGGAAGCATCCGGATCATTGAATTTTTCAATATTAATGACACTGTTTGCTACCAGAGCATTGTAAACGTCATAAATCGGCACGGAAATCTGACTGGCATCCTTTACACCTTCAAAATCAAACTTCTTTGTATTTTCAATACGGGTCAGAAGCACACCTGCAACACGCTGTTTCAGGATCTGGTAGATAGCGCTCTGCCAGTCTGAATCAATGGACAGATACACATCATTTCCTGCAACAGGCGGCACAATGGTGTTTTCGTCAATCTTCAGGACCTTTCCAAGGTTGTCAACGGTTACGGTTTCCTGTCCGTCCGTTCCATGAAGAAACTGCTCCATATGCTGTTCGATTCCGGCCTTTCCGATTACCGCATCATTGGAATAATCAGGATTTTCTTCTTTCAGAGTTTCCAGTTCTTCTGCCGATGCCTGTCCGGTATAGCCCAGAACCGGCCCCATACTTTCATCATCAATATACTGACGCACAGAATCCTCGATCACATCAATTCCCTGAAGCTGACTTTGATTTTCCATTACTGCAGCCACTGTACTTTCGCTTACATTTGTGGCAATGGTAACAGCCATATATTTCTGGAAGCTGTTTGTGTTAAGCTTATAGCGCATGGATGCAATATCCAGGATTTCCTGTCTGGAAAGTTCTTCTGGAAGTCCGTACTGCTTCAGTTCTTCCGGTGTATAGGCGTCCTCACCATAAAGAACAATAGAAAAACCATCGCTTCCCGTCAGATAATTCATCATATCTTCTGCGGTAGCAGAGGCCTGTTCCTTGGTAAGATCATCAATCAGAGGATGTCCGTAAATATCTGCCTTAAATCTGCTGAGTGTAAATCCTTCTCCTACGTCAAAGGTATAATTTCCACTTTCGTCAAGTACAATGTGGAAGTCACCGGAAAGGGTGTCTCCGTTTTCTGACAGAATCTGAAGAACCCGGTATGCCACTCCGTTCAGGGTCAGATTTTTTTCACGGGTGGTCTCGTAGCTTCCATTATCCTCAAAAGTCAGGGAATAAGACAGAATATTAGAAGCTACCATTTCGCCGTTTCTGTCATAAATATTTCCCCTTGTACTTTTCAGCACACGGGTTTTGGTGATACGGTTTTCAAATTCGCTGATATAGTTTTCACCCTGAATGATCTGCAGTTCAAAAATCTGCCGGATCAGGATAAATGCCATTGCAATAAATACAAGGATCACCACAGTTGTTCGTTTCAGTTGAATTTTTTTGATCAGTTTTTTTATTTTAGTACCCAAATAGACTCACTTTCTTTCCTGACGGGGGTCATAAAATGATGATTGATATAATAAAAGATCCTGTATACGATCACCGTCAGAAACACGGTATAAACAATTTCAGGAATAATAATTCTGTACAGATAGGTAAACAGATTCATACGTCCTCTTAAAAGGAACTGGAATCCGTAGACAGCCAGATTATAAAAGAAATCCATGGCTGCAATCAGAAGGATGGGAACCTTCAGGTCATTATCATAATAAATACGATAAGTATATCCGCTGATAAATCCCACATACATATAGATCAGCGCATAAAATCCAAGAACAGAGCCAAAAAACAGATCTGTCAGAAGACCGCAGAAAAATCCGGTCCACATTCCGCTTTTTCGCCCGCGCATCAGTCCCATGGAGCTGCACAGGATCAGAAGAAGGTTCGGTGTGATGGAGCCGATAGAAACAGAATGAAGCACAGTGGACTGCAGAAGAAAGCAGACAATAATGGTAAAAAACAGAACCAGCTTACTTTTCATTATTCTGCCTCCTTTGCAGTGTCCTCTTCTGAGGCTTCGTCACCTTTTTTCTCCTCTGCTTTTCCCTGCACGGCATCCTGTTTGTTGGTTGTGATCACAAACACGTCTTTCAAATGCTGAAAATCAACTGGAGTAACAAGAGTTCCTGTTTTGGTCAGGTTATTTGTATCCAGTTCGATCTCACTGACGTATCCGATAAATAATCCTTCCACATACTTGTCACTGATATTGGAGGTAACAATTCTTTCGCCTACAGAAACCTTGTCTTCTCTGTCGTAAAGCTGACTGAATCTCAGCTTTCCCTCATCGATCAGTTCAAGATCTCCCTCCACCACACAGATGTCGTCCGTACTTACTGTCATGGCGCTGACATTGCTGCTGTCGTCAATAATGGAGCGGACGGTAGCCCAGTTGGAGCCCACCTCAGTGACAATACCTACCAGACCTTTTCCGGCGATCACGTTATTGTTCACGCGGATTCCGTCATTGCTTCCACGGTTGATCATAAACGTATCATACCAGTTCCCCGGATCCTTGGAAATGATCCTTGCAGCGACCTTGGGATAATCCGTATATTCCTCATCCAGCTCATAGAGCTGTTCCAGACGGGCAAGCTCAGCCTGATCCTGCAAGAGTACATTATTCTGTTCTGTAAGAGTGTCTACAGTTGTCTGCAGCTCCTTGTTCTTCTGGATCAGGTCCTCTTTTTCCTGGAAGCTGTCCTGAACGCCTGTCATCCACTGACCGATGGATGCAATGGATTTTTCAAAGGGAACAATAATAAGTCCGGCAGCCTCCTGCAAAGGCGCTGAAGTCACACCGGAAGCAAGGGTGGCAACAATGGCGCTGACACAGAAAAAAGTCATAATTGCCAGAAGATGTTTACTTTTTAAATGAATACGAAATCGAAATTTCTTTTTCAGGTTTTTCATGGATCATACCCCTAAAAAATTATAATTTGCGTTGTTTTACGGGCTGCGCCCATTTTTCCAGTTCCCGGTTCCGGATGATTTTTTCCAGACCGCCTACGGAAGAGGTTTCATAAAGCTCGGAAAGCCGGAAGGAAAAACCGGTATAGCTTGCAAGATAATTGTCTATGTACGGAAGCCGTGTGCTTCCACCGGTAAGATAAATGCCCTCTCTGGAAATATGATAGGCGATCTGCGGAGGCGTTCTCTCAAGAAATGTTTTCATTTCCGCCGCAATCTCATTGACACAGTTCATAATTCCCGCGTTGACTACATATCCGGAAATGATCTCTTCTCTTGGAAGCCCGGAAATACTGTCGATTCCCACAACCTTGCGGGCATCCTTTTTCTGATCGTTCAGTCTGCCCATGGCAAGCTTCAGCCGTTTCCCTGTTCTGGTTCCGATCTGAAGGCTGTATCGCTTTCGGATCTCGCTGCAGATGGCTTCGTTCATCTGTCTTCCTCCAATGGGAATCTTTTTGGAGATAATGATCTTTCCGTCTGTAATAATGGAAAACTGCGTGCTCTGCGCTCCGATGTTTACCACCATGCTTCCGGGATTATCCTCCAGGGTGATTCCAAGGGCAAGAGCATCTGCAATGGGAGCTTCCACCATATACACCCGGTTCTTCCGGAGCCAGTGGCCGTTGGCCACATGATAATACGCTCTTTTTTCTACAGCTGTCATATCAAGGGGAACGGAAAAAAAGATATCCGAGCCGATGCCAAGAAATTTATCAATTTTTTTCATCATACTGTAAAGAGCAATTTCCTGAAGCTCAAGATTGGCAATCATACCAAAAGCCATCGGCGAATTAACAACGATATCAACAGGTGATTTTTCAAACATATCGTATGCTTCATTGCCCACGGCGATGATCTTGCGCCCTTTTGACGCAATCATGTTTTTTTCAAGATAGGTTTTGTTTCTCAGAAAGGAATAGACCTTAATGGTACTGCTTCCAAGATCTATTCCATATGTTTTTTTAATCAGCATAAATCTGCCCCTTTATCTCATCATTCCCCGTTCTTTGAAGCTGGTGTAACTGCGATCCCCGATAATGATATGGTCAAGAAGACGGATTCCCAGTAATTCTCCCGCCTCACAGATCCGCTGTGTGATCTCTCTGTCGCAGCCGCTGGGTTCCGGATCTCCACCCGGATGATTGTGAACGAGGATCAGACTGACTGCATGGCAGCGGACAGCCTCCATGTATATTTCTCTGGGTGTGACAAGGGTGGCGTTCACCGTTCCCTTGGAGATCAGTCTCTCAGACAGAAGATGGTTTCTGTTGTCCAGCATCATACAGATCAAAAGCTCCTGCTCCTGATGACGGAGCCTTTCCATGTAATAGGAAGCAATAGAATCCGGATGATGAAAACTTAAAGACGGCTTTGCCGCTGCCATGGAAATGCGTTTGGACAGTTCCCCGATGCATTTCAGCTGAACAGCTTTCACCTTTCCCACCCCATGGATTTTTTCGAGATCCGCGAGAGAACTGTGAATAAGTCCCGGCAGTCCGGGATAGGACGATTCCTGCATATGCTTCAGTATGTTATTTGCCAGAGCAAGAGAACTGCACCCTTTTGTGCCGCAGCGAAGAATTACTGAAAGAAGTTCACTGTCACTTAAGGTTTCTTCCCCTTCACGGATACATTTTTCGTAGGGTCTTTCTGTCTCCGGCAGATCCTTCATTGTTTGTTTCATATGGTTTACCTGCTGTTCTCTGTGCAGGTCCAGGAAAGAATCAACCTTTATTCTAGCATAAAAAGAGAGAGATGTATACTCTCTCCTTTGTTTTTTTACAATTTCATCATATATTCAGATGCGATCCACTCTGCGGTTTTTATTCCGTCCATGGCTGCGGAAGTGATCCCTCCTGCATATCCCGCGCCCTCTCCGCAGGGATAAATGCCTGTAATGTTGGAAAGGCCTTTCTGGTCTCTCACCAGCCGGACCGGTGAAGAGGTACGGCTTTCTATGCCGCTTAAAACCGCGTCTTTTCTGTCAAAGCCGGAAAGCTTTTTCCCAAAGGCAAAAATGCCTTCTTCAATGGAATCCCCAAGCTCTTTTGGGAGAATGGAACGCACGTCTGTCAGAACATAGCCGCCTTTGATGTTTGGATGAATCTCTCCCAGTTGGCTGCTTGGCTGATGCGCGCAAAAATCCCCGAAAAGCTGTACCGGAACCTTTCCCTTTCCAAGTTCCCAGGCTTTTTTTTCGAGATCGCGCTGGAAGGCAATGCCTCCAAGAGCTCCCTCTTCCGGAAAATCCTCCGGAGTGACAGTTACGATCAAAGCGCTGTTGGCATTTTCTCCGTCTCTGGCCTGATAGCTCATGCCGTTGACTGCCAGAAGCCCCTGCTCGGAAGAGGCATTTACCACATAGCCCCCCGGGCACATACAGAAAGAGTATACGCCTCTGCCGTTTTCACAGGTGTGGGTCACCTTATAGCTTGCAGAACCAAGGATGTTATTTTCCGGTTCTCCGTAAAGATCCTGATTGATCATGGACTGGGGATGTTCGATCCGCAGTCCCACTGCAAATGCTTTTGGCTCCATGGCAAGACCTCGGTCCTTCAGCATAAAAAAGGTATCCCTTGCACTGTGGCCCACAGCCAGTACACAGACCTGCGCCGGAACCTGCTCTGAATGGTTGACCTCCACTGCTCTCAGTATTCCGTTTTCTGTATAAAGATCTGTCACCTTGGAACGGAACCGGAAGGTTCCTCCCATTTCCTCAATCTGGCGTCTCATGGTCTGGACAATATTCACAAGTACGTCTGTGCCAAGATGAGGCTTCTGCTGATAAAGGATTTCCGGATCAGCCCCTGCTTCTGTGAAGCGCTTCAGAACTTCCCGGTTTCTTCCGGAGGAATCTTTTACCAGAGTGTTCAGCTTTCCGTCTGAAAAGGTACCTGCTCCTCCCTCTCCGAACTGAACATTGGACTCCGGATCAAGGACACCGTTTTTCCAGAACTGGTTTACAGTCTCCATTCTTTTATCTGCCTCTTCTCCCCGTTCCAGCACCAGAGGACAGTAGCCTGCTCTGGCAAGATACCAGGCGCAGAAAAGCCCTGCAGGACCGCTTCCAACGATTACCGGCCGGGTTTTTAAGGGCTGCTCTCCCGGTTTTGGAAAAGAATAGCTCCTCTCATTAGTTAACATAATATTATTACTGTGAACTTTTTTAAGGATTTTCTTTTCGTTCTCAGCCTTCACGTGCACAGTATATACAAACTTTTTATCCTCTTTATGGCGGGCGTCCAGAGACTGCCGGATAATTTCATAAGAAAATGATGCCTCACCGCAGCGGAGAGTTTTTTTAATTTTCTGTCTCAGGTCTGCTTCCGTATGACTGACCGGAAGCTTCAGCTGGCTGATCTGTATCATATAAGCTCCTTTGCTCCGTGAATTCCGGCCACGGCTCCGCTGGACCATGCCCACTGAAGGTTATAGCCTCCGCATGCTCCGTCAATATCAAGAAGTTCCCCTGCAAAATAAAGACCTCTGTGAAGTCTGGATTCCAGAGTTGAAGGATTTATTTCATCGGTAGCGACTCCCCCGGAGCACACCTGAGCCTGTTCAAAGCCCAGAGACCCCTTTACGGTAAGCATGAAATCCACAGCGGCTTTCAATGGATCCTTCTGCTTCATCAGAAGTCGTACAAGTCTGTCCGGAAGAAGGCCTGCAAAAAGCTCTTCTTCAGTTTTATAAGGACAGAGTTCTTTTCTTTTTTTCATAAGTTGCTTCAGTATTTCTTCTGTGTATTCAGGCAGAAAGTTCACGGAAAGCTGAACCTGTTTTTTCTCTGCCAGCGCCCGGGCTACATATCTGCTCAGCTGAAAAACAGGGATCCCTGAAATTCCATACTCAGTAAGCTGAACCTCTCCGGTTTCCTTCCCTGACAGATTTCCGTCAATAAAAAGCTGAACTGCCGCTTCTGTGCGGACGCCTGCCCACAGAGAAAGACTGCTGTTCTGGCATTTCAGGCCTGTCAGCGCCGGAAGAGGCTTTATGATCTGATGCCCCAGTTCACTGGCAAGAGCATAACAGCTTCCGTCTGCGCCTGCAACTGCAGAGGCTTTGGAGCCTCCGGCAAGAATCACTGCGCCCCCCTGATAAGTCCAGGTCTCTGTCTGCACATTCCAGAGATTGTCCGAAAAAAATATCTTTTTTACATGTTCCAGGGTTTTAATCTTTACTTTCAGGCTTCGGGCTTTCATTTCCAAAAGCTCAGGAACACATTTCGCCTGTCCGCTTCTGGGATACAGCCAGCCTTTTCGTTCCGTTGTCAGAATCCCGATTTCCTCAAAAAAATCAAGGGTGTCTTTTACAGAAAACTGTTCAAAGGTTTCTCTGACAAATTCCGGATGGGTTCCTCTGTATGCTCCTTCGTACTGATCCAGATTGGTAAGATTGCATCTTCCGTTTCCGGTTACTGCAATTTTCCGGCCTGTTTTTTCATTGTGCTCCAGAAGGGTGACAAAGACTCCCGTTTTTGCAGCCTGAACGGCAGCCATCAGTCCTGCGGCGCCTCCGCCAATCACGATCAGAGAACGGGACGGGTCCACAGGCTTTTTTTTCTTTTTTGCAGGCTGATTTTCTTTCATAAATACCTCCCTGACTGGTGTTATCTGCAATCCTGTAAAATCATGGAAGTGTGATCAGATGTTTGTCCAGAAGCTTCTGTACAGACATCAGGATTCCAAGCTTCGCATGCTCCCAGGTCAGTCCTCCCTGGAAGTAAACTGCATAAGGAGGCTTCATAGGACCGTCTGCCGAAAGCTCAATGGAAGAACCCTGAACAAAAGCGCCTGCCGCCATGATCACCTGACTGTCATAGCCCGGCATATCCCAGGGCTCCGGGTCCACATAGGAATCCACCGGTGCGGCAGCCTGGATTCCCTTACAAAAGGCAACCACACGCTCCGCTTCGCCCAAAGTCACAGCCTGGATGATATCCTGTCTTGGCTCCTGTCCGTCCGGAATCACAGGAAAGCCCAGTTTTTCGTAAATGTTTGCAGCAAAAACAGCGCCCTTTAAAGCCCCCTTTGTCACCATGGGAGCCAGGAAAAATCCCTGATAAAAGGAACGGTTCACCCCCAGAGAAGCGCCTACCTCCATGCCAAGTCCCGGACAGGTCATTCTGCTGGCGGAATTTTCCACGCATTCCTTTGTTCCTGCAATATATCCGCCGATAGGGGCAAGACCGCCTCCCGGATTTTTTATGAGAGAACCTACGATCATATCTGCCCCCACGTCGCTTGGCTCAATGGTATCCACAAATTCACCGTAGCAGTTGTCCACCATGCAGATCACGTCCGGCTTAATGCTTTTTACAAAAGCGATCAGCTCTCCGATTTCTTTTACTGAAAAAGAGGGTCTTGTCTGGTAGCCTTTGGAGCGCTGGATCTCCACCAACTTTGTTTTTTCGTTGATGGCTTCCCGGATTCTGTCATAGTCAAAGGTTCCGTCCTCCTTCAGGTCTACCTGACGGTAGGTGACGCCGTATTCTGCAAGAGATCCCTTTGCCGGACGGATTCCGATCACCTCTTCCAGAGTGTCATAGGGCTTTCCTGCCGGAGCTAAAAGCTCGTCTCCCGGGCGGAGATTTCCAAATAACGCAATGGCAAGAGCGTGGGTTCCGCAGGCAATCTGAGGACGTACCAGGCAGGCTTCTGTGTGGAAGGTATCTGCATAAACCTTTTCCAGAGTATCCCGCCCGAAGTCGTCATAGCCGTAGCCTGAGCTTCCGTTAAAGCACTCGGAGCTTACCTTGTTTTTCTGCATGGCAAGCAGCACCTTCATCTGATTATATTCTGCTTTTCGATCAAATTCCTCAAAGCGCTCTTTTAAAGAATCCTCGATCTGTGCGCCAAAATTATAAACCTCTTCTGAAATTCCTAACTGTTCATATATTTCTTTCATCATGCAACCTCTTTTTCTTTATTCAATCCTGTGTTTTTAAATCCGGTTCCTGTCTGTCCTGGTTTTACAGAAGAATCCCTTTTTTTCTGCATATTTCCAGCATATAATCAAGAATCTGATCTTCCTGATAGGAAAACTGATCTTTGTTTACCCAGGTTACCTCCTGTTCTCTCCGAAACCAGGTAAGCTGCCGCTTTGCAAAATGTCTGGTATCCCTCTTCAACACTCTGACAGCTTCCTCAAGAGGGTATTCTCCGTCCAGATAAGCAAGGATTTCTTTATATCCAAGTCCCTGCATGGATACCATTCCTCTGTGGCAGCCCTCTTCCTTTAGCCTGGCCACCTCTTCCAGAAGACCTTCCTTCATCATCTGGTCCACCCGCAGATCAATTCTCTCATAAAGAAGCTCCCGTGGCATATTCAGCACAAAATAAGCCAGATTGTAGGGACTTTCATGCTGTTTCTGTTCTTCATTGTGAGCAGAGATGGGAGAACCGTTCTGATGATAAAATTCAAGAGCCCGGATCACGCGCTTTACATTGTGGGCGTGAATGGCATCTGCGCTTACAGGATCCACCTTTCTCAGCATTTCATGGAGATGCTCCCCGCCTTTTTCTTCTGCAAGAGCTTCCAGTTCCTTCCGGTAATCATTTTCCTGCTGAGCTTCTGTAAAATCAATATCCTTTGTAACTGCCTGAATATAAAACCCGGTTCCACCTACCAGAATGGGTATTTTTCCTCTGGAATAAATATCCTCCATGGCTTTTTTTGCCATCTGCTGGAATTTTACAATATGAAATTCTTCCTCCGGTTCCAGAACATCCACCAGATAATGAGGAATTCCCTGCATTTCCTCCGGACGGATCTTTGCAGAGCCGATATCCATTTTTTTATAGACCTGCATGGAATCTGCAGAAATGATCTCTCCGTTTACTGCCTTTGCAAGGGAAATGGAAAGACTGGTTTTTCCAACTGCCGTAGGTCCGGTCAGTACGATCAAGGGCTGTTTCATATGGCATCTCCTAAACAATTCGTTTAAATTTCTTTTCCAGTTCTGTTCTTGTCATGGAAATGATGGTAGGGCGTCCATGAGGACAGTGATAAGGATTGTCCAGAGTAAGAAGCTCGTCAATAAGCTTTTCCGCCTCTTTTGCTGACATGGCGTGGTTTCCCTTTACTGCTGCCTTACATGCCATAGTTGCCAGTCTGGAAGCAAAAATATCAATGGCATCCTTTTCCCCGCTGCCGGAAAGCTGATCCAGCATTTCCAGAAACAGTGCTTCTTCACTGAATCCATAGAGAGTGGCTGGAACCGCACTGATCCGGTATTCTTTTCCGCCAAATTCCTCAATCTCAAATCCAAACTGAGAAAAGTATTTCTGATTTTCCTTCAGGATGTTCTCTTCCTGAAGATTTAAGGTTACGATCAGAGGCGGATTCAGATACTGAGAATCCACAGTCTTTTCCCGGAAGCTTTTTACAAGCCGTTCATAATAAACCTTTTCATGGGCAGCATGCTGATCAATAATATAAAAATTATCCCCAAACTGTGCCAGCCAGTAGGTGTCAAAGATCTGTCCTACCAGGCGGATATGTTCCCGGGATTCCGGCGCAAGAAGCTTTTCCTCAAATAACTCCAGCTGCCTTGGCTCCTGTTCTGCCATTTCATGACTGTTCTGATCCGATTCTGCTGAAGAAAGCCCCGGTTCAGTTCCCGCACTGTCTGCAGTTTTCTGGCTCCGCGCATTTTTTTCCAGAGAGTCACTGGTGTGTATAACTTCCGCTGGTTCTGAAAGAAAATCCCCGGATTCCGGTTTCTCTTTTTCTGAAATCCAGTGCTCTTTTTTCTGATTTGTGTTTTCAGATGCCGGTTCTGTATTTTTCATCTGACTGCAGCCAGTATTTTTTAATTCACTGTTTTTTTCAGTCAAAAGAGTTGTTTCTGCTTCCCGTTTCAGCTCCTCTTCCTGCTTTTCGCGGAGAGTACCCTGAAAAAGATTTTCCTCTGAGGCGGAAAAAACCTGCGGTTTCTTTGTTTCCATTGTATGAGAAGCACTGTACGAAGCGGATGGTTCTTTTACTGTACTCTGGTAAGCCGGCCTTTCCATCCATGACTTTGTTTTTTCCGGGACAAAAGCGCCTGCGCCTGCATAAGCTCTGTCTCCGGATATTCCGGTTTCCTTAATTTCTTTTTCTGCATGTCCGTAAAGCTGTTCTCTTCTTTTTTTCTCAAAGGGCTCAGGCACAGATGACGGCTTAACAGGCTCCTCTTTTTTTACAGGTTCGTACTTTCCAAGAGTTACCTTTGGTATCATCTCTCTTCCCATCAGCGCCCTGCGAACAGTATCGTAAACTGCCTCATAAACCTCCTGCTCTCTGGCAAACCTTACCTCACGTTTGGCTGGATGCACGTTTACATCCAGATCATTTCCCTCCATCTGCATCTGAAGAGACACAAAGGGGAATTTATGCTGCATCAGAAAACCCTTGTAGGCGCTTTCTATGGCTTTTGTGATAATGTTGTTTTTTACATAACGGCCATTGATATAATAGTTTTCAAAGCTTCGGTTTCCTCTGGCAATTTCCGGTTTTCCCACAAATCCGGTGATCTTCATAAAATCATTTTCAAATTCCGCGTCCAGAAGAGCCTTTGTGATATCCCTGCCGTAAACGCTGTAGATCACATCCTTTACACTGTAGTTTCCGGAGCTGTGAAGCTTTACCTGCCGGTTCTGGATGTATTTAAAAGAAATTTCCGGGTGGGACAGGGCAAGCTGTTCCATTAAGGTATGGATGTAATTGGCTTCCGTCATGTCTGATTTCAGAAATTTGCTTCTTGCCGGAGTATTATAAAAAAGATTCCGCACCAGGAAGGTGGTTCCCTCCGGCGCTCCAAGCTCTTCCAGAGAGTGTTCCACTCCGCCTTCAATAATATATCTGGAGCCGCTGACCGCAGACGGAGTTTTTGTGATCAGCTCCACCTGAGACACAGCCGCGATACTGGATAATGCCTCCCCGCGGAATCCAAGAGAAGCAATCTGTTCCAGATCCTCCACTTTTTCGATTTTGCTGGTAGCATGACGGAGAAAGGCAAGAGGAATCTGGTCTGCCTCAATGCCTGCTCCGTTATCTGTAATGCGGATCAGCTTTTTGCCGCCGTCTGTGATCTCCACCGTAACAGCCGTGGCTCCTGCGTCAATGGCATTTTCCACAAGCTCTTTTACAACAGAGGAAGGGCGTTCCACCACTTCTCCTGCCGCGATCTTGTCAATGGTATTCTGGTCTAAAACCGCGATCTTTCTCAACCTAAATTTCCCCTTCTTCCTTTCTGCCGGTCTTGCCCTGGAAGGCTTTTACCAGCGGTTCTGTATTTTGTTCTGAAGATTATAAAGAATATTCATAGCCTCCATAGGCGTCAGATGCGACATATCCAGATTTCGGATCTCTTCCACAATATCATTGTCCTGTACGGTATCGAAAAGAGACATCTGCGCCATATCCACCTGATCGTACACGATCTTCTGCTTTTTCTTTGAGGAAGAGGTAAGATCCTTAACTGCTGCCGTAATGTCCGCATCACTTAACTCCTCCACCAGCTCCTTTGCCCGACGGATCACAGAATCCGGCACTCCTGCAAGCTTGGCAACCTGGATTCCATAGCTTTTGTCTGCTCCGCCTTTAACAATCTTCCGGAGAAAAACAATATCATCGCCTTTTTCCTTTACGGCAATACAGTAGTTGTTTACGCCGGAGATCTTGCCCTCAAGCTCTGTCAGCTCATGATAATGGGTTGCAAAAAGAGTTTTTGCCCCGCAGAGCTTTGTATCGCTGATATGCTCGATCACTGCCCAGGCAATGGCAAGTCCGTCAAAGGTACTGGTTCCTCTTCCGATCTCATCCAGGATCAGAAGACTTTTTGCAGTAGCGTTTCTCAGAATGTTGGCAACCTCTGTCATTTCCACCATAAAGGTACTCTGACCGCTGGCAAGGTCATCGGAAGCTCCTACTCTGGTAAAGATCCTGTCCACGATTCCGATATTTGCCTTGTCTGCCGGAACAAAGCTTCCGATCTGAGCCATAAGGACGATCAGGGCTGTCTGGCGCATATAGGTGGATTTACCTGCCATATTCGGACCTGTGATAATGGACACCCGCTTTTTCTGATTGTCAAGATAAGTATCATTGGCAATAAACATATCATGCTCGATCATCTGCTCCACAACCGGATGCCTGCCGTTTTTAATATCCAGGACACCGCTTTCATTGATCTTCGGGCGCACATAGTTATTTCTCTGGGCAACCAGGGCCAGAGAGGCAAAAACATCAAGGGCGGCAACTGCCTTGGCAGTTTTCTGAATACGCACGACCTCTGCGCCTACCTTATCGCGCACCTCGCAGAAAAGCTCATATTCCAGAGCGTAGAGCTTATCCTCTGCCCCAAGGATCAGATCCTCCAGATCCTTTAATTCCTGGGTAATGTAACGCTCTGCATTGGTAAGAGTCTGCTTTCTTATATAATTTTCCGGCACCAGCTCCTTAAAGGAATTGGTAACCTCCAGAGAATAGCCAAATACGCGGTTGTATTTGATCTTCAGATTTTTAATTCCTGTGCGCTCTTTTTCTCTGGCCTCAAGCTCTGTCAGCCATTTTTTGCCGTCTGTACGGGAACGGCGGAATTTATCTACATCCTCATGATACCCCTCCCGGATAATGCCTCCGTCCTTCTGAGCCAGAGGCGGCTCCTCTACAATGGCGCTTTTGATCAGAGCGGCAATATCTTCCAGAGGATCCATATCCTCATAAAGCTCTGTGAGAAGAGGTGTTTTAAAATCCTTCAGGATCTGCCGGATATGGGGAAGCATTTCAAGAGAGGAGGCAAAGGCAACCAGATCTCTTGGATTGGCAGACTGATAGCTGATGCGGCTGATCAGTCGTTCCAGATCGTAAATGGGATTTAAGTATTCCCGGATCTCATCCCTGAGCATGGGACTTTTATTCAGCTCTTCCAGAGCTTCCAGACGCCGGTTGATCTCCTGAGCGTCAATAAGAGGCTGTTCCACATAAGAGCGGAGGGTACGGGCTCCCATGGCAGTTTTTGTTTTATCCAGAACCCACAGAAGAGAGCCTCTTTTATTTTTTTCACGAAGAGTTTCCACAAGCTCTAGATTTCTGCGGCTGGAGCTGTCGATCAGCATATATTTTTCTGCCGCATAAGGACGGATCCCTGCCATATGAGAAAGCGCTGATTTCTGTGTTTCCTGAAGATAAAGAAACAGAGCGCCGGAAGCGATCACTCCGCTGTCATAATCCTGGATCCCCAGCCCCTCCAGAGTATTTACATGAAAATGCTCTTTTAAAGTCCGCTTACACAGACTGTCGTCAAAATACCAGGCATCCAGAGGGAATACACAGATGCCCAGACGGTTTTTCAGATCATCCGTATCCACGCCGCTCATAAAAAACGCGTCGTTGCAGATGATCTCGGCAGGGACAAATTTATTGATCTCGTCCAGGAGCTTCTGCGGTTTATCTACCTCTGTAAGAAAACAGTCGCCTGTGGAAATATCCGCAATGGCGCAGCCAAAGTGATCTTCCATAGACACAATGGACATCAAATAATTATTTTTGGATTCATCCAGAGAAGCCGCATCCAGAGTGGTTCCCGGAGTTACCACACGGATGACCTCTCTTTTTACCAGTCCCTTTGCTTTTTTCGGGTCTTCCACCTGCTCACAGATGGCAACCTTATAGCCTTTTTCGATCAGACGGTTAATATAGGTTTCCGCAGCATGAAAGGGGACCCCGCACATGGGGGCCCTTTCTTCCAGTCCGCAGTCTTTGCCTGTCAAAGTGATCTCCAGCTCTTTTGTAACGGTCAGAGCATCCTCAAAAAACATTTCGTAGAAGTCACCCAGACGGTAGAATAAAATACAGTCCTTATACTGCTGCTTTGTTTTTACATATTCGGCCATCATTGGTGAAAGCTTGCTGATATCCACGGATAAGCTGTTATCTGCTGTTTCTGATGTATTTTTTATTGTTGTATTTCTGCTCAAATGTATTTTACCTCTTTTTTACTGAAAAGTCCGTTTCTTTTAATCGCAATCATTCTACCATGCCGGACAGAAAGTTTCAATACTGAGTATTCGGTCATTTTTTCGTCTTTGGAGGGCTGATGATCTCAGATCCCACTGCGCCGCAGACAATGATCACTGCGCCCAGGATCTGCAGAAGTGTCAGATGTTCATGAAATACAAGAAATCCTGCCAGTGTGCCTACAACCACCTCCAATGCAGAGAGAATACTTGTAGTTGTTGCCTCCACATACTGGGTAGATTTTACACAGGAAACATTTGCCACCATAGTACAGAGAATACCGATTCCAAACAGATCCCATACCAGATTTCCGGTTGGAACCTGACTCATATTGGAGACTACCGCCGGGAAATCCACGCCCAGTGCCAGCACTGCGGCTGCTCCCAGAAATCCGTACACCAGAAGAGTATCGCGGTCATAATCCTTTGCAAAAAACTTTGGAAGAAGGATCTGCAGGGCAACGCCGATTCCATTGACGATTCCTGCAAGAACGCCGATCATGTCCAGACGGATGCTTCCGCTTCCCAGAATATCCGCAACAAGGACTGCTCCCACAATACAGATAAGGATGGTAATGATCTTATTTTTTGTCAGTTTTTCCTTAAACATAAATCTTCCGAGAACAGCCACCCACACCGGACTCATAAACATCAGAACCGTTGCCACTCCCACAGGAATCCTGGAAACAGACACGCTGTAGCTTACAAAGCTGATACTGTAGGCCACTGCCCCGTACACAAGGCAGATCAGAAGACCTTTCACATCAATTTTCAGCGCCCGCGGCTTTGTGATAAGAAGAAAAATAAAATATGCTCCTCCTGCCAGTATGCATCGGAAAAAGGAAATATCTATATTGGAAAATTCATAAGCAGAAAGATCTCTCACAAAGATTCCCATAATTCCCCACATAACAGCTGTGATGACAGCCAGAATGATTCCCTTACTGCGTTTACTCATTTCCTTCCCCTTTCCTGAATACCACCTGATTTTCTTTGATCGTCAGCAGCACTTTAATATCTGCCAGCTCTTCCGGCTCTGCTGTCAGAGGGTTCTGATCCAGAACTACAAAATCTGCTGCTTTGCCAGGTGCAATGGTTCCTTTTGTATTTTCCTCAAAATACTGATATGCTCCGTATTTTGTTATGGCTTTCAGGGCATCCAGAACAGATATTTTCTGGTTTTCTCCAATACTCCTGCCCTTTCTTGTAATTCGGTTTACGGCGCAGGAAACGGTTTTCATCATATCCGGAGGGATTACCGGGGAATCCTGATGGAAGGTATACTTCATATCATAGTCTATGGCAGCCTTTACCGGAGAAATCTGGCTTCCGCGCTTTTCACCGAAATTCTTTAAATGAATATCTCCCCAGTAATAGGTGTGCGCAACAAAAAAGCTTGGGATCATCCCTATCCGGGCCATACGGTGAAGCTGCTCTTCTTGTACAAGCTGGGCATGTACCATAACCGTCCGGTGGATATCTTTATCTTCCCTTAAAGACAGCTCCTTTTCAAACTGAGAGATATACTGCTCTGCCGCAGCATCTCCGTTGCAGTGAGCAAGAAGCTGCTGCTTTTTGTCAAGAGCCAGACCGATATATGCTTGAAGCTTTTCATCATTATAGATAGGATATCCGCAATAATCCTTTTCGCCTTCATAGGGTTCTGTCATCCAGGCTGTTTTTCCCTGGGGAGAACCGTCCAGAAAAATCTTATATCCGCCTATTTTCAGATGATTGTGATAGTGTCCGGCATAATCGCATTCTTCCTCTGCAAGATCGGAAGCTGTGGTGATATCCAGATATCCAACCACATCAAGATCTAACAGCCCCATATCTGAGGCGGCTTTCAGAAGCTGGAACAGCGGCTTTCCTACCATTCCGTCCTGAACAGTTGTAATACCGTAACTTGCATAAACCTTCTGGGCTTCTACGATCAGCTTCATAAGTTCCTTTGGTGAACCGGCAGGAATCCCGGACTGGAAGCTGAGAAAGGCTTTTTCTTCCATATATCCGTCAGGAATCTGCGTGCCCTCCATGCGTCCGTAACGTCCGTCAGAGGTATCCTCTGTATGCTCATCAATTCCCTGAAGCTGAAGACCTTTGCTGTTTGTCACGCCCATATGGGAGGATGCGTGAATCAGAAGAACCGGATTCTCTGTACTGATCTGATCCAGAACTTCTCTGTTAGGGTGACGCCCCTCCTTCAGAAAATTGTGATCGTAATTGCAGCCTGTCAGCCATGCGCCTTCTGGAAGATCCTTCTGATCTTTGAAGTCTTTCATTGTATCTATAATGTCCTGAAAGCTTTCGCAGGAGGAAAGGTCGCACTGTCTCATTGCATTTGCCACGCCCACAAAATGAGAGTGTCCGTCAATAAATCCCGGAAGCATGGCGCCGCCGTGAAGGTCGATGATCTCATCTTCATTCTCTTTATAAAGCTTCATAATCTCATCCTGAGCACCAACTGCAAGAATCCTTCCGTTTTCTGTACACACAGCTTCTGCATATAACGCGTCATCTTCCATCGTGATGACCGTTCCGTTTATATAAAATGATTTCACAGCAATTTCCTCGACTTTCTTAACATATTATGACTGGAACTTACCGGTTCCCTCAATCCTTAAGGAATCTGTTTCTTTACCGAAAAAAGCTGTTACAGAATGTGCTGCTTTCCTGGCAAAGAAACAAAAAATCAGAAGAGACCAGATGTAAATCCAGTCCCTTCTGGTTTATTTTGTTTGATAAGGCTGTTACTCTGCCTTTAAAATAAGCTGGCAGGTTTCAAGTCCTTCAGAGGATGCTTTGACCTTAATCTCTCCGCTGTCCTCATTGGACTGGATCAGAGCCAGGACCAGACCGGAAAATGCATGTCTGGACGCTGCCTTGTCATTTTCTCTGCAGCCCGGATCGCCGTTTCCAAGACCAAGAAGATGGCCTGCGCCTGTTACTTCAAAGGTAATATTGTTTTCTGCATTTGGAACAAAAATACCGTTTTCATCCACAACAGAAACCTTTACGCAGGAAACGTCCATGCCGTCACCCTGAATAGAGCTTCGGTCTGCCTCCATACGGATGGCTGCCGGTTTTCCGGCTGTTCTCTGAATATCTTCTGCGATAATCTCGCCGTTTTTATATCCCACTGCCTTTAATTCTCCCGGATGGTAGGGAACCTCAAACTGGATCCAGTCTTCCTCAAGAGCTTTTCTGCCTAAGGATTCGCCGTTTAAGAACAGCTCAGCCTCCTCACAGTTGGTATACAGACGGATGGTTTTGATCTCACCCTCCTTTTCCCAGGTCCAGTGAGGCATAATGTGGATCAGCGGAGTATCCTTCATTCTTGCCTCATAATAGAAGCAGTCATCCTTCGGGAAGCCGCAGGTATCCATGATACCAAAGTTGGAGCATACCTGATACTGCTTTAACGGAGTAGGCTCTCCTCTGTAGTCAAAACCGGTCCAGATAAAGAAGCCGCCGGTTCTGGGATTTTCTTTATAAAAATTCCAGGTCTGCCACGGTCTTGCCGTTCCGCCTGCGTTGGGGCCTCCTTCGCCACCCATCATAACGTAGCGTGTTCCGTAGCTGGAGCAGTGTCCACGTTCCTTGTTATCCTCATAGATTCCTCTTGTGGTGTACCAGGAAGCGCTCTCTGTACTTAAAAACTTCATATCCGGATAGTTCTCGGACAGGTTTTTGATCTGGTTATTATTAAGAGCAGACTCTGCATAGTTCATTCCAAAGATATCATAGATCTCCAGACCGTATCTGGCAGCCATTTCTCCTGAAAGGAAAGCCTCTGCAGATAAAAACAGTCTGCTGTCATCCAGGCTCTTTGCAAAGGGGATCATCTTGTCAAGGATACGCAGCGCCTGGTAGCTTCCGGCAAAAATCTCCTCATTTGACATACTCCATGCAAATACACAGGGATGGTTTCTGGAGCTCCTGATCAGCTCTTCCAGATCTTCCATACGGTGCCTGGTAGCTTCAATAATACGGTTTTCGTTGATCACCAGTACGCCATAGTGGTCGCAGGCATCCAGAAGCTCCAGAGTTGCCGGATTATGAGAAGAACGGAATGCATTGAAACCGACTTCTCTGATCTTTTTAATCTTATAGTTCTGGATGGCATCCGGGATTCCGGCGCCTACACCTACAAAGTCCTGATGGAAACAGGTTCCGTAAAGCGGTGTCTGTTTACCGTTTAAAATAAGACCTTCCCGGGTGTATTCAATGCTGCGGATACCAAAAGCAGTCTCATAATTGTCAACCAGTCTGTCATCCTCAAATACTTCTGTGATAGCCTTGTACATATATGGATTTTCGCAGTCCCAAAGCTGAGCGTCTTTGACCGTAAGGCTGGATTTCTGTGTGTCCTTTCCGTATACAGGAAGCGCTCCTGCACACTCTGCCTGACCGATCTCCTGGCCGGAAGGATCCAGTACTGTAGTGCATACACGGTAATTTTTCTTTTCAAAGGTTTCGTTGCACACAGTAGTTTCAATATCCAGAACAGCGTCTTTGCCTGTTACAGCTGGCTTTACAAAAACGCCCCAGCGATCTACATGGACATTTTCGTAAATGGTAAGCCAGGTATGACGGTAGATACCGCCGCCTTCGTACCACCAGCCTTCGCTTCCGTTTGTGGTATCACAGCGGACCAGGATCACGTTGTCTCCCTCATCGTCTCCGTACTTGGTCAGCTCAGTGACATCAAACTGAAATCCTGTATATCCGGAATAATGGTCGCCGATAAAGCATCCGTTATACCAGAAGGAAGCGTTTCTCATAACGCCGTCAAATTCGAGAACAACACGTTTGCCTAACGTGCTTTTTGGAATTTTGAAAGCTTTTCTGTAGTATGCGATTCCATCCGGAATGTATCCCTGCGCCCAGTTGGCAGCCGTATCCTGCACTCCGATCTCCACACGGAAATCATGAGGCAGATCTACATTTTTCCAGTGTTTGGCAGATTTTGCCTTTTCCGGAAGATTTCCCATGAGCATATTTGCGGCGTCTACATCGCCCTTTGCGTCATCCCCTGCAGGCAGGATATCCTGCAGGGCGCGGATCATATTTGCAGCTCCGGCGAAGGGCTCAAAAAGCTCTCCGTCCACAGCATTGCTGATTCCGGCTACAATACCGCTTTTAGCATAGGTTTTTGGGAGCGGACCTACTTCATCAATGATATACTTCCAGTTTTTGTCAAAATTCTGTTTTGTTCTCATTTGATTCTCCTTACTGTTCCTGCTGTTTTTTGCGTTCTGCAAGCTCTGCCACGATTCTGGCATGCTCTTTGTCTGTAAATTTATTGAATAACATCGGGATGATTGCCAGTACGCCGATCACTGCGCAGAATAAAGTAAAGGCGCCGTGGATCATCATCTGTGTTTCGCTTGTTACCTGATTTGGAACATAATTTGCCATTTCCAGTACCAGACCTGTTACACCTGCGCTTAATGCCATACCGATTTTGGCTGTAAGTGTCTGTGTGGAGCTGATAAGACCTTCCTGGCGGTTTCCGAATTTCCACTCTGCATATTCGATAGTATTGGTGACCATGGTTCCGGATACAACAGAAGAAATTCCAAGAGGAATACTTGTCAGTGAATATAAGAACATGGTAAGACCGACATTTTCAAATCCTGCAAAGAAAAATACAACGTCTACAATAACTCCGAAGATCCTGCCTCCGATAAATACGGTTTTGGAATCAAAGCGTTTGGTAAATATCGGCGCAATGACAAGACCCAGGAACATTCCCGGAAGGAACAGTACACTGAAGATCGGAATCAGGGATTCAGAACCCACACAGTCTTTTACGTAGTAAATAACCATTCCCTGTTTCAGCATTGTTCCGATGTTGCCCAGAAGTCCGCAGCAGAGTAATAATAACAGAGGCTTGTTCTGCGCAATTGCTTTTACAGAGCTCTTTAAAGTGATTTTCTGATTTGGAACCGGCTCTACATGCTCGCGGATGTTTGCAAAGCCGATGAGATAAAACATGGCGCCAATAAGACCAACTACAAGAGCTGTCAGCATATAACCCTTCTGCTTGTCGCCTTTTCCAAGCGCATTGATCAGAGGGATTGCAATGATGCCCAGAACAGTTGTTGCCAGTGTGGTGGACATTCTTGAAAAGCTGATGATCTTGGAACGTTTCTGTACGCTGGAGGACATTGCTGCCGGCATGGTCCAGTAAGGAACATCCACTGCAGTAAATGCCATACTCATCATTACATAAGTAACTGCTGCATATACCACCTTCAGTGTCGGTGACAGATCAGGTGAGCTGAAGTTCAGTACCAAAAAGATTACAATAACCGGAGCCATAAATAAAAGCCATGGTCTGTACCGGCCCCATTTCGTTTTTGTGTGGTCTGCAATGGTTCCCATCATAGGATCGTTGATACCATCCCAGATTCTTGTGATCAGCATGATAATACTTGCTGCGCCTGCAGATATTCCGAAAATATCTGTGTAGAATACCAGCATGTAGCTGCTCCACAGTCCGAAGATAAGATTCTGTCCAAAACCGGCAATGGCATGGCCGAACATTTCTCTTCCGGTTACTTCTCCTGCCACCACCTGTGACATATTTCCTTGTTTTTGTGCGGTTTTCATAACTTCCTCCTTTTTCCGTCTCTCTATGTTTATTATAATACTCCAAAAAGGAAGTCAGTTCATTGTCCTAAACACGACAAGGTGCATGGTTTTATATCCATTTCAGACATTCTTATGTGTTTTTTTACAATCTCCGGGCAGCATATGGAATTCTTCTTTGAACATTTCGTAAAAACGGCTGGAGCCGTGGAAGCCCAGCTGCTCCATAACGGAAGAAACACTCATATCGCCTTCTTCCAATAAAAGCTTTGCTTTTTTCAGCAAAACTTTCTGAGAATAGCCGGTAATCGTAAGGCCTGTGAATTTTTTTACGATTTTATTGAGATAATCGCCGCTGTAGTTCAGTATTTCAGACAGTTCCTGCCTGGAATACTTTCTGGGATTTTCTTCAATTAATAGCTTTATTTTTTCAAAAAGCTGTTCCTCCGCAGAACAGTCCAGGGTCACATAGCGTATTTTATAGAAATTCGTATCCTGGAATACTCCAAACAAACGCTCCACCAGCCCACAGAAAATATGAAGATAGCCTGGTTCCTGCCGGATCAGTTCCTTTGTCATTTCCTCAAAAAGATCATAGGCTTTGTTTACGCTGTCATCCTGGGAAGTGCATGAAATATAAAGGTAATCCTTTTTATAAGAAGATTTTCCGCTCATGCTGGATGCCAGAAAGCGGTAAATGCTTCCGGTAGCTTTATGGGTATACTCCAGAAGCTCCTGCACATATTCCTTGGACAGACACAGATACACCACAAAAAAATCTTTCCCGGATATTTCCTGGTGTTTGGCGTTGCGGTTGATAAAACAGCCCTCTCCCTTGTGGTAAACATAGGAGCTGTTTTCAATTTTCTGTTCTACTGAGCCTTCCAGCACATACATCAGTTCATAATAATCATGTCTGTGCATTTTGATGCCCCATTCATCCGGAAAAATGATTTTTCCATCCTCAATGCGGCAGACCCCTTCCTGTTTGGTCATAAACTTTTTTCCGCTGGAAATACCCCCAAACCGGATTTTCTGTTTTTCTTCATACTGTCCGCCGGACATTACATTAATAATAAACGGAACCTTCATATACCGCATATGGTCTGTTCTGGATAATTCCAGATTCTCGCCGTTTGCCGGATTTTCCAGGATTTTTATTTCATCATTTAAAGCATACCATGGAAATACAAACATGTTTTTTCCACCTCAATCCATTTTCAAAATAAATAAAAAATATCAGGGCAATATACAAAAATCTTACTACTTCATGCATATACCCTGATAATAAAAGCTGATTCAGTTAATATACCCTGCCGGCTCTCAGATTTCCCTTGTAGCTTCTTTCAGCCACTGCTTTTCCTCCTCGTCAAGATAAGGAGAAATTTTTTTATAAACTTCTGCATGATACTGGTTTAAAAGCTCTTTTTCATGAGCTGATAAAAGTTCCGGAGCAATGCCGTCCAGGTCAAAAGGAACCATGGTAAGGTTCTCAAAGCACATGAACTGTCCGTAAGCAGTCTTTTCTGCTTTTTTGCATACGATCAGATTCTCGTGACGGATACCGAATTCATTCTCTACATAATAGCCCGGCTCGTTGGAGGTGATCATACCCTCTTCCAGAACGCAGGCAGACTGTCCGGGAGCTGTTTTCCAGCGGAAACGGTTTGGCCCTTCATGGACATTCAGAAGATATCCCACACCGTGTCCGGTTCCATGATTATAGTCTTCACCTAACTGCCATAATGGTTCTCTTGCAATGTAATCCAGATTAAGATCCGTACATCCATAACGGAATTTTGCTGCTGCAAGATTCAGGTGTCCTTTCAGCACAAGGGTAAAATATTTCTTTTCTTTTTCCGTTACCGGGCCAAGCACAACCGTTCTTGTGATATCGGTGGAACCTTCCAGATAATGTCCGCCTGTATCGCACAGCGCCAGGCCGTGAGGTTCCAGAGGAATATCTGTTTCCGGTGACGGGCTGTAGTGGCAGATTGCCGCATGACCTGCATAGGAAACAATAGGATCAAAGCTGTTGTCCAGAAAGTTTTCCTGCTCCTTGCGAAGAGAAAATAAATGGTCTGCCGCACTGAGCTCTGTGATCGTTGTTTTTCCTACGTTTTTTTTCAGCCAGTAGATAAATTTTGTCACAGCTACGCCGTCTTTGATATGGGCGATGCGTTCGTTTTCCACCTCAACCGGATTTTTGATGGCTTTTGGAAGAAGGGTAAGATTTTCTTCATCCAGAACCTTCACACTTTCCGGAAGGCTGCTGACCAGACGGCTGTTTGCGCTTTTTCTGGAAAGAAGAACGGTTCTGTTCTCCGGAACGGTTTTCACATACTGGTAAATATCATTGTAAGGCTTCAGAACTACGCCGTCTTTTTCCAGAGAGGTTCTTACTGCGGCATCAAAGGCCTTCTCATTGGCAAAAAGAAGAATCTCATCCTGGGTCATAACAAGATAGGAAAGCACTACCGGGCAGCAGTGGATATCGTTTCCGCGGATATTTAAAAGCCACGCAATATCGTCAAGAGAGGTAAGGATAAAGGCATCTGCGCCTTTTTCCGCCATTTTTTCACGAATCTGCGCACATTTATCTGCCCTTGACTTTCCTGCCCATTTTTCTTCAAGCTCCATAACCGGCTCACAGGAAAGCTCCGGGCGGTTCTTCCAGATTTCTCCGATCAGGTCCTCCTCTACGGAAAAACGAATATTCTTGTCTGCAAGAAGGGATTTCAACTCCTCTGTCTCCGCAGCGCTTACGCATCTTCCGTCAAATCCAAGACACATGCCTTCCGTCAGCTTATCCTTCAGAAATTCATGGACGGTAGGAACCTCTGGCTCTCCCATTTTAAAAAGTGTGACAGTGGTTCCCTCAAGCTGCTGGGCAGCCTGGATAAAATATCTTCCGTCTGTCCAAAGTCCCGCCATATCGGAAGTGATCACTGCGGTTCCCGCAGAACCGGTAAATCCTGTAATATATTTTCTGCATTTAAAATAATCGCCCACATATTCAGAGCCGTGAAAGTCATCTGTGGGAACCAGATAGGCGTCTACATGTTTTTCTTTCATCAGGCTTCGAAGAGCGGCAAGCCGTTCCTGTACTGTCATTATCTACATCTCCTTTGTATTGATACTGGTACGACGAATACTAAATAAGCGCCCTGCCGGCGTGAAAACTCAGTATTCCCTGTACTGGTAAGTTTATCACAGATTTCGTTCATTTAAAACCCTACACGCCAAAATATTCATTCAGCTGCTTTTTAAATTCCTCAGGAATGTTCTGTGGAAACGGCATACTGTCAATATCAGAAAGGCTTTCTGCAATGTGAGCTAAAAGCCTGGCGCTTCTTTCCAGGGACCAGGCGGAAAGAAGTTCCACGGTATCGTAATGAGTATGCATTCCAAAGCCGTCTCTGTTTAAAGTCATGGCAGGGATTCCCTTCCATGCAAAGGTATTGGAGTCGCTTCCCCAGATCTGATTTTTGGTCGTCATGCCAATGCCTGTTTCACGTGCAAGGTAGGTAAGCATGGCGCACACTGACGGATCTGCGGTAACGCCGATCACGTTTCCGCCAACAAGCTGGCCGGCAAGATCTACGTTCATGTTGAATCTGTGCTGATTCAGCTCCTGCTGGTGAAGCTTTACATAATGGCGGCTTCCCAGAAGGCCTTTTTCTTCTGCGCCAAACCATACAAATTCCACGGTTCTTCTTGGCTGATGCTCCTTTAAATAACGGCACACCTCCATAATAATGGCTGCGCCTGCCATGTTGTCATAGGCTCCCGGACCTTCCGGAACAGAATCGTAGTGAGCGGTAAGCGTCAGGATCTCGTCTGCTCTGTCCGTACCCTGAATCCTTGCCTCCACATTGCGGGAGGTGCGCTTTACTTCCTCCTGAATAAGAGTAAGTTGTGCTTTTTTTGCCCCCCGTGTTACCATTTCCACTGCGTCAAGATAGTGAACGCCAACACCCTGGATCAGTTCTTTTTCATTTAAGGATTCGTATACCTTCTGAGGAATGGCGGCAGCTCTTGGGATGCGGTCCTCTCCTTCATCTACAGGAGAACCGCTGATGCTTACAAAGCCTGCAACCCCTGCTTTTATAAGGCGAAGGTACAGATCCTTCCGCACGATCTCGTTGACCATAACGATTTTGCCTGCTGCATGAGAAAGACTGATATCATCTCCGTTTTCCACATACAGAAACTCTGCTTCCACGCCCTCTTCGGCTGTGCTTCCGCATCTCTGATATCCTGTCACCTGATAGGTTTTATGATAGGGCTCTGTAATGGTAAGCTCTGCCTTTCGGATCCCCCAGGCATCAAAGGAAAATTCTTCTATGCGGCTTTCCATGCCAAAGCTCTTTAATTCTGCCTGAATCAGGGAAGCGGCCTTTTCCTCTGTAGGGGTTCCGGCCTCTCTGATATAGTTAAATTTTAAGACAAAATCCATCTGTCGCTGTCCGCTGATTGTGTTTTTACTCATAATGATCCCTCCGTTGTAATTGTTTTCTGATATGGATTTTATTCTTTCCATCCTTCCATGTGGCGCACGATTCTCTTATAAAAATCAACTGCAGGAGGAAGGGCGGAAATACTGATATTTTCGTCAATTCCATGAATACTCTGATACTGCTGTTCATTGATTTCCAGAGGTGCAAAACGGATGCTGTTTTCACACACAGGAGTATAGAATCTGGCGTCTGTGCCTCCTGTCATGGCATATGGAGCAACGATCACGCCCGGGTACATTTTTTTCACCACATGCTCTATAAGGCGGAAAGGCTTTCCTTTATAATCCACTACCGGGCAGGGCTGATGAATCAGGATCGGCTCTGTTTCGATGCCGTATTTCTCAGCAATTTTTGATACCAGAGCAAGACTTTCCTCTACTCCCTGATGATGAATGAAACGCATATTTCCTGTTACAGAAGCTTCCTGGGGAATCACATTCAGTCCGTCAGAGCCCTTTGCCATAGTAAAATTAAGGGTTGTGGTGATCATGGCAGCTCCAAGAGGATTTACCTTTGGCAGCAGCTTTTCCAGAAGAGGTTCAAGCTGTCTTTCGTATTTCATAACCTTGCCCAGAGCCCCCTCTGTATAAGGAGCCATTCTCCGGAACATTTCCGCTACCGTAGGGTTCATTTTTGAGGTAAATGGGTTATGATTCTCAATATCCATCATAAAAGCAGCCAGACGGGTAAGAGGCGTCTGTTTCTGGGGAACGCTGGCATGTCCTCCGTTTCCCTTTGCAGTAAAACGGATATCTCCATAGCCCTTTTCCAGACAGCCTACCATGGCAAACCGGCCTTTTACTCCCTTCATGGGCTCTTCCTTGATCATTCCGCCTTCGTCCATAAGGAATTTTAAATGCACGCCGTTGTCCTGAAGCCATTTTACGGTAAGAGGCGCGCCCTCTCCGCCGATCTCCTCTGTACAGCTGCTTGCAAGATAAACATCGCATGCCGGAACATAATCCTTTGCGATCAGCTCCTCCACAGCCTGAAGAAAGCAGAACAGACTGCCCTTGGTATCTACCGTTCCTCTTCCCCATACAGCGCCGTCTGCAATTTCTCCGCTGAAAGGCTCGTGCTTCCATTCTCCGGAAGCCTCTACCACATCCTGGTGGCTCATAAAGAGAATGGGCTCTCCCTGGCCTTTTCCCTTCCACTTAAAAAGAAGACTTCCGTTAAACTCATGCTTTTCACAGACTTTGTGAATGTTCGGAAACAGTTTTTCCAGAACCTCATGAAATCTGTAAAATTTACTGAGATCCTGCTGAAAGGCATTGGAAATCGTCTCGCAGCGGATCATTTTTCCCAGTTTTTCACCATAAAGCAGTTCTCTTTCATTTGCTTTGCCGTTCATAATACTCCTCCTTATCAAAGCTTGTCTTTTTTCCATAAAATATATCCGATCAGAAGCGCCATTCCACCTGCAGGGATCAGCAGGATGCTTGTCTGGGAAATGGCTGCCGGAACAAACACACAGAGAAGGGTCATGGAAAGCAGCGGAATAGCTGCAATCTTCATGCTCTTTTTAAAGTATTTCAGTCCAAGAGCGCCGAAAAGCGCCGGGACAACCGTATCAAATGCCGGGGTCAGAACCGGGTTTTCCAGAACCGGTGTCAGAGGAACCAGAAGAAGGACTCCGGCAAAGATCACCAGCATGGTCACAATGGAGCTGGATGCTACGCTTAAGGTAGAAATGATTTCATTTTCCGCAGTTCCCACCTCTGTTTTTGCAATATCCCTTGCATTCATGGCACAGGGAATTTTAAGATTGGTCACATTTCCCGTAAGGAAGGTAAGATAGCTTCCTCCATTTCCAAGCATGGGGGCATAAACAAGAAATTCCACAATTCCTACCGGAATATAAACAATTCCCACCTTGATAAAGCCGTTAATAAAGCCCTTAAAATCCGGGAAAGCTCCGTAAATGGCACCAAGCATAAAAGGAACTGCAAGAAGCAGAAGCGCTGCTGATATCAGCATGATCCTTCCAAGCCGGTGCTGCTGTCTGTTAAATTCTTCCAAAAATTTTTCTTTATCCATATGATCCTCCTACAGATTGATCAGAACAGCAGCTGCCATTCCAATAATCATACTGACTGCAATACTGAAATTTTCCAGCCACTCCATTTTTTTCTTTACGATCAGGTATTCAAATACCGCCATAGCCAGGGCGGAAATTCCTGCCACCAGAAGAGGCGTACTGTTTTTGAAAGCGGTCCAGGTTCCCACATAGGAACCGATATATGCGCTGCACAGACCGATAAACATGGCGATGGTGGCATAAGTGCCAAAGCCAGGTCTGCCGCTGTCATTTTTCTTTTCTTTTTTCTGCACCTTGCCCAGATATTTTTTCAGTCCGAAGATGCAGCAGGTGATGCCGCTTAAAATTCCGGCTGTCATAACCAGAGCTATGGTGGTAAAGGCGCCAATGGACATCTCGCTTACTTTAAGGCCGGAAAGTCCCATTCCGGTTGCCGCGATCTCAGCCACGTTCAGCTCGTACTGTAAAGCTCCCACCACAGAAAGCCTCAGCCAGGATAAGGGAACTCCAAGGCTTCCGCTGAGAGCAATCACGCCCAGAAGGATACTGACGCCCGGAAGAACGGAAAAGGTTGCGCTTGACATAATGGCCCGTCTCATCACCTTCTTATCCATTCCAATGGCGATTCCCGCCCGGTAGCTTTTTACCAGAAACACCACACACATGATCAGGATAAACAGAAGCACGCCGCCTGTGATCAGATAAAAAGGCAGGCTGTTTACCTGTTTCAGATACTCGTTCATCTCTCTTTCCTCCACCTTTGTTTATTCTTTACGATTTTATCACAAAACCATACAAAAAGACAGAACATTTTACCGGTTTCCCTGCCGTAAAATATTCTGTCCCTAAAGCTGTTTTATTTTTTCAGATATTCAAAATATGCAAACAGTCCCTCAGCCATAACAGGATCGATGACCGGAATACCTGCTGCTTCTTCAAGCTCTTTTGCTATTCCGATCGTTGCCATGCCTGTACAGGCAAGAGCAAGTACATCCGCCCCCTGTTCTTTCAGTTTTCTTGCCATATTCACCGTACTTTTCCTGCCTTTTGATGTCATAAGATCCAGTGTGCTGTATACCCCATCCGGTCTTCCTATTAGAAGCTGGTCGGACTTAAGTTTTGCATAAGCTTTGGGGGCATAATCTGTAATCCCAAGTACACCGATTTTCTCTCCGTATTTCCGTGCAAGAGCAAGCGTTGTCTCACCGCCTCCGGTAACCGGGATTCCCGGAAGAGCTTCCCGGATCTCCTCCACTCCCGGATCGTCTGCACAGCTTACAATGATCATATCCACATCCCGGAAGCTTTTGGCGGTTTCCACGATTTTGGGGACTGCAAGCATACAAAGCTCAGGAGAGTGGATTCCTTCATACTGGTCGGGAATGCATTTTGTTTCCACCGTAAGCATTGGAAAATATTGATTCAAAAGTTTTTCGTGAGCCAGAAGAATATCCTGATCCTCTGTTGTCAGGACTCGTATCAGACCTACCTTGAATTTTTTCTCCAAAACAGCCTCCTCCTTTCAGATACAGAACACGCCGTCCTCGATGATCTTCTCATTATCCAGATAAAGGGTGGGACGAAGGATAATTCCGTCCATGTGGCACTCTGCCTTATTCACACCGCCAAAAGAGGTGTTTGTTCCAAAAGCAATGTGCACGGTTCCGTAAACTTTTTCATCTTCAAGAATAATTCCGTTTAATATGGCTGCCTCGTTTGTTCCAATACCAAGCTCACAGAGGGTTCCGTTTGTCTCATTTTTCAGAAGTACATCCAGATTCTCGCTTTTTTCTCCGGTAACAGAACGGAGCCTGCCGCCTGAGATCACCATGTGAAGAGGGCTTTCCAGCTTTCCGATACCCACCATGGAGCCGTCTATGATCATTTCTCCTTCAGAGCCGTTCTCAAGAGGAGCAATATAAGCTTCCCCGGAAGGAAGGTTTCCACACTGTCCCGGCTTTTTGTATACCCCGGGGCTTGGAACGCCGTTTCTTCCCTTCAGGGAAATCTTCAGAACCTTACCGTCCTTTTCAATGCGGGCTTCCGAAGCTTTTGTAAGCTTTTCTGTAATAACCTCTGTCAGCTTTTCTACCTGGTCGTAATCTGCAGTCATCGCCCCTTTGGAAAACATTTCTTCCGTGATCCCGGGCATGGTGGCAACTCTTGTACCTGCCTTTGCAGCCTCTATACGGGCATTGGTGTGAGTTAAAGACTGCGCCGTAGGAGCAACAACCACATCTGCGTTTTTCATGGCTGCCGCAACTGCCTTCGGAGGCTCCTGGCCGCTTAACTCCCTCTCCTTCATCACCATCAGAAGCCGTTCGCAGCCAAGGTTTCCGGCTGCTTCATAAAGAGCTTCCCCGATTCTTTTTCTTGTATCGTCTGTGACAATGAGAACCTCTTCTCCTTCTTTCACTGCCAGACAGGAAGAAAGGATTCCCTCTGCTGTTTTTATCAACTGTTCCATTTTCTTTTTTATCCGATCGAAAAAAATCGGATTTTTCCTTTCTCCCGGCAACTTCCGGGACATCTGCGTCTGTGTACGTGCTTTATAGATCTGTCAGTTCAGAAACTACACGGGCCAGAAGTGTTCTTGGCAGAACAACCTTCTTACCGGTTTTTTGTGCGAACATTTTTTTCATTTCCTGAGTATATCCAATGCAGTCCAGCACAATAAGATCTCCCTCCATGCCACTTATTTCCTCTGCCGCCTTTTCCAGTTCCCCCCAGTCTCCGTAGGGAGAGGCAGCTACTACGCTTACTTTTTGTACATAATTTTTCCACTTTGCAGCGCACTGCTCCTCCTGAAGGGGAGAAGGGGTCAGGCAGATAATATGTGAGCTTTTGGTAAGCAGAGGAACCACCCTGTCCAGAATATCGCAGGGATAGATCAGAGGGATTTTTTCTGTGGAAAGGCTCTCCGGAAAGCTGCCTGTACAGAACATCATTACAAGAGCACAGCCCTCTTCCTCCATTTTCTTTATAGCCGCCTGAAGGCGCGGCAGGATAAAGCGTTCTGCAAAGGTCACAGAACTGCCATCTGTAAGTCTGGACACCAGAACATAATCGTCCTTTTCCGGCGCAAAGGCTTTGATCTCCTCTTTTGTAAGACCGTCAAGTCCTCCTGCCTGGATCAGTTCCACAGAGCTGCCAAAGATCCCCATAATATCCTTTGTCACATCCACTCTGGGAGACTGTCCGATTGTAACCGCCCCGATTTTCATATTAGTCATGCCCCCTTATTCGTTTCCTAGAGTCTGCAGATGCTTCATGCTGCCATAAAGCTTCTGTAATCTTGCATATTCCTCCTTGTCATAAAAGCTGCACTGTCCTCTTCCAAAGGCCTTTGCCACCTCAAGCATAAAGCGTGCCGCTTCTTCTACATCCGCTGCGTGTGTACCGCCTGTGGCGCATCCCGGAACCATAGTCTCAGCTGTAATGGCAACGCCTACAACCGGCGCGTTGGTCGCTGTACAGGGCTGAAGCACACTGTTCAGATGGTGAACGTCGTTTCCGTATGGGGTGATATCCTGAGTTGCCAGCGGGAACACATACGGAAGCTTTCCTGTTGTGATCTGCATCAGCTCCAGAAGATCCTCAGAGGTTCTTAAAATATATCCTTCCTTTACTGTAGGAGAAATGGCAAAGCCTCTTGTATTGATTACACGGTTTCCCTTTGTGGTATCTACAGAAAGGATGGCGTCAAGCTCCGGAGAAACCTCTTCTCTGTTTACCTGGGACATTTCTACCGGAGAGCCCATAAAAGGAACCGGATCGTGAGGCGCTGTAGGAGCATCCGGACAGATATGAGTGGAAATAAATACGTCTCCGTCCAGAATATCTCCCTTATTCTGCATGTCCAGAAGCTTTGCAGCCAGAGCTACGGCACAGAGAGCTCCGTCCCCGTCTGATACAAAGCCAATGCGCTCCGGACGGGCGCCGATTCCGCCAAGGCGTCCCAAAAGTCCAATGGTTGGCGCGTCTCCGCCGTTCATTTTTCCGTTTTTGCCCGGAATACGCACTTTCAGCATATCTGTGCTTCCTTTTGGACCTACAAGCTCATATACCTCAATATTTGCATCCGGCTTAATGCCAAGAAGGTATTCCTTTACCTTTTCTCCTGTAACATAAGTGCTGTCCAGCACTTCATATGCATCAATGATCTGTTTCATTAACATGATCCTGTCCTCCTTATTTTTTAAGATAGCTGATCAGATCTTTTTTGATCACGTCCTCAGTTGCTTTTAAAAGCTCCGGCTCAAACATGGTGGGAGAAAGCTTCAGGTTTTCTTTATCTGCTGCAATCACATAAACCTCAAGGCCTTCCTCCATCATGGCTGTAGTTACGGGCTCGCCTGTCTCTGCATTAATTGTCATAATAAGATCCGGGAAGGTTGCCAGTCGTTCTCCATTTTTTTCTGCTGTGGCATATTCATTCCAGAAGGTAAGCTCACATCCGTCCACTGTGGCATATCCCACATCAAAGCCGCCAGTTGTTTCAATGGAAAAATTCTCCACCTTACCTTTTGCAAGCACCCGTCCCTTCAGGAAGCCGCACAGCTCTTTTACGCCCTCCGCCACAGAAGCATCAAGACCTTTTAAGAATGCTTTTCCTGTTTCAATGGCAAACTGTACGCCGCCGGGAGCGCCGTTCTTTTTCGCATAGGATACACTTACCGGATTTCTGGCTACTGCAACCAGACCGCCTGCCTCAATGGAAGCCAGGCGCACCAGCTTTGAGGTATGTTCGATACTTCCCTCAAAGAAACATTCCACATGGCTGCCTGTTTCCGGATTTCCTCCAACACAGGCTTGAACCGTCTTATAATCTGTAATCTTATGAAGATTCATGCTTCCCATAACCCCTGTGGGGTGGGCGCGGCCATTGCAGGGAAGATCCACAAGGGGAAGTCCGAGAACTGCTGCCTGAAGCCATCCGTTTACCGTTGCTTCTCCGCCCTGTTCATTGGTAATGATCCCGGCAACAGGAAAATCACAGTTTCTCTGAAGAAGAACAATGGTCTTTACCAGATCTGCCGGAGTCATAAACTGATTCTCCGCATTTGGAGCGCCCACAAGGGAGGCGGTCAGTACCATGTCGTTATCGTCAAGATCCTCAGCGCTTAAAAGTCTGAGATCTGCATACTCTACTGCAAGCTTTGCGTATTTGCGGCCTTTTTTTGCATCGCCTCCGCCGCCCCCTCCCAGGATGGTTCCTCCGTAAAGAGCAGCGTCAAGAATCTCCTCTGTCAGTTTGATTCCTTTTGTTTTCATAAATCAACCTTCTTTCTAGTGTGAGCTTATGTTACTTTTTCTTTCCAAGAGAAAGCGTTGCTGTGAAGAAACTGTACAGCGCGGCTCCTGCCAGAGAACCTGCGCCCAGAATATTCAGTGTCTGCTCGTTTTCTTTGTTGCGTTTTACAAGAACATAACGTAATACAAGGGCGATCAGGATTGTCAGACCATTGATGGTAGAGCCTACCAGAAGACCTGTAGCAAAAAGGATGCCCACCTGTCTGGAACCTCCCAGAAGCTGGATGATCGCGCCGGGGATTGCCCAGATCACAAGCCATTTGGCAACGCCTGCACCTGCGCCGGCTTCAATGGTTGCGGCAAAGGTAGCATCTACCGGAGCAAAAAGTCCCTGGTCAAAATATTTTCCTGCCATAATGGCAACCAGAACAAAGGCAACCACAAAGCCGATCATTTCAGAGTAATACTGCTGCTTTCTTCCTTCCAGCTCTAATTCCTGATCCTGACCGCAGCCGCGGAGAATATATCCGCATTTCAGGTCATAGGCCATATCAGAAAATGCCGGGCCGGTAGCAGAGGTATAAGCCACAAGGATTCCAAGAGGAATTGCCGGGAAGCCGATCAGCATACCAACAATCAAAAAGATTAAAGCTGTGGCAAACCCCGGGAACCATCCGGAATACATGGCGGAAATACCAACGATCAGCTCAGAGGCAATGGCTGCAAATGCAGAAAATATAACCCAGATAATCAGCTGGAACATACTCATATCTGACCAGATTCCTGTAATTACTGCAAGAAGCACTGCCACGATCAGGTACGCCACATAGCCTCCGCCGAGAGCTTTTTTCATATTTGCCATACTGGAAGAAAACTTACCGGCAGCGCTGTTTCCGTCACTTTTTTTCAAAAGCATACGTCCGCACTGGATCAGGGAAATAAGACCAGCTCCGATCATGATTCCATGAGGCATGTACTGGAACATGGGCTGAGCCATCAGATCAGCGCCTTCTCCGAAAAGATCTGTAATAACCGGAAGGCTTGTTCCAAAAATATCAATAATAAATCCGTTTGTCTTAATAATGCCAATTACAATACTTCCCACGCCAAGAGCTGCCATGGCTGCAAAATCACCAAACCAGGAAACACCCAGAAGGTCTGTGGGAATACCGATCATCTTACCGCCAATACCGATTCCCATACCAGCCAGAAGCAAAAGAGCTTTTTTGCCCTTCTGTACAACTGCAAGAATGGATTCTGCGGAAGCTACGCCCGGAGGCCATGCCCCTTCTGCCGGAAACATTTCGCTGTCAAAGGTTTTATAAAGAATCGTAGCGTCAATAATGGTTGCCAGAAAAGAACCGATCAGCATCGGGTACATCAGATCCATTCTTCCCATAATAACCGGAACACCAATGGGAAGAAGGAAGCAGTTTGCTGCTGAAAACGTAGCTCCTGAAATGGATGTCTGAATCAGATTCTGACAGTGGATACTCTGATATTTTTTAAGTATCGCAATGGGAATTCGCGATATGATAATCGCAAACAATGCTCCTACGATCGAGGTGTTGGGCGCCACGCCGGTACGCACGATCAGCTCCAGACCAATGATCGCACCAAGCACACTCATTACAATATTCAGGATCAGAATATGGGGAGCATATGCTTTCGGATGTTCTGATGCATGGATATGAAGCTGTGTGTAGTCTTTTTTGGTGTTGTTACTCATCTTGTCTCCTCCTTTTAGTAAAAAAATAGCCGATGCAGGATCGCCCACATCGGCTTCACGCTTCTTGTGTTAAGATGATATCACTTTAAACCAATAAAATCATCGTTACCGAAGCACCATTTTTATATTATGAATTGTGCATAATGCACATTTATTGTACAAATCATAAAGGTATAAATCTCCAATTTTGCACAACAGAATCCGTAATACACAGATATAAAGGAAAGGTTTAACTCTATATGTGCATCTTATATTGTATGATTCATTCCTCTTTTTTCTTTAAAATTTGTTGTCTTATTGTATATATCTTCTTACCTTACAGGCAAATTCCAGTTCCTGAAGTTCCTCCATATTATCCAGATCTGTGTTCAGGATCTCCTGTATTTTCTGGATACGGTGGGCCATTGTGTTCCTGTGAAGATAAAGAGCCTCTGCTGCAAGCTTCCTGGAACCATGCTTCTGAGTAAGAACGTCAAGGGTTTCCAAAAGAGCACTTTCATGAACCCTGTCGTATTCTGCCAATGGCCCCAGCTTTCTCTGAACAAACTCTCCAGTTTCCTCCTGCTGTGCAATATGCAGAAGAATCCTGTCATACTGAAGGTTTTTCAGAAAGACAACTGCCTGCTTCTGTTCTTTCATCTTGCGGATCCGGAACCCTTCAGTAATCTCCTGATATAACTCCGGAAGCATCAGATATCCTGTGATCTCTTCGCTTATCAGCGCAAAGCAGGCACAATTATTCACTGCCTTTGTTTTTTCAACCAGTTCCAGAGAAATCTTTTTCAGCATTTCCTCAGAGCAGCTGCCTCCTATCATACAGAAACAGGATTTTTTACGGCATACACAGGTTCCCTGAATGTAATATTTTTCCAGAATCCGGAGAGCTTCTTTTATCTGCATCTCCCGCTTCATTTCCAGAAAGGGCGAATAATCCCCGTTCTCTTCAAGCTGAAGAGTGATCACTCTTGCCGGAACCGGGGGCCAGTGAAGGGCAAAGGTACGATGTTCCACTTCCTCTTCCTGAGTGATCTTGCCTGTCAGAAGCTCCAGAAAAAGCTTCTGATCCTGTTCCAGCTTATTCTGCTGTCCCATCCGGTATCGGGCATCCATATGAATCTGATTTTTTGCCTCCACAACAGCCACCATTACCGGAAAAACAATATCCTGAAACCCCGCATTGTTATTCAGGAAAAAAAGAGGCAGCGCCAGCTGATCAGCCAGTTGAAGCGCTTCCTGAGGAAAATCATCAAAAAACCTTGTCTTGATGGCAAGGGCAGAACAATTTGCCTCATGCATGTTTTGGATCAGCTCCAGAAGCGCCTCCTTATCGTTGCGGATGGCATAGCCTGTTGTAATTAAAAGAACATGCTCCCGCAGCCATTCCTTCATCTTTGGCTGTTCCATCATGTCATAGGATTCTACTTTGCGCATGATCCCGTTTTTCCCTGCTACAAGAGAGGCTCCTCCGCTGCTCCATATTTTTTCGATATCTTTTACATATAACTCCATCTAAAAGCCTTCCTCTTATGTTCCTGCTGTTTTTGTTCAGTATTTCTCCAATAGTTTCAAAAATTTTTTGTCATTCATCTGCTCATTTGTTATGTAGTTACCATCCAAAAACAGCGCGTATGTTGTGACTGGTGTCGGTGCATTCTGAGCCTGTTCTTTACTCTGCAAATGAATTGCCTGAAACTGTATGGATTTTTCTTTTGCAATCTCCTCGATTACAGGCACATATTTCGCATTGAACGGACATTGACTGGTATAATACAGAACATATCCTTTTTCTTTAATATGAGGATTTTTTGCACATTCCTTAAACTTTGGCAAGTGAGCCTTTTCACTAAACGGCAGATACCACAGCTGAATACCATTTTCAACTTCATCGCAAGCGCGAAATCCTTTATATTTTAAAAATTCAGGATCGGCTAAAAATGGCTTCTTTTTTGCTGCTGCCAAAATACATAATCCCTTTTTTCCTTTATTTTTACTGTCCTCAATGCAGGCATTTAATAAATCTGATGAATAGCCATGCCCTTTAAACGAACCCGCAACCCATAAACAATCGATATACATATAGCCATCTGCCAAAATGGGATTCCACGCATTTTCCGCAGGGATATATTCAATAAAGCACTTTCCTCTTTCTGTACCTTTCAGAAAAACCAAGCCCTCTCCAAACCGCTCTGACAACCAGGCCTTTTTTGAAGAGACCTGAATATCATTGTTATTAGAAAGCGCGCAGCATATATGCTCTTTTTTTATATTCTCACTGGTAACCTTTATATATTCCATTATGTAAAGCCTCCGCCACCTTCTGATTTTTATATTTTTCAGCTCAAAAAACTGAGAGTTCCTGTTATAACTCAATATTAATTTCATATTTCTCATCAATAAATATACAGTTTACTTTATATTTCTGTGCATTACGCAATATTTCTGCATTATCTTCTAAAACACTCTCCATAGTACACCATTCATCATCCAAACGATTTTCAACGGTATTCGAATATCTCTTTATAAGTCAGGGGGCTAATGCCCCTTATGCTTTTCTCTTTTCTTTTGCTGCTTCAGTTCAAACTTTCGCAGTTCTTCCGCTTCTTTTTTCTCTCTGCTTCTGACCTTCCGCTTCTGTTTGTCCTGTTCCTGCTGTAATTTCAATGCCTGCTGCGCTTTTATTCCAACGCCTGTTTCCTGCATTTGTCTTTTCGCCTCACGCTGCATCCTTTTGGGATTTCTTTTTAATTCTTTTACAACAGTTTCAACAACAGGACTAAATTTCAAAGCGGAATAGCATTTTTGAATATATTCCTGTAGTTCAAAATCTTTTGGTTCTGCACCAAAAGTTACTTTGGCTACAGATAGTTTTCCATCCTCGATACGTTCAAATACACCTACCCAAAATGGTGCTTCAAAATATACCGTCAGTTTTCCACTAACTTTGTTCATAAGAATCCCTCCTAAAATAATTGTTGAACAAAGAATGGACAACCCGGAGGGGCAGGTTACTTACCCTATTCGCATAGGACGGCTGGGCTACCTACCAGCTCTAGCACACTTTTAAGTGTGCATTGCGTTTTTATCTTTGCATTTATAATCAAGCCATATGGCACGATTAACTTAATATGACAATTTCTGATTTATTGTATCTTCACAAAACTTTCTCCATGGAAAAATGCAGAAAATCTTTTACTCCCGTTTCCGTCCGCTCCGTTTCTTTTTCCGGGGATCTGGCGGAGGGGAGAAGGTCTGAATGTAATCCTGCCGGATCAGTGTTGCATCATGTGAAAGGAAAGCAGCTACACGCTCCTGATCGGAAGCTTGCTCCGGGAAAAAGGACGCAAATTTCTGTGCCAGCTGTTCCTCCTTTCCATACAGTTTAAGAGTTCCTTCATATCCTGCCAGTTCTCTTAGCACAGCAGTAAATTCTTCATATCTTTTTTCTCTTATCTCCAGATCCACTCCTGCCTTTGCAGTTGTGCCATTCAGATAAATAATTTTCAGCAGAGTATCGTTTTTAGACCGATCCACTGTTACCCACAGTGCCAGCTTTTTTGAGATTAATTTCCCGCCTATCAGCATCCAGTTCTGGCTTCGATAAATTTCCAGATACTTTTTCATGGCATCATCTTCAAACTCTATTGGCTCAAAATGTTCTCCATCCAGCAGCTGCTCCAACTGTTTTTTGCTGAGAATCTGATTCAGCACCGGAATGTTCCGGTAAGGCGTACATACATAGCGTCTCATTTTCTGAAACAGAGCCACAACCAGAACTGCTGTGCCAAGTAAAAACAGGAAAAGCTCTCCATCCATTTCAATTTTCCCGGTTACAGTTACCCAAAAGCCTCGCAGAACCAGCACAACACCAAAGCCCCACAGCCCAAAAACCAGTAACTTTTTCAGCGGATGAAAATGAATCCAGTCGATGATCTGCACCTGTTGTTTTCCGCTCATAGGTTTTCCGCACAAAAGCAGACGGGTAATCCACTGATTCAAAAGTTGCGGAATACATGCAATTCCAAAGAAAAAAGCAGCAATACCGGCATAAATGGCAATCCCGATCCATCCAATATCCAGATAAGACTCCAGAAGAAGAGGGAAACTTAGCAGCAGCATAAGGAGGAAAAATGGAGCAGATGACTTCCTGTGTTCCTTTTGAATCTTCAGATCATTTATGGCAGAATAGATGCACAGGAAAGCGATCATGACCGCTGACATCGCTCCTGACACCCAGTTTTTAAGATTTCCGAACCGCAGGACATGCTCCTCCCTGTGCATGCCAGAAAATTTTCCAGTAATACCCGCATAGATGCAAAATCCCAGGTAAACCAGAGCCAAAAGCGCCCCTGTCAGCTTTAAAATTGTTTTTCCTGAAAGTTTTCTTTTCTCCATCTTTATCCTTTTCCTGTAAAATCACTAAAAAAATTAATCTGCTTTCAGATTTTTATCCAGAATCACCAGTTCTCCGTTGCGTTCAATGATACCAGGCTGAACCACAACGATTTTCAGGCCTTCCTGCAATTCCAGATACTGCGAAGCATAACCCCAGACCCTGATCTGATCGCCTTCCTCAAGCTCAATGGCAGTGCTTACAGTACCATCTTCATTTAAAAGCTGGTTGGCAATACAGTAAAGCTGGCCGGTTGTATCCTCTGCGATGTAGAAAGATACATCCGAAGCGAGCGGCGTACCGGCAATAGCCTTATATTCACCAACTTCTTCGCCCCAAATAGTGCCTTCACTGTAAAATCCAACGGCCATATTTTCTTCATATCCTTCAATAATTGCATTGAAATCCTGAGCATACGGCTCCATCTCGGCTGTTGTCGTATCCTTGTAAGCGGCAATCTTTTCATTTGATACCTGTTCTTTTATTTCCTGCGGCTGATAATCCTTGTATTCAAAAATATTATCCGAAGCAAGTGTGATCGCTGTGTAGTCATCACCCAGCATGACTTTATAAACAGCAATCTCATCATCACCAACAGTACGATTAATGTCGATATTTCCTGCGGAATTCAGTTCATATCCGTCTACACCTTCCAACGCCTTTTGTAAGGCTTCGTTGGACATGACACAGTTGATCCCATTGAGCGTTACAAAGAAATCAGAATCTGGCTGATCCTTATCCGCAGAGTATTCCAGTTCCGCCACCATTCCGCCCTCAGCAGGCTTACATGGCTCTGTCCCGGCATTTACGATTGCCACATCCATTTCCTGACCGTCTTTGGAAAGTTCCCCATAAATACGCTCGCCGGGCTGCAGAGAAACCTCAGCCGCATCATATTCTTCCGTTTCCAGACTCCATCCGGCCTGTATCAGCCGGGAAGTTTCCAAAGGAAGCGTGTAATAAGTACCGTCCAGTACGAACTCAGGCGTCCCGTCATTTTTCAGCTGAGACAGAATGGCCTCATCCGTACAGCCTTTATCTCTGCCCGCAGCTTCCGGAGCCGATGCCTGAGGTTTTGAGCCGCATCCGGCAAGCATACTGCACACCAGCGCACATCCTGTCAGTAAAGCAATCCATTGTTTTTTCATAAGCGTAAATCCTTTCTGCGATACCATCAAATTTGTTTTATGTATGAGCAAGTCATATCCTATATAAATGGCGATTATACACCGATCAGCGTCATGACCACATAGAGTACGATCAGCAGGAGCGCAAGACACATTGCACAGAAAACGGCAATGGTGGTTTTGACCCTGTACCGCTCCTTTAATGTCAGAACCATCATTGCAAGTACATCAAAGGAAAAGAAGAACTGGCAGATTCCAGCTAAAACCGCCAACCATTTCGGATGTACGCCGTCTTTCCATGACTTTATCAGATAAGCGATGGCGTAGGGAGCTGCCCCTAACAGAATCCCGTATCCTAAAATCAAAAAAACAATAGTTACCAGTCCGAACAATGCCATCAGAGGCAATGGGAAGAATGCCATCAGCGTTACATATACGGTGATGCTCCCTCCGACCAGATAGAACGGGATCAGTCCATACTTGATGATCAAAGTGCAGTTCAGCAATGTCTTTCTTGACCACTTTCTTCCTGCGGTCAGCACAACGATCAAATTGACGATTCCCATGATAAAGGGCAGAAGGATCGATACTATCTGCAATGTGATCGCATTGCCAAAACAGACTGCCAAAAGAAAGAATGTATAAGACACAATCACATAGAGTACCGGGAGGATATAAGTCATTTAACAGCCTCCTTTCTTCGCCGGATCAACCAGAGGATCAGCCAGATCAGGCAGACCGGGAACGAAAACAGGCTTAAAATCAAAAGTCCGGCTCCAAATGATCCGAGGATTGAGTCCCCGGCGATTATATTACTGATGATTCCGAGCAGTGCCAGACCAAAGCTGAAAGAGAGCCAGCAAAAGAATGCATATTTACTTTCTTTGGCGTTTGCGGGTACTCTTGATTCTCCCTTTTTGTTTCCAAGCCGGGTTTTTAGCTGTTGGCTCAGAAGTCGTTCCTGCTCCTCTAATTCTGTATCTCCGATCGCCCTTGCGTAATCACCCCGAAGCAGGTGATACCCTATTTTATCCTGCGTATTTTTTGCCTGATGCAGAAACTGTTCCAGAGTCTCTTCTGCTTCTGCCCAGCGCTTTTGCTCCAGCAGAGCGGAGAACCAGTTCGCTGTAATGATATTTTTAGAATGCCTGCTGAGTGCCCAGGGACGCCAGTGATCCAGTCCCTGTTTCAGTTTTTCAAGATCATGGTCACTTTGATAAGCCACCACATAGGGGTTCAGTTTCTTTGCCAACCAGCGTTCATATCTGCAATATGCGAAAAAGCACAGAGCCAGCAGTGCAAGAAACACTACAACAGCAATCCACATAGTCTCGTAAGAAAAAAAGTGATCATAAATCAGACACGCAGCTCCGGAGAGAGCAGCAATGCTGAAAATTGGCCATGGATTCCTCATAATAGCAATATCTCCAATCATTTGTTTGTATAAAGATTTCTTCCGCCGAATTCATTCTTCCCCATCACCATAGTCTCCTGAATCCTGCCTGTCACATGCTCCAGCAGATAAAAGATCGTCTCGTAATGGATGTACTGCAGGATATTTTCGTCAAACATAAATTTCAGGTTTGCGGGAAATTCCTCGTCTCCCTCCCAGAACTGAAGGATCACAGGCAAAAAAGAAAACGGGTACAGCTTTACCGCCACATCGCCTTTCAAATCTGTTTTTTCACCAAAAGATTCACAGGCCTTTTCAAGAGCCGCTACCTTTCCGTTAAAGCTGTCAGCGGTTTTCTGAAACAGATTTACGCCCGGAGGATTCGCCTGCACAATCCCCTTCAGCATACTGATGGAACAGAATTTTCCGGACAGGCTGCAGTTATCTTTTGAATAACAAAGTACATCATAGATTGTCATGGACTCATTGAAATCTGCTTCTGCAGCTGAGTGAAACCCATCCTCGGACCATTCCACCACACCGTTTTTGCGGTTAATTCTGTAGGGTCTTCCCATAAAATCCAGGTACAGATACTGTCCGTCATTTTTCAGCAAAAATTTCCGGATCATTTTTTCCTGGTCATATTTTATAAATTTATCCCGCATCCTGTTCCTTGTGATCTCATAATTTGATACCTTCATTTTTCCTCTTCCTTAATCTGCAGCTTCTAAATCAGCTGATTCGGTTATAGCTGTCATATTTTTATACTTCCGGTAAGTTTTATAAAAAGTCTGTCAAAAATCTCACAGCCTGATATTTCATAGACTTCATTGATTATTTTTGATTTTATCATACATTTACAGAAAAAGACAGAGTATTCTTACGGCCTGAAGCCAAATAAATACTCTGTCTTAAAAAACTTAAAAAATGATAGAATCTATATTTTTATTCCTGAAATCCTCCCTGTTCTCTTTCACAGCTATCAGCAGTTGTCTGCGTTCAGGCTGCATACTGTCCTGCAAGCACAGTCCTTCGCACTTTTTTCCTGACAAAGAAAAAGCATACCGCCTGAAGCACAATGGTAACGGTCCAGGATGCAGGATAGGAAATAAAAAGAAAATCAAGAGATCTGTGAGCCGGAAATACCAGATAGATCCAGATGATCCTCATTCCGACCGTTCCGATCACGGAAAGGACCATGGGTACGGCAGAATAGCCCATTCCCCGCAGCGCTCCCGGAAAAAGGTCCATAATACCACAGAGAAAATAAGGAACTGTGGTAAAGGCAAGGATCTCCAGTCCGCAGGCTATCACATCTGCCTCGCTGGTGTAAATCCTGAGAAGGCCGGAACCAAAGAACCAGGCTCCAAAACCCAGGCTGAAGGAAACTCCTACAGTAAGAATCATGCAGTTTACAAGAACCTTGTCCATTCGTTTCAGTTTACCCACTCCATAATTCTGACTGGTAAAGCTCATACATGCCTGAGTAACAGAATTGGCTGCAGCATAAAGGAAGCCAAAAATATTGTTGGCAGCCGTATAGCCTGCCATGGCAACGGAGCCAAAGGAATTTACAGAGGACTGCAGCATTGCATTGGAAAAATTAATAACCGTGCTCTGAAGTCCTGCCGGAATACCTACCTGAAAGATCTGCTTCAGGTACTTCCACTTAATAGTAAGTCTGGAAAAACGGAGCTGATAGCTGCTCTCTGATTTATACAGGCATCGCAAAACCAGAATACAGGAAATCATCTGAGCGATAATGGTTGCAATGGCAACTCCCGCTACATCCAGACGGAACCAGATCACCAGAATCAGGTTCAGAACCGCATTGGTGATTCCTGAAATGATCAGAAACAAAAGCGGTCTTTTAGTATCTCCCACAGATCTTAAAATAGCTGCCCCGTAATTGTACAGCATAAAAAAAGGCATTCCGATAAAATAAATCCGCATATAAAGGGCTGACTGGTCAATTACATCTGCCGGAGTACCCATAAGCTCCAGGGCGAATCTGGAAAAGCCCAGTCCCACAAATGCCATCACAACGCCACTGATCAGAGCAAACATAATAGAAGTATGTACGGTCTCGGACATTTCCTTTGCTTTTCCGGAAGCATAAAAACGGGCGCTTAGCACATTTGCTCCCAGAGAAACACCTATAAACAGATTGGTAAAAATATTAATCAGCGCTGTAGTTGATCCTACGGCTGCCAGAGAACGGCTGCCGCTGAATCTTCCCACCACCACAATATCCACTGCATTAAACATCAGCTGCAAAATGCCGGACAACATCAGCGGAATCGAAAATGAAATAAGCTTGGGCATAATCGAGCCATTGCACATATCAATTTCGTATTTGCTGTTTTTCAATTCTCTCTCCTCTTTTCCTCATTTAAGTAAATATTCTTTCCTGAAACAGTCTGTTCAACTGCAGAAAATACTTTTTCAGTCAGCCAGACTTCCCAGATAATAAAAGCCTTTACACTCCTCAAGCTTTACATTTACATAAGTGCCCAGAAGACTTTCATCTGCCGGAAAATGTACCAGAAGATTGTACTGGGTCCTTCCGGTAAAAATTCCCTTCTCCTTGCTTTCCTCTTCTACCAGAACCTCCTGAACGGTTCCTGCAAACCGGGAGGAACGGATTCTTCCCTGCTCCTGTACAAGGGCAAGAAGACGGTTAAAACGCTCCTTTGTCACATCTGCCGGAACCTGATCCTCTTTGGCGGCTGCCGGAGTTCCGGTGCGTTTGGAATAAATAAAGGTAAAGGCAGTATCGTATCCGGCCTTTTTTACCACATCCAGAGTCTCCTGGAAATCTTCCTCTGTCTCTCCCGGGAAGCCTACAATAATATCCGTTGTAAGAGAAATATCCGGGATGGCAGTACGGATTTTTTCTACCAGGTTCAGATATTTCTCTTTGTCATAGCGACGGTTCATCTCCTTCAGAACACGGCTGCTGCCGGACTGAAGAGGAAGGTGGAGATGATGGCAGATTTTTTTGCTTTTTGCCATTACCTCAATCAGCTCATCAGAAAGGTCCTTCGGATGAGAAGTCATAAAACGGATGCGCTTCAGTCCTTCCACTTCTTCCAGCATGGTAAGAAGCTGGGCAAAGGTCACTGGATTTTCCAGAGTTTTTCCGTAGGAATTTACATTCTGTCCCAGAAGCATTACTTCGGAAACTCCGTCTGCCACAAGACGTTCCACTTCCTTTACAATGGCTTCCGGTTTCCGGCTTCTCTCTCTTCCTCTAACATAAGGCACAATACAGTAGCTACAGAAGTTATTGCAGCCAAACATGATATTTACACCGGATTTGAACGTATAGTTGCGCTCTGTGGGAAGATCCTCCACGATCTGATCCGTTCCCTCCCAGATATCCACGATCTGCATGTCAGATAACAGCATATCGTAAAAAAGCTCTGCAAACTTAAAAATATTGTGGGTTCCAAACACCAGATTTACAAAAGAATAGGTTTTTTTGATTTTTTCTACTACCTGAGGCTCCTGCATCATGCATCCAAAAAGAATGATCTTCATATCCGGATTCTGATCCTTCAGACTGTGAAGATGGCCCAGACGTCCGTACACCTTCAGATTGGCATTTTCGCGGACGGTACAGGTATTGTAAATTACAACATCTGCCTCCTCACTGTCCTGACGGACATATCCGATTTCGTCCATGATTCCGGCTACAGCCTCAGACTGTTTTTCATTCATCTGACAGCCAAAGGTAGTAAGACAATAGGTTACAGGACGCCCGATGGTCTGCATTTTCTGCTGTGTCAGCGCTCTGGCAAGCTCAATAAAGGAACGCTGACGTTCTGTTTCATTCTGTATCTCTTTTGTTTCTGTATCTTTTATCATAAATATCGTTGCTCCTTGTTTATTTTCTTATTTTTCTATGATACAGGAATTTTATAATTCTGTCAAAATTTTTCCGGATACCGTGAATAAACAACAGCAGCACTTTACACATGGCAATATCCCGCAAGGTGTTTCGGCATATTTTGCGAAAATCCAATGATATACGGGGAAAATGGCAATCATCCAGGGTAATCCGGAATGTATTTTGACCGGGCTGCCGGGAACAGCGTAAACAGCAAGTCCATCGTTGCCTCAAAAAACACCCGGCAGTTCTCAGGAATCAGCTCCTGAAGTCTGCCGGGATCAACATTTTAAGCGGTTATTTAAAGTTCGCCCACAGAAAAAATATACTCCAGAGGGATTGTGTAAATCTGCTGATACCGGTTTTCCAGAAGAGAGCTTTCCTCTTCACCCAGACCGGACGGCAGCTCTATCCGAAAAGACGGCTGTCGGGTAAGCTCCGCATAATATCTTTCCGGTGTTCCTTCTCCCTGAATTGCATGATTTTTTTTCTGCTGTTCCAGAGAAAACTTTTCCATGCAAAATCCTGCCTGCTTCTGAAAATGTCTTGCCAGCCGATAGCTTTTCTGGTTTACCCCAAAAGCCTGAGGCTGCCTGAAATATACGATCCTTTTATCTGCCTGTCCAAAAGAAAAAAATCCTTTTCCCTGATATTCCTGCAAAATACGCACCAGAGCCTTTGTTTCATTTTCACTGGCAGGCTCATGATAAATCCGCATTTTCCTGTAATAGCTGGTTGGAAAATTTTTCTGCAGATTCATGCCTCTTGCGTTACAGAAGTATTCTGTGCAGGCTGTCTCCTGCATACGGAGCATCTGTCGGTAAACGGGATTTCGTATTACCGTGTAGCCTTTTTCGTAGATCTCATATCCGTCAGGATTCAGAAGGGGAATGAAACATATCTTCCATGCAGAAAGAAGCTGTTTCACGTCATAAAGCTCTTCCAGCACCCATCCGCATTCCCATGCCCGACAGTATTCCTTTGCCATGCGAAGAAGACAGGACGGCATATGCCGCTCCGTTCCGTTCAGCCCGCTGACACAAAAAATCACCTGGTCTCCCTGTCCCACCTCGATCATGGGAATCATCCGTTCATCATGACTGTTTCCAATTACCCGGAACTGCGCAATCGCCCTGTATCTCCGGGCAGTTTCCCATAGTTCATAATATAAATTCTCATAAGCAAAAATTGTTGTTTCCATCATCTGCCTGTCCCCCTGCTCTTCATACTGAATATATATGAAAAGAGACAGGCTTTTAGACCTGTCTCCTTTATGGGCAAATTCTGTCAGATATGCTCAGAAGTTCTGTCAGATATCTTCTTTTTTACGTTTTCTTACAAGCACATAGCCTCCCGCCAGCAGAGAGAAAACTGCCAGAACGGACATGGTTCCAATCGGAGATTCATCTGCTGTGGATACGGCTGACTTGGACGTAGAATCGGAATCCTTTTCTGAAGCCGCCTCTGTCGCCTTAATATCTGCAACAGAGCCTCCGCTTGTTCCGTCATAGTTCAGACCGTCGTCCGGATTCTCTTTGTTGTAATTATCAATGTATTCCTTCCACTCTTCATCAGAAATTTCTGCGGAGCTGAAAGAAGTTTTCATATATTCAATTACATCTGTATCTGTCCATTCCGTACCATTATAAGTCTGTTTCTGGAAAAAGATGTACAGAGGATAGGTAGCCGCCTCCCGGATTCCTTTTTCCTGAGAACCGATTCTCCATGACTTGTTTTTTGTTCCGTTTACAGACATGGACCAGTACAGCGGAATCCATCTCTCATCGCCGGAAACCGGATCAGTGTCGTTCTGTCCTGCGCCTACTACCTGGAAATCATAGAATTTCCTTGGATAGAACTGCAGCGGATTTTCCAGACCTGTCACCTTACTTTCTGTCACTTCATATTTACGCGGTGCGCGGGTAGTTACAGTAGGTGAAACAGTCGGAGAAGCCGGACGGCTGCTGTTACTGAGCTTCAGCACTCTCAGCTGGGCGGAGCCTTTATCCGGTTTTGCCGCAACTACAAGCCAGGAATCCTTTTCCGGAACCTTTTCTGCCTTTACGGTAAAGGTTGTATTTGCCTTTGCCGGAGTTTTTGCCTTACTGGAATCATACAGTTTTTTGATAGTATTTGTATCACTTCCTGCATCTACAAAATAATAATACCATTTACAGTCCTTTGTTGTGGACATTTTTGCAGTTACTGTATTATGATCCATCCATTTCAGGGATTTACTCTGATAAGTTAAAAATGACGGAGAAGCTGTAGGTGTGGGACTTGGTGTCACGGTAGCAGATGCGTTTACCTTCAGCACTGCGCTTAATCCATCCTCACCCAGCACAACGGAATAATCCTCTGTATCATAAGCCAGCTGTTCTGCCGCTGCCTTAAACTCTTCGGAAGTAACATCTGTGCCATCTGCCTTTTTCCCTGCTTTTGCCACAGTTTTTTTATCTGCCGGAGCTGCGGCTGTCAGAGAGATGGAGGAACCTGTCAGTACATCTGTCACAACCACTGATGCATCCTGATCCAGATAAAGGTTTGCCCCGGTATTCTCCTTTATGGCAACTGTGCCCTGTACGGCAATATCCGTATTGCTGTAAACAGCTCCCATGGCTCCGGTATTTCCGGTAATCGTGCCGCCTTTCAGCACAATGCTTCCCCCGTTATTGGAAACAGCGCCGCCTTTTGCAGTGGTGTTATTTCCTGTCAGAGTGACACCTGCTGAAATGCCGAAAGCGCCGGAATCGCTGACATCTGCCAGGCTTCCCTCGGAAGGTTCTTCCTCACCTTTTCCGTTGCTTCCGTCTACAGTAAGATCAGAACCGTCTTTTACAGAAAACTGAAGCTCGCTGCCCTGTCCGGCAACTGTGAACATCGTTCCGTTAAATACTGTTCCGTCTTCCTTCTGCTCTCTGCGAATGGTGATTCCCGGCGCGGCAGCGACAATGCTGACCTTTTTGCCGGAAACAGAAATGGTTCCTGACAATGCAAGGCTGTCTGTGATCTCGATCACAGTGGATTCCTGAGCGCCGCTTTCTATGGTGGGAGCAGCATCGACCGCCTCCTGAAGTGTCTTATAATAGGTTACCGTTTCCTGATTATTTTCATCTATGGTAATAATGGAAATTCCTGTTGGCTCATTTTCCAGAGTTTCCGGGGCTTCTGAAGGAACTGCCTCCGGTGTTGTCTCTGTTTCCGGAACCTGTGTAGGCTCTGCCGGTGTCTCCGGAACTGTGGGTGTTTCTGTGGGTTCTGCAGGAGTCTCGGTAGGCGCTTCCGGTGTTGTTTCAGGCGTCTGTGTAGGCTCTGCTTCCGGTGTTGTCTCTCCTCCTTCTTCCTGAGGAATCTCGCCGGAATTCTCTCCCTCAGTTACTTCAGATGAAGCTGCAGGGATATCATTTTCTGCTGCCAGAGCAGCGGAAGGAACGGTTCCGGCAGTCATGGCTCCAGCCAAAAGAATTGCAAATAACTGTTTTTTTCTCATTATGTCCTCCTATCTTACGGACGTATCTGCCCATTTCCGTAAATAATGTACTTGGTCGTTGTCAGAGCAAGAAGTCCCATAGGCCCTCTGGCGTGAAGCTTCTGGGTACTGATGCCGATTTCTGCTCCATATCCGAATTCACATCCGTCTGTAAATCTGGTGGAAGCATTGACGTAAACTGCAGCAGCGTCTACCTCATCCAGGAATTTCTGTGCATGCATATAATTGTTTGTGATAATAGCTTCTGAATGACCTGTGTTGTAACGATTGATATGCGCAATGGCTTCCTCTACAGAATACACTATTTTAATGGACAGTATGTAATCCAGATATTCCGTTCCCCAGTCCTCCTGGGAAGCAGGAACCGCTCCCGGCATCAGGGAAAGAGCCTCCTGGTCTGCACGCATTTCCACGTGTTTTTCGCGAAATCTTTCTGCCAGTACAGGAAGAAGAACTTCTTTCATGCTGTCATGAACAAGCAGGGATTCACAGGCATTGCACACACCTACCCTCTGAGTCTTCGCGTTCATGATAATATCTGCTGCCATTTCCGGATCAGCGGTCTCATCTACATAAATATGACAGTTTCCGGTACCTGTCTCAATGACCGGAATGGTGCTCTGATTTACCACTGCTTTGATCAGTCCTTTTCCTCCACGGGGGATTAGCACATCCACATATTCATTCATTTTCATAAATTCCCCGGCGGTTTCTCTGGAGGTATCCTCAATCAGCTGAATGGCATCCTCTGTAATTCCCTGAGCCTTCAAGGTTTCGCGGATACATTTCACAATTGCCTGATTGGAATGAATGGCATCACTTCCGCCTTTCAGGATCACAACGTTTCCCGTTTTAAAACAAAGCCCGAAAGCATCTGCGGTTACGTTGGGACGCGCTTCATAAATAATTCCGATAACTCCAAGAGGAACTCTTTTCTGTCCGATCAGAAGTCCGTTGGGACGTTTTTTCATTCCGGTAACTTCTCCCACAGGATCTTCCAGATCTACAAGTTGGCGAAGTCCGTCTGCCATTCCTTCGATTCTTTCTCTGGTAAGAAGAAGTCTGTCCACCAGACCTTCCGGCATATGATTTGCCTTACCGTTTTTTACATCTTCCTCATTTGCTTTTAAAAGAGTTTCCGAACTTTCAACCAGATGATCTGCCACAGCGGCAAGCACCTGATTTTTTTTATCTGTGGAAATGGTGCGGAGAGCAGCTTCTGCATCTTTTGCACGCTTTCCAAGCTGAACAAGCATTTCTTTCATAATCTGACCTCCCTGAATTTTAGCCTCTTATGCACTGTTTTTCCGTTACAACGATCTCCGGTGAAATATCTGTAGGCTCTGTAGGAACCTGTGGGAGAAGCTGAAATTCAAAGGCTGCTGCCACACGTTTTACCCGGGGATGTTTTTCCAGATAGCGGTCATAAAATCCTCCGCCATAGCCTACTCTGTGATTCTGTCTGTCAAAGGCAACGCCTGGCATGATCATCAGGGCGTCCTCCCACTGTACGATCTCTCCGGACACCGGCTCCGGGATCCCATAGTATCCCGGCTCCAGCTGCGCAAAATCTGTCAGTTTATAAAAAATCATATCAAGCCCCTGTACCTTTGGCACAGCGATTTCTTTTCCGTCTGCCCAGGCTTTTTCAATAAGAAAGCCTGTCATTACTTCATGATTGTAATCTGCATAAACAAGGATTCTGTCCGCTGTCTGATATTCCGCAAGAGCAGTGATATTTTTTGTGATCTCTTTGCTCCATTCCTGTATTTCTTTATCAGAACACGCTTTTCTCTCTGCAAAAATCTGTTTTCTAATGGCTTTTTTTTCTTCCATATTTTTCACCTAAATTCGTAATACTTCCATCTTCTTCTTTAATGCTGATATTGTCAAGCTGACTCCTTAAATTCATGCGGATAGTCGCAATATATTCTTTGCGGAGAGCATCTCTTTCCTTCTTTTCTTTCTCTGTAAGACCCACACTTTTGGCCTTGTGGGCAAGTGTATTGATGCGGTCGATTTTTATGTTATCCATATTTTTCCCTCGTATGATATTGTAGTAGTGTTTATAGACCATCTCCAGGGTCTCTATGTTATATATCAAAGCTTCGGCAGAATAGCTGCCTGCATCTGTTACAGCAGTTTTTCTATATAATCAATGAGGTAGAATTCCTCTTTCTGGTTTCCAACAAATAAGGTTCCGTAATTACGGCCTTCCATAACCTTGTGTATCACATGGAAATCTCCGCCGTTGGCGATCACCATATCCGCTCCTGCAGCCGTGGCGATCTCTGCAGCCGTAAGCTTTGTTGCCATTCCGCCTGTTCCCACCTTGCTTCCCGGGCCTTTTCCCATGCTTTTCAGCTTTTCATCCAGCTTTTCTACGGTGTCGATAAACTTTGCATCCGGATTGGTATTCGGATCGTCTGTAAACAGCCCGTCAATATCTGAAAGCAGGATCAGAAGGTCTGCGCCGATCAGAGCTGCGATAACTGCGGAAAGCGTATCGTTATCGCCAAAGGAATCCAGTGCTTCCAGCTCAAAGCTTGAAATAGAGTCGTTTTCATTGACCACAGGAATGGTGTTCAGTGTAAGAAGCTCCTCAAAGGTATTTCGGGCATGCATGCGGTTCAGATTGTTGACCATGGTATTTTTTGTCATAAGGATCTGAGCTGCCATCTGATTATATTCGGCAAAAAGCTTCTGATAGATCATCATAAGCCTTGCCTGTCCCACTGCGGAGCATGCCTGTTTTACCTTCAGCTCTCTGGGGCGCTCATTGAGGCCAAGGGCAGCAGAGCCCACGGCAACGGCGCCTGAAGTTACAAGTACCACGTCTTTTCCCTGATTGTGAAGATCACTGATCTCACGGACAAGCACCTCCAGCTTGCGAAGATCAAGTCTGCCTGTTTCTTTGTGGATCAGGGAAGAAGAGCCTACCTTGATCACAACACGTTTTTTATCTTTTAATAATTCCCGGTAATTCATTGTTGTCTCTCCAAATCTATTTTATCTGTTGATTCCAAGGGCCGCCAGAGCCTCTGACTGTTTCTTTTCCATAACAGCCGCCTCTTCCGGTTCCATGTGGTCATATCCCAGAAGATGGAGCATACTGTGCGCAAAAAGGAAGCTGAACTCTCTTTCTGTACTGTGTCCGTATTCCTCAGCCTGAGCATATACCCTGTCCACAGAGATCATAACATCTCCCAGCAGAAGCTCGTCTGTATCCAGGTCAAAGTATTCATCCTGATCCTCAATAATGGAATAGTCTGCAGGAGACGGAAACGGGATCATAGGAAATGAAAGTACGTCTGTGGGCGCATTGATATTTCTGAACTGGGCATTTACTTCCTTGATCTCCTCGTTATCCGTGATCACAAGATTCACGCTGGCTTCATAGGGGCACTGCTCTGTTTCCAGAATCTTATGTGCCACGCAGTTGGCAAGCTTTGTATAATCAATGTCCAGTTTTTTTTCTGTTTCATAATCTATCTGAATCGTCATGATTTTTTCTCCTGACTGCGGCGGGCTGTACGGGGCTTCGCCGGCTTCTGTTTTTTCTCATATTCGTCGTATGCCTGTACGATCTGCTGAACAAGAGGGTGGCGCACAACATCCTTGCTGGTAAGCTGGCAGAAGCCGATATCCTCTATTTTTTTCAGCACCTTCATGGCAACATCCAGACCGGAAACCGCATCTCTGGGAAGATCCTTCTGAGAAGCGTCTCCTGTGATAATAACCTTTGAGCCAAAACCGATACGGGTCAGAAACATTTTCATCTGTGCAGGCGTGGTGTTCTGCGCCTCGTCAAGAATAATAAAGGCATTGTCAAGGGTACGTCCTCTCATATAGGCCAGAGGTGCAACCTCTATCAGTCCTCTCTCCATATTTTTTGCAAAGCTGTCTGCTCCCATGATCTGGTAAAGAGCATCATAAAGAGGACGAAGATATGGATCTACCTTGCTCTGAAGATCTCCGGGCAGAAATCCCAGTTTTTCCCCTGCCTCAATAGCAGGACGGGTCAGAATGATGCGGCTTACCTCTTCGTTTCTGAAAGCAGTGACTGCCATTGCCATTGCAAGATAGGTTTTTCCTGTACCCGCAGGTCCTACTCCGAAAACAATCATTTTTTTGCGGATCTGCTCCACATATTCCTTCTGTCCCAGAGTTTTGGGTTTAATGGGACGTCCCTGTATGGTATTGCAGATAAAATCTTTATCGATTTCTGTAAGAACCTCATTTCGCTGCTCCATGGCAAGAGCCAGGGCATAGCTGACGTTCTGTTTTGTGATGGTATTTCCTCTCTGCGCCAGAACTACCAGTTCGCCGATCAGCTTTTTCGCCTGGAAAGCGCTTCCCTCAGTTCCAAGTATTTTCAGAATGCCGTCTCTTGATATCAGAGTGACATTCAATGTTCTTTCGATCAGTTTCAGATGTTCGTCGAACTGCCCGAATACATTCCCTTCCAGATCAGCCGGAATTTCCAGATGCAGTTCGATAATACTGTTAGCCATTCTCTGTTGTCCTTTCTTTTGGTTGCTCCAGTATTTCCACCGGAGTTTCCTTTCCGATTTTTTCAATGATCTCCAGATTTCCTCTGCTGATACAGGTTCTGTGATCCACATCTATTTTAACATTATTTGCAGATATTTGAACCCCCTTTTCCATTAATTTTTCTTCATAATCCTGAAGAATACAAAAAGCCTCTGTCTTTGCCTCCTGTTCTGTACGTATTATCTTTTTCTTCTGGTATCGGTTCATAGTAATACGGCCTGTGGAAACAGGAAGCCTAAAATTCTCAGTGAGCTTCACCGGAAGCTCTTCTGTCAGAGTATGCCAGCCCTTTTTATGCTCTGCTCCCCATTCCAAGTATAGCTTCCCAATCTTTAAAAAGCCTCCAGTTTCCTGAATATTTTCCCGTATTTCTGCTTCATACTCCAATGGAAGCTCAGCATAATAGGACAGCTTCCTTTTTATGTAAATATCTGCATCTGCATGAACATATTCATAGCGTGTCACTTCCTGACTGTCATTTTTCAATTCAAGACAGCCGGAAATCAGAACGTCTCCTGTTTTACAGGTTTCCCCTGGTCTGATCCGGGGAACTCCGGCCCTGGTAATGATCTTTACCACAGTTCCGGATTCTGTGGCTGTCAGATTGCAGGGTTCTGCTTTTTCTTTTTTCTTTTTATTCTGAAAATCCCCTTCTTTTACTGTAATAACCAGTCGTGTTCCTTCTGTTCTTGCAGAAACCCAGGCTGTCTGAGGATATTCTTCCCGGATGGAAGCTGCAATGGCGCTGCAGTTTAAAGATTTTTTTTTCATACCATGGGAAACACCCTGATTCTCCAGAAACTTCAGGATTTCCGGTGTGCTGTTCGCCCTGTTTCCTTCAATATGGATATTCCAGATACGTCCGGAAAGCATAAGAAGAAGCATTCCGCACAAAAAAATTCCCAGAAAAAAAGCTTTTCTTTTTACGCCTTTTTCCACCCAAAAAGGAAGCCCCTGTTTTTCCAGAATATGAATTCTCACCTTTGTTTTTCTCCGTATTGGTCCCAGCAGAAAAAAATGGCTGACGGAAAAAATACAGGTAAAGCTCTTATCCTTATTTTGTCTCAGATTCCGGACGACAATTCCTCTTGCCATGCAGAGATTAAAAAAACGTTCTGTCTGTCCGCCACAGATAAGAACTTCCACATATCCGTTCAGAAAACAAAGGATTTTTTCCATAGCTTCCTCCTACCGTTCCGGGATGATCCGGGAGATTTTTCCTGTAACTGTCATCTCTTCCATGGTATACCAGGGAATTTCCAGATTTTTTCCCATGATTGTCAGTTTTCCCGAAAAAGTGCTTACAATGATTTCCTCCTCTGTCAGCTTCAGAATACTGCGGTAATTTTCAATAACAGCCTGGCTGCATCCTGTCAGTGTAACAACAGTCTCTCTGCAGGCAAGATCTCTGGGAACCTCAAGAGCAGTCAGACAGCCTTCCCTGAGCTGTTTTCTTTTTTGCTGAAAAAACAAAGCATCGACCTCCTCTGATTCCCGCGCACACAAAAACAGAAAAACCTTCGGCTTTTATCGTAATTTATGCCGAAGGCTTTATCTTTATTCCTGACGGAACAATACCATGGAAAACCATAATATTGTATTGCCGCCCAGATTGTATTCCATTTGCTGTTCTTCTACAATTTCCGCAGCCACTACTCCATGGCTTTCCAGACAGGGGTGCATTTTTTCCGGATGCCTGCAGGGTTTTCCCTGGGGGAATGTACACTCCTGACAGATATCACAGGATTCTGTGGACAGGGTAAAAACGGAAAACCCCTGTTCCCGGAGAAATGAGGCGATTTCTTCTGTGATTTTTTCATGCTGGTGTCTGGTGGAAAGCATTTCCTCCATATTCATAAGATCCGACACTTCCGCCACACTGGAAAAAAACACTGCCTGGGGATATCTGCTGATCCTGTCCCGGCACTGCTCCAGTGAACCTACAGCCGGAGGGCAGGCCCAGGTAGTGCCAAAACGTTCACATTCCTGACTGCAGATCGTGCGGACCCTTTCCCTTACCTCAATCCCCTTTGTGTCAAGAATACGGTACTCATACACCGGAAACTGAGAAATATATTCCTCAAATTTTCTCATATCCAACTGTTTTATCATAAGCTTATCCTTCCTTCTGTACTGCCTGTATCATAATCCGCTCAAACAAACCGCCCATTGTCAAAAACCGGTGGAATTTCGGTAACCCTGGTATAGCAGAAAGTTAGTATTCGTTATACTAATTCAAAATGATCAGCGCCATAAATACAAGATTTTCTTCACCGGCATTTGTCAGCGCATGGCCTTTGCCGTCCGGAGTAAAGGTCATGTCTCCTGCTTCTACCATACGAAGTTCTCCGTTATCGCTGTAAATTCCTTTTCCGGAAAGAATGTAATAGGTTTCGCTTTCTCCGTGATGTTCATGATATCCCAGGGAACAGCCTGGTTCCAGAGTCACCTCTGCATAAAGACCACATTTTCCATTTAATTGTTTTTCATTAAGGATCGGCTTAAGAAAAACATGACCGTTTCCTCCGCACATGTTTTCAATACGCTGAATTTCCATAAAAGCATCCTCCCTGGCAAAAACTTTTTTATTTATGATAAGGTTCATTGTTCAGAATACGGAATCCTCTGTATATCTGTTCCAGAAGTATCATCTGCATCAGCTGATGAGGAAAAGTCATTCTGGAAAAGCTCAGCCGGAAATCTGCTCTTTTTAGTACCTGTTCACTTAGTCCAAGAGAGCCTCCGATCACAAAAGCAACTGAGCTTTTTCCTTCAATTCCCAATTGTCCGATTTTTTCAGAAAGTTCTACAGAGTCCAGCATTTTTCCGTCAAGAGCAAGAGCAATCACATAATCCTGGTCCCGGATATTTTTCATGATGCGCTCGCCTTCTGTTTTTTTGATCTGTTCGTTTAAAGCCTCCGAAGCCTTGTCCGGAGTCTTTTCATCAGCCACCTGACAGAAGGTAAGCTTACAGTACCTGCTCAGACGTTTTGCATATTCCTGTATCCCTGCGGTAAGATATTTTTCTTTGATCTTGCCCACAGATAAAATCCGGATCTCCATTATACTTCATAGTCAAGACAGATACGGTTGCAGGTAACTGTCCTGATAAAAGAAACCATTTTCTGATGTTCCGGGTGAACCTGATAACCGTCAAGAGCCTCCTGGGATTCCAGTTCACAGAAAAGTCCGATTTCATGTGTGCTGGCAGGAAGAGCATCTGTGACTACCTTAACAGATATCAGCCCCGGGACGATTCCCGTCAGACGTTCCAGCCCTTCTTTGATCCGTACTGCCGCTTCTTTTTTCTGTTTGTCATCTAAAGTTTCCTGAAATGACCACATTACAATGTGCTTTACCATGTTTTTCTCCTTTCTTTCCTTTACAGGCTTTCTTCAATAAAATTCTGGAATTCCTCCATGGACATCAGAACCTTCCGGGGCTTTGTGCCTTCCTCCGGTCCTACAACTCCGGCATCACAAAGCTGATCCATGATTCTGGCAGCTCTGTTAAATCCGATTTTAAACATACGCTGAAGCATTCCAATGGAGGCTTTTTCCTTATCAATAATAAACTTGCCGGCTTCCTCAAAATATACATCCCTTTCCTCTGCTCCGGATCCTCCTCCGGACAGACTGGCAGTATTTACCTGCTGTTCAATCTGCGGATTGTACTGCGCCGCGGGATTTTTATCTGCAAGAAAGTCCACGATGCTGCTGACTTCTTCGTCTGAAACAAAAGCGCCCTGCAGTCTGGCAGGCTTCTGATATCCCTGAGGATAAAAAAGCATATCTCCTTTTCCAAGAAGCTTTTCTGCGCCGTTCATATCCAGAATTGTTCTGGAATCCACGCCTGAGGAAACAGAAAAAGCAATTCTGGAGGGCATATTTGCCTTAATAAGACCTGTGATAACATTTACAGACGGCCGCTGTGTGGCTATGATCAGATGGATTCCCGCAGCCCGGGCAAGCTGGGCCAGACGGCAGATCGCATCCTCCACTTCTCCCGGAGCCACCATCATCAGATCCGCAAGCTCATCCACGATAATAATGATCTGAGGCATACGCTCCGGCGGGGTTTCTCCCTCGGGGATCCTCATTCCATCTACTTTTTTATTGTACTCCTGAAGATTTCGCACATTAAATTCCGCAAAAGTGTTGTAGCGGTTCATCATCTCTGTTACTGCCCAGTTCAGTGCGCCTGCCGCCTTTTTGGAATCAGTGACTACCGGGATCAGAAGATGAGGGATTCCGTTGTACACGCTTAACTCAACCACCTTGGGATCGATCATGATCAGCTTGACCTCTTCCGGTTTTGCTTTGTAAAGTATACTCACGATCAGAGTATTGATACATACAGACTTACCGGAGCCTGTCGCTCCTGCGATCAGAAGGTGCGGCATTTTGGCAATATCTGTAACAACAGGCTTTCCGGCAATATCCTTGCCTACGGCAAAGGAAAGTTTTGATTTTGCTCCCTGAAACTCCTGGGACTGCAAAATCTCCCGGAGCATAACTGCCTGATTTTCTTTATTGGGAACCTCGATTCCCACAGCTGCCTTTCCGGGAATCGGTGCCTCAATACGGATATCCGGAGTTGCCAGGTTCAGCTTGATATCATCAGCAAGACCTACGATTCTGCTGACCTTCACTCCCATTTCCGGCTGAAGCTCATATCTGGTCACTGTAGGACCGCAGCTTGCGTTTGTCACAGTAACATTTACACCAAAATTATGCAGCGTATCCTGAAGCTTCTGGGCAGTCTGGCGAAGATGGGCATCGGAATCGCCTTTGCCCTTTCCGTTGCCTCTTTTCAGAAGCTTCAGGGGAGGATAATGATATTCTTTTTTTACTTCTGCATCCTTACTGGTGATCTCCTTCTGAATATTTCGGATTCCATTTTCTATTTCTGTTTTGGACGATTTTGGATTCTTATGAGGCTGAGAGGCTTCCGATGCTGCGGACTGAACAGATGCTTCTGTATTTTGCTGTTCCTCTTTCCTGAAATCCTCAAAAGAATCTGAAATTTCTTTACTCTCGTCCTCATAAGCCTGGATTTCGTCAAAATCCAGAGAATCTGAAGGCGAGTATTCCATCTCTGTATTAATATCAGTATGTTCATCAGCAGCCTCACTGGAAGAATCTGCCCGATGTATACTGAATTCCAGCTGTCCCTGACCGGCTGCTGAAGTCCGGACTTCAAAATCCTCCTCAGAGGTCTGAACAGCAGTCTCTGATGTTTCTTTTGTTTTTTTCTTTTTTGGCGGAGTCAGTTTTGTTCCTTCCAGAAAACCGTGAGAAGAAGCCTCTTTCTGTTCCTGTCTGGCATTAAGGGCCGCAGCCGCCTCACTGTTTTCCTGTTCCAGAGCCTGGGCAGCCTGTTTTTCCGCCTCTAACGTTTCCTCCAGCCTGCGTATTCTTTCTGCCTGACGGTTTTCCCTCTTCTGTCTGCGTTCCTGATCCCGGATCTCTTTTTTCAGATCCCGCTCCGGCTGCCCTTCCATATAGCGTTCATGTCCGCCCTTTACAAGGCTTACGATACTGTCCCAGATTTTAAAAATAAAATCAAAAAAGGATCTCTGAGTAATCAGGATCATTGTAATAAGAAGCACAAGTACAATGATAATATATCCGCCTACAACTCCAAAAGCAGACGTAGAAGACATGCAGATCGCGCCTCCGATCACACCGCCTCCCGTATGAAGCTCTGAACTGCGTTTATAATAATCCATAAATCCCGTACCCGGAAGATATCCCTCTGTTAAAAGCTGTACAAAGCCACACAGAAAAAGAAAAAACACAAGGGCTGCCAGTGTTTTTTTGTACGCAAGAGGATTTTTTCTGTTGGACATCAAAAAGGCAGCACCCACAAAAAGCAGTACGGGAAATACATAAGCCAGAAGTCCCATAATCCCAAAGCAGACCGCGCTGATCTGGTCGCCGACAGCGCCGCCCAGTCCAAAATTACTGATAACCAGGATCATAGAGGCAGCCAGAATGATCAGCAGAATGATTTCTGTCTGGAATCCACTTGTAACATTTTGCTTTTTAGCAGTGGTTTTTCTTCTTGATGTGGTACTCTTTGCTGTTTTTCCTGTGGTTCCTCTTTTGCCTTTCTGGTTCTTTGATGCTGCCATATCCAGGCTTCCCTCCTACTACTTCTATTGCTTTTATTACTACCGGTATCAGAACCCGTTATAAGTTCTGATACCCTTTTGTTTTTTTATAATACATAATTACCGATGAGAGCAGCAAAGCCCACAATAAAACAGTAATATGCAAAATAACGGAATCTGCCCCTGTTCACAAGTCTGAGCAGTACACGGATGGTAAAGTACCCCACAACTGCAGAGACGATCATTCCCAGCACAAAGGTAAATCCCAGGCCAACGGTCATTGCAGGCGCGCTAAACTGTCCCAGCTCCACAGCCAGGGCTCCGATAATAGCCGGCACTGACAGAATGTAAGAATATTTCACTGCAAAACTCCGTGTAAATCCACTCATCAGACCTGCGCTGATCGTCAGTCCGCTTCTGGAAAGTCCGGGAAATACAGACAGTCCCTGACAAATACCGATCCACATGGCATTTCCGAATCCGGCGTCTCTTGCAGCTTTTTTTCCGCCCATTCTGCCAAGATCCACCACAAGAAGAACGATTCCTGTGATCAGGATTCCCGCTCCCGGCAGCAGCTGTGAAGAAGCCGCAAGCACAACAAGCCTTCTGGCTGTGTAACCCAGAAGTGCAGTCGGTATCATAGAAACAAGAAGCAGGAGCGCAAATTTCTTATAAGTACTGCTTACGATTTTTGCATATCGAAGTCTGTCTCCTGTTCTTTTATTATGGATATAAAGAGACAGATTTCCGATTGTATCCATCAGCATGTCTAGAGACTCCAGCAGAAGTCTTGAAATATCCTTCCAGAAAGTAAGTATCACTGCTGCCAGCGTACCAAAATGAAGCATTGCTTCCAGAAGAACACCCGTTTCGTGCTCCATCCCCAGAATGTTCTGAAGAATGCACAGATGTCCAAAACTGCTTACAGGAAGAAACTCCAGTATTCCCTGTACAACTGCAAGCAGGATCACATATAAAACTGTCATATTTTTATCCTTTTCTTTCGTCTGTTTTCTTCAAATGGCATGAAAGCTGCCGTTTTATTCCCTGTAAAAACCAAAAATTCAAAGTGTTTTCCCGGCTTTTGCTGTATCAGTATATCACAGTTCTGAAAAAGTTACAAGATATCCCCGGCAAAAAATCGAACATGTGAGCGAATACGGTTGCTGTTGCTGGACGCATCCCCGCGGAACTTTTTTATTTCCCTGAAAAATCCGTACAGACTGTACTATATTCCCGGTAAACAAAAAAGGAAACTGCCACAGCATACAGCCGCGACAGTTCCCCGGATCATCTCAGCCTGAATATTGGGTTTCCGCTTTTATACAGGCTATTATTATTTTAAAATCAGTTTGCGTGAGGCAGTCTCTCATCGATCATGTTCATCAGATGATCTGTGGAGCGAAGCGGTGCTACAAATGCAGCATCTTCCACAGCTGCAAGTTTTGCATTTTCACATGCAAGAACTCCGCCATAGATCTCGCCCATTTCTGCATAACGGTAAACCGGAAGCTTATCGTTCATCTCATCAGAAATATCCTCTACATCATCAAACGGCATTTCAACCTCATATACATGAGCCAGCTCAGCAGCAACCTCCCAGTTGGAGAATACTACGTCTTCCTCAATGGCCTGTTCAACAACCTGAAGTCTGCGCTCAGTATTGGTGAAAGTACCATAGGTAGACGCAAATCCTGTTCCCGGGATCACAACGTCTGCAAGTTTGGCAGCCTCTGTCATGTGAGTATCGCATACCATCAGGAATACAAGCTCTTTCAGAAGCTCCGGAGCCGGATCCTCACCGAATACCAGAAGGGCTTTTACACCTTCCATAGCCTCTGCCCCTGCAGTGATTCCCAGATCAACAAGACCCTGGCTGTTGTTCTTTGCTTTCAGCATAAGGATACCGTCGCGGGCTTTTCCGATATGACCGGAAACAACTGCGATGTCGCCAAGAAGCGCAGCAGCCTCAGTAGTTACTACGTTCTGCTGGAATACGATCATTGCTTTCTTTGCATTTGCATAAAGCTCAGCGATCTCTTTTGCTTCTTCAGATACAGCAGCACCTTCTACAGATGCCTTAAATGCGTCAAAGCCTTCTACACCTGTGCCCTTGCCCATATCAAGAAGAGCCTTTGCAACACCCTTGAAGAAACCAAGGCTGTTGTCTGTCTCAACAGTTTTATAAGCAAAGCTCATATGATCCTGTGCATATTCTTCCGGATTTACAAGGATAACCTTTGCTCCGTTCTTTGCTGCCTGTTTCAGTTTCAGACGGATCACCTGATTTTCTTTTGCAATAAAGCCTGCGCACAGGATCACATCTGCAGAAAGAACCTCGTTGATTGTGTTCGGAGAAGCGTTTACGCCCAGAACCTTTTCAAGACCGTTCTCTCTGTTGTTGAAGCAGAGAGTCTTAGCTCCGATAGAATCTGCGAACTTCTTGATCACATATGCTTCTTCGTTTGTATATCTGTCAGAAACTGCTACAGCAACTGCGTTTCTTCCGTATTTTGCCGCAAGAGATTCTGCTTTCTTTGCAGTCAGCATAAATGCTTCATGATAATCAACCTCTGTAAGCTCTCCGTCCTTTCTTGCCATTGGCTCAAGAAGTTTGCCGTCCATAACAGAACAGTCAAAGCCGAACTTTCCTCTTCCGCAGAGAAGTCCTTTATTGACAGCGCCTTCTCTGTCCGGAACAGCTTTTACCAGCATGTCTCCATAGGTTTCAAGATGCATAGAGCAACCTACTGAACAGTAAGCGCAGGTAGTATCGGTAGCCTCAGTGTCAAGCGGAACAGATTTTTCAAGAGTAAGATTTTCCTGAAGAGCACCTGTAGGGCAGACACTTACACACTGGCCGCAGGAAATACATCCTGTCTCAGAAAGCGGCTGTTCAAGAGCCGGCATAACAACTGTGTCAAATCCACGTTTCACAAGGCCAAGGGCGCCTACTCCCATAACCTCATCGCAGGCACGAACACAGAGTCCGCAGAGGATACATTTATTCGGATCCCTTAAAATGAACGGATGCTCATCGTGGAATTCCACTTCATTGATGTCTCCTGCCAGACGGTCCGGATCCACATCGTACATATTTGCATAGGAGATCAGCTTACACTCAAAGTAATCTTTACATCCGCACTCCAGACAACGATGAGCTTCCTCAACAGCCTGCTCCTCGTCGTATCCGAAGACTACCTCTGTAAAGTTGTCTTTTCTTTCTTCTGCATTCAGCTGCTCCATAGTCGGACGGCACATTCTCTCACGGTCTTCAAAAGTAGCCGGTGTTACGTCCTTTTTGGTTACATAATAGTTTGGCTCGTATTTGATCTCTTCTCCGCGAAGATAAGCATCTACGATCAGATAGCTCTTCTTGGCATCGCCAATGGATTCAACTGCGATGGAAATCTTGTCATTACCGCAGTCACCGCCTGCGAATACGCCCGGAAGTGCTGTCATGTATGTATCTTTATCATAAACAAGGCCGCCCTTTCTGGTAAGCTCAACCCCGTTCATTCCTTCTGCATTTACTCTCTGGCCAATTGCAAGGATTACAGTGTCCACATCAATCGTCTCTGTTTTTCCTTCTACCGGAACCGGAGCGCGACGTCCGGATGCATCCGGCTCACCAAGTTCCATAACCTGAAGAACCATCTGACGGCAGTGTCCGTTTTCATCAGAAATGATCTCAAGAGGATTGGTCAGGTTCAGGAAGATTACTCCCTCTTCCTCTGCTTCCTCGATCTCGATCATATCTGCAGGCATCTCATCTTTTGTTCTTCTGTAAATATTATAAACCTTGTCAGCGCCAAGACGTACTGCTGTGCGGCAGGCATCCATAGCGGTATTACCGCCGCCTACAATGGCAACGTTTTTGCCAAGGTCAATATCTTCATTGCGGACAACTTTTCTGAGGAAATCAATACCGCCGATTACACCCTCGGCATCCTCGCCCTTGCAGCGGACACCGGTAGATACCCATGCACCGATACCAACGCATACAGCATCAAAATCTCTGCGGATCGCTTCAAAAGAGATGTCCTCGCCGATCTTTGTATTTGTAACCATGGTTACGCCCATTTTTTCAAGAACAGCGATTTCCTCATCCAGAACTTCTTTCGGAAGACGGTATTCCGGAATACCATAGCGGAGCATACCGCCAAGCTTTGGCATTGCCTCGTAGATCGTCACATCATGGCCAAGCTGACGAAGGAAATATGCCATGGAAAGTCCGTAAGGACCGCCGCCGATCACAGCAACGTTCTTTCCTGTGTCCGGCTCGCACTCCGGAACAAACGGATCTTCACCGAACTCGTCAGTATCTGCTGCAAATCTCTTAAGGTTTGCAATAGCGATAGGCTCGTCTACCATACCGCGGCGGCATGCTGTCTCACACGGATGAGGACAGACACGACCGATAGATCCCGGAAGCGGAATGTTTTCTCTGATCAGTTTGATAGCCTCTTCATACTGTCCGTTTGCGATCAGACCTACATAGCCCTGACAGTCTGTACCTGCAGGACATGCAAGCATACATGGCGGACGGCAGTCACCCTTATGGTTGGAAAGAAGAAGCTCCAGGTTTGTTTTTCTTGATTCAATAACACGCGGTGTATTGGTATGGATGATCATATCCGGTGCGATCTCGGTTGCACAGGCCTTCCAGAGTTTCGGATTGCCTTCCATCTCTACCATACAAAGTCCGCATGCGCCGTAAATTTCTGTTCTCTCATCATAGCAAAGAGTAGGAATGAAAATATCGTTCTCTTTGCAGACATCGAGAATGGTCTGGCCGGGAAGTCCATAGACTTCTTTTCCGTCGATATTTAATCTGTATTTATTCACAGTCTGCACCTCCTATTAAACTCTCTTTACTGCGCCAAATTTACAGGATTCCTCACACTTGCCGCACTTGATACATACAGCAGGATCAATCTTATGCTGCTGTTTTTTCTCGCCGCTGATGGCGCCAACCGGGCAGTGTCTTGCACAGGCTGTACAGCCCTTGCAGTCCTCTGTAATCTCGTAGTGAATAAGAGCCTTACAGGATTTTGCAGTACATTTATGATTGTAAATATGATCCTCATATTCATTGCGGAAATATTTCAGAGTGGTGAGTACCGGGTTCGGAGCAGTCTGTCCAAGTCCGCACATAGCGCCGTCCTTGATCTTTCCTGCAAGCTCTTCCAGAAGCTCGATATCTCCGTCTTTTCCTTCGCCCTTTGTGATTCTCTCAAGAATCTCAAGCATTCTCTTGGTACCGATACGGCAGTAGTTACATTTACCACAGGATTCTTTCTTGGTAAAGTCAAGGAAGAAACGTGCCATATCTACCATACAGGTATCCTCGTCCATTACGATCATACCGCCGGAACCAACGATAGCGCCTGTCTTATTGATATCTTCATAAGTAACAGGAGTGTCAATAAGATCTGCAGGAATACATCCGCCGGAAGGACCACCCATCTGAACGGCCTTGAATTCTTTGTCGTTTTTGATTCCGCCGCCGATGTTGTAAATAACTTCTTTCAGGGTCATTCCCATAGGAACCTCAACAAGACCGCCCTTCTTGATTTTTCCTGCAAGAGCAAATACCTTGGAGCCCTTGGATTTTTCAGCACCTCTGTCAGCAAAGGCCTGTCCGCCATTGGCAATGATCCATGCAACGTTTGCATAGGTTTCTACGTTATTGATGTTGGTCGGAAGCTTCCAGTATCCCTTTGCAGCCGGGAACGGAGGTTTCAGTCTTGGCATACCTCTCTCACCTTCAAGAGAAGCAATAAGAGCAGTCTCCTCACCGCATACAAATGCGCCTGCACCTGCTTTAATACGGATATCAAAATCAAAGCCTGTTCCAAACAGATTTTTGCCCAGATAACCCTTTTCTCTTGCCTGTGCCATGGCAATCTCAAGACGTGCAATTGCCAGTGGATACTCAGCACGGCAGTAAATGATACCCTCGGTAGCGCCTGCAGCAAAACCGCCGATGATCATACCTTCCAGCAGGGAGTGAGGATCGCCTTCCAGAACGGAACGGTCCATGAATGCACCCGGGTCACCCTCGTCTGCATTACATACCATATATTTCTGCGCGCCTTTATTGGATTTGATCGCATTCCATTTAAACCATGTAGGGAAACCGGCGCCGCCGCGTCCGCGAAGTCCGGAAACCTTGATTTCCTCAATAACTTCATCCGGAGTCATGGAAGTGATAACTTTGCGTGCAGCTTCATAGCCGCCTACCGCTATGTACTCATCAATTTTTTCCGGATTGATCTGACCGCAGTTGCGGAGAACGATTCTCTGCTGCTGGGAAAGGAACGCCTCATCCTCTGCCGGAATCACGTATTCCTCTACCGGCTTTCCGCCAATCAGATGCTCCTCTACGATTTTTTCCACTTTATCTGTAGTACATTTGACATATCTTGCTTCCAGAGCGCCTTCGTCATTATACACATCAACGATAGGCTCCAGATAGCAGGTACCGATACATCCTGTTTTATCAATAACAACATTTGTAAGATTTTTTTCTGCTACGATACGCTGGAACTCATCAGAGGTCTTCTTAGCTCCGGTAGCAATACCACAGCTGCCTTGTCCTACAACAACTTTCATATTTCTACCTCCTATGCGTTCTTTGCTTTATAATCGTCAAGAATCTTCTTAACAGAAGATTTTGTCAGGTTTCCGAATGTTTCCTCACCGTCTGCTGATTTTACCATCATAACCGGCGCAAGAGAACAGCAGCCAAGACAGGCTACGTTATTTAATGTAAACAGACCATCTTCGGTTGTCTCTCCGTCCTTGATTCCAAGATGTTCACAGACAGCTTCCTCGATCATGTCAGAACCATTTACATGACAGGCTGTACCTTTACAGAGCATGATCAGATACTTTCCGATCGGCTGTAAACGGAACTGTGCATAGAATGTAGCCACACCGTAAATTTTAGCAGGCATGATCCCTGTTCTTTCTGCGATATAATTGATCGCATCCATAGAAAGATACCCGTAGATATCCTGGGTCTGCTGAAGAATGGTGATCAGGCTTCCCGGCACCTTTGCATATTTTTCAAGCACCGGAGCCAACTCAGCGAAATCCGCGTTTCCGCTGTTCTGACATCCACACGTATTGCTCATATGATTTGTCCCTCCTGTAGAAATTATTTTAAACATCACTACTCATTCCCTAGCATTATATCACAAAAGGAGGGACAGTCAAAGGAAAAAGTGCATGATTTTTCATAAATTGTTAATAATGTGACTAACTTTATCATGAAATTACATTTTTTTCTCAGCTTTCTGAAGGTCAATTAGTTCATACAGTTTGGCAAGAGCCTCTTTCATTCCTCCCACTTCATCGATCAGTCCTTCTTCTACAGCCTCCCTGCCTTCCAGCATGGTTCCCACATCTTTTACCAGCTGTGTGGTATCCAGCATTAGCTCTTCCAAGCGCTTCTGAGAAATGTGGGAATGAGAAGCAATAAATCCCGTGATCCGGTCCTGAATTTTTTCCATATTCCGATAGGTCTGTGCAACACCGATAAACATCCCACTGGAACGCACCGGATGAATCACCATGGTAGCGCTTGGCACAACAAAGGAATAGTCGGCCGATACGGCCATGGGAACACCAATGGAATGACCGCCTCCAAGAACAAGAGAAACTGTAGGAATACTTAAAGATGCGATCATCTCCGCAATGGCAAGCCCTGCTTCCACATCGCCGCCTACCGTATTTAAAAGAATCAGAAGGCCGTCCACATCTTCATCATCCTCCACCAGAGCCAGCTTTGGAAGTACATGCTCATATTTGGTGGTTTTACTCTGAGAAGGCGCTGACTCATGGCCTTCCACCTCACCGATGATCGTAAGAAGCTCCACATGATGTTTTCGTGGATTTCTATCCAGAGTCACCTGTCCCATTTCCTTTATCTGCTCATTTTTTCTGTCCTGATTTTCCAGTTTTTCCTGCTCATATCCAGTATCCTCTGGTTTTGTCTCTGCGTTTTTCTGTGATTTCCCATTCTCATCTTCTCCGGAAATCATTTTTTCCATTGGATGCTGTTCTTCTTTTATATTCTCCTGGTTCAGAAATTTTTCCTCTGTGTATCCATTCTCTTTTCCCTCATACTCTGACAGAACCTTCTGATCATAATTCATTTGCTGCCGTTTTCCTTTTTCGGACATGCAATCCTCCATTCCGCCGCCTTTTATCCGGCGGCACAAATAATATAAAAAACAATTCACACTTCCACAGTTTCATGGTACAATAAATTTAGTTTTTGATGCTGCAGTATTAACTGTGATCATCTCCGCCTGTCTGTTCATTTACAGAAATGACCCTCTGCTCAGGCGAAATATATTTCACCAGTTCGTTTATTACCTGATTCTGTTTTAGCTTTGCAATCCCATCTTAAATCTGCTTCTTTCCCGGCAACACCCCTGAAAAACCATCATTCATGAAACTATTATGTGTAAAACATGAATTTTTATTCTTTGTTATAAATGATCATATTCGAAAAAGCACACGAACTAATTTGTCTTTGTGGAATGCGCATATAGAGTTTAGTATTTCTTTTTATGTCCATATATTCCGAATTTTATTGTACAAAATGATTCATTTTCTTATTATATAATTCTTTCTTTATTGATACCGGATCATACATAGTTCAGCGCTGCCTTCTGCAGGGAAATAGACATTGCCTGATATTTTTATCTGTAATGCAGTCAGACCAATATGTATGTTTCTGTTTTCAGCTTCAGCAGAACCTGACCAGTTGTATGGTAACGCATAGTCAGAACGTCCTTATGGCTATCGAAAGTAATTTATCATCTTTTATTTTTTCACTTGATTTATGTATCTGTACCATGATAATTCAATAGACTTTACACTCTTAAGGTGGTATAATGACCCTACTGAATGGATGTATGTAAACAGGAAGGATGATGCAATATGTTAGACCAGAAAGACTTGGAGCTTCTTCAAAATTTAATGCAGGAAGTTGTAAAAGAATCAGAACAGAATATTCTTAACAGCGTGGATAAAAAGATTGCTGCTTCTGAGCAGAATGTCATTTCTACCGTGGATAAAAAGATCGCTGCTTCTGAACGGAATGTTATTTCTAGCGTAGACAAGAAGATCGCTGCTTCCGAACGGAATGTTATTTCTAGCGCAGACAAGAAGATCGCTGCTTCCGAACGGAATGTTATTTCTAGCGTAGACAAGAAGATCGCTGCTTCCGAACGGAAGATTCTTTCTGTCATGGATGAGAAACTATCCCGATCAGAAAATATGATTCTTAATGAGCTGGACAGAGTACAGGCACATCTTGAAGGAGATTTGGAAAAAGTACAGAAAAATCTGGAAGAACTGAAACAGTTTTACAAAATTGATAAGTTGGAAACAGATAATACTTCGCTGCTTCTGAAAATGTACAATGACATGCAAAAAGAAATTGCAGAGATTAAGACTAAAATAGCATAAAACACAATCGCCGAAAGGGTGTAAAGCCTACTGAGTTATCAGGCGGTCCATTTGCATCTGTATAAATCCATATGTCCACTCACAAAATACAGAACACTCTTTACCATAAAAACAGACCATCTAAACAATCAGTATAGCATCACCGAAAGCCATTTTGTTATAAAAAGCATCATCATTTTTAAGATAAAACAGCCCTCATCTCCCTTATTTTAAAGGGTCTGAGGGCTGTTCTCAATTATTCATCCCAGTTGTGCCATACGTCAGTGACGTCATCGTCCTCATCAAGAAGATCAAGTGTTTTCTGAAGGTTTTTGATATCTTTTTCATCTGTAAGCTCCACATAGGTCTGAGGAACCATAGCCACCTGTGCTTCCAGCATAGGAACTCCGGCAGCTTCCAGAGCCTCTCTTACTGCACTGAAATCATCCGGTGCTGTGATCACTTCAAAGCTTTCCTCTTCCTCACTGAAATCCTCTGCACCTGCATCAAGAGCGACCATCATCAGCTCATCCGCATCCATCTCGCACTCTTCCTTGTCAATGATGATCTGACCTTTCTGGTCAAACATAAAGGAAACGCAGCCCTGTGTTCCAATACTTCCGTAGCCTTTTGTAAAAGCATTTCTTACATTGCTGGCAGTACGGTTTTTATTGTCTGTCAGAGTTTCTACGATAATGGCAACACCGTTCGGACCATAGCCTTCGTATGTAGCACGTTCATAGTTATCTGCCGCCTCTGCACCTGCGGCTTTTTTGATACCGCGCTCAATGGTGTCATTTGGCATATTGTTTGCTTTTGCCTTTGCAATAACATCGCGAAGCTTGCTGTTATTGTTCGGATCCGGTCCTCCGGCTTTGACAGCCATAACGATCTCTCGTCCGATCACAGTAAAGATTTTACCTTTTTTGGCGTCGTTTTTCTCCTTTTTATGCTTTATGTTTGCGAATTTTGAATGTCCTGACATAACTCACTTTCTCCTTTTGTGTTCTTGTCATTTATTTTTTCGGCCCGCACCTTTCCTATTGTCCTGTTTCCAAGAGACAGGATCTTAAAGCGGTAACCGTTTGCAACAATCTCATGATCCAGATCTTCCTCTGTGGGAATATGCCCCAGAAGCTCTGTGAGAAGCCCGTTCAGCGTCGTTACCTCAACCTCTCCAAAACTGATCCCCAGCTCCTCCTCAACATCCTCCAGCTCTGCAAAACCATCGATCAGAACGCTGTTGTCTGTCTGAGTCCGGATAGCAATATCCTCGTCCTCATCATATTCATCAAGGATCTCTCCCACGATTTCCTCCAGAATATCTTCCATTGTGATCACTCCTGCAGTCTGACCGTACTCATCTACCACAACTGCCATATGCGCCTGTTTTACCTGCATAGTGCGGAAAATATTGCTGATGCTTCCCGTTTCCGGCACAAAATCCGCTTTTCGGATCAGTCCCGGAAGCTCTCTGAGAGGCTTGAATCTTGCCCAGGAATTCTGAGTCATAAATTTAAGAGCATCTTTATAATGGATCAGTCCTCTGATATTGTCCATATCATCCTCATAGACCGGATATCTGGAATTTCCTTCTTCCAGCATCTCATCTATGACGTCTTTCAGGAATCTTTCCTGGTCAAAAGCCACCACTCCGGTTCTGTGTGTCATAATATCACCGGCCTTGATGTCATTAAAAGAAATGATATTCTGAATCATCTCTGCCTCGTTTTTTTCTATGACGCCCTGTTCATGAGCCTCATCCACAATAGAAATGATCTCTTCCTCTGTAACAGCTTCCTGCTGTTCTCCAAGCGCTACCCCAAAAACACCGGCAGTAATACGCGCAAGCCAGGTAACTGTCAGAGTAAAAGGCCACATTATTGTTACCACTATGCTGACAAGCCGCACATAACGGAACGCATACTGTCTGGAGCGGTAATCTCCGATCCTTCGGAACATCAAAATGCCAAAAGAGGCAAGAAGAACAACACAGAGAATCGATATCAGTACCAAAGCCGGAAACTGATCTATGTAACGATGTGAGATCCGCGCCAGAAGAGGCACCAGAAAAACACCGATAAAGATTCCTGAAGCTGTTACGATCAGAGGAATGGCATTGACATATCTTACCGGTTCATCAATAAGCCTTTTCAGTAATCCGGCTTTTTTGTTCCCTTCCTCTGCCATTTTCTGTATTTCGCTCTGATTCAGATTTCTTACTGCTGCTGCAAAGCCATAAAGGATTCCGTTCAGCAAAATCAGTATCACCAGAACAATAAGCCCCGCCAGGGGCGATCGACTGCCGTCGTCCATTTTGTATTTCCTTTCTTCACTCGCTGTACATACAGTGTATTTCCCCGGAAATCACCTGTGAATCAGCATAATTACTGCTAAAATATAGCACTTTCCCTGCCGTTCGTCAAGAATTCCCGTCCAAAAAGTATCTTTCTTAAAAGTATCTTTTGCCCTGCCCAGGCAGAAAAAGGATCAGAAGCTCAGTTCCAGGCTGATCTCCAGCGCATGATTCACACGGTCAAGCATACACTGATCCAGGTGACACACCTTATCCTTCAGCCGCCGTTTATCAATGGTCCTTAACTGCTCCAGAAGGATCACGGAATCTTTTTCGATTCCGTAGGCAGAGGCATCAATTTCAATATGTGTAGGAAGCTTCGCCTTGTTCATTTTTGATGTGATGGCTGCACAGATCACAGTTGGACTGTGCCGGTTTCCCACATCATTCTGTATGATCAGAACAGGACGGACTCCGCCCTGCTCGCTTCCTACCACAGGTCTTAAATCTGCATAAAAAATATCCCCTCTTTTTATTACCACACAATTCACACTCCGATTCTGTTTTCTCTACCAATCAGTATTTCCAGTTTTTTCTTGTGTATACATGCGTGGTATTTCCAGTTTCTGCCGCCTTTACCTATTCAAAAAAGGTCAGCTCACCCCATTTCCTTCCGTTCTTTATATAAATTCTTGGTACCCGTTTTCCAATATCACAGGCAAATTCATAAGAAAACCTTCCTGATAAGTCTCCAAGAGTTTCCAGACTGAGAACCTCATCTCCGTCCTTACCTGCAAGCGTAACCTCGTCTCCTGTGTGAACATCAGGAATCTCTGTTACATCCACCATAAACTGATCCATACAGATCCGCCCGATCACAGGAGCCTTTTTTCCATGGATCAGGACCCATCCTTTGTTGGAAAGACTTCTGGGATATCCGTCTGCATAGCCTACAGGTATGGTGGCAACCTTCATGTTTTTTTGTGCAGTAAAGGTTCCTCCATAACTGACCGAATCCCCTGCTTTCAGTTCCTTGACATAACTGACATGGCTTTTCAGCTCCATAGCAGGCAGAAGCTTTACAATATCCCGTTCCACCTCATCAGAAGGATAAATTCCATAAATGGTGATTCCGGCACGGACGGCATCCATGTTTGCTTTTGGCATACGGATAATGCCTGCACTGTTGGAACAGTGCTGTACAGGAATTCTGATTCCGTTTTCATAAAGCAGTCTCTCAAAGGTCACGTAACGTTCCAGCTGTTTTTCAGCAGGAGAGAGATCTGTTTCGTCTGCTCTGGCAAAGTGGGTGAACAGTCCCTCCACTTCTACATTTGAAAGTTCTGTGATCTTCTTAATTTCCCGAACGCTTTCTGTGGTATCAGAAAATCCGATCCTGCTCATTCCTGTGTCAAGTCCAATATGGATATGTACTGTTTTTCCCTGACGGACAGCCTCCTCTGACAGCTTTTCTGCCATGGAGTATTCGCTGACAGTCAGCCGGATCTCCTGCTCCACCATATCAGGAAAATATTCCTCAAATACGATTCCCAGAATCAATATTGGCTTTGTTACCCCAAAGGCACGAAGCTGAAGCGCCTCCTCTGCGGTAGCCACTGCAAATCCCCAGATATAGCTGTATCCATGAATCAGACGGGCAATGGCTTCTGCTCCGTGGCCATATCCGTCCGCCTTGATCACAGCAATGATTTTTGTGCCCTTTGCGATATTTTTTTTCATTTCTCCAAAATTATGCGCAATAGCATCCAGGGATACTACTGCTTTGATTCTGTCATATCTCCTCATGTCTTCCTCCGTACTTCAATACCTCCGGAATTGTCAGGAGCAGATCTCCCGCCTTCATTCCATACATTCCCTTGTTCTCAGCTGCCAGATCGCCTGCTCTTCCGTGGATAAAAACTCCCAGCGCTGCGATCTCTGTCATTTCACCAACTGAAAGCGCCTCTCCTCTGTACATACAGAGCATTCCGGCAAGAACCCCTGCAAGTACATCTCCGCTTCCGGCTGTTGCCATTCCGGCATTTCCGGAAAGATTATACCATACTGTGCCATCGGAACCGGCCGTTACAGTACAGGCATCCTTCAGTACACAGACAGAGCCCGAAGCTCTGGCATATTCCAGTGCCGAGGCTTCCCGGCTGTCCTGCAGCTCTCCAATACTTTTTCCGGTAAGCCGGCTCATCTCTCCCATATGGGGAGTCAGAATCACATGACTGCCCAGAAGGTTTTTCCAGGACAGATTTTCTGCCAGAAGGTTCAGACCGTCTGCATCAAGCACCACTTTTTTTCCGGATAAAGCTTTTTCCAGAAACCAGTGCACCTTAAACCGTGTTTTTTCCGAAATTCCAAGTCCCGGCCCCATCAGGATCACATCACACCAGTCAAAGGCATTCTGATAGGCCGCTTCTCCTTTTCCACAATCAATAATGGCTTCCGGAAGCAGGCTCTGCAAAGGAATACGGTTGCTTTCATCGGTAAGAATACGTACCATTCCCGCACCGCCGGCAAATGCTGCCGCTGCGCAGAAATAGGCGGCGCCGCACATTCCCGGGCTTCCTGCCACTGCAAGAACCTTTCCGAAGGTGGACTTGTTTCCTTCTGGTGTTCTTCCGGGAATCTTTTTGGTATCTTCCACTTCCAGAATTCTCTTTTTCTCAAAAACACCAGACTCTCCGTAAACGCCAATATCGGCCAGAACCGTTCTTCCGGCATTTTTTCTGCCCGGATAAAGGCACAGCCCCGCCTTCAGAAATCCAAAGGTCACGGTAAGATCCGCCTCAAAAGCAGCACCCATCACTGCGCCGGTATCTCCGTTCACCCCGGATGGAATATCAACAGCTACTTTCCAGGCAGTCATCCGGTTCATGGTTTCTATCAGTTCTTTATATTTTCCCATAACAGGACGGGCCAGTCCCACACCGAAAACAGCGTCTACTATAGTAGTATATTCACGCCACTGCGGGTTATTCACAACCGGAACATGATAATTTGATGCAATGGAAAGCTGGCGCGCGGTTTCATGGGTAAAAGAGGAATGATTTCCTGCCACATAAATCTCAGCCTGATATCCATGAAGAAAAAGGATCCGGGCAATGGCAATTCCGTCTCCTCCGTTATTTCCGCTTCCGCAGACACAGAGAATCTTCTCTTCTGTGTTTTTTTTATGAAACACCTTTTCCATTTCTTCCACAGTTTTCAGAGCCGCCCGTTCCATAAGAACACAGGAAGGAATGCCTCTCTTTTCAATCGTATACGCATCCAGCTGCTTCATTCTCTCACAGCTTACCACTTCTTTCATCTGATCCCCTCCTTTTTTGTATCTGTCTGCTTTATGTCTTTTTACATCAAAAGGCTGTCAGCCCGGAATAGGGTGACAGCCTGCTGAGATGGGCTAATTTTCGTGTTCCTGACGGTACTGGCTAAGATTGTAAGAAAGCCGCATAAGGCTCTCGGAAAGATGTACATTCTCTACGATCACATCATCAGGAGTATCCAGATCAATATGCGCAAAATTCCAGATTGCCTTGATTCCGTTCTCAATCAGAATATTTGCCATATCTCCGGCCTTATTTTTCGGAAGCGTAAGGATTGCGATCTCAATCTGATTTTCCTTCAGGAAAAACGGAAGATCACTGATCATCTGAATCTCAATTCCCCGCACTGCGATCCCTTCCAGTACAGGATTGATGTCAAAAATGCCCATCAGCTTAAATCCGCGTTTTTCAAAATCCACATAGTTTGCCAGCGCCTGTCCAAGATTACCGGCGCCCACGATGATCATGGGATGAACCGTATCCAGTCCCAGAATCTTTCCGATCTCTGTGTACAGGTATTTCACGTTATATCCGTATCCCTGCTGTCCGAATCCGCCGAAATTATTCAGGTCCTGACGGATCTGAGACGCTGTCACATGCATTTTTTTGCTGAGGTCATTGGAAGAAATACGCTCCACATTTTCTTCCAGCAGTTCTCCAAGATATCTGTAATAACGCGGCAGCCTTTTTATCACTGCTTTTGAAATTTGTTTTGCCTCCACGGGATGATCCTCCTTCTGATTTCCTATTAATTATAACGAAATGTTATTTTAATGTCAAATAAAGTTTTTTCACTTCGCAAAAACTTTTTGGTCTTTACAAAATCATTGTAAAAGCCTTATAATCTTACAGTACGTATTAAGATAAATTAAGGCAATTTGCGGAGGAACAACAATGATTTTAGCATGTCAGGGCATCTGTAAATCCTTTGGCGAAAAAGAGATTTTAAAAGATGCCTCTTTTCACATAGAAGAGCGGGAAAAAGTCGCTCTGATCGGTAATAACGGCGCAGGAAAAACCACTTTGCTGCGCATTATTATGGAAGAGCTTTCTGCTGATTCCGGAAACATGATACTGGCAAAAGATAAACGTATGGGATATCTGGCTCAGTATCAGGATATTTACGGACAGCGCACCATTTACGAAGAGCTTCTTACAACCAAACAGCACATCCTTGATATGGAAGAACGCATGCGCTCCATTGAACTGGAAATGAAGCATGTACAGGGCGAAGAGCTGGAGCAGCTTATGAACACCTATACCAGACTTACCCATGAATTTGAGCTGGAAAACGGCTACGCATACAAAAGCGAGCTTACCGGCATACTGAAGGGTCTGGGCTTTGGGGAAGAAGACTTTGAAAAACCGATTGAAACTCTTTCCGGAGGCCAGAAAACAAGGGTAGCTCTTGGCAAGCTTCTGATCTCCAGGCCGGATATCCTTCTTCTTGACGAGCCTACCAACCATCTGGACATGGAAAGTATTGCCTGGCTGGAAACCTATCTTCTGAATTATCCGGGAGCTGTTTTTATTGTTTCCCATGACCGTTATTTTCTTGACAAGGTAGTGACTAAGGTAGTAGAAATCGAAGCCGGTCAGGTGATTTCTTTCCAGGGCAACTACTCTTCTTATGCAGAAAAAAAGGCGCAGCTGAGAGACGCCCAGTATAAGGCATACCTGAATCAGCAGCGGGAAATCAAGCATCAGGAAGCTGTGATCGTTAAATTAAAGTCCTTTAACCGTGAAAAATCAATCCGCAGAGCTGAAAGCCGTGAGAAAATGCTGGATAAAATCCAGAGACTTGACAAGCCGGTGGAAATCCAGACTCATATGCGTCTTTCTCTGGAACCAAGAACCGTAAGCGGAAATGACGTTCTTACTGTAGAGGATCTGTCCAAAAGCTTCCCCGGCCAGACACTTTTTACAAATATCTCCTTTCAGATAAAAAGAGGTGAGCGGATTGCGCTGATCGGAAATAACGGGACAGGAAAGACTACCATGCTGAAGATTCTTAACAGCATCCTTCCTGCAGACTCCGGAAGCTTTTCCCTGGGCTCCAAGGTTCAGATCGGCTACTATGATCAGGAGCATCATGTGCTTCATTCAGAAAAAACTATTTTTCAGGAAATTTCGGATTCCTACCCCACACTGACGGAAACAGAGATCCGAAACATGCTTGCCGCCTTTCTTTTTACCGGAGATGATGTTTTTAAGGAAATCTCTTCTCTTTCAGGTGGAGAAAGAGGAAGGGTCTCTCTTGCCAAGCTGATGCTCTCAGAAGCCAATTTCCTGATCCTGGACGAGCCCACCAACCATCTGGATATTGCTTCCAAGGAAATTCTGGAGGAAGCTTTAAACAGCTACAGTGGAACCGTCCTTTATGTTTCTCATGACCGTTATTTTATCAATCAGACCGCTACAAGGATTCTTGACCTGACCCATCAGGCGATTGTGAATTATATTGGTGACTACGATTATTATCTTGAGAAAAAAGAGGAGCTGACGGAAAAATATGCGCCTGCCCCGTCTGATCCTGCTGAAACCAGAGCACCGGAAACAGATAACTCTGACAGCAAGCTTTCCTGGCAGCAGCAAAAGGAAGAACAGGCCCGCAGGCGAAAACTGGAAAACGAACTGAAAAAAACAGAAGCCAGGATCGAAGAGCTGGAAAAAAGAGATAAAGAAATCGATGAAACTCTGGTGCTTCCGGATGTGTGCACCAATGTGGCGCGCTGTACTGAATTAAGCCGCGAAAAAGAGGCGGTTCTGAAGGAACTGGAAGAATTATATGAAAAATGGGAATCCCTCGCCTGAGGTTTTCCCATTTTTGCTGTCCGAAACCGCTGTTCATATGATCCAAAGCAGTTCCTGTTATTTTGATTTTTGTACGGTTACTTCATTATACGGTCCAGTGACTCCCGCACGGCCAGAATAAAGTCTCTGCTGGAAAGCACCTTTGGATGCTTGATGGTTGTGATCATGGCAAGATCCTTTGTCATCTTTCCTGCCTCAATCGTAGAAAGAGTTGCTTTTTCCAGTTTATCCGCAAACTCAGTCAGAGCTTTATTTCCATCCAGCTCTCCCCTTTTCCTGAGCGCACCTGTCCATGCAAAAATTGTTGCCACTGAGTTGGTAGAGGTTTCTTTTCCTTCCAGATGTCTGTAATAATGTCTCTGTACGGTTCCGTGAGCTGCCTCATATTCATAGTATCCGTCCGGAGAAACAAGAACAGAAGTCATCATGGCAAGAGAACCAAAGGCAGAAGAAACCATATCGCTCATAACGTCTCCGTCATAGTTTTTGCAGGCCCAGATAAAGCCGCCCTCCGCTTTCATCACGCGGGCAACCACATCGTCAATCAGGCTGTAGAAATATGTCAGTCCTGCCGCATCAAATTTCGCCTTAAATTCCTCTGTAAATATCTTCTGGAAAATTTCCTTGAATTTGCCGTCATAGGTTTTGGAAATAGTATCCTTTGCCCCGAACCACACATCCTGCTTTGTATCAAGAGCATAGTTAAAGCAGCTTCTTGCAAAGCTTTCGATGGACGCTTCCATATTGTGCATTCCCATGGCAACGCCCGGAGCCTTGAATTCCTGTACAAGAGAACGTTTCTCTTCCCCGTCCTCAGAAGTATATACCAGTTCCACCTTTCCAGGTTTTTCTACATAAAATTCTGTGTTTTTATATATGTCACCGTATGCATGACGGGCAATGGTAATTGGTTTTTTCCAGTTACGTACACAGGGTTCGATTCCTTTTACAACAATGGGAGCCCGGAATACCGTTCCGTCAAGAATAGCGCGGATGGTTCCATTAGGGCTTTTGTACATTTTTTTCAGATCATATTCCTTCATTCGGGCATGATTTGGAGTAATCGTAGCGCATTTTACTGCAACACCGTATTTTTTTGTGGCATTGGCAGCATCTACGGTTACCTGATCGTCTGTTTCGTTCCGGCAGGCAAGCCCGAGATCATAATATTCCGTATTCAGATCCACATAGGGAAGCAGAAGTTCCTCTTTGATCATTTTCCAGAGAATACGGGTCATCTCATCTCCGTCCATTTCTACCAGTGGTGTTGTCATTTTAATCTTATCCATGTATTTTATCTCCTCTCCGGCTGAAGCATGTTCTGTTTAGTATTGTACAAAAAAACTCCTCTTCCGTCAACGCTGATGCTTTCACTTCATAAAATATTTATGATTCTGCCCCTCTTTCGTCTACAGTTTCAGAAACCGTTCCAGGTTAAATCTGCCCCATCCCTGCTGGTTTCTGGGAAATCCCATATCATCTGCACTGTCCTTCAGCATCATTTTAATCTCCACATTGGTAAGAAGGGGATCTTTTTCAAGCGCCAGAGCAACGGCCCCTGAAACAAAGGGCGTAGACATGGAGGTTCCGCTTTTCATCCGGTACCCACCCTTTGATGAGCAGGAAATGATCCGGTTTCCGGGAGCTACAAGATCCGGCTTACATATACATTCAAACGTAGGGCCTCTTCCGGAAACTCCTTCCGTTCCCACAAGCATGTCACTGGAACCTACGGTAATGATCTTTCTGCTGCTTCCCGGCGCTGTAATGCTCCCTGGCAGCGGTCCCTGATTTCCTGCCGCTGCCACGACCACCAGCCCCCGATCCCATAATTTCTCCACTCCCTGTATCAGGCTGTTATGTTCTTTTCCGTTTTTACAGGTGGTTCCCACAGAAATATTCACAACACGGATATGGTATTTTTGCATATGACGGATGATCCAGTCAAAGGCGCACAATACATCCTCTTTGTTTCCGTTCCCAAACCGGTCCAGAACCTTCAGCCCGATGATCCCGCATCCAGGAGCCACTCCCCTGTATTTTCCCCCGGAGGCTGTTCCGTCTCCACAGAGAATTCCGGTTACATGAGTTCCATGCCCATTATCATCATAAGGAGTCTGTTTATGTGAAATAAAATCAGAAAAAGCACAGATTCTGTTTCCAAAATCCGGATGCGGAGAAATGCCTGTATCCAGAATTGCCACACCGATGCCCTTTCCGGTATAATTCATCATTTTCATGAATATACTCCAAAAAAGAAGCTTTATTTTAATGTATTCAGTCTGAGAATTATTTGCGAATTTTATAGAATATGAATATTTTTCATAGATTTGCCAATACTGTAAACCATCGGAATAACTTAAGTATAGATCACAGATTGCAGCCGACAGGATACTGACCGCCCTGATGAAACCCGCTGCATAAAAAGGAGGATTTTCATGGCGTTTATTTTATTTCTGATCATATTTTTCTGTCTGCAGTCCTTTGTCCTGTTCTGTTGTGTAGCTGCCGGAAACGACCCGGCATCTCAACTGATCTCAGATCAGGAGCAGATGGACTATATCAAAACCTGGATGGAAAACCACGAAATGTAACCGGAATTGAAAAAACAAACCGCAGGGAGACAATCAGCCAATCTCCTTCTGCGGTTTCTTACATAATCTATAACGGATCAGAGACTTGCTCTGATCACCTTAGGCTTGCAGCCTGCGTCTTCCAGAGCCTTTACAATCTGATTTTTATGATCGGTTCCAAAGGCCTCCATGGTTACTTTCAGCTCTACGGCCGCATTACGGTTGGTGGTAACAAACTGGTTATGGTCAAGCTTAATGACATTTCCCTGATTCTGAGCTATGATGCTTGCCACACGTACCAGTTCTCCTGCTTTATCCGGAATCAGCACAGAAACTGTAAAAATACGGTCTCTCTGGATCAGTCCGTGCTGGACTACAGAGGACATGGTAATTACATCCATATTTCCTCCGCTTAAAATAGACACTACTTTTTTTCCGGTAAAATCCAGATGGCGAAGAGCCGCCACAGTCAGAAGCCCGGAGTTTTCTACGATCATTTTATGATTTTCAACCATATCCAGAAAAGCCATGATCAGCTCATCATCTTCAATGGTAATGATGCTGTCCAGATTTTCCTGAAGATACGGGAAGATATGCTCGCCCGGAGTCTGCACTGCAGTACCGTCCGCTATGGTATTTACATGAGGAAGGGTTACTACTTCTCCTTTTTCCAGAGACGCTTTCATGCAGGCTGCTCCTGCCGGCTCTACTCCGATCACCCTGATATGAGGATTCAGAAGCTTCGCAAGAGTGGAAACACCGGTAGCCAGACCGCCGCCGCCAATAGGTACAAGAATATAATCTACAAGAGGAAGCTCCTGGACGATCTCCATGGCAATGGTACCCTGTCCGGTGGCAACTGCCGGATCATCAAAGGGATGGATAAACGTATAGCCTTCCTTTTCTGCCAGCTCCAGAGCATAAGCGCAGGCCTCATCATAGACATCGCCCTTCAGGATCACCTCTGCACCATAGCTTTTTGTCCGTTCCACCTTAATAAGAGGCGTTGTGGTAGGCATTACGATGACCGCCTTTACCCCGAATTTGTGAGCCGCATAGGCAACACCCTGGGCATGGTTTCCGGCTGAAGCAGTGATCAGTCCTTTTTCTCTTTCCTCATCTGATAAAGTGCTGATCTTATAGTAGGCTCCGCGCACCTTATATGCACCTGTCCTCTGCATGTTCTCCGGCTTCAGAAAAACTCTGTTTCCGGTGAGCTCGGAAAAATAACTGCTTTTGATCAGCTTTGTCTCCTGGGTTACTTTTTTTACAATCTCTGAGGCTTCCTCAAAATTCTCCAGTGTAAGCATATTCATTTTCTCCTTCCCGTATTCTTAATCTTCTTTTTCGTTTACATCAAACAATGCATTTACAAAAGTATCTGCATCAAACTTCTGAAGATCGTCAATAGTTTCTCCCACTCCAATATATTTTACCGGGATATCAAGTTCTGACTGGATCGCAACTGCAATTCCGCCTTTGGCTGTACCGTCAAGCTTAGTCAGAATGATTCCTGTTACATTGGCAACCTCTGCAAACTGCTTTGCCTGAGCAAGAGCATTCTGTCCGGTGGTTCCGTCAAGTACAACCAGAGTTTCAAGATAAGCTTCCGGATACTCCCGCTCCAGAATACGGTAGATCTTTCTCAGCTCTTCCATCAGATTTTTCTTGTTATGAAGGCGGCCTGCTGTATCGCAGAGAAGCACGTCTGCGTTTCGTGCCTTTGCTGCAGCTACTGCGTCATAGACAACAGAGGCCGGATCCGCTCCTGACTGTCCGCCGATAATCTCCACGCCGGCGCGGTCTGCCCACTGGGAAAGCTGCTCTCCGGCAGCTGCACGGAAGGTATCTGCTGCCGCCAGAATCACCTTTTTCCCTTCATCCTTTAATTTTCCTGCCAGCTTGCCTACAGAAGTGGTTTTTCCTACTCCGTTGACGCCAATCATTAAAATTACAGATTTACGGTTTTCAAACTCATATTCTGTGCTGTCTACCCTCATCTGATCTTTGATGCTGTCGATCAGAAGCTGCTTGCATTCCATCGGGTTTTTGATATGCTTTTCCGCAACCTGTTTCTTCAGATTTTCCAGAATTGCAGAGGTGGCGTTGATGCCGATATCCCCCATTACAAGAATCTCTTCCAGCTCTTCATAAAAGTCCTCGTCTATACTGGAATATCCGCTGAAAATGGAGTCAAACCCCGCTACAATATTATCTCTTGTTTTTGCCAGTCCGCTGACAAGCCGTTTAAAAAAGCCCTTTTTTTCTTCAGCCATACTCATGCCTCCTTTTATTTGCTCAGCTGATTTTCTACAAGATCCACAGAAACCAGCGTTGATACACCCTTTTCCTGCATGGTGATACCATAAAGCCTGTCTGCTGCGTTCATGGTTCCACGCCTGTGTGTAATTATAATAAACTGTGTATTTTTCGTCAACTTCTGAAGATACGAAGCAAAACGTCCCACATTGGAATCATCCAGAGCCGCCTCAATCTCATCCAGCAGACAGAACGGAGACGGTTTCAGATTCTGGATAGCAAAAAGAAGGGCTATGGCAGTCAGAGCCTTCTCTCCGCCGGAAAGCTGCATCATATTCTGCAGTTTTTTACCCGGTGGCTGGGAAATGATCTTAATCCCTGCTTCCAGAATATCCTCATCTTCAGCAAGCTCCAGCGTTCCTTTGCCTCCGCCGAACAGTTCCTTAAAGGCCTTATCAAACTCTCTCTGGATATCATGAAATTTTTCTGCAAACTGTCTGCGCATTCCTTCATCCAGCTCCTGGATAATGCTTTCCAGAGTTTTTTCTGCCTGTACCAGATCCTCATACTGTCCGGAAAGGAAGGTATGTCTTTCCAGAAGGTTTTTATATTCTTCAATGGCATTGACATTTACAGAACCAAGTCTGCGGATCTCATCCTTGATCCTGGAAATATTTTTTTTCATTTCCTGTCTGTCATTAAGCTCCTCTTTTCTGTGAGAAAGAGCGCTGTTTGGAGTGATCTCATATTCCTCCCACATATAGGAGATCTGACTTTCCCTCTGCTCTTCCACCTTTTCCTCCTGGCTTTTCAGGCGGAAACACTCCTTGTCAAGAAGAGAGGTTCTTTCTGATAGCTGATCCCGTTTTTCAAAAAATGCCTTGTGGCTTGTATTTCTCTCTTCCTTCTGCTGCTGTTTCTCTTCCTTCTGTTCCTGAAGTTCCTGATCCAGCTTTTCACAGGCCTCCACCGTATTTTTCAGATTCTGGATTCCCTCCTGCCTGTGCTTTGTCTCTTCTTCACTTTTCTTGAGATTTTCTTCAAGCTCACGGCTTTCTCTCTGAAAGCTTTCCATCTCTCCTAAAAGACGGATCATGTTTTCCTGAAGGAAGTGTTCTTTCTGAGACAAAGAGGATTCTTCCAGACGAAGCTCCTCCAGCTCCTTTGTTTTGGATGCTTCCTCAGCCTTCCATTCCTCCAGTTCTTTCTGTTTGGTTTCAATAAAGGTTTCCAGTTCCTTCTCATCCCTCTGAGAAGCCTCCAGTTCCTTTGCAATGCTGGAATGATCTGCCCTGATCTCCACTGCCTGACGGCGCAGCTCTTCCTTTTCTCTGTCGATCTGGCCGTAGCTTTTCTGAATATCAGCTTCCTTTTCTTCCAGCTGCTTCAGATTCATTCCGGCTGTATTCTGTTCTACATACTGCTGTCTCAGCTTTTCCTGAAAGTCCGCAATGGCATCTCTTAAGACATTTCTCCTGCTGCGATTATCTCCGATTTCCTTCTGAAGCTCCTGAAGCTCTTTTTTTAAAAGCTCCACGCTGCGCTCCAGCTCCTCGATCTCTCGTCTTCGTCCAAGGAGATTACTGTTATTTTTAAAGGCTCCGCCTGTCATGGAACCGCCGGGATTTAAGGATTCTCCTTCAATAGTAACCATACGGAGGCTGTGCCTGTATTTTTTTCCAATAGCAATGGCATGATCAATATGATCCACTACCAGAACCCGTCCCAGAAGGTACTGTACCAGCCCGCTGTACTGAGCTTCTGCCTGAACCAGCGTATCTGCTGTTCCGATTACGCCTTCTTCTCTCAGCACTTCTCTTTGAGAAATACCGCCTCTTCCGCTCATATTAGACAAAGGAAGAAAGGTAGCCCGGCCAAAGCGGTTTTTCTTCAGAAATCCGATCATCCTTTTAGCTGTCTGTTCATTATCTGTGACAATGTTCTGAATGCTTCCTCCAAGAGCAGTCTCAATGGCGATCTCGTAATCTTTTTGTACATGGATGATGTCTGCCACTACTCCGTGGATTCCCGGTTCTCTGCTTTTCTGTTCCATTACGCGGCGGATACTGTTTCCGTATCCGTCATACCGCTCTGTAAGATTTTTTAAAGATTCCAGGCGGGAGGACTCTCTGTGATAAGCTGCCTGGCCGTTCTCCATCTGTCTGCTCTGATCCTTCAGTTTTTCCTGAAGCTTCTGAACCTCACCATCCAGACGCACACACTCTTCATTCATAGAAGCAATGGTATGGGTTACGCTGTCATATCTGGACTGCGCTTTGCTCTTTTCAGATGCAAGAGACTCCTCTTCTGTTTTTAAACGAAGGATGCGCTGGCTGACAGCAGCCTTACGGATATCCAGCTGCTCCATCATTGCATCGAAACGCTGGGCTTTTCCTTTGGTGGTGGCACGGCTGTTCAGGATTTCAATAATCTCATTTTTTCCTTCTTCTACAGCTGAGGTACATGCTGCCACTTCAGCCTGAATGGTTTCCAGCCGATTGTTTTCTTCTTTCAGGCGGTTCCGCTGCTCTCTCAGTTTTTCATGAAGAGCTTCCTTTTCCTGTGTAAGAGTTTCTTTTTCCCTTTCACGTTTTTCCAGTTCTTCCTTCAAAACGCCCAGACGGTTCCGGTAATGATCACTGTTCTGCCGTCCTGCATGGATCTGCTCTTCCAGAATCTGGATCTGGCTTTCATACTGCTGTCTGGAAAGAGCATTCTGCTGCTGCTTTTCCTTCAGCTCTTCAAGTCTTGTATTCAGAGTCTCCAGTTCCTGTTCCAGACGCTCATATTCTACCTTGGTCTGTTCATACGCCTCTTTTGTCTCAGAAAGCTCTTCCTGTGCTCTTTCTGACTTTTCTGCCAGCTCTTTCAGAATATGCCCTGTTTCCTCATAATCCAGAAGAAAAAGATTTACATCCAGATCACGAAGCTCTTCTCTTTTTGTAAGATAGATCTTTGCTGTTTCCGACTGCTTTTCCAGAGGTTCCAGCTGCCTGGTCAGCTCGGTCAGAATATCTGTCACACGTACAAGATTCTGGCGCTCTTCCTCCAGCTTCTTGATCGTAGTATTTTTTCTCCGTTTAAACTTTACAATTCCCGCAGCCTCGTCAAAAAGCTCCCGTCGTTCCTCCGGCTTTCCACTCAGGATTTTATCAATCTGCCCCTGACCGATAATAGAGTAACCCTCCTTACCGATACCGGTATCATAGAACATTTCCTGAATATCTTTCAGACGACAGTGGCTTCCATTGATCAGATATTCACTTTCTCCGGAACGGTACAGCCGTCTGGTAACCGTAACCTCATTAAAATCCACCGGAAGCTTATGGTCGCTGTTATCCAGGGTAATGGCAACTGAAGCAAAGCTTAAAGGTTTGCGGAGCTCTGTTCCGGAAAAAATAACATCCTGCATATTTCCACCGCGGAGCTGTTTGGCACTCTGTTCGCCCAGCACCCAGCGGACCGCATCGCCTACATTACTTTTTCCACTGCCATTCGGTCCTACAATACCTGTGATTCCATTATGAAATTCAAAATTGATCTTCTGGGCAAAGGATTTGAATCCGTGTACCTCTATGTTTTTTAAATACATATTTCACCTTTACTGTTTGATTTTCCGGAGCGCCTGGTAGGCTGCAGCCTGTTCTGCGGCTTTTTTCGTATGTCCGGCACCGTTTCCTGCAGGAATACCGTTGATCCTTACCTCAACTTCAAACTGCTTGTTGTGATCCGGTCCGCTTTCTCCGGTAAGCACATATTCCACCGGCTGCCTTCCGTCCTCCTGCACAAGCTCCTGGAGGATTGTCTTGCTGTCGTAAAAAAGCTGTTTTCTCTCTATATCATTCAGAATGAATTTCAGCACAAATTCCCTGGCCCTCTCAAAACCGCCGTCCAGATAAATCGCGCCCAGAAGCGCCTCTGTGGCATCCGAGACAATGGAATCACGCATTCTTCCTCCTGTCATATCCTCTCCTCTTCCCAGAAGAAGATATTCCGGCAGTCCAAACTGTCTTGCACAATAGGCAAGACTAGGTTCACATACAAGGCTTGCTCTTTTTTTTGTCAGCTCACCTTCCGGAATCTGCGGAAAACGGGCATAAAGCACATCACTGCTGATCAGCTCCAGAACAGCGTCTCCCAGAAACTCAAGTCTCTCGTTGCAGCCCAGCTTTCCGAGCTTTTTTTCATTGGCGTAGGAGCTGTGTGTAAGCGCCTGACGCAGTAATTTTTTATTGCGGAACCTGTAGCCGATCTTCTGTTCCAACTGATCCATAATCTTTCCCTCTTTCTGTTAATTCTCCTGATGGCCTTCCGGCTTTGCAGGAGGCTGAATCCGCTCTGCGATTTTTTCATTGATCTTCTGCTGTTTAAACTGAACGCACTGGAAAACCGCATTTTTAATCTCCACCGCTTTTGCGCTTCCGTGAGTCTTTACCACAAGTCCTTTCAGACCCAGAAGAGGCGCGCCGCCGTATTTCGTTGTATCAAAATCCTTCAGAGTTTCTTTCAGAGCAGGCTTGATCAAAAGCGCTCCTATTTTACTTCTGAGATTCTTCATCATGCCCCCCTTGATCTTTTTGATCAGAGAGCCGCTGACGCCTTCATAAAGCTTCAGGATCACATTTCCCACAAAGGCTTCGCACACGATTACGTCTGCATAGCCGGAAGGAATGTCTCTTGCCTCAATACTTCCGATAAAATTAATGCCTTCCGTTTCTTTCAGAAGCGGGAAGGTCTCTTTTACAAGAGCATTTCCTTTTTCTTCCTCTGCCCCGTTATTGACAATGGCAACTCTGGGATTTTTAATTCCCACAACCTGTTCCATATAAATGGAACCCATTTTTGCAAACTGAACCAGATGAGAAGGTCTTGCGTCCACATTTGCCCCGCAGTCGATCAGAAGGCTTACGCCTTCCATGGTAGGGATCAAGGGAGCCAGAGGAGGACGCTCTACTCCTTTGGCTCTGCCCACAAGCACCTGTCCGCCTACAAGTACGGCTCCGGTGCTTCCGGAAGAAACAAAGGCATCTGCCTCATGTTTTTTTACAAGATTCAGCCCCACAACAATGGAAGAATCCTTTTTTTTGCGGATTGCAAACACCGGAGGCTCTGCTGTTTCGATCACCTCTGAGGTGTGTACGATCTGTATTCTTTCTTCAGGATACCCCTGATATTTATTCAGTTCCTTTTTAATTACGTCTTCAAGTCCGGTAAGGATCACAAAAATATCCTCACGTTCCTTTACGGCTTCTACGGCTGCCTTTACAGGTTCCTCAGGTGCATTGTCGCCTCCCATGGCATCCACAACTACTTTTACTAACTCTGCCATAATACGCCTCCTGTTAAAATTTCAAACTTTATCATACTAAATCTAAAGGGGTAAAGTCAAGAGATGTCAGAAAATTATAGGCTGTTTTGCAGATTCTCTCCATCCAGCACAGCCTCTGTAAGTCTGTCCCCCTCATAAGTCAGCTTCAGCGAAAAGAACGGAGCGTTTTCATTCAGCAGTCTCAGAAAGATCTTATCACCCTCCCAGAGATTCAGATTCAGAATGTCCTCCTTTTTCACCCATTCCAGGACGCCTTCATCGCAATCCTTCATCTTTCCGGTAAAACCGTCCGCTGTATAAAGGCACATATATTCTGTTCCATAATTTTTCTGTGTAAAGGTGACGATTCCCCGGAATTTCCAGGAGGTCAGAATCAGTCCGGTCTCCTCATATGCCTCCCTTAAAAGACACTCCTCCGGACTTTCTCCCTCTTCAAAATGTCCCCCGATACCAATCCATTTATCTTTGTTTACATCATTTTTCTTTGATACTCTGTGGAGCATCAGATATGCTTCTTCTTTTTCTACATAACAAAGTGTTGTCATGGGACTTTTTTTCACTGCCCTGCACCTCCTGTAAAAGTTTATTTCCTGTTCTGTGCTTCTATTTTTTCCGCAAGATCATTCAGGTAAACCCAGCGGTCCATTTTTTCTTCCAGAAGAGCCTCTGTCTCCTCCTTCTCCTTTGTCAGCTCATTGAGCTTTCCGGAATTTGTGGCGTTTGCCATAATATCCTGATCCAGCTTTTCGATCTTTGCTTCCAGCTTCGCAATGTCCTCATCAATGGTATCGTATTCTCTTTGTTCCTTATAAGAAAATTTAAGCTTTGCGGGCCGATTTTGTTTCCAGGTCTTTGCAGAATCCTTTTCTCCGGAATCAGCTGCATCTCCGGTTTCCTTAAAATTTTTACTGCTTCCGCCGCCCTTTTTCCCGGAACCGGAATCACTGCTGTCTCCGAACCGTCTCTTTTTCGCTTCCAGATAATCCGTATATCCGCCCTCATACTGTGTAAGATTTCCGCTTCTGTCAAACTCAAAAATCCGGTCTGCAATATTATCCAGAAAATACCGGTCATGAGAAACAGCGATCACAATTCCCGCAAAAGAATCCAGATAATCCTCCAGAATAGTCAGTGTGGGAATGTCAATATCATTTGTAATCTCATCAAGAAGCAGTACGTTTGGAGCTGCTGCAAGCACTTTCAGAAGATACAGGCGCTTCTTCTCTCCTCCGGAAAGCTTTTCTATCGGCGCATACTGCATGGAAGAATCAAACAGAAACTGTTCCAGAAGTTTTGCGGCGCTGATCAGCCCGTCCTTTGTAGGAATGTACTCTGCAACATCTTTGATATAATCGATCACCCGCTGGCTGGTGTTCATTTCCTCAATTTCCTGAGAAAAATAACCGATCTTTACTGTTTCTCCAATTTCCACTTCTCCGCTGTCCGGCTGTATGATCCCTGCAATTATTTTAAGAAGCGTGGATTTCCCGCAGCCGTTGGGCCCGATAATTCCCAGCCGCTGATTTTTCAGCACAATATAGTCAAAATCCCGGATGCAAACCTTATCTCCAAAGCATTTGGAAATATGATGAAGCTCTATGGTCTTTTTGCCCATTCTTGTCTCTACAGAGTCGATCTCCACATTTTTATCGCGGACAGGCGCAGTGCCGTTTTTCAGCGTCTCCAGACGGTCAAGCCTTGCTCTCTGCTTGGTGGTTCTTGCACGGCAGCCCCGTTTTGCCCATTCCAGCTCCATTCTGAGAATGCTCTGACGTTTTCTCTCTGATGCCAGCTCCATTTCTTCTCTCTCGGCTTTCATTTCCAGAAACTGAGAGTATTTTGCCTCATAGGTATAAATTTTTCCATGGCTGAGCTCCAGGATCTTATTTGTAACACGATCCAGAAAATACCGGTCATGGGTTACCATGATCACTGCTCCCTTAAAACGGTTCAGATAATCTTCCAGCCATCCTGCCATTTCATTGTCCAGATGGTTGGTAGGCTCATCCAGAATGAGAACGTCTGCCGGATTGATAAGAACTCTTGCCAGCGCAACTCTTTTTTTCTGCCCTCCGGAAAGATGGGCAATCTCTTCCTCATGATCCACAATGCCCAGTTTATTCAGGATCATATGAGCATCTGTTTCCGGATTCCAGTCCTGCTCTTGTTTTCCTGCAGTAACATAAGAAAGAATCGTAGCTCCTTCAGGAAATTCCGGATGCTGGGACAGACAGGAAATACGCAGTCCGTTCTGCATGATCACCTGTCCCTGGTCCGGTTCCTCTGTTCCTGCCAGAATCCTTAAAAACGTTGTTTTTCCCGTTCCGTTGATTCCGATCAGGCCGATCTTATCACCCTGATGAATTCCCACTGAAATATCATCAAAAATCACTTTGTCACCGTAGGTTTTACTGATATGTTCCATATTTAAAATATTCATATATTAATCTCTCTGTACTTTCTTATTTATTTTACTGTAAATACTCAAATTGAAAAGATGTATCATGTTCTCCTGTATTTTTATGATTTTATTTTTTCTCATTTTCCGCCTTGGGAAACTTTTTCAAATAGTAGATCACAAACAGCACTGCAGTGATCCCCCAGGATACCGGATAGCTGAGCATAATTGTCTCAATTCCCGGAAAAACAGGAAGAACTGCCAGCATCCAGGCGATCCTCATAATGCACACACCGCCGCAGGTCAGGATCACAGGTACAAGCACTTTTCCAGCTCCCCGGAGCGCGCCGGAAAGAATTCCGATGGCAACATAGAGGAAATAGGACGGCATCAGATAACGCATCATATAAACGCCGATCTCCACCACCTGATGATCAGTAGTAAACAGTCTGTACAATGGCTCTGCAAAAACAATCAGAAGCCCGCTGAGCAGAAATGCCGAGCTGTAGGACATTCCCAGACATACCCGCACACTTTTCCGCATTCGTCTTGTTTTTCCTGCGCCGTAATTTTGTCCCACAAAGGTAGTAATTGCAATGGAAAAGGCATTGACCACCATCCAGAATACTGCATCAATCTTTCCAAAGGTTCCCCAGGCAGCTACGTAATCGGTTCCCAGCCGGTTTACAAATACCTGGATCACAATATTTGCCATACAGTACATGGCAGCTTCAATGCCTGCCGGGATCCCGATCCGAAGTATGGATTTTAGTGAAACCCCGTAAAAACGGATCTTTTTTATTTCCAGCCGGAAAAATCCATGATCCTTCATCAGCATTCCCGTAACAAGAACTGCGCTGACCCCCTGACAGGATACTGTGGCAATGGCAACTCCCCGAACTCCCATTCCAATAGCCACCACCAGAACAACATCCAGAATAATATTTAAAATACAGGCAACTATCAGTACATATAGCGGCCGTCTGGAATCCCCCATTGCCCGAAGCACAGAGGCCCCCATATTATAGACAAGATTAAAAACAATCCCCATAAAATAAATATGAAGATAGGTTCTGGAATCTGCCATCAGCTCAGCCGGTGTATTCATTGCTTTCAGAACTGCATCTGACAGAAAGAATCCTGCCGCTCCGATGATCACTCCTGCCGCCAGAGAAAAAGCATAAGAGGTATGTACGGTTTTGTCCAGATTTTTCCTGTCCTGGGCGCCGAAAAACTGAGATACAACAACCGCAGCTCCGGAAGTAAGACCTACAAACACCTCAACAATCAGGTTTACAATCTGATTGACCGATCCTCCTACTGCGGCCAGCGCTTCCTTACCCACAAAACGACCGACAACAATTGTGTCGGCCGTATTATAAATCTGCTGAAAAAAAGTTCCGAATACAATCGGAAAGAAAAATAATAAAAGCTGCTTCCAGATCACACCCTCTGTAATCTGATTTCTTTTGTTCATATCCACTCTCCCCCGAGATAAAAAATTCCTCTGCTATGCAGTATAGCAGAGGAATTAGTGAAAATCAATTTTTTGTTAGTTTAATATTTTGAGATTATGTGAGTGTTTCGCATATCCGCTGCGGGAAATTTCCATCTGAAGTTCTCTCAGGCGGTTCTCCTTATGCCGGAATGCCTCAGGAGCATCCTGAAAACGGCAGCTGCTGCAGATGCTTCCAAGCTTCATCATTACAGCTCTCTTTGCGTATCCTACAGCAAGACTTATTTTCAGATATCCATATAAAAGACAACAACCGGCTTTGTGGAAAATTCCGTTTTCATACCGGGAATGGCTTCTCAGATAAGCGGCCATACAAAATACAAGAATCACAGCAAAAGAAATAATTGAAATCTGTTCTGCAAACGTCATGATCACCGACCTCCTTTAAAGAAGCATCTTTATTGTTGTCTATATACTAACTCTTTAATTCATAATTGTCAATCTTTTTATTGTTAAATAAGTATTAATCTGATTTTATCTGTTGATGTGAACAGGGGATTTTATTTTTCCATTCCTGATAAGTTCATTTCACATCATTATCCTGAATCAGATACTGTTTCCAATGGCATCAATAATCTCTTTGTAGTCCAGGTCCTCCAAACCATTTCCCGCAGTGGAGGGATAATGGATGACATTATTCCAGTTTTCCGTAACAACACTCCATTCCTCTTCATAAGGCGCAAACAAAACCAGCCGCTTAGATGAGTCAGAAATCTGCCCCGGACATTGCTCATCTCCCCACCAGGAAGTCAGCTCTCCAAAAGATTCTGCCATCCCAGAAGGATAGCAGGGAGATTTTTTTCCATATCCCAGCTTATGTGTAGGAGCATCTGTCCATACTACAATTATATTTCTTCTTTTATCGCCTCCCGGAGTCCATTTTGACTTAATTGCATATCCCAAAGCCTCCAGACCGTCCTCCGGTGTATCCCCGCCTCCTTTTGCATGAATACTTTTTACACACCTTTCAAAATCCTTCGACTGTTCAGGCAGCCGAAAAAAATCAGTTGTCATCATTGCAGAATCACCATCTGCCAGATAATCCCGAAAAGCAATAACCCGAATCCGCATTTCGTTAATATGCTTTCCTTTTCTCTCCATAGCCGCTGTCACATCATGGTAAAAATTCAACGCATTATTTTTTACCGTATTGATCACCGGACGCATACTGGCTGTTGCGTCAATACAAAATACCATGTCTACATTATACTTAAATAAATAATTTTCTCCCATTCTCTTTTCTCCCAACGTATCTTTTTATGCTTTTAGAATCCGTATCATTACTGGCTGACATCATTCTTATAAATCTTCCGGTTTATAAAAATACTTGCAGAAATCCTCCGACTCCTTTTCCTTGTGAATAATTACTTCTGTTTTTTTATCAAAAGTCACTGTATCCTCTTCTTCCCATTTCAGTTCTTCCGGCATCTTTATTACCTTTGTCCCACATTTTCCGCAAAAATTTGAATCCTCTTTCAGCCTTGCTCCGCAATATCCGCAAAACATATCGTCCTCTCCTTTTTATCTTATAATTTTATTTATTTTATAAATCTATTTTTACTGCAAGTCTCCTGCCGTATAAAAAAACTCCTCTCCATTACCAATGTTTTCCTCACTTTTTTCACTTACGTTTGATATTAAATGCAGTATCAGCTTTGATGAATTTTCCCGATCAGGTTCCAAATCCTCCCATTTTTCAAGAAATTCTGCAAGGCTGATGCGTTTTTCCGGATCAGGCACCAGCATTTTTTCCAGGATCATCCTGTTCCCGGAATCTGTAATATGGCGCAGTCTGACTTCCCCTTTGTCAAGAAGGGCCTCAAACACATAATGATATTTATCGTGATCGAAATCCGGCAGTTCTCCTGTCAGAATCTGATGAAAAATCAAACCCAGAGCAAAAACATCAATTTTGACAGACAACCGTTTATCTTCATCACCTATAATAGCCCGGGCCGTTTCCGGCGCAAAATATACAGGATCCCCATGAATTTCTTTATTAGCGGGAAGAACCTCGCTTTCCCAGAAACAATTATCAAAATCAATCAGCTTTGCCGTCACTGCTCCTGATTCCAGGCGCTTCAGGAGAATATTCTCAGGTTTCAGATCGCCATGCACGATTCCATTTTCATGAAGTCTGTAAACACTGTGTGCCAGTATTCTGCATAATTTCAGTTTTTCCTGCTCGCACAAATTTCCGATAGTTTCCCATCCAATTCCACGAATTTTTTCCATGGTCATGTAATACTTGGTTCCACACCTGAAAAACTCGCAGATGTTTACCAGATTTCCATCGGAAGCTTCATTCAGCGTGCTGTATAAGGAGACAGATCTGTTTTCGTACTTCTCACAGATTTTTCTTTTGCGCGCTGTCATTTCAGGTCCAAAAAGACTTTCATCTACCGGATAGACCGGCGCCAGAAACTCCTTGATAAAATAATCGCATCCGTTCTTTTTTGCAAATGCCCATTTTGAAAAGCCACTGTTGTCGGTCTTTAAATCGCCGTCTATGACATATCCGTTAATTACTTTCATTTTTAATTTTCCTGATAAGCTTCATATTCCAGCTTATATTCCTTCCATTCACTTAACAGTCTCTCTTTTCCACTGTCTTCACAGGAATATTTCTGCTCTAATTCCTGTAATCTTGCAGAAAAGTAATGTTTCATATGACCAAAACTGCCGAATCCTGCCGCATATATACACATGGTATAGTCATCTCCGGATATTCTTTTTAACAGCTGATCCATCTCTTTTTTCCATTGTTCCATGCTTTCTGATCTTTTCATGGTTTTCAAAAGAAAACGTTCAAATTCCATCGGAGAACGAAGATAACCAAAACATCCGTCGGTTGCCGAAATAATCAGTGCAGGCAGCTGTTCTATACCTGTTCTTCGATTTAAAACATAAGGATGGGAAGCAGAGATCACATTTTTCATGGGTGCATCCTCGGAAAGATTTTCCAGTGCATCCGTATTGGCAATATCATCCACAGTCACCTGATGCAGACCGCTGCTGTCCAGAATATATCCTCTGGAATCTCCTGCCCAGATAAATTCAGTCACTAAAGCATTTGATTTCCAGGGAGCAATCAAAACCAGTGACAGCGTAGATGGAAATTCCTTCATCAGATTACCTTTCAGCATACTTTTTCCACTTCCAAGCTCAGAACATGCCTTTAAATATCGATCTATCCAACGTTTCAGCTTTTTTACCTCTTTAGATCCGAAACACGCTCTCAGATCGTCCGGAAGGGCAGAAAACCATCTGTGGGACACTTCGGCAAGCACTCTGGAAGCCACATAGGCTCCACTGTGTCCTTCAAAAAATGGATATACCTTAGCACCGCTGCCTCCGCTTCCATCAAAAACACCGATGATTCCTTTTTCCCTGTCTATGTCAAAAAAGAAGCTGTCCTCCCCTTTTCCCGACACTTTTTCTCTGGTCAGGCAAAAGCAGTAATCTGTCACGGTTCTGAAATCCGATTTTCTGTTTCCGTCATTACAATCCTGCTTTTTTGTTTTATTGTTCATCTGAACTGTAATCCTCCTGACTATATCCGTCTGAAGATATGACTTCCTGTTCGCTTTCCGGTATTTTATCTTCATCTGTCATTCTTTCTGTTATTTCTTCACTTTCTGCCTCTCCGGCATCAAAAAAATCTTCTTCAGCTGTATTCATATCCAGATCTTCTCTTATTTCAGCTATCTGACCTTCCAGTTCATTCATCTGCTTTTCCTGCGCTTCAATCTGTTTTTTCTGAGCTTTCTGTTTTTCTGCAATGCCCTTATATTTTCTTTGTTGTTCCTGAATATGGGCTTCCAGCTTTTCCATTTGTTCCAGTTTCTGTCCCAGATTATCGTTTCTCCTCTGCAATGCTCTGATATAAATACTGCCGGACAAAATCAATACTGCAACACAGATTATAATTGATACTTTCACTATTCCGGATATACCGGATACTTTTTTCTGTTTTCTTCCGTTTTGCTTTAATTTTCTCTTTGTATCCTGAAAATCAAAGGGCGAACTCTCCGGATTTTCCGGCCGGTAAAATATTTCGTCCTCCTCTTTTGACTTTGTATCGGACAAATTCCTGTCTGTTTTTAATGTTTTCTCCAAAGGCTCTTCCTTTTCTTCTTTATCTGAAATAAAATCAAGAGAAATCCCTTTCCATTGAGGCAAAGTCGTCTGCTCACTTCCGCAAAAAGGACATATTTTTTCGCCGTTTTTTATTCTTTCACCACATGTTCCACAATACATATCATCCTTCCTCATCTTTCCATGCCACATACCTGACATCTTTTTTCACTTTCATCATTCCTGCCGTCACAATAGCTGCATTTCCATCCACAGTCAGTCGGAATATATTGATATATCACTTTTACCTCCATTGTCTTTTGTGACAGAGAACCGGCTGACGCAGGAACCAATGCCGATTTCGTACCATATACAATTCCGGTCTTTATCGGAACTTCTGTTTTTTTAATCTTCTCTTTTTCGTCTTTTATTACCTCACAGCAAAATGCCTCAAGACTCTTTTCTGTTTTCTCGACTATATCCTCTGTTTTTTCACTGTAATACAATGCGCCGGAGTCTTTTTCCGATCCTCCGGACTCACCTTTTATACAAAATTTTACAATAAAAACCGATACCAGTACTGCCAAACAAACTACAATTAAAATTTCCATACCGTTCCCCTCTCAACCTGTTTGTAAACCTTATTTTGGGATATCATTTATTCTCTTTCTTTCCTTTTCGTCTTATTAATTTTATTTTCTTCATAATCTTTTTTCAATCTGTGGCAACTGATAGGGGCAGATTATTAAAAAACATGATTTTTAAAATACCTTAGTTCCCATACTTTTAAATCACGACCACCGGCTTAGCCGGTGGTTTGCTTTGACCCTATAAGGGTCTGTTA